>ENA-OWNT01000015-OWNT01000015.1-seawater-metagenome-genome-assembly--contig:-NODE-15-length-527511-cov-7.525110_pt1 | contig 527511 bp, 494 predicted proteins | sample MGYA00238136_ERZ651165 | MGnify/ENA primary metagenome ERZ651165 (study PRJEB26861, sample SAMN08777766) | seawater metagenome | isolation source: coastal seawater | place: USA: Florida | collected...
GGGTTTTTTAGTACCTTGGGTGGGAATCGAACCCACACGTCCGAAGACACTGGATTTTGAATCCAGCGCGTCTACCAGTTCCGCCACCAAGGCATTTATGGTGTTTTTTTCAAAATGGAATGCAAAGCTAAACAAATATTTTTATTCAACACCAAAAAATACTTGTATTTATCCTTTAGCAACCCGAATTAATTTTTAAATTTGCACCTCTTTACCAGAAAGCATCGTTAAAAAGCTAGACAACAAGAGTTTGCAATGGCCTATCAAGTTCCTGAACCCAAAATTTTTGCATGTACACAAAGTATTGAACTCGGCAAAAAAATAGCCGCTTCATATGGTGCAGAATTGGGAAAGATACAGTTTTCCAGATATAGTGATGGGGAATTTCAGCCTTCATTCGAGGAATCCATTCGTGGGGCACGCATCTTTATCATTGGTTCCACCAACCCAAGTTCCGAAAATTTAATGGAAATGTTGTTGATGCTCGATGCTGCCAAAAGAGCCTCTGCAAGACACATTACCGCCGTGATGCCCTATTTTGGGTGGGCCAGACAGGACCGAAAGGACAAACCACGCGTACCGATTGCTGCAAAACTTGTAGCCAAGATGCTGGAAACCGCGGGAGCCACAAGAATCATAACCATGGACTTGCACGCGGACCAAATCCAAGGCTTTTTTGAAAAGCCTGTGGATCATTTGTTCGCTTCTACCTTGTTCCTCCCCTATTTAAGGAGCCTCAATTTGGATAATCTTTGCATTGCCTCCCCGGATATGGGTGGTTCCAAAAGAGCCTATGCCTATTCCAAGGCATTGGAGTGCGATGTGGTCATCTGCTACAAGCAACGGGCCAAGGCCAATGTGATTTCACATATGGAACTCATTGGGGATGTAGAGGGCAAGAATGTGGTTTTGGTGGACGACATGGTGGATACCGCAGGTACACTTACCAAAGCAGCTGATCTAATGATGGAACGCGGCGCCTTAAGTGTCCGTGCAGTGACCACACACGGATTGTTGTCCGGCAATGCCTATGAAAGAATAGAAAACTCAAAGCTGACGGAACTGATCATTACAGATTCAATTCCCATTGATCATAACCAGAAAAAAATAAAGGTATTGAGTTGTGCCAACCTCTTTGCGGATGTGATGCATAGAGTACACCACAACACTTCCATATCTTCAAAATTTTTAATGTAAATCAATTTAATATATTACAATGAAATCAATTACTATCAAAGGATCCCAAAGAGAAAGCGTGGGCAAGGTATCTACCAAGGCCCTACGTAATGCTGGAAAGGTCCCTTGCGTGCTGTACGGAGGGGAAAAGCCATTGCATTTTTCAGCAGAAGAGATCTCATTCAGAGATTTAGTGTACACCCCCAACGCTCACACTGCTGTGATTGAGTTGGAGGATGGCCAAAAATTTGATGCGGTACTACAGGACATCCAGTTTCACCCTGTAACCGACAAAATTTTGCACATCGATTTCTATCAATTGTTCAATGACAAACCTGTGACCATGAACATCCCTGTACGTTTGGAAGGAAACTCCCCTGGGGTACGAAACGGTGGTCGTTTGTTGTTCAGAAAGAGAAAACTATCCATCAAGGCTTTGCCAGAATTATTGCCTGATTTTATCACTGTGGATATTTCCAAGCTTAGAATCGGTGGTACCATTGCCGTAGAAACCTTATTGAGCGATGATTTTACCATTCTACACCCAGATAGTACTGCGGTGGTACAGGTGAAAGCTTCCAGAACTTCTGTTACGGATGAAGAAGATGATGAAGAAGAGGAAGGCGCTGAAGGTGCTGCTGAAGGTGGCGATGCCCCAGAAGCAGAAGCTACGGAATAGCCTATTATACCCATAAAACACAAAGCATCCCATTCGCGATCATGCAACTAATGGGATGCTTTTGTATTTTTGGACAAATATCGTTTAAACGGATGCTCAAATTCATCAAAGCATTTTTCACTACTGCCAAACCTTTACTACAAGAAACAGATTCCATGAAAAAATTCCTTATAGTCGGCCTGGGAAATATAGGGTCGGAATATGAAGAGACCCGACACAACATCGGGTTTAAAATATTGGATTTTTTGGCAGAACGGGAAAGCTTTACCTATGAAGATGCCAAACTTGGTGCTGTAGCCACATTTAGGCACAAAGGAAAAAGTGTTTTGTGCTTAAAACCTTCCACATACATGAACTTAAGTGGAAAAGCCGTTAAATATTGGATGGACAAGGAAAAAATCCCCTTGGACAATGTGCTTGTGATCACGGACGATATTAATCTTCCCTTTGGCAGCATCCGTCTGAAGACCAAAGGAAGCGATGGGGGCCACAACGGATTAAAGGATATACAGAATACCCTCCAGACCTCCCAATACAACCGTTTTAGATTTGGAGTCGGGGCGGAATTCAGTAAGGGAAAGCAGGTGGATTACGTTCTCGGGAAATGGAACAGCGAAGAAAACCAGGCTCTACCTGAACGCTTACAAAAAGCAGCGGACCTTGTTCTATCTTTTATTTTTGCCGGCACAAAGAACACCATGAACCAGTTCAACGGTTCTTGAATTTAATGCACTTTAAATTCAAACACCCCGGAATCTGAAATATTCCCTTCATCATCTGTAGTCAAGACTTTCCAATAATACGTTTCTCCTGAAGTGACACTTACGGCCAATTCCATAACATCGGCTTCCGTGGTTCCCACAGATGACGCCGGTGGGTTCACATCTGAAAAAAACACTTCAAAAGAGGCTATATCACTATCCACATCAGCTCCCGACCATTCCAGAGTCACCTCATTGGCTATATCCTTTAATACCGTGGAACCCGAAATGGGAGATACGGCCTGCGCAGGAAAAGGCGCATAAGTGGTTTGGGCACCTGCATTGTAAAACAACCATGTATCACTTGTTACAACCTGATCGGACCTACTGTTGGTTGAGGTGACCGACCATGCAAAAGGAGTTCCTTTGGCTATGGACAGACTGACCGATGTGGCTGCGGTTGATAAGGTTTGTGGAACGTTGGTTTCCAAATTGACCACCGTCAAAGTGTAACTATTGGTATTCGCCGAAGATCTCCACTCAAATGTAACCTGACTCAATTCTTCATTGATACTTACCCCTGTGGTACATTCCGAGTTTTCCCCAGGGAACACCAACTCCGCCGCTTCAGGAACCACAGGTCCATCATCATTCCCTCCGCAAGAGGCAAACAACAGTAAAAGGATGAGACTGACTAAAGATTGTTTCATTTTTTAATCAATTTAAATGTATCCTTGATTCCTTCCGCTTCAACTTGAAGATAATAGGCTCCCTTGGATAATTCCGACACATTCAACTCCAAATTCTCCCCATACAGTTTTTTTACGTAGGTCTTGACCAACCTTCCATTTGATGAGAACACCTTAACCGATACAGCACCCACAAATCCATTGAGATAAACTTCCGTGATTCCCGCTGTTGGGTTTGGTGACAAAATAGGCTGCAACGCATTAAAATAGGTCTGTTCAAAAACACCTTGACAAGGCAAATCCGTGTAAACCTTTAGAGTGTTCTGCCCTTCTTTCAACTCCAATTGTATGTTGGAATCCATTGTTTGGGTCACCAATCCGTTCAGCTCCACATTATAAAGATTGGCCCCTTCCATGGTAAGCTGTACAAAACCCTCTTCTGTGACGGCAACAACTTCCAAGATATCAGGTTCAGAGACCACAATGTCATAGCATACTTCACGATATGCAATCAACCCATTGGTCCCGGTAATGCATAAAGAATAGGTTCCAGCATTCAAATTTGAAAACGTATGTCCTGTGGTAAAATCAACATTAACCGGAGAACCTCCTCCATCCAAAACAGCGGAATACGTTATGGTATTGTCCGTTGGGGTAATGGTCACAGAACCGTTGTTATTACCCCTGCAGGTCTCGCTTAAAATTTGCACTTCAAAATTATCAGGAGTAAATCGGTAGACTGCACAACCATTGGTATCTACTTCAACGCCTTTTGGTGTACCCAAGCAAAGATCGTCCCCATCGTCAAACACTCCATCTTCATCATCATCCGGCCTAAAATTACCTTCCACACAGACTTCCATGGAAAATGATATCAACGCCCCCCCATCACTGGATGCATTGTCCTTCACCTCCAACACCCATTCCCCCAAAATGGATTCTCCATTCAGTGAAGCCAAAGAACCCAAAGGGGCCACGGTTCCAGAAATAGCGGGATTTCCACCACAAACAATCGCACTTCCGTCATCATCAAAAACGGCATTTATATTATTCAACCCACCACAAGTACTGGATATCAATGCAACACGGGTACCTTGAGGGGAAATAAGAGTGATCATCAAATCTTCCAAATAGCTGTGGTCCAGTTCCAGATTTACATTGAGATCGGAAATGGGCAAATCTTCAAAAAACTGTATGGACGAGGTTATTGTTGGAGTGCCCACATTAGAAATTTCCAAGGGCAGATTTTTGGATTCAAAGTTTTTACAGTTCAACTGTATGGTCGTAAAACTGAAAGGTGTTCCAAAAGTGCCCGTACCACAATCGTTACTTGGCCGTACCCTCCAAAAATATTCGGTTTGTTCCTCCAGATTCGTGGCCTTATAAAAGTTGAAAGGTACAGAGGCCGATTCAATCACATTGGAAAACCCAACATCTGTGGCAATTTCCAAGTCATAATTGGAATACAAAGGGTCAGTCTCCCATTCCAATTGGGTTCCCAAAGATGCATTTACTACCATATCGGCAGGAGAGACCAGCACAACATCAGCAAAACCGGTATCTTGAACATTAAGTGAAAAGACCACATCCTTGGTTACCGAGGCTGAAGTAGAAGTTACCGTAATATCATAAATCCCTGGGGCAACACTTCCCGTATTGGAAAGTGTCAAATCCACCGAAGTACCATTAACGCTTGCATTGGTCGGTGAAAAAACAGCCGTTAAACCCACAGGTACATCCGCGGAGAAGGTAGAAGTTTCATTGAATCCCAAAAAAGTTTGGTACGCAAAAGGGATGACAATGTCGTCAGGTTGACAAACGGAATAGGACAGTTCGGAGAACTCCAAGACCACCTCAGAAGCCTCAATCGTAAAATTCGTTGCATTGACCGCAAAGAAAATATTATCACTGGCCTTTACCATAATACGGGCAGTAGACGTAGCGTTTCCAGGGAGAAGTATTTCCTCCGACCCATCATTCAGGGTATCATCGGCCAACATAATGGGAAAAGTGGCCCCTCCATCCAAAGAAAGGTAAATATCCACAGTCTTTGCATCAATAGGTAAAATATTGGTATTGGCCACATCCCAGGTAACTTCCTGAATAGTTCCCCCACTGTATGTTTCAGATGAAGTTTGGGAAGTCACTACAAAAGGCCCTGCTGCCTTGATCACTTCTACATCCAAAACATCTGATACTACCTGCCCACCACCAGAAGCATTGTCCCTCACCGTACAGGCAAAAGTCAGGGTCCGCTCTATTTCAGAAACGGTTTCCCATGCATCACCCTCTCCCGGAGTGGTCTGGGTAAGGTTTCCTTGCACTATATCGGACAATCGGGGAAAATATCTTTTGGGATCTATGGAAGGGGGCCGCGATCTAAAATTGGCGCCACTGGCATTGGTTGGACCAAAAGTATTGGTCGTTACCACACCATTATTGATCTGCTCCCAAGTGTATGTAAGGACATCCCCCACATCTGGGTCTGTTGCACTACCCTCCAAAACAAAGGCTGTTCCTATTGGTATTATAAAGTCATTTACAGGCGACAGTACCGGAGGAGAGTTAGTGATGGCCGTGGTTTGGGCGCAAGAGGTAGACTGCAGGTAATCAGATATTTGCAGGATGCTGTTATAGTGAAAATAATCATCCCCATTGGGCGCTACATTGTTTCCTTCAACAATACCGGCATACCCCATAATGGTGGTTCCGCTGGCCGGCTCGGCCTGCACACCGGTTCCTTCCGACTCAAAAGACCATGTATGGTTGGCACCAAATTGATGTCCCAATTCATGCGACACAAAATCCAGGTCGAAGATGTCGCCCTCAGGCTCAAAGGCTGCCGAAAAAGCGCTCCCCTTTTGGTTATCCACACACACAGCCCCAACAAAACCAGCATTCCCATTGTTTTGGGAAACAGAGCCCACCTTGTGAAATAAATGCCCAACATCATAATTGGCCTCCCCTATATTGGTAGTAAGGGTATTCTGAACTTGTGAATTAAGGTTCCCATTGTATGGATCGGTATCTGGATTGGTATAAATCACCAAGTCATTATTGGGTACTAATTCCAAAGTAACCCCCAAATCGGTTTCAAAGACCTCATTTACCCGCGTCAAGGTGGCATTGATAGCTGCCAAGGCATCCGCAATAGTGCCCCCATGATAAGTTGTGTATTCCCCGGTTACAGAAACAGCTATCCTATACTTTCTGAGCATTTGGTCATCCACCAAGGGCACAATGGTTTTTGCGGTAAGGCTCTGTTGGATTTTCTCAGTTTCACAGACAAAGCTATTTTTCCCCTCAGCATCTGCCCCTTTTTTATAAAGTATATAGGCATTGGGCTTATTTGATACGGGTTCCATGAAAACCTTTTCCTGATCGTTTAGGTTCACCACCATACTCTGGAGTCCTTTGTGGGAACTACTGAGCTTAATCTTGTATTTCCCATCTTGGCTTATCCCCGTGAACGATTGGATATTGGGATACTTTTGGGCCAACTCAGGGTGCAATACCGGTGTTTCGGTAAGTGTAAAGGGAACCACTTCCCCATCTCCGTTGGGAAAGTATACCGTAACGCTCTTTCCTTTGGATGTCCGTGAAGGAACAAGCTTCTCCTTAAAGAGGTCCTCTTCCAAAGAAAAAACCGCACGGGCCTTTTCCACATGCTTTATGGAAGAACTCTTCAAGTAGGATTCTTTTTGGGCCGATTTCCAATAACCCTGTTGTCCAAATGCACAAAAGGAGCCAAAAAATATGGTTATTGAAAAAACAAGGTGTAATTTAGCCTTCATACATAGTTTGGGCATAGGTCAATTTCAAAAATAAGCCTTTTTTATTTCTTGATTAGGTGGAAACAATCCAGAATATTTCTCTTTTTAAGCACAATACGTATCAAACGGTAATTACCATTGGCACTTTTGATGGTGTTCATCTGGGTCACCGCAAGATATTGGAACGCCTCATAAATAGTGCCAAAAATACCGGATTAAAATCCACAGTCCTCACTTTTTTCCCACATCCCAGAATGGTGCTCCAAAAAGACACCAATATAAAACTACTGAATACCATTGAGGAAAAAACCCAAATCTTAAATGATTTGGACCTGGATTATCTCATCATCCATCCTTTTACAAGACAATTTTCACGACTTTCGGCAACCGAGTTTGTCCGTGATATTTTGGTCAATAATTTAAAGGGCAAAAAAATCATTATAGGTTACGACCATAGATTCGGAAGAAACCGTAACGCCAATATCCAAGACCTTATAGCTTTTGGCAACACTCTAGATTTTGAGGTAGAGGAAATTCCCGCCCAAGAAATCGACGATGTTTCCGTTAGCTCCACAAAAATCCGAAATGCCCTAAAAGAGGGTGATATTGCCACCGCCAACAGCTATCTGAGCTATGCCTATATGCTTACGGGCACCATAAAAAAAGGGAAGGGCCTTGGGAAACAATTTGGGTTCCCGACCGCCAACCTGCACATTCCCGAAACCTACAAACTCATTCCAAAGACCGGCGTGTATGTGGTCAAGAGTACCATTGACGGCAAAGAACATTTCGGAATGATGAACATTGGCTACAATCCTACCGTAGGAGGATCCGAAAAAAGTATCGAAATCAATTTTTTTGATTTTGAAGGCAATCTGTACGACAAGAAAATACAGGTAGGCATTTTACATCGCATTCGCGATGAGCACAAATTCAACTCCGTAGAAGAACTCCAACAGCAATTGGCAAAGGACAAAGAGGTGTCGTTGAACCTAATCTCCGAATAGATGACATTCCATTTTCTTTTTAAAAAAATAGACAATGCCCAACTGGTTGTCTTTCGTATTTTCTATGGTCTTTTGGTCAGTGCGGAATGTTACGGGGCCATAGCCACGGGTTGGGTCCGAAGAACCCTGATCGAACCCAAGTTCACCTTTACTTTTATTGGGTTTGAGTGGCTACAACCCCTGCCCGGCAATGGCATGTACGTCTATTTTGCCCTAATGGGTACTTTGGGAATCTTAATAACCATAGGTTATAAATACCGTTATAGTGCTTTGGCCTTTGCCTTGATGTGGACTGGGGTGTACCTGATGCAAAAAACATCGTACAACAACCATTATTACTTGCTGATGTTGTTGGCCTACATTATGGCATTCCTCCCTGCCCACAAAGATGCCTCTTTGGATGCCAAATTGAACCCAAAACTACATTCCTTCACCATGCCCAATTGGGTAAGGTTGACCATTATCTTTCAGTTGTTCATTGTCTACACCTATGCCTCAGTGGCCAAACTGTACGGAGATTGGCTGGATTTTAGCATCATTGAACTCTTGATGAAATCCAAATCGGATTATTTTTTGATCGGTGAACTTTTACAGGAAAAATGGGTGCATAAAATCGTGGCATTTTTCGGTATTTTTTTCGATTTGCTCATTGTGCCCGCCCTGCTTTGGAAACCTACCCGTAAAATTGCCTTTGCCTTGGCCATTTTTTTCCACCTCTTCAACAGCGCCGTGTTCCAAATAGGGATTTTCCCCTATCTATCCTTGGCGTTCACAGTCTTCTTTTTTGAACCCCAAACCATTCGAAACGTATTTCTGAAGACCAAAAAAGTGGTTGTTGAACAATCCAAAACACTTCCCGAAAACCACCGATGGGTTCTGGGAATCTTGGGAGGATACTTTCTTATACAACTTCTCCTCCCGTTGCGCCACCATGCCTTTCAAGATGATGTTTTATGGACCGAAGAAGGCCATAGGCTCAGTTGGCGGATGATGCTACGCAGTAGGTCTGGGACCATTCGTTATAGAGTGGTAAACAAAAAAACAGATAAAGTAACGTTTATTGACCTCGGGGATTATCTCACCAAAAAACAGCGCAGAAGAGTAGCCTGTTATCCTGATTTTGCATGGCAATTTGCCCAGCATCTCAAGAAAGATTATGCACAAAAGGGGGAGGATATCCAGGTTTTTGTGACCAATACGGTAAAAATCAACCAAGGGGAGTATTATGAATTCATAGACCCCAAGGTGGATTTGGCCAGTGTTCCTTGGAAGCATTTCGCCCACAATGACTGGATTCGTCCATCGCATCAGGAATAATTGTTGGGCACGTCTTCAGATTGAATTAAATTTGCGGCTCAATACAAGGCCATGCTTCAATTACACACCATTCGGGAAAACAAGGAAAGTATCATCACCGCTTTACAGAAGCGAAACATCGATGCGGAACCCATGCTGTCAAAAATAATCGAACTGGATGAAAAAAGACGTTCCATCCAAACAGAACTTGACGCCACATTGGCCGAATCCAATAAACTCTCCAAGGAAATCGGCATGCTCTTTAAATCCGGGAAAGCCCAAGAAGCCAATGTCCTTAAAGAGAAAACCGCGGGATTGAAGGAAACGTCAAAGCAATTGGGGGATGACCTTAATGCCGCTGCCGCTGCCCTGCAAGATCAATTGTACCAGATTCCCAATGTACCCCACGAATCTGTTCCGGCAGGAAATACCGATGAGGACAACGAAGAAATTTTTAGGGAAGGAGATATCCCAGTCTTGGAAGAAGGTGCATTGCCGCACTGGGAACTGGCCAAAAAATACAACATCATTGATTTTGAACTCGGCGTAAAGGTCACCGGTGCCGGTTTTCCCGTCTACAAAGGAAAGGGAGCCCGTTTACAGCGTGCCCTTATTTCTTATTTTTTGGACAAGAATACTGAAGCCGGATATACGGAAGTACAACCCCCTCTCATGGTCAACGAAGCCTCTGGTTATGGAACCGGGCAGTTACCGGACAAGGAAGGGCAAATGTATCATGTCACCGCAGACGATTTGTATCTTATCCCTACCGCGGAAGTGCCCATTACCAATTTGCACCGGGACGATATTTTGGCCGAAGCTGACTTCCCCATAAAATATACCGGGTATACCCCTTGTTTTAGAAGGGAAGCTGGAAGTTACGGAGCGCATGTACGTGGATTGAACCGTTTGCACCAGTTTGACAAGGTAGAGATTGTTCGCATGGAGCATCCCAACAACTCATACGCTGCTTTGGACGAAATGGTGGAGCATGTAAAGAATATCCTTCGCGATTTGAAATTGCCTTATCGAATCCTTCGTCTCTGTGGTGGGGATTTGGGTTTTACTTCTGCCCTTACCTATGATTTTGAAGTGTTCTCCACAGCCCAGGACCGTTGGCTGGAAATCAGTTCCGTTTCCAATTTTGAGACGTTCCAGGCCAACAGGTTAAAACTTCGTTTTAAGGATGAAAATGGGAAAAGTCAATTGGCACATACCTTGAACGGAAGTGCCTTGGCCCTTCCAAGGGTACTGGCCGGAATCTTGGAAAACTGTCAGACCAAGGATGGCATCAAAATTCCCGATGTTTTGGTTCCTTACTGTGGGTTTGACACCATTGCATAATACAAAAAAAGCCGGGCCACCTTTCTCAAAGTAATATCCCGGCAAGTTTCAATAATCCAATTTTTTAACTTGGAGCCTTTTTAATGGCAACCGTGGTCCACACATCCTTGTGGAACTATATCGGCATCCTCATTATTATTGGCGTCCTTTACGGTAATGACACCACCATTACACCCAAAATTTAAAGTAACACTACTGGAATACGTGGTCATTAACAGAGTACCCCCTTGGTACCATCTGTAGGGTGCAGTACCCCCATACACTGAACCATCCACTTGACCATAGGGTCCAGTTCCACACCAAGACAGTGAAATCCCTGAAGCCTCAACGGCTTCAACAGCTTCAACTTTCAAGGAAGCCTCCTCAGTTGCGGACGAAGAAAAATTGTCCAAATTCTGTGCAGAAACGTATGTCACCAATGACATTACGAACAATAGTGCAATCAATTTGCTACTTGTTTTCATATAGAAAAAATTTTAAGGTTTTTTAAATATAATAATATTTTTCTTACATAATACGTAAGTTTTATTATTAATACATGAAGTTACCGTTTCCAGAATCTTAAAAAACTCCAGAATCCACATATAAAGCAATGGCTTGATTTTCAACAAATACCCTCTATAGCCCCTAGCTTATGTGGTATTTTGGATTCGGTTAACAGAATCCCGCACTTTTGTACGTTATATTTACAATAAAACCAACTATTGAGGTTTCTCTTATTTTTCATATCGAGCATTTTTGTGCAGACCTTTTCCTATTCCCAAGAGGATTTTCTGGCCAAACAGTACTTTACGGACGGGGAATTTGAAAAAGCAGTGGTCTTCTATGAAAAATTGGTAGAGAAAAACCCGAGGCGTACCGACTATTCCGAAGGTTTGGTGGCCTGCTATCAGCAATTGGAACGTTATGGGGATGCCGAAATCTTCCTCTTGCAGAAAATAAAGGACACCTACGCCTTTCCCACTTTTTTTATTGAACTGGGCTACAACTATACCTTGCAGGACCAAGCCGAAAAGGCAACGACCTATTATGATCAGGCCATCCAAAAAATAGATGAAAATCCCAATTATGGATACAGTGTAGGGTATCGATTCCAGAAATATGCGCTATTGGACTATGCCATTAAGGCCTACACCAAGGCCATGGCACTAAAACCGGATTTGAACTACGACTTTCAATTGGCCAGGATTTATGGCGAGCAGGGCAACATTGAAAGAATGTACCAATCCTATCTCAATCTTATCTGGGAAGGAAGGACTTCCCGTTCCAATGTGCTCCGCAATATAGACGACTTTATCTCGGAAGATCCTTCCAACCCCAATAATGTCATGCTGCGAAAAGTGTTGCTGAAAAACGCACAGCAAAACCCGGATGTTCTTTGGAACGAATTGTTGAGCTGGCTTTTTGTACAGCAAAAACAATACAACAGCGCATTCAGTCAGGAAAAGGCCATTTTTAAGCGTACAGGAGAAACTTCCGTGGACCGGTTGGAAAATCTAGGGCAGATCGCCTTGGAGGACAATGACCTGGACAATGCCATCTCCATTTTTCAATATGTGGTGGAAAATAGCGCCGATCCAGGGAACAAACTCAACGCCGAGCTAAGCCTTATCGATATTGAATTGAAAGATCCAACAGAAAAGGTTTTGAATCAGGTTGAAAAGAAATTTCAGGATTTGGTGACAACGTATGGAAACCAAAGTCGTACCCTACAATTGCAGATTGCCTACGCCAATTTTCTCACTTTCAAACGGGAAAGACCGGAACCTGCCATTACCATGCTCAAGGAAAGCCTTGAACTTCCCTTGGGACGTGTGATCACGGCCTATATAAAATTGGCTTTGGGTGATATTTTGGTATACGACCAAAAGTTCAATCAGGCACTTATCTATTTTACACAAGTACAGAAAAGCCTTAAAAATGATGTTCTGGGTCAAAATGCACGTTTCAAAGTGGCCCAGACCAGTTTTTACAAGGGAGATTTTGATTGGGCACTTGCCCAGTTGAAAGTGCTCCGAAGCTCCACTTCCCAGCTGATTGCCAATGATGCCATGCAGTTGAGCCTATTGATTTCGGACAATTCCTTGGAAGACTCCACCCAGACCGCATTGAAAAAATATGCCAAGGCCGACCTGTTGGCCTATCAAAATAAAAACAAGGAAGCCATTGCAGAATTGGAGGATATCCTTGAAAACCACAAAGGTGAAAAAATTGAGGATGAGGCACTGCTCCGGCAGGCCCAACTTTTGGAAGCCCAAAAAGACTACGAAGGCGCTCGGTTCAATTACCAAAAAATCGTGGAGTTTTATGCCGAAGGCATTTTGGCCGATGATGCCCATTTTGCTTTGGGCGAACTATATAGAAATGTCCTTAATGAACCTGAAAAGGCCAAAGCCCATTACGAGAAGATCATCTACAACTATCAGGACAGTTATTATTTTCCTCAGGCCCGAAAGAATTTTAGGATGCTCCGTGGTGATGCCATTAACTAATTCTTCCCTACATTAGGGCCTTAAACCAAGAGGCCATGATCATATACAACGTTACGATCAATATAGAGGAAAGTGTGCATGATGAATGGTTATCATGGATGCAGGACAAGCACCTGCCCGATATGCTGGCCACAGGAAAGTTCACTCATGCCAAAATGGTAAAAGTACTGGTAGAGGAAGACATGGGAGGGGTTACCTACTCCATACAGTACACCGCAAAAGACAAACAGACTTTGGAATCGTACTACAGGGAAGATGCCGACCGTTTGCGTGCCGATGCCCAAAAATTGTTCCCCAATAAGTTTGTGGCCTTCCGAACAGAGCTCGAAGTCATCAGTCAACAAATCCCCTAGTCCTTGGCACTCCTGTTTACCTATGGCACCCTACAAGACCTTCAAGTACAGCAATACGTATTTGGACGTATCCTCGATGGGCAACCCGATTTTCTATTGGGGTTCAAAAAAATGGAAAATGCCGTTTACGGTAGATACCCCCTAGTAATTCAAACTGGTAAAATTGAGGACAAAGTGGAAGGTAAGGTATACGAGGTCTCCGAAATTGACCTAAAGAAGGCCGATATTTATGAGACCAGCGCCTACAGTCGTAAAATATTCCCTCTGGAATCCGGTCTGCAGGCATGGGTCTATGTCGAAAATTCCAAGTAACTTGCAAAAAAACCCCTGTGCCCAAGAAGAATAAAAGAAAGCCAAGTAATGGTCGGCCCAAACGTATGGAAAATGGGCAGGAAAATGGTGCGGTAAAGGCCAAAAAGCATTTGGGGCAACATTTCCTGAAAGACGAAACGGTGGCACGAAACATAGCGGACACCCTTAGCCTTACGGGCTACACCAACGTTTTGGAGATAGGTCCGGGAATGGGCGTGCTCACCAAGTACCTTTTACAACGAGATTTGGATTTGGTGGCCATGGATTTGGACGAAGAATCCATCATATACCTAAACCACAGTTTTCCCCTTGAACATTCCGAAATCCTTAAAAAGAACAATCGCCTCAATATTATTGAAGCTGATTTTCTAAAGTTTGATCTACGAAACCTTTACGGTGAAGAGCAATTTGCCATAACTGGAAACTTCCCCTACAACATCTCAAGTCAGATTGTCTTTAAAATGTTGGAGATCCGGCAACAGATCCCAGAATTTTCGGGAATGTTCCAAAAAGAAGTGGCCCAGCGCATTTGTGAAAAACCGGGAAGCAAGACCTATGGCATTCTATCGGTCTTGGTACAGGCCTTCTACGAAGCTGAATATTTGTTTTCCGTACCACCCCAGGTTTTTGACCCTCCACCAAAAGTGCATTCCGGGGTATTGCGCCTCACCCGAAAACCAGAACTGAAACTTCCCTGTGATGAGCATCTGTTCTTCAAGGTGGTAAAAACAGCTTTCAACCAAAGACGAAAAACGCTCCGTAACAGCCTTAAAACCTTTGATCTTTCCGATAATCTCAAAGAAGATACTATCTTTGACCAGCGCCCAGAACAGCTCAGTGTGGCAGATTTTGTAACGTTGACCCAAAAGATAGCCAATGACCCCGTTTAAACTTACAGACGAGCTTTTAGAAGAAATCCAGCAACTGATATCGGAAAAGAGAAACACCGACCTTCAGTCCATGATGCAGGAGTTCCACTATGCCGATATTGCCGAAATAGCGGATGAACTCGATGTGGATGAAGCCACCTACCTCATTAAGCTTCTGGATAGTGAGAAAACATCGGATATCCTTGCGGAAATGCATGAAGATATCCGGGAAGCGGTATTGAAAAACCTTACGGCAAAGGAAATCGCCGGGGAGTTGGAGGAGTTGGACACGGATGATGCCGCCGATATCATCAATGAGCTGCCCAAAGAGATGGTCCAAGAGGTCATCTCCGAGATCGAGGACCGGGAACACGCCAAACATATTGTGGACCTGCTACGTTATGACGAGGATAGTGCCGGTGGACTTATGGCGAAGGAATTGGTAAAGGTGAACGAAAATTGGAACGTGCTCACCTGCGTCAAGGAAATGAGGGCCCAAGCCGAAAATGTGACCCGGGTACACTCCATATATGTAGTGGACGATGAGGGGAGGCTAAAAGGAAGACTCTCTTTGAAGGACTTATTGACCACCTCCACCAAGACCAACATCAAAGATGTGTATATCCCAAAAGTGGATTCCGTGACCGTTAACGAAAAAGGCGAAGAAGTGGCAAAGATTATGTCCAAATACGACTTGGAGGCCATTCCCGTGGTGGACGAAGTGGGCAGATTGGTGGGCCGCATTACCATTGACGATATTGTGGACGTGATCAAAGAAGAAGCCGATAAGGATTACCAAATGGCTGCCGGTATTTCCCAAGATGTTGAGGCCGATGATAGCATCTGGGTCCTTACCCGCGCCCGATTGCCTTGGCTTATATTGGGACTTATGGGAGGTTTGGGCGCCGCTGCCATCATGGGTGGATTTGAGGAAATGATATCCAAACATGCTGTGCTTTTCTTCTTTACCCCGCTGATAGCGGCTATGGCTGGTAATGTTGGGGTACAGTCCAGCGCCATTATCGTGCAAGGTCTCGCCAACGATGACCTCAAGGGAAGTATCAGCAACCGCCTCGTCAAGGAAATGTTGTTGGCACTCTTGAATGGACTTATCTTAGCCATCTTGCTCTTGTTCTTCACTTGGGTTTGGAAGGGATCCTTCAGTACGGCCCTAGCCATTTCACTCTCGTTGGTAGTGGTCATAGTAGTAGCAGGGCTGATCGGGACCTTTATCCCTCTTTTCCTCCATAAAAGAGACATAGACCCCGCCATAGCCACAGGCCCTTTTATCACTACAAGTAACGATATCTTTGGAATCCTCATCTATTTTTTGATTGCCAAGATTATTTTGGGGATTTAATTCCTTTCAACTTAAAAGCAAACCAAGATGACACGAAGTGAATTCATGGCAACCAGATTAAGGGAAGTCCTGTTGAGTGGTCATTGGATTGCCCAAACCAACATCAAGGAACAGATAGAAAGCATATCGTGGCAACAGGCCAATCAAAGGATACAATCCCTGAATACCATAGCCTTGCTCACATACCACCTTAATTATTACCTGGGCGGTATTTTGAATGTATTTGAAGGAGGAAAACTCGAAATTAGGGATACATACAGCTTTGATATGCCCGCTATGACTTCGGAAACGGATTGGAGGAACTTGGTTGGGGAATTTCTGGTCAACTCCGAAAAATTTGCCATGCATGTGGAAAAAATGGAGGACGCCCTGCTGGACACTCCCTTTGTTGATGAAAAGTACGGAACCTACCTGCGAAACATAGAAGGAGTGATTGAACACAGTTATTATCACCTAGGTCAAATTTCACTGATCAAAAAACTAATATTGGAAAGATGAAGCCCATCAATCTACAGCAAAAACATACCGAATTCACCAACCAATGGCACCCGCACCAAATTGCGGTGGTGGACAATATGCAAGTACTATTGGCCAAGTTGCAGGGAGAGTTTGTCTGGCATGCCCACGAGCATGAAGACGAGCTGTTCCAAGTGATCAAAGGCACCCTTTATATGCAGTTTAGGGACCGGACCGAGGTAGTGAAGGAAGGAGAGATCATTGTAGTGCCCAAGGGAGTGGAACACAACCCCATGACCAAAAATGGGGAAGAGGTACATGTACTCCTTTTTGAAAAGCTGACCACGGCCCACACTGGGGACGTCCAGCATGAAAAAACACAGACCATATATCCAAAAATCTAGGAATTGTATATTTGCCTCCATGAAAATTCTCCATCTGGATACCAACCACCCCCTACTTCTGGAACAGTTTGCCCAACTGGGTTTTGAAAATCATGAAGACTATGTTTCTTCCAAGGAAGAAGTGGAACGCAAAATACATGAATACGACGGTGTGATCATCCGAAGTAGATTTACCTTGGACCAACAGTTCTTGGACAAGGCTTCCAATTTAAAGTTTATTGGAAGGGTCGGTGCTGGCTTGGAAAACATTGATGTGGAGCATGCCAAACATAAGGGCATCTTCCTTGCCTCGGCCCCGGAAGGCAACCGGAATGCGGTGGGCGAACACACCTTGGGCATGCTATTGTCCCTCATGAACCACATGGGCAAGGCCAACCGCGAGGTGAAAAAAGGAAAATGGGACCGCGAAGGGAACCGTGGCGTGGAGCTGGATGGTAAAACCGTGGGCATAGTGGGCTACGGAAACATGGGTAAGGCATTTGCCAAAAAGCTGCGTGGATTTGATGTGGAAGTCATCTGTTATGATATTGTGGGAGGGGTCGGTGATGAAAATGCCCGCCAAGTCGGCATCATGGAATTTCAACAAAAATCGGATGTCGTAAGCCTTCACGTACCCCAGACCGAACTTACCGTGGGCATGGTCAACTCCGAATTCATAGATGCATTCCACAAACCCTTTTGGTTGCTCAACACGGCCCGGGGAAAATGCGTGGTGACCAAAGACTTGGTCATGGGATTAAAATCCGGAAAAGTATTGGGTGCTGGATTGGATGTGCTGGAATATGAAAAGAAGTCTTTTGAGAACATGTTCATCCAAAAACCCAAGGCCTTCAAATACCTTCGGAAGGCCAAAAATGTACTATTGACTCCCCACGTGGCTGGATGGACCGTGGAAAGTAAAGAAAAATTGGCCCAAACCATTGTGGACAAGGTCAAAGAGAAATTTTGTTAACTTTAAAACCCTAAGCCATTCTATTATTGGCTTGGGCCGTTGGCAAAATTCACTACAAATGACCATAGATGCCCAAACCCCGGACGAATATATCCGCAAAGTCCCCGAAGACCGTCGAGAGGCTGTTTCCAAATTAAGGGAAACAGTCAAGACAAATCTCCCCGAAGGTTTTCAGGAATGCATCAGTTATAAAATGATTGGCTATGTGGTTCCACATTCCCTATATCCAGATGGGTACCACTGCAATCCCACCTTGCCCCTGCCCTTTATCAATATCGCATCACAGAAAAATTTCATAGCCCTATATCATTCTGGCATTTATGCCAACCCTAATCTTTATAATTGGTTTGTAGAGGAATACCCAAAACATGTATCGACCAAATTGGACATGGGGAAAAGCTGTATTCGTTTTAAGAATGGCAAGAACATTCCTTTTGGACTGATTGCCGAACTATGCCAAAAAATGACCCCTCAGGATTGGATAACCTTATATGAACAAAACATTAAACGACCATGAAACAAAGAGTAACAGGAATCGGGGGATTTTTCTTTAAGACCAAAGACCCGAACAAAATCAAGGATTGGTACAAGACCCACTTGGGCCTTAACACGGACCAATATGGATGTTCCTTTTGGTGGAAGGATCAAAAGGGAGATGATTGTATGACCCAATGGAGTCCCTTCGCCGAAGACACTACCTATTTTCAACCCAGTGAAAAGCAGTTTATGATGAACTTTAGGGTAGAGAACTTGGTGGAATTGTTGGAAGCCTTAAAAAAAGAGGGCGTAACCGTAGTGGGTGAAATAGAGGAATACGACTATGGCAAATTTGGATGGATCATGGACCCGGAAGGCAATAAGTTGGAACTATGGGAACCTGTTGATAAAGCATTTCTTTAGGTATTGAATAATTTGTTACATTTAGAACTCGTTTAACCAACACATTAAAACCATGTCCGAAGAAAAAAAAGACTTAGGAGATAAAGCCGAAGAAGCTTTTGACAAAGCCAAAGATGCAGCCAAGGAAGCTGCGGAGGAAGCCAAAGATGCCGCAAGTGATTTCAAAGAGGATGTAAAGGAGACCTTTGATCCCAAAAATCCTGATAGCGGAAAAACGGTTGCCCTTATTGCCCATTTGACTTTGATCGGGTGGATCATTGCCATCATCATGAACAGCAGCAACAAAACCGAGATAGGTTCTTTTTATGTAAGGCAGGTACTCGGCATTTTTCTGGTTGGGTTTGTCTTGGGGATCATCCCAGTGGTAAACCTTATTGGATGGATATTCCCGGTTGTTCTTTGGGTCATTAGTTTGATCGGCGCCATAAACGGAACCCAAAAACCGGTCTTTTTGGTAGGTGAGCACTTCCAAAACTGGTTCAAGAGCCTATAAAACAGATACAAAAAGCCAGATTTTTCTCTTCTGGCTTTTATTTTTACTTGCTTTATCGTAATATTGCAATATAAAACTAAATACTAAAGAAGAATACGCTCATATGGGAGCTTCCAAAACACATATATTTTCACCAACGCATAACGAATTGGCCCAAATAGCCAAGGTCATGGCGCATCCTGCGCGTGTGGCCATCCTGGAATATATCAGCAAACAGGATGCTTGTATCTGCAATGACTTGGTGGATGTGATCGGTCTGGCCCAACCCACCATATCCCAACATTTGAACGAAATCAAGAAAATTGGTTTGCTCAAGGGAACTTTTGAGGGGAAAAATCTTTGCTACTGCATTAATCAGGAACGCTGGGAAGAGCTCCAACAAGCCTTCCATACGTTCTTTTCCAATATTAACCGTAATTGTTGTTAACATGAAAACATCAGAATTTTTATCCATCCTCCAACAACACCAAGACAAAAGTCTTCTCTTTGAATACACAAAGGATAAATTTGTTGGGGCCAATTATCATATCACTGAAGTAAAAAACATTACCGTAGACTCTGTTGATTGTGGTGCCGGAACGGATTTCTGGAAAGAAACCGTGGTCCAGCTTTGGGAAAGTCCCAAGGAAATTGGCAAAAGGGATTTTATGTCCGTATACAAGGCCCTGTCCATCCTCAACAAGGTGAACCGGATAAAGCCTATGCAAAAAGACGCTGAAGTCAAATTTGAATACAGCAACGATGACTTTCACACGGCCCAGCTTTTTGTGGATGATTATACTCTGGATGAAAAAAGACTCATTATAAAACTATCCGTTGAAAAAACAGATTGCAAAGCCAAGGAAACCTGTGGTGTTGAACCAGCTTCCACTGCATCACCCATTGAAACCGAAGCCAGTTGCTCCCCAGGATCCGGTTGCTGCTAAAAAAGACCCCATGTTGATCCGTGGCATGAAAGCTTCCGATTGGGAGCAGGTACAACAAATCTATACCGAAGGTATAACCACTGGTTTTGCCACCTTCGAGACCAAAGCCCCAACCTATGAGAGCTGGGACCGGTCCCATATCAGCTCATGTAGATTGGTCGCTGAGGAAAATGGCATTGTATTGGGTTGGGCGGCACTATCTCCCGTCTCAAGTAGATGTGTATACGGAGGGGTGGCCGAAGTGAGTGTGTACATTGGCTCCAATAGCCGTGGAAAAGGCGTTGGAAAACAGCTCATGCAACAGCTCATTTCCGAAAGTGAAGAGGCTGGATTCTGGACATTGCAATCCGGTATTTTCCCTGAAAATAAAGCAAGTGTAAAACTCCATGAAACAGTGGGTTTTCGCTATATTGGCAAGCGCGAACGCGTGGGTAAAATCCACGGGGCCTGGAAAGACAACCTGTTGTTTGAAAGGCGTAGTAATAAGGTTGGAATAGCATAAGCATCACATCAAAAACCAAATAAAAAATGAAAAACGTATTGGTACTTTGTACCGGAAATTCCTGTAGAAGCCAAATGGCCCATGGTTACCTCAACTATTTTCAAGATAAACTTGCGAATATCTATAGCGCAGGAATAGAGACCCATGGACTTAATCCTGGAGCGGTGGCCATCATGAAAGAAGACAAGATTGACATTTCCAACCATACCTCCAACCACGTGGATGAGTATACCGGCATTGATTGGGACTACATCATCACCGTATGCGACCACGCCAAGGAAAACTGCCCTTTTATCCCGGCCAAAAATGCCAGACGCATCCATCAAAACTTTTTTGACCCGTCAAAGGTCAAGGGCAATGAAAAGGAAATCCACGATGCTTTTTTAAAGACTCGGGAAGAAATCAAGGAGTTTTGCCATGATTTTGTCAAGGAGGAACTTATGGCCTGACCAATAATATCAGAGACCGTAGTCCATAGGAAGCATATCTCCTAAGCGGTAGTCAGACATATGGCCTCCAAAAGCTAGGTTTTCAAAGGGGGAATAGTTTCCGTATCTATCCAAAATATAGGTTGTGTCCAATTCATTGATCTTGAGTGTGGACCTATAATTGCCATTTTGCCTGTAATAGATTACATATTGGCTACCCATAAACCGGATATCCCTTAAATCCTCATTGGGCTTGGCCATATTCACCATAAAATCCGTCAGGACCACATCTTTATAGTTCTTTTTGAGCTTAAAATTCTGGCTATCCATATCGCCATACCAACAGGCCCTCATGAAATGTCTCGGAGAACCCAAATAAGTCTTTTCCCTACGATCCGCAATCTTGGGATTCCCTTGGGAGGTGTCAAAAAAATGGGTAGAGCCATCAAAAATGGTCTGGTGGATATTGTCGACGCGTTCCAGACTTTTCCTTTTGAAGAAAATCTTGAACTCATCAATATTAAAATAAATTCGATAGCCTAAATAATTATTCTGAATTACAATGGGCTTATCGCAGTATGCGGAAAGGGTATTGTCTTCCGAGTTAAAGTACAGCCGTATTTCCTTTTCGTTCTCAATGATACTGGAACGTCCTCCCCGGGTGTCCCCCAAAAACTCCAAACGAAAGACTTCCAACTTCTCCCTACGCGAAAAAGGATCTGAAGTCAACACTACTTCCTGAAGGTCTTCCATCTGTTCTTGGAGGAGTACGCGTAACACGGCATCATCGGGCAAATTGACCATTTCCTTGGCCTGATACCCTAAATGGCTTATCACCAAAACAGCATTGTTCCGGTAGGGAAGGCCAATTTCAAAATTCCCGTTTTCATCGGTCATAGTGCCCACGGAACTCCCGTCATAATACACCGAAGCGCCAAAAATGGGCTCTTTGGTCCTAGAGTCAAGAACGGTTCCAGTTATCTCTTGGGACCGTACCTGAACACTAAATATGGAAAGGACCCCAATTGCCAAAAAGATTTTCAATGACCGACTCATTGCCCCATTTTACGTTCCAACTCTGCTTGAAATTCTTCCATAACGGGTTTTACTGTGCTTTCGGGTAGGTCTGCAATCCGTATGTACATGAGTCCATCCACGGAATTGTTAAAGAGTGGATCTACATTAAAGGCCACTACCTTGGCGTTCTGTTTGATATATTTTTTAATCAGAACGGGCAAGCGAAGGCTCCCCGGTTCCACTTCACTGATCAGTTTATCAAACTTGTTGAGGTCGGCTTGGGTCTCGTCAAAAACAAACTCCTTGTCCGCATCATTGAGTTTTACCTTGAATTCCTTTTTAGGGCGGATGTATTGCGCCACGTAGGGATCCCAATAATTGGATTTCATGAATTCAATCATGAGGGACTTGGAGAAATTGGAAAACTGGTTGCTGATGCTCACCCCACCGATCAGATATTTGTGCTCAGGGTGACGCAATGTGGTATGTACAATCCCTTTCCACAATAGGAAAAGGGGCATGGGTTTCTGCTGATATTCCTTGATGATATAGGCCCTCCCCATTTCAATGGATTTTTCCATCATTCCATAAAGTTCCGGCTCAAAGCGGAAAAGATCTTGCAGGTAGAAACCGTCTATTCCATATTGCTTGAAGATTTCGGACCCCAATCCCATACGGTAGGCCCCAACAATCTTCTTATCCTCATCATCCCATAAAAAGAGATGGTGGTAGTAGGAGTCAAACTTATCCAAATCAATGGCGTTGTTGGTTCCCTCCCCTACTTCGCGGAACGTAATCTCACGCTGCCTTCCTATTTCATTCAAAATAAAAGGGATGTCTTTCTGTTGGGCCAGATATACCTCATAATTCTTGCTTTGGAGTACCCTACAGTCTTTTTCCCGCAATTTTTCCACCTCACCTTCCAAAACTTTGGAGCTGACAGGTGTAGCTATCTTTTTGGGAGGCTTGGGAATCTTCAGCGTGGTTGGGACCTTATCGATCAAACGTTCCTTCTCGAACACATTGGCCAAGAGATAGGTTTTTTTGCGGAGCAGCTCCGTGTAGGATTCCAAGGTTTCCTCTTCGTTTTGTGTGGCCACGGATATGGGCTGCCCTATCCTAACTTTTATAGGTCTTCTGCTTTGCGATGTCAGTTCCGAGGGCAACTTGGCCGTCCTGAAAACATCGTTCATTTTGGACAACCGATAAAACAGTCGACTATTGCGCGCATGAAAGTAAATGGGTACCACGGGAACTTCTGCCTTGCGAATCAATTTAATGGCTGCCTCTTCCCATGGGCGGTCCACCACCAATTTACCATCCCGGTATGTGGACACTTCCCCAGCGGGGAAAATCCCCAGTGGATGACCTTCCTGTAAATGTTTGAGTGCATTTTTGAATCCCATTATACTGCTCTTGGCATCCTTATGGTTTTCAAAAGGATTTACAGGCATAATGTAGGGTTTCAACGGCTCTATACGGTGCAGCAAAAAATTGGCTATGATCTTGAAATCCTCACGTTCGTGCAGCATTAGTTTCAATAGCAGGACCCCATCTATGCCCCCCAAAGGGTGATTGCTGATGGTAATGTACGGACCCGTTTTGGGGAGTCGTTTTAAATCTTCCTCCGGAACCTCAAAGTCAATTTCATAATACTCCAAAATGGACTCCAAAAATTCGGGACCAGCGAGTTCCTTATTCTTGTTGTAAAATCGGTTTATGGAAGTAATCTTGGTGGCTACCATTAAAAGCCAGCCCACAAAAGTGCCCAAAAAGCCATACTTGTCCAGGTGAATCACCTTTGCCACCTCTTTCGCAGAAACCAGCCCCATGAATTTTTTATTGTTTAGGTAAACGTAAAGATAGAAAATTACGGGTATTGGGGTCAGGGTCTAAAAAAGTATTGCTGTCAACCCTATTTCACCACTAGCTGGACCGTTTCCTTACCGCGTTGCTCCACAAGTACGGACTTTCCGTTTTGAAGGGATTTAACGGCGTTGTCATCAAAATGGCGAATGGTGTAAAGGGCTACATCTTCATGACAGACCACCTTGAATTTTCGTTTCAATTCATCTAACATGGGCTGAAGTCCATTGAATTTGTTGTCCAGACAAACTGAAAAACTAATGGCGGAGTTTTGGATCAGGTCCACTTTTAATCTATGGTCATGGAACAACTTGAAGATTTCGCTGATGTTGTCCTCCACAATGAATGAAAAATCCAATGAGGACAGTTTAAGGAGCACCTGATCTTTTTTAACGATAAAGCATGGTATCTTGGGGACTATATTGACCCCTTTGCCCACAGTGGTGCCCTTATCCGATGGTTTTACGAACGATTTCACATGCAGCGGAATTTCCTTGCGTTGCAAAGGCTGTAAGGTTTTAGGGTGAATCACGGAGGCCCCATAAAAGGCCAGTTCTATGGCTTCCCTGTATGAAATTTGCTCCAACAATTGGGTCTCCTTGAAATTTCTCGGATCGGCATTCAACACACCGGGAACATCCTTCCAGATGGTAACGGATTCCGCGTTGAGGCAGTAGGCCAAAATAGCCGCTGTATAATCCGACCCTTCCCTTCCCAAAGTAGTGGTAAAGTTATTGTCATCACTCCCTAAAAAGCCTTGGGTAATGTTCAACTTGGACATATCCACCTTTGCGGAAACTTCGGTTTGGGTACGCTCCCAATTAATCTGCGCATCTCTATAATTGTTGTCCGTTTTGATCAAGGTGCGGACATCCAACCAAGCATTGGACAATCCTACTTCGTTGAGATACTCACTGACAATGGTTGTGGAAACCAATTCTCCATAGCCCACTACTTGATCGTACACAAAGGCATATTTTGGCGACTTGTTCCATGTTAAAAATCCTTTGACTTCTTCAAAAAGCAATTTAACTTTTGCATATACCGGATGTGATGGGTTCTCAAACAAATCCCCCAAAATGGCACCGTGATAATCCATAACATCTTGCAATATCCCGACCACGGCATCCTTATCCTTGAAATAAGCCTCTACCACCTTCTCCATGGCGTTGGTGGTCTTTCCCATTGCGGAAATCACCACCAAGGTATCCTTGTGCCCCATTTGATTCAGGACATTTACCACATTCTTTACGCCATCGGCATCTTTTACAGAAGCTCCTCCAAACTTAAAAACTCTCATGCTATAGTATTGTTAATTGGAAGTTCAGACCAAATCTTCCATATAATTTTCAATTCCTTTTTCGTCCAACTGCACCACATCCCAGTCCCGTAGTACGTTGGCCCCTTTCTTTTCATAGAACTCGATGGCAGGGTCGTTCCAATCCAGCACCTCCCAACATATCCGTTTCACGCCAAGGTTGTGCCCATACTTTACCACCTCATCCAACAAGGCGGTCCCCAGACCACTACCCCTCATTTTTTCGGCTACGATAAGGTCTTCCAAATGGATAACTGGACCTTTCCAAGTGGAATATCTGGGGTAGACCAAGGCAATCCCCACAATCTCATCAGCCACTTCGGCCACAAAACAATGAAACAACTTATTTTCTCCAAAACCATCCTTTTCCAAGTCGGCTTGGGTAACTTCCACCGCTTCGGGTTCGTTCTCGAAATCGGCAAGTTCCTGAACCAGTTTCAAGACTTGCCCCATATCTTCTTTCCGGGCGTTTCTAATCAAGTATTCCATTTGTTACAAATAAAACTCAAAGTTATAAATATCTAAAACTTAAGATCAACGAAATCGATATAGTTTCACAAAATGCACGATATTTGTCGTCAAATAAAACAACCTTCCATGTTTGATAAGCAGCATCGCACCCTAGGTGAATTTATCATCGCCAACCAAGATTCTTTTCAATATTCCTCTGGTGAACTCTCCAGACTCCTCAATGGCATCCGCTTGGCCGCCAAAGTGGTGAACCACGAAGTGAACAAAGCTGGACTTGTGGACATCATCGGTGCTGCCGGTGAAACCAACATCCAAGGCGAAAGCCAACAAAAATTGGATGTTCTGGCCAATGAAAAGTTCATTCAGACCCTTAAAAATAGGGAGATTGTTTGTGGTATTGCCTCTGAAGAGGAAGACGATTTCATCAGCATCAACAGTTTTGACAAACAGCACCAGAACAAGTATGTGGTGCTCATAGACCCCTTGGATGGTTCGTCCAACATAGACGTCAATGTTTCAGTGGGGACCATTTTTTCGGTGTACCGAAGAATCACACCTGTGGGCACACCCGTGACCCTTGAAGATTTTCTTCAACCTGGAAAAAACCAGATTGCTGCAGGGTATATCATCTATGGCACATCTACCATGCTCGTTTATACCACAGGAAGTGGCGTTAATGGTTTTACCCTAAACCCGGCTTTGGGCACTTTCTATCTTTCGCATCCCAATATGCAATATCCCGAGGATGGAAATATCTATTCCGTCAATGAGGGCAACTACATCCATTTTCCCCAAGGTGTGAAGGACTACATCAAATATTGCCAAAAAGAAGAGGGCGATAGACCCTATACCTCCAGATATATAGGTTCCTTGGTTTCCGATTTTCACAGGAACATGATCAAAGGCGGTATCTACATGTATCCCAAGAGCAGCAAGGCCCATAATGGTAAACTACGGTTGCTGTACGAGTGCAACCCCATGGCGTTCATAGCGGAGCAGGCCAATGGAAAAGCCAGCGATGGGTTCCAACGGGTCATGGACATTCAGCCTACTGAACTCCATGAACGGGTTCCCTTCTTCTGCGGAAGTAAAAAAATGGTTGAAAAAGCGGAAGAGTTTATGGCCAACGCCTAACTGTCCTTACGCATCATGATCCTGTGGTAATCGTCAAAATCGATTTTCCCAGTGAAAATGGCTATGGACTTATCTATAATCTGGTTGGCAGTTTTTGGAGAAAACCCTAAACCAATGGCATACCGCTCCACGATTTTACGCTCGGGCTCATCGATTTGATGGTCAGAAAATATAATCTGGAAGAACTCGAACAATCTTTGGTAGCGTTTCTCGCCACTGTGCGGAGTCTCAATAGGATACTTGTTCCCTTTCTCCATCACCTCCTTATACTCTGCATCAGTGATATTGAGCTTAAAGGCAAATTTGTCCAAAATGGCTTTCTCTTCTGGATTGATTTCACCATCCACAGCTGCCAAAGTGGCCAAAGTGGCAAAATGGGCCAAATTTTTCCTGTGATCTCCGTGCTCGTATAAATCTAAAATGGGCATACTTGAAATTTTGTGGCACAAATATAAATTTTAAAGTAGAAAGGTTCATAAAAATGCGACCAAAAGAAATTTGTAATTTTCGTGCCGTTGTACAACCCTCAAGTATATAAATCTGAAAGATTCCGAGCTTTTCCATATTGCCGAAAGCTGGTTCAGCCAACAAGGCTGGAAACCTTTTCCTTTTCAAAAGGAAACCTGGAAAGCATTTTTAGAAGGAAAACACGGATTGCTGAACGCCCCAACGGGAAGTGGAAAAACCTATGCCCTTTGGTTTCCCATCGTGCTCAATTACATTAAAAACCACCCTGATCATAGAACCAAGCATAAGAAGGGATTAAAAGCGATTTGGATCACTCCCCTCCGGGCTTTGTCCCAAGAGATAAAACAATCTGCGGAACGCATTACCCAAGATCTGGACACCCAAATGACCGTGGGCATTAGAACCGGCGATACCTCTACCAAGGAACGGGCCAAGCAGCGTACCACCATGCCCGATCTGTTGATCACTACTCCTGAAAGCCTACAATTGTTGTTATCCTCAAAAGGATATGCCAAGCTTTTCAAGGATTGCTCCGCCATTGTGGTGGACGAATGGCACGAACTGCTGGGTACCAAACGGGGTGTTCAGATGGAGTTGGGACTTTCCCGATTAAAAACGGTCTGTAAAAATCTTCGCATTTGGGGCATCTCGGCCACCATAGGTAATTTGGAACAGGCCCGGGAAGTGTTGTTGGGACCCTCTTCCCCTGCCTTGGAAAACTCAGTATTGGTGAAGGCCAACCTCAACAAAAAAATCACCGTAAAGAGCATCATCCCCGAGCAAATGGAGACTTTTCCGTGGCGGGGTCATTTGGGACTGCATTTGCTGGATGAGGTCGTGCCCATTATCCATAACAGCAAGACTACCCTCCTGTTCACCAACACCCGCAGCCAATGCGAGATCTGGTTTCAAAAAATATTGGAAAAGTATCCAGAATTTGCCGGGGAAATGGCCATGCACCATGGTAGCATCAACAAGGATACCCGTCTATGGGTGGAGCAGGCCATCCGAAATGAAAGCCTCAAGGCCGTGGTCTGCACCTCCAGTCTTGATTTGGGGGTTGATTTTGCCCCCGTGGAGACCGTAGTCCAAATTGGTGGCCCCAAAGGGGTAGCCCGCTTTTTACAACGTGCCGGAAGAAGTGGACATCGACCCGGAAAGGAAAGCATCATTTACTTTTTGCCCACCCATGCCATGGAACTCATAGAAGCTTCGGCCATGCAAAAAGCGGTGTTGAACAGTGCTGTGGAGGACCGTATTCCGTATTTAAACAGTTTTGATGTATTGATACAATACCTAACCACCTTAGCGGTTTCCGATGGATTTTTCCCCGAAGAAATATATCCAGAAATCAAACAGACCTTCTGCTACCAAGCCCTTACCGATGAGCAGTGGCAATGGCTCCTCAATTTTTTGGTCATGGGTAGTCAAAGCCTAAAAAGTTATGATGAATATAAAAAGGTGGAGGTCGAGGAAGATGGCCGGTTTAAGGTGAACAGTAGAACAGTTGCCATGCGCCACCGATTTCAGATCGGGACCATTGTAGGCGATGCCAGTCTATCGGTCCGTTACCAAAAAGGAGGCTATATTGGGACCATTGAAGAATCGTTCATCTCAAAACTCACCCCGGGCGACGTGTTCACCTTTGCGGGAAGGAATCTGGAATTCATCCGGATCAAGGACATGTCGGCACAAGTACGCAATTCTTCCAAACGCAGCAATAAAATTCCAAGTTGGATGGGCGGTCGACTTAGTTTTTCTGCAAAAATGTCCGAATTGTTGCGACAAGAACTGTATACTGCACAGCTACCAATTTCTCAACAAGGGCCTGAAATTAGGGCGCTTGCTCCCATGTTTGCAAAGCAACGGCAGGAAAGTATTGTCCCGTTGCCCCATCAGTTTTTGATAGAGACCTTTAAGTCCAATGACGGGTACCACCATATTTTTTATCCGTTTGAAGGTAGGGCCATCCATGAGGGGATGAGCAGCCTGCTGGCCTATCGCATCAGTTTGCTGACCCCTATTACCTGCTCCTTGGCCTTTAACGATTATGGGTTTGAACTGTTGTCCGATAAAGAAATTAACATTCAGGATATTCTGGACAACAATCTATTCACCGCTGATTATATGCTCTCCGACCTTCAAAAAAGTTTGAACAGCAATGAAATGGCCCGAAGGAAATTTAGGGATATTGCCGTCATCAGTGGCATGGTCTTTACCGGTTACCCCGAGAAGGGAGTGAAGATGAAGCATCTTCAAAGCAGTTCCCAATTACTGTTCGATGTGTTCAAGGATTTTGAGGATGATAACCTCCTCTACCAGCAAGCCTTTACCGAAACCTTTGAACATCAGTTGGAAGAGGGACGTTTGCGCTTGGCCTTGGAACGCATTGCCCAACAGGAAATTGTATGGAAAAAATGCAGCCAGGCCACTCCATTTTCGTTTCCCATCATAACGGACCGTCTTCGAGAAAAGTTGTCCAATGAGAAATTGGCAGACCGCATCAAACGGATGACTGCAAAACTGACTCGATAACTGCCCTCTTCCCTTTTATTTGTCTTTTCGAAATGAGGAGTCGGCGACGATTGAGAAATCCATAACCAATCCTAAGATTTCTCGACTGCGCTCGAAATGACCATAGAACATTTGCAAAAATTAGTGCCATTCGTGTCAAAGCCAAAAAAGATTTCTCACACCCGCTTCGCTCGGTTCGAAATGACCATGTAATCAGCATTCCCACAATCAATATCATTCATGCCAAAACTATCCGATATCACCTTATTGCTCCTTTGACCAATCGATTATTTAATCTGATGTCATTTCGAAATGAGGAGCCGGCGACGATTGAGAAATCTTGTTTTGAATAAATTTCTCACACCCGCTTCGCTAGGTTCGAAATGACAAAAAGGAACATCAGTAACAATCCGTGCCATTCGTGTCAATTTAAAAGATTTCCCGCATCCGTTAGAAATGACAATACCATTACATTTGTGCCAACAAACTATCGTGGCCCATAACATTACCATACAAGATCAGATGTTCCAATTGCACCCTTTGGGTGGGGTATTTTGGGTGGAAAAATCGCTGTTGCTCATCAGCGATGTGCATCTGGGAAAGGTGTCGCACTTTAGAAAGTTTGGGGCTGCTGTCCCTCAAAAGGCTGTCCATAAAAATTATATGCTGTTGGATCAAATTGTGTCCGAACTTCAACCTTTTCAAATTTGTTTTTTGGGGGATCTGTTTCATTCTTCGCTCAATAAGGAATGGGAACTATTTGAAAATTGGGTAGCCAAGACCCCTGCGGAAATCATTTTGGTGACCGGAAACCACGATATCATTTCACCCTTAAAATTTGAACAGCTCAACATCGCCATCTTCCCGGAACTCCTCATCGATGATTTTTTATTGACCCATCATCCCGAAACACAAGTAGATAAATTCACGTTTTGCGGTCACATCCATCCTGCCGTAAAGTTACGAGGGTTGGGAAGGCAAAGCCTGCGGCTCCCCTGCTTTTTTAAATCCAAAAACCAGATGATTCTACCCGCTTTTGGGGAGTTTACGGGAACCCACACCCTAAAGCCCTCAAAAAATGATGAGGTATTTGCGATTGTGGAAGGTAGTGTGGTCAAGGTTTAGATTTCCAAAAATGTCCCTTCAACTCCGTTTATAGCTCTACTTGAAAACACCTCTGATTTGTCATTTCGATATGAGATGCGGAGCATTGATTGAGAAATCTCACCAACTCATAGATTTCTCACAGCTCCTTCGCATACACTCAGGGCAGAGCTCGAAATAACAACAGAACATTTGCAACAATTAGTGCCATTCGTGTCAATACAAAAAGATTTCTCTCACTCCCTTCGCTCGGTTCGAAATGACCATGTAACGAGCATTCCCACAATCAATATGATTCATGCCAAAACTATCCGATATCACCTTATTGCTCCTTTGACCAATCGATTATTTAATCTGATGTCATTTCGAAATGAGGAGTCAACGACGATTGAGAAATCTCACCAACTCATAGATTTCTCACAGCTCCTTTGCATATACTCAGGACAGGGCTCAAAATGACAACCTGGAATATTCGTGTCATTCGTGTCAAAAACCAAAAAGTTTTCTCACAGCTCCTTCGCATACACCCAGGACAGGGCTAGAAATGACATCGCTCTGTAAAGGTCATTTCAAACTGAATGCAATGAATGTAAGAAATCCAAAAAAACACTTTTTATAAAAAAACATTTCATTTTATCTTTGCCGCAAAGTTTTTGGATTGACCAAAGCCTCCATTTCCCAACATTATGCACAGTCTTCCCCACTCGGAAAACTGCGGAATACTATTGCACAAAATGGAGGTTCGACCTCCTCTGACAAGTCGCAACCCTTCCAAAAAATCAACATCAAAGGCCTTGTGGGTTCGTCCCTTTCCTTTGTACTTTCCGAAGCCTTTAAATCGGTCGAGGCGCCTTTTCTATTGATTTTGAACGATAAGGAAGAGGCTGCCTACCACTTGAACGATTTGGAACAGTTGATCGGGGAAAAAGATGTGCTTTTTTACCCAGGCAGCTATCGAAGACCCTATCAAATTGAAGAGACGGACAATGCCAATGTGTTGCTACGCGCCGAGGTATTGAACCGCATCAACTCCAGAAAGAAACCGGCGGTGATTGTCACGTATCCCGATGCCCTTTTTGAAAAAGTGGTCACCCGAAAGGAACTGGACAAGAGCACCCTCAAGATAAAATTGGAGGACACCCTTTCACTGGACTTTTTGAACGAGGTGCTTTTCGAATACCAGTTCAAACGAGTGGATTTTGTGACCGAACCCGGGGAATTTTCGGTACGAGGAGGTATTGTAGATGTATTTTCGTTTTCACACGATGAGCCTTATCGCATTGAGTTTTTTGGGGACGAAGTGGACAGCATCCGCACGTTTGATGTAGAGACCCAGCTTTCTTTGGAAAAGGTGAAGAAGATCACCATTATTCCCAATGTGGAGAACAAGTTTTTGCAGGAGAGCCGCGAGAGTTTCCTTAAGTACATTTCACCCAAAACGGTGGTTTTTGCCAAAAACCCAGCTTTGATCTATGACCGCATTGATTCCTTTTTTGCCAAGGCGGAAGAAAGTTTTACCAAACTGAGCGAGGAAATCAAACACGCAAAGCCCAACGAACTTTTTGTGGACTCCACTCTGCTAAAATCCCAATTACAGGATTTTCTGTGTGTTGAAATAGGAGCAACTGTCACTTCGAGCGAAGTCGAGAAGCAGACAGGGAACAATGGTGTTGCCATTCAATTCAATATCAAACCCCAACCCGCCTTCAATAAAAAATTCGACCTGCTTATTGAAAACCTCAATGAGAATCGGGAAGCAGGTTTCACCAACTATATTTTCTGTTCCACCGAACAACAAGCCAAGCGTCTTCACGATATTTTTGAGGAAGTGGATCAGACCGTACACTACCAGACCTTGGTTTTTCCTCTGTATCAAGGTTTCATTGATGTAGATCTAAAACTGGCCTGCTATACGGACCATCAAATTTTTGAGCGCTACCATAAATTCCACCTAAAAAATGGGTACGCCAAAAAACAGGCCATTACCCTGAAAGAGCTCAACAAACTTGAGATTGGGGATTACGTAACCCATATTGATCATGGTATAGGCAAATTTGGGGGACTGCAGAAAATAGATGTGGAAGGCAAGAAACAGGAGGCCATCAAATTGGTCTATGGCGATCGGGACATATTATATGTCAGCATCCACTCCCTTCACAAAATTTCCAAATACAACGGCAAGGACGGGGCACCCCCAAAAATATACAAGCTAGGTTCAGCGGCTTGGAAAAACCTCAAACAGAAGACCAAGAGCCGGGTCAAGAAAATTGCTTTCAATCTTATCCAGGTATATGCCAAAAGGAGGTTGGAAAAAGGGTTTCAATATGCCCCGGACAGTTATTTGCAGCACGAGTTGGAGGCTTCATTTTTGTATGAGGACACCCCCGATCAGGAAAAATCCACCCAAGATGTCAAAAAGGACATGGAGAGTGAACGCCCTATGGATCGACTCATCTGCGGGGATGTAGGCTTTGGAAAGACCGAAGTGGCCATCCGGGCAGCTTTCAAGGCCGTGGACAACGGAAAACAAGTGGTTATTTTGGTGCCAACCACCATCTTGGCATTCCAACACAGCAGGACCTTTAGGGAGCGTTTGAAGGACATGCCCGTAACTGTGGATTACCTCAACCGCTTTAGGACCGCAAAGGAAAAAAAGGATGTTTTGGAACGTTTGGCCGCAGGCAAAATTGATATTATCATCGGAACCCACCAGTTGGTCAACAAAAATGTCCAGTTCAAGGAATTGGGATTATTGATTGTGGATGAAGAACAAAAATTCGGGGTTTCGGTAAAGGAAAAACTCCGTTCCATCAAGGAAAATGTAGATGTGCTTACTCTGACTGCCACACCTATCCCAAGAACCCTACAATTTAGTTTGATGGCAGCCCGGGACCTATCCGTCATCAACACACCGCCACCCAACCGATACCCTATCGAAAGTCAGGTCATTCGATTCAATGAAGAGATCATCCGTGATGCGGTTTCCTATGAAATTCAACGAGGTGGGCAGGTATTTTTTATCCACAACCGTATTGAAAACATCAAGGAAGTGGCCGGAATGATCCAACGCTTGGTCCCCGATGCCAAAATTGGGATAGGCCACGGACAGATGGAGGGCAAAAAACTGGAGCAGCTCATGCTGGCCTTTATGAATGGGGAGTTTGATGTGCTGGTTTCCACCACCATTGTGGAAAGTGGATTGGACGTGACCAACGCCAACACTATTTTCATCAACAATGCCAATAATTTTGGATTGAGCGACCTACACCAAATGCGGGGCCGTGTGGGTCGAAGCAACAAAAAAGCGTTCTGTTTCTTTATCACTCCTCCCTATGAAGTCATGACGCCCGACGCCCGAAAGCGTATCGAGGCCCTAGAGCAATTTACCGATTTGGGAAGTGGATTCAACATTGCCATGAAGGATTTGGAAATCCGTGGTGCCGGTGATCTATTGGGCGGGGAACAGAGTGGTTTCATCAACGAAATAGGATTTGAGACCTATCAGAAAATATTGACCGAAGCCATAGAAGAACTCAAGGAAAATGAGTTTAAGGAGTTGTACGAGGAAGTGGAGGGCCACAAGGAAAAGGTTTTTGTGAAGGACATTCAACTGGATACGGATTTTGAACTGCTCTTCCCAGATGACTATATCAACAACATCACGGAACGCTTGAACCTCTACACCCAACTCAATGAAATCAAGGATGAGGAAGAACTCTTAAAATATGAATCCGAGCTGATAGATCGTTTTGGGGAACTGCCACAGCAAGCCGTGGACTTGTTGAATTCCATTCGGATCAAATGGATCGCCACACATATTGGCCTGGAAAAGGTCATCATGAAAAAAGGCAAATTCATGGGCTATTTTATTGCAGACCAACAATCGAAGTTTTACCAAACTGCCGCCTTCACCCAAGTATTGCAATATGTACAACACCATCCCCAACAAGCCAAACTCAAGGAAAAACAGACCCGAAATGGGCTACGATTATTGTTGGTATTCGACCGGGTCACCAGTGTGGAAAAGGCGTTAAAGGTTTTGGAACCCCTTAGCCCCCAGAAAGTAGTGGTATCATAGTCCAATTCCCTGTTATGTCACAGAAACCAAAGACCTATTTCAACTGGAGTTCCGGCAAGGATTCCGCATTGGCACTCCACTATCTGTTGGAGCAAGGCCATTTTAATGTTGATCGATTGTTGACTACCGTAAATGCGCATTACGATCGGGTTTCCATGCATGGCCTACCCAGAAAGGTTTTAGAAGCCCAAGCGGCATCTGTTGGCATTCCTTTGGAGGTCCTTGAAGTTCCTGAAAAACCCAGTATGGAACAATACAATGAGTTGATGCGGAACACAGTTACCCAATTACGGTCCGAAGGGTATACCCATACGGGTTTTGGGGACATCTTTCTGGAAGACCTAAAGCAATATCGGGAGGACATGCTTCAACCTTATGGATTGACCACACTTTTTCCATTATGGAAAAAAGACACCAAACAATTGATAGAAGAATTCTTGGGATTGGGATTTCGGGCAGTGATTATTTGCATCAATAACTCAAAATTGGACGCATCCTTTTTGGGACAGGAATTGTCCCAAGAACTCCTAAACAAATTTCCCTCAGATGTTGACCCTTGTGGCGAAAACGGGGAATACCATACGTTCTGTTTTGATGGGCCCATTTTCAAGGCTCCCATTCCATTTACCCTTGGAGAAAAGGTCTTTAAGACCTACGATAATCCATCAGACCCAGAAAATACCATTCAATTTGGGTTTTGTGATATCAACTTGGCATAAAAACACGTTTAAAATGCTTCGTACACCTGCTTTACAAACTCTCCTATTTTTGAAGGTTCCAGCCATCGGGTTACCATGAGTAATCCATTTTTTTGGTCCACCACAATAAAATTGCCTCCAAAACCTGCTGCATAGAACAGATGTTCGGGCACTCCTTCCCAATGCCGTGAACCTTTTTGGTTGAGCCACCACATATATCCATAATTTACATTGGGCACTGAAGGCTGTGTGGCCTTTTTGATCCACTCCTGACTGATCAATAGTTCTCGGTCCCACTTTCCATGGTTCAGAAACACCATTCCAAAACGGGCCATATCTTCAGTGGAGATAAATAAACCGGCTCCTGAATGACCTCCTCCAGTGACCGATTTCATTTGTAGCCCATCTATCTCTGTCCAAGCATGGTCATAGCCATACCAACGCCAAGTGGTAGTGGCACCTATTTTATCCATCAACCGCTCCTTTAAGACCATGGGCAGAGGCTTTCGCCATACATTGGTCAGGGAATAGGCCAAAACATTCACCCGCACATCATTGTATTCCATGACCGTACCCGGTTCGTTAAGCTTTCGGAATTTCCAGTCGTCCAGTCCCCCTTCATTGGGTGGACGGTCCGCCCAGTCCTTCAAACCCCAAAGCTCCCCGGACCAATCCGAGTTTTGCTGCAATAGATGTTCCCAAGTAATTTTGGCGTTGTGCTCTCCATCAAAAGTTCCGTCCCAAACATAATGGGCCACTTTGTCCTTGGTATCCTGGATCAACCCAGCATCTTCTGCCAATCCCGCTACCGTGGACAAAAAGCTCTTGGTAACACTAAAGGTCATATCCACCCGCTTGGTATCACCCCAAGAAGCAAGGACATAGCCATCCTTTAAAATCATCCCTGCTGGACCACCCCGTTTTTTGGTAGGTCCCAAAATTTCATGAAAGGGCTCTCGTTCAAAACCTTTCAAAATGGCACGGCGTAAATCACGAGATTCGGAATATTCATTTGCCTTGGCAAAATCCACAGCCTTTTCCAAATGCTGCACATCATACTTAAATTGATTCTTGTTGGCCGTTTTCCAAGGTTGATTTCTTTCTGGAAAAAAGAAATCTTGTGCCATTATGGGTGTATAACCCAATAGACTTATAAGGAACGTAAGCTTTAATATTGATTTCATATAGCAAATAAACTTAAAGATGGTTTGAAGTTAACAATTGTTATTGGAACGTTTTCAATGGTTATTTTTATAAAAAATGCTTTTATGAACAAGACTACCGCTTATTCCATTCCATCCCAAACCCGAATTGGTCACATACACCTTAAAGTTTCGGATTTACAACGTGCCCTTGACTTTTATTGTGGGCTTTTGGGTTTTGAGTTGACCCAGACCTATGGAGACCAAGCTGCTTTTATTTCGGCAGGAGGGTACCATCACCACATTGGATTGAACACTTGGCAAAGCAAAAATGCACCTCCTGCACCCAAGAATACCGTAGGATTGTTCCATACGGCCATTCTTTACCCAACCCGAAAGGATTTGGCCATTATTTTAAATCGCTTGTTGGAAGCAGATCATCCATTGACAGGTGCAGCAGACCATGGGGTTTCAGAAGCCCTATATCTGGATGATCCCGATGGAAACGGCGTTGAACTGTATTGGGACAAACCAAGGGAAATGTGGCCACAGAAAAATGATGGCACATTGGATATGTACACCAAGTCACTGGATTTAAATTCCCTCTTGCAGGAGTTAAAACATTAAAGGAGCTTCAGGTCTTTGATGGTCTTAAAGGCCACATCAACCTGCTCTTCATTGACTAAAATGGTAAACTCGTTGGTTGTGGAGATCACTTCATACAAAATGATGCCCTCCCAGGCCAATCGCTGGAAAATGAAGTAATAGATTCCAGGTACCGACACATTTTCTGATGGGAGTTTTACGGTAATCGAGGAAAGTCCTTCCACCTTCTGGGTACAACGCTCCGTCTTAAAATATTTTTCCACCACGCGATCCATGATATTGCTGATCACAATGTTGATTTCATTCACCCCACGGGAAGAGGTATAGAACACATCTTGATTGGCATTCACCTCTTCCAAGAGACGGGCTTGTTGTTGTAAGATGGTGTCAGAGGCCAAGAACGTGTAATCGGTTAAATTGGAGCGCACTGTAATTTCCCCAATGTTCTTGAGAACTTTCACTATTCTGTGCGTGGCCCTGAATTCAAGATCGTCGGACAGTCTTTTGAGCGCCATGACGATGGCCCCATCTTTGACGTCCTTACCCAATTCATCGGCAATTTCGGGCTTGATTTGACGGGAAAGCGAGGTTAGGTTGATAATACCCTGCGCCAGGGCGGTTTGCAAAAAAGGTTTCTTTTTAATGTAATGTTCAACTACCGCTGAGATTGTTTTCATTTTTAGGTTTAGTTTGGCTTCGCCACAAAAATAACATATTGTTACAAAACGAACAAATGGTTAAAAATGATAAAAAGCATCCTCAAGGTGCTCAATTTCAAAACCATTGCTCTTTTTAACCACTTTGACAATATCAAAACGAACTTCTACATCTAGGTCCTTTTGTTGTACATATTGATTAGCGGCCGTGGCCAAAAGTTGTATTTTTTTGGAGCTCACGGTCTCTGAAATATCTTCCAAAAAGCCTATATTTCTTGACTTCACCTCTACAATGGCCAAGGTATTTCCCTTTTGTGCAATGATATCGATTTCAGCTCTGAGGTACCGGTAGTTTCTAGCACCAATTTCATACCCTTTGTTCAACAGTAAATCCACCGCCAGTTGCTCTCCCAGTCTCCCAAATTCGGTATGCTTTGCCATGAAAAAAGAAAAATACTAAAAAAAAGATGCATTTCATCGAAAAATTTGGTAGTTCATGGGATACAGAACGTTAAGATTGTAATTTGTTGGCCCAATTGAACCACATCCAACATTAGCATAAACATATAGTTGCCCCGAACTATGTACCAAATTAACGCCAGAATTTGCTATGGAGTACTTCATCAATTGTAATACCTCGACCTTAGCGCCGTACACTGTTCCATTGGATCGGATACGTGCTGCCCATCTTTATCGGAGACTTGATTTCAGCGCCTCGGTCCCGACCATCAACAATGCCATAGGTCAAAATGCAGGAAGTTTGGTAGACAGCTTAGTGGATCAAGCGCTGGCCGCTCCGGTCATTCCTGCCCCAGCTTGGGCAGATTGGACCAATGCCAACTATCCCGACGATGATGATTTGGCTGGACAGATGCGAAGGGCCCAATTCGAGGAGTTTTCAATCTCCTACGGCAATGCACTTCTAAATAACGGTCTCCGTGATCGAATGAGCTTCTTTTGGAGCAATCATTTTGTTACCGAAATCGATGTGTACAACTGCAACCAGTTTCTTTACTACTATATCAATTGTCTCCAACGCAACGCCTTGGGCAATTTTAAGACCTTTGTACACGAAATTGGCCTCACCAGTGCCATGTTGTACTATCTGGATGGAGTGCGAAACCGAGGGAACAATCCTAATGAAAACTACGGTAGGGAACTTTTTGAACTGTTTACCTTAGGTGAGGGAAATGCCTACACGGAACAAGATATTATTGAAACTTCAAAAGCGTTATCGGGATATACCGAAACCGGGGAAGAAGGGTGCACACAAGTAACCTTCAATGCCGAGGATTTCAATACAGAGAACAAGACCATTTTTGGTCAAACCGGGAATTGGGGGTATGATGATGTCATTGACATCCTTTTCAATGAGAGGGCCAATGAGATTGCAGGATTTATCTGCAAGAAGCTTTATGAATATTTTGTACATCCAGATTCCACTGGCGAAGAAGGCGGTAATGCCTTGGACATTATTGATGGGATGGCACAGACTTTTGTGGCCAATAATTTTGAAATCGCCCCTGTGCTTCGCCAGCTTTTCAAAAGTCAACACTTTTTTGACGAGACTACAATCGGAGTCATTATAAAAAGCCCATTTGACCTGTATCTGAACATGGTCAAGGAAACTGGTTTTGGCTACGATGATGGTACCGTGATCAATATGATAGATTCGGCCGGCCTTATAGGTCAGCAACTTTTTGATCCCTATGATGTGGCCGGTTGGCAAAGAGATCGGCAATGGATCAACACCAATTTCATTATTGGGCGTTGGTTGACATCGGAAATGTTCCTACAACGTTTCTACCAAGACAATGCCGAACAATTCAGGGATTTGGGACTGGCACTTTCGGGCAATGCGGGACAAACAAGTAACAATCCAGATTTGGTGGCAAAACCCATAATAGACTGGTTTACCCCAAAAGGCCTACTTACCGACGCCGACTATGACAGAGCCTATATCGCTTTCAGAAGCGATGTGGACGTCAACTACTACGAAGGGGGCACACAGCCTTCTTGGACTTTACTGGGCTGGGAAACTGGACCTTCACAAGTATACCTCTTGTTAAGACATATGTCCAGAGAACCCGAATTTCAACTTAAATAACCCTACACCATGTGCGATTCTCACCACACCCATAATACATCACCTCACAAGGGCCTAGAACATGATGGCCACGATTTGGAGCACAAAAACTGGAGCAGGCGTTCCTTTATCCAGGCCTTGGGTATTGCCGGGTCAGGTTCCATGTTCTTGGGAAGCAACCTTATTTCCGCTTCGGCCCCTTCGCCATTGACCGCAGCAATCGCTGCGGCCGAGACAGACAACATTCTGGTACTCATCAGGCTGTCCGGGGGCAATGATGGACTGAGCACCGTAATTCCCATACAACAATATGATTCTTACGCCAATGCAAGGCCCAATATATACATCCCCGAAAGTAAGATCTTAAAACTTACGGACGATTTCGGCGTTCCCACTTATATGAGCTCACTCGAACCCCTTTGGGGTGACGGCCAGTTCAAGGCCGTGCACGGGGTAGGTTACGAAAATCAAAGCCTGTCCCATTTTACTGGTTCCGATATTTTTGCGAACACCGATTTGAACACCACTGGCTTCAGTGGCGAACCTACGGGCTGGATGGGAAGACATTTTGAAGAATTATATCCAGATTACCTCATCAATCCACCCGAAGCCCCTGCCGCCATTCAAATTGGGAATCTGGCCAACTTGGTCTTTCAGGGCGAGGAAACCAACTACGCCTTTGTAACGAACAATGTGGAACAACTCCAACAGATTGCAGAGACCGGTTTGTTTTATGATGTGGATGAAAACACCCCTTTTGATGACTGTATGTACGGTGATCAATTGCGCTTTCTAAGAGGTGTCGCCAATACCACCTACGAATATGCTGGCAAAATCCATGAAGCCTATGAGCGAGGGGATGCATTGCGTTGTGTGGAATACCAAGACAATGGTTTTGCAAGACAGTTGGCCCTATTGGCCAAATTGATCAAAGGTGGCCTCGGGACAAAAGTGTACATGATTTCCATAGGTGGTTTCGATACACATGGAAACCAGCCCATTGTCCACGAAAGACTCATGAGCAACCTCTCTATTGCCATCAACAACTTTTATGAAGATTTGGCCTGTACCGAGCAAGATGACAAGGTACTGAGCATGACCTTCTCCGAATTTGGTCGTAGGATATTTGAAAACGGCTCCAATGGTACGGACCATGGTAAGGCCGCCCCTACCCTTTTCTTCGGTTCTGGATTGAGTGGAAGTGCCTTTGTGGGCGATCACCCTTCACTGGACGAACCCAATAACCGAGGTAACTTGGAATACACCATGGATTTCAGGGACCTTTATGGCACCGTGTTGGCCGAATGGCTTTGTGTTCCCAGAGCATCAGTGGAACAACATTTGTTGGGATACACCTATAGGGCCATAGATCTTGGATTTAACTGTAGTGGTGAAGAGTTTGACGATATTGCCATGGACAATGATCCTCCTACCTTCCCGGAAACCCCTCCCAGCGAAGATGGAATGGACCCCAATCCAGATTTGCTGAACAACATTGTACATACTCCCTACTATCCCAACCAGCGTGCACCACACATTCATTTGGAAATGCCCTTTGCCGCCCATGTGGATATTGAACTCTTCAATATTCTGGGGCAAAAAGTGGGAACAGTGTTCAACGAAATGATGCTGGAAGGCTCAACCGAAATCAATATTAGGGAAAATATGCGGGATAGCTTGGCCACAGGAAAATACATATACAGAATATCCGTTGCGGATAAGCGAATGAGCAAATCCGTGATGATTATGTAACAAGAGCGGGACACTAGTCAGTTATGGCAAAAACCTCCGGTTGCGCAACCCCACACCCCAATTTTGGGTTGCATGATTCGGAGGTTTTGCTTTTTCATGCCCTCCCATTTTAGGCTTCTTGCAAAATGAGTATTTTTGGGGCTTAATTACACAATTCATGCCCAAGACAACGTCTCCTTCAAGATATACCATTACAGCAGCGCTGCCCTACACCAACGGACCCATCCATATTGGCCATTTGGCCGGGGTCTATGTCCCTGCGGATATCTATTCCCGCTACCTTAGACTAAAAGGTGAGGATGTGGCCTTTATCTGCGGTAGCGATGAACACGGTGTGGCCATCCCCATGAAGGCCAAAAAAGAAGGGGTCTCCCCAAAAGAGATCATAGATAAGTACCACAACATCATTAAAAAATCGTTTGCCGAATTCGGGATTTCCTTTGACAACTATTCCAGGACTTCGGCAGAGGTACACCATAAAACAGCCTCGGATTTTTTTAAAAAACTCTACGATCAAGACGATTTTATAGAGGAAGAGACCGAACAATTGTACGATGAGGAGGCACAACAGTTTCTGGCCGATAGGTTTGTGATAGGCACCTGCCCCAAATGCGGACATGAAGAAGCTTATGGTGACCAATGTGAAAATTGTGGATCATCCTTGAACGCTACGGACCTCATCAACCCGAAATCTACCATAACTGGAAGGGTTCCCGTCCTTAAAAAAACCAAACACTGGTTCTTGCCTTTGGACCGTTATGAGGATTTCCTCAAAGAATGGATTCTGGAAGGCCATAAATCTGATTGGAAACCCAACGTTTACGGCCAAGTTAAGTCTTGGATAGACGACGGGCTAAAACCCCGTGCCGTAACCCGCGATTTGGATTGGGGAATCCCCGTTCCTGTGGAAGGCGGTGAGGGAAAAGTGCTCTACGTTTGGTTTGATGCGCCCATCGGATACATTTCCTCCACCAAGGAATGGGCCGAACGCGAAGGAAAAGATTGGAAACCCTATTGGACAGACAAGGACACCAAGTTGGTCCATTTTATTGGAAAGGACAATATTGTGTTCCACTGTATCATCTTCCCGAGCATGCTCAAGGCCCATGGCGATTTTGTTTTGCCGGTAAATGTACCTGCCAATGAATTCTTGAACTTGGAGGGCAACAAGCTTTCCACTTCAAAGAATTGGGCCGTTTGGCTGCACGAATACTTGGAAGAGTTTCCCGGCATGCAAGATGTACTCCGCTACGCCTTGACCGCCAACGCACCGGAGACCAAGGACAACGATTTTACCTGGAAGGATTTTCAGGCTCGCAACAACAATGAGTTGGTGGCCATTTTTGGAAATTTCGTGAACCGTGTGGCGGTATTGACCCATAAATATTACAATGGTGTTGTACCTACACCCAACACCTTCACCGATTTGGACAAGCAAACCCTACAAGCCCTTAAGGGCTTTCCAGAAATTCTGTCCAACTCCTTGGAACGGTACCGTTTCCGTGAAGGCAGTCAGGAGCTGATGAACTTGGCCCGATTGGGCAACAAATACTTGGCCGATGAAGAGCCTTGGAAGCTCATAAAGACCGATGAGGAACGGGTAAAGACCATTATGTACGTTGCGCTTCAGATCGCCACTGGTTTGGCCGTTCTCAGTGAACCTTTTTTACCCTTCACTTCAGATAAATTGAAAAAGATTCTTCGCATTGCTCAGAATGACAAAAACGAAGTCATTTCGAACGAAAGTGAGAAATCTATTGGCTGGAGCAATATGAGTTCCGAGGAAACTTTACTCCCTGCAGGACACACTATAAACCAAAGTGAACTTCTCTTCAGAAAAATTGAAGATGCCGAGATTCAACAACAATTGGACAAACTGGAAGCCACCAAAAAAGTAAATGCGCAAATGGATAAAGCCGTAACTCCTGAAAAAGACACCATCACTTTTGACGATTTCACCAAACTGGATATGCGTGTGGGCACCATTGTGGAGGCCGAAAAAATGCCCAAGGCCAATAAGCTTTTGGTATTGAAGGTGGATACTGGACTGGATACCCGAACCATTGTTTCGGGGATTGCCGAGAGTTTTAAACCCGAAGATATCGTGGGGAAAAAAGTAACCGTTTTGGTGAACCTTGCCCCAAGAAAATTACGCGGTGTGGAAAGTCAAGGGATGATCTTGATGACCGAAAACCAAGAAGGAAAATTGGTGTTCGTCAACCCAGATGAAGATGGGGTTGGGAATGGGGAAGGTATAAGTTAATTCACATTCAAAAGAAACTGTTCGGTCGAGCGCAGTCGAGACCCTCTTTCAAAAATTTGGATTATAAGACTTCGCCACTGCGCTCGAAGTGATAACTACTAAACAAACATCATGCAGCTTGTTCCTTATATCGTGCGCCACACCCAGCTTTCTGAAAAAAATGTGGAGAACACCGTGGCCTTGTTGAATGAAGATTGTACCGTTCCCTTTATCTCCCGTTATAGAAAGGAACGCACCGGCAATCTGGATGAAGTCCAAATTGGGGCCATTGTACAGTACAAAACCCAGTTTGAGGCTCTGGAAAAGCGAAAATCTGCCATTATCAAAGCGGTCGAAGAACAGGGTGCACTCACCCCAGAGTTGAAGGCAAAGTTCCAGAACTGTACCGACCTTACCAGTCTGGAAGATCTTTACCTGCCTTTCAAGAAAAGTAAAAAGACCAAAGCCGAAACCGCCCGAAAAAATGGGTTGGAACCCTTGGCAAAGATTATCATGGCCCAGCGGAGTGATGAGATTGAATTCATCGCTTCAAAATATTTGGGCAAGGAAGTCAGAAATGAAGATGAGGCTCTGGAAGGCGCCCGCCACATCATTGCGGAATGGATCAATGAACGTTCGGACATTCGAAACCAGCTGCGCAACCAGTTGGAACGTCATGCATTAATCACCACCAAGGTCGTCAAAACCAAAAAAGAGGACGAAAAGGCCCAAAAATTCCGCGACTATTTTGATTGGAGCGAGCCATTGGACCGCTGTCCCTCCCACCGGTTTTTGGCCATCATGCGTGCCGAAAAAGAAGGGTTTGTCCGGGTTAAGATTGAAATCGATGAGGATAGGGCACTTGATGCCATTGAAAGACGCATCATCAAATCCAACAATACTTGTTCGCAACAGATTGAACTGGCGATTGCGGATGCCTACAAACGACTTTTATTCCCCTCCCTTTCCAACGAGCTGTTAAAGGCTGCCAAAGAAAAAGCGGACACTTCGGCCATACAGGTATTCTCCAAAAACCTAAAACAATTGTTGTTGGGCGCCCCCTTGGGTGAAAAACGCATTTTGGCCATAGACCCAGGCTTTAGAACGGGCTGTAAAGTGGTGTGCTTGGATGCGCAGGGCGATTTAAAACATAACGAGACCATTTACCCCCATCCACCCCAGCGGGACAGTGCAGGGGCCATCAAAAAAATAAGTTCCTTGGTCGATGCCCATAAAATTGAGGCCATTGCCATTGGCAATGGAACCGCATCACGGGAAACGGAGCAACTCGTAAAACGTATTGCGTTCAAAAATCCCATTGAGGTTTTTGTGGTCAGCGAAGCAGGGGCTTCCATCTATTCGGCCTCCAAGATTGCCCGCGATGAATTCCCTAACTACGATATTACCGTCAGGGGAGCTGTATCCATTGGGCGCCGTTTGGCAGACCCTTTGGCCGAATTGGTGAAAATAGATGCCAAATCCATTGGGGTGGGCCAATATCAACACGATGTGGACCAAACCCAATTAAAAACCTCCTTGGACACCGTGGTGGAGAGTTGTGTGAACTCGGTTGGGGTCAACATCAATACCGCCAGTGTGCCCCTCCTCAGTTATGTGTCGGGCATCGGTCCAAAACTGGCCGAAAATATTGTCACCTATCGCAATGAAAATGGTGCCTTTACCAGCAGGGACCAGATTAAAAAAGTGCCCCGTCTTGGCGGAAAGGCCTTTGAGCAAAGTGCCGGATTCCTACGTATCAAAGAGGGGGGAAATCCATTGGACGATTCAGCCGTTCACCCGGAAAGTTATGCCATCGTTAAAAGAATGGTGAAGGACCAAGGCATTTCCTTGAAAGAAATTGTAGGTAACACATCGGTCCTGCAAAGTATCAACCTTGAATCCTATTGTACGGACGATATTGGGATTCCCACTTTGAAGGATATTCTCGGAGAACTGGAAAAACCCGGTTTGGACCGCAGGGAAAAAGCAAAGGTGTTTACCTTTAATCAAAACATCAAGGAAATAACCGATTTGAGACAAGGTCAGCTGTTGCCGGGTATTGTCAACAACATCACCAATTTTGGGTGCTTTGTGGACATCGGTATCAAGGAAAGTGGGCTCGTCCATATTTCCAATCTTTCAGATACTTTTGTGAAGGATGTCAACGAGCACGTAAGCCTTCATCAGCAAGTGGTGGTCAAGGTATTGGATGTGGATGTGGCCAGAAAGCGCATTCAGTTGGGGTTACATCAATAAAGAAATGGTCCAATGCTCAAAATAGCATTCCATCCCATTTACAAACATCATTTGCCCAATGGGCATCGGTTCCCCATGCTGAAATATGAGCTTTTACCCCAGCAATTGCTCCATGAGGGTAGCTGTTCCCTAAATAATTTTTTTGAGCCTTCCCTTCCCCATGACGAGCACATTTTGGCGGTGCATGATGAAAGCTATTACAGGGATTTGATCAACCTTGATCTGGACAAACGCGCTGCCCGAAAAATCGGTTTTCCTTTGAGCGGGCAATTAATAGAACGGGAACGGATCATAGCAGACGGGACCATAAAGGGATGCGAGTTTGCCTTGGAACATGGCATAGCCATGAACATTGCGGGAGGTACCCACCATGCCTATTCCAACAGGGCCGAGGCTTTCTGCCTGCTGAACGACCAGGCCATTGGTGCCCGTTATCTACAACAGCATCATTTGGCCAAGCAAATTTTAATTGTTGACTTGGACGTGCACCAAGGCAATGGTACCGCAGAGATTTTTCAGGATGATCCCTCTGTCTTTACGTTTTCCATGCACGGCAAGGGCAATTACCCCTTTAAAAAGGAAACTTCGGATTTGGACATCCCCTTGGAAAAAGACACAACGGATGAAACCTATCTTTCCCTCCTAAAGAAGACCCTACCGGAACTTTTAGAGAAAGTACGACCCGATTTTATCTTCTATCTCTGTGGTGTGGATGTACTTGCTTCGGACAAATTGGGCACCTTGGCCATGAGTTTGGAGGGGTGCAAAGAGCGCGACCGCTATGTGCTGCAAACCTGTTTTGATGCCAAAATTCCAGTACAATGCAGTATGGGCGGCGGGTATTCCCCGGACATCAAGATTATTGTGGAGGCCCATGCCAATACATTTCGGTTGGCACAGGATATTTATGCGTAATTTTACCGACTATTGCTATTTTCAATCGCTATGAAATTGCTGAAATACCTTTTTATTTTATTGATGGCACTTCCTGTTGTCGGTCAAGATTTTCAATCCACAAAAGACAAAACGCTCTGGAACGACTTCACTTACGATGTTGGAAATATTTTTGCAGGAGTAGGTTATGCCTATTCGCGTCCCTTTCACTGGAAAGGAAACGACTGGGCCAATTTTGGGTATTTAACCGGAGGCACTTTGCTCCTTTTTACCGTAGATGATGAACTCAATGATTGGAAAAATGGTTTTCGTGAGGACATTCCGGATTTTGTCATTGACTATGGACATGAGTATGGCAGCCCGGAGAACAATTACATGCTCACGGGTGGGGTATACTTGGCAGGCCTTTTCACCAAAAACGAAAAATTGAGACGTACCGGGGTGCTCTTAATCTCCTCCGCTACGGCAGGTGGGTTTTTACAGCAGGTAAGCAAACGTATCATTGGTAGGGCCAGACCCAAAAGTGGAGCCAGTTCCAGTACGTTTGATCCATTGCACTTGGACCGTGTATATGATTATGATTCTTTCCCATCTGGCCATGCCATGTTGGCCTTCAGCAATGCCTACGCCATTGCCAAGCAATTCAAGAATCCTTGGGTAAAGGCAGGGATCTATACCGTTGGTCTGGTACCGGGATTTGTTCGGGTGATGGACGATTTCCATTGGATTTCCGATGTGGCCTTTAGTACAGTACTGAGCATTTTTATTGTGGAATCCATAGATCGCTATTTGGACTCCAAGTACGATGAAAAATATAACGACAGCCAAAAAAAATTAAGTTGGAACCTTTCTTTTGGCCCCAATACCATGGGAGTTTCCCTCCGCTTTTAAACTGGGGTCACCCAACTGTTGATAATTTTTTTATTTAGATTGATTTAAAATAACTATTTTTGGCCCTCTACGTCGTTGATAGATGGGAAAGAAGAAGAAAAAAGAAGCCAAAAAACAGAAAAAGGCCTTGTTGAAAGAGCTACCGCTTACCAACTGCAAGACCAAATGCTGTAAAAAATATAAAAAGGGGGAAAACAAGCGTTGCAAACGTTGTCCCTGTTTTGACCTTTTAAAGAAAGTTGCTTAAAATCCACCGATCGGTGGATTTTTTGGTTCTATGGGTTTCGTTTTTTGGGAGTGTTCAGTACCATTTCTGTCTCCATCAACTGCCTAAGGTATTCGGTATCCGAAATGGACAGGTATTCGTGCGCCCTTTCAAAAAATCGCCCACTATGGGAGCAGGCTTCCGAACACTGCTGCAAATGCAACTGATAGGCTTCTTTCTTGCCTTTCATGTAGACCAAATAGGCCGCAAAGTTTTCCGTTCCCAATTGCCTCTCATAATTGCGCTGATCCTTCCAGTAGTCCTGTTCATCCTGCAGGTCCACGGTATGCAACGTCTGTTCATACTGGGCATCGCGCAGGGCAAGATTTTCATAAAATCTAAAGTTTTGAAGCGCAGCATTCCCCTGTTGGGCCAACAGCAATGGTCCAAAGCAAAGGAACAATATCAGGGGAGTTACCGTTTTCATAGCAATCTTTTTTTAGTAAGACGAGCAAGTACCCCAACGCTTGCACACATCTACTTTAAGGTATCGTAAAATCATCATAAACAAAAAGAAAGGGGACCAACTGTCCCCTTTCTCGGTCATATGTGAAAATTGTACTATTTCCCCAACATTAAAAGCTCATTGCACTTAATTTCAGTGATGTAGCGCTTCTCGCCTTCCTTGGTTTCATAGGTACGGGACATTAATTTTCCTTCAATGATGACTTCCTTTCCCTTGACCAGATAATTTTCGGCTATTTCTGCCATCTTTCCCCAGGCAACAATGTTATGCCATTGGGTATCAGTCACTTTTTCTCCATCGCCATTTTTATAGGATTCATTAGTGGCAACGGCAAACTTGGCCAATTTGTTTCCATTTTCCATGGTGATGATTTCTGGGTCGTTCCCCAGGTTACCAATTAACTGTACTTTGTTTCGTAGTGAATTCATGATTTAAGATTTAAGCGTTAAACAGTTACTACTATCGAATAGGTTTTGTTCGACAGGGCAAACTTAGCAGCCGCTCAAAGCAATAATCGGTTTGAAATCATTTGTTTTCGTTTGTAAACGGATGTAAATGATTGGAAGTAAATACAAATTGGCACCTATAGGCACCTATATACAATATGGGACAGGAAAGAATATTTTTATTGGGATTTACCGGGAAGTAATTTTTTTTTTTGGCGGAACCTCTCTTTGTGGTTAGATGCCCACTGATTCAGGCAACCAGAGCAACGGGGTACCCTACGAAGGGACTACCGCATTTTAATGAGCGTTGCGACACTTAGCCAATTCAAGCTAAGATTTACGTTTATTGTCCTTTATCCTTTTAACCATGAAAATATAAATACCAGTATAAAAACAATAATTGGTATGCCTATGAGCACTATAGTTACGGCAATACAACCTGCTTTACTATCCTTTCCGCCAGATGTTGGGATATAGGACTCCACAACAGGGCCTTTTCCACACACAGCACAATAATTGCTAGGTCCTTGATGTTGGGCATTACAATTTCTACAAAAAAACATAGTTATTTCTTTTTCTTGTTAATGGACCTCTTCAAGACATCACCCAATTCCCTTCATCTTTAGTTGTTCTTAGCACTTTACAGCAAGCTATTCTTGTGAGGGTTATTGATCATTTATAAAATAAAGTTAGCCAATTATCGTCATCATTTCATTCTTGCCTTCCATGGTTCAATGATTATCCTTCATTTTACCAAAACCAAGTGACCCAAAGTATAGATTAGGTGTCTAATAATTGAAATAGAACACCTAAACCATGGCAGCCATACGAAGCATTAACAAATACACGGTGATCAAACGATTCAGTCTTGGAAAACGGATGTACGACAAATTGGAGACCATCTACATCCAAGAGCACGATCACCAAAATGGGGAGTCTCAAAAAGTCTTTGATAGCGGCAAAGAATATGTGATTGATATTTCTGCTGATATCTACCTGGCCCTCAACAAGGATTTCATTGTCCGTAGCGTGGACAACCAATGAAATTTTGACTTCTACAGAGAAACGTTAATCTTGTGTTTACGAACGTTAAACCTTGTTAAATCCTTGGTTTTCCGAAATATACTTTTATATTAAGGATATGGATGTCACAATAATTTACTTCAAAAGCATTGTATTCTAGGTCGAGCAATTGACCCTCATATCCATATTGGGAAATCTTCTTCTCCCATAACCCACCGTACAATAAAGCATTCCTATTAAGGCCGATTTTACGACCTGACATGGTATGCACCATATTGAAATCAAAGTCAAATCAGAAATAAAAACACAAAAAATGGAAACTGTAAAAACAAAGAACAAAACTTTTAAGAAACTAGGCTTCACCTATTTAGAAACTGCAGAGATTGTAGTCACCCTAAACACTTTACTGGCCAACTATCAAGTATTCTACAATAAACTCAGAAATTTTCATTGGAATATTGAAGGACCAGAGTTTTTTGAGCTCCATGAAGTATTTGAAAATGAATACAACACCGCCAAGGAAAACATTGATATTGTAGCGGAGCGTATTCGCGTATTTGGTGTAAAACCCAACTTTACCTTGAAAAAAACCATTGAGCTTTCAAGCATAAAAGAACCGGAAAAAGAACTGTCTGCCATAGAAATGGTGCGGGAAGTCCTAAACGATTATGAAATACTGCACAACAATATGCTGGACGGCATCAACGCAGCCTTGGAAAGCGGTGATGTGGCCACGGAACAAATCCTGACCGATTTCCTCATGCACATGGAAAAACGAAATTGGATGTTCACTTCTTATCTCAAATAACTCCTGACGACACCTTGAGAAAGAAAATATGTATCATTCAAAACATTCACACATGAAAACCCTAACAACATTTTTGTCAATTTTTATACTAACCGGTATGGTGGCATATGCTCAAAACCAAGACTCCGGTCATATGAACGCTACCATCCACAAAACCTTCTCCATTGAAAAAAATGGGACCGAGGTTCCTTACAATCTCAAGGTCATGGAACATAGAAATTACCCCATGGTCTTGGACGAAAAAGAAAAGAGTCAAGTCAACCAAAACCGGAAAGCGAAACCGGCAGTGGTCACTAAACTTATTGCCGTGGACAAGGATAACGATCAGAACTATGACCATTATATGGTCTTAAAATACAGGCGATCGGTAACCGATAGCTTTAAGGTAGTCCCCACCAAAAAAGGCTTTGCCGTAAAAGTGGATGACAAGACCATGCAGTATTTTATAACAAAAGGTATTTATTTTATCGACAATACCGACAAGGACTTTTTCTCTGTAGAGGAATTCAGGGAAATATAATCGCTTTTTTCAGATTTCGTTTTTTGATTGACAAATGGGCCGGGAGCATATCCCGGCTTTTTGTTGTGCAAAATTGGGCCAAGCATAATACCTTTGGTAATATCAACATTAAATAAATTCTATGGCACCTTGGTTGCAACCCATTACGCTGGAAGGAGAATTGGTAAAGCTGGTCCCTATGCAAACCGAACACAAAGAGGCTTTGGTCTCCGCGGCTTCGGATGGCAAACTATGGGAGTTGTGGTATACTTCCGTTCCATCTGCCGAAACCATTGACACCTACATGGGAATTGCTTTTTCGGAACAAAAAGCCGATAAGGCACTTCCTTTCGTCATTATCGACAAAAAAACCGATACTGTGGTGGGCAGTACCCGCTACCTGAATGCCGATGCCAAAAACAGAAGGGTTGAAATCGGGGCCACTTGGTATGCTGAACGAGTGCAACGGACTGGGGTCAATACCGAATGCAAGTATTTACTGTTGAAACACGCTTTTGAGGTATTGGATTGCATAGCGGTAGAGTTCAGGACCCATTTTCACAATTTTCCTTCACGCAATGCCATTCTACGATTGGGGGCCAAACAGGAAGGCATCCTAAGAAACCATCGCATTGATGAAAAGGGAGTTATTCGGGATACGGTGTTATTTTCCATTTTGGACAGTGAGTGGAACTCCGTAAAAACTTCATTGGAGTTTAAGATGATGCGAGGGAAATCCAAGCCCTGATTACATTTGGGCCTGTTTTAAAAGACTGGCAAAATTGTAACTGGCCAATTCCAGATTCCGGTAACTTTTGGCCTTGGCATCCTCCAAATTGCCTACATGGTTTAAAATGGAGACCCCATACTGAAGTCCCATCTTCTGCATATCTTCTATGGAAACCTCCATGGAACCACAAAAAGCGGCAACAGGGATATTTTTGGCCCGGGCCGAGCGTACTACCCCATTTATGGTTTTTCCGGAAAAGGTCTGACCATCCATTTGTCCTTCCCCGGTAATGACCCAATCAACATTTTCCAAGGCCTCATCAAATCTGGCCAGCTGCATCACCAAGTCCACCCCGGGGGTTAAATGGGCATTCAAAAAAACATGGGTCCCTGCTCCCATCCCCCCTGCGGCACCGGCACCCGGAATTTGCTGCACGTCCACCTTAAAAACAGCATGCAGCACTTGGGCAAAATTTTCCAATCCTTGGTCCAAAAAAACGACTTCATCTGGGGAGGCTCCTTTCTGGGGTCCGTATATGTGGGCCGCACCTTGTTTACCATGTAAAGGATTATTGACATCGCAGGCCACCTGAACATTAATTTCAGATAGTTTCCCATGAACTTTTTCCTTGCTGATGTGTTTTACATGGATAAGATTCTTTCCCACAGGTTCCAAAATTCGTCCGTCTTTGTCCAAAAATTCATACCCCAAGGCCGTGGCCATCCCCATGCCTCCATCATTGGTGGCACTGCCCCCAATGCCAAGAACAATGTTTTTCGCCCCCTTTTCCATGGCATCCACAATCATTTCACCTGTTCCCAAGGAAGTGGTGTGCATGCAGTTCATTTCCGATTTGGCCAAAAGTTTATAGCCCGAGGCTTCGGACATCTCGATAAAGGCCGTTTTCCCATCCCCCGAAAGCAGATAAGCTGACTCTATCTCACGAAAAAGAGGATCATTCACTGTAACAGAAACCATTTCTGCATGGAGATAATCCATCACAACTTCAATGGTACCGTCCCCGCCATCGGCCAGAGGTTTTTTGACCATTTCAGCAGTAGGAAAAACTTTTTTTATCCCACTTTCAACGGCATCGCAAAATTGCCGCCCAGTGAGCGAACCTTTATATTTATCGGGAGCCAGAACAAATTTCATACTTACAATGTACTCAAGAATATTGGAGAATCGCCCAGTTTTTTGATTTTTGAAATAGTATAGATCATAAAACGGCACAGGTTTTGCTTCTTGGGGTGAAGTATTTACCTTTAAATAAAAAATCAAAAACGCATGAAAAAAGTAATCATTCCCATTATCGGGCTATTGTTCTCAACAGCAATTTTTGCACAATCAAAGAGTTTCTTGGATGTTCCCTATTTGGAAACCTCGGCTCAAGTGGACACTTTGGTCACCCCAGATAAAATTTACCTCAACATCACCATCCAGGAAAAGGATTCCAAAGGGCGAAATTCCGTGGAAGAGCAGGAAAACAAAATGGCCCAACGCTTAAAGGCCCTTGGGGTGGATTTAGACAAGCAATTGGTGATCAAAGACCTTAGTAGCAACTTTCAAAAATATTTTTTACGCGGAAAAGAAGTGCTAAAAAGCAAACAATATTCCCTTTTGGTATACTCCGGAAAACAGGCCGGTGAGGTCTTGATGGCCTTGGAACAGTTAGATATTGCCAATGCCTTTTTGGAAAAAACGGAATATTCCAAAATGGATGAACTGGAATTGGAACTGAAAACCAGAGCGGTAAAAAAGGCCAAACTAAAGGCCAATGCACTTACCAAACCCTTGGGACAGAAAGTGGGCTCTGCCCTTCATATCGCAGACCACTCGCAACCGTACTATCCCCGATACAACCAAGCGCCCATGATGGAAATGAAGGCTGTGAGCGCCGATATGGGTCAAGCACAGCCCCTTGACATCGATTTTGAAAAAATAAGAGTGGAGACCACGGTAAATGTAAAATTCGCATTGTCCAATTAATAGCTTGCCGTTCGTCTTACCATAAAACATCGTATGAGAACCGCAATTATCCTTTTCCTATTTCATGTAGGAATGGTTTCGGCCCAAGAAACCTTGCAATTGACTGAGGGGCAACAGCCCCCATATGCCACATTGGAGGATGTGTCTTGGATATCTGGGCATTGGCAAGGCAAAGCTTTTGGCGGTATTGCAGAAGAAATCTGGGGTCCCCCTCTCGGGGACTCCATGATGTTTGTCTTTAAATTGGTAAAGGACAGCAAAGTTTCTTTTTATGAAATAGGGCACATCCAACAGGTGGACCACACCTTGATCTTGCAATTGAAACACTTTCAGGGAAACCTCAAGGGATGGGAAGAAAAAGATGTAACCGTAGACTTTAAGTTGGTCAAGCTTGAAAAAAACAAAGTCTTTTTTGAAGGACTCACCATGGAACTGGTGAATGAAAATGAGATGAACGTTTCTGTTCTCATTGATGGCGGCAATTCCACGGAAGAAATCCTGTTTGCCTACAAGCGGGTTCCTTAACGGTCCTTAATCCAAGATGGAAAGTCCAGCGGTCGCCATTCTTTTGAGACTTTCCGAAGTAGGGTCCACTTTGGCCAAAACCCGGATTCCGTTGTACAAGCCAAAAAACATCAGCCCAATATCCTGGGCGTTTTTTGAAGCATCCAACTGCCCCGTATCGATTCCCTTTTGAATATAATCCACAAAAACCGCCTCCATGTTTTCCCTATTCTTTTGGAGCATTTCCTGAATGGCCTCATCCCCGGGAATGAGCTCTGTGGTGGTATTGACTACAAAGCACCCCTTTTTGGACAAATCACAAAGGGATTCATTGATTGCCATATCAAAAAGCTTCTTGAGCCCAACACGAACATCATTTTCCTCTGCGAACAAGGTTCGGATACAGCTACCGCTCACCTCAATATAATGTTCCACTGCGTTCTGGAAAAGGGCTTCTTTACAGCCAAAGGTATCGTATAAACTGGCCCTGTTGATACCCAAATGGGACACCAAATCCTGCATTGAAGTGGCATGGAACCCTTTTTCCCAAAAGAGTTCCATAGCCTTGTTCAATATCTCCGCTTCATCAAACTGCTTTACCCTTGGCATGTGTTTCGAAATAATTCTTTCGAAAGTATTCAAAAAATTACACTTGCGCCAATCCTCCATCCACGGGAATCTCCGCCCCGGTGATATAACTACTATCCGAAGATCCCAAGAATACCGCCGTAGTGGCAATCTCTTCCACAGTCCCAAACCTGCCTTGGGGTATCATTGAAGGAAGGTTGGACGCCATCTGATCCACATTCTCCTGCGGCGCATTGTGCTTGATGTAAATAGGAGTGTCAATAGGTCCCGGTGCTATGGCATTTACCCGGATTCCCTTGGGTCCCAATTCGGCAGCCAATGTACGGGTCAGTGACCGTAATGCCGCTTTGCTAGATCCGTAGGCTGACATGCCCGAAAAGCCTTTTACGTTTACAATGGAGGTGTTGAAAATGATACTAGCCCCCTCATTCAAATATTCATAGGCTGCCTTTACGGTAAATAGCGGGCCTCGCACGTTTATGTCGTACACTTCGTCAAAAATCTGCTCGGTCAGATGTTCCAAAGGCTCAATTCTAAAGACTCCTGCGTTCAAGAACAAGATATCAATCTTCCCAAACCGCTCCACGGTTTGCGCAACGAGGTCCGCACTATCCGAAACACTGGAGGCTTCGGCCCTGACCAATAAATAGTCTCCGGAGAGTTGGTCCTCTATGGCGTTCAACTTGTCCTGACTTCTACCGGTAAGGACCACTTTGGCCCCTTCCTCGAGGTATCTTTTGGCCGTTTCCAGACCCATTCCACTTGTTGCCCCGGTAATGATAGCTACTTTTCCCAATAGTTTTTTCATGGTGTAATTGTTTTTATGTTTTTATTTTGGAATGAATGTTCCAGTACAAACGTATTCATTTTAGAACGATTGTTCCAAATAAAATTTCAGGTTTATCTTTTCCTTAACAATCCCCTTCAGTTTTTGTAACTTACCCAGCATTGCACCTGACCCAGGAAACAACTTAATTTCATTGGAACCCACTTCGTATGGCACAATCATTTTGGCTGGACACAGAGTTTATAAAACAGGATTTTACGCAAACCAAGTTGCCCAAAGGGGATTATGAAAATTGTCGTTTTGTGGATTGTTTGTTCTCCAAGGGGTTTTTGGACAACCAGAACTTTGTGGAATGCACCTTTGAAGACTGCGATTTGACCAATGCCAACTTGGCCCATACCACATTTAATGAGGTAGAATTCATCAATTGCAAAATGGTAGGACTTCAGTTTGAGAACTGTAACCCGATGTTGCTGTCGTTTCATTTTGACGGGTGCAATCTTTCCATGGCTTCCTTTTATGAATTGGAAATCCCCCAAACCCGCTTTCTGAATTGCAAATTGCACCAGACCGATTTTTCCAACACCTCCCTAAAAGGGAGTTCCTTTTCAGGTTCTGACCTGAAAGATGCCATTTTTGACCATACCAATCTGGAGGGTGTGGATTTTGGGACTGCCTTTGATTTTTCAATCGACCCCACCAGAAACTCCCTCAAAAAGAGTAAGTTCAGCAAGGATGGCCTCATAGGTTTATTGAAAAAGTATGATATTGTAGTCACCTAAATCCAATCCTATGACCGAAAGAAAATGCTTGGAATGCGGAGCGAAGCTCTTGGGCAGGATAGACCAGAAATACTGCTCTGACCACTGCAGAAATGCCTATAACAATCGGTTGAACAAGGACAGTAAAAATTTGGTGCGCAACATCAACAACAAACTACGCAAGAACTATCGTATCCTAGATAGCTTTCCTTTAAAAGAAGGAAAAACAAGCACTACGAAGATGCGATTGCTGGACAAAGGCTTTGATTTTGAATACATCACCAACCTGTACACCACCAAAAAAGGGAGCACCTACTATTTTGTGTACGACCTAGGCTACTTGCCATTGGACAACGATTATTATATGATCGTAAAACGGGAGTGATTGGATATTTACTTCCAGTTCTGGGCATTGAGCTTTAGAGCGGCCACCACAATATCCTTTCGGCTGATCTGTCCAACGAGGATATCCTTTTTCATCACAGGCAATCTTCTCCGGTTATGACGGTCAAAGATTCCGGCAGCATCAAAAATACTCATGTCATGGGGAATGGTCTCTACCTCTTTGGTCATGTACCGTTCCACACTTTTGTCCAAAATGGGTTGGTTAAAGTAACGGCTTTCCGAAATCTGCTTCATGCAGTCGGCTTCGGAAATGATTCCCACTAAAAATCCGTTATTGTCCAAGACCGGTCCTCCGGAAATGTGATATTTGGCAAAGGCTTCCATGACTTCCAAAATGGACTGTTCCGGGGAAAACGTAATCAACTTTTTCGTCATATAGTCCTCTACCAAGATAGGTGCATCGTATTTTTTCTTGGACTCCTCCTTAGATCGTATGCCTTGAAAACTCTTGATTGCCATAGGGTTGAAATTTAAGGTTGAATATTAAATATAGCTTTTTTTAGCGAATAACATAACTTTTTTAGTTCAAATGTGAGAACCTTTCATATTTTTCTATTTTTATGCCATAACAATTCAAAACCATGAAGCTCTCCCGAACGCTTGCCCTTTTAGTACTCTTAGTATCAGTATATTGGAGCTACAAGGCTTTGATGCCTTCCTACCATCCCGATGTTGAGGCACCCTCACAGTCCTTTTCCACGGACATGGCCTTGGCGCATGTCAAGAATCTATCCCTGGAGCCCCATGCCGTTGGGTTTCCCGGTCATACTCGCGCTAGAAACTATATCATTGCCGAACTCAAGAAAATGGGATTGGAAACCTCAACCCAAGAAGGTTATACGGCCGGCGATTGGGGAAACTTGAGCAAGGCCACCAATGTCTTGGCCCGGATAAAAGGAACAACGGAGGGAAAAGCACTTTTGCTCCTCTCCCATTACGACAGCAACCCGCACTCCTCATATGGTGCCAGTGATGCCGCTAGTGGCGTGGCCACCATTCTGGAGGGTGTACGTGCTTTTCTGGCCGAAAACCAGACGCCAAAAAACGACATCATCATCTTGATCACGGATGCGGAGGAACTGGGCCTTAATGGTGCTGATCTTTTTGTAAACAAACATCCCTGGGCAAAAGATGTGGGCTTGGTACTCAATTTTGAGGCACGTGGCAGTGGAGGCCCCAGCTATATGCTCATAGAGACCAATCGAGGCAATGGCACCCTGATCAAGGAATTTACCATGGCCCATCCCAAATACCCTGTGGCCAACTCCTTGGCCTACAGCATCTATAAAATGTTGCCCAATGATACCGATTTGACCGTTTTTAGGGAAGATGGGGATATTGAAGGCTTTAATTTTGCCTTTATCGATGATCACTTTGATTATCACACCGCGTTGGACACCTATGAAAGGCTGGATAAAAAAACCTTGGCCCATCAAGGCAGTTACCTGATGCCTTTATTGAACCATTTCAGCGAAGCCGATCTGGGGAACCTTAAAAGCTTAAACGACTACATTTACTTTAACCTTCCCTTTTTTAATCTGGTTTCTTATCCCTTCGATTGGATTTGGCCTATGTTCGGGCTGGCCTTGTTGGCATTTGTGATACTATTGGCATTGGGCTTTAAAAAGAAAAAGTTACAGCCCAAAGCTATTTTAAAAGGGTTTCTCCCTCTTTTGTTCGCTTTGGTCGTCAATGGGACACTGGGCTATTTTTGCTGGAGCATTATCACATGGTGGTATCCCGGTTTCAAGGATATGCTCCATGGGTTCACCTACAATGGGCATCTGTACATTCTGGTGTATGTTATGATGGCTCTGTCGGTTTGCTTTTGGATTTACCATAAATTCCGTAAAACCAGTACGCCCAACCTTTTGGTCGCTCCCATTGTAATATGGTTGATCATTTGTGGATTGGTTGCCCAATACTTGCCCGGAGCAAGTTTCTTTGTTGTGCCTCTATTTGGATTATTGGCTGCTTTTATGGTGACCCTCAACCAAGAGGAACCCAATCCTTTTTTGTTGGTGTTCTTGGCCTTGCCCGCAATTTTTATCCATGCCCCTTTTATTAAAATGTTCCCTGTGGGTCTGGGATTGAAGATGATGGTCGCCGCAACGGTATTCACCACCCTTTTGTTTGTTCTGGTCTTACCATTTTTCGGTCAATTGAAGACCAAGGACCGTTTGGCCTATCTATTCCTCTTCCTATTCTTTGTTTTTGGCATATCGTCCCATATCAACTCAAATTTCAATTCAAAAAGACCCAAACCCAGTAGCTTACTGTATGTTTATAATGCCGATACGGATGTTGCCTCTTGGGCCACATATGACAATAGGTTGATTGAATGGAATGGCCAGTTTTTGGGAAGTGAAAAGCGCAAACCGACGGCTAAGGAACACGAAACGCTCGCCAGCAAATACCGAACAGAGCTTACCCAAATTGCTGATGCTCCCAAAAAAAATGTTGCACTTCCGCGGATTGATACCGTAAAGGACACCATTATTGGTGAAAACCGGGTGCTTGAAATTTGCATCACGCCAAAACGCGACGTCAACCGTTTGGATGTGTATACCAACTCCATCCCCCTGACCGATGTACAGGTAAATCGGATTCCGTTGACCTCCCATTTTTTGGAAAACCGGGGCAATCGATTGATCACACACTATATCACCAACAATGATTTTACCGAAATAGAGATGCAATTTCCAAAAGACTCGGTGTTGGAACTATCATTTTACGAAGCTTCCAACGACCTGTTGACCCATCCCGATTTCAGTGTTCCAAAAAGACCTGATACCAGCATCCCAATGCCCTTTGTGCTGAACGATGCCATATTGACTATCAAAACATTGCGATTTGACTGATAACATAGGCGTTTTAGGCTGTGGTTGGTTGGGATTTCCCTTAGCACAGCGATTGGTGAAAAACTCCCATATAGTTCATGGTTCCACCACATCAAAAGATAAATTGGTGCTGCTTCAGGAAGAGGGAATACGCCCATTTAGGATTACGCTATCGGAAACAGAGCTTCAGGGCGATATAGCAGGTTTTTTGTCAAACATAAATATTTTGATCATTAACGTACCTCCAAGGCTGCGTGGCAAAAATGCAGAAAGCTTTGTGGAGAAAATGAAGTTGGTGCACACCGAAATCAAAAAGAGTGATGTTGCAAAGCTTATTTTTATCAGTAGCACATCCGTATACGGAACTGTTGAAGGGGAAGTCACCGAACAGACCCCTCCACAACCCAATACGGAGTCGGGCAAGCAATTGTTGGTCTGCGAACAACGCTTTATGGATGACCCGGATCTCCAGACCACCGTCATTAGATTTGGCGGCCTTATCGGACCCGATCGCCATCCCGTTACCATGCTTTCCAATAAACAGCACCTTTCTAATGGACAGGACCCTATCAATCTGATCCATCTGGAGGATTGCATCCACATGATAACCACCATCATCCAAAATCAATATTGGGGCGAGATCTTTAATGGCGTATATCCGTTGCACCCGAAAAAAATGGATTACTATGCGGATGAAGCGAAGAAGAGAGGGATTCCTCCTCCCAACTATCTTGACAACCCTCCCAAACATGAGGGTAAAGTAGTCCTAAGCACTAATTTTTTGGACAAATCCCATAGGTTCACCACGTCCATCTTCACCTAATTGTCTTATGACATTTTCTTAACAGCTTTGTTCCGATAATTTTTTTAGTTTTGGCGCACTAATTTGAAGATCAATGAAAAAGACTTTACTTCTATTGCTAATGTTTATCGGTTTTGGTGCCATGGGCCAGACCAAGAATGAACTTTTGGAGCACTACCAAGCGTATTACAACGAAATGCGCTTGCAGGGCGATGTTGTGGGCGTTATTGGAGCACTGACCCACTTGAACGTACTTGCCCCCTCCCAAGAAAGAAGGGACACCTTGTCCTTCATCTATATGAACAATGGACAGCACCTACAAGCACTGAATACCATTGGCATAGAAAAGAACGATTCTGATTCTGACTTGGCCATACAGGTAAAGGCCGTTTCACTAAAGGCCTTGAACCAACCCAAAAGAGCATTGGAACAGTTTGAGGCGCTATTTAAGAGAGATCCATCTCCCTATTTGGCCTATGAATTGGCCGATCTTAAGATCCAGACAGGGGATACGGCCGGAGCAGGCACTAATATAGAATATGGGATTGCCAATGCCCAGGACGATATGAAATATGCTTTCTACGAAAGACAGCAGCCCTATGAGGTTCCCTTAAAAGCTGCTTTTTATCATTTAAAGGGCCTTTTGACCTTTAATTTGGACCAAAATAATATCGATGCGGCCATTGCTGCCATGGATGAGGCTTTGAAGCTTGAGCCAAATTTCAATTTGGCCAGTTTAAGCAAGCAGGCCTTGGAGTCCCGAAAAGAAAAGCCCGAAGGCCAAGAGTAAATGATTACTATTGCTTCTTAAGCTCAAGAAGCAACTGATTGTCCTTTTTTTCCTTCATCTCGATCAATTCATCCACATTTTCGTTGGGAACGGCAATCGAAAGTACATAATGGGCAATTTTCCATTGCCCATTTTCTTTTTTAAGCACCCCGGAACCCCGGCACAGTTTCATCTGGGTATCCAACAATTCATCAAACCACGCGAAATCCTTGGTTGAATTAAGGTAAATATTGCGCTGGACTGCTGTAAAACTCCATGCTTTTCCCCCATCAAAATAGGGTTTGGAGAACGCTTTGAACTCTTCGTTCTGCCAATTTTCAGTAGCGTCTGTCCCAATGAACACTGCATCACGGGTCATTTTTCCAAAATAGGCATCAAAATCGGCATTGGAAGCTGCCATATGCCATGCATCCAATACTTTTCCAATCTTTTCCTTTTCCGTAGTTTGGGCCGTTGCGGCCAACGCCACAAAAACCAACAGATAACAAATTTTATTCTTCATCCAATATTAGATTTTTGTCCAACTGACTGTTCACAATGATGTTCAATTGCTTGCGCAGGGCATTATAGGCTTCCATCATTTCTATGGTAGATTCCGTGGTTTCCTGATTTTCCAGAATCTTGGATTTTACCTTGTACAAATAGGTTCTAAGTACCTGTTGCCTGCTTTTCACCTGAAAGGCATTGAACAGTTCCGGATAGGTCCCCCCTGCCATAATTTTCTCCTTCTCGATAAGGTCGTCAATGGCCAAGCTGAGATCTTCATTGTTGGTTGCCCGGTACAACACATCAATACTTGCCGTCAATGCCTTAAATTCATCCCAAGTTTCCGCAATAGTGGTCGCTTTGGGGTTCAAGGTCAACTTGGTCGGCAGTTTTTGGTAGTTGAAAACAAGTACCTCACTTTCCGGCTCCTCTGTAACTGCTTCGGTTTTTTTACAGCTCCATAAGACCGTAAAAACTATGGACATCCATAACAATTTTCGCATAAGCGAATGTACAAATTTTAATAAAGGCTATCTTTACCCCTGAACGTAATTAACTTCAAATTAAATGCAAAAGCCCATTCTCATTTTAGGTGCTTGTGGACAAATCGGAACAGAACTTACCATGGAACTCAGGAACAAATATGGTAGGGAAAGTGTCATAGCCAGTGATATTCGGGAAGGCAACAATAGCTTGATGGAATCAGGGCCTTTTGAGCTTTTGGACGCCACAAACTACGAAGCCATAGAAAACGTGGTAATGCACTATGAAATAGATGAGGTGTATTTGATGGCCGCCATGTTGAGTGCCACGGCAGAGAAATTCCCGATGCGGGCCTGGAACCTCAACATGGGCTCCCTGTTTAATATCTTGAACTTGGCCCGCGAAGGCAAGATCTCCAAGATTTTTTGGCCCTCAAGCATTGCTGTTTTTGGGCCCAACACCCCAAAGGACCATACCCCGCAGAACACCATTATGGAACCCAGCACGGTTTACGGAATAAGCAAACAGTCCGGGGAGCGTTGGTGCGAATATTATTTTAAAAAATTTGGGGTGGATGTACGTAGCGTGCGCTACCCAGGGCTCATCAGTTGGAAGACCATGCCCGGTGGGGGCACCACGGACTATGCCGTGGAGATTTACCATGATGCCTTAAAAAAGGGAGCTTATCAAAGTTTTCTGGATAAAGAGACTAGACTTCCCATGATGTATATGGACGATGCCATCCGGGCTACCATCAGTTTAATGGAAAGTCCTGCCGAAAACCTCACCATACGATCTTCCTATAATTTGGGCAGTATGAGCTTCACCCCCAATGAAGTGGCCAAAAGCATTCAAAAACACATTCCTGATTTCACCATAAGCTATGCTCCTGATTTTAGGCAGCAAATCGCAGATTCGTGGCCTAGCAGCATTGACGATACGCCAGCGCGTAAAGACTGGGGCTGGCAACCTGGCTTTGATTTGGACCAAACCACGGTTGAAATGTTGGAAAACCTAAAATAGGGGTAAAATTATTCTTCCTCTTCGGAATCGGAAAAATCATCGTCATCATCCGGGAGTTTATCCATTTCCCTGGCATCCAGATCTGAGGCATCATCATTGTCGTCGTCATCGTCATCAAAGTTGGCCATGGTATGCTCCAATTTGGAGCTTATCTTCACCAAATATTTGGTGTCGTCCGTGGACACCTCAACGGCTTCGATCAACTCACCTTTTAAATTCCGAAAATTGATCACATCGTTATCTCCATAGCCATCGGGGTATTTTTCCACCAAAAGTTTCAATACTTCCGGAGTCAATTTTTTAAAATCGACAATTACGCGCTTGAGGTTGTTCATGGTGTTTGGCTTATCATCTAATCCACCTAAAATTAGAATAAAAGTGTTTGGTTGGGAAAAAAAATTGAAAAAATCACAACTTATCAATATCTGACTTGCCGCCTGTCTTTTTCAATAATTTTATGTGGTGGATTTCCACATTTTTGTCAATGGGCTTCAACATATCATACATGGTAAGGGCCACTACACTGGCGCCATGCATGGCCTCTACCTCCACCCCGGTTTTATAGAAGGTCTTTACAGTGATGATGATCTTGATCTCCAGTCCATCCATTTCATATTCAATACCGCAATACTCCACAGGGAGAGGATGACAATCGGGAAGCAGGTCTGAAGTTTTTTTCACCCCTAAAAAACCGGCAGCTTTGCTCATGGAAAGCACATCGCCCTTGGGGACCGTTCCGTTTTTGATGGCCTCGATCGTGGCCATATTCCCGACTTTTACTACCGCCTGCGCCACGGCAGTTCTATGGGTGGATTGTTTTTGGGTTATATCGACCATGGGCTATGTATTGACTTTCCATTGATAGGAATCATCCCCAAAGAGTTCCTTTCCGAATACAGGGACCTGGGCCTTGATTTCCTCGACCACATACTCCAATGCTTCAAAGGCAACTCGCCTGTGGGGAGAGGAAACAAACACAAAAAGGCAAATTTCACCTGCATTTACCTTACCCTTGCTATGGTAAATATGCATGCAGGTAATTTCAAACTTTGAAAAAGTGCTCTCCCTAATTTCATGGAACTTCTGATTGGCCATATCCTCATAAGCAGAGTAATCAATGGCCGAAACGATTTTACCATCAATCTCATCGGCACGTACCTGTCCCAGAAAAATATCATGTGCCCCAATCTGGGTCTTGGATTGGTGTTTTGCTATGGATTGGGCGATAAACTCTGGGGAAATGGCCCCATCCACAAATACATTCTTGACTTTGGTCTCCATACGGTGGAAGTTTGCACTAAGGTAAGGAAGAAATAAGAAAGGGCCATGAACAAACACCTTCAACCCATTCCCAGAAAATACCCTACATTTATGACCAAAGAAGCAGTCTATGACTTCTCTTCTAAACTAAACCAAACCCTTTAAATGAAAACAATAATGCTCCCCTGCAAAACCCTGTGCATGGCCATGGTGGTTTTATCCGTTCTCCTCCTTTCGTGCCAAAAAGAAGACCAATTGGATTACAAAAATCCAGATTTGCCCATAGAAGAAAGGGTGGACGACCTATTGCCCAGGATGACCTTGGAAGAAAAATTCTGGCAGTTGTTCATGATTCCCGGAGATCTATCCGATGGCAAGGAACGCTACAAGCATGGCATTTTTGGGTTTCAGGTGGCCACCAAGGGAAAATCGGGAAATGAGGCAGAGCAATTGTTGGATTATTCTGGTGGAGGAACTGCAGAACAGACCGCTGTTTTGATCAATGAAATCCAAAAATACTTTGTGGAGGAAACCCGATTGGGCATTCCCATCATTGCTTTTGATGAAGCGCTGCATGGTTTGGTTCGGGAAGGTGCCACGGCATTTCCCCAATCCATTGCATTGGCGGCTACTTGGGACACCCTCCTAGTAGCCGATGTGGGTAAGGCCATTACCCTGGAAACCAAAACCAGGGGGATTCGACAAATCCTGTCCCCTGTTCTCAATATTGCTCGTGATGTTCGTTGGGGAAGAACAGAGGAAACCTATGGCGAGGACCCTTTCCTGACCACACAGATGGGAGTCTCTTTTATTTCACAATTTGAAAAGGCCGGTGTGCTTACCACCCCCAAGCATTTTGTGGCCAATGTGGGTGATGGTGGACGCGATAGTTACCCCATTCATTTTAATGAAAGGCTGATGGAGGAGATTTACTTTCCTGCTTTTAAGGCCAGTTTCCAAAAGGCCAATGCCTGGTCCGTGATGACTTCTTACAATTCCTTTGATGGAAGACAATGTACCGCCAACGACTGGTTGCTCAACCAAAAACTAAAAAAGGAATGGGGCTTTGATGGTTTTGTGATTTCCGATGCCGGGGCCACAGGTGGGGCCAATGTGCTTCATTTTACTGCTAAGGATTATGCAGAATCTACCCAACAGGCCATAGAAGATGGATTGGATGTAATTTTTCAGACCTCTTATGACCACTACACCCTTTTTTACGAAGCCTTTGAAAAAGGAATGATCAATGAAGCTTCCATAGATGAGGCCGTGAGAAGGGTGCTTCGGGCCAAGTTTAAATTGGGACTGTTTGAAAACCCGTATATAGACCCCGAAGATGCCAGCAAATGGAACGGCACAAAAGCGAATCGGGAGTTGGCCAAGAAAGCTTCCTTGGAATCCATGGTCCTGTTAAAAAATGATAATCAGACCCTACCCCTTTCCAAAACCGTTAAATCTGTGGCCATCATTGGTACGGATGCCGAAGAAGCAAGACTGGGAGGCTACTCCGGTCCCGGAAACAAGCCCGTGAGTATTTTGGAAGGCCTCAAGACCAAGTTGGGTGAAAACGTACCGATCAACTATGCGGCTGGACCAGGAAGGGAATCTACCAATTATGTGACCATCCCCAGGGAACAATTGTACCATTACGAAGATGGGGAGCAAAAGGCTGGGTTACAGGCAGAATATTTTAACAACATTACTCTTGAAGGTGAACCTGCACTTACTCGGATTGACCCGGTTATTGATTTTAGATGGACCTTGTTTTCCCCCGATCAGGAGAAAATCAATTATGATTTCTATTCCGCCCGATGGACCGGAAAACTCAAAGCCCCGGAGACGGGTACCTTTAAAATTGGTATCAAGGGCAACGATGGGTATCGCGTATACATCAATGGCGAACTGGTGGTGGACAATTGGACCAAGCAAACCGTCAGGACCATTACCCAAGACTATCGCTTTGAAAAAGGAAAGGAGTACGATCTCAAGGTCGAATTTTTTGAGACCGTGGGCAATGTGTGGTTCAAACTGTTGTGGGATGTGGGTGTTGAAAATGATTGGAAACAACAGATCCAACAAGCCGTGGCCACTGCCCAAAAAAGCGATGTGGCCATTGTTACCGTAGGTATTGAGGAAGGAGAGTTCAGGGACAGGGCCTATCTATCCCTTCCCGGTCATCAGGAAGAATTGATCCAAAACGTGGCCAAGACCGGAAAACCCATGGTGGTGGTTTTGGTGGGTGGCAGCGCTATCACCATGGACCGTTGGATTGATGATGTCCCTTCCATTCTGGATGTATGGTATCCCGGGGACGCCGGGGGCGATGCCATTGCCGATGTGCTTTTTGGTGACTACAATCCCGCTGGAAGACTGCCCATTACCTTTCCGGTACATGAAGCGCAGCTGCCGCTGTATTACAACCATAAACCTACCGGAAGGGGGGACGACTATATCAACCTTACCGGAAAACCGCTTTTCCCCTTTGGATACGGTCTAAGCTATACCACCTTTTCCTATGGTGACATACAAATTGATGCCCCGAGCATTTCCAAGGACCAGACCACAACCGTCCGGTTTAAGGTCACCAATACAGGGGAATTGGATGGTGACGAGGTGGTGCAACTCTATCTCAGGGACATTTTGGCCTCTGTGGCCCGTCCGATCATGGAGTTGAAAGGATTTCAACGGGTCCATTTGAAAAAAGGGGAAACCAAGGAGCTGTCCTTTGAAATAACCCCGGAAATGTTGACCATGTTGAACGAAGGTATGGAACGCGTAGTGGAACCGGGCGACTTTAGAATAATGATCGGCAGTTCTTCCAATGACATTAAGCTAAGGGCCATATTGACCGTGGAACCATAACATGATCAAGGAATTGGAATCCCAATATTGTTACAAATATGGATTTGTAAAATGGAAGAAAGCAAAGAGCAATTGCTTGTAAATCTAGCAAAAAGAGTCAAAGAGTTAAGAGGAATCAAAGGAGTTACACAAGAAGAAGCCCTAAATGATACGGGAATTCAATTTTCAAGAATTGAACAAGGAAAACGGGACATTCAACTTTCAACACTAAAAAAGCTCTGTCAGTATTTTGAAATATCCTTGGGTGACTTTTTCAATGCTTCTTTTGACGATTGACACAATTCCGAAATTGTCCATATGCTTCCCTAAAAATTGCACTCTTTTCCTTAGATTGCAGTTCCATCAACCCAACAAAACCACTATAATGCACATTGCCAGAACCGCATTTTTCGCACTGACCGTATTGTTTTTTGCCTGTAAAACCGAAAAAAAAGAGCAGATCGAGCCACAGGAACAAACATCCCTGCCCAATATCGTGATCATCTATGCCGATGATTTGGGTTATGGAGAGCTGGGAGCGTATGGGGCCACCGAACTGCAAACGCCCAATCTAGACAACTTGGCCAACAATGGGATGCGGTTTACAAACGGGTATGCCACTTCGGCCACCTGTACGCCCAGCCGATATGCCCTTTTGACGGGTTCCTATCCATGGCGGAACAAAAGCGCCAAGATATTGCCGGGCACCGCCCCCTTGATCATTGATACGGCTCAAACCACCCTTCCCAAGGTATTGAAACAACAAGGATACACCACGGGAATTGTTGGAAAATGGCATTTGGGCCTTGGGACCGGACATGTGGATTGGAACCAGACCATTAGTCCCGGGCCCAACGAGGTAGGCTTTGACCATAGCTATATCATGGCAGCTACCCAAGATCGCGTGCCAACGGTCTATATTGAAAATGGGAAAGTGGACAATCTTGACCCCAATGACCCTATTCAAATTGATTACCAAAAAAACTTCCCGGGGGAACCCACAGGCAAGGACAACCCAGAGTTGTTGAAAATGAAATGGCACCACGGGCATGACAACAGCATCGTGAACGGTATTTCCCGAATCGGGTTCATGAAGGGCGGCGAAGCTGCCAAATGGGTGGATGAGGATATGGCCGATACTTTTTTGGCCGAAGCCCAACACTTTGTAAAAGAGAAGAAAGATCAGCCCTTTTTCCTGTATTATGCACTTCAACAGCCCCATGTACCCAGAACCCCACATCCGCGTTTTGTAGGATCTAGTGGTATGGGTCCCCGAGGGGATGTAATCGTGGAGGCCGATTGGTGTGTGGGCGAGTTTGTAAAGACCTTGGAAGAAGAAGGTTTGCTGGAGAATACCTTGATTGTATTTTCAAGTGACAATGGCCCCGTGGTCAACGATGGGTATTATGATGATTCCGTGGAAAAGTTGGGCAACCATAAACCTGCAGGTCCATTGCGGGGTGGAAAATATAGCCTGTTCGAAGCAGGTACCCGTGTACCCTTTATCACCTACTGGAAAGGAAAGATTACCCCAGGCACTTCGGATGCAATGGTAAGTCAAGTAGACCTTCTGGCTTCAATTGCGGCATTGGTGAACAGTGATGCCACGACCCAGGACAGTCAAAATTTGCTGGATGTATTGATGGGGAACAGCACCAACGGTCGGGATGAACTCATCATAGAGGCCTCTACACGAACAGCGTTCCGTAAAGGGGATTGGGCCATGATCCCGCCTTATGATGGGCCTGCCATGATCAAAACCGTTAACATTGAGATAGGCAATGATCCGGAATATCAATTGTACAACCTTAAAGAAGACTTGGGCCAGCAGAACAACTTGGCCAAAAGCCATCCCGAGAAATTGGCCGAGATGAAAGCGGCTTATGAGAAAGTAGTAGGCTCAAAATTAAAAACCGTACACTAATAATTCGAAAGGTTTTCGGTTGAAATATAGTGATGATGAAATTGCCAACTTAATCAGTCAAGGAAAAAAACTAGGTTTGGATGATGATTTCATAGAGAGCTTATCTTTATAGGTGCAAGAGAATATAAGCCATTGAATGCTAAACAGTTAATTGAACAGATAGATAACTATGTTAACAGAGTGCATAAAAGAGGTTATCCTTTTAAGTTTAAAAGTTTAGGAGAATTTAATGAGTTTAGTAGAGAAGTTAAAGAAGGGCTCGCAAAAATCGGAGTTTCCATTGATGACGTTCGTATTCAAGATTCAGCACTTAGAAGCAAAGATGCAAAAGATGTTGATTTGGCTGCAATTATTACAAATGCTTGATTTTAATAAGTTTTTGGTAAATAGATTTAGTAATAGAATAACTAAGAACGAAGTAAAGATTAATCTAGCAGGAAAAACTGAACAAGAACTCATAGATATAGCCAATGATTATGAAGCTAATCCTGCAGCATACAATAACCAATGTAGTAGTTTTAATTTAAAACCATTTATGAAATTATAAATTTTACTCGATATGATAATGCTATATAGTAGAATATTAAAGATAAGTCTTGAAGAAACTAATCATATTATTCAGGAGATATTTCCAGAAAATATACCATCAATCATTGAAAATGGAAAAGTTTATTTATCCGATGGAGAAATATTCTCTAGCTCTGCAGAAAAAGAAAAAGAAGGGTTAATATTATTTAATGCAGAATATAATGGGAAATTAAATGATTTTGAAAAAAATTTAAACCATTTTCTATCTAAATTGAATGAAACAAAAGCAATCTATGATATAGAATGGGAGGTTGAAATAAAAGGAAAATATGAGTCAAAGTTTATTAGACATCCCCTTTTTGCAACAAGTATTTCCGCCCTTACTGGTGTTTAAGTATAGCACCAACAACAAACAAATTTTACTGCCGTTGTAGGTGTTTAAACGAAGTACCACCTACAACACCCGCTCTCGCTAGACTTCAAGTGAGCACTATCCAAAGCCCACACACACTAGGCTCCAGCCTAGTGAGCACTATCCAAAAACTTCTAGCCTGTCCTCGCTCTTGCCTAAGAAAGCCCCCAGCCTCTTACCCCTACCTCCCACTCAATTTAAGGCATCTCCTCCTTCGCTGCCTCATTATCCTCCTCCTCAGAAGGAGCCTTAGAGGTAGTAGAAGCAAACAAAACATAATCATTATACTTTGCAGGGTCTTTAGCAAATACTACTTTGCCAATTTTTGCCAAATCTGCCAAAAGTGTATAAAACACATTCCCCTTCTGTACTCTTAATTGTCCCTGAATATCCCTTTCTCGTTTCTTTGCCTCTTGCACATCAATCGCATCATCTAAAGCCTCTGCATCCTCCTGTAACGTATCCAGAATTTCTTGCGTATCTATTCTCTCCATGGTCGTGTAACACATTTATAACTAAAGAATTATATTGAAGACACATTCATAAAATGAGCTCTACCAACACTTCTCCCATAAAAGATTTCAATATTAATATTAAAATCAAGCTTGCAGCATTTTTTGGCGTCGGTTATCTTTTGTTATTTATACGGAGACTATTTTGAATTATATACCCCGAGTAAAGGATTGGCCATAATCCCGCCTTATGATGGGCCTGCCATGATCAAAACCGTTAACGTTGAGATAGGTAATGATCCGGAATATCAATTGTACAACCTGAAGGAAGACTTGGGCCAGCAGAACAACTTGGCCAAAAGCCATCCAGAGAAATTGGAACTTAAATAAAGGAAGTGAAAGCTTTTTTGGCTTTGGATAGACAATCGGCAAAAGCGACTTTAAAAAGGCTTCATTCCAGATTATTTAAAAAAAAGTGGCCATGGAGTAAATCCTTATCTTTGAGCCATGAAGCTCATGACATTGGTTTTATCATTGCTCACGATTCTTCTGTCATCATACCCGTGTTGTCAGGAAGCAGATTCATGTTTTGAAACTTCTACCGCATCCCATTGCGCTGATGGAGATCACAATACTGAAAATGAACAACATGACAAGGAAACGCCCTGTTCCCCTTTTTTCACTTGTGGAAGGTGTCCAGGATTTACAACCAATCATGTGTCGTTGGAGCTTGTTCCTTTTGAGCTTGAAGAAAAAATACAGCCCATTGTATATATTGAGCCGCTTCCCAAGGAAGTGTATTTCTTTTCCCTTAAACCCCCTCGGATTTTTGAAGTATAAGTTGGTTTAAACCAGATTCACTTTGGTCGGCACCGTTCTGACCATGATTCTATATACGTCAAAAATTTAAATTACATGAAAACACGATTATTATTGCTGCTTTCCCTATTTGGGACGGTATCCGTTCTTGCACAGAACACTTTGGACATTGTTGTCAAAGATTCCATTAGTGCCGAACCATTGATTGGGGTCACCGCCCTATTGAAACCCATTGACAAAGGAGCCATTTCAAACGAAACGGGAAAAATATATATTGATGATATCCCCGATGGCGCATTTGAATTACAATTGAGCTATTTGGGATATGCCTCTGTTAATCGCACCCTAACCTTTCCCTTGGATGAAGCTGTATTGGGCGGAACCATTTTCCTTACTCCCCATACCGAGGAAATGGAGGAAATAACCTTAGTTTCCACACGGAGCTCACGGACCATTGCGGACATTCCTACCCGAGTAGAGGTGATTGCAGGCGAGGAACTCTCCGAAAAAGGGAACATGAAACCCGGTGATATTCGCATGCTCCTCAATGAGAGCACTGGTATCAGGACCCAACAGACATCGGCCACCAGCTATAATTCCAGTATCCGCATACAGGGCTTGGATGGTAAGTATACCCAATTGCTTCGTGATGGTTTTCCATTATATTCAGGGTTTGCCAGTGGACTGAGTCTGATGCAGATTGCACCTTTGGACCTAAAACAGGTAGAGGTTATAAAAGGGTCTAGCTCTACCCTTTACGGTGGTGGTGCGATTGCAGGGTTGGTGAACCTTATTTCCAAATCGCCGGAAGATGTTCCAGAACTAAGTTTTATGGCCAATGGCACCTCGGCCCTAGGTTTGGATTTAAGTGGATTTTATTCCCAAAAGTTCAAAACACTGGGGACAACAGTATTTGCCTCCTATAATCTGGGAACCCCTTATGATCCTGCGGACATTGGTTTGACCGCCATTCCGGAATTTGATCGTTTTACCCTAAATCCAAAACTCTATTGGTACTTGAACGACCAAACCGAGTTGTTGATCGGCCTCAATGCCATTTGGGAAGACCGCCTAGGGGGAAATATGGACCATGTAAAAGGCAAAACTGTACAAGACCCCTACTTTGAGTCCAATGAAACCGAGCGGTTCTCTACCCAACTAGGATTCAAGCATGCTTTTGATGACCAAAATCGGATAGAGCTAAAAAACAGTTTCAGCTTTTATGATAGAACCATTCAAATCCCTGATTTCACCTTTTCGGGATACCAACGTTCTTCATTCAGTGAAATAAACTTTTCCAATGCTTCTGAAAGCGGACTGGAGTGGGTTCTCGGGGCAAACCTTTGGACAGAGTATTTCAATGATGTCCGAAACGATCAAGATGGGGCATTGGACCAATCCTACGAGATTTTTGGGTTATTTGCACAAAATGTATGGCCTATAAATGATATTTTATCACTTGAAACAGGGTTCCGTGCCGATTTTCATTCCGATTATGGCGCAATGGCCCTACCAAGGATATCCATACTGTACGAGCCAAATGAGGCTCTAACATTTCGCCTAGGCGGAGGTATGGGATATAAAACCCCTACCGTGTTCACCGAAGATGCTGAAAGACTCCAATTTAGGAACGTACTGCCCATTGACGTGGATGAAACAGACCTTGAACGCTCCATTGGAGGTAATTTTGACATCAACTACAAATGGATCCCATTTCCAGGAGTAACCATGTCTGTAAACACGTTGCTCTTCTACACCAAGATCAATGACCCCATGATGCTGATCCCAAATGGCAACGGCTTCTATTTGTTTGAGCAGTCCAATGGATATGTGGATACCAAGGGTACCGAAATCAACCTAAAGGTCAAGTATGGAGATTTAAAACTGTTTACCGGATACACGCATGCCAACGTGAAACAACACGAAAATGGAATGAAATCAGACTTTCCTTTGGTGGCCAAACATCGATTGAACAATGTGTTGATGTATGAAAAAGAAGAGAATTTTTGGATTGGTTTGGAAGCCTATTATTACAGTCCACAGGAATTAAGTTCGGGAACAACCAGTGAATCTTATTGGATTGTGGGCTTGATGAGCGAAAAAAAGCTAGGGGAAAAATTTTCCGTCTTCCTGAATTTTGAAAATTTTCTAGATACAAGACAGTCCCGTTTTGGGGCCATTTATTCTGGAGATCTAAGCAATCCACAATTTTTGGACATTTATGCCCCTGTAGATGGTTTTGTGGTCAATGGCGGATTTAAATTACGTCTTTGATCGCCCACGGAAAGGTTTACATCGTTATATTGTAAGTGCTGGGGATGTCGGGCTGGCTGGTACAACGGCATCCCTTTTTAATGGGAGTTATCCTTTATGATTTTGAATTATTCGGAAGTTAAAAAGTAGCCACGGCAAGAATTGAGCTATTTTTCCGGACTCCCAGTTTTATTGGGGTTCCCACTTTTGGGTTTCAAAATGTTGACGATTTGTGAACTTTTGTTATTGATTTATCTTTCGTCATTTCAAAAAATACACAACTCTTTATAAATCAATGAGGCTCATTTGAAGTGGTACCTTTCACTAAAAAAATAAGAGATCACCTTTTAAGTTCACTTGGCAAATACCCCATGGTCCGTTTAAAGGCATTGGTGAAATGTTGTGGGTTGCCATAGCCTACTTCATATGCAGCTTGGGCTATCGTCAAGTATTTGTTCACAATCAGATCACTCGCTGTTTCCATGCGAAGTTTGGTAATATATTTAAAAATGGTGGTGCCATATACGCGTTTGAAATCCCGCTTCAACTTTGAACTATTGAACCCTGCCACCGCTGTAAGTTCCGGGATGCTCAATGTCTTGTTCAAATTGGTTTCAATATAACGCTCCACAATATGCAAACTGTCCAAATCGGATTGGGGCAAATCAATCGTTGAATCCGTGTTATTTTTACCATTCGCATCGAGCAAAAGATCCAACAAATTGGTGGTGATCTTCGATTGCAAATAGGTCTTCTTTAATTGACCACTGAATGGACAGGCAATAATTTGTTCAATTGCACGGCCCAATTCCGGTGTTATAGGTCTTGGTTGTTTCCAAAACACAAATGGTTTTCCTTGTTCAATTGCACTATCAATCCTTCCCAAAATCTGTCCATACTTTTTACCTACCAACTTTTCAATCAAACCCGAGGTAAAAAATATCTCCAAAGTTCGTCTTGGAGTTCCTGTATATTGGAGAAGACCATTGGTTGATGGCAGATAGAACATGTTATATTGAAAATCCTTTACCTTTAATAAAGGTGTTTGTCTTTCAAAGGGAGTATAGGCATAGCTCCCCGTGATTTCAAAGTGCAGGGCAAACATGGAAAAATCATTGGAAACCTCAATGTGATAACCATTTGGAGCAATAATGTTCTTATGTACCATGAAAATCCCATCCAATTGGGTTTCATGGATTGTTCCCGAAACACCCTTCGAATTGATTTCAATCCGATTCTCAATCAATTCACTGGTAAAAAAATCTTTAGAGTATTTCTTCTGATAAATACTGTTCTCGAACAAATCACTTTTTAAGACAGACTGCATTTCTTCCATTTGCGTACTTAAAACTTCCTTTTGCGGTATTACCGAATCTACTCCTGCTCTAGATTTGCAAATCTAACTTATTTAGAATAAATCTTAATAAAGATAACGATTATTAATTACAAGAATGGGCAAACACTTTTTAACCATCTTCTTCTTTATTGCCTTACTGTCACACGCGCAGAGCACCAAAAACAGTGCTATTTTCGGTAAAATAACTTCTGAGGATGGCAGCCCGCTGGCATACGCCACGGTACTCATCAAAGGGACAGAGATCGGCTCTTTGACCGACGAACAGGGTAGGTTTGAAATCAACGTGCCCTATGGTAAGCATACCGTTTCTGTATCTTTCATTGGGTATGGGAATGCTTCAAAAACCATTCAGACAAGTCCGGAAAACCGCAGGATAAAGCTCGATTTTACGCTGAGTGAAAATACTGAAACCCTAGATGAGGTAACGGTAAGTGGAAAATCCAACAAAACTGCTTTGGAAACCAAAGGCTTTGCGGTAAACGCCATAGAAACCAAGGAAGCCGGACTTAGAAGCATACAAACCAACGAATTGTTGAATACCACGGTTGGCGTTAAAATACGTCAAAATGGCGGTCTGGGTTCAAGCGTGCAATACAGTTTAAATGGCCTTTCTGGCCGATCGGTCAGCATTTTTATTGATGGAATTCCAATTTCCGTATACGGTTCCTCCTACAACTTAAACAGCATCCCTCCTTCAATGATCAAGAATATTGAGGTCTATAAAGGGGTGGTCCCCGGGCATTTATCCAGCGATGCCGTAGGTGGCGCCATTAACATTGAGCTTCATGATGGGGCCAAAAATAACCTAAACACCTCTGTTTCCTATGGGTCTTTCAACACTTTGCAAACGAATTTGAATGGTGCCTATAGATTAGAAAAATCAGGATTTACCATAAAAGCCTCGGCGTTTCACAACTATTCGGACAACGATTATAAAATTTCAGGAAGAACCATAGTGGATATTGCCCCAAACGGAGTACAAACACCTATTGTGGCCAGAAGGTTTCATGATGCCTATCGTTCTTCGGGTGGTACAGTGCAAGTTGGATATACCAATGTTGGTTGGGCCGATCAATTTTTGGTGGGCATTACAGCATCCGATGAATACAATGAAGTGCAGCATGGTACTTTCGTGACCATATCACCCTATAAGGGCCGATTTTTAGAGTCCGATGCCTTTCTTGGAAACCTAACATACCAAAAAGAGGATCTTTTTATAAAAAACCTAGACCTAACCGTCAATGGGGTATATGGCAAGCGTAACCGTGTTATTAACGATACCGTTGCCCAGGCCTATACTTGGGCAGGAGAGCGATTGGTTGGATTTGATGGTGAGTACCTTGATTATATCTGGGGCTCCCAAAATGAAAATGGTCCAACGCTGGCCAAAATTGTCCGCAACGTAGCTTCGGTACGGTCGGGTCTTTCTTATGCCATAAACAACAACCACAGAATTTTATTGAATCACGTTTATAGCGGTATTGACAGAGAAGATACTGATGAAATGGTATCACTGTTGGAAAACACCTTCCAACAAAGCAGTGACATATATAAGAATATCTTTTCCCTTAGTTATGAGCTGAACGCATTTGATGATAAATTTAAATTAAACGCATTTGGGAAACATTATTTACAAAAAGTACTGAACACCAAACCCGTGTTCAATGAAGACAATACCGAAGTAATTGATGAGGTTTACGAAAGCAACAAAGATTACACAGGATATGGGTTTGCCTCCTCCTATATTGTTATTCCAGAAATTACCTTGTTGTTATCCGCTGAAAAAGCCATTCGCCTACCTAGTGAAAATGAAGTTTTTGGTGATGCCGGGGATAACTTGCTTCCCAACCTGACCATTCAACCTGAAACCAGTGACAATTTGAATATTGGTTTTCGTCTTGGCAAATTTTACATTAAAAAACATGGGCTTACCCTGTCCACCAACTTCTTTGCCCGTAATATTGAAAACAGGATAGGACTACCTGCAAATGCCGATGGACTTAGGGAAAGTGACGAGTTTGTACAATATACCAACTTAGCGAACACGGCAGAATCCAAAGGAATTGAGGCAGAGTTCAACTACACCTACGACAATAACCTAGGGTTCAATTTTAATATGACCCGGATGAGCTTGACCACGGTAAACTCAGGCGTAGAGAGCGATGTTCCCAACGTACCCTTGTTTACCATGAATGCAGGTTTACGGTATACCCTTAACAACTTCATTCAAACAAATTCCCGGATCAATCTATTTTATAACGCCTACTATACCGACGAATTTGCCTTCAAGTTCGCTGCAGGGAGAAACACATCAGGCGAAGAGGAATTTCTGATTCCCGAGCAAATTTCCCATGATTTTGGGCTCAGCTATACATTCCCCAAAAAGAATTTCATCCTAAGCTTCGATGTCAAGAACATTTTTGACCAAGCCGTGTATGATAATCTATCGGTACAAAAACCAGGCAGGGCTTTTTATCTAAAACTAAACTACATAGTAAACAATTTTTAATCGTAATAAATCAACTCATATGAAACGTACCTTTTTAAATTTTAGAACTTTAGCTGTCATCTTGCTGGTGTTTGGTTTAATGACCGCATGTAGCAGTGATGACAATGGCGGTGAAAACCCTTCGGTTGTTGACACCGATGGCGACGGTATTGCAGATACAAATGACGAATGCCCTTCAGAGGCAGGAACAGCAGCCAACAATGGATGTCCTAATGAAGAACCCGTAGAGGAGTCCCGATGGATTACCATTGCAGGTGCCAAAATGGGTGAAAACCCAGGAGATGGAAATGGAGGAACCCTAATATATTCCGTTACCAGTGAAGAGGCCAAAGACCCAACCGTTCAAATAGATCCATTTAACAATGGTTTTGTAGCACCCTCCAACAGAACGGCCAGATTGCAGGCTTCCGAAGATGGCAACACCATTTTTAACATTAGCTACGCTGGCGATACCGGCGGTAACTATACCAAGTACATTGTAAACGGCGGCAATGATTTTGAACAAACCGGATCGGAAATCAGTATTGCTCCTTATGTAGGATCGGCACCTAGATGGATCAAGTTGTTTGATGGGGACAAAACGGGTTCTGCCGTTTACGTATCTACCGAACACCAAGTTGATGACAACGGCACCCCGGACAATGTGGCCGATGACACTTACATTCGTACAAGCCAGACCATTGGTGTAGTAACTTTGAATTTGGTTGATTCCCAAATCAACAATTTCCAAGAATATGAGATCGGGTTGTCCGAAGAAGAAGAGGCATTGGGATACTACATTTCTAGAATTGATATGCCCACTTTAAATGCCGCTGGCGACAAATTATACATAGGTGCCCGTTTGAGCAAAATTGATCCCGAAACAATAGAAAGTGATAGTGATTATGAAATTTTAGGCTCCAAAACCATTGTATTGGATTATCCCTCTCTGTTGAACCCAACCATAATCACTTCTGGCGTAGGGCATGGTAACACCAACGGATATCGAAGCATCAACTCTTTTGAGTACGATGGTGCCGTTTACCAAGCCAACCAAGGCGATCCTGAAGGTTCCCATATTCTAAAGATCGGTACTGACAACCAGTATGATGACTCCTACGATTTCAACTTGGACGATGCTCTGGGCGTAACCGGTGCCTATGTCTTGGCCTGGAGACCTGCTGCCAACGGAAAAGCAGTTTTGGCCTACCGTCACGAGGGGTCGGCAGAAGGTGTTGCTGGTCAGCAAGGTTTCTTTGCCCTTATTGATCTAAATGCCAGAACGGCCACCCAAATCAATGACATTCCATACGAGGCAGACTTCTACTTGTTCCAATACCAAGGGTATGCCGTTGATGGAAATGATATTTATTTAACCCAAGCCCCGGTAGGAAAGAACGGAAACATTTATGTTGTAGATACCGAAACTGGTGAAGTTACCAAGGGTGCAGAACTGGTCAATGCTACGGGAAGCCATTTTATAGGTGCCTGGTAAACCTTTCTGAAGCAATTATGTAAAATAGAATTCCGTGGGAGAAAAACAACCCACGGAATTTTAAGGTTTGAACAATTTTATAAAAAGATCCTGTTCAGTTTTGGAATGGACTTGTATTCCATTTAAACTTAGATCAAAAGCAATAACTTTGAAACCCTGATTACATAATATAGATCCATTGACATCTTTATAAGCCATAAATTTATAGAGCATGGAATTTTACATTTAAAAAATCTCATAAGAACCAAAATGAAAACAAAGACTATAAAATCATTCCTCCTTGGTATGGTTGCCATACTTGTCGCCTCAAACACCTTGGCACAACAGGACGGTACTGATAATCCATTTATGGATAGGGACTATTGGGCCTCAAAACCCGCAATTGCCGATATTAATGGCAAAATTGCCCAAGGGCATTCAATTACCGAAGCCAATAGAGGCGGATTTGACCCTACCACCTTTGCTATTTTTGGAGGAAATCCAGTAACTACGATCGCACACCTGATCGACAATGGCAATGATGTGAACAAACGGACGCACGATTCACGCACCTATATTTTTTGGGCTGCCTCACGAGGTGATTTGGACATCATGAAGTACTTGGTTGAAAAAGGGGCCAAATTGGACGTAAAAGATTCCCATGGGTATTCCTTGACCCAATTTACCGCTGCTACTGGCCAAACCGATACAAAAATCTATGATTTTCTTATTGAAAATGGTGCGGACCTTAAAAATGAAAAAGACCACGATGGTCGCAATGTACTTTTGGTTGCAGCGCCCAGGGCAAAAAACTTGGATTTAATCGATTATTTTGTCAGCAAAGGACTAGACCTCAATGCTACCGATGACCATGGCAATGGCATATTCAACATTACTGCCCAAGGTGGAAATATTGAAGTTTTAAAAGCCTTGGTAGCCAAAGGCGTTTCAACGGAAAAAAATCCCAACACCAATGAAAATGCCATTCTTTTTGCCAGTCGTGGTGGAAGGGGAAGCAGTAATGGCATAGAGGTATTCCACTATTTGGAAAGTTTGGGGCTCAACGCCAATGTTACCTCCAAAAATGGAATTACTCCGTTGCACAACCTATCGCGCTCTTCAGACAATCTAGCCCTTTACAACTACTTTATAAAAAAGGGAGTTGACCTAAATACCGTGGACAGTGAAGGCAATATCCCCTTGTTGAATGCCGCATCGCGCAACAAGTTGGAAGTGATCAAGTTTCTGGCCGAAAAAACGGATAACATCAACCATAAAAATGATGAAGGATATTCTGCATTGACTTTGGCCGTTCAGGACAATTCCGTTGAAGTTGTGGATTATTTGATCTCTAAGGGGGCCAAAACAGCTATTGTGGACAAAGACGGGAACAACCTTGCCTATTACCTATTCGCGGCACGCGGCAACACCCGTGATTTTGATGATAAGGTAAAAGCATTGCGCCAAGCTGGGGTTGACTTTGCAAAACCACAACCTGATCAAAGAACGGTATGGCATTTGGCCATGGACAAGAATGACTTGGGCTTACTTAAAAAAGTGCAAGCCTTTGGTGCGGATATCAACGCAAAGGACAAACAAGGAAACACTGTTTTACATTATGCGGCCATGAAATCCACCGACACTGACATTCTTAAATATTTAATTGCCAACGGTGCAGACACCAATGCAACCACTGAGTTCGGTGAAACCGCATATGAATTGGCCCAAGAAAATGAACTTTTGGGTAAAACCAATGTGAATTTGGATTTCCTTAATTAATCAAAATATGAAAAGAATACTGAATCGCCCTATAATTTTACTTACACTGGTTTTCGCTTTTTTTGCTGCTTCATCCTTTATGCAAGCACCAACCACGGTTTCCTATAAATGTATGATACAGATGGCCAACTATACAGGTGAAAAAGCCTATGTGGTTGTCTCTTTGATGAATGCTGAAGGAGATTATGTTAAAACCCTGTATGTTCAAGGAGATGACCCAGAGTGGTTTCCAGACCTAAAAGATTGGTGGGGTTTTAGCCATGGTATAAATGAGAATATTGATGCCATTACAGGGGCCACTGTGGGCAATGGTGAAAGAAACATTATTTCACTGTCCGTGGATTCATCCCAAGTAGACAGCGGCTACAAAATCCGTTTTGAGTCTGCGGTTGAAAATCAGGAGTACTATACCGTTGATGCTGAGATAGACCTCAATTCAGCCACAATCAGAAACAAAGTTGATGGAAAAGGCTATATCCGTTATATTCGGATGGTGCCAAATTAATTATTATGGCGCTTTCGGTATGGCGATATAGCCACTTGATCCTTGCTCTGGTATCATCCCTGTTTCTGTTGATTGCATCAATCACGGGGGTAATATTGGCCGTGGAACCCATATCGAACAAAGTACAGCCCTATCGCATTGCTGAAGCAGATGGGCTTAGTTTGGCCCAGACACTGGAGAACCTTAATGCGAAATACGATGAGATTCTTTCCATCTCGCGTGACCGCAATGGCTTCATCAGTGTCTCGGTCATTATAGAAGGTGAGAACAAGCAATTTTACGTAGACCCTTTTACTGGGCAACCGTTAGGTTCCCTCATTGAAAAGGCCCCGATTTTTCAATTCAGTACAAATCTGCACCGATCATTGTTTTTAAAATCTACAGGACGGTTCTTGATCGGTCTTGTTTCCTTGCTGCTTTTTTTAATTGTTGTTTCAGGTATTGTGCTCATCGCCAAACGCCAAGGAGGAATCCGATATTTTTTTGCCCCAGTGGTACGTGAAAATTTTTCGCAATTCAACCATGTTGTTTATTCACGTATGGCATTATTGCCCATTTTGGTATTGTCATTGACCGGGGTGTACCTGTCATTACTACGCTTCAACCTAATTCCGGAAGAACAGATTGTCCATGAAGTGGATTATGATTCCTTACGGGAAACACCAACCATACCCATTAAAGAATTTGCGCTTTTCCAGCAGACAGCATTAGGGGAACTCCGGGAATTGGAGTACCCTTTTTCTGAGTTTGTGGAAGATTATTATACCATCCGTCTCAAGAATAGGGAGGTTTTGCTCAACCAATTTACTGGGGAGATCATCACTGAAAAGCAACAACCCCTTGTTACCACCATATCCTCGTGGTCAACGGTCTTGCATACTGGGGAAGGCAGTATCATTTGGAGCACTATTTTAGGTTTGGGCAGCCTTGCCATTCCTTTTTTAATGGTCACCGGCTTTGTTGTTTATTTTAAGCGGCCCAAAATCCGTATCAAAAATAAATTTTCCAAGAACGAATGCGACCATATCATATTGGTGGGTACAGAAGGAGGCACCACCCTATTATTTGCCCAAGAATTCCACAAACAATTGCTAAAGACTGGAAAAAAAAGCTATTTGGGAATGATGAACGAATACAATGTCTTCCCAAAAATGAAACAGCTCACACTTATAACCGCAACCTATGGGCAAGGAGAAGCTCCGGCCAGTGCTTCAAGGTTTATGCAATTGGCCGAAGAACATCTGCAAAAACAGCCATTTTCCTTTTCTATAGTTGGATTTGGCTCTACATCCTATCCTAATTTTTGTCAATTCGCCTATGAAGTATCCGAAGTCCTAAAAACCCAAACGGATTCCACGGCTTTGGGTGAAGTTTTTACCATAAACAATCAATCTTTCGAGGCTTTTTCCAACTGGACAAATCAGTGGGCCAAATCCCAAGGAATTACACTTCAACTTGAAAAGCCCAGGACGTCCCTTCCCAAAAACCAGATTTCCGATTTTGTGGTGATGGACAGGGCGGATCTAACCAAAGAAGATACTTTTCTGCTCACCCTAAAAAACAAAAATGGGGCAAAGGCCGTCTCGGGCGACCTCCTATCCATAACACCAAAAGAAGATGGCCGCGAGCGTCTCTATTCCATTGGACATTTAGGGAAAGATCTATTGGCAATCAGTGTTAAAAAATATCCCAACGGGATTTGTTCCAACCTTCTGGGGCAACTTGATAAAGGTCAGGTTTTGAGTGCTGCAGTAGCAAAAAACAGACATTTTCACCTACCGAAAAACACAAAAGATGTTGTACTCATAGCAACGGGTACAGGTATTGGCCCATTTTTGGGAATGATGGCCACCAATACCCCCCAACGAAAAATGCACTTGTATTGGGGCGGTAGAACACCTGAATCATACAAGCTTTACCAACCCTATATTGATGAGGCACAGGCCAAAAAAAGGCTAAAAAGCTTCACACCTGCTTATTCCCGTGCCCAAACCCAAAAAGTCTATGTGCAACATTTGATAAAAAAAGATGGGGATAAAGTTGCCGAGATTTTAAAAAAAGGGGGAGGTGTAATGATCTGTGGATCCATTGCCATGCAACGTGAAGTGATGAACGAACTGCAAACTATTTGTAAATCTCACTTGTCAAAGGATTTGAGCTACTATCAGAACAAAGGTCAGATCAAAATGGATTGTTATTGACCCTAATTGATTCGGAAATCAAAAAGTAGCCCCGGCGAGAATCACCGTATCTGGGTACGGCATAAACTTCGATTCCAAAGCTCCGCTTTACACACTTTGCGTGTTTGCGCGCCTACTTTGTAGCCCCGGCAAGAATCGAACTTGCATCTAAAGTTTAGGAAACTTCTATTCTATCCATTGAACTACGGGGCCATTCCAGAAAATGGACTGCAAAAATATGTTTTTTTCAAAAACTTTGCACTACCCAATGGGCCTTTACACGGTATAATGTCCAACTGTAAAAACGAAAAAGCAATTTTAAGAGGAGATATTCCCTCTCTTCTGCTCCTTCTGTAGGATTTTATCCAAAAAAGAACGGGAAAGCGGTTTGTCTACATATCCTGAAATAAGTTGGTTGCCTTTGGCAATGGTCCGGTCCAACGTATTGGAGAAGGCCGATAACACATAGACCCGGGGAAGTTCGTGCCCTTTAAAGAGGTTCTGAAGGTTCTCCAAAAAAGTCCAACCGTTCATACCTCCCATGACCAAGTCCAAAAAGACCACATCGGGAAGCTTCCCATTGTTCTCCACCAAATCCAAAAAAACGGAAAGACCTTCCTCCCCGCTCGCGCAGGTAATAATATCAAAATCTCCTTGGGATTGCTGTATGCAGTAACGTGTCGCAAACTGGGACACTAAATCATCGTCTATGATACAAACGGTAAGCTTCATCTTGGGACTATAAGTAGGTTTGGGTACCCCAAAGCTAAAACCCTACCCTAGAGATGCCATCCAAACTCGTTGTGTTGCCCAAATATTCCGTTAAATCAACCCTAATGCGGTAATTTATCCTTTAGTATGCCATAAAAGAAAGCTCCAAGTATGGCACCGATAAGCACGATAATGACAGGCCAATATCCAGCTCCCACTAAAATATACATAGGTCCAGGGCATGCCCCTGCCAAGGCCCAACCCAATCCAAAGAGCGTTCCTCCCACAATATATCGGGTAAAGGATTTTTCCTTATCGGGTATACTGATGGGTTCTCCCGAAAAGGATCTTACTTTTGATTTTTTGATCCAGAAGACCATAACAATGCCTACAGCCAAAGCAGAACCGATAATGCCGTACATATGGAAGGAATCGAACTGGAACATTTCATAGATTCGGAACCATGATGCTGCTTCCGATTTGTAAAGGACAATTCCCAAAAAGGTGCCCAATATGATGTAGATTATATTCTTCATGATCCAAAAATTAAAGGGAACAACAAGTGAACCATGATCAATCCACCAATAAAAAATCCGATGACCGCAATAAGGGATGGTCGCTGTAGATTACTAAGACCTGAAATGGCATGTCCAGAGGTACATCCTCCGGCATAACGCGTTCCGAAGCCCACCAAAATTCCTGCAATCAATAAGATGATCCAAACTTTTGGGTCGGACAACGATTCCAAACTAAACAATTCTGCGGGCAAATAGGCTTTCCCGGCACTATCAAATCCCAATTCTTGAAGTTTGGTGATAGTCTTGGGTGAAATATCCACTGCGGGATTGGGCGACAACCAATGTGCTCCCAAAAATCCACCAATAACGGAGCCTAGAACCACCAATAGGTTCCAACGTTTGGATTTAATATCTACTTTGAAGTAATCCGAAAATTTTCCTGCCCCACCAATGGAACAAAACGTCTCAAGGTTGGAGGACATTCCGAAGCGTTTGCCCATTAAAATGAGCAATGCCATACAAATGGCAATTAAGGGTCCGGCTACATACCAAGACCAAGGTTGATAAAGCATTTTCTCCAATTTTTAACAAAGGTGGAGAAAATGCCTTAAATATCAAACCTACTGTTTCAACAGCAACTCTTGTCCGAGTCGGATACCCCGAACTTCTTCAGGATATCTTCCAACAAACACCATTTGGTCAAGGAAGATTGCAACAAGTTGGCCCCGACAAATGCGGTAAACCAAAGCCAGTTGATATTCACATAAATGGCCAAGATCAAACTGATCAATATAAAGGTTCCGGCTACTCCTCTTACAATTCTATTTCTCATTTTAAGTATTTTAAACGGTTCTTTCAATAGGGATTTCCACCGCCTTTATGGGGTTGGTGGTCTCACTTTCCTCATTGAACTGTTTCAAGAATTTGAACAGTTCGGTCACTTTTTCCTCCTCGGTGAACGAGAAAAACATATTGGAAGCGGCCCCGCCTTTTTCGCTTGGAAACCAACTGCTGGTGTACATCAATGGGGCAGCGCCTTTATATCCGTCGATATCGGAACCACTAAAACTTTCCACACCTGCCTTTTTAAAAATCTTCAGGACATCCTTTTTGTATTCCTCTACCGTGGTAACAATGATCATTTTCATGTTAGTTGTAATTTTTACGTTCAATCATATAATACACCAAAGGCACCACCAATAGCGTCAATACGGTAGACACTATGGTTCCTCCCATGAGTGATATGGCCAACCCTTGGAAAATAGGGTCGAACAAAATCACAAAAGCTCCAATAACAACGGTTCCAGCGGTTAACAAAATAGGTGTGGTACGTACGGCACCTGCTTCAATTACGGCTTGCTTTAGGGGAACTCCCTCATTCAACCTAAGGTTGATGAAGTCGATAAGCAATACCGAGTTCCGCACCATGATTCCCGCCAGAGCAATCATCCCGATAAAGGAGGTTGCGGTAAAAAATGCGCCTAACATCCAGTGGCCCAATACAATTCCAATCAAGGAGAGTGGAATGGCCACCATCATCACCATTGGCGCTTTAAAGTTTTGGAACCATCCCACGATCAACATATAAATGATCACAATGACGCCGAGGAATGCGATTCCCAAATCACGGAACACCTCAAGGGTAATTTGCCATTCCCCATCCCACTTCACTGTGTAGTCATCCTCATACTGGGGTTGCTCCATATAGAGCTCGTTAATGGAATACCCTTGAGGTAGCTCCAATTGATTTAACTTATCCGTCATGCCCAAAATGGCATACACTGGGCTTTCCAGTTCACCAGCCATATCGGACATCACATACACCACTCGCTTTTGGTTTTTTCTATAGATGCTCTTGGCCTTTGTCCCCTCTTTAATGGAAACCAAATCACCAACGGACACCATATTCCCCTGTTGGGATGTTATTTTTAATTGTTGGATTTGATCCAAGCTCGATTTGTCCTTTTCACTTACAGATAGTACAATGCCTATTTGGTCAAATGCTTCTTCGCGATAGATGTGTGAAACGGGCTGCTCTCTGAATGCCATGGCCATCACTTGAACAATTTGTTGTGGCGTTACACCATAAAGCATAGCTTTCTCTTTGTCCACCACAAAATCGTATTCCACTTGATCATCTTCAACCATCCAATCCACATCCACAACGTCGGTGCTGTTGTTCAAAATCTCTTTTACATCATCGGCCAATGCAATTTGTTTGTCGTAATTGGGTCCATACACCTCAGCAACAATGGTTGATAATACAGGAGGTCCTGGTGGTACTTCAACAATCTTGATGTTGGCATTGTACTTTTTGCCCAGCTCTTGGATTTTAGGTCGCAGCACCTTGGCGATATCGTGACTTTGTTCGCTACGGTCGTGCTTATCGGTAAGATTTACCTGAATATCGGCCATATTGCTTCCTCCACGAAGATCATAGTGTCTCACCAATCCGTTGAATGTAATTGGTGCAGAAGTACCCACATAGGATTGATAGTTCACTACCTCAGGTCTTGTGGACAAATAAGCCCCCACTTCTTTGGCAACTGCTGATGTTCTTTCCAAAGTAGAACCTTCAGGGAGGTCAATCACCACTTGGAACTCGTTCTTGTTATCAAAAGGAAGCATTTTTACGGCTACCGATTTGGTAAAGAACATCCCCACAGAAGCAAATAACAACACCACAGTGATACCAATAAAAATCCATCGCTTCTTTCTGCTTTCAATCAATGGTTTTTCGAAACGTTCGTAGGCCTTATAAATAAAGGTGTCCTGAATTTCGACCGCTTCTTTTTCTTTTTTATCCTTCTTTTTGTCTTTCTCTCTCAAAAAAATATAGCCCAAATATGGGGTTATGGTCAATGCCACGAACAACGACAACAACATGGCGATGGATGCTCCGATGGGCATTGGGGACATATAAGGTCCCATTAAACCAGATACAAATGCCATAGGCAAAACGGATGCAATTACCGTAAAGGTGGCCAAAATGGTCGGGTTACCTACCTCATTGATGGCATAAAGTGCTGCGTCTTTGAACGGCAAACGTTTCATCTTAAAGTGGCGGTGCATGTTCTCCGCAATAATGATGGAGTCGTCCACCACAATACCCGTTACGAACACCAAAGCAAACAAAGTGATTCGGTTCAGGGTGTAATCGAGCATGTAATAGCTCAACAAGGTCAAAGCGAAGGTGATCGGTACGGAAAGGAACACCACCAATCCACCTCTCCACCCCATGGCCAACATCACCACAAAGGTCACGGCAATAATTGCCCCGATCAAGTGCATCAACAATTCGGATACTTTTTGCGAAGCAGTTTGACCGTAGTTACGGGTCACCTCAACATGTACATCATCGGGAATCAAATTTGATTTTAAATGCTCCACCTTGTCCAACACCACATCGGCAATCTTCATGGCATCCGCTCCCTTTCTTTTGGCCATGGAAATGGTTACCGCCGGATATTCAGATTTGAAAGTTTCTGACTTCTCGCTTGCCCCTCCAAATCCAAGGGAAACATAATTTTTAGGCAATTCAGGACCATCCAAAACGGTTGCCACCTGTTTTAAATAGATGGGTTGATTTTGTTTGGTGCCCACTATCAGGTTTTCCAGGTCTTCCTTACTTTCCAAAAAGTTGCCTGTACTGATGTGGTACTCGGTGTCGTTGGAAAGGAAATTCCCAGCATCCATTTGTTGGTTGTTGGCTTGAATCATTTGGGCCACGGCCAACATGTCAATGCCTGATTCGGCCATTTTATCCTTGTCCACCACCACACGAAGCTGGCGGTTTCTTCCACCAATCTTTTTAGTGATGGAAACCCCGTTTACTTTTTCAACCTCATTGATTAACTCTCCAGAAATCTCTCGCAACTGAAAATCATCGTATTCATCGCTCCAAAGCGTTAAGGCGAGCATGGGCACATCGTCAATCGCACGGGTTTTTACCAAGGGCATGGTAACCCCGTTTGGCATTTGGTCCATGTGCTTGTTGATCTCATCGTACAAGCGTACCAGTGATCTTTCAATATCTTCCCCAACGTAGAATTGTACAATGGCCATCCCCTGCTCCTGCATGGATGTGGTGTACACATATTCTACGCCTTTAATGTTCGATATTATTTTTTCAAGCGGTTTTGTGATTCTGGATTCCACCTCCGTTGGGCTGGCTCCAGGGTATCCCACAAAAATATCCGCCATGGGCACATCAATCTGTGGCTCCTCTTCCCTTGGGATCAAAAAAGAACTGTACACCCCAATGACCATGAACACGATCATTAAGAGTACCGTTAGTTTGGAGCTGATAAACCCTTTGGCTATTTTTCCTGCTAGTCCGTCTTTCATTGTTAGCTCTTTAGGGTTATTGAATGCTTACTTTAACGCCATTGTACAGCTTTCCTTCTGCTGATACGATGTATTGATCTCCTTTGGACAAACCAGATAATACTTCTACTTCATCACCATAATTTTCGCCCAAACGCAACCAACGCAATAGGGCCACATTGTCTTGTCCCAAGGTATACACCCCGGTCAATTGACCTTTATGCACCAGGGCCTTCGACGGAACCACAACCATGTCATTCCCATAACCTTTTTGTTCCGTCTCCAGCCTTATGGTTGCATACATACCTGACAAAATATTGGCATCTGTTTCATCCAAGCTTACTTTCATTACATATTGGCCTCCTGTATTTTGTGCAGAAGCACTCAATTCGGAAACCTTACCTGCGAGGGTGGTATCCAATGCTTTTACCAAAACTTGGGCTATTGTGCCTACTTTAATGGCAGAAATATTGTTCTCGGCCACTTTGGCCTCTACCTCAAATCCTGTTCCTGGGGATTCCACGGAAACCAAAGGCACTCCAGGATTGGCCATATCACCCTCATCAATGTAGGTGTTGGTCACCACACCACTGAATGGTGCTCTGATATCTGCGTAGGCGAACTGGGAATTCACCTCGTTCTTCATTTGATTTGCTGCCTCCAATCTGGCTTTGGCCATTTCGTAACGTGCAGTCATATCATCCAATTCCTTTTGAGAAGCACTGCTTTCTTTAAATAGGTTTTGAAATCTTTCGTAGTCCTTTTTCGCATTGTTGAAGGCTACCGTTGCTTCAGTAATGGAAGCTTCCACTTGTGCTTTTTTAGCTCTTAGATCTCCATTGTTTATGGAAATAAGCAAGTCTCCCTTGTTTACTTTTTGACCTATCTTCACAGGAAGGGATTCCACATGGCCCATCATTCTGGTACTCAAGGTGGCGCTGTTCACAGCTTTGATTTGACCACTTCCTGCCAAGATGGTTGAGCTATCGCCCATATCCACATCGGCAACCGTTACTGGCACCGCGACAGAAGTGTCAACAGCTTGTTTTTCGTCACTACCACATCCCATTAGGGTTAGACCCAAGGACACGGTTAAAATGATGCTTTTATATATCGTAGTGTTTTTCATGTTGCAATTATTCTTTGGTTAAAAATGTGAGTAAGGATTGTGCTTGATTGTATTCAAAAATGGTTTGATAATAGGCCAATTGCTTTTCGGCATAAGTGGCTTCGGCCATTAATAAATCAGTTGTTTTTTCCAAGCCTTCCCCAAATCGGTTGGTACGTATCCTCAATGATTCTTCAGATTGCTCCATAGCCAATTTTGAGGTCTGGAGCCTGCTTTGTGCATCTTCGACCATCCGTTTGGTGCGTTGTAGCTCCATAGTGCTTTTGGCGACGTACTGTTCGTATTCTTGTTTTGCTTTTTCATAGTTTGTTTTGCTTTTTCCTGCTTTGACAAATCGTTGGGAACCTTTGAACACGTCCCAGCTCAAACTTGCCCCGACTATATATCCTTTGGCGTCTGCCTGAAAAATCTGGTCATCGTACATTTCATAGCTGGCAAATGCATTGAGCCTAGGCAAAAAGGTCATATTATCTGCCCTCATATTTGCTTTATAGGCTTCGGACACCAAGTCCATGGCTTTAACATCGGCCCTGTTTTCCAAGGAAATATCCATGTTTTCATCAAGATTATCCGGAACCAGTTCTTCGGAGGGTTCATAGACCACGTTCCCCTGTTCGTTCATCAAGAAAGCCAAATAGTCCGAAGCATTTTGAACATTGCTCTTTGCCGTTTTCAATTGATCTGAAACTTCGGTGACCCGTACTTTTACTTCCAGCAAATCTGCTTTTTGAAGCAATCCCTGATCATAGCTGTTCTGTGCCATATTCAAGTTGGCATTTGCCGCTTCATATGCTTTTTGCAACACTGCCACGGCACGATGGGCCAATTGCAGTTGTCCATAAGCCTTTTGGGCTTCAAAATCCAAATAATCCCGGGTTCGCATCGCCTGGAGTTCTTTGGCTTCCATGGTAGTTTTGGCTGCCTTACGCTGATAAAAACCATCCATATTGATCAAGGGTTGCTCCACAGACACCACTGTGGCGAAGTTTTCCACCTGATCTGGATCGTTCAGTAAGGCTGGGTTAAAATCGGCCTGGGTCAGAATCCCTTGGTTGAGTTTGGACCCAAATGCCATTAAAGGGTTTGTGGTTGCCATTCCCGTATGCGATACAGAAATCTGTGGCAAAAAGACAGAGTTTGAAAATCTATAATCGTATTTGGCCATTTTTGCTTCCTGATCGGAAACCTGAATGCTCGCATTGGATTCTTGTACCCTAGCCAAGACATCATCCAATGAAATCTTCACCTGATCTTGGGCAAAAATCACTTGCGTGAGCACCAATGACATTACTAATAAAGTTCGCTGCATTTTAGTTCATTTTGAGCCAAAATTATAGCGATGGAATTGTTCCCACAGTAACATTGGTTACCATGATTCTGTCACTGGGGTGTTAGAAAAAGAAAAGAAGACAGACGTATAGAGTTGCGTCCGAGAAAAGTTAGGTCATCTTTCCAAAACATGACTTGTTACGAGCAAATCTATTCTGAAAAGTGACCCATAAGAAGAAAAAATGAATGAAAAATTACTTTTTCCCGCTGTTCATCATCATTAGAACAGCAAGAACCAAAGCCACTACCACTGCACCAAACACAGCGATCATGATTATACCGTTGTCCCAAGAAACCAAGGGAAGTGCCAAAAAAGTTTTCATAGGTATGCATTTAATATGACCAAATGTAATGGCATTATTTACCATAAAGTATGACAATTCTCATAAAAGGGAATATTCCTTGGATGGAGCTATACATTCTTGCCTTTCAACATTTTATTCCAGTACAAATAAGGCAGGCCATATTTTTTGAGCATCCATAACCTCCAATGCTCCTTGTCGCTATTAAACACCAACATGCGCTTTAATTTGGGGTCGGGAATGAAGTTGTTGTTATAGTCAAACTCGGCCAAGGTCATTTTACCATACCCAGTTACCAATGGGCAGGATGAATACCCATTATAGGAATGGTTGTCCGCAGGTTTATGGCTCATCAGTTTTATAATGTTCTCGACCACTACGGGCACTTGCTTCCGAACGGCTGCACCAGTTTTGGCCGTTGGTAAAGCCGCCACATCGCCAAGTCCAAAAATATTGGGGTATGTCTTGTGCTGCATGGAATGATGGTCCACATCCAACCAACCCGCATCATTGGACAAAGTAGAATCCCTTACAAATCTAGGGGCAGCTTGGGGAGGGGCCAAATGCAGCATATCAAACGGGACACTGATATCCACATCGCCCACCATTTGCTCTCCCAGTTCATTATCCTCGTTAATAATACAGCGGTTCTCTTCGGGAGCAGTATGGCTAAAGTGTACTATTCTGTTCTCCACATCAATTTCTTTTGGGGAATAAAATGGTTTAAAATGAATGCCATAACGATCTATCACCTTCATTAAGGTCTCCCGGATTTCCTTTACTCCAAATATTACCGTTCCCGGGGTGGCAAATATGACATTGGCCTTTTCCTTAAGTCCGTTTTTTCTAAAATAATCTGCTGCCAAATAGGCAATTTTTTGAGGCGCTCCCCCACATTTAATGGGTGTGATAGGCTGGGTAAAAAGTGCATTGCCTCCCTTGAAGTTTTTAATAGTGTTCCAAGTATGTTCCGGGTCCGTATAGTTACTGCAAGCCACACCGAGTTCCAAGGCCTCTGGCAAGCCCTTGATCATGCTTGGTTCCATGACCAAGCCTGGGGCTACGACCAAAAAATCGTAAGTAATGTCCCCATTGCTTTCGGTGGATACACTATTTTGCCCAGGATCAAATCCCATGGCCTTGTCCTTCACCCATTCCACTCCACTGGGCATTACATCGGCCATACGCTTTGCCGTTTTGTTGAAATCGTAGGCCCCCGCACCCACCAAGGTCCATGCAGGTTGATAATAATGCGTTTCGGACGGTTCTATAATAGCTATGTCCAATTTTTTGTCCTTCGCCAAAAGCTGGGCCGCTGTCATGATTCCAGCCGTGCCTCCCCCAATGATCAAGACTTGATAATGTGATTTCATACCTTACACTATTTTCATTTTATCCCGTAAAATATTATGGATATCCTTAAAAAAGTGTAACAAAAGTTACATTATACGCAAAACACTAAGGCCCTATTTCTGAAATCATCACCGTAGCACATAAAAAACCGCCCATAAATGGGCGGTTTTTGTCATCAACCAATCAAGAAAAAACCTAGTCCTTGGCTTTACATGTCTTAATTCCAAAGGGTGCATACAAAGGACAAAAACTAACAAAGCTTGTCAAAACAAATATGGCAGCCAAGGCCAGTAGCACGTAGGCCAACGTGCCCGAGATGACCCCAAAATAATATAGGGCAACCACCGCCAAGGCTATTATCAATCTAATTATGCGGTCCAGACCGCCCATGTTTTTTTTCATATGAATCTGTATTATGTTATCAAATACCTAAGTAATCATAGGCCCAAGGCCTATTTTCACATTATTTCAGCTCCATCTCTCAAATTTAAACCGAATCAGTAGGACATTCGGTAACTTGGGTTACACAGTTCTAGTTATTTTTATGCTAGATTTAAGTTTCGTTTTTTATGGATAGAAGGGATTTTACGTATCGATTATCACTGGCCACCATGTCCAGTATTTTGGGAACAGATATTGTTTTTGGCCACAAAATGCCCAAAAACTACCTCCCATTAGGGTTACAGGACCCTGACCCCTTTGAATTGTTCCACAAGGACAAGGAAATGGTGGTCTTGAACGACAAGCCTTGGAACATGGAGGCCAAGGCCCATTTGTTGAATGACGACATTACTCCCAACAAGTATATGTTCATCCGGAACAATGGTAAAATCCCCGAGAATACCGATGTTTCCAGTTGGACCTTGACCCTAGATGGAGAATCGGTAAAAAATCCAAAAACGTATACGCTGGACGAACTCAAACGCAAATTCACACAGCACACCTATCAACTCACCTTGGAATGTGGAGGGAATGGTCGAAGTGAGTTCAATCCGCCAGCAAAAGGAAACCAATGGACCATTGGAGCTGTCTCTTGTGCCGAATGGACCGGAGTACGTCTCCGTGATGTTCTTGAAGACGTGGGTATGAATCCAGATGCGGTATACATTGGGTATCATGCGGCCGATGGGCATTTGAGCGGTGACCCAAACAAAGAGCCCATTTCCAGGGGTGTTCCCATGGCTAAGGCCTTACAAGATGAAACCCTATTGGCCTTCTCCATGAATGGCGAGGATATTCCATTGGCGCACGGTTTTCCACTTCGGTTGGTGTGCGGTGGATGGCCCGCTTCCACATCGGGGAAATGGATAACCCGTATCAGTATACGAAACAGGGTACACGACGGTGAAAAAATGGGAGGAAGTTCTTATCGCGTGCCTTGCGAAACGGTTGCCCCCGGCACCAAGGTGGATGACGAAAATATGTGTATCATCGAGTCCATGCCCATAAAGTCCTTGATTACCTATCCCAAAAGTGGTGCCCTCATTAAAAAAGGGCAAACCTTGCAAGTGAACGGTCACGCCTGGGCAGGGGAACTGGAGGTTACCAAAATGGATTATTCCATAGATTTTGGAAGCACATGGCACAGTTGCAGTTTAAAAAAACCAACCAACCGATTGGCCTGGCAACATTTTAACGCAGCCATTCCCTTTCCCCAAAAAGGATATTATGAGGTTTGGGCCCGAGCCACGGATTCCCAAGGGAAATCACAACCCATGGTTCTGCCCGGTTGGAACCCCAAGGGATACCTCAACAATGCCTGTCATAGAATAGCAGTAAAAATTGTTTGAGCATGAAGGACGATTTTCAAAAGCAGATCAAGGCACTGACCAAAATCCTTGCTTCTTTTTTATTGCTGATGTTGGTCCTGTTCGGGGGGTTGTTCTATTTTGCCAACAGGAAACCGAAGTCGAATCTTGAGGAAATCCCAGTGGGAGATTCCGTTGAGGATTTCGACAAAGTGGAGAATGGCATCCATGTGGCCACCGGATTTATTGACGATGAAGGAATGCAGGCCACCATACAAAACTGTACTGCCTGTCATTCCGCAAAATTGGTCACCCAAAACCGAATGAGCCGGGAGGGTTGGAAAGCCACCATTGTGTGGATGCAAGAGACCCAAAACCTATGGGATTTGGGTGCAAATGAAGAGCTTATTTTAAATTATCTGTCCAAAAACTATGCCCCTACCGACAAGGGAAGGCGGCAGAATTTGGAAATCGCCGAATGGTATGAATTAAATTGATCATGGAAGAATATCTAGATGCTTTGCTGAACGGATTTTTGGGAACGGCCCAATGGACCTGGAAATCCATATTGTTCCAAGTGCCGTGGTACACCAACTATTTTTGGGGTCTCATTGTCATCTCACTTTTGGTATGGGCACTGGAAATCCTTTTTCCTTGGCGGAAAGAACAGTCCATTTTTAGAAAGGACTTTTGGTTGGACGCTTTTTACATGTTCTTCAACTTTTTCATTTTTGCGATAGTCATCAGTGGCGTGTATAAAGTGCTCGGGGTACTCTTTTTGGATATGGGAATCAGCTCAAAGAGTCTGGCCCTAGTGAATGTTACCCTTTGGCCTCAATGGGTCCAATTATTGGTTTTCTTCATTGTGCTCGATTTTGTGCAATGGTTCACCCATGTGCTCCTACACAGGGTACCGGCGTTTTGGGAATTTCACAAGGTGCACCACAGCGTAAAGGAAATGGGGTTTGCCGCACATCTGCGCTACCATTGGATGGAAAATATCCTCTACAAACCCCTAAAGACCCTGGGGGTCATGATCCTTGGCGGATTTGAACCTGAACAGGCTTATCTAGTACATTTTGCGGCTATTGCCATTGGGCATTTTAATCATTCCAACATAAAACTGACCTGGGGACCGTTGAAATACATTTTGAACAATCCCGTGATGCATTTATACCACCATGCCTACGATCTTCCGAAAGAACATCCCTATGGGATGAATTTTGGAATAAGCCTTAGCCTATGGGATTATTTGTTCCGTACCAGTTATGTTCCGGAAAGTGGTGGAAAGATCAGATTGGGATTTCCCGGTGACGAAACCTTGCCCAAAGGATTTTGGGGGCAGTTGGTCCATGGGTTTACCAAATCAAAAAGAAACGGCTGATTTATTCAGAACGCTTTTCTGTATCAAAGACAATGCTCCAGATTCCCCGAACCTGATCCACATCATACCCGATAGCTTGGTCTTGGGGATAAAGTTCGGAAAGATGCCCCACAACATCCGGCGCAATGTTCTTTCCGGGAGTTCCGTGGCAATTTAAACACAGATTCTGGGTGATGATGGGAGTGTAAAAATGAACCTTTCCATCCTTTTCCTCCACAATGGGAATAATGGAATCCCCTAGGGCCATTTTTTCTTTAAACGTATTGATATGGGCCAATTCCGTTGGATTGGCCTTATTGGACGGATTACGGGGTTTGTCCGAAACTCTTTTGATCTTGGCCTTGTAGCGGGTGGCCATGCTATCGGTCAATGGATAGGCCTGTTCATTGCAAAAAACAACGGCTTGGGCCACGCCTTCGTTCTGAATGGTTGTCTTTAAGTTCTTGCCCAAAACCTTTTGGGTCTCTTGGGCATATCCCTTTCCCATTTCCATATAATCCAGTTGATGGGATTCTACTTCAACCGATGATTTTGGGCCCTGTTTACAGGAAAGCACCCCTACAAGAACAAATAAGACGATAGCCGTTGGTTTCATTTTAGTCGATTTAAATTACCACATACGATAACCCCCTCTTAGATCATAGACCTCGCTGAAGCCCATGCCCACAAGCTTCCGGGCTGCTTTTTGACTTCTATTGCCTGACTGGCAGTAGAGGTATACGGGTTCGTCCTTCTTCATTTTTGAAAAGGCCTCACCAAATGTCGATGACCGAAAATAGTCCACGTTGCGGGCCCCTTTAATATGCCCTGACCTGAATTCTCCAGCTGTTCTCACATCGACCAATTGCACTTTGGCTTTGGAAATGGCACTTTTATAGGCATCCCTATCCAAAATTTGGATGGCATCGGATTGATTTCCCTTTGGGAACAAAAAACTAAATATTGACATTTTATCCTGATTTTATGTCCTCAAAAATACAGGGGATAAAAGCTATGGTCAGTAACGCGGGTTACACAAAGAAAAGTAACTAGTCTTCTTTCTTCCAATCGTCATAACCACCGGAATAGTCGTAAATCTGAGTAAATCCTTTGGTCTTGAGAATCTCCACGGCCTTGTTGCTCCGTGCCCCTTTTTTGCAATAGACATATACAGGTTTGTCCTTATCCAGTCCTTCCAATTGGAAAGCAAAGGTTTCCACATTGCTGATATCGAAGTTGACCGCATCATCTATGTGGCCTTCGTGATATTCCATAGGGGTCCTTACATCCACCAACTGAACGTCTTTGCCTATCACTTCAGCCTGAACGGTGGCCTTATCTATTTTTTTTGCCACTTTCTCTTGTTGGGGAAGACAGGACATCATCCATAAAAAACTGAAAGTAAAGAGGGTGAATTTTATTGTTTTTCGCATGTTGTTATTTTAAAGTGGTTGGACAAACATAATCCGTTACGGTAATCCCCGCGGTTTTCATGGCGGCAAAACCACCAGCCACATCAATAAGGTTATGTATTCCCCTACTCTTCAGGATAGAGGCAGCGATCATACTCCTATACCCTCCCGCACAGTGAATGTAGAAGGTTTCCTTGTCCGGATACTCGGATAGGTGGTCATTGATATAATCCAAGGGGGTCAAAATAGCATTCTCCGCATGCTCTGCCTTGTATTCAGATTCTTTTCTAACATCGAATACAGGTGTGTTTCCCTTCATGGCCTCTTTCAACTCATCGGCAGAAACACTTTTTACGGTATCCACTTCCTTACCTGCTGCTTCCCAAGCTTTCAATCCGCCTTTCAAATATCCCAGAGTACCATCGAATCCAACCCTGGAAAGTCGGGTAATGGTTTCTTCCTCACGCCCTTCGGGAGCTACCAAAAGAATGGGCTGTTCCACATCGGCGATCAAAGCACCCACCCATGGGGCAAAGCTTCCGTCCAATCCAATGAAAATAGATCGTGGCACGTGTCCTTTGGCAAAATCAGCTTGATTCCGCACATCCAATACCACGGCCCCGGTTTCGTTGGCCGCCACCTCAAAAGCATCTGGGCTAAGGCTCTGTGTTCCCCGTTCCAATACGGTATCGATATCTTCATACCCTTCCTTGTTCATTTTCACGTTCAACGGAAAATATTGGGGAGGAGGCAAAAGACCATCGGTGACTTCCTTGACGAATTCCTCTTTGGTCATATCTGCCCGTAGGGCATAGTTCATTTTTTTCTGATTGCCCAAGGTGTCCACAGTTTCCTTCATCATATTCTTGCCACAGGCCGAACCCGCTCCGTGTGCCGGGTACACAATGACATCATCGGCCAAGGGCATGATCTTGTTTCGAAGACTTTCGTACAAGGTGCCGGCCAGCTCTTCCTGCGTCATATGTGCCGCTTTTTGGGCCAAATCCGGACGGCCTACATCACCCAAGAACAAGGTATCCCCGCTAAAAATGGCATGGTCCTTTCCGTTTTCATCCTTTAACAAATAGGTGGTGCTCTCCATGGTATGCCCCGGAGTGTGCAACACTTTAATGGTGACTTTGCCCAGTTTAAATTCCTGTCCATCTTCAGCTATAATAGCATCAAAAGACGGTTTTGCCGTAGGGCCATACACAATGGGGGCCCCGGTTTCCTTGGAAAGGGTAACGTGCCCACTCACAAAATCGGCATGGAAATGGGTCTCAAAAATATATTTTATGGTAGCACCGCTTTCCTTGGCTCTTTTAATATATGGTTTCACTTCCCGAAGGGGGTCCACAATGGCCACTTCGCCTTCGCTTTCTATGTAGTATGCCCCTTGGGCCAAACATCCGGTGTATATCTGTTCTATTTTCATTTTTTCTTGGTTTTTGTCAAAAATACATGACTACTTTTACCCGTACAGTTACCAAAGTTACAAACTCTTTGTCTGGGATTGGAGAGAGATTCTTTTCTGAATTCCTGTTCGTTCCTTTTGGTCGGAACAGTAGTCCACAGCTTCAAACGTCTGAACGAAAAGGTTTTCCTCCCCAATGATATCGATGAGTCCACTGTGGTACAGAATGTCCCTCGTTGGACCGATGGCCCCCGTTATCAGCAATTGGATACCCCTTTCGCGCAAATCCAAAATAATCCGTTCCAAAAGAGTCGTCGCGCTACTATCAATATAATTGATGGCCTCGGCATTAAGGATGATATACTTCAACCCACTTCCCTTTTTTGCTATTTGTTGATAGAGTTGTTTTTTGAAGTAATCCTTGTTGCCAAAATAGAGTTGGGCATCAAACCTGAGGATGAGCTTGTCAGTTTCTACCTCCACTTCCTCTGGAAACCGGTTCACATTCTTAAAATAATCAGTGCCCTTTATGCGTCCTAAAACAGCAATATGGGGATTGGAAATGCGGTATACCAACAACAACAAGGAAAGCAACACGCCCAAAAGGATTCCTTCGATCAGCCCTATGAAAAGGGTCAATAAAAAGGTAGCGACCAACAACATGAACTCATCCTTTCTGCTCTTGAAAAGCATTGCGGGATATTTTAAATCTATCAGTCCAAAAACCGATACAATAATGATCGCTCCCAATGCTGCAGCTGGCAAATCGTGGAACAAGGGAGTCAAAAACAAGAGCACCGCGGCAATCAACAAGGCACTGAATATAAGCGACATGCCCGTTTTGGCCCCAGCCTGATCGTTGACCGCGGTTCTTGAAAAACTTCCTGATACGGAGAACGATTGAAAAAAAGATCCCATAAGATTGGAAAGGCCCAAGGCCCGAAGCTCCTGATTGGCATCCAACTCATACTCGTGGTGTTTCTCTTCAACGGTTTTGGCTATGGAAATGGATTCCATGAATCCAAACAGGGCCACAGTGATGGCAATGGGCAACAATTGCCCCATTTTTTCCCATTGGAATTCCGGGCTTTGGAATTTGGGCAATCCTTTGGGGATTTCCCCAACCACCTGAATTCCTTTGGTTTCCAAATTCAAAAACAAAACGGCCAAAATCCCTATAATAACAATGATCAGCGGTGTGGGTATTTTTTTGCTGATGCGGTTCATGAAAAGGATAAGGAGAATGGCGACAATCCCCAATCCCAACGCATAAAGGTTAATCTGCCCCAAACTGCCAAAAATATTCCCCAACAGCTGGTGGATTTTACTGGATTGCGAAATCTGGACCCCAAAAATATGCTTCAGTTGCCCCAATCCAATGAGAATGGCTGCTGCGGAAGTAAATCCGCTAATAACGGGTTTAGACAGAAAATTGATGAAAAAACCCATTCGCAGGAAGCCCAAAAGCAACTGTATACTACCAATAAGAAGGGTCAGTAAAAGTACTGTGGCAATGTAGTCTTCAATATTGGCCAATTGCAACGCTCCTATACCAGCCGCCACCAACAAGGAATCCATGGCCACCGGGCCCACCGCCAGTTGGCGAGATGTCCCTGTCAATGCATAGACAATCTGCGGAACCAATGCCGCGTAAAGCCCATAAATAGGGGGCATTCCCGCAATCATGGCATAAGCCATCCCTTGGGGCACCAACATAACCCCCAAGGTGAGTCCGGCAATAAGGTCCCCATAAAGGAGTGAACGATTATAGGTCTTCAACCACGATAAAAAGGGAAAAAACCGTTTAAGCATAGGATTGGTTTTGAACAAAAATAAGGTTCCGTGTATTGCTTTACAGTAACCAAAGGCACAGACCTATAGATCCAAAATCTGGATGTAATTCCTGTGAAGGACCAATTTCTTCATTTTCTCGAGCTTTTTCAACAAGCGTGATATCACTACCCTCGAGGTATGCAAATCATAGGCAATCTCTTGATGGGTACTTCGTATCTGGTTATCGTTGGTCACCTCAATCTTCTTTTTGAGATAGTCCACCAAACGTTGATATAAATTCTTGAAAGCAATGCTGTCCACCGTCTGCAACAGTTCATTCAATCGGTTATGATAGCTTTCGAACACATAATTGCGCCATCCTTTGTACTTGGCCATCCATTCTTCCATTTTTTGGACGGGCACCATCATAATTTTGGCATCGGTCTCGGCGATGGCCCTGATCTCGCTTTGGGTGTGCCCCATACAACAGGCCATGGTCACGGAACAGGTCTCCCCTTGCTCCAAATAATAAAGCAACAATTCATCGCCCTCATCATCTTCCCGCAATACTTTAATGGCCCCGGAAAGCAGCAATGGAATACTTCTGATATAGTTTCCGATATCCATGATGGTCTCGCCAGCAGGGACTTCCATGCACTTGCCCACTTCAATAATCTCATCAATAAGGGGTTGCTCAAAATGGGAACTGAATATTCCTAAAAGTTCTTCTTTCATATACTAGTTATACCCCTCTAAGGTAACCATTTTAGGTAAAAACACCCCTGACCATGACAAGATGAAAATCCATAAAAAGCAAGGGCCCGCACTAAAGTGCGGGCCCTGACAAACTAACTCAAACTAATTAACTGAAAATAAAACTGACGTATTTATAATTTTAAGGGACTCCCCTTTATTTCTTTGGCAACGGGAATATCCAAGAACTGTAGCACTGTGGGGGCTATCTGATTGGAGTATAGCTGTTCATTTTTTGTCTCTCCCAACGCTTCGATATTCTTTCCAAAGGCAATCAACCAAACTTGGCCTGCACCGTTGATCTTACTTCCATGGCTTCTCCAGGTATCCAAGGGTTGGGTGCCCCTACCGTGATCGGTGGTGATCAAAAAAACGGTTTGATCCTTATAGAATTCATCTTCTTGGGTAAACTCCCAAAGTTCCTTGATCAGGGCATCGGTGTTGTGGGCCGATTTCAAATAAGACTGATAGTCCCCATCATGTGCAAAATCATCGGTTTCACCGTAGGAAATGTAGACCAGATTGGGATGCTCTTTTTTCATATGCTCTAGGGCATAGTGATGGGTAAAGGCATCCAACCGAACACTGCCCCAAGGACTGGGAATCTGTTCTTGCAATTGGTTAAGGAATTTTTCGCGCTCGTTCAAATTTTTGGTGGCCGACTCAAAACCTGCGTTTACGGGAACCCCTGATCGTTCTTCGTTGATGATGTACGGAAACACATCCCAACTCCCGAATGCGGCAACCTTTCCCTTCCCTTTCGGCGAATTGTTGTACCGTTCCAAAATGGTGGTATTGGGGTTGTTCATCTTATCGTTACTGGTGATTCGGGCATCATCGGCAGTACCGGTAAGAATCTCGTTATAACCTGGATAAGAGAACCACATGGTATTGGTAAGATTCACTTTGCTGTCCAGGCTCCTGTTGCCATGCAATTGGCCCATTTTGGACACTTGGCCCCACACAAATGGTAAAAGCACCTCTCTCCGCTCTTTTGGGGTATCCCTCCAGTAGGTACTCTTCAACATATCCGGATTGTGAACGTATTCCTTGTTCGTCACCAAAAGGGAATCTGCCCCCGTAAAGAGCTCCTGCCAACGGAACCCATCCAACGTAATTAAAATTACCTTGGTGTTGTTCGAGTCTTGGGCATTCCCTATTTGCATCGCCACCAATGCCATAATCAAAAGCAAAATCCTGTTCTTCATGTTTTATTTGGTTTTAAAGGATGTTATTTGGGACCAGTCGCTCCAATTCAGGTTTTGGTCCCGGTATCTTACTCGCCAAAAATACGTGGTATTTGGTTTTAGACGCCTGGTCTTTTCATCCGTAAGATCATCATCTTTTTGTCTGTTTTCCTTATAGTACCAGTTTTCATGCTGCTTCCAGCTCTCAAAGGCCAACTTTTCAAAGTCCTTGGCTTCTGAAACCTGCCAATGCGATGCCGCATGGAATGTTCCCTGATGGCTACTTTCAAACGCTCCGGCTTTAAGTGTGGTCCCTTCAATACTTACCACTTCATTTTCTTTTGGGATCAAAGGCATGGGTGCAACTGGCTTCCGTTCCTTTCTCCAGATGGTAATGCTATCGCGAAGCTCATTATCCCTAAAATCTTCTTCATTTCCCCTACTGATGCGTTTAATGGTGAATTTGGGGTCTTCCCGGTTACCATCCACTTCAACCATTACAAATCCATATTCGTCCTGGGTCACGGTAAACTCGTCATAATCCCTACCTTCAAACTCGCCCCAGTTGTCTATGGCGCCACCTGCCGAGGCCACATTGACCCACAAATGCTTATGGTCGCGGGACTGTCCTCGGGAATAACCGTGTGTATGTCCAAAAAAATGGATGCTGGGTTTTCCGGTCTTGGTGGAAAATGCTTCCAACATCTTCACCACTTTGCCGGTTGATTCTTCCTCTCCGGGAATCCAAAGTTCCGATTTATGGGGATGGTGCAATTGGGCAAAAACAAAGTCAATCGCATCATTCTTCTCGGTTTCGGCCAAGACGTTTTCCAACCATTCGTATTGTTCCCTTAAATCCCGATAACCCTCATTGGAATTCAAACCAATCACCCGGGTATTGCCGTAGTCCTTATACCACCAATGTTCAGCATAGGCCGGAGTGCCATTCTCGGGAAGACTAAAGTATTTGAAATAGAAAACGGAGTTCCGCTCATGGTTGCCCAAAACAGGATATACGGGAACCTGTGCAAAAAGCCTTTGGGCCGGGTCAAAGAAATGGTTCTTCCACTGGCTGTAATTGCTTCCTGTGGCCACCAAATCCCCGGGAATCATCACCAAGGCCAAATTTTCGGGCAATTTGCCTTCAAACTCCTGTTCCAAGTACTGTATCACCCCTTCATTCACCATTTCGGAAAACTTGTTGGGGTTTTGACTGTCGTATTGCATATCGCTCATGGCCACAATGTTGAACGATTCCTCATCACTGGCAAAAGGTGGGGTCTTAAATTGATAAATATCCGATTTCACCTTGCCCGTCCTTACCCTGTAGTAGTATTCGGTAAACCGTTGCAGACCCGTTAACTTCACCTCATGGATCCTAGTATCCGAAAAGTTGACATCATAGGCTATCCCTTGGGTCTTTTTTCCCAATTTTTCTGTGGTTCCCCATTCCACAATGCTCTCCTCCCCGCTACTGGTCTCCCATTTGATGATGATGGAGTTGGGTTGTGCATCCTGCAAATAGGGCTGCACCAAAATTTGGGGCTGTTCTTGGGCCACGGCCATGACCGTACCCACAAAAAAGTAGAATAAAAGTTGGTTGATCTTTTTCATTAGACAATTGCGTTGGTTTTAAGGAAGGCCTCGTTCAATATTTCCAAGGCTTTTTCCAGTTCTTCTTGTGATATGGTCAGTGGGGGGGATAATTGCAGTACGTTTCCTTTGGAAACCTTAAAGCTCAACCCCAATTTTAGACATTCGTACATGATTTCCTCGGCCTCCACAACAGCTTTTTTCTTGGTGGTCCTATTGGTGACCAGTTCTATACCCCAAAGCAAGCCCATGCCCCTCACATCGCCGATTAAGGAATATTTTCGGTGCAATTTGTACAGTGCATTTTTTAGAAAGGCTTCGTGGGTCTTTACCTTGTCCAAAAGGTTCTCTTCTTCGATGATATCAAGAACCGTCAAGCCGGCCATGGCCCCCAACGGACTTTTCTCGTGGGTGTAATGCCCCAAGGAGATATGCCCGAAAGTATTATATTCATCCCGAGTAACAATAGCGGCTTGGGGAATGATTCCTCCTCCCAATCCCTTACCAAGACAAAGGATGTCGGGTTCAATGCCATAGTGTTCAAAAGCGAACATTTTCCCGGTCCTTCCCAAAGCGATTGGAATTTCATCCAAAATCAACAATACTCCATGCTTGGTACAAAGTTCGCGGGCCCCTTTCCAAAATTTTTCCGAAGGAATCTGCACATCGGTATTCCTGATAGTCTCCGCCAATAAGGCCCCTATCTGGTTGTCCTTGGAAAGTACGTACTCCAAATATTCCAGTGCTTTATCTTCATTTCCTTCAAAAATGCCCCTGTAGGTAATTGGGGGTGGAATGCGTTCCACACCGGGCATCAAAGGACCCATATGCTCCCTAAAAACCGATTCGCCCCCTACGCTGATGGCATCCAATGATGCCCCATGAAAGGAATCCCAAAACGAAACCACCTTGTGTTTTCCCGTAACGGCCCGTGCCAATTTCAAGGCAATGCCAATGGCCGAGCTCCCATTTGGGGTGAGCAACACCCTGTTGAGCCCTTTTGGGCAGACCGAGGCCAACTTTTCAGCAAATTGTATGGCCACCTCATTGGTGTACCTTCGGGTAGAAAAGGTCAATCCTTGTAATTGTTCGGTCAACCGCCCCACCAATTTGGGGTTGGAAAACCCAATTTGATGTACATTGTTTCCGTGGAAGTCAAGGTATTTTTTACCTGAAATGCTCTCAATGTATGAGCCTTCGCAGTTTTTCAACACATCCAAACAGGGCGTGGACATGGACTGGTGCAAAAAGTACTTGGCATCCTTTTCCAACAGTTCCTTGGTCAGTTCATTCACATCCCCTTCTATCCATTGGCCTCTTGCCGAGGTTAGGTTGATATCTCCTTCCACAACATATTCCCCGCTGTGTCTATCTCGCTTTGTATGGTCCATATTTTGCTCGTATTTTACGTTTTTCGGATGCGTCGTCCAACACATAAATATCGTACATGTTTCCGTTATCATACACCCGAACCACAATGTGTCCTTCCTGACTTTTATATTGATCCACCCTACCTCCTATGACATCCTTGGTCCCCTGAAGCATAATGGTGGAGAAAATATCACGCTCACCAGGATAAAGTTGTTTTGAGGTGATCCTTCGCAGGACCTCCTCTCCTGGATGGTCCGCCGTCCAGTTTTGTTGTATCCATACCCGCGGCCTAATGGTGCGGACATAATACGCATTTTGGGAATCCCGATTACCATGATGATTCAACGTGGCCACATCCACCGGGCCAATGACAGGTGCCACATGCGATTCAAGGGCGTTGAGGTCCGTTTGTCCCAACCCATCGATTCCCGCAATATCCCCTCCGGTAAAATAGTTGAATTTCCCATAATCTATTCTGATGCAATTGCTCAAGGGGTTTTCACCCGGATATTCTCCAGCTTTAAAAAGGGAGAACGTATTTTCGTCCTCTCCAGTCCAGATTACTCCATTGGAAGCAATATTTTGAACGGAAAAGTTGGGATAATCCTTTGGATTGTGCTTCAAAACGATTTGGTCCACGGCACCCACTCTCAAGGCTTCATTTTCCAATCCGTTTTCTTTGGATTGATGGGAGATGAACTTCCAGTATTCCTTCAAAGTAGGAACCATGCCGTATTTATCCTTGGAGAAACGCTCCGTGGATTGCACTTTGGTATCCTTTAAATCCAAGGGAAAATCAAATCCCCGATCAATCAGTTTTTTGATGGGCAACAACGAACCCACTTCCATAATTCCAGTCAACTGATACCCTCCGGGTGCTATCTTTCGCAAAGAATCCACCTCACCAAAGTGGTCATCATGGTAATGGGTGATCAAGGCATAATCCAACTGCCTATTTTGGTTTTTGGGCACAAATCGATCTATATAATCCACAATCCATTCGGGAGCAGATTTTGACCGATTGGGAACCAGTTTTGCATTTCTATTTGATGTGGTCCTTGGGTGGGTCTCGGACATATCGCCAGCATCCACCAAAAGGGTTGTCCCATCCGGAAACACCATAAAAGCAGCATTTCCCCTACCCGTATTGATGTGGTGGATATCCAAAAAACCAGGCTTCCAATTAGGTAATTGCGTGTCCTGTCCATGTGAAATCCAAACGGACAGGGCAAACATCAAAAAACCCAATTTTTTAAGGTTGAGGAACATCTATTACTTGACTCTGTATAATTTATTCGCAGGAACAATCTGCTTGGGAACATCTTTCCCTTGATACTTTACATCCAAATGGTAGCCACCACCGCCATTGAAGAACTCCACACGAACTTCATGACGTCCCTTGGCCAATTCCATGGTTCCACTACGTTCCATAACGCCATGGTCCCCATCATTGTCCACTACCAAAGTTCCATCCACGTAAAGCTTGCTACCATCATCACTATTGGTAAAGAAGCGATACTTTCCTTCCTCTTCGATTTCCAAATAGCTTTCCAACACCAAGGCCACCTGATCTTGTTGGATATCCGGACCCACGGCCTGCTTATGCGAGAACTCCATAATATACCCCTCCTTGACAGGTTTTAGGGTAGAGAAATCCGGAAGCTTTTCCATTTTTTCCCCATAGAATATCTGAAACTTTACGGGGTCTTCCTTGGTTTTGGGCACAATCCTAAAATTGGCCTCGGCCATGGTGCTTGCCATGGCTCCATTTTGAAAAATAGCAGCTTTCAACACAGCCGTTTCCTTTAAATAGAAGGTGTCTTGGTACACCGAGCTGTTGACCGCCGTTGGCACTTCACCACCCAGCACATAGCGAATTTCCCCACCATTGTTCGGGTTTTGTATCACCACTGCCACGGAATCGGCTTTAAAAACTCCTCCGGCAGGCTCATAATGGCCCGCATCAGGGAGAATCTTTGGTTGGGTAATCTGCTCTTTTCGCTTGTAGGTCAGTTTGGGTTTTTTATTTCCTATAAAAGCCCCTTTTACAGGTCTGCCAATCCATGCTTGCGGTGTTTGCAGTCCCATGGCGTAGGCCACAGTCGGGGCATTGTCGTATTGGTATACGGTTTCTTCAATTTCATAGCCTTTCTTCACTCCTGCTCCGTACATGATGAAGGGGATGGTCATTTCGGCCAAACTCTCCCCACCATGTCCATAGCCCAATCCCCCATGATCCGCAGATACAATGAAAAGGGTCTTTTCAAACATCCCGGCTTCTTTGGTCGCCTTTACAATCTCCATGATCAGGGAATCTGCTTTTGCAACAGAAGTGTAGTACTCCGCACTGCCATGGCCCATACTATGCCCAGCATGATCCACGTGATCTAGATGCACAAACGTAAACTTGGGCGTGTGTTCCTTGATGTAGGCTATTGCATCTGTGGTAGTCCCGTCTTCGTGGTCGCCATTGATCTCAAAGTCAACATCGTCCTTTTCAAACAATCGTCCAAAACCGTCCCAATCGTAAATGGCACCCACATGGGCTTCGGGCTGTTGGTCCTTGAACAAGGTAAAGATGGTAGGAAAGGTTCCGTTCTCGGTGGCTACGACCGGAGGCAATTGATGGTCAAATTTCTCCCATCCGTTGGAAGTGATCCCATGCTGCTCCGTATCGGCACCCATGATCATACTGGCCCAGTTGGGACTGGAACTCGAGGGGAGTACCGACCTTGCCTGCATGGTTGCAGCTCCATTTTGCACCATGGAGTCCAACATGGGGGTATTTGCATTTCTGATACCATCCGGACTCATCCCATCCACTCCAATCACAACCACGTGATCTATGGTGAATCCTTTTTTATCCGTTTTGTCACAGGCAAAAACCAAGACGGCCAACAGAAACAAACAAAGTGCTTTTTTTATCATGGTCATAAGTCTTAAATAGCAAAGGCTGCCCCGTTAAGAGGCAACCGTTTGCTCGCTGAAATGAATGAATTCTTCTACTAATACCGGGTTCCGGTTTCCCACCAGCCTTTTGTATTTATATTGTCTCCTTCTCCGCCCATGGCGCTTACGGCACCGTCATAATTGGCCTTGTTCAGGGTTTGTTCCGATGAAGGATAAAGGAAACGAACGGGATATCTTCCTCCGTTCAAATCGTCTTGACCTGTTTCCAATGCAGGCATTCCCGTTCTTCTGTAATCCATCCAACCTTGATAGTCCACATTCCAAAGGGCAATGGTCTTTTGGGTCAACAAAAGTTCCAAGGTACCATCATACTGCACTTCGGATTCCAACAAATAGGCTTCGATATCGGCATCATCAACCCCCCAATAGGAAAGGCTCGCCCTAATTCCTTCATTGTAATAGTTCTCCGCGTTTCCAGTAATGATTCCTCTTTCGGCAGCTTCTGCCAAAATAAATTGTACTTCCGAGTTTTTCATGATGAAAGCTTCGGCTTGAGTGGCAGAAAAGTAAAACAACTCCACATCCAACCTGCTTGGACTAAACTCATCATCATAGGCACGGGCATTGTCCTGATTCAGTCCAATTGGAATACCTACCCAATCACCATCACTGTTTCTATCGAACCAAATATCCAAACGTGGATCATTAAAGCGTTCAAAATAATCCAACAAGGTGGTACACAAGCTTTTCTCGTCAAATCCACCAATACGGCCAGTACTCTGCGGCCAAGAATCTGTGTTGGAGGTTCCACTGTACACCAATACGGCATTGTCGGCATTGGAATCGATATAGTTTCCTGCATTGACAATGGACTGCATTTCGGCGGAAACGTCCCTCCGTTTTGAAATCCGCATTAAATAGCGAAGTCTCAATGAGTTTGCCAACTTTCTCCATTTGGTGGCATCCCCATTGAAGATCACATCTCCTGAAGAACCTGCAATTGCCTCTCCTTTTGCCAGTGCTGCATCTGCATCGGCCAAATCTTGCAATACCCCATTATAAACGGTTTCTTGATCATCATATACCGGAGTAAATATTCCATCTGACTTACCAGACATCGCTTCAGAGTAAGGAACATGTCCGTACAAGTCGGTCAGGTTGGCAAAACTAAGGGCCCTCATGGTAAGGGCTATCCCTTCATAGGTTGCATTTTGGGTACCTTCTGCCCTGGATATTTCCAAAATATCATTGATTTCCGGCAAGTAATTGTAGAAGAAATTCCACATACCTTGATCTCCCCAATCAAATTGGCTAAACCCAGGAAAGTTGTTCTTGGCCATCAATTGGGTAATGGTGTTTCCATCGCTGTAGCCCTCTTGTGTAAGTGTTCTGGTAATTTCCGAGGTCACGGTGGATACCAGCAAGTTGGCACTTACCTGCTCCGGGGCATTGGGGTTCATATTGATTTCTTCAAAGTTTTCGGTACAGGACACCATTAGGGTTCCCGCTAGAAATATTGACGCTATGATGTTTGATGTCTTCATCTTTTTTTCGTCTTGACTATTTAAAATTCTACATTAAGGTTCAGTCCAAAACTTCTGGTACTGGGCAGGGCCATATCTTCTACACCGGGCACAATATTGCCTCCGGAGAAAGAAATGGTCTCAGGATCTACGTGGTCGTTTTCTGTCCACAAAGCAAGGTTTCGGCCAACAAGTGAAATGGTAGCTGACCTAATCGGGGTTCTTTCCAACAATTTACTTGGGAAGGTATATCCCAACTTCACTTCACGAAGTTTCACATAGGTAGCATCGAACATTGAGCTTTGCTCATTGCCCCTGTTATACACATGGGAATAGTAGTTGGATGCGGCCACACTTTGCGTATTGGGCGTATAGCTTCCATTACCATTATCAATTACCCCTTGTGCAACGATACCAGTCTCACGTCCTGGCACTGTAAAATCCAACATCCCAGTTGTACCTCCAATGGCAACGGTCCTTGAGTGGTACACACCACCTTGTCTCCAATCGAAAAGGAATCCGAACCTGAAGTTTTTGTACTGGAAGCTGTTTTGGAAACCTACCATAAAATCTGGATTGTAGTTTCCAAGATTGCGTAGTTCATTGCTTCGGATGGGCAAGCCAGAACTCTCATCGATGATCCACTGTCCATAGTAGGGACTACTCTTATCGGTAACCTGCTCAAATCCGGTTCCGTAGAGATCTCCCATTCGCTCACCCACTTCGGCCACCACTTGTAGGTAGTTCTCTTTTACCAAATAGCTGGTAAGTCCATCAGTAAGTTCTTTAACCTCTCCACGGTTGGCGGTAAAGTTGATGTTGGTATCCCAACTAAAGCTATTGGTCTTGACAGGAGTTGCACTCAATGTCACCTCAATACCTTTATTCTCCACTTCACCGGCGTTGATGATCCTTGATCCATATCCTGAAGTGTTGGAAACCGGAAGGGAAAGAATCTGGTTATCCGTAACCGACATGTAAGCTGCAACATCCAAACCTAGACGACTTTGGAAAAATCGCAGATCGGCTCCCACTTCAAACGAGTTGGTCCTTTCCGGTTTTAGGTCTGCCAGTTTCAATTCTGAAGGCGAATACGCCCTGGAGAATCCATTAAAGGTGTTTCCAAAACCATAGGTGGCAGCCAAGTTGTAAGGATCGGTATCGTTACCCACGCTGGCCCATCCTCCTCGGATTTTGGCAAAACTGATGGCCCTTGGCATTTCAAACATATCGGAAAGGATGAAACTCAATCCAACCGAAGGGTAGAAATAGCTATTGTTTCCATCAGGCAAAGTGGACGACCAGTCGTTACGGGCAGTCACATCCAAGAAGGCATAGTCCTTATAGGAAACGTTTGAAAAGGCATAGAGACTGTTCACCGTAAACTTGCTGTCGTAATCACTCTGCGTCAAAGGCTCGGCGGCATTACCAAAATTGTAGATGCCGGGAATGGACAATGAGTTGGCACTGATACGCTGATATCTGTTCTTTGCCGAACGATGGTTGGCCCCCATGGAGATCCCAAAGTCAAAATCCTCGTTCAACTCTTTATTATAGGCCAAAAGGAAATCCGTGTTCTGCTCGTAGGCATAAATATAGTCCTCACGATACTGCCCATTTGGGAATCGCTGGGTTGAAAAAGCCCTTTTACGCATGTCCAGTTCATTGGAATAATCAAACCCGGAGCGCAACATAAAGCTCAAATCCTTGGTCAATTTCAAATCGGCCCGCAAGTTGGTGATCACACGGTCCTTGTTAAAAGCGTTTGTGTTTTCAAAAACCGTAAAGAACGGGTTGTCATGGTAGTTATAGTTGTAGTTGTACTGTTGTACATTTTCCAAACCGGGCTGCCAGTAATCCCTTAGCCCGTTCATGTCTATATGACGACCGAACCAGATCCATAGGTACATTACGTTTTCCGTTCCATACGAGTTGTTGGGACGGTTCCTTGAATTGGAATTGATGTAGTTCATGGACCCAGTTACCTTTAACCAATCGGTAAGGTTGTAGGTCCCGTTCACTTGGTAGGAACGTCTTTTAAAGTTGGAGTTTGGAATAACACTCTCGCTCTGCAAATCGGTGAAAGACACCCTGAAATTTCCATCCTCATTACCCCCGGTCAATGCAATATTGTTGCTCATGGTAAAGCCGGTCCTGAAGAAGTCATCAATATTGCTAGAGTGGGGTGAAAAAGGCGTCGCAATGATTTCATCCGCAAAAGTGCCATCAGGGTTTCTAGGTCGTACATGCACATCCCCAGCACGCAATCCACTGCTGGTAGGGCTGTCATGCTGTGGAATCAGTTGTCCGTCCAAGGCAGGACCCCAGCTTTCATCCACATGGTCATTGACCCCTCCGGTCAAGGAACGGTTCTGACCTCCATCATTAAAGGCAAATTGTCCACCAGACCCCTGTCCGTATCTATTTTGATATTTAGGCAAGGTCAACAAGTCCTCAAAAGTGGTGTTATTGGTATATGAAACACCGATACCTCTTGTACCTCTTCCCGATTTTGTGGTAATGAGGACAACCCCATTGGCGCCCCTTGAACCATAAAGTGCGGTTGCATTGGGACCTTTCAATACGGTCATGGTCTCCACATCATCCGGGTTGATGTCCATGGCACCATTCCCGTAATCCACTTCCATGTTACCTTCGGAACCACGGCTGCTCACATTATTATTGATAGGAATACCATCTACCACAAATAAAGGAGAATTGGCATTGGGACTAGGATTCAAAGAATTCTCGCCACGGATGATGATCTGCGAGGAAGATCCCGCACCAGAATTCCCTCCAGTGACCTGAACCCCTGCCATTTTACCGGCAAGCGAGTTGACCACGTTGGTTTCCTTAGCCTCGGAAATCTCTTCACCAGAAACTTTTTGAACGGCATAGGCCAATTTCTTGGTCTCCCTTTTAATACCCAAAGCCGTAACCACTACTTCGTCCAATTGCTGCGAATCGGGTTGCAGCATAATGGTTGCCGTTGTTTTTCCCGAAGGATCAAATTCTTGGGCTATATACCCTATATAGGAAACTACCAAAATTCCACCTTCCTGGGGAATTCCAATTTCAAAGTTTCCATCAAAATCTGCAGCCACCCCTACGGTGCTACCTTTCACAACAACCGATGCCCCAGGCAACGGTACATTGTTTTCATCCACAACCGTACCTGAAAATGTGGTTTGGGAATAGCCGACAATACTTACGGTAAAGGCAAGTATAAACGCTACGAATGCTTTTTTCATTTGTTGAATATTTGTAAAATTTGGTTAATTATTTATCAACAAATATCCAACACCAGCGTTAAGGCACGCAGTTGAACAGATTAAAAAAAAGATATGGAAAGGTTAAAAGAATCGGTATAATGTTAGCTAAACATTATTTACAAATATTCAATTTTTGTGGTATCTTGCGCTGCGTGAACACCTTAATATATCACTGTTTAACAATAGGTTAAGAAACATAGTTTGATTTGTTCCTTTTTCCAAAATATTATAAATACTAAAACACACAAGGTTAAGTTATGATGGATGATTATCTCATAGGCATTGGCAAACGCATCAAGGAAATACGGAGAGGCAACAAAAAGACCATTAGTGACGTTGCGATCCAGGCGGGAGTGACCGCTGGGTTGATTTCACGTATAGAAAATGGAAGGACCATCCCTTCCTTGCCTGTATTTTTAAAAATTGTAGGGGCTTTGGAAACCGAGATGATCGATTTCTTCGATGGTATGCCGAAGGTCAACGGGCACAACTTTTTGGTGTCGCGGAAAGAAGAACAGACCATCATTGAAAAAGAAGACGAAGCCATTGGATTTACCTACAATTACATCTTTGGCAAACAATTGAATTCCGTTGGTTTTGAAAGTGTACTCCTAGAGGTACAACCCAACTCTGAACGGGAAAAGGTAATCACCGATGCTTTTGAGTTCAAATACATTCTTACCGGTGAGTGTGCTTACGTCATTGGAGACCAAGAAGTACTTTTGAAGGAAGGGGATTCCATCTTTTTCGATGGAAGGATTCCCCATGTTCCCATCAACAGGGGCAAAGTTCCTTCAAAGATGTTGGTGGTTTATTTCTTTATCTAATCCTTGAACAGGATTTCTTTCAAATCACTTAATGACTCCAAGATGTAGGTTGGCTCGGCTTTCTCCAGTTGTTCCCGGGTCTGTGCCCCAGTAAGGACCCCAACAGTAATCCCGCAGTTGGCATTTTTACCTTCCTCAATATCTATTTCAGAATCACCAGCTTTGAGCACTTGCTCTGGATCGGTAATATTGAATAGGGCCATGGCCTTATCGATCATTTCGGAAGAAGGCCTTCCCACTTCCACATCATCGGCCGTGATCAGTGCATCTATTTGATTTCCTGGCATCCAACCCAATTTTTGCAACAATGATTGTGCGGTATTGGAGTCGTACCCCGTGTTCAACACCACTTTGATCCCATGGGAACGCAAGGTTTCAAAAAGCTGTTCCACCCCTTCATACGTGGTCACCTCCAGCTCGGCATAGGCCTGTTTGAGCATTTCCTTGAAACGGTTATGCACTTCCTTGGCATCCACGGTTGCATTTACTTGCTCAACAATGTCCAAAATGGCTTGATATTTCTCTTTCCCTGCCCCATGTTCCAACACTTGGTCCAAAGTAACATCCACCCCGGCATTGTTCAGCGCCTTTTGTACAGTTTTGTAGACTACATTGTCCTCGTTCACCGTAGTTCCGGCCATATCAAACACAACAAGTTTCATATCTTTCATAAGCGATTTTTATCGATTTAAAATTTTGGCAATATTCTTTTTTGAAAACCCGGCGCTCCCCGTCATTCCCTTCCCTCCGATACCGGTAACAATGTGGATATCCTCGTCAATGGTCTTTTTGAAGATGTCACTGGTCTTGCATTGGGAATACATTCCGTACCACCTACGCTGAATTTCGTAGTTGGGCAATTGAATGATTTTTTTGGCTTCCTCCACCATAAAGTTATCAATATCCATGTCAAGATCATACCCTAAATCATCCATATTGGCCGCATCGGCGTATTGATGTGAATCTCCCAAGATCACCGAACCGTCCAAGGCCTGTTTGAACAAAATGTGCACCCCCCATTTTTTCTGCGGGGTATCAGGTAGTTCCTTGGCCTTTATCTCGTGATAGGATGGGCATTCGTAAAATGCCTCATATCTTCTGATGGACCATCCGGTTAAAATGGACCCTTTCAAGGTATAATTTTCCTGGGGTTTGGTCTGCATCATCTGAAGCTTGGAAACTTCCAAGTCACTTTGGGCAAACAGTTCCGGGTAAAGATTTTTAAAATCGCTGCCGTTGCAAATGATCACCTTTCTACCAAAGATACTTTCACCCATAGAGCTCTGCACTTCTATCCCGCTCCCCGTTCTCTCGCAGGAAGAAACCAAAAATCCTGTCTTGATCTCCAATCCTTTTTGGGCCACTAGATATTCCTGTAGCCTATGGATCATGGTCCTAGGCTCAACGGTCACCTCATCCGGAAAAAAAAGTCCAGCCTTTACATAATCCCTACACAGGCCGGGATACCGCTCCAAGCATTCACTCTTGGTCAGCATCTTGGAACCATACTCGTTATTGTTATTGATGGCCCGGAGCTCTACCAACAATTGCTCCTCTTCTTCATTGGATGCCAAGTACACTGTTCCATTTTGGCGAATGCTGATATCAAACTGGGATTGGATATCTTTATAGATCCGAAGGCTTTCCCGCCCGTACTTTTGCCATTTGGTGTTCATCCCGGATGGAACTACCTGTCCAAAGTTTTGGGTGGTGGCGCCCTTGGGATAATTGTCCTTTTCAACCAAACAGACCTTCATCCCCAATTCCATGGCATGATAGGCATGAAACGTACCCAAAATACCACCTCCTACAACAACTACATCATATTTATTGTCCATAATCCAATTCCTGGTTCAATTTTTCTGATTTATGCCTTGCCCCAAAATGGACAAAAAGCACTACTGATATACAAATACCGATAATGGCCACAGCGTATGTGCCATATACAAAGAAGTTGAGCCATGAAAGGTTGGCCTGACCAAAGTTTTTATAGAGGAGCACCAAAACACTGCCCACATATCCAAAAGCATCGGCTATATAAATCAAGAACCCTGAGTTGCCCTTAATCTTAAATGCCGCAATGAAACGATCAAAGAACAAGCAGTTGAACGGCACATAGCAGATGTAGAGTCCAAAACCGGTACAGACCATCCAAACAAAGGGGTTCATCAAACCCAGTTGGAACATGAGGGTGGAAATACCCAGCACCACGGTTCCCAATATCAACAGTAAATGATACGTCAACAATGCCCTAAAGTTATCCTTCACATAAAAAATGGAGCCTATGATCAAGAGCACAATAATGGCGATGATGATTTCCGATGTGGAAAAGACGGAAATATCACCTTGATACCCCATACTGTCCCACAATTCCCGTGCAAAATTGTCTCGGAAATCCCTAAACGCGGTCAAGAAGGTATAAAAAATGACCACCAACAAAAGTGGAAAAAAGAATTTCTTCACAAGGGCTTTACGATCTTGCTTGGTCATGGGAACACGTTCGGTACGCTGCTCCATATCCGAAGCTGTGGGCGGGGGCACCCGCTGTAAAAAGTAGGAGGACAATAATAACGGAAGAACAAAAAGCGCCCCGGTGACCGAAGGCATCCAAAGCTCACTTACTCCCCAATAATTCATCACGTAAAGCCCAACGGATTTTACCACACCGCTTGAAACGATAAAGCTAGCACACAAGATCACGCCCAACACATCGGTGAACCTTCTTCCCTCAACATAAGAAAATACAATGCCCCAAACCATTCCCAGGGGAATGCCGTTCAAAAACATAAAAACGATATTATAGGGAGCCGGTAGGGTTGCAAAGCCGATCAATGCCATTTCAGCCAAAAAGATCAGGGAAATCAAGAGCAACAACCTTCGGTTGGGTTTCAATTCGGAAATGACCTTGATGCCAATAAATTTGGAAAGGGCATATCCCAGAACCTGGGCAATGATCAACAATATTTTGTAATCCACCCCAAAGTAAGCCAGCCCGTCGAACGTTGCCACGGTGAAAGGCTTGCGAAAGGCATACATACAAAAGTACGTGCCAAAGGCCGCTAGGGAGGCGTGTAGGACGAAGACTAGGGAAGACCGTCTTTTATGGGCGTTTTGGGTTGACACAATGTTTACAAATAATAAAATAAAGTTTCAAATTACTCACTTTTTTTGGAAAACAATCCGCTTTTTTAGTTTAAATAATCGTTAGCAAAAAATTATTCCTGTTCCATCCTAAATTGCTCTTGATCATGATTCTTGGATGACATTTAATTTTTAATGCTATTTTAATTGAATATTTGAAGCGCTCGACAACAACATGGTTAAATATTGGTTAGGTTTTGATATTGGCAGTTCATCCATTAAGGCAGCCTTGGTAAATTCAGAGAATGGAAGTGTGGTGGATGTTGCACAGCAGCCCGAAAAGGAAATGCCCATCATGGCCCCAAATCCAGGCTGGGGAGAGCAAGACCCCGAACTCTGGTGGAAACACCTTTGTACTACGGTACGTGAGTTGATTTCCAAAAATGGGATTTCCAAAGAAGACATCAAAGGCATAGGCATATCGTACCAAATGCACGGTTTGGTCGTGGTGGATAAGTTCCATAAACCTATCCGGCCCTCTATAATTTGGTGCGATAGTAGAGCCGTGGAAACCGGGGAAGAGCTGTTCAACAAGGCCGGTAAAGAAAAGTGTGTGGAGCATCTCCTCAACTCCCCCGGAAATTTCACGCTTTCCAAACTAAAATGGGTCAAGGACCACGAACCTGAAATTTTTAGGAACATCCACAAGTTCATGCTGCCCGGTGATTATATTGCCCTAAAATTATCCGGCTCCTGTGTTACCACACCATCTGGGCTTTCCGAAGGAATTTTATGGGATTTCAAAACCAATGAAGTGGCCACATGGCTATTGGAGGAAGCTGGTATTGACCCTTCCTTGGTTTCTGAAATACGTCCCACTTTTTCGGAACAGGGTTTTGTGAGCAAGCAAGGTGCTTTGGAATCCGGACTTCCCGAGGGCATCCCCATTCTTTACCGATCAGGGGACCAACCCAACAACGCCCTCTCCTTGAATGTCATGGAACCCGGACAGATAGCCGCCACCGGAGGTACTTCAGGAGTAGTCTATGCCCTATCCGATAAAGAAACCACCCAAGAACACACACGGATCAATAGCTTCGCCCACGTTAACCACACATCCAAAGACCCAAGGATCGGAAAACTACTTTGCATCAACGGTACGGGAATCCAATACAGTTGGATCAGGAACGAGCTCACCCAAGGTCTTTCGTATCACCAAATGAACCAAATGGCGGAATCCATCCCTATTGGTGCCCAAGGGTTGAGCATTCTTCCCTTTGGGAACGGCACCGAACGTATGCTGAACAATTTTGGGAAAGGTTCTCAAATTTTGAACCTTCGGTTTAACCTACACAAAGCACCCCATATGTTTAGGGCCGCCTTGGAGGGCATTGCGTTCTCCTTTGTGTACGGCATGGAAATCCTACAAAACGACGGGGTGGACATCACCTCGATCAAAGCAGGTAATGACAATCTCTTCAGGGCGAGCATATTTTCCAAGACCATTGCCTCACTGACCAGTAGTCGCATAGATATTGTAGAGACCACTGGGGCCGTTGGGGCGGCCAGGGCAGCAGCCTATGCCCACGGGGATTTTGACAGTATCGCCGAAGCTACGGCCACGGATGCCGTTCAGTTGACCTATGAACCCGACGCTAACACTGAAAACTATCAAGAAGCCTATCACAACTGGAAAAAAGAACTAAAAACATACCTAGAACATTGAACAATAGAAAACTATGATCACAAAAGGAGATAAGGAATTTTTCAAAGGAATCGGAAAAATACAGTTTGAAGGAAAGGAATCCCATAATCCCATGGCCTTTAAATATTATGATGAGAACAGGATGGTGGGCAACAAGACCATGAAGGAACATTTTAAGTTTGCCATTGCCTATTGGCATACCTTCACCGGTGTAGGGGCCGATCCTTTCGGGGCGCCTACCCAAGAATTTCCTTGGTTGGCCAGTACGGACCCCATTCAACAGGCCAAGGACAAAATGGATGCCGCTTTTGAATTCATCACCAAAATTGGGGCTCCCTACTATTGTTTCCACGATTTTGACCTGATTGCCGAAGGGAATTCGTTGGCCGAGTCTGAAAAACGACTGGAAATCATTACCGATTACGCCCAAGAAAAAATGAAGGCTTCTGGGGTAAAGCTATTGTGGGGAACCGCAAATTGCTTTAGCAATCCCAAATACATGAACGGAGCGGCCACCAATCCCGACTTTGATGTTGTGGCCCATGCCGGAGCACAAGTGAAAAACGCCTTGGATGCCACTATCAAACTGAATGGAGAAAACTATGTGTTCTGGGGAGGTCGCGAAGGGTATATGTCCCTATTGAATACCGATATGGGCCGCGAACAGGACCACATGGCCCGGTTCCTGCACATGGCCAAGGACTATGCCCGAAAACAAGGGTTCAAGGGAACGTTCTTTATTGAACCAAAGCCCATGGAACCTTCCAAACACCAGTATGATTTTGATGCGGCCACGGTCATCGGTTTTCTGACCAAGTATGATCTTTTGGACGATTTCAAACTCAATATCGAAGTCAATCATGCCACCTTGGCCCTGCACACTTTTGAACATGAACTCCAGGTTGCAGCAGACAATGGGATGCTGGGCAGCATCGATGCCAACCGGGGCGACTATCAAAACGGATGGGATACCGACCAATTCCCCGTAGATGCATATGAGCTGGCCCAAGCCATGCTGGTCATCTTGCAAGCCGGTGGCTTTCAGGGTGGTGGAATCAATTTTGACGCCAAGATTCGGAGAAACTCGACCGACTTGGAGGACATCTTCCATGCCCACATAGGCGGAATGGACGCTTTTGCTAGGGCCTTATTGGCCGCCAACACTATATTGGAAAATTCCAATTATATTAGCATGAGGAGGGACCGATACAGCTCGTTTGATTCCGGCACCGGAAAAGCCTTTGAAGACGGTACGCTTTCCTTGTTAGACCTACATGCACACGCTTCCAAAAACCCTGAGATCAAAAAGCGTAGTGGAAAACAGGAATTGTTTGAGAACATAATCAATCAATACATATAACTAACTAAGCAAACAAACCAATTTAATTATGGAATCAGTTTTAGAAAAGCCGGACTGGATCGTTCTGGGCATTTACTTCTTGGCCCTGATCGGAGTGGCCGTTTGGGTAGTGGCCCAGAAGAATAAAAACACCGAGGACTATTTTTTGGCAGGTAGAAATGTGGGGTGGTTCGTTATCGGCGCCTCAATTTTTGCATCGAACATTGGCTCGGAACACGTAGTCGGCTTGGCAGGAACCGGATTTGAATCGGGCACACCCATGGCCCATTATGAGCTTCATGCCTGGATCGTTCTACTGCTGGGATGGTTGTTCCTCCCGTTCTACATACGAAGCGGGGCATTTACCATGCCCGAGTTCCTGGAAAAACGTTTTGATAGCCGGTCACGATGGTTCCTATCCATATTTTCATTGGTGGCCTACGTGCTCACCAAGGTTTCCGTGACCATTTATGCAGGGGGGATTGTAGTTTCCGAACTGCTTGGGATTCCGTTTTGGTATGGGGCCATAGGAGTTGTTGTCTTTACTGGGATTTATACCGTGGTGGGTGGAATGAAAGCGGTGATCTACACGGAAACCCTACAAACCGTTATCTTGATCTTAGGTTCCTTGATCATCACCTATTTGGGGCTTCAGGAAGTTGGAGGCTGGGGACAGCTACGGGAAACCGTGACCTCCGTTAGTCCGGACCACTTTAACATGTGGCGTCCCATGAGCGATCCAGATTTTCCGTGGACCGGTCTGTTGATCGGGGGAACCATTGTGGGAATCTGGTATTGGTGTACCGACCAATATATTGTACAGCGAACCCTTGCTGCCAACAACATTAAAATAGGTAGACGTGGAGCCATTTTTGGGGCTTATCTAAAACTGATGCCCATCCTGATTTTCTTGATTCCCGGCATCATCGCCTTTGCCCTGACCATTCAAAACCCTGAAGTATTCAACGTGGAACGTGCCGACAGGGCCTTCCCCATGCTGGTAAAGACTCTTTTGCCCGTTGGATTGAAAGGCTTGGTGGCTGGTGGACTTATGGCCGCATTGATGAGTTCCCTGGCCTCTGTGTTCAACTCCTGTTCCACCATTTTCACCATCGATATCTATAAAAAACTTCGTCCCGAAAAATCTGAACGGGAATTGCTCACCATTGGTAAAATTGCCACGGGAATCATTGTGGTGCTTGGTATTGTTTGGATTCCCATCATGGACAAAATCGGGGGTGGGGTCATGTACCAATACCTTCAGAACGTACAATCCTATATTGCCCCCCCAGTGACCACTGTGTTCCTATTGGGAATCATCTGGAAACGGGTCAATTCAAAAGCGGCCATCACCACACTTTTGGCGGGTCTGGTGCTTTTGGTACTCCGTTTGGGCTCGGAAATTTATTATCAGCCCCAAATCACCTCGGGTGAAGAAGTACCCGGATTCCTATTTCAATTTGCCACCGTGAATTTTGCCCATATGGCCATTTTCATGTTCATTTTTTCGGTAGCTCTGTGTATTGCCGTCACTTTGGCCACGGCTCCTCCAAATTACGCATTGATCAAGGGACTTTCCTTTGGCACCTTGTCTGAAGAGGACCGGGCCGCCACCAAAGGAAGCTACAGCACTGTGGATGTGGTGCTTTCCGTGCTCTTGGTCGTAATAGTGATTGCCATTTTATCTTATTTTACCGGATAAGGTTCAAAAAATGTCCAACAAGAAAGGCCCGGAAATTTCCGGGCCTTTTTATTTTCAAGAGTAATGATGTTCTTGATTACAATATACTGTTCAGAAAGTTATCCTTGTAGGCACGCCCAATGGGAATTTTCGCCCCATTGGTCAAATACACCAAGTTGCCCGATATCCTATCGATTTTTTTGGTGTTGATGATATGCGATTTGTGCACCTGAAAAAACTGGGGTGGCCCCAAAACGGTCACCCAATGCCGCAGCGGTTCGTTGGACAATATCTTTCGGTGTTCCAAACGGATTTCCGTATAATCGGAATCAGACGAAATGGTCAGAATGTCGTCCACCGCAACCTTGATGTGCTCATGGCTCGACTTCACATAAATCTCGTTGATCGGATTGGGAGGGATACCGTTATTTTTCAGGTCAGGGTGTTCCTTTTTGTTATCCAGTTTGTTCACAGCCTGCAAAAAGCGTTGAAAGGAAAACGGTTTCAACAAATAATCCACAACGTTCAAATCATATCCTTCCAAGGCATATTCCGAGAAAGCCGTGGTCAGTATCACGTTGGGTGGATCTTGGATGCTCTTTAAAAAGTCAATCCCATTGATTTTGGGCAAATGGATGTCCAAGAACATCAAATCCACTGGTTCGGATTTTAGAAACTCCAAGGCCTGCAGTCCATCAGAAAATACTCCCACCAGTTCAAGGGAACTTACGTCCTTGATGAACTTTTCAAGAATACGCTGCGCCGGCGGTTGGTCTTCAACAATAATGCACCTCATACCCTATACTTTATACTTTTTCGAGTTCCAGCCTCAAGTATACATCATAACTTTTATTCTCGTCCTTTATTTCCAACTTATGTTTGTTGGGATAGAGCAACTGCAAACGCTTTTGCACATTTTGGAGCCCGATACCCTTTGCGACCGTATCCAGGCTGGGCACCGCCTCAAAGTTGTTCTTGCAACAAAACTCCAGAACGGAATTGTCCATTTTCACGGAAATATCAATCTCAATGTCCGAAGATTGCCCAGACTGGCTGTGCTTGAACGCATTCTCAATGAAAACAATCAAAATCAACGGAGCAATTTTGTATCCTGCACCTATGTTGCTTGTTTCAAAGCGGACCTGCCCCCTATCCTCAATCTGCAACTTGTACAATTTGATGAAATTATCCAACTGTTCCAGCTCCTTTTTCAAGGGAACAAACTGCTCTTTGGACTCATAGAGCATATATCGCAGAACCCCACTCATCTCCAAAATGATCTCTGGTGTCTTGGGTGAGTTCTGCAATGCATAGGAATAAAGGTTGTTCAAATTATTGAACAAAAAATGGGGGTTGATCTGCGATCGTAAAAATTGAAGCTCGCTTTCCTGTATGGTGCTTTGCAGCTCGTCTATCTCTGCTTGTTTTTGAAGGGCATCCCATCCAAATTTACAACCGGACAATATGGTCATAACCGGCAACACTCCCAATAAGGATAGATACACCCCGGGGAAAGAGTTTCCCCTTTTGGTATTGGGAAACATTAAAGGTTCCAGCACCAATTCCTCCAACAAGATCACCGCGGTGACCACAAGGCCAAAGGCAATGAAGAATTGCCAATACTTCTTTTTATAGAGGTATTTGGGCATTAAATAATAGGTGATGATGACCGTGGCCGCACTGTAGAACAACAGAAAGATGGCCCGATCAATATCAATACCGCCCTCATGTTTGTTAAACGAGAAAAACAGTAGCACGATCAGGTGCAGCACAATTTGAAAAATAAGCTCTTTCCTTGAAATCAACACGTTACCATTAAGTGAATGTCAAAACTAGGTATAATCCCCCTTTAAAGGAAAAATGTTTTGCCAACAACAAAATTTACCCCTTGAACGACAGTTTAGTTAAAATTTTCATAAATCCTGTTGATGACATATCCACTTCTACCGTTCACGGAAAATAGTTCAACATATCCGCCTTGATTGATCAAATTAGTAGGTATCAACCCAAAAAAGGAAACTTCACTAATAATCTAAAAGTAACCATCATGAAAAAAACTGTATTCATTCTCGCCCTTCTTGCTGGGGCCATGGTATCCGCACAATCCACATGGAAATCGGACGGGGCCCATTCCAAGGTTGGATTTGCCATTACCCACCTTATGATTTCCGAAGTGGAAGGTCATTTCAGCGATTTTGACATTACCGCCTCGGCTTCCGATACTTTTGACAATGCTGAATTTACGGTCGATATTAAAACCACCAGTATCGATACAGACAACACCAACCGGGACAATCATTTGCGAAGCGATGATTTTTTTGGCGCCGAGACCCATCCCGCCATCACTTTTAAGAGCAACACCTTTGAAAAAACCGGGGACAAGACCTTTAAACTTACTGGAGACCTAACCATGCACGGCGTAACCAAAACAGTTACCCTTAATGGAAAGGTGAATGGAATTATAACCGACCAACGCAGCCAAAAGTTGAAAGCGGGGCTTAAGCTCACCGGCACCATCAACCGATTGGATTTTGGTGTGGGCGGTGAAACCGTTTCCCTTGGCAATGACGTTGACCTGACCATTAATCTGGAAATGGCCCAACAATAAAAAATAAAAGCCACCAACTTTGGTGGCTTTTTTTATTAAATCTTATGTATTGCTTCGTTATATATAATTCCTTTTAGCCTTAATTTCCCCTTTTTAGGTCTTTCTTAACCTTATTAACCCTTCCTTAACCCTTCTTATTTTTCCTTAATCTGTTCGCTTGCGCCATACTTCTATTTTAGCCAGCGGCATGACCCAACGACCATCATATCAATCATAAAATAGGCTCGGAGTCATTGCCTTGACCTTTTTCCAATCAAAACTAAATAATGATTCCATTAAACAACACTTCTAAACAGGGTTCCCCATTTAGGTCCAGGTTTTCTTGGCCCCATCTGCTGGTTACCCTAACACTATTATGCATCTGGTCACCGAACCCGCTTCGGGCACAGACTCCCAGCGATGCCTTGATGATGCCCTCCAAGAACATATGCGTCTTGTTTGCCTATGACATGGGCAGCTTTGACCGCTATTGGGAAGGCGGCTATCTACGATCCAATGAGACCATCGCCACGGTAGACCGTAACACGGTATTGCCCATGGCGGCCATTGGTATTCTGGACGACCTCAACTTTTATATTGGCCTGCCCTTTATCAGTACGGATTCTTCGGAACCCAATGGAGGAAAGTTTACTGGGGCAAGAGGATTTCAGGATATTGGCTTCGCCTTAAAGTATAGGACCATTCAAAAAACCTTGGGCAATGGGGAGCTATCCGTCTTGACCACAGCCGGATTTTCAACTCCCCTCACCAATTATCTGTCCGATTACAAGCCCTACAGCATTGGTTCGGGCGCTCCAGAGTTTTCACTACGTGCCATAAGCCAGTACCAACTCTCCAACGGCTGGTTCGTAAGAGGTTCCTTGGCCCATCTTTGGCGTGGCTATACCGAGGCCGAACGAGATTACTATTACAACAACGGCAGCTACTACACCGCTTGGATGGATGTCCCCAACGCATGGACCTATGAAGGCATCGTTGGAAAGTGGTTCTTTGACTACTCGTTCAAGTTGGAATTCAACTATACCGGATTGGATTCCACCAGCGGGGACGATATCAGGGCCTATAATGCCGCACAGCCCACCAATAAGGTGAAGTTTGACCGCATTGGGCTTTCGGCACAATACTATTTTAAATCCTTGAAGGGATTGGGCGTTGTGGCCTACCACAACAGGATCATTGATGGGCGGAACATGCCCAAACTCAGCAATACCGGCTTTGGTATTACCTATCAGTTCAACCCATTCAAAAAACCAATTGAAGCAACCGATGATGTACAATAAGATATCCACCCTACTATGGGCCATCGTCCTTGTGGTTTTGGCCTCCTGCGAAAAAGATACCCCACGCTACCTTCCCTATGAAAGTTATGCGTATTCAGAACTTGATGAAAACGGCGGGGACTGGACCCCTGTCCTACATGATTCCGGGGCCTCGATACCCGTGGATGCACCGGAGTCTTCCGATTCCCAAGCCTATCAAGCGGAGCTGGCAGACCTGAAAGCCGACATGCAAAGCATGAGCTCAGAACAGAAAAAAGCCGTAAAGTATTGGACCAACAATCCGGCCATTCGCTGGAACGAGGTTGCCTTGGAGCTTATTGCCAAGTACAACCTCATCCCCGGTCCCAATGCCGATGGCACCTATACCCTGCCCAGTCCATCCAACCCAGAAGGGCCACCGGCCTTTCCTTTTGCGCATCCACCCTATGCCTGTAGGGCATTGGCCTATATGTCCGTGGCACAGTTTGATGGCCTCATCAGTGCATGGCATTACAAATACCAATACAACCGGGCGGCACCCTATCAACAGGATGGGGACATCGATTTTGCCTATGAGGAAAATGCCATCCCCTCCTATCCCTCGGATGGAGCGGTGATCGCAAGGGCCTCACGGAACATCCTTACAGCCATGTTTCCTTTGGAAGCGGAGTATCTGCAAGATTTGGAAGAAGAGCATTTGGAAAGCCTCCGATTGTCCGGCGGGCATGTGATGAGCGATGTCACCGCAGGCGTGGCCATTGGCGATGTGGTCTCGGCCACTGCCTTGGCACGGGCCTCCACCGATGGCATGAGCAAGGCGCAGACCCCAAAGGTCGTTTCCGATTCCATTAAACAGGCCGCCTATGACCGTTTCGGTTGGGCCTGGGATAATTTGGAAATCCCAGTCCGTCCCGTGGGGTTGACTCCTCTTTTCGGAAAAGTGACCATGTGGAGCATTGACGATGTGGAAAGTGTACGCCCCATTGCACCACCACAACTGGACTCACAGGAATTTTTGGACGATGTGGAATTGCTCAAGGACTATGCCCGCAACATGACGGACGAATATCGCAGGATTGCCAACTTTTGGCAAGATGGACTGGGCACCTACACCCCTCCGGGACACTGGAACCGAATTGCCAACGAATTTATAGTAGATTACCGTTTGAATCCCCTTCAGACCACCCGCACCTTGGCCTATATGAACATGGCCATCATGGATGCGGGAATCAGCTGTTGGGATGCCAAATACTATTACCACTATCCCAGACCCATCCAAATGATCGAAGGGTTTGAGACCATCGCCGGGACCCCGAACTTTCCCAGCTATACCTCTGGGCACAGTGTGTTCTCGGCAGCGGGATCGGAAGTGTTGGCCTATGTTTTCCCCGAAGAGGCCAGCAAGGTAAGGGGTTGGGCCGAAGAGGCCGCCATATCTAGGGTGTACGGCGGAATCCATTGGAGCTTTGATGCCACCGTGGGCACCGACCAAGGTCGTGAAGTGGCACAGTATACCATTGATCGCGCCATGGCCGATGGTGCGGACCAATAAAATGGAAGCCGTCCTGTAAGCCAAGGGGCAATCTTCCCAACCAACAACATCAGATCAAAACAATCTGAAAAACTAGCTTTACAGGAAAGAGCCCGCCAATATCGGTGGGCTTTTTACTGCAACAACCCTTTAGGGTTGGGCCACACCTTGCCGCTCCACCAGTTTTATATATAGAGGATTTACATAACAATGCTGTACCAAGATGTGGAGTTGGGGGTCTGGGGCCTCAATGGTGAACTGTAGATCCAGTTCATCGGTGTTGATCTGTAAAAAACCGCGAGCCAAGGGTCGTGGCATGCCCAATGCATTGCTCTCGAACGAGAATTTAGAAGTGGGTAGCCCAAACCGAAAGGAAAACTGAAACACCAGTTGGTCCAACACCTCCATTTGGGGTATTCCGGGCGATGGTGGGGCATGGATGCGGAGTTTGGCATTCTCCCGAACGATCCTGTTGAGCAACTTGTGCTCATTGAACAAATGGATGTCCAGATGGGAGAAGGTAATTTCTAGGGAGGTACTGGTACGCTGGTCCAAAAAATATTGGATCTCCCCCAATAGATCAATAGGCATAGCAAAGAGATTATGGTTCAGGGGGTTATGCCAGCATTTCTGTTACAATGATAAGAAAAATAATTAAAATACCTCATCGAGGATGTCATTATTTTATTAAACTATAAGCAAATTGGCATGTGCTCAATACCTACACACAAGAAGACAAGGAAATCATGAAGTCTGTTGGTGAGAGAATCCGACAACTTCGCAATGCGAAAGGATTGTCCCAATTCCAACTTTCCATAGAAGCAGATGTCACCAAAAACCATATTGGAAGAATTGAACGTGCAGAGCGTAACACCAGTTTGGTCACCCTCAACCGAATTGCCAATGCCTTGGGAGTTCCCTTGCACACCTTATTTTTGAAAGAGGGTTAGAACCATGCGAAGAAACTACACCCAAGAAGAGGTACAAATCTTAAAAGATTTTGGACTGCGGTTACGAGATTTAAGGAAAGCGGCCGGACTGTCCCAGACTGCTTTGGAAACAGATGCGAAGATGTCCAAAAATCAGGTTGGGAGAATAGAACGTGGAGAGATCAGTACTTCCATTGTCAATCTCCATCTTTTGGCGCAAGCACTGGATGTACCGATAAAATATTTTTTTGAATCACAACCCAACACAAATGGGATTTGATGAAAGTGAGCTTTGTTAATAAACATCCTTACACCTTAAAATAGACTTTCTTCCGATCCAAGAAATAGGTGAGGTACCAAAAGATAAAGAGTACAAACAAGGCATTGATCACCATGATCATATCTTGGGGCAGGCCGATCGGGGCCAAGAGCCCTTCGGTCCAAATCTTTCCAAAATCCTGAAACCATTGTACCCCTACGGTCTCCGCAAACAAATAGATAAAGATGGAGTTGGTGCCCACTACGGAGAATATTTTCAACCAGTTGGCCTTATAACCCTTAACATCGATCCCCCAATAGAACAAGGCCAATACCAGAACGGCAATACCCCCGGAGGCCAAGGTAAAGGAGGTCGTGGCAATCCTTTTGATGATCGGGGTAATGTTAAGCACATCCATGGCCAGACCAAGTACCAGAATCCCCAGTCCCCAAATGATAAATGACTTTAATTTTCCCTTCGCATCCCTATTGGAGAGCAACACCTGTCCGCAGACCACACCCCAAATGGTGTGGGCCGCCGTAGGGATAAAATTGATGAAGACCCAATAGCCACTGTTGGTCTTTCCCATCACCAGCATATCTACCCAAGACCCAAAACTTTCGCCTTGGTTATATGGGTTTTCAGGATTGTAGGCCCGGTACAACACTTCGGTCAGTACCAAAAGTGCGGCTGATATGGCGAGTTGAACTTTATGGGGAAGCTGCATGATGGCGTAGGCGATGAGTATGGTAAATGCCAACTGCACCAGAACGTTCCAAAGTTCCCAGACCAGTTTATGACTGTAGACACAGTGCAACAGCACCCCAAAACTGAACAGCAGGAAACACCTTTTCAAGATATGGCGGGTCACTGCGCGCTTGTCCCCGTTGACCAATCGTTTACGTGCTGAAAAAGGCATGGCCACCCCCACGATGAACATGAAAAAGGGCTGGATCAAATCCCAAAACCGAAGCCCGTTCCAAGGGTGGTGGTGCAATTGATGGGCAAGTCCTGCCAACCAAGTGCCTTCGGCCAAGGTTGAAAAATTGCCGTGAAATCCGGCCGCTTCGGCAATCAGCAAAAACATGGTCAAACCCCGGAATACATCCAAGGAAAAAAGGCGTTGGGAAACGTTGGTGGTAGATGGCGACATAGATGGTTGGTTGGATACTCGCCACAAGATAGCCCATTTGTTATACATCCCAATGGCACCAAAGCATGAACCGACCAAAGAAATCACTTGTGAATTGTATCTTAGTAAGGTCATCAAGGAAAAATCAAACCAAACCTTCATGAGGTCAACTCTCTCCATTGCTTTTGTTCTTCTGATACTTTGTATCAGTGCTTGTGATAACCCTTCCCCTACCGTGGAACGGCCTAACATATTGATCATCAATGTGGATGATATGGGCTGGAAAGATATAGGCTTTATGGGCAGCGCCTATTACGAAACTCCAAATATTGATGCGCTCTCGGCCCAAGGTATGGTGTTCAGCAATGGCTATGCGGGTGCATCCAACTGTGCCCCGAGCAGGGCCAGTCTTCTTACGGGACAATGGACGCCCCGTCATGGCATCTATACCGTCAATTCCTCCGAGAGGGGTGCATCGAAAGACCGAAAGCTCATTCCCATCCGAAACACGACCACACTGGCCCAGACCCATACCACCTTTTCCAAAATATTGCACAAGAACGGCTATGCTACCTGCCATTCGGGCAAATGGCACATCAGCGACAGCCCCCTGGATTATGGTTTTGAACTGAACATTGGTGGCGGGCACAATGGGCATCCCAGCAGTTATTACCCGCCATATCAAAATGTCGATCTAAATACAGATGGGAATGGCTACCTTACCGATGTGATCATGGAAAAGACCCTAAAGTTTGTGGACACCGTGACCCAACCCTTTCTCCTGTATTACGCTCCTTATGCAGTACATACTCCCATACAGCCTGTGGCGGATCTATTGGGAAAATATCAGCAAAAATCTGGCTCCAAGGGGCAAAATAATGCCGAATATGCCACCATGGTGGAGAATCTGGACAGGAATATTGGCCTGTTGATCTCAAAATTGAAGGAAAAGGGTGTTTTTGACCGTACGTTGATCATTTTCACTTCGGACAATGGCGGACTCTACGGCATTACCCAACAGCAACCGCTACGAGCAGGGAAGGGAAGTTATTATGAAGGGGGCATCCGCGTACCCTTTTTATTTGTGATGAAGGACAACATCCCCGCCCATTCCAAGAGTAATGTTCACATCACCAACTTAGACCTTTTCCCGACCCTGATGCACTATGCCGGAATCCAAGAGGGCCAAAAGGAGTTGGATGGCCATGACCTCTCTCCTATTTTAGAGGGAAAAACCAGTTCATTGGACCGCGAGTTATATTGGCATTTCCCCATTTACTTGGAAGCCTACAATGCCTCAGACAATGAAAACAAGGATAGTTTGTTCCGAACACGGCCAGGCTCCGTAATACGGAAAGGGGACTGGAAACTGCACTACTATTTTGAAAATGACGAAATTGAACTCTTTAATCTGACAACAGATAGTAGTGAAAGGAACAATTTGGCTTCGCAGGAGCCTGAAAAAAAGGAGGAGCTGCTCAAAGCGCTAAAAACGTGGTGGAAAGAAACCAAAGCACCCATTCCTACAACACTGAACCCTGAATATGAAAACAAATAAGAACCTATGAAACCTAGAATCAGTATGGTCTCTTTGGGGGTCGCCGACCTAGGAAAATCCATTGCATTTTATCGCGATGGGCTGGGACTACCCATGCTCCCTTCTCCTCCCGGTGTTGCCTTTTTTAACTTGAACGGTACATGGCTTGGGCTTTCGGAGCGTGAAAGTTTAGCAGCCGATGCCGGTGTTCCTTCCGAAGGAAGCGGATATACGGGAATAAATTTAGCCCATAACGTAGCTTCGGAAAATGAAGTTGTCGAAGTCCTGGAACAGGCTGTCAACGCGGGTGCCGTATTGGTGAAATCTGCCCAAAGAGCAGATTGGGGCGGTTTCCATGGCTATTTTAAAGACTTGGACGGTCACCTCTGGGAAGTGGCCCACAATCCGTTTGCTTGGGTAGGTCCTGAGGATTAAGAGCAACCTTCAAGATAGTTTCTGTTCAATATCAATAGCCAATAACACATGATATCAAAAACCAACCTTCACATTTTTGCTTCTGTATTTTTGTTTCTATTTCTTTCGTGCAAACAGACCAAGAAAGAGCAATCGGAACAACACAATCCAGTAAACAACATTTCTCTGGAAACCGATTATAGCTATGCTACCTTGGTATCCAAAAACGGGGAATTGGTCCTTGAACAGTACTACAACCAAAAAACCCAAGACAGTTTGTGTGATGTGCAATCCTTGACAAAGGGTATTATGGCCATTCTTGTGGGCATAGCCATTGACAAAGGGCATCTAAAAAATGTGGATGAGCCCATTTTGAACTATTTCCCCACAGAATTTGAGTCCCTTAATTCCGATAAGCAATCCATTACCATTAGGCACTTGTTAAACCAAACTTCCGGTCTAGCATGGAAAGGTTACTTGGAGCACGAGGCTTGGCTGCAAAGTGAGGACCCCATCGGTTTTGTTTTGAACAAACCCCTGCTACATGGCCCAGGATCAACCTACAACTACAACTCTGGCGCCACGCATTTGCTATCCGTGATCCTTAGTCGAGCTACAGGAACATCCACTTTGGCATTTGCCAATGAGGTATTGTTCGCTCCCTTGGGCATACATCCGGTAGATTGGCAAAAAAGGAACAAAGGCTATTATGATAGTAGCGGCCTAGGACTTAAAATGAGGCCCTTTGATCTTATGAAAATTGGCCAACTATTACAAAACAAGGGCAGACACAATGGGGTGCCCCTGATATCCGAAACTTGGGTGAACACCCTTTTTGATGCTTCCGAAAAAAAGACCACGGAATGGGGCCTGAAAAATTCCGTCCATGGGTTTTGCTGGTATAAAGCCACCCTTAATGGAGACACCATTGATTACGGTATGGGGTATGGGGGCCAGTTCATTATCATGGTTCCTGCAAAAAAACTGGTCATTGTAACCGCCCATAACCACGATACCCCTAACGGCATTGAACAGCAAATAAAATTCTTGAATGCCGGTCTACCAAGATTGATTGAAAAATACGGCGAATAACACAGGTTTTCTTTTTGATGCCAAGGAATTTTCCCAACGAAAGAAATGTATTACAATATTTTGCTATCTTGTTGGTGTATATCATTTTACATCATATCCCCAAAACTCCCCCAAAGAAGTTCATCGAATCCGTACTAAAAAATGTAAGCAATGAAGTCATTGAGCCTTGCCAGTATTTTTCTTCTCTTTTTAACCACTACCCATGGGCAGCAGACCATCCAAGGTCGCATTACCCAAGCAGGAACACCTTTGCACGATGTGCATGTGACCAATCTTGATTCAGGGGTACAGATGGCTTCGGACCAGGAAGGAATGTATAGCATCCAAGCCCTTCCCAAGGAGGAATTACGGTTCACTTATATGGGGATGGATACAGTTTCCGTCATTGTGGAGGACATTACGCGAATCCTCAATATAAAAATGAACCTAAGGGTAGAAGAATTGGAAGAGGTCACTGTTTCCAAGACCATTCTCAAAGGCCAAAAAGAACTGGAACTGGAGTACGATTCCAACCCCAACATCATCAAATCCGCCTATGGGTATCTAAATAAAGAAACCGCAAGTTACTCCCTTCGAATCATTGATGAAGATGAAATAGAATTAGCTCCCGACCTTGAATTTTTACTTTCAGGAAGATTTGCAGGTATCTCTGTTTATTGTGATGATAAAAATGAATTGAATGTAGGAATGAGATCCTCACAAAGTTTGGGAATTGCCGCCACTAAAACGCTTTCTAAACGCGGAAGTGGTTCTTATAACCCAAATTCACCAAAGGGAGCAGTGTTTGATATTGACGGCGCCATAGTGACCCGAATTGGCTGCAGTACACTATGGGGCAATATTCGCAGAATAGCCTTTATTTCATCCATTGTAGGAGTGTCGAGATATGGCCAATTGGGCAGAAATGGCGTGGTCATCATCAACACCAAAACAGGTACGATCACTCCAAAAGAATCGGATGGCAAACCCTATGACCGGGCCCGGTTACGGAACAACTACCTTACCGAGGAGGTCGCCGATGTTGAGGGTCTAGGTGCATCCCTGCCCCATTATTTGAAAGAACTTCGCGGGAGTGGATCTACCCAAGCCGCCAAAACCGTATTTGAAAATAATAGGGCCACCTATGCCCACCATCCGTTCTTCCATTTGGATTCTTACCGTCATTTTTATGAGACCGAAAAGGAAAAGTCTTATGCCGATGGTATCTTAAATACCTATCATGACTTAGCCAGAAACAATCCAGTGTTATTGAAGGCCATGGCCTATGTCTTGGAGGCGCAGGGACAGCAGGAAAAGGCCCATTCGGTCTATAAACAGGTATACAAACTCAGACCGGAATATGCACAAAGCTTCATAGACATGGCCAACAGCTACCGCGATTTGGACAAACCGGAATCCGCGGCCTCGCTCTATGCCCGACATTCCTATTTGCTGGACAAAGGCCTCTTACCCAAGGACAGTATGGAACTTTCGGCGATCATGGAAAGGGAGGTGGATAATCTGTTCGCTTTGGACAATGGCTCTTTGAAAATCAAAAAGAGAAAGAAAACCGATGATGAAAACAACACCCGGTTGGTGTTTGAGTGGAACGACTCCGAAGCGGAATTCAATCTTCAGTTTGTAAATCCGGGCAACCAATATTTTGAATGGAAGCACACGCAAGGGGAAATGCCGGAAAGAATTCGTTCCGAAAAAGAACTGGGGTATTCCATGGCCGACTTTTTACTGGATGAGGAGCTCTTGGGCGATTGGAAGATCAATGCCACCTACCATGGCAACAAACAGCTTACCCCTACCTATCTAAAAGTTACCGTATACAGAAATTACGGAAGCAGACTGCAAAGCAAGGAGGTCCACGTGTTCAAATTGGCCACAAAAGGCATGAACCAACATCTGTTTAAACTCAGGATTCCTTCGGAAGTAGTCCACCATTAAAGGGTTTCTCCGGGATAACAACACAAAGGCCACAAATAAAAAAGAGCCGCACAAATGTGCGGCTCTTTCGCTTTCTGCTCCCCCTCTTGGGCTCGAACCAAGGACCCTCTGATTAACAGTCTCAAAATATTGATTTTCATTTAGTTGCATTTAATTTCTTTTATATTGAAAGTCAATATTTTACAGTTTTTGGCTTTGTTTTTGGTTGCATAAATTCTACATTTAATAGCCTATTTGTTGTACCTATGTTGTACCCAATTATTGAAAGGCATATTAAAAAACATATGAATTATGGCCTCTGTAAAAATTGTTTTAAGGAAAAAGAGATTATCGGATGGGAGTTTTCCTGTTTTCCTTCGGGTAACTAAAGAACGTCAATCCAAATTTTACAAAACACCTTTTAGTTCCAATATCGATGAATGGGTAGCTTCAACTGGAAACTTCAATAAACGAAAAGAAAACCATATTCAAAACAATAGGTTATTGTTAAAGTTTAAAGACCGGGCATTTCAAGTAATTACTGAACTGGAAATTGATAATCCTGATTACTCTATTCATGATTTCGACCGAAAATATAGAATCAACCACAACCCCTTAAAACATGACGTTTTTGCCTTTTGGGATGAAATCATTGAAGAACAAAAACAAGCAGGTAGAATAGGTAATGCCAAAGTAAATCATGATGCGAAAACTTCTGTAAAAATCTTTAATCAATTTAAAAAATTGACTTTCAAACAGCTAAACCCAACTTTTTTAAACAAATATGAAGTTTTCTTAAGATCTAGAGGAGGAACCGACGGAGGAATAGGAGTTAAAATGAGAGCCATCAGAGCAATGTATAATATGGCTATTCAAAGAGGTATTGCAAAAGAAACCAGCTATCCCTTCAAAGTTTATAAGCTCTCCAAGCTAAAAGGCAGATCTGCAAAAAGAGCATTAAATTTCGCAGAGGTTATGTCTATTGTCAATATGGACATCAGCAATTATCCAAAATTGATAAACACAAAAAATTTCTTTGTTTTTAGCTTTTACTCTAGGGGAATGAACTTTAAGGACATGATGCTGTTGGAGTGGAAAAATATTCATTCAGGTTACATCCACTATACACGATCCAAAACTAAAGGCAATTTCAGTATTAAGATTCTTCCTCCTGTCCAAAAAATTTTGGACTATTATGAAACCGCTGGATATGATAACAAATATGTATTTCCATTGTTATACAGAGAGGATTACTCTCCAGTTCAAATTGCAAATAGAAAGCATAAAATGCTGGGATTGTACAATAAGCAATTAAAAGAACTTGCTCAATTGTGTAATATCAAAAAGAATGTTAGCAGCTATGTTGCCAGGCATAGCTTTGCCAACTGCTTAAAACAAAAAGGTGTGGCAACGGACATTATTAGTGAATCTATGGGACATAAGAATCTATCAGTTACGCAGGCTTATCTAAAGGAATTGGATACCAAAGTTTTGGATGAGGCAGCCTCTTTGCTGATTTGATGAAACCATGAACTATTTTTGTGAAGAACTCTTGTTTAAGCTCAAAAAGTACTGTTTAAAAAATATAACAAGGATTTTTAGTTTACTTTCGAATCACTCGAGACCATACAAAACCGTTATCACATAGACAAACTCGCCAGGAGGGCGGTCATAATACATTGAGCTTTCATATGGTTGCCCTATTATGTCATTATGCGCTTCTATTTTGATTATTTCACCCAATTCTTTGCCCATAGTTTCTGCAATAATCTGTGCCTTTTGTTGCGCATTATCCAATGCTGCCCTCATAATACTTTTTGCTTCATCTTGATCAATTGAGATTTCTGAAACCGAATTCAACTTTTGTAGTCCCGGTGTTTTTAAATCCAAAAATGAAATCATGGATGCTACCGATTCAGTAGTGAATTGATAAATATTGCCCGGATCTTGATATCCCAAGACTTCATAGCCGAATGTATAAGGGTTTTTTGTAATCTGACTCCATGGGATTCCATTTTTTCTTAAGTCCTCTTTGAACAACATTACGAGTTCATCAAGTTCCTTCCTCTCGGAAGATCCACCCAACAGACTATTACTCAAGGACACAACAGCCTTATAAACAGGACTAGGATCAACATACACTGCTCTACCACCAACACTTATCGTTGTGGATTCAATTTGGGACCACATTGTGAGTGGCCCCAAAAGGAAAAATAATAGTGCTATTCTACAGGTCATTGCTATTCAGGAATATTAAAGTGTTCAACAATTTCTTTATAACTCATTTTTCTGTAATCTTTGTAAGACTCGCCTTTTGCCGGTATGCCACCGGGGACAATTACATATCTAAACTCGTTCAAATAAGCTTGTCCAATGGGGCCGCCGTCAGTAGACCGCAACCAAACAAGAATATCATCGTGGTTTTCCGACAATTCGAATTCATAGTACTGGGATACTTGAAACCTGGTATAGGGCAAAGAAAAATACCTGTAAGCTGAACCAATGATACTTCTTCCAAAAACCATAACCAGCCCATTGTCTTTAATCTGTTGTGTTACCACATCGGTCATTATAAAATCGTACACAATGGTTTCATTAATAGGAGGTTCGCCAAAATCAAGGGTTGTCCATTCTGAATAAATGACGTTGGCAGTGCCAGGTTCGCCTTGCTCTCCATCTTCTCCTTGCTCACCTTGTTCACCTCGGGGGCCAATGGCCCCATCTTGCCCATCTTCAGGAGAGCAACACACCATAATCAATGACAATACTAAAAATAGGGGTGCCCATTTTCTCATATCTAATATATTTTATAGGAATTCCTAAACACAAAAGAGTGCTTATTCGGGTATGCTGAAATGTTCCAATACTTCTTCATAAGACATTTTAGAATAGTCTTTAACGGCACCTTTACTGGTAGCTTCTACACCCCCAGGAATGAGTACATATCTATACTGTGCTAAGAAGGTTCCATTACCTGCAGCTTCCCCTTCTTCATTGGCGGTTACGGTTATCCTAATTTCTCCAACCTGACTTCGATAAGAATATATCTGCTGTCTAGCACCCCCAAAGACAATGGGAAGCGGGTAAACTATTGCCCCTTCAACTGGGTCTATTCTCCTTGCATACACCAAAATAGTTCCAGTATTTTGCATATCCAAATCGATATCCGGGGCGTCAATGGTGAATGATTGTGAAGTGCCAACTATCTCAGAAGATAGTTCAGTAGTAACCCATTCAGAATAAATGACATTGGCGGTACCCGGTTCACCTTGTTCGCCTTGGTCTCCCTGCTCTCCTTGTATTCCTTGATCACCCTGCTCTCCTTGTATTCCTTGATCACCCTGTTCACCTTGGGGGCCTATTAGACCGTCTTCCCCGTCTTCTCCCGAGCATGAGATTACAAGTGCCCCCATTAAAACAAGAAACATAAAACGAATAAATTTTTCTTTTGCGTACATAATGTTAAGATTAAGATTGTGCGTTCAAAACTAGTAGAAGTATATCCCCCCATTCTTTGAATTCGTATCCTATGTGCCAATCATTTTGTTTGAGGGCATCATTTTTGTATAGGAAGTCTTTTTCCTGTTCATTCATTCATTTATGAAGATTATACACCATATCAACTGTTTGTACATTAGACTTGACCATTCATAACATCTTATGGCAGCCAATATGTTTAGAGGTGTAATTTGTAGTTAAAGATTTATTATGATAAAGGCCATAATTGTTGACGATGAACCTGCAGCGATAAACAGTTTAAGCTGGGAATTACAAAAATTCCCTGAAGATATCAGGATTTTGGACACCTTTACTTCCGCTAAGGAAGCTATTTCGGGTATCAACTACCTAAAGCCAGATTGTCTTTTTTTGGACATTGAAATGCCCGATATAAACGGATTTTCCCTACTGCAACAATTGACCTATCGGAATTTTGCCTTAATCATGACTACAGCTTATGACCAGCATGCCCTACGGGCCATAAAGGAGAATGCCATGGATTATCTATTAAAACCAATTGATGAAGAGGATATTAGTAAGATTGTTGGAAAACTAAAAAACTTGAGCATCACCGACGGACTCCAAAGGCAATTTGAAAAAACACTTACAGTGCTTACCCAAGCAAGTGCTAAAAAATTGGTACAATTCCCTGTTAACGGGAAAATTCTTTTTGCTAAAATTGAAGATATCATCTATTGTGAATCCGATGGGAACTACACTAACATTTTTATGGAACAGAACAGAAGCCTTTATGTTTCCAAAAAATTAAAGGGGATAGAACAATTACTTCCCGATTCAACCTTTTACAGAGTGCATAATTCTTTCATTATAAATATGAGTAAAGTGACCGAGTATGCAAAATCAGAAGGGTATGTGCTTCTTTCCAACCAAAAATCCATACCAGTTTCCCGAATCAAAAAAGATGGTTTTTTAAAGAAAATAGCCGATTACTAACCCCATAAGCATGAATGGAAGTCAAATGCTTCAGTTTTTGGAGAACAGCAGCAATAACGGATTTGGATTTATGGTCGTCGTAGTCCTTTTTTACCTTTTCATTTTTTTTCTAGCACAGTATTTCCAGCATAGGAAGTTGTTCTTTCTGCTCTATAGCGCCTATACATTTGTTACGGGTTTTGGGTTGTTACGCTACATAGATGGAGTGTTTTTTTCAGATTATTTTCATTCCGTTGAAGGAAAGATGTTCATTGGAATTACTCATTATCCGTCGCAAATGTTGGGAACACTACTGTTCATGTATTTCATTATAACTATAATGCGACTAAAAGAACGGTTTCCCAAATCCATTCAAATCATAAATTATTGTTTTGGAATTACATCCTTAATTTATTTGGTTCTATGGGGGGTACATGTAGTATTTCCAAAATCTCCATTGATAGATTACTTACATGCGTTTGTCTATATCCCAACAGGCTATTTTATCTTTTTTTGGATTCTTCATATGGTCTTCCAACAGAAGAGCATTTTGAGAAAGTATATATTTTCAGGAATGCTGGTACTGGGTACCACTTACCTATTGTTATTCTTGATCTCTGCAAAAAATAGCGACATCAATAATTACCTCTACATATTCTACATTGGGGTTTTAATTGAAAGTCTTTTGTTCGCTTTGGCAGTTGGTATGGAGCAAAAACTGGTGTACGTGGAGAATATGGAAGTACATAAAAAATATATCGCACAATTAGAGGAAAATCAAGTTATTAAGGATAGTATGAATAGGGCCTTATCCACCGAACTGGCCCAGACAAAATCCAGTATTTTGGAATTAACGGAAGAGGCTCAAAGAGAAAGGACCGAAAAATTGACATTTGCTTTTGAAAGTAAATTTTCGCAGTTGAGATTGGAAGCATTGCGAAGCCAAATGAGTCCCCATTTTATCTTTAACGCAATGAATTCGATTAAATCCTACTTTATCGATAATGAACGTGATAAAGCACTTTACTTTCTAAGCAAGTTTTCCAAGTTAATCAGAAAAATCCTGGAAAGCTCCAGAAAAGAGCAAATCTCATTGACCGAGGAATTAAAAATGATTTCATTATACATTGAAATTGAAAAGAATAGATTTAAAAACGATATAACCTTTACCACAACAACTGAAGCAGGAATCGATACCGAAAAACTTATGGTCCCCCCATTGGTATTACAACCATTTGTGGAGAATGCAATTTGGCATGGATTACTTACCAAGGAAGGTGAAAAACTGTTGTTTATTAAAATTGCCAAGTCAGTGAGACCTAAGACTATTGAAATTAGGATTGAGGACAATGGCATAGGAAGACAAGAGGCCCAACAGAAAAATGCCATGAGTGTCTTTAAAAAAGAATCCTTGGGGCTAGTCTTACTAAAGGATACGCTTAAACTATTTTCAAAAAAGATGGGAAGGACCTATTCGTTTCATATAGAGGATTTATATAATCAAAAAGGTGACCGCTCAAGAGGAACTTCCGTCACAATATATATACCCTTTTAAAGTCTGTGAAATAAATACGATTTTCAGTACTCCTTTAACACTGATATTTATTACCTACTTTTTAATATTTGTAATAATCGGTGATTGATAAAATAATACCTCTTTCCAATTTTAAATTTGACCAAAAATTCTCCTTCATGTTGCGCTAGAGCATTCAAATAACTACTAGCTGTGTTTCTATGAATACTCAGCTCACGTTCCAAAAATTCAATTTTGGTGTAGGGATGTTTAAAAAGCGTATTGATGAGGTCGTGACTATAGAATTTAAACTCACTTCTAATCTTTTGCTTGTAATCGTCCATCAAGGTCTTGATGTTGTTTACCACCACTATTGTATCCTTAGCGGTGATTTCCACCCCTTTCAACATCCAAAGCAGCCATTCTTGCCAGCTCTCGTCAGTCCGTACTTTTTGCAATAACCTATAATAATCCGATTTGTTTTTGATAATGTAACTGCTCAGATACAGAACGGGGATATCCAAGAGGTTTTGGTGAACCAAATACAACATATTGAGTATTCTTCCAGTTCTGCCATTACCATCGTAAAAAGGGTGTATGCTCTCGAATTGATAATGCACAATGGGCATTTTGAGCAAAGGGTCCACTAGGTGCAACTCGGGATCGTTGATGTAGGTTTCCAAGTTGTTGAAAAGGGCTACAATCTCATTGTAATGTTGGGGTGGTGTATATACCACTTCTTGGGTCTTTGGGTTTTTCAAAACTGTCCCAGGCACCTTTCTAATGGGATGGTTGGGAGAAACCAATTGCTGTATCTGTTTGATATCGTTAATGCTGAGCACACCTTTATTCCTGATAATGTTGAATCCCAGTTTTAGGGCCTTAGCATAATTTTGTGCCTCTTTGGCTGCTTGAGAAACGTTTTTGGTCTCAATGGCGGCTTGGTAAAGCTCATCATCGGTGGTCACAATATTTTCGACCTCATTACTATCCTTTGCTTCCTGTAATGAAATGGTGTCTATAAGTATCTGTGAATTGGGTATCTTTTTTACCTCTCCCTTTAGTTGTGCCAAGGCACGGCTTGCTGCATTTAAGTTTTTCAATACAGCAACCGTCTCTATTTGAACTTTTGGCGGTAGAAAAGGGATTTGAATTTCTGTTTCCAACTAATCGTATTTGCTTTGCTATACAAGAAACAACTTTTTTTGTGCATATATCTCATTTAATGCACAAAAAATCTATTTTTTTGTGCACGTAATAAAAACATGCACAAGCATTATCTTTTTTAAGGTATTTGAGACAGTAAGGAATTGCTTATTGCTTTTTATTCCAATCCTTGTAAACCTCAAAGGTTTTTGGGTGCTCTTTAAAAAAAGTATCCAGATGAGTTTGATAGGCTTCTATCCCTTGATTATAGGCTTCCTTTTTTATGTCCTGATTGGATTCGTATTGGATATAGCCAAACAAAATTGCTCCTGCAGAAATCACCATGGAACTGATAAAGGTAATCACCGCCCATTTCGGATAGATTTTAGCATTTTCTAATTTTCGGTCCAATCTACTTACATAAGTTTCCCGGTCTTCGGTTTCCTTTTGCTGAAAACTTTTTAGTTCAGATACTAAGTTATCAATGGGAGCCAGATCAAACTTGACCCTTAGATCCTCGGCTCTCTGTAGGCCATTTTCCAGTCTCTTCACGTTGGCCTCAAAATCGGTCAGCTCATTGACCAAAAGTTGTGTGATTGTCTCAAGTTTATTCATAGTATAGAATTTAAATACCCATTCCTTGGTCAATGGATTTCTTGATTGCTTTTTTAGCAAGGGATATTGCCAACTTCTGAGGAACCGGGACCACTTTGTCCAACAATTTGATAGTGTTCTTTGGTGAGATGATTCGATTTGGAACGTTGTAACGTGTTAGTTCCCTGCCAATTCCAGCCATGCCCATATTCCTATGTATCTCGCTTCCCTTAAAACTGTGTCCTTGAAATTCAAACCGAAAGCCTTGGAGTTTACCTTGTTTATTGATGCTGGGAATGACTGCAACCCCATTGGCCTTCATTCCTTCTAGATACTGTTGATAATTTTTGGGCTTTTGATGTCTCAGGGTCAGTTCATGTCTTCGTTTGATTTCGTTACGCAATTCCTTGGTCTGAAAGTCTCTCTCAAATTGTACCTGCTTTACCGTAGTCAATCGCAAGTCTTCTGCAACTTTTTCTGCAGCCTGTTGACTCCGTTTGCCAATAAAGCTGTCATTATAGGCGATTCCTTTAAAGTCGATACGGTTCACATATAAATGGATATGGGTATGCTCTTTATCCCTATGGACAAATGCGATGGCTTGTCGTTCACCAAGCTTCATTTTCTCCATGAACTCCTTGGCGACCCTTTCAAGCTCTTGTTTTTTTAGACGTTGCCCATCTTTGATTGTCGGACTGAGCACAAAAGATAGTGTGTTGCGTTCACAGTTATGGTTCAATTCCTGTATGCGTTTGAATTCTTCGGTAATCTCTTTGGGGTTTTCTCCTACCAAATGATGTCTAAGCACTACTTCGGCATCCTTTTCCTGATTCCAGCCATAACCCATCGAGGCACGGGTATGTGATATGGATTTTCCCTTGCCTATCATTTGCTGAATCTTTTAAGATGTTCCTTGATTTGCTTAGCAGTTTCGTAGACCATTTCAGTCAGCTTTGGACTCTTCTTCCGGAACATATTGCCAATCGATTTGAAGTTATTGTGGTATTTGGCCAGCATTTGATAGATTTCGATTTCCTCATCCGACAACCGTTCGACAGTTGTTTGTTCCATGGCCGCCCTGCGAAGGAATTCACTTAACGACAACCCACATAGTCTGGCTTTGGCCAATAACAGCTTTTTTTCATAAGTGGTACAACGGAATTTCACCAACTGGGTTTTTCCCTTAAGCGACTCTTTTTTCTCCCTGCGACCATCGGGAGCAGGCGAGATTGTGTCCACAGACACACATCTCGAATTCTTAACAGAATTACGTTTTGGGTTGCCCGTCTCATCAATCAACTCCGATAATGTCACGGTAGCTACAGCTTCTTCTTGGGTGAGGGGTACGTTATTTTTCTCTGCCCAACGGCGTAATGCAACTTCAAGTGCATCAAATTCTTTTTCCAAATTATTACTGCGCATGATGAATCAATTTTTCGTTAATATCCTTGAATCCGACATAACAATTTCTTCGGTCTTTGGCTTTTGGATATAATCCAATGAGATATTGGGCCGCTTTATCTCCTGCATTGTCATTGTCCAATGCTAGATTGAGATTGGAATATTTTTTCAGAGTGGGATTGACTTTAGTGGCAAAGGCTAGTGAGTTCAAAACAAGTACATCGGATTCAGTGAACCATTTTGGCCGAATGACCAAAAGCGATAGAAAATCGAACATTCCCTCAACTACCGTAAGGCTTGGATTGTGGTTTTCAATTATGGTGATGGCCTTGGGAGATGCAGAATATTTTTGAAAACAATTACGTAATTCCCATCCTCCTTTTTTGTTTTGCAGCCCTAGGGCAAAGAAGGATTTTTTACCTATTCTAAAGTGTACTTGTTTGATATATCTATAAGCCAAGGTCAATGGGATTTTACGCTTTTGTAGGTAATCAATTAAGGCCAAATGACTTATAGGCCTTATATCATGAATACTGATTTTTTTCTCTCTCACAACTGTTGGGTGCTGATGAAAAGAAAAAGAACTTGTTTGGCCCTGGAGCCATTTTAAGGTTTCTCGGACACCAAAGCTTTTCAATTGGCAAACAAGGTCGATTACATTTCCTCCAAGGCCCTCACCATGGTCATACCATCTATTCAGGGTTTTGGAGACTTTAAAAGAGGCTTGGGTTTCTGACCGGAAGGGACTCAGAAACCAAGCTTCTTTTTCCGTTTCCCTTACTGGAAAGTACCCTAGCTTTGCCATCGTGTCAACGATGCTAACGGTACGGGCTCTTTCACAGTTAAATCTTTTTTCTTTCATGGCTCTATGTACATTTAAATTTTGATGATTTGATGAAAAATCATTCAAAAGGCCTATTCCTGTTGGTCTTACTGGCTTCATCATTTTTTCATCGATTCATCATTTCATCTTAATTTGGTTCTGGCTTTGTCATCATTCTTTGTTTTGATGACGGAATGATGACAAAGTGATGACAGATTTAAATCCCATAAATAGAGGGATGTTCCTAGGATGTCATCATTTCATCAAAATTTTTCAGCAGAAAATGCTTGGAGATGGAAAAGTACCTGCCTTTTGCATCCTCTAAATTGATTTCACCGTTGTTCCAAATGGTTACCCGCTGGTAGCTGTTCGAGTTTTTCTGGTTTTCCAATTTCCACTCTTTCTTCAGTAGTCTACGTAATTGGGTAAGGTCAGTCTTCACCCTGGTCTTGTTGAGCATGTGGAGGGCATCTATGGGACATAGTTGGATTTCGCTTAACTCAAACTTGTCCATAGCACTAAGTAATAGACTGGCCAATTCTTTTTCTACTCTGTTGCGGTTGTTGTTCACCAGCTTTTTAAGTGCCGATGTGAATAGTTGGTTGGGTGAAAACCACATTCGAGTGGATTGAATCGTACTGACTTTACGATTGCCCAGATAGAATAGAAATGCTGGGATTTCAGCGATGAGTTTTTCCAAAAAGTCTGTTTCTTCATTTTTGATGGGAGGAACTTTGCGAACCCAGAAACGGGTCTCATTTCCATCAATTTTTATGAAGTTATCCTCATTGTTGCTGCAGAGGATAAACTTCCCGAAGAACTCCACTTCACGTTTGTCTTTCCCTTTGGCCTCCAGTTTATTTCTATTGGTGGTACTGAGGTATTTTATGCGCTCGGTCAGCTCCTCTTTATTGAACAATACTTCATCGATACATATCAAAAGCTTATTGGCCCAATCTGCATTGAACTGGCTGCCAAAGCTGTCATTGGTGAGATAGGTAAGGTTGTTTTCAAAGATTTCCTTTAGCCATTTCAGGAAAGAACTTTTTCCTGTGCTGCGTTCCGAAGAGACCAGACACAAAATGGGCAAAATCTGGATGGGCTTTACATATAATAACTGCAGATAATCCAATCCCAATTCCCTTTGGCCCCCAAAGATGTGTTCCAAGAATTGTAATGTCTTATCAATGGTGCCTTCCTTTGGAATAAAGCTTAAGGGAGAGTAAATATTATAGAAGCCATGGTGTTCTTTTTTAAAGTCTATGTGGTTGGGAATACACGTGAAACCATCATATTTTGGAACCTTGCTCAAAAAATCCTTACCATGGTCTTGCTTAATAGTATGTTCACTCCACGAAACCAATTGCTCGTTAAAGTGGCCTGAAATTGTGGGTGATTTTACCAGTTTATAATACGTAGTACCTACCCTTACATAGGGGATTGTTTCCATAATTAGACTTTCAGATTCTTGAGCTAAATTCTTTTTCTTTTCAACAGCTGCTCATTGAACTTTTGTTCCAAAAATTCATCTGATAAATCTGGTTTGCCCAAGAGCCAGGCGTCAATGGCTTCCTTATCAAAAAATTTCTGTCGTACATGGGCATTTTCGCCCATGGGAATCAAACGGAGTGAAGTGAGTTTGTAGATTTTACTTTTTGACAAGCCCGTATAGGCCACCAGATCATCTACATTCATTACCCGTTTGTTTTGGGAAAGCAGGGTTTTAATTTCGGTCAATAGTCCTACGACTTTCTTTTCCTCAGTCATTAGATTTTAGATTTAAATTAATGATCGGGTAAAGGCCTTTACTGTGAATGCGCAAGGCAAACATAGGAAAGCTAATCACGTTAACTGGAACAATAAATGGGGCTTGTCAAAGAATTGCGGTAAGTTTATTGTTCTCCGAACACTTCAATTATCTTTTCATGCTCAAGAACCACCAGTTGCTTATCCTTCATTGAAGTGTTCCATCGACTGAAACTTGATTCGAGCGTATTGGGATTAACAGGATTCCCATTCATCGAGAAAGATTCCCTGATTATTTCGAAGAGCATTTTCCGACGAGCTGTATCAATGTCAATTATTCCATCCCTGACAAAACGATGCATTAAGGAAAACACAAAGAAATAATTGGCCGAGCTACCATTTTTTATGAGGTTACGATTGTTTATTTTGGTTTGGGGAATGTATCCCATCAATAACAAATGAAAATTATCCAAATCTTCATCAGTCAACAATAATTTTGGGAAATCCTTTCCATAAAGATTGATTTTAATCATTTCCAATCCATGTTTGTCCCGATGGAATCTTTTTAGCCCGGACTGATAGCCAGCAGAAAGAATAATGGTTAAAAAGGCCATGCTCAAATATCCAGTAAAAATCAAAAGTTGTGTTTTGAATGAATCGGAAAAAGTGAAGGCTGCAATGAAAGCGACAGGTGTCATACAGGTCAAAAGAAAAAGGATTTTCTTCCCTTCACTTTTATCCAAGGAATGATAAAAGCTTTCCTTTTTCTTCAGAAACTTATAAAAGAACTTTCCAATGGCCTCAATAACTCTCTTCATTCTAATGAAAATCACAAGATTAACCTAAATGTAAACAAAAGAAATTACCTTTGGAAAGTGTTGTACCTATGTTGTACCCAAGGGAAAGAAAAAAGGCTCCCGATTTCTCGGAAGCCTTGTGTTTACTGGGCTCCCCCTCTTGGGCTCGAACCAAGGACCCTCTGATTAACAGTCAGATGCTCTAACCAACTGAGCTAAGGAGGAATATTTTACCTTAAGCGGGTGCAAATATAGCAGATTCTTTAATACAGTACAAAGAAAAAAATCGCTTTTCTATTTAAAAAGCCATTTATATAAATCATTCCCGTTGGCAAACAACAACAATGCGATCAACAAGAAGAACCCGACCATCTGTGCATACTCCAAAAACTTATCACTGGGCTTGCGTCCGGTAACCATTTCATACAATAGAAACGCCACATGCCCTCCGTCCAATGCCGGTATGGGCAAGATGTTCATAAAAGCCAACATAATGGATATAAATGCGGTGGTAGACCAAAAGGTGGCCCAGTTCCACGTATCGGGGAACAAGCTTCCTATGGCCGCAAAACCTCCAACTCCCTTGTAGGCTCCCGTCTCGGGGTTAAAGATTTTCTTCAACTGTTTTACGTAGCTGGACAAGGTGGTCACACCCTTGTCTATCCCCGCAGGGATGGCTTCCATAAAAGTGTATTCCTCGGTATTGATCTTAAAATAACCTTCGTCCTCCAAATCTTCCATGGTATATCCGCCGACTTCCAACCCCAACATGCCTTCGGCATTTACATGGGCCGTTACCTGATCTTGTGAACCATCTTGTCGCTGCAAGGTGATATCGATATCCTTGCCCTTGTTTTTTTCCAAAAACGCTATCACCTGGTCCCTGTACATCGCTTTTTGGCCATTCACGGCTAAAAATTTGTCCTTGGGCTTGAATCCAGCTTCTTTATTATGGGAGGTTTTGGGCACCTTGTTCACCACAAAGGGAACCCTAACACTCAAAAAGCGTAGTTTGTCCTCGTCATCGAGTAAGGTGGAAATAAAATCGATTGGAATTTCCTTTTCAATGCGTTGGCCATCGCGAATAATGGTAATGCTGTTCCCATTGATCAATTCCCCAAACACACTGTCAAAGGATTCCAATTCATTGCCATCCACAGCAACGATCTTGTCCCCGGTCTCTATCCCCAGTTTATCCCCAATGGTTTTTTCGGTTACCCAAACCCCGTCCTTAAGGCTATCCATGGGGATGTATTGCCTACCATAGGAATACGCCATACCAATGTAGATGACCACGGCCAAAATAAAGTTCACCGTGACTCCTCCCAACATAATGATCAACCGTTGCCAGGCCGGCTTGCTCCGGAATTCCCAAGGCTTGGGTTCTTCCTTCATTTGCTCGGTATCCATACTTTCATCGATCATCCCGGAAATCTTCACATAACCTCCCAAGGGCAGCCACCCGATACCATATACGGTCTCCCCTATTTTCTTCTTGAAAAGAGAAAACTTCACATCAAAAAAGAGGTAGAATTTTTCAACCCGGGTCTTAAAAATCTTAGCGGGAATAAAATGTCCAAGCTCATGAAGCACAATGAGTAAGGACAGGCTAAGAAAGAATTGAATTGTCTTTATAAGTATGGGACTCATCCGAAGTGTTTTGTTAAAACCCACAAAAGTAACCTTTTACCCAGTGATATGAAAACAGCATGGTGAACAGAGGTTTGTTTTAAGAAAGATTTAGCACCAAAAACTTGTTTTCAACTTGAAGAATCCTCCCATCAGCCGTAATTTTGCAAGCATGTTGTCCTTCTTTTCAAAATACAAGTTCTTTGGAGCTGTCCTCTTGGCACTTTCCGCCGTGATCGTCTATCTATTTTACAATGCCCTACAGCCCCAAAAGATGCTCCCCGTGTACCAACCTTCCATGGTGGACCCTTCTTTGGTGGACAGCACCTTACACTATAAAAAGAAGTACCATAAAATTGCTGATTTTGAACTGGTCAACCAGAACGGAAAAACCATCACCCAAGACAATTACAGGGATAAAATCTATGTGGCCGATTTCTTTTTTACCACATGCCCTACCATTTGCCCCATAATGACCAAGAACATGACAGAAATCCAGGATGCCATTTTGGATGATGACGAAGTCATGTTGCTGTCCCATTCCGTGACCCCGGTCATAGATTCTGTGCCCCAATTAAAAAAATACGCCCTGGAAAAAGGGGTCGTTGATAGCAAGTGGAACCTGGTAACGGGTGATAAGAAACAAATCTATGAGTTGGCCAGAAAATCGTATTTGGCCGTAAAGACCGATGGTGATGGGGGTCCCTACGATATGATCCATACCGAAAATTTTATCCTTGTGGACAAAGAGCGTAGGATCAGGGGCTTTTATGATGGCACCAACCGAAAGGAAATTGACAAATTGCTCGAGGACCTTAAAACCCTGAAAGCCAGTTATACGGAATAGGGCTATAGCCTTACTCACCGTTCCTTCATGACCTTATATGTTTTTTATGTATTTTTGCTGTTACTTAAAATCAATCTAAATAAATATAGTGGCTACAGTAGCGGATCTTGTGCATGGGCAAAAAGGAGTGATCAAAGATTTTTCGGAACATATCCTCCCTATAAAACTTTTGGAATTGGGATGCTTGCCCGGAAACATCGTGGAACTGGTACAGGTCGCCCCATTGAAAGATCCCATCTACATCAATCTTAGCGGAAGCCACATTGCCATAAGACGATCATTGGCCCAATGCATTGAGTTGGACATTATTGAAGATACGAAGGCCCTATGAGCAAAAACATCAATGTTGCCCTGATCGGCAATCCCAATACAGGAAAGACCTCTGTTTTTAACCAATTAACGGGCCTTAAACAAAAGGTGGGCAATTACCCGGGCATTACCGTGGAAAAGAAAGAGGGTATCTGTAAACTTCCCCGCGGCGTAAAGGCCCATATTCTGGATCTTCCCGGAACTTACAGTCTCAACACCACTTCCTTGGACGAAAGTGTGGTTGTTGAACTCCTTCTCAACAAGAACGACAAAAATTACCCCGATGTAGCGGTGGTGATCAGCGATGTGGAAAACCTTAAAAGGAACCTTCTGCTCTTCACCCAAATCAAAGATCTTAGGATTCCGGCCATCTTGGTCATCAATATGGCCGATCGCATGTCCAGAAAAGGGATTTCATTGGATGTTGCGGCGATGGAGAAAAAACTGGATGCCAAAATTGCGCTGGTGAGTACCCGAAAAGGCAATGGTATTGATTACTTAAAGGAGCTTATTGCAGATTACAAAAGTCTGTCCACATCTCCCAACATAGACACCACAAGGATTGCCCCGGACTACTTTGGAAGATTGCAAAAAGCATTCCCCAACGAGGATCTCTACAAACTATGGTTGGTCATCACACAGGATGTCAACTTTATGCCCATTGAGAAAAAACAGATAGAGGATGTCACCTCATTTTCCACCAAGTCCAAGGATGAACTCAAAAAACTGCAGCACAAGGAGACCGTATTACGATACCAGTTCATCAATAATGCATTAAAAGAGACCTACAAGGTAGATTTCTTGGCTGCCAAGGGGCTTCGAGCCTCCATAGACAAGGTCCTTACCCATAAGGTTTTTGGCTATTTGATTTTCTTTGGCATTTTGCTCCTGATTTTCCAGGCTATTTTTGAATGGAGCTCCTATCCCCAAGATATCATTGATGAACAATTCTCCATGGCCGCCGAATGGATTAAAAATACCCTGCCTCCAGGGGTCCTCACCGACTTGTTGGCTGAAGGAATCCTAGCTGGTATTGGGGGCATCGTCATCTTCGTTCCTCAGATTGCCTTTTTGTTCCTGTTCATTTCATTGCTGGAAGAATCTGGGTACATGAGCCGGGTGGTCTTTCTAATGGATCGTTTGATGCGTCCCTTCGGGCTGAGTGGCAAAAGTGTGGTCCCGCTTATTTCAGGAACTGCCTGTGCCATCCCTGCGGTAATGGCCACGAGGACCATTGAAAATTGGAAGGAACGTCTCATCACTATTTTAGTGACCCCGTTTACCACCTGTTCCGCACGATTACCGGTGTACCTTATCCTTATCGCCCTCGTTATCCCCGAAGGAAGTATTTTGGGTGTGAGCTACCAAGCACTGACCTTGATGTTGCTCTACCTCATCGGTTTTGGAATGGCGATTTTCTCCGCCATGGTCCTGAATAAAATATTGAAGATAAAAAGTAGGGTTCTTTTTATGGTGGAAATGCCCACCTATCGTTTGCCCCTTATCAAAAATGTGGGCTATACCGTATTGGAGAAAACCAAAAGCTTTGTGTTCGGGGCAGGAAAGATCATCTTGGCCATTTCCATCGTCCTTTGGTTTTTGGGGTCCAATGGCTTCTCCGAAGATTTCCATGATGCCGAACAAATTGTCAACAACCGAATTGGGGAGGAAGGGCTTAGCACGTATAGCAAAAATTACATCCAAAACAACATCAACAGTTACGAACAGGCTTTGGCAACCGACCATAACGGCCTAAGCCCAAAAGCCGTTCAAGATTCCATCCAAATCAGGACCCAAGACCTGATGGAAAGGGCCAAAGCCCAGGAAATTGCCAGTTATAAATTGGAACATTCCTACATTGGCTATGCCGGTAAAGCCTTTGAACCCTTGGTAAGACCCTTGGGCTATGATTGGAAAATAGGCATTGCGGTACTGACGTCCTTTGCCGCCCGTGAAGTGTTTGTGGGCACCCTTGCCACCATTTACAGTGTGGGCAGTGATGAGGAAGAAACCATAAAAAATCGGATGGCAGCGGAATTGGGCCCGATGGGGAAACCCCTTTTCAATCTGGCTTCCGGAATTTCACTCATGCTTTTTTATGCCTTCGCCATGCAATGTATGAGCACCTTGGCCATTGTAAAACGTGAGACCAATTCATGGAAGTGGCCCCTATACCAATTGACCTTTATGAGCATATTTGCCTACCTTGTTGCCATGGTGGCCTATCAAATTCTTAGCTAATGGGACTTCAACAATTATTGGTATACATTATCGTGGCCCTTGCCGTGGGTTATTTGGTCTGGAAGTTTTTCCTACCCAAATCCATGCTTTTTGGCAAAAAGAAAAGTTCCAAATCCTGTGGAGATGACAATTGTGGTTGTGGATAAAATTTCCCCAGTCCAATTTTTCCAGATAACTTCGACTTAATTCGCTAAAAATTAATAGCTTGTAAGGTAATTGCACCTGTATGAAACAGCTATTCACCCTTAGTGTTTTGTTCCTTGTTTTCTCCTTGGTGAGTTGTTCAGGATCCAAAAGCACAGCTTATAATCCAGAAATCGCCAAAGAGCTTGAGCAAAGGAACAAAGGCAATATCAGTCTACTTCAGCGTATCCGGCAATTACCAGGGGTTACCTTGAGAAACGGGCTTCCCTATTTCGTTAAAGCCTCCAATCAGGTCTTTGGTCAACAAGTCACCGAACCCTTGTATGTTCTCAACGGATATATTGTGGGAAACTCATTTAGGTCTGTTGACCAATTGGTCAACAGCTTTATGGTCGAGAGCATTGAGGCCCTGACCGGCGCTGAAACAGCAGAATATGGCTCAAGGGGTGCCAGTGGTGTCATCAAGATCAAAACCATCGAATAATCCCTCCCGTTCTTTTTTTTCTTTCCAACTGTAACCTTTTTCATTTTCTTGACTATATAAGACAAACAACAACCAAAAACAGCTATTGAAAGCGCTTTCAGATGAAATACTGATGCAAAAGGTTGCCGAAGGCAATCTGGATGTGCTCAAGGTCCTTTTTGACCGACATCACAAACATGTGTACAATTTTTTGTACAAGATGTCCGGCGATAGTATGTTGAGCGAGGATCTGACCCAAGATGTTTTTTACAAACTCATCAAATATAGGAGTTCCTATAAAAATGGCTCGTTCGTATCCTGGCTGTTCACCATAGCCCGGAACAGTCTTAAAAGTCACTTTTCAAGAAACCATAAGTATCACGATGGTTTGGAGGTCCTTGAGTACAAATCCGATGGGGAAGGAGATGAAAATCTTGAAGATTATTCCCAATTGCAGCAAGCCCTTAACCGGTTGGACCCTGAGGATCGTGAGCTGGTCATCTTAAACCGATATAAGGAAATACGGTATGAAGAGCTGGCGGAAATCATGGGAAGTACCCCTGGAGCAATGAAGACCAAGGTCTGCCGTATCCTTAAAAAGTTAAAGAAAATTTATTTAGAAAGTTTATAGCCATGGAGAATAATCACATTTCGGACTTGATTCCAGCATATTTGGATGGTATTCTTGATGAAAGCACCCAGAAAAAAGTGGAGGAGCATCTACCCCAATGCCCTAACTGTAAAAAAGAATTGGAAGAAATGCAAACGCTGTTCAAGGCTTTTGAAGAAGAAGACGCCCAAGTACCCACAGATCGACTCAGGAACAAATTTGAGAAAGCCTTGGAAGCCGAAAAAGAGAATCTGGGAAGAGTAGTTTCGTTGACCCCAAAGAAAAAATCCAATTGGGCCACTGATCTGCTCAAAGTAGCGGCCAGTATAGCACTTTTGGTGGCCTCTTTTCAGATGGGAAGCCTGTTTCAACAAAAGAAAGTCGATGGGGACATTACCGCTTTAAAAGACGAAACCCTACAGATGAAACAGACCGCCATGCTTTCCTTGATGGAAAACCAATCCGCCAGCAAACGCATACAAGGCGTCAATTATATTGAAGAGTTTGAACACCCGGATGAAGCCATCATACAGGCATTGGCCAATCGTTTGCTTCATGATGAAAATGATAATGTTCGCCTTACCGCTTTTGAGGCCCTTTCAAAATTCTCGGCATCGGATACCGTAAAGAACGTGTTCATCGAGGCCCTCGGAAAGGAAAAAAACCCAAGCATCCAGATTGGCATCATTGAGATGTTGGTACAGATACAGGAGAAAAAAGCCATCGCTCCCATGAAAAAATTATTGGAGCAAGAAGACACACAGCCTTTCATCAAAGAACAGATCAAAGCTGTATTACCCAAAATAACATAAACATCAAAAAACGAAAATCATGAAAAAAATGACACTTCTTTTCACGGCCCTTGTCCTAAGTGCCCTGACACATGCACAAAACGATTACACCAAATCCCTCAACGGGATAGAATGGGTGAAGATTGAATCTAAGGCAGACATCACCGTTAGAACGTACACATCCAATGAGATATTGATCAAAGCCAGTGACCGACACCAAGTTTCTGAACGTGCCAAAGGGCTCCGTCTAGTAGGAGAAGGCGGAAACGACAATACAGAGGTCGGATTTTATGTGGTACAGGACGGGAACACCTTGATCGTAAAAAATTTAAGGAAATCCGAAGGAGCCGAAATCTTTTTGCCCAAAAACCAAAATGTGGCCGTAAAGAGTACATGGAACGGAAACATAGAAATTGATGGTTTCGCAGGCGAAATAGAAGCGGATGCCCAACTTAATGGCAGTATAGAGATTTTGGACGTGAACGGTCCTGTTACCGCCAACACCTTAAATGGTGAAGTCACCGTGGAGTTTGGGACCGTCAAGCAAAATTCCCCCATTTCCATTTATTCCACCAATGGCGCTGTGGACGTCACCCTTCCTGGAAACACCCCTGCAGACCTTTCCCTAAGTTCTGTGAACGGGGACATCTACACCAATTTTGATCTAAAACGAGAAGAAAAGGATGGACTTAAATCCGTTTCGGGCCGTAAACTCAATGCAGCCATAAACAATGGTGGCGTAAGTATCTCCCTAAAGTCTACCAATGGCAACATCTACCTAAGAAAACAATAATTCAATTCATCATCATAAAAACGAATCCTCATGAAAAATGTAATGACCCTACTCTTGATGGGCTTCCTGTGCCTGTCCCTCAATGCGCAAAAAGTCATTGAGAAAACCATTCCCTATGCCAACCAATTCATAGAATTGGACGTAAAATTTGCTTATAAGATTGAAGTCAAGACTTGGGAAAAGTCCTCGGTGTATTTCAAAGCGGACATCACTACGGAAGACGGAAAATATCTGGACAAGTATACATTGGACATCAATGAGGGCAACAGTTCCATTACCATCACCTCCGACCCACAGGGCGTCTTTGATGCTTTACATGACGAGTGGAACAATAACCGCTCGGAAGGGGAGCGACACTACTACCACACCAATGAAGCCTATCAGTTCAACTATGTGCTCTACGTTCCCAAAAATGCCATTTTCAAGGTACGTAGCATCAATGGGGACCTGAATGCCGAAATCATTGAGGGCGATTTTACCGCTGACCTCATCAATGGAAACATTGAAATCAAAAAATATGCTGGCGATATGAACCTGAAAACCATCAATGGTGAAATAGATTTGGTCATGAAAAACTCCCGTTTGGTAGCAGAAACCATCCATGGCAATATTTATGCCGATGAAAATCTGAAACTGCAAGTAACGGACAGGCATGTAGGTCAAAAAGTGGAAGGCAAATTTGACAATGCCACCCATCGCCTTCGTTTGAACACCATCAACGGGAATATGTACTTGAGACTTTAGATCATGAAGATTTTCTATTTGGGGTTGCTATGGATTGGTGGAACGGTCCTGTCCTGTCAAAATCAAAATAAAACTGCACCTCTTACCAATACCCGTGAGCAGGATTCCTTACAGTTGATCCAAATGGTCGCGGAACGGGAGAGGGCCATGATCCAAAAAGACATGGCCTTGGCCATGGACAGGTTTGCCGAGGATGCCACTTGGATCAATTCGCAAGGATATTATTTTGAAGGAAGGGAAGAGCTTGAAAAGTTTCATGGCATGATGATGGGCAATGACTCCTTGGCGTATTACTATGAAGTAGGAAAACCCAAAATACGGCTATTGGATTCACAAAATGCGATAGCCTATTATTCCTGGAAAATGTTCTGGTACAAAAAGGAAATTCCCCCGGATACCACTTTTAAGGAGATTGGGCTGATGACCTTGAACGCCCATAAGGAAAAAGAGGGTTGGAAATGGACCGCGGTGACCAATCAGCATACACCATGGTTCTATCCAGAAATCACTCCAGTCACGGTGGACTGATCCCTTAAAATATAGGCGAGACAAACTTGTAGAGCAGCAAGGCCCAGCCCACAACCAAGAGTAATCCCCCAATTGGGGTAACCGGACCCAAAAAGCGAAGCTTTTCTCCCTTAGCGGCACTCAGACAAAGTGCATAAATGCTGAAGGAAAACAAAAGAGTGCCAAAAATAAAGCAGTTCGCGATAGCCGAATCCAAAGCTTGGTCAAAGCCCAGATTAAAGCCCAAAACCAACAGCACAATGGCATGGTACATTTGATATTTGACCCCTGTCTCAAAACTATGGAGTAGCTCAGGGGTCAATTTCTTTTTAAGGGCATGGGCGCCAAAGGCACCAAAAACAACGGCCAATAATCCGTAAAGTACCCCCATGAACTGGGTGAGAAAAATGGTTTCCATTTTTACGTTTTTTTGGTCAAAGATCAATACTGATCTCATAATCTGAAGTGACCTTAAAGGCACACTCCTTGTATTTGGGCGGTCCGAAAGCTTTCATCTTGGCCTTGGAAAAAGCCACTTTTTCCTTTGGAATGCCCAGCCAATTGGTATCCAACTTTCCATTGGCATTTTCATCATGGAAGACGGCCAATGCATACTCGCCCATGGGCAAATCCTGTATCTCCATACTCACTACACCTTCATGGGCGGGAGCACTTTGGGTTTTAAGGACGTCATCAAACGATAAAAAAGAATCATCCGAGTTGTACACCGCCACATTCACATGGCCTTTGGTGGAATCCACATTTTTAATGTGTACCGAAATCGTGTTTTGCGAAAAAAGGGATATTGGGGCCAACACGAGTACTAAAAAAATCAGTTTCATAGTAAATTGGGACAATTATTGGGTTGCATACCCTGTACGATTAAAAAAATCAATTTGGTTCTTTGAGGTTGTCCATCAATTCCGATTGCAAAATAGTATATATTTTTTGGGTTTCCAGACTGTCCTGTAGGTTGAAATATATTTTCAGGGAATCATGGTGGACCAATCTGATCTTTTGCTGTCTTAAGTCATCCACAAACACATAGACCTTGGTTTGGGTAATGGAATCCTTGAACACCCCTTTCTCCTTTGCCATCCATGAAAAGCCGGAAGAACGTTCCATTTCGGGCAATTTATCCACCAGCATAATGCTGTCCATGTCCGCAAGGGAGATTTTCTGGCGATAAATCCCTGAAAAAATGCTGAACTCCCCCTCCTCGATTTTCTGCCAATTCTTGTAATGGGCCACAAAGGCAAGGGTACAGGCCACCAAGGTAAGAACAATCAATATGTTCCAAAGCCAATGTCTTTTTTTCCTATTCATCCTTTTTATCCGTTCTGTACTTGTCAAACCAAGCCACAATATGGGCTACCTTGGTCATGAGATTGCTTGGCTTTCCAGCAATGCCATGGCTTGCGCCGGGAACCTCGACCAAGACGGTCTCGATCTTGCGCAGTTTAAGCGCGTGGTACAGTTGTTTGGCCTCACTGGGTGGCGTTCTTAAGTCTTCCATCCCCACCATGACCATGGTAGGGGTCTGTACATTTCCAACGAGGGAAATGGGTGAAAATTTCCAATAACCCTCAAAATTTTCCCAAGGTTGCCCAGGGTACCGATTCTCGGCATAATAAAAATAGTTGTCAGCCGTAAGGGTTTTGCTGATCCAGTTCATCACGGGCTTTATCACCGCAGCGGCCTCAAATCGATTGTTCTTGCCGATCATCCATGCCGACATGATTCCTCCTGCACTTCCCCCAGTCACAAAAAGCTGGTCTTCAAGGGCAATGCCCTTTTGGATGCAGTGATCCACCCCATCCATCACATCATGGTAGTCGTCCCCAGGGTAATTATTGTACAGTAAGTTTCCAAACTCCTCACCGTAGCTCGTACTTCCTCTTGGATTGGGGTAAAAAACCACATAGCCAGCAGCCGCGAACAACTGCATTTCCGTGGAAAAACGGTCTCCATAATTGGCAATGGGCCCACCATGGTTCTCCACCATGAAAGGGTATTTTTTGCTTGAGTCATAATTTGGGGGATACACCACCCATCCTTGAATGTCGCGCCCATCCACGGACGATTTGTACCAGACCTCCTCTACCCTTCCTAGCTCCCTGTAGTTGAGCAAGGCATCATTTAACCGGGTAACCCGGATAGGGTTCCTTGCCTTTGGTCCCAGAATAGCCAAATCCGATGGATATTCTGGCCGGGTTTGGGTATAGGCTATAGTCCCGTTGTTGGAAACACTGTATGACCCCCCGGAATAAGGCCGACCTAAGGTGGTTCCTCCCACATTGTCCACCAGCTTGGTCATTTTTCCATTAAGGGAAATCAGACCAACCTTTCCATTTCCCTTGTCATCATAATACACATAAACCCCATCGCCTTTGGCGTTCCATTGGATATCCGCGATAGATCGGTCGAAATCCTCAGAAACAACCCTTTTGTTTCTCCCATCCATATCCATGATGTGCAATTTTCGGACTTGATAGGTCTGTATCTTGTCCTCATACCCCACATAGGCAATGTGCTTTCCATCTGGGGATACTTGGGGATCATGGTCTGGACCATCACGGTCGGTCAAGGCGACTATCTTGCCCGTTTCCACATCCACCGAATAGATTTCACTATTTCGAAAACGGTACTCCCAATCGTCTACCCTATTGGCCGAAAAATAAATCTTGGACCCCTCCTTACCCCATGAAAGGTTTCCTCTGTGGTGCCAATCCCCAGAAGTAATCTGACGGGGCGCACCTCCATTGGCGGGAATGGTAAAAATATGGTTGAAGCCCGGTGCGATATAGCCTCTGCCATCTGCTTCGTGGTAAACCCGATCCGTAATCCGCGGCGTATCCTGCCATTTAGCCCCTTTGGGCTTGGCTGGAATCTTGGCAATGACAGGAGGAGCTTGGGGCACATTCATGGAAAAGGCCAATTGTTTTCCATCGGGCGACCAGGTCAATGAACTGGGACTAAAAGGCAATTGCGTAAGCTTGGCCACTCTTCCCGAAGCAACCCAATACATATAGATTTCGGAACCCTCGTCGGTACTGCTCGCAAAGACAATACGGTCCCCACTGGGAGACCATCGGGGACTACTTTCGTTCACTTCGCGAGAGGTGAGCTTTTGGTTTTGGCTTCCATCTGCCTTGATCAACCAAAGGTTGCCCGTAGTGGCATCTTTCATAATATCCAAGCCCATGCGGCGGTATATCACCCATTCCCCATTGGGGGAAATTTGTGGATCGGACACATATTGAAGGTCAAAAATATCGAGATAGGAAAAGTTTTGTTTTTGGGCCATGGTAACCTGAACGGCACATACCAAAAACAACAAACGGAAAAATGTATTCATTGTGTTACTTTTTTGAAGTTTTTAAAGATAACGCAATTCAATGGAGAATTCAATGTGGCCATAGTCCCTGTTTTGGAACTTTGATTTTCTATTTAACCGACCTACTTTGTCCTAATACCTTATTAAATCTTTCCAACTCCTTATCTTTAGGGTCAATGCTTAAGAAGCACCCCTTTTTATTACACATCATAGCGGTATTTAATTGATATTCAAATGCAAGCAAACAATTTCACAGGCAAGAACGTATTAATCACTGGTGCATCCCGAGGAATTGGAAGGGCAGCGGCCCTTGCCTTTGCCCAAAACGGAGCCAATGTGGGCCTCAATTACAGAAGTAACGATGAAGCGGCCGAATACACTTTAAAGGAATTGCCCGGCGAAGGCCATCAACTCTTTAAGCGAGACATATCCCAAAAAGGGGAAACCCAAGCCTTGATCGAGGACTTTGTAAAAGCGTATGGCCATCTAGATGTGTTGGTAAACAACGCAGGGATTTCCATTTTTCATGAGATAGACCAAGTGGATTTTGACCACTGGACCCATGCTTGGGAAAAAACGTTTGAAACCAATCTTTTTGCTGCGGCCAATCTTTGTTACTGGGCAGCCCAATCCATGATGAAATCTGGCGGAGGCCATATCGTGAATGTTTCTTCTCGGGGCGCCTTTAGGGGCGAACCCACCAAACCGGCCTATGGGGCCAGCAAGGCCGCTTTGAATGCCATGAGCCAATCCCTGGCCAAGAAGTTGGCGCCCCACAACATTTATGTTGGCGTGGTGGCCCCAGGGTTTACCGAAACCGAAATGGCTGCCAAGACCCTTACCCCTGAAGAGAGAGAAAATTTGCTGCGCGAATCCCCATTTAAACGAATGGCCCGCCCCGAGGAGGTGGCGCACGCCATTTTATTTTTGGCATCGGAGGGTGCAGCTTACACGTCGGGCACCATAATAGACGTTAACGGGGCATCCTACCTTAGAAGTTAACCCCATGAAAGCATCTACCATTGCCCAATTAAAAAAGGAACTCCAATATAGATCTCAGGACGAAGTGTTACAACTCTGCCTTCGATTGGCCCGTTTCAAAAAGGAAAATAAAGAACTGCTCACCTATCTTTTGTTCGAGGCCGAGAATGAAAGTGGGTATGTGGAATCCATCAAACTAGAGGTGGATGAATTGTTTGCTGAAATCAATACCAAGAGCTTTTTCTACATCAAAAAAAGTATCCGTAAAATCCTGCGGACCATCAAAAAGTACATCCGCTATTCCAACAAGAAAGAGACCGAAGTTGAGCTCCTCCTCTACTTTTGCGAAAAATTGAACACATTCTCACCTTCCATCCATCGCAACACGGCCATGCACAATTTGTACCAAAGGCAGTTGGAATACATCAAGAAAAAATTGCCAACCCTCCACGAGGATTTACAGTACGACTACGGGTTGATTCTGGAGAATCTATGATGCATCTTTTTGGAAACCAACCCCATGAGGGATTCAAAAAGATTCAGTACATTAGGATACGACTAATGTATCAACTCCAGAACTGACACTATGAAAATGCAACCAACCTCCTTGCGCATAGGGCTATTCTTTGCCCTTTTGATCCCCTCTTTTTTTATTCAAGCACAAAACATGGCCGTTGACACCAGCTTTTACAGTGGGTTCAAATGGCGAAACATTGGTCCCGACAGAGGGGGGAGATCGTTGGGATGCGCCGGAAGTCCCACCCGACCCAACGAGTACTATTTTGGTGCTACCGGAGGTGGTTTATGGAAAACTATAGATGGTGGAAACACATGGTCCTGCGTTACCGATGGTCAAGTGACCAGTTCTTCCGTTGGAGCTGTGGCCGTTGCGGAGACCAATCCTGATGTGGTTTATATCGGCATGGGAGAAACCCAACTCCGAGGCAGCATCACCCAAGGGGATGGCGTCTACAAAACCAAGGATGGTGGAAAAACATGGGACCACTTGGGACTAGAGGAAACCCAAGCCATTTCCAGAATACGTGTACACCCCACCAACGAGAATATTATCTATGTGGCCGCACTAGGCCACCCATATGGGGACAATGAAGAACGCGGGGTATTCAAAAGCACAGATGGTGGGGAGACTTGGAAAAAAGTACTATATGTCAGTGATAAGGCCGGAGCCGCCGACTTGATCATTGATAGAAACAACCCGAACACGCTATACGCCAGCACCTGGCAAGTATACCGCAAAGCTTGGAAAATGTGGGGTGGCGGCCCGGATTGCAAATTGTGGAAATCTACGGACGGTGGAGAAACTTGGACCGACCTCACCAAAAATCCAGGAATGCCCAAAGGTCCTATTGGCAAAATTGGGGTGACGGTTTCCCCTGTGGATTCCAATAGAGTTTGGGCCGTTGTTGAGGCCAACGAAGGTGGTGTATTTCGATCCGATGATGCTGGAAAGACTTGGGAACTCACCAATAACGAACGTAAGCTAAGACAGAGGGCTTTTTATTATTCAAGAATTTATGCCGACCCCAAGGATAAAGATGTGGTCTACGGGTTGAATGTGGATTTCTTTAAATCCACCGACGGCGGAAAGACATTCGACATTGAAATTGAAGTGCCCCATGGCGATAACCATGATCTATGGATAGACCCCAACAATCCGGAGCGAATGATCAGTTCCAATGATGGTGGCGGCAATGTCAGTATCAATGGTGGAAAAACTTGGACCGAACAGGATTTTCCCACCTCACAGTTTTATCATGTGATGGCCACCAGTGATGTTCCCTATCATGTGGTAGGGGCGCAACAAGACAATACCACTTTGGCCATGCCCAGCGATGGATGGGATTTTATGCAAGCTAGAATGGGTGCCAACCATGGATGGTATTATGCCGTGGGTGGTGGTGAAAGTGGATGGATCACTCAAAGTCCTACAAATCCTGATGTTTTTTATGCAGGAAGTCAAGGAGCACTGCTCACTCGATACGACCGCAGCAACGGTCAGACCAGGGACATTCAGGTGTATCCCCGATTCTTTTCCGGGGAACCGGCCAGTGCCCTTCCCGAGCGTTGGCAATGGACATTCCCCATTATGTTCGCGCCCAAGGATTCCAACATCATGTACACCTGCTCTCAACATGTTTGGAAAACCACCAATGATGGACAAACTTGGGAAAAAATCAGCCCGGACCTTACCTATGCCGATCCTGAAACATTGGGTAAAACAGGAGGGGTCATTACCATGGACATGAACGGCCCTGAAATCTATGCCACTGTATTTGCCTTGGCGCCTTCCAATCATGACATCAATACCATTTGGGCGGGATCGGACGATGGAAAAATCCACATCACCCGTGATGGCGGAAAAAACTGGACGGATATCACCCCCACTGAACTGCCCAAATTTTCAAGGGTGAGTATCATTGATGAGTCTATCCATAACCCTGGCACCCTGTATGTGGCGGCCAACCGATATCAAGTGGATGACCGTGAACCCTATGTTTTTAAAACCCATGACTACGGAAAAACATGGACCAAAATCATCAATGGAATCGCCCCTGGGCATTTTGCACGGGCCATTCGCGAAGACCACCAAAAAGAAGGCTTGTTGTTCTTGGCCACGGAACATGGGGTGTATTTTTCCATCAATGATGGGGCACAATGGCAATCGCTTCAACTGAACTTGCCCGATACCCCTATCCGGGATTTGGTCATCAAGGACAACGATGTGGTCTTGGGTTCCCACGGAAGAGGATTTTGGATTTTGGATGATATTCAACCTTTCCGTGAATACTCCAACGAATTGATAGCTAAAAAACAAGCACTTTTTAAGCCTACGGATGCCATTCGGGGAATTTATGATGCCACGTTCCAATATTACCTGCAAGAAGAGGTGGATACCATCACTTTTGAAATTTTGGACCGCAACAATGCCTTAATCGATTCCTTTGGAGGAAATCAGCCCAAATACGAAGAGAAGAAAAGTACCTCTTGGTGGGGTGGCAGTGCCAGCACAAAACCCACTACCGCCAAAGGGCTGAACAGTTTTTCCTGGAACCTCAGATATCCCGGACCCACCACCTTTGATGGTATTATTATTTGGGGCGCCGCTGCGGACAGAGGACCCAAAGCTCCTTTGGGAGACTACACCATCAGAATGAAAATTGGAGAGGAAGTGGTACAGACCGCTCCGTTCAAAATTACCATGGACCCCAATCTAAAAGGAATCACAGCAGAAGATTTGCAAGAGCAATTTCAATTGGCCTCAAAAATTACACAAAAGGCTAGTATCGCCAATGAAGCGGTTATACAAATCCGAAACATCAGAAAACAACTGGATAGTCTGGGCAAAACCGTTTCCAGCAAATCCTTCCAAAAACAAGCCAAGGCATTTCTGGTTACATTGACGGAGATTGAAGAGGACCTTTATCAAGTAAAGAACCGTTCCGGACAAGACCCCTTGAATTTTCCCATAAAACTGAACAACCGATTCTACGCTTTGCAGCGAAGCATCGAAACCGGGGATGCAAGGCCCACTGATGGGGCTTATAAAGTTTTTGATGAGCTCTCAAAAGAATTGGATGTTCATATGGCAAAACTGAACGAAACTCTAAAAAAGCAATTGCCCAAAATAAACGCAGCATTGCAAAAAAATGGGGCATCCATGGTCAAATTGCCATAAGATGCAATGGCTTGAACTTAAATGAGATTAAGTCTAAATTAACAACTGGCAGTATATCAACCTTGTAAAAAGTCGTATTTTTAGGGCGCTGTATGTTAAGGCTATTTGCCATATCACTCTCTTCGCTCATTTTTATGCAGAGCATCAACCTCCACTTTAATGATTTGGTGGAGTTGGATGAACTTGTTGAACACTATCAGTTTCACAGTGATGAATATGGCGACAACTTCTTGATTTTCATCTCCAAACATTACGGGGCGCAGAAAAACACTCACAGTCAACAGCATCAGGAAGAACAACAGGAACATGAAGAACTTCCTTTTCAACATCAAACACAATGTTCCCAACTTTTGGTTTTTGTGGAAGACCACAAACCCATTTTGGAATCCCGCTCGGAAGTCCCCGTTGCCACTTCAGATAATTTTCACTACCAAATGTCCTACTCCACTATTTGGAGGGATGGGCCTTTTCAGCCCCCAAAACAGGCATAATTCATAGTCTCTCCAGCCACGCTGGACACTTTTTCGGAAGCTTTATCAAATCTGTAACGCTATCTATTTCTATGAATCATGTTTTCAAACATCATAAACTTTAGCATTAAGAACAAATTCATTGTTCTGCTCTTTACTTTATTTATTATTGGTCTTGGCTTGTTTTCTTTGTCCAAGATTCCCATAGGTGCCGTACCAGACGTCACCAACAATCAAGTTCAGGTCATTACCACCTCAACCAGCCTTTCCACACAGGATATGGAACAGTTCATAACCTATCCTATTGAACTGGAAATGGCCAACCTTCCCGGGGTAAAGGAAATCCGTTCCATCTCAAAATTTGGAATTTCTGTGGTTACCATTGTTTTTGAGGATGATATGGGAACCTATCTCCCCAGACAATTGATTGCCGAAAAAATCATATCGGCCTCCAAACGAATCCCGGAGGGTTTTGGCACCCCGGAAATGGGGCCCATTACCACAGGTTTGGGAGAAATCTACCAATACACCTTGGATGTACAACCCGCTTATAAGGACCAATACACGCCCACCCAATTGCGGACCATTCAGGATTGGGTGGTTAAGCGGCAACTTTCCGGTATACCGGGCGTGGTAGAAGTAAATACCTGGGGAGGCTACCTTAAACAATATGAGGTGGCCATTGAGACCCAAAAGCTCAATGCGCTGAACATTTCGGCCAAGGAAGTCTTCACCGCCTTGGAGATGAACAACAGTGTTTCCGGTGGCGGGTATATCGAAAAAGTCAATCAGGCCTATTTCATCAGAGGGGAAGGCTTGGTTGAAAATTTACGGGACATCGAAGATATTGTCGTGGCCCGAAGAAACGGCACTCCCATTTATGTTCGCGACATCGCCCAAGTAGGTTATGGAAGTGCTCCCCGTTTTGGGGCCATTACAGGCAACGGCGAAGGGGAAAAAGTTCTGGGCCAGATTATGATGCTCAAGGATGCCAACTCCAAAAAGGTCATTGATGCCGTAAAGGAACGGGTGGCCGAAATTTCAAAGTCACTGCCCGAAGGAGTTTACATCAATCCTTTTTTGGATCGTAGTGAGCTCATTGGTCGAACCACCTTTACTGTGACCGAAAATCTGGTATTGGGCTGTTTGATCGTCATCTTTGTGGTGGTACTCCTCTTGGGCAACTGGCGTTCAGGGTTGGTCGTAGCCTCTGTAATCCCTTTATGTCTGCTCTTTGCCCTCACTTTGATGTATGTTTTTGGGGTCGATGCCAACCTGTTGAGTTTGGGAGCGATAGATTTTGGAATCATTATAGATGGGGCCGTTATCATCGTGGAGTACATCGCCTTTCAAATTACGGCCAAGCACTCTGAACTGAACGCCCTTGATAAGGAACAAAGTCAGGATGTTAAAGACGACATCACCCTAAAGGGTGCCACCAAAATGATGAATTCCGCTGTTTTTGGGCAGCTTATCATTTTAATTGTCTTTATTCCCATACTGTCCTTAAGTGGGGTTGAAGGAAAAATGTTCAAACCTATGGCCATGACCTTCAGTTTTGCCCTTCTTGGTGCCATAATATTGTGCTTTACCTACGTGCCGGTTGCATCGGCCATGTTCCTAAAGCCCACTAAAAATTCTGGAAAAGGGATTTCTGCGCGTTTGATGGATTGGATCAGAAAAAAATATGAGCCGATCATCCATTGGGCCATGGAAAGTAAAAAACTGGTGTTGTCCATAGCAAGTGCATTGCTCATTGGTGCCGTAATCTTGTTTTCCAACATGGGAGGGGAATTTGTCCCTACCTTGGACGAAGGCGACTTTGTGATCCAACCCGTGCTCAAGACCGGAACATCGTTGGCTAAGACCGTGGAAACCACCACCAAAATGGAACAAATCCTTTTGGAGAATTTCCCAGAGGTAAAACAGGTGGTAAGTCGGATTGGGGCCGCCGAAGTACCTACGGACCCCATGTCCATGGAAGAAAGTGATGTCATCATCGTTCTAAAACCCAAATCGGAATGGGTTTCTGCCGAGTCCAAGGACGAGTTGGCCGATAAATTCAAAGAGGCCCTTTCGGTTCTACCGGGCATTGAGGTGGAATTCACCCAACCTATAGAAATGCGTTTCAATGAGCTCATCACCGGGGTCAGGGCAGACATTGCCATTAAAATTTTTGGGGAAGACCTTGAGATTCTTGATGAGAAAGCCAATGAGGTAAGACAGCTCATTGAAAATGTGGAGGGAACCTCGGACATCACTGTAGAAAAAGTGGAAGGCCTTCCGCAAATGAACGTTACCTATAATCGTGCAAAAGTGGCCCGACACGGACTGAATATTGCCGATCTTAATGAAATGGTCTCCATGGGATTTGCCGGAAAGGTAGTGGGAAGTGTTTTTGAAGGAGAACGACAGTTTGACCTTGCCGTACGATTGAATTCTGAGAACAGAAAAGACATTTCCAACTTAAAAAACCTGTATGTTGACATCCCTTCGGGAGGAAAGATTCCCCTCAGCGAATTGGCGGAAATCACCTATCAAAAAGGAGCCGCAAAAATCTCAAGGGATGATACCCGAAGACGTATCGTGGTGGGCATCAATGTTCGGAATCGCGACCTCCAATCTGTGGTGGACGATGTGCAGGAATTGGTAAATGCACATCTGAAACTTCCAGTAGGGTACACCATCACCTATGGTGGACAATTTGAAAACCTACAAAATGCCAAGGCCCGATTGTTAATTGCCGTGCCCATTGCCCTATTGCTCATTTTTATCATGCTCTACTTTGCCTTTAAATCAGTAAAAGAGGCCTTATTGGTGTTTACCGCTATTCCTCTTTCCGCCGTAGGTGGGGTTTTGCTTCTTTGGGTAAGGGACATGCCGTTCAGTATCTCGGCCGGGGTTGGCTTTATCGCACTTTTTGGTATTGCAGTGCTCAACGGGATTGTGCTCATTGAGCATTTTAAAGAACTCAAGGGTTCGGATTTTGATTCCTTGGAAGATCTGATCAAGCAAGGGACCAAAGACCGATTACGGGCCGTACTATTAACCGCATCCGCTGCAGCGCTGGGCTTCTTGCCCATGGCAGTTTCCACCAATGCCGGGGCCGAGGTACAACGCCCGTTGGCCACTGTGGTCATTGGAGGATTGGTCACAGCGACCATGTTGACTTTGGTGGTACTCCCTGTACTCTATGCCTATTCACATAATGTTCATTTTGGAAAAACCAGAAAAAGAAAAAAAATGCCGAAAAACACCCTATTACTGATAGCCTTTTCCTTGCCTTTCCTTGGATTTTCACAGGAGCAATTGGGCTTGGAAGATCTCATAGCCCTTTCCTTGGAAAATAATAATGGTATTCAGGCCAATGCGCTACAGCTAGACAGGGCAGATGCCTTAAAGGGAACGGCGTTCCAGTTTGACAAGACCGAGGTGTATTATCAATATGATGAAAACAACTTGGCCCTGAACAATCAGCCCTTAAAGGTATTTGGAGTTCAGCAGCAATTTGAGTTTCCAACGGTATACGGAGCCAAAAACAAGCTACAAAATGCCCAGTACGAAGTTCAGAAATCAGCGCTTGAAATCCGAAAAAAGGAACTGTTCAAATCGTTGAGTACAGTGTATTACAAGTATCAAACCTTGCACCAAAAAGCACTGTTGTACAAAACCTTGGACAGCATCTATTCCCAATTTTCGCACGCGGCCAACCGACGTTTTGAATTGGGCGAGACCAATTATTTGGAAAAGGTAACGGCCCAGGCAAAACTAAGGCAAATTACCAACACCTATTCCAAAATACAACAGGAACTGGGAACCACCCATACGGAAATTGTCAGTTTGGTACAGAGCAATGATCCGTTGAACATCAAGTTGGAGAAACCCGAAAAGCTGACCGTAATCAATCCAGTGGGATTAATGGAAACGGAAACCGCCTTTTTGGAGTCCCTTCAAAATAGAAGCAACGCGGAAAAGCGATTGGAGGAGAACCGATTGCTCCCCGATCTTAATCTGGAATATTTCCAAGGAACCAACAATGGGCTGGGAACATCACTCTATGGAATCCAATTGGGCATCAAAATCCCCATTCTTTTCTTTGGGCATAGCAGCAGGTTGAAATCTTCCAAGATCAATGCACAGATCACCGAATTGGAAAACCAACAGGTCACCATTGCCGCCAACCAGACCTATCAAGGCCTTTTGAATCAATTGGAACAACAGTCCAAGGAACTGGTGTACTATGAAAATGAAGGGCAACAACTTTCGGAACAGATCATTAAAGCTGCCATGGGAAATTTCCAGAACGGGGAAATCGATTTTTTCCAGTACATCCAAAGTCTGGAAAATGCCTACGAGATCCAACTGGACCATTTGGATGTTCTCAACCAATACAATACAACCGTACTCGCCATTAATTATTTGACCATAACATTATAAAATCATGAAAAATATAAGCTTCATTTATGCCTCATTTTTAGCCCTGCTGATTGCGGGATGCGGCAATCAAAAAAGCACTGAGACTTCCAACGAAGAATCGACCGAAACCTCCACCGTCATCGTGACCCAAGAGCAGTTCAATAGTAGTAGGTTTGCCTTGGGAAACATGCAGAAACAAACATTTCCCAATATGGTGGAAACCTCGGGGATGATCGATGTTCCTCCCAGTAACAAGGCCATAATTACCGCACTTATGGGTGGTTTTGTAAAAAAGACCCCATTGTTGGTAGGTGACCGGGTGAAAAAGGGACAACCTTTGATTACTTTGGAAAGTCAGGAGTTTGTAAAGATGCAACAGGAATACCTTGAGGTGTTCAACCAACTTGATTTTTTAAAGGCCGAATACGATAGGAACAAGACGCTTTTTGAGGAAAAGATAGCTTCGCAAAAGAACTATTTGGAGGCCAAGAGCAATTATGAAACCTTTTTGGCAAAGTATGAAGGGCTTAAAAAGCAGTTACAGATGCTCAATATTTCCCCAAAAAATGTGGAACAGCGGATCATTACCCCTGAAGCGGTCATCTATTCCCCCATTGATGGAAGCATCACCAAAATGCACGTATCATCGGGAAGTTATGTCTCTCCTTCCATGGAAATTCTAGAGATTGTGGACAATGAGCACGTGCATTTGGAGTTGACCGTCTTTGAAAAGGATATTTTGAAAGTGAAAAAGGGGCAAGAAATCCAGTTTAGGATTCCAGAGGCTTCCGAGGAAACCTTTGGGGCCGAAGTATATTTGGTAGGGACTTCCATTGAGGATGCCCAACGCACGATTAAAGTCCATGGCCATCTGAAAAAAGAGGATGGAGGTTTTCTTCCCGGGATGTTCGTTGATGCCAAAATCATGACCGATACCACCAAAGCCTGGGGCCTACCTGAAGAGGCTGTTTTTAACGTGGAAGGGTCTTCGTATCTCCTAAAATTGATCTCCAAAGAAGGGGGTAACCTTCAATTTGAACGTGTTGGGGTTACCCTTGGCGACAGCTATGCGGGACATGTAGAGATAACCTCCCAAGAAAAGCTCAGCGATAACGACCAATTTTTGGTGAAAGGGGTCTACGATCTGTTTGGGAACTAGTTTTAGCCCAGCCCAACATCCAGAGTCATCATGATGATAAATCCACCGATAAAGCCCATTGTGGCGATATCGGTGTATTTGTCCTGTTGGGTCTCCGGGATAACCTCCTCGACCACCACAAAAATCATCGCTCCGGCGGCAAAAGAAAGCGCATAGGGTAAAATAGGCTCAAAGGTCAAAACCGCCCAAGCTCCCAACACCCCTGCAATGGGCTCCACTATGGCAGACGCCTGACCGTACATCCAACTTTTCCTCCGGCTAAGACCATGTCGGCGTAAGGGCATGGCCACCGCAAAACCTTCAGGAAAATTCTGCAGTCCAATTCCCAAAGCCAAGGCCACCGCGCCTCCAATGGTAGCGCCATCAACTCCAGCAGCCACCCCACCAAAGAGCACGCCTACGGCAAGACCTTCAGGAATATTGTGCAACGTTATGGCCAAGGTAAGCAAGGTAGTTCTGTGCCAAGGAGTTTTTACCCCTTCGGCCTCGCTCATCTTAAAATTGATGTGGAGGTGCGGCAAGATCTTATCCAAACCAAAAATGAATGCGGCCCCAAGCAAAAACCCAACAGCAGCAGGAATCACTTTTACAAAGCCTTCACCCTCGCTCATTTCAATACCAGGCGCCAACAAACTCCAAAAACTGGCAGCAACCATAACTCCTCCCGTAAATCCCAACATCCCATCCAATACTGCACGGTTGGCACTTTTAAAGAAGAAGACCAGACCAGCTCCCAAGGCGGTCAGTCCCCAGGTGAACAAGGTGGCGTACAAAGCGGCCAAAATAGGGTCAATACTTTCAAAATAGGTAATTACTTGTTCCATTATTCGTTCTTTTTAACATAAAGATTGGATGCAATCTGATGTGAAATGCGCAGCTCCCTGCCTTCCATGGCTATATGCAATGATTGATCAAAATCCTCTTTTTCCAAAATTTGGATGGTATGGCCCAGAGCGATTTTATTCTTGTCCAAAAACTTTAAGAAGGGTGCCGATGAATCCTTCACTCCAACGCATACCCCTTTGCCTCCGATGGGCATTTCACTTAAAAGCTGTTTGTCCCGCACCATGAACTTGCCATCTTTGCTTGGAATGGGATCACCATGGGGGTCAAACTTTGGAAACTCCAATAATTCATCAATCTTGTCTATGAGCTTTTCACTTTTGATATGCTCCAACTGCTCGGCCACCTCATGGACTTCATCCCAAGAAAAATCCAATTTTTTTACCAAAAAAACTTCCCACAACCGATGCTTCCTGATGATGGAAAGTGCCGTTTTTGTTCCCTGATCCGTCAACGAAACCCCTTGATACCTTTTGTAGTTCACCAATCCCTTTTCTGCCAATTTTTTGGCCATATCGGTGACCGATGAGGGTTTGGTCTCCATCTGTTCGGCAATGGCATTGGTGGTGATGGGGATAGAATCGCTACCTCCCAAATGGAAGATGATCTTGAGATAGTTCTCTTCGGAACGGGTCATGCAAAAAAAATTTTTTCAAAAATACATTTTTATTTATCAAAACCTATTTTTAGATTTGTCTAAATTTAAATTTTAGTCCATTGAAAATAAATTTTACATTATTCTTTGTTTTTGTTGTATCGAGTCTTTTTACAACTGCATTTGCCCAAGAGGCTTCCATTTCAGGAAGGGTTACTGACAATGGAGAGCCACTTCCCTTGGTGAATATATTGTTAAAGGGGACCGAGATAGGTGCAGCAACGGATATAGATGGGCTATTTCAATTGACCCATATTGCCCCTGGAAACCATGTGCTGATAGTAACATCTTTGGGATATCAAACGTATCAAACCAAAATCAGCCTAACCGCTGGAGCAGACAAAACCATCAACATTCAACTGGAACCTTTAGCACAAAGTTTGGATGAAACGGTGGTAACGGGCACCCTTAAACCCGTTAGCCGACTGGAAAGCCCAGTTCCCGTTGAGGTCTACTCCCCTACCTTTTTTAAAAAGAACCCTACTGCCAGTGTTTTTGACGCGCTTCAAAATGTCAATGGGGTCCGTCCACAGATCAACTGTAACGTGTGCAATACGGGCGACATCCATATCAATGGACTGGAAGGTCCGTACACATTGGTTTTGATTGACGGTATGCCTATTGTAAGTGGTTTGGGAACCGTTTATGGCCTCACCGGCATCCCCAATTCCTTGATCGATCAGATAGAAATTGTAAAGGGTCCCGCCTCTTCCCTTTATGGTAGCGAAGCGGTAGGTGGACTGATCAACATCATCACCAAAAACGCCATCACGGCCCCAGAATTTTTTGCGGATGGCTTTGTAACCGGGTGGGGCGAATACAATCTGGATGTGGGCAGTAAAATTGAAGTGGGCAAAAAAGCCAATATGCTCCTTGGAATCAACTATTTTAATTATGATGTCCCGATAGACAACAACGGGGACAATTTTACCGATGTTACCCTTCAGGATCGGATTTCCATCTTTCAAAAATGGGATTTTGAACGGGATAATTCCCGAATCTTCTCTGTCGCTGGTCGATTTTTTTATGAAGATCGTTGGGGAGGGGAAATGCAGTGGACACCAGAATTTAGAGGGGGTGATGAAATTTATGGCGAAAGTATCTACACCCGTCGTTGGGAAATTTTAGGGAAATATCAACTGCCCATTGAAGAGAAAATGTTGCTCTCTTTATCGTACAACGACCATAACCAGAACTCGGTGTATGGCGATACACAATATTTGGCGGACCAACGCATCGGTTTTGCACAGCTTACTTGGGACAAATCGGCCGGTAACCATGATCTTTTGTTCGGGAGTGCCCTCCGATACAACTATTATGATGACAACACTCCGGCAACTGCCGATGCGGACAATATTTGGATTCCAAGCTTTTTTGCCCAAGATGAGATAAAACTTGCCCCAAAACACTCATTTTTGGCAGGGTTACGCTATGATTATGACAAACGACACGGCAACATTTTAACACCCCGCGCGGCCTACAAATGGAAAATTTCGGACAATGATATTTTCCGGATCAATGCGGGAACCGGATTCCGTGTAGTGAACCTGTTCACTGAAGATCATGCCGCCCTGACCGGGGCCCGGGAAGTAATCATCACCGAAGAGCTGAAACCGGAACGTTCCGTGAATGTGAACCTCAACTATATGAAAAAAATCTACAGTGACAACGGCACTTTTGTAGGTATTGATGCCTCTGCATTTTACACCCATTTTTCGAACATTATTCTACCGGATTATGACACCAACCCCAATCAAATCATCTATGACAATCTGGATGGAAAATCGGTTTCCAAAGGAATCAGCGCCAATTTGGACGTAGTGTTTCCCAATGGCATCAAATTCTTGTTGGGAGCCACTTGGCAGGATGTCAGCAATACGGAAAATGGCATTACTCAACAACAGATCCTTACCGAGAGTATTACGGGTACTTGGAACCTTTCATACACTTTTAGAATGTTGGATTTAAGTGTGGACTACACCGGAAACCTATATGGTCCCATGCGATTGCCTCTTTTGGGTGATTTGGATCCCAGACAGGAGTATTCCCCTACTTGGAGCATCCAGAACATTCAATTCACGTATAAGGGGTGGAACAATTTTGAGGTGTACGGCGGCATCAAAAACTTATTGGACTGGACCCCGAACAAAGGCAATCCTTTTATCATTGCCCGCACCAACGATCCTTTTGACAAAAATGTGACCTTTGATGCCAACGGCAACGCGGTGGCCACTCCGGACAACCCTTATGCCCTAACTTTTGACCCAAGCTATGTGTATGCCCCCAACCAAGGTATCCGTGGTTTCTTTGGAGTCAGATATACGGTTTTTTAAAAGATGATCTGTCACTAAAAACCATTTTCAATAGTTAGAAAATAAAATCCTTTCATACGACTGTCTTCCTTTCCGTATTTTTGGGACCATGTCCCAATACGACTACATCATCATAGGAGCGGGAGCTGCTGGTATTCTATTGGCCCATACGCTTGGGAAAGATGCTTTTTTTGCTTCCAAATCCATATTGGTGTTGGACAAGGATTCCAAGAATCGGAACGATCGTACCTGGTGTTTTTGGGAAAAAGGGCAAGGCGATTTTGACGATTTGGTCTGTAAAACATGGGACACCATCCATGTAGCGGGAAAGGAACTTCGCCTATCCACACCCATAGCTCCCTATACCTACAAAATGCTTCGGGGGATAGATTTTTATTCCAAATACCTTCCTGAAATAAAAAGATGCCCCAATATCACATGGATTCAGGACGAGGTCACCCATATTCAGGAAAATGAAGAAGGGGCTTTGGTCCAGACGAAGGGAGACACTTTTTCCGGCAAAACGGTTTTTTCCAGTATAGTGGATTGGGATTCCGTTTCCCAACAAACTAAATTCCCGGTTTTACAACAACACTTTTTGGGATGGTTCATTACGACCAAAGAACCTGTTTTCAACCCAGAAGAAGCCACATTCATGGATTTTTCCGTTCCGCAAAAAGGCAATACCCGTTTTATGTACGTGCTTCCTACCTCAACTACGGAAGCTTTGGTGGAATACACCCTGTTCTCTGAACACCTTTTGGAGAAAAAAGAATACGAAGAAGCCCTGAAAAAGTATCTTCAAGAAAAATACAACAGTACCGAGTTTATCATCTCAGAAACAGAATTTGGAAGTATTCCCATGACGTGCTATCCATTTCACAAACATAATTCCAATGCGGTATTCCACATCGGCATTGCGGGAGGATGGGCAAAGCCCAGCACTGGGTTTACGTTTTACAATACGAGTCAACAAATCAAGGCTTTGGTGGCACATCTGAAGCAGGAAAATCCCTTGGACACATTCCATAAAAAGAGTCGGTTTGGGTTTTATGACTCACTCCTGTTGGACATTCTCTATCGGGAAAACCATTTGGGACAATCCATATTTGAATCGCTGTTTGCCAAGCGAAAAGCATCCTTGATCTTAAAATTTTTGGGGAATGACACCCATCTTGGCGAAGAACTGCAGATTGTGACGGCTCCTAAACCATGGCCTTTTCTAAAGGCATTGTTTCGAAAAATTTTTTAAACGGTTCGCTTCATCAAGTTCTCACCAAACTTTCGCAGCAGCTGTTTGTTGGTTTCGGGGATTGTCAACTGTTCCAATACCTCAAACGCTTTCCGTGTATAGGCTTCGATTTCCATTTGGGTCGCTTCCACGGCACCGCTTTCCGTAAAAATGTGCTTTACCACCTCCACTTTTGCCGCGGAGTCTTTCGGTTTGATGGAATAGAGGTGCAAGAGACTTTCCCGGTCTTCCTTGGTGGACTTTTCAAGTGATTTCAGGTACAAAAAAGTCTTTTTGTTTTCCATGATATCGCCTCCCACCTGTTTCCCAAAGGTCTTGGGATCCCCAAAAGCATCCAGGTAATCGTCTTGAAGCTGAAAGGCAATCCCCAAATTGCGTCCAAATTCATACATGGCCTCGGCATCCTGATCGGATGCATGGGCAATGAGGGCGCCCATCTGCATGGCAGCAGCCACCAAAACCGAAGTTTTGTACTCGATCATCTTCAGGTATTCCGGAATGGTGACATCATCCCGGGTCTCAAAATCCACATCGTATTGTTGTCCTTCACAAACTTCAATGGCTGTCTTGCTAAAAAGCGCCGTGAGTTTTTTGAAGATCTCAGATGGATAACTTTCAAAAAACTGATAGGACAGAATCAACATAGCATCCCCGGAAAGAATCCCCGTATTCAAATCCCATTTTTCGTGCACGGTTATTTTCCCCCTTCGCAATGGGGCATCATCCATAATATCATCATGAACCAAGGAAAAGTTATGGAACATTTCTATGGCCAGGGCTGCATCCATGGCATCCTTTGCCTTTCCCCCAAAAACCTCGGCGGTCATTAGGGTAAGTATGGGCCGTAACCGTTTACCCCCCAAACCCAAAATATAATGTACGGGTTCGTACAGGTTCTTGGGTTCGGTCATTTGGGTTCTTGACTTAAGATGCGTAACAAACTGTTCCCTATACTGACTAATGATATCGATATCTGACATGGAGCCAAAAATACGTGCAAAAAAACAAAAAACAACGGGTCAGGTGGTGGAATACTTTAGTGGTTATCCCCATTGAAAAACAAGCAATTGCTCCATTCATCAAAAAAATCGCCCGAAAAATGCAATAGATTTGAAAAGCTTCGTCTTAACAGATAAAGCAAGCAATCCGTTTTTTTAAATGGCCGGCAAAACAGAGAACCGCAACAACCTGACCACTTTTTTCAATGAGGAATACCACTCATTGCGAATGTACGTGCAGTCCAAAATCCGAAATACATCGGAACGGGATGCCGAGGACATTGTCCAGGATGTGGCGCTCCGTATTTATTCGCGGGCCGATGACCTTAACCCCATAAACAATATTGGGGGATTTGTTTACAGCGCCATTCGCAATAGGATCATTGATATTATGCGAGGAAGAAAAGAGCATAAATATCCCTCGGAGGAAATTGACAGGCAGTGGCAGGATTTTGCAGAGGCCTTTTATGGCGATGCGGACAATTCCTACTCACCTGCATTGGAAGAGGAATTGAAAAAAGCAGTGGCAGCGTTGAAACCCGCTTACCGGGATATCATCATTGCCATTGACTTTGAAGGGTACACCTACAAAGAGATCGCGGAAAGGACCGGCATCCCAACCGGAACGCTCATGTCGCGAAGACACCGGGCCATGTCCGTATTATTGAATAATCTGGAAAATAGTAAAGAATTTAAAAGTATATAGTCATGGAATATAAAGAAGACATTGAAAAAAGCGTGGAAAGGAAAGTGGAATACTATGTGAAAAAAGTATTCAAGGTGATCGCAATGGTCATTTTGGGTATCCTTTTTCTCCTATTGGCCAATTATGTGTTGATGTGGTTATGGAACTGGTTGATGCCGGACATCTTTGGGCTGCCCACCGTAACCTACTGGCAAGCCCTGGGCATCTTTGTCCTGGCCAAACTCATTTTTGGCTTTGGCTTTGGGGACGATAAGGGTGGAAAAAAATCCCATCGGAAGAAAAAACATGGCTTCTCCAAAAAAAGATGTGGCTCGCTCAGGCGCGATTTCGACGAATGGAAACACTATGACCAATTCTGGAAAGAAGAAGGAGAAACCGCTTTTAAAGCATATGTGGAACGAATCAAAAACGAAAATCATGATACCGAGTAAAAAGAACTTTATCCAAGAACGTTACAAACGTCAATACAAATCCTTTTTCTGGACTTTACGATCTAAATCTCCCTCCCAGTCCAAAAGAGACACCCTATTTCGTCAACACATAGTTGGTTGGTCCCATTAAAGATCAACCTTTAAGTGCTCGTTAAAAAAATGTAAAACCTTGGAAACTTTTTTTGTTTTTAAAGTTTCCATTCCTACTTTTGCCCCCATTATGAGGGAAAAGATTATACAGAAGGCGACGGAACTTTTCATAAATCTGGGGTTTAAGAGTGTGACCATGGATGATTTGGCCAACGAGATGGGGATATCCAAAAAGACCATTTACTCCCATTTCAGAAACAAAAGCGAACTGGTTGAAGAGACCACAATGACCATGTGCGACTTTATAACCTGTGGCATAGACAACATTGTTTGTCTGCAAAAGAACCCCATTGAAGAACTCTATGAGATCAAAAAGTTTGTCATGGTGAATTTAAAGAACGAGAAAACCTCTCCCCTGTACCAACTGCAAAAATATTATCCCAAGATACATGGGTCCCTAAAGGAAAAGCAATACGAGTCCATGCATGGCTGTGTACTGGAAAATGTAAAGCGGGGAATGGAAATGGAAATCTACAGGAGCAACCTCAATGTGGAATTTGTATCCAGAATCTATTTTTCAGGGGTCATGAGCTTAAAGGATGAAAACCTGTTTCCTTCCCAGATTTTTTCCAAACCTGATGTCTTGGACCAATATCTGGAATACCATCTAAGGGGCATCGTCACCCCTAAAGGACGAAAAATCTTAAACTCAATCATCAATTCAAACCAAGAATAAATGCGAACAACCTTAATCAGTTTACTACTATTGCTCCCATGGCTTTCCTCAGCGCAGGATACCATTCCCAGATTCAATCTGGAGGGGGCCATCCAATATGCCTTGGAACATAATTATAGTTCATTGAACGCAACTAGGGACCTGGACGATGCCCAGAAACAGAAATGGGAGACCATTGCCAGCGGTCTTCCCCAGATTTCAGGGGCCGTTAGCTACCAAAACCAATTGATACAACCTGTATCCCAGATTCCTGCCGAGTTTTTTGGCGGTGAACCGGGTACTTATCAGGAAGTGGTCTTTGGCCAGCCCCAATCCATGTCAGCTTCAGCAACACTAAAACAACAGATCTTTGATGGATCTTATATTGTTGGTGTACAGGCCACCAAAACCTTTTTGGACTACAGTCAAAACAACAAGGAGAAAACGGATTTGGACGTAAGAAAGGCGGTAGTGGAAGCCTATGGCAATGTGCTTTTGGCCAAGGAAAGTGTCCTCATCTCCGAAAATAACAAGGCTACTTTGGAGAAAAACCTGTACGAAACCAAACGGGTTTATGAGAATGGCCTGGGCGATGAGGAAAGTGTAGATCAATTGCAGATTACCCTTTCTTCGGTGGACAATCAGTTGAAAAACGCCAAACGATTGGAGATCATCACCCTCCAGATGTTGAACCTGGTTTTGGGGCTGCCCATTGAGACCCAAACGGTGTTGACCGAAAACTTGGACGACCTTACCCAAGAACAAATAGATTTGGGACTGTTGGACACCGAATTCAACATAGAGAACAACGTGGATTACAAACTGGCCACAAACCTCAACGAGCAACGTTACTTTGAGCTGAAATTGGCCAAGAGCAGGGCATTGCCCACCCTAAATGCCTTTGTGAGTTATGGTGGAAATTCCTTTAGTGACCGTTTCAACTTTTTAAGCAGCGGGCAACCATGGTTCGAATCATCCATTTTGGGTGTTGATCTCAACATTCCCATTTTCAGTTCTTTGGGAAGAAGCGCTTCCACACAACGGGCCAAAATTGCCTTGGAGAAGGCTAAGACCCAATTGACCGAGGCCGAAGAACAAATCTGGCTTCAATTGGAAAATGCCAAAAGCAATTACATCCTGGCCATTGAGGAATATGGAACTTCCAAGCAAAACTTGGAGCTGGCCGAACGCATTGAAAACAAAAACCAAATAAAATATTCCGAAGGTTTGGCCACCAGCTTTGAGCTAAGGCAGGCACAGACCCAACTATATACCAGTCAGCAGGAATACTTGCAGTCCATGGTGGATGTAATCAACAAGAAAACCGAACTGGAAACCATTTTTAATCAATAAACAAAAGAGAAAACCGTACCATCATGAAAAAAGCAATATATATAGCATTTATAACAGCAACTTTGGCTTCTTGTGGAGGTAGCAGTAAAAACTCGGTGGAGAGCGTTATAGAAAGTAACAATCTCGAGGCCATTAGGGCCAAGCATTCCGAGATTTCGCAGCAGCACAAGGCCTTGGAGGTAGAACTAAAAACCTTGGATTCTGCCATTGCACAATTGGATGACAATGCCAAACTTCCATTGGTGACCACCTTTGAGGTAAACCCTGAGAAGTTTGTCCATTATCTGGAACTACAAGGTGATGTGACCACCAAGCAGAATGTGCTCATCTATCCAGAAATGGCCGGGACACTTTACCGCGTATACGTCAAGGAAGGACAAAAAGTGGCCAAAGGCCAAGTATTGGCTTCCATTGACGACGGTGGACTTTCCAGCCAATTGGCACAGGCAAAGACCCAAGCCGAACTCAGTAGAACCACTTTTGAGCGTCAGAAAAGGCTTTGGGAGCAAAACATTGGCTCCGAAATCCAATATTTGCAGGCCAAAACCACTTACGAAGCACAACAAAGTGCCGTAAAGCAATTGGAAAGCCAAGTGGGCAAATCCACTATCCGTGCGCCTTTTGCCGGTATCATAGACGATGTGATCAAAGATCAGGGTACCGTGGTAAGTCCTGGACCAGGTTCTGAGGTGTTCCGAATCGTAAACCTTTCCAACATGTACATTAAGGTAGAGGTACCTGAAAGTCACCTGCCCAACGTTACCCCAGGAAAAGATGTTCGCGTGTATTTCCCTGTATTGGGAGACAGTGTTATCACCAAAATTCGTCAGACCGGGAATTTCATCAACCCCAGCAACAGGTCGTTCACTGCTGAAATCCCCGTGCCAAGCCATGATGGGAAGGTAAAGCCCAACCTAACTGCAAAAGTGATGATCAATGATTACACCAGTGAAAATGCCATTCTTATCCCTCAAAGCATTGTCTCTGAAAATGCCGATGGGGAGCAATATGTGTTCTTGGTGGATGCCGATTCCATATCATCCGATCCTGTGGCCAAAAAAGTGGTCATTGAAACCGGCAAGACCCAAGGGGATTATGTAGAGGTACTATCTGGCATCAATAGTGGTGATGGTATCATAGACGAAGGCGCCCGTAGTGTAAAAGAAGGGCAAAAAGTAAAAATTAAGAACAACATATAGCCAGCCAGTTATGAGCAAACAAAAGAAAAGCGTAGATAAGGAATTTAGGCTGTCCTCATGGGCTATCGATAATAAAACGACCATGTACGTGCTGATAGCCGTTATCCTTTTTCTAGGAGCATCGGCCTACTTCAGCATGCCTAGGGAGAGTTTTCCCGAAATCAAGGAAACCAAGATCTATATCAGTTCCCTATATCCTGGAAATACCGCTGAGGATATTGAAAAATTGATCACGGACCCCCTTGAGGACGAACTGAAAACGGTGAGCAATGTTGTGGAGATCACCTCTACCTCCCAGGAAGATTATTCCATGATCATTGTGGAGTTTGATGAGAACATTTCCGTTGAAGGTGCCCTGCAAAAAGTAAAGGATGAGGTAGATTCAAAAACTGCGGGAGAAGATTGGCCCACATTCAACGGAGCCAAGGTAGAACCCAATGTTTTTGACCTGAGCCTATCCGAAGAGATGCCCATCCTTAACATCAACATTTCAGGGGACTACCCTGTGGACAAGCTCAAGGAGTACGGCGAGTACCTTGAAGATGAAATTGAAGGCCTACTCGAAATAAAACAAGTGGACATTCGTGGTGCGCAAGAGAAAGAAGTGGAAGTGGCCGTGGACATCTATAAAATGATGGCCGCCAAAGTGAGCTTCAACGACATCATCAATACCATCAGCAATGAGAACATGACCACCTCTGCGGGCAACCTCATTACCAGTGGACAGCGTAGGACCATCCGTATTGTGGGTGAGATAGACAAGCCCAATGAACTGGAAAATTTTGTGGTAAAATCGGAAAATGGGAACCCCATTTATCTTAGGGATATTGCCAAGGTCACCTTCAAGGAAGAGGATAAGACCACATATGCCCGTGAATATGGCGCTCCCGTGGTAATGTTGGACGTTAAAAAACGTGCCGGAAAGAACATGGTGGCCGCAGCCGAACAAATTCAGGTCATTGTGGACGATGCCGTCAAAAATGTATTCCCACAGGATTTAAAAGTGACCATTGCCAATGATCAATCTTCCAAGACCATAGGTCAGGTAGATGATTTGGTGAACAACATCATCTTCGGTATCATCTTGGTGGTGACCGTATTGATGTTCTTCTTGGGCTTCAAAAATGCACTATTTGTTGGTTTCGCCATCCCCATGTCCATGTTTATGTCCCTAATGATCTTGAACACCTTGGGCTATACCATGAACACCATGATTCTCTTTGGATTGATCATGGGACTGGGTATGTTGGTGGACAACGGTATTGTGGTAGTGGAAAACGTATACCGCCTTATGGACGAAGAGGGCATGTCGCGTATTGAAGCGGCAAAAAAAGGTATCGGAGAGATTGCGTTCCCCATTATTATTTCCACATTGACCACCGTAGCGGCTTTTGTCCCTCTTGGATTATGGCCAGGGGTCATGGGGCAGTTTATGATTTATTTTCCAGTGACCTTATCGGTAGTTTTAGGTTCCTCGCTCTTTGTGGCCATCTTTTTCAACTCAGTTCTAGTATCCCGTTACATGACCACGGAGGACAAGAGTATGCCGCTAAAGCAGATTATCCGTATCACATCCATCATCTCCGTAATCGGACTTTTAATTATTCTGTTTGGAGGTGCTTATAGGGCTTTGGGATCTTTAATGGTATTGACTGCCATTATGCTATGGATCTATAGACTCTTTTTGAGAAATTGGGCCAATGGGTTCCAAAACAAGGTATTGCCCAGATGGGAACGATTTTATGAGCGGACTTTACGTTACACCTTATCAGGTAGAAAACCCATCTTTATTGCCATCGGGACTTTTGTTCTCCTTTTGATTGCCTTTATGGGCTTTGGGGCCTCGGTGGGAAGCCAAAGGACCAAAGTGGAATTCTTCCCGGACAACACCCCCAACCAGATTATCGTATACATTGAGTATCCGGAAGGGACCGATATAAAAAAGACCAATACCATCACCAAGGATATTGAGCAACGGGTATTTGACATTGTCAATGCAGATGCCTATACGCATGGCGATTACAATTTCTTGGTAGAAAGCGGGGTCTCCCAAGTGGGTGAGGGTGCAGGAAATCCACAAACCGATGGAGGTTCATCCGCAGAGATGCCCCACCGTGGAAAAATAACCGCCACCATGCGGGAATACAAGTTTAGGGAAGGGGCTGACAGTAATGATCTTTTAAGAAAAGTTCAAGAGGCCTTGAAAGATGTATATCCCGGAGTAGCCATTTCGGTAGAGAAAGATGCCGTTGGTCCGCCAGCAGGGTATCCCATCAACATAGAATTGGAAGGTGATGATTATTCCGAATTGATCGTTGCCGCAGAGCAGATGCGGAATTTCATCAATACGAGGAACATTCCGGGTATTGATGAGCTCAAAATCGATGTGAACAAATCCAAACCCTCCATGTTGGTTGCCGTGGACCGCAAAAAGGCCGGTGAATTGGGTGTTGCCACAGGACAAGTGGGGCAACAACTCCGTAACTCCATCTTTGGGGCCAAAGCCGGAATCTACAAGGAGGATGGTGAGGATTACGACATCTATGTACGTTTCAATGAGGAGAACAGATACAATACCAGCGCCATCTTTAACCAACGCATCACATTTAGGGATGCGTCTTCAGGACAGATAAAGGAAGTTCCAGTATCCGCCGTGGCCAAACAGGTGAACAGTACTGGTTTTAGTGCCATTAAGCACCGGGACACCAGACGTGTGGTTACTGTCTACTCTGCTTTAGCCCCCGGTTTTACAGATGCTGGTGCTATTGTAAATAAGATTCAGGAAGAGATGAACGATTTTGATGGACTACCATCGGATATCAAAGTCGACTATACTGGTCAGATTGAGGAGCAAAACAAGCAAATGGCCTTTTTAATGGGCGCTTTCTTTACAGGACTTGGTCTGATTTTCTTCATTTTGATCTTCCAGTTCAACTCGGTTTCCAAGCCTGGCATCATCATGCTTGCCATATTCTTGAGTTTGATTGGGGTGTTTGGAGGTATCGTCGCTACTGGAAGTGCCTTTGTAATCATGATGACCATGATGGGTATTATCTCATTGGCGGGAATTGTGGTGAACAACGGTGTGGTACTCTTGGATTATACCCAACTCCTTATCGATAGGAAGAAAGTAGCTTTGGATCTGGACGAGGAAGACCTTTTGGAACCCGAAGACTTTAAAGAGGCCGTGGTCAAAGGAGGTAAGGCAAGGTTGCGCCCTGTACTCCTTACGGCCATCACCACCATTTTGGGGTTGATTCCATTGGCAACCGGGTTCAACATCAACTTCTTTACCTTGATGAGTGAGTTTAACCCCTACATATACTTTGGGGGAGACAACGTAATCTTCTGGGGACCTTTGGCCTGGACAGTGATCTATGGTCTGTTGGTAGCCACATTCTTGACCCTGATCGTGGTTCCCATCCTATTTACTTTGGTATACCGAATTAAACTGCGAATCCATAGAAACCAAAAAAGAAGGGAACAAAAGAAAAAAGAACAATTGGATATGGCCGCCTAGGTCACAAAAAAAGCCCCTGCCAATGGCAGGGGCTTTTTAATTAAATTGTTTTACATTACTTGTCAATCGATACGATTTCAGATTGGTTCCAGTTTTTTACACTGGCAATCCTGTTGTCGCTGAAATCCACTTCCCTCAACAAATCGCCTTCCCAGAAAAACCATTTTCCAGTTCTCTGTCCATTAATATACGCCCCGGAAGCCATTTTCTTGCCTTCCGCGTTGTACATCAACCATTGACCGTGTAATTTTCCGTTCAGATAATAGCCGGTTTGGGCCATTTCTCCGTTTTCATGAAAATATGTTGCTTTTACCATTTTTCCCACTTTCTCAAAAGTCGGTTGGGTATCTTGCGGATACATATAAACCGAAAACATCACCGCCATAAAAAATATTGCTTTCTTCATAATACATTGGGATTTAAAATCTTGAACTACTTGTACTAACGCTATAAATTTATTTAAATTTTACATTAAATAAAGATTTACGTAACAATAAATTTACATTAAATTCATATTTAACTGAAAAATAGATAGTTAACTTTTTTGTAAAATTGCTTTTTATCCCGTTTATCGGTAAAAAAAGCACCCTTTTTGAATCAAACCTTTACGCTGGCCTATGATTGGATCGAGGTCAAAAGCTCTTTTATCAAAATCCTATGCCGATCAGGAAGGAGAAAATCCATATATCTAGCAATAAATTTTGGCATTCCTATTAAATTTGCCGTCTCATAACAAACATCATGTACAGAAGTAATACCTGCGGTGCATTAAGGGCATCACATATCGGTTCGGAAGTAGTTTTAAGTGGTTGGGTACACAAACTCCGTGACAAGGGTTTTGTGGTTTGGGTAGACCTTCGCGATCGCTACGGCATTACCCAATTGGTGTTTGATGAAGACCGCACCCCCAAAGAGCTTTTGGAACAAGCCAGGGAATTGGGTCGTGAAACGGTGATTCAGGTCAAGGGAGAGGTCATTGAACGGGCCTCAAAAAACCCAAATATCCCAACTGGGGAAATCGAGGTATTGGTCAAGGAACTTACCATTCTCAACAAATCCCTCCTGCCCCCCTTTACCATTGAGGATGAAACGGATGGCGGAGAGGACATCCGCATGAAATACCGTTACTTGGATATCCGAAGGAATCCGGTAAAGAACAAGCTTATTTTTAGGCACAAAGTAAGCATGGAAGTCCGAAAATACCTTTCGGAACAAGGATTCATCGATGTGGAGACCCCCTATTTGATCAAGTCTACCCCAGAAGGCGCGCGCGACTTTTTGGTCCCTAGCCGAATGAATGAAGGTCAGTTCTACGCCCTGCCCCAATCCCCACAGACGTTTAAGCAGTTGTTGATGGTCGGTGGGCTGGACAAGTATTTTCAAATTGTAAAATGCTTTAGGGACGAAGACCTACGGGCAGACAGACAACCCGAATTCACCCAGATAGATTGCGAAATGGCCTTTGTGGAACAGGAAGACATCCTGAATACCTTTGAAGGCCTTACCAAGCATTTGCTCAAGGAAATCAAAGGAGTGGAAATAGATGAATTTCCAAGAATGACTTTTGATGATGCCATGCGCCTGTATGGTAACGACAAGCCCGATATCCGTTTTGGAATGCAGTTTGGGGAACTGAACGCAGTGGCCCAACATAAGGAGTTCAACGTCTTTAACTCTGCCGAGCTGGTTGTGGGCATCGCTGTTCCCGGAGCAGCAAGCTATACCCGAAAAGAAATAGACGCCCTTATCGATTGGGTTAAACGCCCCCAAGTGGGTGCCAAGGGGATGGTCTACGTAAAATGCAACGAGGACAGTTCCTACAAATCATCCGTGGATAAGTTTTATGACCAAGATGATTTGGCCCAATGGGCCGAAGTCACTGGCGCAAAACCGGGCGACCTTATTTGTGTTCTTTCCGGGAACACCAACGAAACCCGTGCACAGCTCAGCGCCCTTAGAATGGAGTTGGCCGAAAGGCTCGGTCTAAGAAAACCGGATGAGTTCGCTCCTCTATGGGTCGTGGATTTTCCCTTGTTGGAACTGGATGAGGAAACCGGCACCTATCATGCCATGCACCACCCCTTCACCTCACCAAAACCCGGTCAATTGGAATTGTTGGACACCGACCCGGGAGCTGTCAAGGCCAATGCCTATGATTTGGTGTTGAACGGCAATGAAATTGGCGGTGGATCTATCCGTATCCACGATAAACAAGTACAGGCAACCATGTTCAAGCATCTAGGGTTTACCCCTGAAGAGGCCAAGGCCCAGTTCGGGTTTTTAATGGATGCCTTCCAATACGGTGCCCCGCCCCATGGTGGAATTGCATTTGGTTTGGACCGATTGGTGGCCATTTTAGGTGGACAGGAGACCATTCGCGACTTTATCGCTTTCCCAAAAAACAATAGCGGTAGGGATGTTATGATCGATGCCCCGGCAACCATTGATGATGAGCAACTCAAAGAACTCCATCTAAAATTGGATCTTTAAAACACAATCCCGCTTAAGCGGGATTTTTTAATACATTTAGGTAGTTTCATCAACCTCATGTCCAACCGAACAAAAAAAATATTCACGAAGTTTTTGAAATGGAGGTATAAAAATATCTCCAACAAAACCTTTGTGCACCTTATGAGTTTGGTGGTTGGTTTTTTGGCCGGGTTGGTGGCCGTTACCTTAAAAAACTTCACCTATTTTATCGAGTCCCTGCTTAAAATGGGAATCGTTTTTTCAGAAAATCAGCTCTACTTTATCCTACCCACCATTGGGTTGACGTTTGTGTATCTCTACGTAAAGTTCGTACACAAAAAGCCGATTCAGCATGCCGTGTCATCCATCATTTTCTCCCTTTCCAAAAAAGGGGGACTTCTATCGACCAAGGATATTTACGCCCCACTCATCACAGCACCGCTTACCGTAGGATTTGGGGGGTCCGTGGGACTTTTGGGACCGGCAGTCAAGTCCGGTTCGGCCATAAGCTCCAACCTTAGTCGCCTTTTTCATATTGATGCCAAGACCCGGTCCTTATTGGTTGCCTGTGCTTCGGCAGGGGCCATTTCATCCATCTTCCAATCCCCTATTGCCGCCATCATCTTTGCCGTGGAGGTATTCACACTGGATTTGACCATGATGTCCATGCTACCCCTACTTTTGGCATCAATTTCTGGAGTGCTCACCTCCTATTTCTTTTTGGGAAACGAAGTGCTTTTTAGTTTTTCCCTTACAGAAGGATTTGAATTGAAGGATACCCCATTTTATGTATTGTTGGGCGTGGGTACCGCCTTCGCCTCGATATATTTTACCAAGATGTACTTTTCCATACTCACCTTTTTCAAACGGTTCAAAAGTCCCAAGTACAAACTTTTGGTAGGCGGTATTGCCATAGGAATTATGCTTTATGCCATCCCTCCACTCTACGGAGAAGGTTTTGGTTTCATCAATAATTTATTGGATGGGGACCATTTAAAGGCTTTGGGAAAAACCCCGTTCGATGCTTATACGGATAACATTTGGGTAGTGATTGCCCTTTTGTTCGGCATTACCATTTTTAAGGCCATAGCCATGACCACGACCTTTGCCGCTGGTGGTGCCGGTGGAATCTTTATTCCCACCATGGTTATGGGAAGCGCGTTGGGCAATGTAGTGGCCAAGATCATCAACCATCTGGGGCTCGGATTTTCGGTATCGGAGAGCAACTTCACCCTGATCGGCATGGCCGGTTTGATCGCTGGGGTTATCCATGCGCCTTTGACCGCTATCTTCTTGATTGCTGAAATCACTGGAGGTTATGAACTCTTTGTTCCCTTGATGATTACGGCTTCCATCTCCTATCTCACCACCAAAAATGCCTTGGACTATACCATTTACACCAAGGAACTGGCAAAAATTGGCGCTGTACTATCCCACAATAAGGACCAAATGGTCTTGGGACTTATGGAAATGGACGATGTGATCGAGAAAAATTTCAAATCGGTACATCCTGAAATGTCCTTGGGGGATATGTTGCACGAATCCGTTTCCAAATCCAAAAGGAACATTTTCCCGGTGCTGGACGATGATAAAAAATTAATGGGCATCATTGTGCTGGACGATATCCGCCAATTTATGTTTGATCGCGACCTCTACGAAACCGTTCATGTAAAAAATTTAATGCACGCCCCTCCCGAGCATATTTTTTATGGAAAGGATACCATGAAACAGGTCATGAAAAAATTTCAGGACAGTGGGGCCTGGAACCTACCCGTTATCAAGGATGGCAAATACGAAGGTTTCATTTCAAAATCGAAATTATTGACGGCCTATCGCCGAAAACTCATCAATTACACCCAATGAAATTCAAGCTCAAATATATCATTGTCCTTATCGTTCTGGCTTCCATTTCCTCCATCATATTTGGCTTTTCCATTGAAGAGGAACAACCTTCCACTGCCCACAAATATATCGGTTTGGGTACCATAGGACTGTTTTTGGTGGCCATGCCCCTTTTCCTGTTCAAGGAGAGCAAGGGCAAGAACATGAAAGACTACATGCTCACCAAGGACAACATAAAAAAAATGCAGGATCAAGAGCGCAAAAACACTGGAAAAGAATAATCTCATCAAGATTTAATGGTTATTTTACCTGATTAGACGTAAAATATCCTACATTCGTGCTTTAACATTTATTTTTTTTTAATGACCGGTACAGTAAAATTTTTTAATGGATCCAAAGGTTATGGGTTCATTACCAACGACGACACAGGAAAGGACATCTTTGTTCATGTTACAGCATTGAACGGGGTGGAATTGAACGAAGGCGACAAAGTAGAATACCAAGAAGAAGAAGGAAGAAAAGGAAGGGTTGCTGCACAAGTGCAAGTAATCGGATAATTATATTTTATTTTGAAAAATTTCGAAGCCCTGGCCCATGCCGGGGCTTTTACTTTAGTTGAGGTTTCTTCTTTGGATAAAAAAACGTTTCAGTAATTCCGAAGCCTCGTTTTCCATAATTCCACTGACCACTTCCGTTTTGGGGTGCAGATGGCCTCCCATGACATTGAATCCTCGCTCCAAATCGGCCGCCCCATAGACAATCTTTGAAATTTGGCTCCAATATAGTGCCCCAGCACACATTTGGCACGGTTCCAAGGTCACATAGAGTGTGCAACCATGCAGATACTTACCGCCAAGAAAATTTGATGCCGCTGTTATGGCCTGCATCTCGGCATGGGCCGTTACATCCTTCAATCGCTCCGTGAGGTTATGGGCACGTCCAATGATCCGGTTGTCCACTACTACGATGGCCCCCACGGGAACTTCACCCATTTCGTAGGCCATTTCGGCCTCTTGTAGGGCTTTTTTCATAAAATAGGTGTCGTCAAACGGGTTCTCCACAATTTTTATTGAAACTTTTCACGAAATGGCTAAGCTAAGCATAAAATAATTTTACCTATTATAGGTACTTTTGTTTTTTATTCGTTGGAAACGCTTTTAACACATATCAATTCCCCGGCAGACCTTAAAAAACTGTCTTTGGATAAACTACCCAAACTCGCCCAAGAGCTTCGGGAATTTATTATTGATATTGTCTCCACAAAAGAAGGCCATTTGGGAGCCAGCTTGGGAGTTGTGGAACTGACCATAGCCCTCCATTATGTTTTTGACACGCCCAACGATAAACTTATATGGGATGTGGGCCATCAGGCCTATGGTCACAAAATTCTGACCGGAAGAAAGGAAATTTTCGAAACCAATAGACAACTTGGTGGAATAAGCGGCTTTCCCAAACGTAGTGAAAGCCCATATGATGATTTTGGCACCGGACATAGCTCTACGGCGATATCGGCCATTTTGGGAATGGCCATGGCCTCCAAACTAAGTGGGGAAAACTCCAAACAGCACATTGCTATAGTGGGTGATGCTTCCATAGCCAGCGGTATGGCCTTTGAAGGATTGAACCATCTTGGGGTCACCAATGTAAATGCCCTCATCATCCTAAATGACAATGCCATAGGCATAGACCCCAGTGTAGGGGCCCTAAAAAAATACCTCACCAACGTGAAAGCCGGTACGGCCAAGGATGAAAATATTTTTGAATGTTTGAACCTTGATTATTCCGGTCCATTGGATGGACATGATGTAAAACGCCTTGTGGAAGAATTGCAGCGCCTAAAGGAAGTGGATGGCCCCAAACTCCTTCATATCATTACCACCAAAGGAAAAGGCTTAAAAAAAGCGGAAGAAGATCAGGTGGTTTACCATGCCCCCGGAAAATTCGATAAAGTTACCGGGGAACGCCTCAAGAAACCCCAAGAGTCCCAACCCCCGAAATACCAGGAAGTATTTGGGCATACCTTGGTGGAATTGGCCCAAAAAAACAAGAATATAGTGGGCATCACGCCTGCCATGCCCACAGGAAGTTCCCTTAAATACATGATGGAGCAAATACCCGATCGGGCATTTGATGTGGGCATCGCGGAGCAACATGCAGTGACCTTGGCCGCCGGGATGGCCGCACAAGGGCTTATCCCATTTTGCAATATCTATTCCACCTTTTTGCAACGTGCCTATGATCAGGTCATCCATGATGTGGCCCTCCAGAACCTCCCGGTCATTTTTTGCTTGGATAGAGCTGGACTGGTAGGTCAGGACGGTCCCACGCACCATGGTGTGTTTGATATTGCATACTTAAGATGCATTCCCAATCTTACCTTATTTGCCCCCATGAACGAAATGGAACTTAGGAACATCATGTACACGGCCCAATTGGGCATGGATGGACCCATCGCCATTCGATACCCCCGGGGACAAGGTGTAACCATTGACTGGAAAAATGAATTGGAACCCACTCCATGGGGAACAGGGCGTTGCCTCAAGGAAGGGTCAAAAATAGCCGTCCTTACCGTGGGTCATATTGGAAATGAAATTTCCCGGTTATTGCAAACACTTGACCAAACCGATGCCATTGGCCATTACGATATGCGTTTTGTAAAGCCCTTGGACCAAAAACTGTTACGCACCATTTTTAAGACGTATGATCATATCATTACGCTCGAGGATGGTTGCGAGATAGGTGGGTTTGGTTCCGCGGTACTGGAGTTTGCCAATGCAGAACAATATGTGAAACCTGTTACAATTTTTGGCATTCCAGATAGGTTTGTTGGTCATGGAACAATTCCGCAGACGCATAAACTGGCTGGCATAGATTTTGAAACCATTCATTCTTTTATACAATCAACCTTAGACCAATGCGAATAATCTGTTGTTTACTCCTCTTCCTAGCCGTCTCCTTTTCCGCCAATGCCCAGATCAATCGTTTAAAAGTTTTTGAACCCGACAGTACCGAGACCGGCTTTCGGGTGGTACGGATAAAGGATGTCAAACTCAAGTACCTCACCCGTAGTGCAAAACTGACCGACCCAAGAACGGTGCTTAATCGGGTAAAACCCATTAAAAGGTGGTACAAACGCTTTGTACCCCATTCCTTTTGGGATAAAAAGAATGCATTTGGCCTTAATATCAATGAAGTTTCCTTTGTAAATTGGAATGCTGGGGGTGACAATTCCGTATCTGCCTTGGCCAGTGCCGACTTTGAACGAAATTACAAATTCCGGTACCTGAACTGGAAAAATGAGGTGAAACTACGGTACGGCCTCAACGCCCAAGAAGGGAGGAAACTGCGAAAAACGGACGATCAAATACGATTATCCTCTACCATAGGTTTTAGAAAGGACACCATCACCAACTGGTACTATTCGGTAAAAGCGAATTTCAACACCCAGTTTTCCAACGGTTTTAAATATCCCGACCGGGAAAACCCGATTTCCAGATTTATGGCTCCCGGTTATCTTTTTGTCGGTATTGGTACCTCCTATATTCCCCAAAATGAAAAATTCAACCTCTACATTTCTCCCGCTACCTTGAAATCTACCTTTGTTTTTGATGAAACTTTGTCCAACCAAGGTGCATTTGGGGTGGACGAGGGAGAAAATGTATTTCTGGAACTTGGTTTCCTCGTTACCAACACCTGGGAAAAGGAAATCCTTAAAAATGTGTTGATGAACCATCGCATCAACCTTTATACGGATTATGTAAGGAGTTTTGGCAACGTGGATGTGGATTGGGAAATGACCTTCAACCTAAAAGTCAATGAATACATGAACGCCATGATTGGCACCCATGTGATTTTTGATGATGACATTAAGTTTGACGAAGTCGTCGCTGAAGATGGCACGATAACCGATCCGGGAATATCCAAAATACAGTTTAAGCAGATTTTAGGTGTGGGCCTTAGATACGCCTTCTAGATTTTCCGTCCGGTCAGCTTATCATGGATGTGCACCGCTGCACTATCCGATAGACTGGCCACAAAACAGCTGGTGTCCAATAAAATCTTATATACAGAGGCATCCGTATTTCTGTAATTTTCAGGCAAGCTCTTGATCAATAACCCATCATAATTGTTGGCACGGCCTTCCTTTTTTCGGATCAAGGCCGTAGTATACATGTCCAACAGGTCCGCAATGATCCGATACCCTGCCAATTCCTTATCGATCACATGGGCAGATTGGTAGATTTTTTCAACACTCAACTTTAGGATATCATCTATTTGTGCTTTGTACTTCCCCTTATCCAAAAGTGCAGCGCCAAAATCTCCCTTTAAAATGGTTTCCTCGTTGTTCACAAAGACTTCGACGGCATCGCTGATCAAGGTGTTTATGGCCAAGGCCCTTAAATAGCTCAACCGGTCACTGGAGCTGGTCATGGCCCCATATTTTTTGGTGTTGATGTTGTCCTTTACCAACTTGATCAAATATTCCAACGCATATTCCTCTGAAATCAATCCCAAATTGATACCGTCCTCAAAATCGATGATGGTATAGCAGATGTCATCCGCCGCCTCCACTAGATAGGTCAAAGGGTGACGGTAATAGCCCATTTCCGGATTATGGGGATTGGGAACAAGTCCAATTTCGTTCACCACTTCCATGAAAAAATCCTTTTCGGATTGAAAAAAGCCAAATTTCTTGTCCGCTATATGCCGAGAGGGCTTTTTGGGCAACGAAGCTTTGGGATACTTCATAAAAGCTCCCAAGGTGGCATAACTGAGTCGCAACCCACCCGGCACACCGTCCCTGGATTCGGTCAACAATTTAAATCCATTGGCGTTCCCTTCAAAATCAATCAGGTCTTGGTATTCCACCTCGGAAAGAACCTCTTTATATTTTCTCCCATTCCCCTGCGCAAAATAATTTCCAATGGCCTTTTCCCCGCTATGCCCAAAAGGAGGATTTCCTATGTCATGGGCCAAGGCCGCCGCGGCAACAATAGCACCAAAATCATTAAACTGATACCCATGCACTTCCGATAGAAACGGATATTTGGAGAGGATCTTCTGTCCTGCTATTCGCCCCAGACTTCTCCCCACCACAGAAACCTCCAAACTATGGGTAAGCCTCGTATGCACAAAGTCTTTGTTGGAACCTACACTAATGGGCATGGGAACCACTTGGGTCTTGTCCTGAAGACTTCGGAATGCCGAGGAGAAAATAATGCGGTCGTAATCCACTTCGAACCCTAAACGGGTCTCGTTTTGCTCTTTTCGCAATCGTTTATGGGTATCGCCGTGGCGCCGTAGTGAGAGTAATTGTTCCCAGTTCATATTGGTGCAATATACGCTGAACCTTGGGTACGTTCCAAGAAAAACCTTGTCCCGTATTGCCCTTTAGACTCACAAAAGTTTAATGATTCCTTAATTTTTACATTACACTAAAGACATCCCATTAGGGCATTTTTGTCAGATTACAGCATTACAGCTAAGGTTTTCGTTACGGATATTAGTTTTTGTCGACTATTCTTCGAAATCCTAGGGCTACCTTTTCAATAAGGTAGCCTTTTTTATTCACCTCCTATCTTTAATATAACATACAGAAAACATTAACTTAACATTGGGTGCTGTTCTTTGCAGCGACAAAAACTAGTACTGTAATGAATATCAAAAAGTTAGCCCTAACAGGGTCTTTCTTTATTTTCTTATGCACCCATTTTTCCCACTCACAAGATTTAAGTTCATCAACTTTTGGTAAAGGAGTATTGAACATTGTTGGCAAGGATAGCACTTGGAGCTCCACAGTTGGGGCAAGAATGCAACTTCTGGCCATTGCCAATTGGGAAAATAGTGAAACCGATGGTTTACAAAACCCGGAACAGAATTTCTTGGTGCGTAGGGCCAGATTAAAATTTGATGGGTTTGTATACACGCCAAAGCTTCGATATAAAATTGAATTGGGGCTCTCCAACCGCGATATTTCAGGAGGCTCCCAATTTACGGGAAACACGCCCAGATATATCTTTGATGCCGTAGTGAAATGGAACTTTTATGAGAATTTTGAACTGTGGTTTGGGCAGACCAAACTTCCCGGGAACATAGAGCGTGTTATTTCATCCGGAGACCTCCAACAAGTAGATCGCTCCTTGCTCAATTCTAAGTTCAACATTGATCGGGATATGGGGTTCCAACTAAGGCATCATTTCAACTTGGGAAAACAGGCTTTGATCAGGGAAAAGTTCGCCTTCTCCCAAGGGGAGGGGAGAAATGTTACCGTAGGCAACCTTGGAGGACATCAATATACCTCCCGCCTAGAATTCCTTCCTTTTGGAAAATTCCAATCCAAAGGTGATTATAAAGGGGCCGACCTGGCACGGGAAGAAACCCCTAAATTGATGGTAGGTGCTACATACGACCTCAACAAAGATGCCGTAAAGACCCGGAGCAACATGGGCACATATATGTTCACCGATACCGGTTTCCATGAAACGGATATCTCCACTTTCTTTCTTGATTTTATGTTCAAGTACAAAGGATTCTCCCTCATGGGGGAGTATGCCCACCGTGATGCGGATGACCCCATTGCCAAAAATTTGGATGGTACCGAAACCGGGGACGTTGTACAAATTGGAAACGGATTGAACCTTCAAACTGGATATCTTCTTAAAAAGGACTGGGAACTATCCGCTAGGTTTACCAGCATAAAATTAGACGAAAACGTTACCGGAAAAAATCCAGCGAAACAGTATACACTCGGACTTTCAAAATATATTGTAGGCCATAAACTAAAACTGCAAACTGATCTTAGTTATCTAACTGTTGATCAAGGAACTGATGAGTTAATGTTCCGGTTACAGTTGGATGTTCACCTGTAAAAGATAACCTTAACATAACTTAATCATAGGGCATTCTCTAGATATTTGAAAAATTTTTTGGACTTTTAATTACACTATGGATAGTATTTACTTTTTGATTATGGTCGCCTTGGCGGCCTTGGCCATAGCCGACCTTGTGGTTGGTGTCAGCAATGATGCGGTAAACTTTCTTAATTCGGCCATTGGTTCCAAGGCAATTTCCTTTAGGACCATTATGATCGTGGCCAGTATAGGTATTGCCTGTGGCGCTATTTTTTCCAGTGGTCTAATGGAGGTGGCCCGAAAGGGTATTTTTAATCCCGGGCAATTCTATTTTGATGAAATCATGTTCATTTTTATGGCTGTGATGATCACTGATATTCTGCTTCTTGACTTTTTCAACACCCTGGGCATGCCCACCTCTACAACGGTATCCATAGTCTTCAACCTTTTGGGTGCGGCCGTAGCCATGGCCTTGATCAAAATCGGGGCGCAAAATGGGAATTTCACGGATGTGATCAACTACATCAATACGGATAAGGCCATTGAAATTATTATAGGCATCCTTTCGTCCGTTGTCATTGCATTTACCATTGGGGCTTTGGTGCAATGGGTATCAAGACTTTTGCTATCCTATGATTTTCAGAAAAAACCCAAATGGACCGGAGCTATTTTTGGAGGTGTTGCTCTTTCGGCGATTACCTATTTTATCCTGATAAAAGGGATTAAAGGAACTCCCTTTGCCGACCAAACCTATGGTTTTATCAACGGCATGACCATCAAGGATTTTTTAGAGACCCAAGTGTACGGGGTCGTAGTGGTGAACTTCATGATCTGGGCCCTTATTTCCTACGTGCTCATCATGTTTGCCAATACCAATATCTATAAGTTGATCATTGGTGTTGGAACTTTTGCATTGGCATTGGCCTTTGCCGGAAACGACCTTGTCAATTTCATTGGAGTACCTATTGCTGCTTGGCAATCCTATGAAGCTTGGGTGGTTTCTGGAACCCCTGCTTCCGAATTTAGTATGGAAATCCTTGCTACAAAAGTGGAAACCCCTACGCTGCTTTTGTTCATATCCGGAATGATCATGGTGGCCACCCTTTGGTTTTCCAAAAAAGCACGTTATGTTGCCGACACGGAAATCAATCTCTCACGTGAAGGCGAGGCCAAGGAACGGTTTCAACCCAATTACTTGTCCAGAAGTCTTGTACGGTACTCCATTGCCGTATCTGAATGGATAACTTCCATAGTCCCTCCTTCAGTACAGGGCGCCATCGACAAAAGATTCAAAAAACCTGTAATCAACCTATCCAAGGATAAAGTGTTGCACTTACCTGCTTTTGATATGATCAGGGCATCTGTCAACTTGATGGTAGCAGGTATCCTGATTTCAGTGGCCACTTCCTATAAACTCCCCCTTTCCACCACCTACGTAACCTTTATGGTAGCTATGGGAACCTCTTTGGCCGATAGGGCTTGGGGGGCCGAAAGTGCCGTATACAGGGTAGCAGGGGTTCTTAATGTTATTGCCGGATGGTTCAGTACCGCCATTATAGCGTTCATTGCCGCAGGGACCATTCTAACGCTAATCAGTTTTGGTAAAGGTGCCGCAATTGCCATTCTTTTGTTTGCAGCAGTGCTTCTTTTGGTAAGAAACTATATCTCCTATAATAAGAAAACCAAGGAAATCAAGGTGGAAGACCGTTTGAGAAGAGCCGAAAGCAGCTCCATACAAGGTGTGATAGAGGAAAGTGCCGCCAACATTGCCAACGCCGTTAAGCGTAGTAACAGAATCTACTCCAACTCCATCAATGGATTGGCCAAACAAGATTTGAACTTCTTAAAGAAGAACAAAAAGCAGAGCAGCAAACTTTCTTCCGAGATTGAGGACCTCCGTGAACACACCTTCTACTTTATCAAGAACCTTGAGGAAGCCCATATTGGCGCCAGTAACTTTTACATCAATGCGATGGGCCATTTGACCGATATGTCCCAGTCCCTTGAATACATTGGAAAAGTGAGCTTTAACCATGTGTACAACAACCATAAAAAATTAAAGTACAACCAGATAAAGGAGCTCAAGGAAATCGACCAGAAACTACAGGAGATTTTTGACAGGACCCAAGAAACCTTCGAAAAGAAATCCTTTGACAAGATTGACGCCATCCTGAATTCCAAGCAAGAACTGTATGATCTGGTATTGCAAAAAATTGATCGTCAGGTCTCAAGAACCCGAACCGAGGAGTCCAGTCCAAAAAATACAACTCTGTATTTCTCCCTATTGTTGGAGACACGGGACCTAATGACCGCCATGATGGATCTTTTGGAGCAGTATTATCAAGAATACGACAGTTCCGTTCCTCCTGCCAAGATAGAACAGGAGCAGTAAGCAACAATATCATTGCATAAAGTACTATCTTGTACCTAAAATTTTAGGTACAAGATGGTCAAATATGCGTTTTTCACCTTCCTAATTACATGCGTAACGGTCCATGTTGGCAATTCCCAAAAACTGCCAACGGCCGATAAAGTACTTGAAAAGGCCATTGCCTTCCATGACCCCGATGACAACTGGAGCTATTTTGATGCCTCTTTTAAGGTGATTATGGAGTCCCCCAATGCACCGAAGCGAACCAGTACCATAAAAGCCGATTTTGTCAACCAAGAATTTGTGTTGGAGGTGGAGCAGGGTGGCAACGCCTATTCCTATGACATGAGCAAGGGCAATTGCTCAATAACCCTAAACGGTAGCACAGAGTTTTCAAAAGCAGATGCAGAGAAATTTAGGTTATCCTGCGAACGGGGCAGGACCATGAAAAATTACTATACCTATCTGTATGGGCTTCCCATGAAGCTAAAAGACCCTGGGACACTGTTGGATGGAAAAGTGGAGGTTAAAACCTTCAAAGGCAAGGAATATCTTGTCTTAAAAGTTCGATATGATGAAAAAGTAGGCAGTGACACCTGGTATTTCTATTTTGATCCGGAGACCTATGCCATGGAAGTGTACCAATTTTACCATGATGAAAGCAAAAATGACGGGGAATACATCCTTTTGGAAGGGTTGGAAGAAATCAACGGGATACAAATGCCCAAAACACGGGCTTGGTATTTAAACAAGGATGACAAATATCTAGGAACGGATATTCTTACCAAAGACTTACCCTAGGTTCCTAACGGTAAAAGTTCATCTCGTCCATATACTTCCAGACGGCGTTGGGGAGTAATGGTCTTATATTTTTCCCATTTTTATGTTCCCTACGGATAAAAGTGGATGAAATTTCCATGATGGGGGCAGCCACCCGCACCACCTTGGGATGGTCCTTGAACTGCAGCTCCACCTCCCCTTCCGAAACGCGAGGATAGACATATAAGGAATACTGTTCCAAAATGGTTTCGTAGTTTTTCCATTTATGGAAACTTTTCAGGTTGTCCTCTCCCATAATCAGGGAAAACTGATGGTCTTCCCCATACCTTTCATCCAAATGCACCAAAGTGTTCACGGTATAGTTGGGCTGAGGCAGGTCAAACTCAATTTTGCTGGGTTTTAACTTGGGGTATTCCTGTACGGCCTCATATACCATTTGATATCGATGGTGGTCATCCAAAAGTGATTGCTTGGTCTTGAACGGACTTTGCGGGGTGATCACAAACCAAACCTCATTCAGATCGGAAAACTCCACCAGATGGTTGGCAATGACCAAATGACCTATATGAATGGGGTTGAATGTTCCAAAGAAGAGCCCTACCTTCTTCATAAGCTATTCCTCTTTTGCATCTGGAATCTTGGCCCCAACATATTCGGCAACCAATTCATGGGCTTCTTTAAGGGCCGTATCCAAATCATAGTTCTTGATGATACGGTCAAACTGGGGAGCTGTAGCCAATTCAACCGAGGCCTTGGCCACCCGCATATTGATCTTATCCTCACTTTCCGTGCTACGCTTTTTAAGGCGAATCTTGAGCTCGTCCACACTGGGCGGCTTCACAAAAACGGCCAAAGTCTGTTCGGGGAATTTCTTTTTGATACGGAGCCCCCCGACCACATCAATGTCAAAAATGACATTCTTACCTTCTGCCCATAAGCGTTCCACCTCACTCTTTAAAGTGCCATAAAAATTATCGCGATATACTTCTTCCCATTCCAAGAAGTCATCTTCCTTGATATGTCTCTTGAACTCGGAAATGGACATGAAATAATAATTTATCCCATGTTTTTCCTTGCCCCTGCGTGGTCTGGAGGTGGCCGAAACGGAAAAGGCCAAGTTCAGTTCGGGCTGATCCAACAAGTACTTTACAATCGTTGTTTTCCCACTTCCCGATGGAGCCGAAAAAATAATGAGTTTCCCTCCTTGCGTCATAATACATTCAGCATTTGTTCCTTGATTTTTTCCAGTTCATCCTTCATCTGCACCACCACTTGTTGCATGGGGGCATAATTGGCCTTGGAGCCAATGGTATTGATCTCCCTTCCTATTTCTTGGGAAATGAATCCCAGTTTCTTCCCATTGGAATCGTCGGAGTTCAAGGTGGTTTCAAAATAATTCAAATGGTTGTCCAGACGCACCTTTTCCTCAGTAATGTCATATTTCTCCAAATAGTAGATGAGCTCCTGTTCAAAACGGTTCTCATCCACTTCCACTTGTAGATCCGATACGGCTCGTTCCAAACGCTCACGCACGCTGGCCAAACGTTCAGGGTCAAGGGATTTCACCTTATCCAACAAGGCTTTCAGGTTGGTCAAACGTTCCACAAAATCTTTTTCCAAAACCTTGCCTTCCTCATTTCTGAATTCGATTATTTTGGACAGGGCCTGGTCAAGGGCTTCCTTGATGGCTTTGTACTCTTCAACATCAATGTCGTTCTTGTCCGTTTTCAGGGTGTCCGGCATACGCAAGGCCAGTTCCAAGAGCTTTAAATCGTCACCCTGGGCAATCGCTGACAACTGTTCCATATAATTCCTGACCACCCCTTGGTTAACTTCGGCAGTGGTTTCTTCCCCAGTAATTTCAACGTAAAGGCTTAGATCAACCTTTCCCCTGATCAGGACATCGGCTATCATCTTTCTGAACTCCAGCTCTTTTTCCCGAAAGGTTTGGGGAATCCTAGCGTTGATATCCAAATTTTTACTGTTGAGCGATTTAAGCTCTACCGTAATTTTTTTTGATGGAAGCTGTACAACATGCTTTCCAAAGCCGGTCATGGATTGAATCATATGAAACGATAAATTTTGCCAAAGGTAACCAAAATAGGTATTGGCCCTTTAACTACTAATTGTTGAAGATAGAGGGTGACTTTAGTCCAGCTCCCTTACCCAAATGTTCCTATAGCTTACCCTACTATTGTCTTGGTGGTCCTGCAACATCAATGGTCCCTTTCCATGTGGCGGGTTCTTGGGCCACCCAATGTACGGTGTGGTTCCCTTGATCTCTACATGATCTTGGATCAACACCCCATTTTGGATTACCGTGAGTGTCCCTGATTTGGTTTTTTGCCCTTTTTCAAACTCCGGGGCATGATAGATGATATCGTAGGTATTCCACTCCCCTGTTGGCACGGAGACCATGGCCAAGGGCACATGCTGCTTATACACCGACCCCACCTGACCGTTCACGTAGGTATCATTGTCGTTGTTGTCCAGCACCTGTACTTCATACATACCCGACAAAAAGATACCGCTATTGGCACGGCTTTGTCCTTTTCCATTTACTTGGGAAGGAGACTTCCATTCAATGTGCAATTGGATGCTCCCAAAATTCTGTTGGGTCTGGATATTGCCTGTTTTGTCCTTTACGGTCATGCTCCCATCCTTGTTCAGCGTCCATTTTGCAGCAGTGCTATCCGTGGTGCTGATCCATCCATCTAAATTGGAGCCATCAAAAAGAACAATAGCATCACTGGGTGGTGCACCGTTGCTTCCCGGCACCACTTTTGGAGGAACGGGTTCATAAACCTCGGTGGCTTCTGGTTGGGTGGGTTCTTTCTCTTGACCGAAGGCAAAAGCCCCAGTTAAGACGCACAGGGCCAAAAGGGCATTCTTGCTTGTCATCATATTATAGCTCCTTTATCTTAATATTTCTGAACGCCACAATATTTCCGTGATCTTGCAACCCAATCTTTCCGGTTTGATAGGCCCCGAAACCTTCCCATCCTTTAAATTTGGAATTGGCAACCATCTCATCCCATTCCGGACCATGTACCGGAAACTCCACAACCTTTTTACCATTAAGGACCACTTGTCCTTGATTGGTTTTATGGTTGATGGTCAATTCCACTAGATTCCATTCGCCTACAGGTTTTACTGTTTTTTCCGATACGGCAATCATATCGTACAAAGCTCCAGCTTGATGGGTAGTTCCATTTTTGCCATCAGGATGCCCTTCATTATCCAATACCTGAATTTCCGGACCTGTTGCATAAGGTGCTCCATATTTCTCGTCTTCAAATATTCCATAGAAAATTCCACTGTTTCCACCTTCGGAAATTTTCCACTCCAAGGACAGTACAAAATTCGTATAGTCCTTATCTGTGACAATATCATACACCTCCCCTTTCTTTCTTTCTTTTGGCGGATAGTACACCATGGCGCCATCTTCCAGCTTCCAAGGTTCTCCTATCTCACCTCCGTTGTATAAATGCCATCCATCAAAGGAAGAGCCATCGAACAAAACCGTCCATGTGGGTTCTTCCTGTGTTTTCGTTACCTCTTGTGTAACTTCTTCGGTTGCATTCTCCTTGGGCTTTTCCTTGCAGGCAAAGGCTACTGCAAGTGCCATCAAAATGATTGGTTTTTTCATATTCCTAATATTCTTTTAAGTTTTTCCGAATCCACTGCCGAGCCTGCAAAATCATCAAAGGTCTTGGTCGTAGCTTCTATAATATGATCTTGGATGAACTTGGCACCCTCACGTGCACCTTGTTCAGGGCTTTTTATACAACATTCCCATTCCATCACGGCCCAAACATCGCAACCGTATTGGGTCAATTTGGAGAATATGGTCTTAAAATCGATTTGTCCATCACCCAAAGAGCGATATCTCCCAGCTCTATCTCCCCAATCATTGTAGCCACCAAAGGCCCCTTTCTTTCCTGTTGGGTTAAACTCAGAATCCTTTACGTGAAACGATTTTATAAACTCGTGATAATGGTCTATGTAAGCGATATAATCCAGTTGCTGCAACACAAAATGACTTGGATCGTAAAGAATATTGACCCTTTTATGGTTGCCTGTCGCCTCCAGAAAGCGCTCAAAGGTATCCCCATCATGCAAATCCTCCCCAGGGTGGATCTCATAGCATACGTCCACACCTACCTCATCAAAATGGTTCAATATGGGCATCCAACGCTTGGCCAGTTCCTCAAATCCCATTTCCACCAAACCGGCCGGTCTTTGGGGCCAAGGGTGTGCTGTGTGCCAGAGCAATGCTCCCGAAAAGGTGGCATGGGCGTTCAATCCCAGTCTTCGGCTGGCCGTCGCTGCCTTTTTTACGGTCTCTATGGCCCATTGGGTCCGCTCCTTGGGTTTGCCCTTGATGGCGTCCGGCGCAAAATTATCGAACATGATATCGTAAGCAGGGTGCACCGCCACCAATTGTCCCTGTAAATGGGTGGACAATTCGGTAATTTCCAATCCGTAGGAGTTTATCTTTCCTTTGAGTTCATCGCAATAATCCTGACTTTCGGCCGCTTTGTCCAAATCAATTAGAAAGGATTCCCATGTAGGAATCTGAATCCCTTTGTACCCAAGACCCGAGGCCCATTCGCAAAGCCCATCCAAAGAATTGAACGGTGGCTGACTGTCCACAAATTGTGCTAAAAAAACAGCCGGTCCTTTAATTGTTTTCATTTAAGTTGAGTTTTTGGAATTTATAAATCCATTCATTTTTAGGATTTATCCTCTATATTTAAGAAAAATATCATGGTGTTCTCACTTCCCATGAATAAAGACCTAAATATAGGGATTAGCCAACAATTAAAACAGTAGAATGGTGAATGATACCAAAGTTTATGATGCCATTGTGGTAGGCACGGGAGTCAGTGGCGGTTGGGCCGCCAAGGAACTCTGCGAAAACGGACTAAAAACCTTAGTGCTGGAACGTGGCCCCATGGTAAAACATGTGGAGGATTACAAAACCATGAACGATGACCCGTGGGACTATCCCTTTAAAGGCGAACTAAGCCGTGCTGACAAAGAAAAATACCACAAACAGTTACGGGTGGGATGGGCTCCCAGGGACGATGTAAAACATTTCTTTGTGAACGATTTGGAACATCCCTATCAAGAAACCAAACGTTTTGATTGGATACGGGGCTATCAGGTAGGTGGCCGTTCCTTGATTTGGGGACGACAAAGTTATCGTTGGAGCGATATTGATTTTGAAGCCAACAAAAAAGAGGACATTGCCGTGGATTGGCCCGTTCGTTACAAGGACATTGCCCCTTGGTATGATAAGGTGGAATCCCATATTGGGGTAAGTGGACAAGCCTTGGGACTCAAACAATTGCCCGATGGGCAATTTCAACCTCCCATGGAGTTGAATTGCGCCGAAAAGGAACTACAACAGGCTTTGACTTCCAATTTTGAGGATGGAAGGCTCCTGACCATTGGCAGAGTGGCCCACATTACAGAAAAAACAGCGGAATTTGAAGGTCGCGGACCTTGTCAATATAGAAATCGATGCTGGAGGGGATGTCCCTTTGGAGGCTATTTTAGCAGCAACTCCTCTACGCTTCCTGCCGCGGAACGGACCGGAAACATGACTTTAAGACCCAACTCCATCGTCCATGAAGTGATATACGATGAGCAGCAAAAAAAGGCCACTGGGGTAAAAATCATTGATGCAGAAACCCATGAAAAAATGGAGTTTAAAGCAAACATGGTGTTTCTATGTGCATCCTCCATGGCATCCGTGGGTATCTTGTTGCAATCCAAATCAAAGGCATTCCCCAATGGAATGGGCAACAACCATGACCAATTGGGACGCAACATCATGGACCACCATTACCAATTGGGTGCTTCGGCCAAGGTGGATGGGCATTTGGACAAATATTATAAGGGTAGACGGCCCAATGGTTTTTACATCCCAAGGTTTGTCAATCTGGATGAAAAAACGCAACGCAAGGATTTTCTTCGTGGATTTGGATACCAAGGTGGCGCCAATAGGACCAACTGGTCCGAAATGGTCGCGGAAATGGGCTATGGCAAAGCACTAAAAGAGGCCATCCTAAAACCCGGTGGTTGGGAAATTGGGATGACCGGCTTTGGGGAAATGTTGCCCCATCATGACAATCGGGTTACCTTGAGCAAGGATAAAAAGGACCTATGGGGATTGCCCCAATTGGATTTTGATGTGGAATTCAAGGACAATGAGTACAAAATGCGCGAAGCCATACTTGAAGAGGCTGCTGCCATGCTTAAGGCTGCCGGATTTAGAAATATTACCACATACGACAACGAAACAGGTCCCGGTCTGGGCATCCATGAAATGGGAGGCGCACGAATGGGACACGACCCCAAAACCTCGGTATTGAACAAGCACAATCAATTGCATGATGTACCCAATGTCTATGTAACGGACGGCGCCTTTATGACCTCGGCAAGTTGCGTAAACCCCTCATTGACCTATATGGCGTTCACAGCTAGGGCCGCCAATCATGCCGCCAATCAATTTAAACAACACAAATCTTCTTAAAACCTGCTTATGGAAAATGCTTCAGCCCGGAATCTGTGGGGCGATTTTTTGGACGCCCATCTGGAATTTGCTTCCGAAGATGCCCCAAGGGTAATTCATTTTTATGATAATGAAAAAGATGCCAATGTCTGTGCCGATTTGGCCTGCAAGGAAACCAAAAGAGCCATGTCCCATGCGCTAAAGGGCCTTCAATCACGTAATGAACCCCTTCCCAAGATTGGTGATTTCTATGTGGTGACCGATTGGAACGGCAATGCAAAATGTGTCATCCGGACCACTTCGGTGAAGTTATTGCCCTATTTCAGTATTCGTGATGAGCATGCTAGATTGGAAGGTGAGGGTGATAAAAGTCTGGACCTATGGAAAAATACGCATTGGGATTATTTCTCCCGGGAACTTGGCCAGTTTGGCGCCGCGCCTAAAGACAGTATGATCGTCGTCTTTGAACAGTTTGAGATGCTTTATAAAAAATAATGGCCGCCGAAAGGCAGCCATTACATCTTTATTTTATAAGCGGATTCAATCCACCATATCTACCCAAACATTCCCTTGTTTGTGTGAAGCTACCGTGTTTTCTATAAAGTTGAGTCCACGGACACCATCGGTCATGGTTGGGAACTCTCCACTATTATATTTTTCACCTCGTATGGCCCTCGCCACACCCAAATAGATGTTCGCCATGGCATCAAAAATCCCTTCAGGGTGACCCGGAGGCAACTTGGTGCCATCCAAGGACAATTCTGAATTATAGGCGTGCCCTGGTTTTAAGACCTGTAGCGGTTCTGGGTCGTTCAATTTGTAGAGGTAGTTGGGATTTTCCTGCTCCCAACGCAAACCTCCTTTTTCTCCATAAATGGCTATGGTAAGATTGTTCTCTTCCCCAGTGGCCACCTGACTTGCCCGAACAAGGCCTTTTACATGTTCTCCCATGCGCAACAACACCGTTCCGTCCACATCCATTTGGTTGTCAGCATACAGGTAGTTGAAATCACATAACAAGGATTTCACCTGAAGTCCCGTGGTGTACTCAATCATATTAAAGGCATGGACACCAATATCGCCCATACAGGAACTGATGCCCGCTTTTTTGGGGTCCAAGCGCCATACGGTAGACCGTTTTTCCTTATCGTGTATGATGGGGTTGATCCAACCTTGGTAATATTGTGCATCCACTTTGTGGATTTTTCCCAAAACACCTTCCTTGATCATCTCGCGCATTTGGCGCACCATGGGATACCCGGTATAGGTATGGGTAACCGCAAACACGGTCCCGGCCTTGGCCAAGGTTTCCTGTAAGATCTTGGCTTCCTCATAGGTAGTGGTCATGGGCTTTTCGCAGATGACATGAAAGCCGTTTTCCAACAACTTCTTGGCCATGGGAAAATGCAGGAAGTTGGGTGTAAGGATAGAACACACCTGAATACGCTCCTCTTCTGGAAGCTTGAGCTCCTCCTCTATCAACGTATCAAAATCCTTATAGATACGATTGGTAGGAATGTCTATTTCCTTGGCAAAATCCAAACTGTCCTCAAAATTGGGGTTGAAGACCGCCCCCACAATTTCATAGTTATCATTGATGAAAGAAGCCACTCTGTGCAATACCCCAATAAGGGAATCACCGCCTCCTCCTAGTATTCCTAATCTAATTTTTTTTGGCATGTTTTGATTAATTTACTCTTTGTACTCTATTTTTTCATTTTTGAACAACAGGGCAAAGATAATTGCCACCGCAAAGGCAAAAATAGCAGGAAAGCGCCAGATACTTGCCCAATCATGGCTGTTTTCTGAAACAAGATAGTTGTCCGTTATCTGACCGGCTATCCAAAAACCAATGAGCATCCCCACGCCGTAGGTGGCCAAAGTAATCAACCCTTGGGCAGCACTCTTATATTTTTCACCGGCTTTGCTATCGGTATAAATCTGTCCTGAAACAAAGAAGAAATCATAACATATACCGTGCAATGCGATCCCCAAAAGGAGCATAAAGGCCAAACTGCCCGCATCTCCATAAGCAAACAGTAAATACCTAGCCGTCCAGGCCAACATCCCTGCGATGATGGTTTTCTTAAACCCAAATTTGGTAAAGAAATACGGTAAAAGTAGCATGAACAAAACCTCTGATGCCTGCCCAATGGTCATCTTCCCGGTTGGATTCTCCATTCCGATTTCGGAAAGAAAAGGGTTGGCGTTTTGATAGTAGAATGCCAATGGAATACAGATTAAAATCGATGAGATAAAGAAAACCAGAAAGTTTCTATCCTTCAAAAGTTTCAAGGCATCCAATCCCAACATGTCAGCTACGGATACTTTTTCGCCCTTATTGACACTTGGAGGGGTCTTGGGCAAGGTAAAACTAAAAAGTCCCAAAACGGCCGAAGCAATACCCACCATTAAAAAGGTGTTCTTCAACATTCCAGCTTGAATACTCTCTGGCGAATCCCAAAAGAAAATATAACTGATAACCAACCCGGCAACGATCCATCCAATGGTTCCAAAAACACGGATAGGGGAAAATTCCTTGGCAGGATCTTTCATTTGGCTGAATGAAATGGAGTTCACCAAGGCCAATGTGGGCATATAAAGAATCATATACCCTAAAATATATGGGTAAAATAACTCGAATGCATCAGCTTGGTACATTTGGTACATCAAGAAGGCCCCAACCAAATGCAGTACTCCCAAGATTCGTTCGGCATTAAAGTATCTATCCGCAATCAACCCAATAATGAAAGGGGCGATAATGGCTCCCCATGATTGTGTTGAGAAAGCTTGGGCAATCTCGCCCCCGGTTGCATTTAAATTGTTCCCCAGAAAAGTCCCCAGGGTCACAAACCATCCGCCCCAAATAAAAAATTCGAGGAACATCATAAAGGACAGTTGGAATTTGGTTTTAAAACTCATATTAGTCAGTTTAGTTTATCGTTTGTAAAAAATATAGTCCAGAGGTTCGGGCGCTATTCCTGATACGCGTAAATCCATCATAATCTGGCCTCGATGGTGGGTAGAATGGTTCACCACGTGGAAAAGGATGTCTTTAACGTCATTGGCATAAGTCCTTCCCTCACTGTTTTCATATTCCACCCTCTTGTTAAGGTCATCGGTATTGGTAATGATCTCAAAGGATGTCCTTTGGTTATCGTAATGGATATCTTCCCAGTTTTGCACAGGCTGTTCCTGCCAAACCGTAAAGTCCGGTTGCTTTTGCAATATCCTTTGGTTCCAGATGTGATGCGCATTCAGGATATGGCTAAAAAGGCGAATACAATTTTCAGGGACTTGCTCCATGGAATGGAACTGCCCTATCAGCTTTTTGTTGCAGTAGAAATTGTAATCGAAGAGCTGTTGCAAGAATCCCTTCATACCTCTTTACCTTATAGTGAACGTCTAACGCAGTTTGTCCAACAATTCCTTTGTGGCCAAAATCCCCGCTTCCTCACCTAGTTCGTTGCCTTCATATTCCACACCCACATAGCCAGAGTAGCCCGCTTTCTCTACTATCTCCATCATTTTGGCATAGTCAATGGTGGTTTCATTGCCTTCTTCATCAAAATCATAGGATTTTGCACTTACCGCTTTCGCGTAGGGCATCAACTCACTCACCCCTTGGTACTTGTCATACTCCTCCAGGCATTTGGATTCATAATAATCCCCTGCTTCCCTTTTGATACAGAAATTACCGAAATCGGGCAAGGTACCACAATTGTCCATGTTTACCTGCTTCATCACTGCTGTGAGCATGGCTGCATTTGAAGAAGGTCCTCCATGGTTTTCCACAATAATGTTGATGTTCTTTCCCTTGGCGTAGGTAGACAGTTGTGTGAGTCCATCCACGGAAGCCTCGGTCCAAGCCTCAGGTTCCATGGTCCCGTTCAGGTTCACCCGAATGGAATGGCAACCCAAAGCAGCTGCGGCATCTACCCACTTATAGTGGTTTTCAACGGCCGCTTTTCGCTCTTTTGCATCTGTTGCGGCCAAATCCCCTTGGCCATCGATCATGATGATCAGGTTTGCCAATCCGTATTTTTCACTTTCGGCCTTACTCTTCTCCACAAAATTTTTCATGGCTTCTTCGGAAAAGTTGTCTTTTTCCAATTCTGGATAATACAACCCACTCACATACTCCAATCCTTCAAACCCCCATTCTTTGGCTTTTTCCGCAAAGCGATAGGGATCCATCCCCTCTTCACGTATCATTCGGTGCATGGACCATTGGGCCAGGGAAATTTTAAAGGCGGGGTCATCAGTGGTTGTCATTGCCTCTTGGGCCACTTCTTGGCTCTCCGCTCCCTCCTTTTTCTGGTTCTGTTTACAGGAAAAAATTCCCAGTAATACAAACACGACTACAGCCAAAGTACCATTCTTGGCAAAAAAATGTTTCTTCATAAGATTCTATAATAAAATTTCACATGGAATACAAAAAACTACAACGTTATAGTAGCGAATTCTCAATAAACATAGGGTTTAAATGTAGAAAATTAATTTAATAATTAATACATTTAGCAAATAAACAATCCGAATAAATGAGTAAATTTTATTACAACGAGGAGCAGGACTCCTACGATGCCATAGTAGTGGGAACAGGCATCAGTGGTGGTTGGGCTGCCAAGGAGCTTTGTGAAAATGGACTCAAGACTTTGGTCTTGGAGCGTGGCCCCATGGTGAAACACCGTGATGATTATCCCACAGCCAACATGGACCCTTGGGATTTTCCACATGCCGGACAGGCCACAAGGGAAGACATAAAACAACAGGAAAAACAATCCAGGACCGGTTATACCACCAGTGCTGCCTCCAAGCATTGGTTTGTGAACGATTTGAAACACCCTTACAATGAGGTAAAGCGCTTTGATTGGATGCGAGGCTACCACGTTGGTGGACGTTCCATTATGTGGGGACGCCATAGCTACCGTTGGAGCGATATTGATTTTGAGGCCAATAAAAATGAAGGCATTGCCGTGGATTGGCCTGTACGTTATAAGGACATTGCCCCTTGGTATGATAAAGTGGAAAAATTCATTGGGGTTTCTGGCGAAAATCTAGGATTGCCCCAATTGCCCGATGGACAGTTTGAGCCCATGATGGAGTTGAACTGTGTGGAAGATCTATTTAGGGGAAAAGTGTCCGAACATTTCAATGGTAGGGCCGTTACCGCTGGTAGGGTGGCACACATCAACAGTGATAAAAAATTTGAAGGCGATGGCCGGGTTCGTTGCCAGTTTAGGAATAGATGTATTAGGGGATGTCCTTTTGGAGGCTATTTTAGTAGCGTATCCTCTACCCTGCCTACTGCTGAGAGAACCGGAAACATGACCCTAAGACCCGATTCCATTGTACACGAGATCATTTACGACCCCAATACCAAAAAAGCTACTGGGGTAAAAGTAATCGACCGTGAAACCAAGGAAGAGTTCGAGTTCAAGGCCAAGGTGATTTTCCTTTGCGCCTCTGCCATCGCATCCACTTCCATTTTAATGCAATCCAAATCGGATAGATTCGAGAATGGATTGGGGAACGATTCCGGAGAACTGGGCCACAACATCATGGACCACCATTTCTTGGCCGGTGCCAGTGGAAAATTTGATGGCTTCGAGGACAAATACTACAAAGGCAGAAAGCCCAATGGTATTTATATTCCTAGGTTCCGAAACTTGGGCGGAGACTCCAACATGAAAGATTTTGTCCGTGGATATGGCTACCAAGGTGGTGCTGGTCGCGGGAATTATGAGGAAATGATCGCCGAAGCTGCCTTTGGAAAAGAATACAAGGATGCTGTTCTATCCCCAGGCGGATGGAGTATGGGTATGACCGCCTTTGGAGAGATTCTTCCCTATCACGACAACAAAATGACCTTGGATTACGACAAAAAAGATGAGTGGGGACTACCTACCGTGACCTTTGATGCTGAAATCAAGGAAAACGAGTTGAACATGCGTAAGGACATGACGGACCAAGCCGTTAAGATGCTTGAGAAAGCAGGTGCACGTGATATTGAGCCCTACGACCGTCCATACGCCTTAGGACTGGGTATCCACGAAATGGGTACTGCCCGTATGGGTCGCGATCCTAAAACTTCAGTGGTCAATGGAAACAACCAGGTGCATGCCTGCAAGAACGTTTATGTTACCGACGGGGCCTTTATGACCTCCGCCAGTTGCGTAAACCCTTCATTGACCTATATGGCATTTACAGCAAGAGCCGCTCACCATGCCGTTCAAGAACTTAAAAAAGGAAATATATAATGGAAAGAAGATCCGCACTTAAGAATATGGGTATGGCCTTTGGCTATGCCGTGGCCACGCCTACCCTTTTTGGGTTGCTTCAAAGCTGCAAGGACAAACCGGCCTATGCCGAATGGACTCCTTCCTTTTTGAACCAAGAACAGGGGTATGCCCTGGCCCAAACCTTGGACGTAATCCTTCCCAAGACAGACACCCCCTCAGCAACTGAGATGAATGTGCATGTTTTTATCGATGCATACATGAACGAGGTATTGCCAATAGAGCAGCAGGATTTTGTAAAACTGAAAATGGGCAATTTCTTTGATAAGGTCTTGGCCGAATCTGGAAAATCATCCCTAATGGATGTTGAATCCACGGATATAGAGCCTGTTTTACAGACCTATCTCAAAAAACGCACCGATGAGGAAGAAGAAGCCCATTCGGAAGCCATAAGCAGTTATATGGATGCCATAGAGCAGGGAGGAGAAGCCACCCTCAATGAGGATATTGCCAGTTTCTCTTTTGCCAACGATTTGAGGAACTTGGCCACATGGGCTTATAAATCATCAGAATATGTAGGTGAAGAAGTCTTGGCTTATTTGCCCATTCCTGGTGAATATATTGGCTGTGGAGATTTAAATACACTGACCGGAGGCAAGGCCTGGTCATTGTAAGTTTTGTTCTTTATACACATAAAAGCTTCCCATATGGGAGGCTTTTTGTTTTTGTCCCTTTCCCTAATTATGGCAAAAAAATACCTCGGAAGTTGTTCATGGTGGGGTGAACTTTTCCGAGGCATCTAATCAATAAACACTATCACATGTACTGTTTTGAGTCCAGTACAGACTTATGATCCACACATTAAGCAATCGTCATCTGCTTGACCTGCTTTGGCGCGCTCGATCATTTCTTTCATTTCTTCTGGCGTTAGGGGCTGTATGTCCACTTCCTGTTGGTTTACGGCCACGGCTTCCACGTTTATGGCTTCTGTTGCCCCCGCGGTGTTTTCTGAAGTCTCGACCGCAACACTGACAGGCTCTTCTTTTTTCTTGGTATTGTCCAAGGTAAACTTAATGGCATCCACCGCTGCTTTGGTCCTGAGATAATACATTCCGGTCTTAAGACCGCTCTTCCAAGCATAAAAGTGCATGGAGGTGAGCTTCGGATAATTGGCATTCTCCATAAACAGGTTCAACGATTGGCTCTGGTCAATGAAATACCCTCTTTGTCTACTCATGTCGATGATATCCTTCATACTGAGTTCCCAAACGGTCTTATAAAGTTCCTTGATGTCCTCTGGAATGGCATCGATACCCTGAACGGAGCCATTGGCTCTCATTAGTTCCTGTTTTAGGTTTTCGTTCCACAGACCCAACTTTACCAAATCTTCCAATAGGTGTTTGTTCACCACAATGAACTCCCCGGATAGTACCCGTCGGGTATAGATGTTGGACGTATAGGGTTCAAAGCATTCATTGTTGCCCAAAATCTGGGACGTGGATGCGGTAGGCATTGGGGCCACCAACAAGGAGTTGCGCACCCCATGTTTTTTCACCTCTTTTCTGAGTTTTCCCCAATCCCATCTTCCTGAAAGTTCTTCATCCTTAACCCCCCAAAGATTGTGTTGGAACTCTCCTTTGGACATAGGTGAACCTTCATAGGTGGAATAGGCCCCTTCTTCCTGTGCCTGCTCCATGGAAGCGGTAACGGCAGCAAAATATAGGGTCTCGAAAATCTCTTGGTTCAATTTTTTGGCCTCATCGCTGGTGAAAGGCAATCGCAACATGATGAAGGCATCGGCCAATCCTTGGACGCCCAGACCTATAGGTCTGTGCCTCATATTGGAGTTCTCGGCCTCCTTAACGGGATAGAAATTACGATCTATGACCTTGTTGAGGTTCTTGGTCACCCTTTTGGTCACCCGGAACAACTCTTTATGATCAAACTCCCCGTTCTTCACGAACATGGGCAATGCAATGGAGGCCAAATTACAAACGGCCACCTCATCCGGCGAAGTGTATTCCAAAATTTCGGTACAGAGATTGGAGGAACGGATGGTCCCCAAATTCTTTTGGTTACTCTTTCTGTTGGCTGCATCCTTGTACAGCATATAGGGCGTACCAGTCTCTATCTGGGACTCCAATATTTTTTCCCAAAGGTCTCTGGCCTTGATGGTCTTTCTTCCTTTTCCTTCGGCTTCGTATTTGGTGTACAAGGCCTCAAATTCCTCGCTATGGGTATTGAACAATCCTGGACATTCATTGGGACACATCAAGGTCCATGTGTCATCAGCCTCCACTCGTTTCATGAACAAATCCGGCACCCACATGGCATAGAAGAGGTCCCTGGCCCGCATTTCTTCCTTCCCATGGTTCTTTTTAAGTTCCAAAAAGTCAAAAATATCGGCATGCCATGGCTCTACATAAATGGCAAAGCTCCCTTTTCTTTTTCCACCACCTTGGTCCACATATCTTGCCGTGTCATTGAAAACACGCAACATGGGAACAATACCGTTGGAGGTTCCATTGGTTCCTGCAATGTAAGATCCCGTAGCCCTGATATTATGAATGGATAATCCTATACCTCCAGCGGACTGTGATATCTTGGCTGTCTGCTTTAGGGTATCGTAAATCCCATCGATGCTATCGTCCTTCATCGCCAAAAGGAAACAGGATGACATCTGCGGCTTTGGCGTCCCTGAGTTGAAAAGGGTCGGCGTAGCATGGGTAAAATATTTTTTGGACATCAACTCATAGGTTTCCACAACGGCGTCCATGTCATCCAAGTGGATCCCAACGGCCACCCTCATAAGCATATGCTGGGGACGTTCGGCGATTTTACCGTTCAACTTGAGCAGGTAAGAGCGTTCCAAGGTTTTAAAACCGAAATAATCGTAGCCAAAATCCCGGTTGTAAATGATGGTGGAATCCAAAGTCTCCGCATTTTCCGAAATTACCTTGAACACCTCATCGGACAACAAGGGGGCTTTTTTTCCTGTCCTTGGGTTTACATATTCGTACAAGTCCTTCATGGTCTCTGAGAAAGACTTTTTGGTGTTCTTGTGCAAATTGGAAACGGAGATACGGGCCGCCAGTTTTGCATAATCCGGATGGGTCGTGGTCATTGTGGCTGCAATCTCGGCCGCCAGATTATCCAGCTCTGAGGTGGTAACACCATCATAAAGCCCTTCGATGACCCTCATGGCCACCTTAACGGGATCCACTAGGGCATTAAGCCCATAACAAAGTTTTCTAACCCTGGCCGTGATCTTATCGAACATGATCGGCTCTTTTCTTCCGTCTCTTTTTACTACATACATGGCGCTACTAGTGTTTTATTTGAATTGATATGTTGTGTTTGCCCAACGGCATCTACGATGTTAAAATTTTAACATTTTTAGGTTAAGGTCATGAAGACTCCCGGGGGCATGGAAAGTCAACAAAAAATATATGGATCAAAAGTCCGCGTCGAAACTGATTTTTTGCGAATCAGAATCTTTCTCCTTGTTCAAAACACCTGCCTTCTGGTACTCGGACACTCGTTTTTCGAAGAAATTGGTCTTGCCTTGAAGGGAAATCATGTCCATAAAATCGAATGGATTGGTGGCATTATACACTTTCTCACACTGCAATTCCACCAACAACCTGTCGGTTACAAACTCCAAGTACTGGGTCATTAGTTTTGCGTTCATCCCAATGAGGCTCACCGGCAATGACTCGGTAATGAATTCACGCTCTATGTTCAGGGCATCAACGATAATATCCTTGATACGCTCCTTTGGCACCTTATTGACCAAGTGGTTATTGTGCAAATGCACTGCATAATCGCAATGCATCCCTTCGTCCCTTGAAATTAATTCATTGGAAAAAGTAAGTCCGGGCATCAACCCTCTTTTCTTCAACCAGAAGATGGAACAGAACGCACCGGAAAAGAAAATTCCCTCGACCGCGGCAAAGGCAATCAAGCGTTCCGCAAAACTTGGGGACTCTATCCATTTCAGGGCCCAATCCGCTTTCTTTTTGATGGCAGGGAAATTCTCTATGGCCTTGAAGAGCACATTCTTTTCCTTTTCATCCTTCACATAGGTATCTATGAGCAAGGAATAGGTTTCAGAGTGGATGTTCTCCATCATAATCTGGAACCCATAGAAAAATTTGGCCTCGGAGTACTGCACTTCATTCACAAAGTTTTCTGCCAAATTCTCATTCACAATCCCGTCCGAAGCGGCAAAAAAGGCCAAAATATGCTTTATGAAATATTTCTCGTCGTCATTCAGCTTGGAGTTCCAATCCGTGAGATCTTGATGCAGGTCTATTTCCTCGGCAGTCCAAAAACAAGCCTCACATTTTTTGTACCATTCCCACAAATCATGATGCTCTATGGGAAAAATCACAAATCTGTCTTTGTTTTCTTGCAATATGGGTTCAATGGCTACCGACATAGTTTCTTGTTGCTAAAGGTTTATAATCTGGAAGGAAATTTCCATGCGAATAGGCTAACAAAGATTCAAAATTGTTGTTAGATTGTAAAGTTGGTTTTTGCAAAACCGGGGCAAAGTTTTTAACACAAACTGTTGAAATCTAGGGTCGCCAACGATGTTTCTTGGGTTTGACCAAAATGGAAAAAATGATAAGTTTTTGGTGTTGGACGCCCAAAAAGAAAAAGACCAAAAAGTATATCAAAAATATACTTTTTGGTCTTGTTTTTATGATGATTAAACTCAGGAGCTTATGAAATATTACCAAACAGTACGGCCTTCTCCATGCCTTCCCAATAGGATCTTTGGAATATTTAGGTAGTTCCCCCGAAACCTAAAAACCAAAATTGACCCCTGGACAGACCGAAGATTTTATTTTGCAAGCGGTTTCTATAATCAAGAGAATGGTTGCTGCGGCCGTACAAGTCTTGGCAATATGTATATGAACTTTTTATCTGGGTAGATGGTTGCTCTCAACAGCCATCTCATTCCAATGCGATTGTATTTTCAATTCCTTTTTCTCGGAAATTGCCGCAAAAATCAAAGCCGCCACCAAAATCATAAACAATACAACACATTTTCTCATAACAGTAGTTTATGGCACCCCAATTTTTGACAGAGCCAAGATAGCCAACAATGCCACCGTCCCTCCATGGGTATGTATAAACGGTTGGCTTTTATGTATAATTGGTGTTGGGATCCTTGAACATTTGGTTAAAAATTTGATATACAAGCCCAAAAGCTCAGCTTTTTCGCTTGATTCGGCATTTTTTACCGATTATACGTGTAATACATCCATTAGCACATAATTTAAGGACGCGTTGAAAGAATAATCATAAATTTGATATACCTAATTACCATAGCATGCTAGAAGCTGTTATTGTTGACGACGAAATAAAGGCCCTACAAAGCTTGAGTTGGGAATTGACCAACTTGAGCGATGAGGTGGATATTGTAGCTTCCTTTACCGATGCCCATGAGGCTTTGGAGTATCTGGAACGCAATACCCCGGACTGCCTTTTTTTGGATATTGAAATGCCGGCCATGGACGGGTTTCAGTTCATAAAAAGCCTTAAAAACAAGGACTTCCCCGTTGTCATTACCACAGCTTATAACCAGTATGCCCTACAGGCCTTGAAGAACGAAGCCATAGATTATCTACTCAAGCCCATTGATACTGACGATTTGGAAGTGACCATTGCAAAGATCAAAAAATTCAATGCCAAAAACTTGACCGTCAATAAGTTGGAAAAGATTCTACTGAACTTCAATGCGGAGTCCCACAGCAAAAAGATAACCATCAATACAGACGGCAAATTATTGTTCCTGAACAGTGACGACATCCTGTATGCCGAATCTGACGGAAACTACAGCACTATTTTTTTGAGCGATGGGCAAAAAATACTTCTCACCAAAAAACTCAAAGAGGTAAATGCCCTCTTACCTGATAACAGCTTTTTCAGGATACACAATTCCTACATCATCAACCTGAACAAGATAAAAGAATTTCTAAAAACGGACGGCTATGTGGTCTTGGAGTCCAACCACAAGATTCCTGTCTCCCGGCAAAAAAAATCCGATTTTTTGGATATGCTGTAATCCCCCTCAATCCCTGTGTCCAAAATAGAGTCCACACACATCGAAAAATTAGGTCGACTGCAAAGGGTAACTCTATTATCCATGGTCTTCCTTTTGTTCATAGGAGCGCCTTACGCCCAAGAAGTTCCCGAAGCGTTCAAGGAAAAGGTGGAAAGAATCGTACAATTGGTGCCCAAAACCTATGTGGCATTGGATACCGAGTTGAAATCCGAGAAAAGGGATACCACGCTCTTGCGTTATTTTGCCAACTTCTCCAGGGAAAACAATTATTTGGAAGGAGAGGCATACGCCCTTAACCTAATGGGGACCAAATACAGAAACATCTCCCAATACAAAAAAGCGGCCGACCTACACGAAAAAGCCTTGGAGCTTTCGGAGAGCGCCAACAATACCGAACTAAAGGTCTTAAGCCTGAACATGCTCGGGGTAGTCTACAGGCGAACTGATGCCATAAAAACAGCCTTGGACTACCATCAAAAAGCCATGGAGTTGGCTGAAGAAGTGGAAAATCCTTCCCATCATATTAAACGACATATCAATATTTCCCTGAACTCCATTGGAAACCTATACCAAACCTTGGAACAGTACGACTTGGCCATTGCACAGTTTAAAAGGGCGTTGAAATTGGAAGAGGAACTCGGAAACAAGCTTGGTCTGGCCATTAACCATCAGAACATCGGGGATTGCTTGGAACAAAAGGGGGACTTGGAGGCTGCCTTGGAAAATTATCGAAAATCCTTGGCCTATAATGAAGAAATCAACTCTGCCTATGGCAGGGTCATTTGCAAAAACAGTCTGGCCCAAATTTATCTGAAACAAAATATGCCTTATGCAGCCATTGTACTCTTGGAGCCGCTGCACAAGGAATCCAAAAAAATAGGCGACTTTTCCATTACCTCTTCGGTTTTTATAAACACCGGATGGGCCTACACCAAATTGGGACAGTACGACAAGGCCAATACATTTATCCAAGAGGGACTGGAAATGGCGAAAAGCCACAACATGCCCAGCAATATGCTCAATGGGTATCAAAAGCTTTCGGAACTTGAGGAAGCCAGAGGGAACTATCAAAAGGCCTATGAGTACTTTAAAAAGGTTGATGAATATAGCGACCAGATCTCTAATGCCACCAACCTAAGGTACATGAACGATGTTATTGTCCGTTATGAGGCTGACAAGAAGAACAACCAAATCTCCGTATTGGCCAAAGAGAATGAGATTGTACGCCTAAGACTGCGAAAAAACCAGACCACCCTATTGGTCAGCGCCCTTATTGTAGGACTTATATCATCCATCCTTTATATTCTATATCGGCAATACCAGAGCAAGAACGAAAAAAGAGTGCTTTCCTTGGAACAGAACATGTTGCGCAGTCAGATGAATCCCCATTTTTTGTTCAACTCGCTCAATTCCATCAAACTTTACATCATCAACAACGAGCAAAAAAATGCCGTTCATTACCTCAACAAATTTTCCAAATTGGTCCGAAAGATATTGGAGGCCTCTTCCCAAAAGGAAATTACCTTGGCCGAAGAACTGGAGACCGTGGAATTGTACATGAATATTGAAAACATCCGCTTTTCCAACGAAATAGACTTTAAAATTACCGTGGACGAGGGTGTATGCCCCACCAATATTAAAATGCCCTCCCTGGCATTACAGCCTTTTTTGGAAAACTCCTTATGGCATGGGCTTTCCCCAAAGGATGGGGACAAAAAAATCCATGTGAACGTCAAGCGTAAGAACCAAAGTCATGTTTCCATAGAAATTATGGACAACGGTGTAGGCCGAGGCGCCGCAGAGGTCAATAAAGAAAATAGGGTGCTCAAAAGAAAATCCGTGGGTATCCGCATAACCAAGGAACGTCTGGCCAATTTCTCAAAAGATTACCAGAACAAGTTTGATGTGGATATCGTGGATCTTTTTGATGAAGGAGGGAATCCAGTGGGTACCAAAGTCATTTTAGACATTCCTACGATTTAGAAGCCGGGTTACCAGACGCCACCTCTTCCAGTTCACTGTACCACGCTTGGCCAAACTTTCTGATCAAGGCTTCCTTGACAAATTTATAGATGGGCACTTTTAACTCCTTGCCAAGGCTACAGGCCGGGTCGCATATTTCCCATTTGTGGTAGTTCACCGCGGTAAATTCTGAATATTCCCGGGTGCGTACCGGATAAAGATGGCATGAAACGGGCTTTTTCCATTTCGTGGCACCATCTTCATACGCTGCTTCTATACCGCATTTGGTGATACCATCCTCCGAAAAAATAACGTAGGCACATTCGCTGTTGTTTACCAAAGGTGTTTCCCATTCGCCATCCTCTCCCTTTACAAAAGCCCCCTGTTCCTCAATGGCCTTGATTCCCTCAGGGCGCAAGTATGGCTTTACTTCTTGATAGATGTTGACCAAGATATCGGTCTCTGAATCCTCTACCGGGGCACCATATTCCCCTCCTACGCAGCAAGCGCCCTTGCAAGCATTCAGGTTGCACACAAAATCGTTCTCCAAAATCTCCTCGGACACTATGGTTTTCCCTATTTGGAACATATTTATGCCTATTTTGGGACAAAGGTAGTCCAAAACCCAAAATTTGACCTTTTCCAAACATTTTTATATCATCCAAAAGTCTTTTTTACACGTACATTTGCAGACTGAAAAAAATACAGCCATGAATTTCAATTTTAAGGAAATAGTGACCGCCAGCATGATTCTTTTTGCAGTGATAGACATTGTAGGAAGTGTCCCGATCATTATCTCATTGCGAAACAAGGTAGGACATATTCAATCGGAAAAAGCCTCCATTGTGGCAGCCTGTATCATGGTAGCCTTCCTTTTTGTGGGGGAAAGAATCTTGTCTTTGATAGGAATTGATGTGAACTCCTTTGCCGTGGCAGGTTCCTTTATCATCTTTTTTCTTGCCATTGAGATGATTTTGGGCATTAGCCTTTATAAAGATGATGAACCGGAAAGCGCTTCCATTGTTCCCATTGCATTTCCGCTTATTGCCGGGGCCGGAACCATGACCTCCCTGTTGGCGCTCCGTGCGGAATACCATGTGGAAAACATCATTGTTGCCATTATCCTAAACATTATCTTTGTATATCTGGTACTGAAATCCAGTGCCAAAATTGAGCGCGTATTGGGTAAAAATGGCCTCAACATTATCCGAAAAGTGTTTGGGGTTATTCTTTTGGCGATTGCCGTAAAACTATTTGCCGCCAATATCAATGAGCTCTTTACGCACGGCATTTAAAATTCGCTTATGAACAGAACCTTCAGTATTGTGCTTATTGTCTTGGCCTTGGGGCTAATCGCTTATAATGTAACCTTGGTGGATTTTGAAAACCCTTTTCAAGGGGACAGCACCATTGCCTTGATTGGAATCGTGGCATCATTGTGCGCCATTGTACTGCTTTTGATTTTTATGACCTCAAAAAAGATTGAAAAAAAGATAAAGGACAATTAATCCCTTATTTTTTGATGGCCGCACCCACTTCGGGTTGGTCAAATGTAATGGTATCCAATTCCAGTACCTTGTTGAGCATGGCGTCATATTCTCCTTTGATTTCCGCAGATAGGTTGGGCGAAAACAACTGTTCGGCAATATTGGCTTTTATGTAGGCCTTTATCTTGTCCTCTTGGGCATAGAAGTCCATCTTTATCTTCCGGTTCAGCACAAATTGGAGGAACTGATCAAAAAGAATATCATCCACACGGAACTCCTCCAAAAATTGGTTCATACTGTAGGAAGCGTATCTGCCTCTATCCTCTTCCAAGTGTTCAAAAACAAATCGGGAAAAGAATTGGTAGGTGTCGTCCATACTTTCAATGGCCTCTTCCTCATTACTTCCAATGGGCACAAAAACATCAGGAATGATACCTCCCCCGCCATAGACAATTTTTCCTTTTGGGGTACGGAATTTTAGGGAATCTGCCACTTTTATGCTGTCTGCGGATACCAACTCCCCATTGCTATAGCGTTCCATAAACTTTTGGTAATAGTCCCGAGTTCCTTTTTTATAGGATTTTTGGATGGAACGGCCTGTTGGGGTATAGTATCTAGATACGGTGAGTCGCACTGCGGAACCATCTCCCAGGTCCATTTCTCGCTGCACCAGTCCTTTTCCAAAGGAACGCCTCCCCACAATGGTCCCTATGTCATTGTCCTGAAGGGCACCCGCTATGATCTCACTGGCCGATGCGGAACGTTCATTGATCAGTACATATACCGGTTTGTTCTCAAAATCACCCTTGCTGGTCGCAAAGGCCTTTTTTATTCTTCCCTTCTTGTTTTTGGTAAAGAGAATCAGCTTGTCATCTTCCAAAAACTCATCCGCCAATTTCTCGGCAATGCCCAGATAACCCCCGGGATTATCCCTTAAGTCCAACACCAATTTCTCGGCTCCCCTTAATTTCAGTTTTCTCAGGGCATCCTGGAATTCTTTAAAAGTAGATTCCGCAAAGCGATTGATCTTGATGTATCCCAAATCCTTGGTGAGCATATAGTAGGCATCCACACTTCGAATGGGTACATGCCCACGGGTAACCGTGACATCCATGGTACGGTTCTCCGACTTTCGAAACACTTTAAGATCCACTTTGGTCCCTATCTTGCCCTTGAGTTTGGAGACCACCTCATTGTTGGGCACCCTTCTTCCAAAGAGCGTATCGCTATTGGCTGTCAATATCCGATCTCCCGGTTTTATGCCACTGATATAACTGGGGCCATTTTTAATGGTCCGTATCACCGTAATGGTATCCCTGTACATGTAAAAACTGACGCCTATTCCGGCAAAATCGCCTTTCATGTTTTCGGATACCTCATCCATTTCACTCTTGGGGATGTATACGGAATGGGGATCCAGCTTGCCCAAAATGTTGTTCACGGTCACATCCACGATGCTGTCCGTATCAATTTCATCCACATATTCGTAGTCGATGTAATCTATAAGTCGGTTGAGTTTATCCTTCTTGGAATTGGTGGAAAACAATTTTTCCGGAGTATCGTTAAAATGGAGTTTCCCCCCTATAAAAATCCCTATGGCTACCGCAAGGGCCAGCAATGTGGGCCAGATATATCCATTAATTTTCTTCATAATAGCAAGAGTTGAGGCTTACACCATTTCCTCCAGAACGGGCATGTGCACGATTTCAACGCCGGCCCGTTCCAAAAATTTCAATCCTGAATCGTCTTTGTACGCGGTTTGGTACACCACACGTTTTATGCCAGACTGATGCACCAATTTGCTACATTCCCTACACGGGGACAAGGTAATGTACAATGTGGCCCCCTCACAGGATTGGGTTGAGGCTGCCACCTTTAAAATGGCATTGGCTTCCGCATGAAGCACATACCATTTGGTATACCCTTCATCGTCTTCACATATGTTCTCAAATCCCGTGGGTGTTCCGTTGTACCCATCGGAAATGATCATTCTATTCTTAACGATAATGGCCCCTACCTGTCTTCTTTTGCAATAGGAAAGTTTTCCCCATTCCAAGGCCATTCGCAAATATGCTTTGTCGTACTTTTCTTGTTTGCTCTCCTTCATACATCCAATAAAATAAGTCGAGAATAATTAAATATACCCGCTTTGGAAGACCCGTACAACCTTATTCGATTAATTTTAACGAAGGGCCTACATGGGAAACGTTGCAATGAGTAAGGGTATTGTAATGGCAATCACCAAAATAGAGGCCACCGCGATAAAAATGGGTCTTTTTACCTTCAGTACATCCAAAACCACAAATGCCAAGGTCAAAATCGCCAAGATGATGGTCACCTGGGAAAGTTCTATTCCTGTGGCAAAACCCAAAAGAGGGGTAATCTTGTCCTCTTCCTCGGCCATGAGCATTTTAAAATAGTTGGAAAACCCAAAACCATGGATCAACCCAAAAAAGGCCGTAGCCAAAACATGTAGAAAAAGTCCAACATCCAATGCCTCTTTGAACACATAGGCAAAGTTGAATAGAGCCGTGAGCAAAATGGTAACCGGAATCAGAAATTCTATAAGTCCAACATCAACAGTGGCAACTTCATAAACCGAAAGTGCCAAGGACACACAATGGGCTATGGTGAATATGGTGGCCAAGATAACCACCCGTTTCCAGTGTCTAAACGTAAAGGGGATGGCCAAGGCCGATAGAAACAAAATATGGTCATAGGCCCCAAAATCGAGTACATGCTTCAGACCCAGCTTAATGTAAAACCAAAATTCCTGCATACTTATCTATTTAAATTTTTAAGTCAGTTCCATCCTAACTCCTAACTCCTAACTCCTAACTCCTAACCAAACCTAAGAAATCCCACGTTCTTTCTGAATGGTCTCGTAGGCCTTTTGCACCTCCTTGAATTTCTCTTCGGCCCCTTTTTGAATGGCCTTGTCCTCGGTCACCACACGGTCTGGATGATATTTTTTGGCCATGGTTCTATAGGCCTTTTTCACCTCCTCGTCGGTAGCACTCCTTTCTATCTCCAAAATCTTATAGGCATTATCGGCAGATTTGATGAACATGGCCATGATACTTTCAAAATCGTGCATCCCCACCCGAAGGTACCCGGCAATTTCCCGCAACTTGGAAGTCTCTGCCTGACTTACCTGTCCATCGGCTTGGGCAATCCCGAACAAAAAGTGCAGCAATTGCAACCGTACCTCGTAACGGGTGCGTTGGACCATATAAGTACAAATTCGTTGGGCGGAGATTTCCCTCTTCTTGATCACTTCATTGAAAGTCCTGAAAATGGCATTGGCCTTTTCCTTGCCATAGGTACTTAAAAAGTATTGGCGTACATAGTCCAATTCCCGCTGGCTTACCTGTCCATCGGCCTTGATGATAATAGAGCAAAGAGAGAGTAGGTTCAGTTCAAAATCGGCCGGGGAAACGCTCTGGCGGGTAAAATCCTGAAACACCGTCCTTGATGATTTTGAAGAGCCCCCAAGTCCATCCAGTATGCTGCCCACAAAGAACCCTAATACCGCCCCTACAATTCCCCTAATAAAAAATCCGATTAAGGCCGCAACCCACTTGATCATCCTACAAAAATTAAAGCCCAAATATAGGGCTTTGCACAAGAAGCTAAGCCTTATACAATGTTAAGGGGCATGAAAATAAACCAACAAAACCGTATCTTTGGACTTTAATTAAAAAGTAGTCTATGTATCCTGAAGAATTGGTAAAACCTATGCGAGCAGACTTGGCCACCGCCGGGTTTGAAGAACTATATACAAGTGAAGCCGTTGAGAATGCCCTTAAGCAAGAGGGCACCACGTTGATTGTGGTCAACTCGGTCTGTGGTTGTGCAGCGGCCAATGCAAGACCAGCGGCCAAATTGAGCCTGCAGAATTCAAAAAAGCCTGACCATTTGGCGACCGTATTTGCCGGAGTGGACACCGATGCCGTGAACACGGCGAGGAACCATATGGTTCCCTTCCCTCCATCATCGCCAAGTATGGCCCTTTTTAAGGATGGGGAATTGGTACACATGATCGAAAGACACCATATTGAAGGTAGGCCTGCTGAGCTTATCGCAGAAAATTTGATGGAAGCGTATAACGAATTTTGTTAAATATCCCCTTCCGTCTCAAAAACAAGCCACCCTTAAAGGGTGGTTTTTTTATTTTTACATCCTACCAAAAACTGAACATCCAAAAATGACACTTGCCAAATTGTTTTCCTATCTCTTTACCACTCTTTTCTTTATTAGCTTTGGATTGGTCTTGGTCATTTTTCACCCCATCCAATGGATCTGCCTGAAGGTATTTGGGTACAATGCCCACAAAAGAAGCGTTTCCATACTCAACTGGTTCATTATGCGATGCACCAACCTATTGGGCACCCGATATACCTTTGAAAACACCCACAATATCCCCACGGACAGACCTTTGATCGTAGTTACCAATCATCAGAGCATGTACGACATTCCACCCATTGTTTGGTACATGCGGAAACACCACCCCAAGTTTGTAAGCAAGATTGAACTGGGAAAGGGCATCCCAAGCGTATCCTTCAATTTAAGGCATAGTGGTTCGGCATTGATCGATAGAAAAGACCCCAAACAATCCATTGCCGAGTTGCAAAAACTGGGCACGTATATTGAAAAGCACAACCGAAGCGCCGTAATTTTCCCTGAAGGTACCAGGAGTAGAAATGGTGTTCCCAAGCCTTTTAGGACCACTGGACTCAAAGTATTGATGAAAAAGGCCCCTTCCGCCTTGATTGTTCCCATTAGTATAAACAACTCTTGGAAATTATTACGCTATGGAAAATTTCCCATGGGATTGGGCTCCCATCTTACACTAAAGGTGCATGCCCCTGTAGAGAACAAGGGTAATTCCGATGAACTCATTGCCCAAATTGAAGCCACTATCGCTTCGGGGATAATCACAAATCAATGAATCACGATCAACTCATCCAAAACACCATTTCCTTTGTCAAGAAAGCGCTGGAAAATGCGGAAGGAGGTCATGATTGGTTTCATATTGAACGGGTCTTCAATACTTCCAAATTCATCTCAGAACACGAAAATACCAACGCCCTTGTTGTGGAACTTGCGGCATTGCTCCACGATATAGCGGACCCAAAATTCCATGATGGGGACGAATCCGTTGGCCCGGAAATGGCCAGAACGTTTTTGGAATCCCAGCAAGTAGATGCCTCCACTATAGACCATGTGGTGAATATCATTCAACATATGTCCTTTAAAAACAGTCTGGAGAACAGCGGAACGGCCTTTGCTTCCAAAGAACTGGAAGTGGTCCAGGATGCGGACCGTCTGGATGCCATTGGTGCCATCGGCATAGCACGAGCCTTCAATTATGGAGGCTTTAAAAATAGGGCATTGTACGACCCAAAAATCGCACCCAATCTTCAGATGACCAAAGAGGAATACAAGGCCTCCAAAGCTCCTACAATCAATCATTTTTACGAAAAGCTACTACTGCTCAAGGACCGCATGAACACTGAAACCGGGAGAAAACTTGCCAAGGAGAGACACCAGTTCATGGAAACTTACCTAGACCAGTTTTTTGGTGAGTGGAACGGCAATCGGTAAAACTTTTGTCTCTAGCAGTTTTTTGTATCTTGTAATCGCAATCAAAACTAACACAATGCAAAGAAGAAAATTCATTCAAAATGCCGCAGCGGCCTCCGCTGCGTTTTCTATTGTACCCAGTCATGTTCTGGGCAAGACCCATGTTCCTCCCAGTGATACCCTCTATGTTGGTGCTTTTGGTGTTGGCGGTAGGGGAAGTGGAGTCATCAAAGGCCTCAATGATACTGGAAAGGTAAAGTTTGTATCCTTTTGTGATGTAGATGATCGACGGGCCAAAGATACTTACGAAAAATTCCCGGATGTAAAACGATACAAGGATTTCAGAAAAGTCTTTGACGCGCATTTGAATGATATTGATGCCATAATGGTAGCCACCCCCGACCATATGCATGCTACCATTGCACTCCCTTTTATGCGGGAAAAAAAGCATGCTTATGTGGAAAAACCCCTTACCCATAATATCCATGAAGCCCGTCTGATGACCCAAGTGGCCAAAGAAAATGGTATTGTTACCCAAATGGGAAATCAAGGCGCTTCCAGTGATGATAGCCGAATTGCGAGAGAGTGGGTCGAGTCTGGAATTATTGGAAAAATCCATACGATAGATTGTTGGACCAACCGTCCAGTTTGGCCACAAGGAGTTGCCGTACCTACAGAAAAACAACGAATTCCAAAAGGATTGGATTGGGACCTATGGTTGGGCCCAGCCGCCATGCGCGATTATAATGAAGCCTACCTTCCCTTTAAATGGCGAGGTTGGTGGGATTTTGGAACAGGTGCTTTGGGCGATATGGGATGCCATATCATGGAAACTCCGTTCAGCGTATTGGATTTGGGATATCCAACTGAAGCCGAAGCTAGCTGCACCACCGTTTGGGTAGGTGATTTTGTGGAGGCCGATTATAGCCCTTCCTGCCCTCCTTCTTCCAAAATACATTTGAAATTTGACCATGAATACCATGGGGATATTGCCTTGAACTGGTACGACGGAGGTATTATGCCCAACTTGCCCGATGAACTCAAAGATGGTGAGATGGTCGGTAACCGGGATGGTGGAACCATCATGTATGGGGAACGAGGTATTTTGGTTTGCGATACGTACTCCCAAAATGCACGTTTGCTCCCTACCGATATGATGGACCTGTACAAAGCTCCAAAACCAAAATATCCTAGAGTGCCCGGTAGCATGGGCGGTCACATTGCCAATTTTGTTGATGTGTGCCTCAAGGGAGGATCTACTTCTTCGGATTTCTCCAAAGCAGGTCCTTTGACCGAAACCGTGCTTATGGGCAACTTGGCCGTAAAAGCCTATCAATACAAAGTATTGAAGGAAGGTAAAAAAGTTGGTGACTGGGATCCATACGACTACCCTGGAAGACGCAAACTTTTCTGGGATGGTGAAAACATGAAGATCACCAATTACGACAAGGCCAATGAATGGGTCACCCGTAACTACCGTAAAGGTTGGGAACTGTCGTAATTTTTTCAAAATTACTACATTGCACGATGGATATGGACAACAAACGGTCCATATCCGTCTGATGTAACTTCTCTAAACAACACACCTATGATGAAAAAAGCATTCTTACTGCTATTTGCATTGGCAGTCATTATGGCCTGTAAACAAGGTGCTAACGGAAAAGAAAGCCAAAACATGGCGGAAGCGGCCCAACCCCTTGGAGCTGAAAACCTTGCCTACCAATGGAGCCAGATGGCCATCACCGCCACGGCCAACGATACGGAAAAATTCAAACCAAGGCCCACCATAACCTCTCGATTTTTAGGGTTGATATTTGTTTCCATCTTTGATGCTTGGTCCCGTTATGATGAAAAGGCCATCCCTGTGTATCTGGAGGGAGTGGATAGACGTCCCATGGATGAACAAACCCTGAAAAACAAGGAAATTGCCATTAGTTATGCCGCATATAGGGCCATGAACGAATATTATTATTCGGACAAGGAACTCTTCACCGATTTCATGAAAGAGCTTGGTCTGGACCCCAATAATGAAAGTCTGGACCCCAATACCCCAGAAGGCATTGGTAATTTGGCCGCCAAAGCGGTCATTGAGGCCCGAAAGGGAGATGGCGCCAACCAATATGGGGAGGAAGAAGGTTCCAATGGAGTTCCTTACTTCAATTATGTGGGGTATGAGCCTATAAATTCCGTGGACAGCAATGTGGATCCCAACCGTTGGCAACCCAAATATTTTTCAGATGGAAAAGGTGGGCAGTTTGCCCCTGGGTGCCTTACCCCTTTTTGGGACAAGGTAACCCCTATATCCATGAAATCCGGAGACCAATTCAGACCCGGTCCACCTCCACAGATTGGCTCGGAACAGCTTGAGAAAGAAGTACAGGAAGTCATTGAAATGCAGGCCAACCTCACCGACGAGCAAAAAGCCTTGGTGGAGTTCATGCGAGATGGACCCCAATCGGTACAACAGGCAGGACACTGGTTAAAGTTTGCCCAAGAAGTATCCATCAGGGACAACCACACCTTGGATCAAGATGTAAAAATGTTCTTCTACAACCAAGTGGTGGCCATGGACGCCTTCATTGCCTCATGGGACAGCAAAATGTTCTATGACTTTGCCAGACCTTTCGCCTTGGTACATGAATACTATGACCAACAGAAAATAAAAGCTTGGGGCGGAGTCGGAAAAGGGATGGTCGAGATGGATGGAAACCAATGGCGCCCCTATTCCCCAGATACGTTCTTATGCCCACCATTCCCAAGTTACACCTCGGGTCACAGCACCATAAGTGGAGGCTGTGCCGAAGCATTGAGACTTTGGACGGGTAGCGATGAGTTTGGCTCTGAAGTGGAACTCGTGGCCGGTTCCCTTACCGAACCGGAGAACCTTGGGGATACCGTGACCCTTAAGTTTCCCACGTTCACCAAAACGGCCGAAATGGCTGGGATTTCAAGGGTGCTTGGTGGATACCACATCCAAGCGGACAACATAGCTGGATTGGAACTGGGCCGTGATGTGGCCCATGAGGCTTGGAAATTTTATAAGAAGCATGTTGGGGAAGAAGACATGTAACCTGTACCACTTAGGGCGTTAGGTTTTCATTTTCTTTTGATAGTGTGCTTTGACCAGTTCATTTTCGGTCAGGGCAATGGCCCTTTCCAAAGCGGTCCTTTGTTCCTTGGTTTTTCCCAAATCAGACCAAAGTTCGGCCTTGATGGCATGGAAAAGGGCTTGATCAGAAAAGTTGTTTTTCTGTTCCCATTGCTCCAGTTCCCCTAATGCCTTTTCAGCACCATGGATCTTGGCAAAGGCCACAATCCGATGCAAGGCCACCATAGGTGAAGGTTCCAATTTCAATTGCAGGTCATATAGATAGAGTATGTTCTTCCAATCGGTCTTGGCAAAACTTTTAGCGGTGGAATGGTAATACGATCGGGCTGCTTCCAAATGATACTTGGAAGGCGTGCGGTCTTGGGTTCCTGCCTGTTCCAAATGGCGCATCCCAATCGCGATCAATTCTTGGTTGTATTTGCTCCGATCCTGATGTTCCAAAGTGACCAACGCTCCGTTATCATCCAATCGGGCATCAAAGCGGGAGGCGTGAAAACACATCAAAGCGATCAATGCCTCTAAATTGGGGTGTTGACAATAGGTATTTTGCTGCATCAACAAGGCCAATCGCAAGGCCTCATAACAAATGTCCCTTTTAATGACCAGGGTGCCCGAGGTGGCCGCATAGCCTTCCGAAAACAACAGATAAATGACCTGTAATACCCGGAACAAACGCGATTGAAGCCCCATTTCCACAGGAATCTTCAGCATTTTCACCTCTTCCCGGAATTTTTTCTTGGCCCGGGTAAAGGATTTAGCCACCGCTTCCTCCTTTTTCAACAAGGCCTCTGCCAGTTCCTTATTGCTGAACCCCCCAATAAGTTTCAAACTCAACACAATTTGATGCTCTTGGGAAAGCGCGGGGTGGCAACAGGCGAATATCATTTTTAATTGGCTGTCCGAAAGGGTGGCATCCAAGGAGGGGGCGCCATTTTGTTCCGTTCCGCTGTATTGGGACAATCGTTCCGTATCTTGAAGGTCCATTTTTTTGTCCCTTCGCAGCATATCAATCAACCGGTTGCTCGCCACGTGATACAACCAGGCCGTTGGGTTCTCTGGAACGGATTTGTAGGCCCAGACTTGCATGGCCTTCACAAAAGAGTCCTGGGTGGCATCCTCTATCGGTTCCAAATAAGAAGTCCCGAACTTATGGGTCAATAGGGCCACCACTTTCCCATATTCCTGTCTAAAAAGGTGTTCTACGGTTGTGTGGTGGTCCTGTGGCATTACTTTTAAAAGACTACTTTCTTAATTGCGTCATTTCGAACGAATGTGAGAAATCTAAATCATAAAATTGCATAAGAGATTTCTCGTTTCACTAGATTTCTCACATTCGTTCGAAATGACTTTTTGTACATCAGTGCTCCATGGAAAGGATTTCACGTACCTCCACAAAGCTTCCCTCATAATCAAAAATGGGGCAGCCTTTGGAAATTTCCACGGCCTCGTCATAGTCCTTGGCAGATACAATCAAATATCCGCCCACCATTTCGGCACCTTCCGCAAAGGGACCATTGGTGACCACTTCGCCTTTATTGCTGACCACTTTTCCATCCTTTCCCAAGGGGAGTCCGTCCAATAACTTCCCTTTTTCCTTCAAGCCTCCCATCCATGCGCCCCAAACTTCCATGTGGGCCTGCTTTTCTTCTTGGGACAATTTGTCAAAGGCATCATCGCCACCTCTGAACAGATACAAAAAATTACTCATGACGTTTCGTTTTGTGTCCTTTTTTAGGACTGGTTATATATTGTTTTCATCCTAAGGACGAACACACAACCCTTGTTTGGACAATTCTTTAAAAATAGTTGAAAAATAGATTTCTCCGTCGCATACAACCCTGAAATGACCGTATCAAAATAATTTCATCTGACCATTTTTATAGGGTTCGTGCAAATCGGTCCGTAATCTGGGAAACTGCCTGTCCCTAAAATATTTTTTTCGGGCCAAGTGGGCCATATCGTGAATCTGTTGGGCAATCTTTCCCTCTCCCCGATTCCGAACCCCAAACCGGCTATCGTTGATGGACCCTCCGTGGCAATCTTGGATCAGGTGCAAAACCTTCTCCGCCCGATCAGGCATGGCCTTTTTGATCCAATCCGTAAAGATCTGTCCAATGGCCCCGTTCAAGCGTACCACGGTGATGGCAAACGAACGGGCCCCATGATCGGCCACGGCCTTGGCCAAGGGCAAGAGCTCATGACTGTTGATGCCGGGTATCATGGGCGCCAACATGGCGTTGACGGGAATGTTGTTTTCGGACAGGACCTTAATGGTCTTCAATCTTTTTTGGATGGACGCCGTGCGGGGTTCCAATTTTCTTCGGGTTTTTTCCGAAAGGGAGGTCACCGAAATATTGACCCCCACCAATTGATGGGCATTGAGCTCCTTTAAAATATCCAGATCGCGCAACACCAATGCATTTTTGGTGATGATGCCCACCGGGTGACGGTATTTTAGGAAGACTTCCAAGCATTTACGCGTAATTTCAAATTTTTGCTCAGCGGGCTGGTAGCAATCCGTATTGCCCGAAAGTACAATGGTGCACGCCTTCCAGTTTTTGTGCTTGATCTTGGCTTCCAACAGTTCCGGCGCCGCCTTTTTGACCAAAATCTTGCGTTCAAAATCCAGTCCGGCGCTATAACCCCAATACTCATGGGCATTACGGGCATAGCAATAAATGCAGCCATGTTCACAGCCTTGGTAGGGGTTCATGGAGTACATCATCCCCACATCGGGGCTGTCTACCTTGTTTACAATGGTCTTGGGAAAAATAGGGATGTATTGGGTCTTGTTGCTCTCGGCTTCCTCGCCCTCCAAACGGCAGAACTCCAGAAAATCTTCCCGCATTTCGTACACGTGCTGCAAGAATTGATTGGGTGTGTTCTTTTGGGCCCCACGGCCTTTTTGGTATTTTTTGGGTTCCATTTTTTGGATTTATTCCAAATTTATGGATTATTTCCTTTGTTTGGTTTTGAGTGAATGTTAAAAGGTGATGGGTTAATGGTTAATGGTTAATGGTTAAAAGGTATAAAACTGTCATGCTGAATTTAGTTTAGCATCGCATTGACCTGTCTCCAAAAGGATGGGAACCTGAAACAAGTTCAGGTTGACGAAAGTAACCCTAAGTAATGTAGTTCTCGACTGCTCCTTCGGACAGGGTCAGAAATGAGATGGGGTCTTGATGTCATTTCGAGTGCAACGAGAAATCCCATATCTTACTGGTTACAATTAGATTTCTCACTCCCGATAACCATCGGGATGTTCGAAATGACTTGAGGTCCTGAATATTTGGATTTCCCACTTACGCCTTGGACTACCCTTCGACCGCACTTTCGACTTGGCTCAAGGCAAGGCTCAGGGCAGGGTTCTCGACTGCGCTCGAACTGACAAAGGTAACAGAAACTTAGATTGAAGAAGTATTCAAACCGTACTCAGGGCAGCGTCAGAAATGAGATGAAGTCCTGATGTCATTTCGAGTGTAACGAGAAATCTCATATTTCACTGGTAACCTCTAGATTTCTCACATTCGTTCGAAATGACTTGAGGTCCTGAATATTTGGATTTCCTACTTACGCCTTGGACTACCCTTTCGACTTCTCCTTCGACTGCGCTCAGGATGACAGCTCGAAATGACACAAAAAAAGAAAGAGCCCCGGACGGGACTCTCTCTGCAGGTAGGTATGGGAAAAAGGAAAGCTTGTTATAGGCCCTTGGCCGCAAAGTAGCGGTACAGGGGCGCCATTTTTTCTTCGTAGGACATACTATCCCAATCTTTGGCCTTGCCGCTTGGGGCCATTTTGCCGGTAGCAGGATCAATATCCTCGGTCTCGATAACCAATAGAGGTCTTAGGTCTTCATTAGTGCTTTCACTAGAAATAAAAGTTAGATCAACACTATTACTATTCAGTTCAGTTTCTTCTAGTCGAATACGCATACCTTTATTAGATTCTGGATTACATACCCATTGTTCCACCAAAGTTCTAGGCAAAGGGATAGCTACCCAACCTACAGTACCTGAACCATCTGCAGGCTCGTTAAACTGAACTGGCACAATGTAGTCATCCACTGCTGCAGTTAATCCATAGTCAAATAAGGCGCTCACTCCTCCTGCCACAAACCAAGCATCATTAGCATTGGCCATGTTCCAAGTGGCATCCGTCTCTTCAAATACAGGATCATCTGAACCTCCATTGTAAAAACCGCAATACAGCTGAACCGCAGGTTGATCTAAACCTAAACCAATCTTTACATAACTTGATAGGTATATGTATAGGGTGGCTTGATTGATATGGAAACCATTTGCGCATGTTTCACTACTTTCTACCAAATCTGTAGTAATCCCGTCTATCCCTGAGAAACGAATTACACTGTTTCTACTTGTATTTAAGGTATTCTCGAATGACACTCTAAACGTTTCATCATCTCCAAAGTTAGTGTTAACGCCAGCCTCAGCTAGAAAGGTATCATTCGTGCCATTATATCCTTTATACCCATCTTGGAAATAAAAATCCACATTGGGTTTGTCGCTACCGTCTTGGCCGTCGGCACCCGGATCTCCTTGATCACCTTGATCACCCTGATCACCTTTTGGCCCTTGGTCACCTTGAGCACCTTTGTCTCCTTTATCTCCAGGCAAACCGTCTTTTCCATCTTCACCGGAACAAGAGGCCATAATGATGGACATCCCCAAAAGAGCCATGCCCAGTACTTTAATTGATTTCATAATTTTTTATTTAATTGTTATCTGAAATCAAAAGTACGTGGCCCCATTGGGTATTTTGGGGCCTAGTTGACCCGTGACCCGTTTGGATTGACGGATTGCCGTTTAGAATTGACGGATGAAATCTGCTGTGGGAATTTTAAGCTGCTTTTTGTGGTCGATCAGTTAAAATCTACCTTGACCAATTGCTTTTTACCGCCCCGTTTGGCGTAGAACAGCATGTGGTCCGCAGTGGCATCCTTTAAAGGCTTGGAGACCATGAGGGGCAAACGGGCCTCTTGTTGGTCTATGACCTTCTCATAATCCAAGGCGCCGTTGGGGTCCAAGGAGATCATGAACACATTGCGGTTTCGGCTAAAGCCCTGTTTAAAGATAAGGCGTTCGTTGCCTATAAGCTGTGGGTTGTCCGCAGCGGTACAGATAAAGAAGTAGGTGTTGCCATCCTTGCAGTAAGAGCTGTAAGAGGCATAGTCGCCATCGCCGCGGGTCACCTCGGTCTTGTTGATGTTGCGCACCCAGTCCATTTCGCCATTGGGCCTTAACTTGGCACTTACAATGTCGTTATAGTGGTAACGCTCCGTTTTAATGCGCTGTCCGGCACCCGTGACTTCCATACCCGTGGTAACAAAGTATTCCTCCGCATTAAAGAAGATATCGTCGTTTGGAGTAATCTGTACCCCTTTGAAGACCAAATTCTTGACCACCTTGTCCTCTTCCCTGCCAAACTTGTCTTCCATGAACTGTTGCGAAAAGGGATTGTATTTTTGGGAATTGATGTTGAGCGAGGTGGGATCTAGATCAAAATAGGCGATTCCGTTGTAGCGATTGTCCTTTCTATCAGCATAAAATCCAATACAGACCAGTCTGTTTTTAAAACGGACCGGATAGAGCGCTTCGGGATATTTTCCGGGATCCACGAACGATTGTGAACTGCTTCCGTTGGTGTTAACCCTTATAAGCTCGTACTGGAACTTTCGCTCGTCCACTTGAAAACGTTTCTTCTTAAAATAGGCTTTCCCCACGATATACGCGGTCTGCAGGTCCTGCGAGAAGGCCACGTTCTCAAAGGCATAGTTCTTTTCCTCGATCTCGTTGGAGAAGTCGAACTCGAATTTTTTGTTCAGGGCCGTATCGAACATATGGATCATATGCTTGTTGTCCTTTCCCCTTTTATGATGGGTACTGATCACAAAGCCTCTTTTATCCTCATCAAAAAGGATGGCCGTGGTAAATCCCCTGGAAAAATTTCGGTTGTAGTAGTTTTTCCCCACGGGATGATCTACCTGTTCCGAGCTGATGGAAAGTAGTTTTTTCTCCTTAAAATCAAAAGTGATAATGGGGCTGGAATGCACCCAATATTCGTATTCGTGCCTGCCCTCATTATAGTTGAGGAACATGAGGTTCAATTGGCCGTTTTTCAGGAATCCGTCCACAAAGTCGAGCCCCTTGAGCTTGTAGTTGTATTCTGTCACCAACTCTAGGTCGGCATTGTAATGTTCTATGAGGTAACCTTTAGGTCTTAAGATCAAGCCTTGGTAATAGGCCCGGACCAAGATATAGCCCCCGGTACCGTCATCATCAATGGTCAACAGGTTGGAATAGCGGTAGCGGTCGTTGTATTTTTCACCAAAATTATAGGAAACGGGCATTTTTTGGGCCTGTGCCACAATACCCATAAGAAGAAGGCCCAACAGGACGATTTGTTTTTTCATTTCGATTTGGGTTGGTCGCGCCTATGGTCATGAGCCGGGGAAATCTGCCTTGCGCTTTTCCAAAAAGGCCGATGTGCCTTCCCTGAAGTCATCGGTCCCAAAACAATGGCCAAAGGCGTCTATTTCGGCGGCATAACCATCAACATCATACTTAAAACCAGCATTTACCACTTTTATTGCCTGTTTTATGGCCACAGTGGAATTATTCGATATCCTGCTTGCTATTTTGACACAAAGGGGCAACAATTCCTCCGGGGACACCACATGATTGACCAAGCCATAAGCGAAGGCTTTGTCTGCATCGATCATACCCGCCGTCATGATCATTTCCATGGCCCTTCCCTTGCCCACAAGTTGTGGGAGGCGCTGTGTACCCCCATAACCGGGGATGACCCCGAGTGAGACTTCGGGGAGGCCCATTCTGGCATTGGTGCTCGCCACCCTAAAATGGCAGGCCATGGCCAGTTCCAATCCGCCGCCCAGTGCAAAGCCATTGATGGCCGCAATGACGGGAGTGGATAGGTTTTCAATATAATCGAACAGGTTTTTTTGACCCATGGCAGACAGTTGGCGGCCTTCCTTTACCGAAAAATGGGCAAATTCCGAAATATCCGCGCCGGCCACAAAGGCTTTTTCACCACTACCCACAATGACAATGACCTTGGTATCGGAGTCCTCATCCAACTCCTTAAACGCCACATGCAATTCCTCAATGGTCCGTTTGTTGAGGGCGTTCAGTTTTTTGGGCCGATCAATGGTGATGGTAGCTATGTTGTTCTCTTCTTCGATATAGATGTTCTCGTAGTCCATGTGTTGTTTATTTTGAGGTCTCGACTGCGCTCGACCTGACCAGTGCCTAAGATTGTTTTGGGAACCTAACAATAAAAACGGTTCCCTTGCCTACTTGTGAAGTAAAGTTAATGGTTCCACCGTAGTTTTCCACAATGTTCTTTACCATTCCCAGACCAAGGCCGGTTCCGCTGGATTTGGTGGTGAACTTGGGCTCAAAGACCTTTTGTCTGTATCCATCCGAAATGCCCACTCCATTGTCCGCCACGGAAATCTTCACTTGTTCCCCTTCCGAGGAAACGGTTACCAAAATTCGGGGAGATGCCACCTCGGGAACGGCCTGTATGGCATTTTTCACCAAATTGGTGATGACCCTGATCAACTGGGTGCGGTCCAGTTTGGCAATGATCTCTTCCTCATCGGCAATAAAATGGATGTAATCTTCCGTAAAGATCTCCAAGGCCAACTTTACGATCTTTACCACATTCAAGGTCTCGTTCTGCTGGGCAGGCATATTGGCAAAACTGGAAAAAGCCGTGGCAATATTGCTCATGGTATCTATTTGCTGAACCAGGGTCTTTGAAAACTCCTTGACCTTGGTTTGTATCTCGGGGTCCTGGGGGTTGAACTTGCGCTCAAAATTCTGTACGGTAAGCCGGAGAGGAGTCAACGGGTTTTTAATTTCATGGGCTACCTGCTTGGCCATTTCACGCCATGCCTGTTCGCGTTCGCTCTTGGCCAATTTTACCGCGCTTTCCTCCAATTCATCGATCATTCTGTTGTACGAATCCACCAATTTCCCAATTTCTTGCCCGGGGCTTTCAATATAGATCTTTTCATTCTGCCGGGTAAGGTTGGTCCTGTTGATCTTATCCGAAATGGTCTGGAGCGATCGGGTAATGTATTTTGAAATGAAGTAGGCCAGAAAAATTGCCGAGAGCAGCATGATCAGGTACACCCCTCCCAAACGGAAAAGAAACTCCTTGAGCTCCTTATTGTTGAAAGTATTGTCCTCAAAGTACTGAAGGTTGACTATACCGATTGGTTTAAACCTAGTATCGTTAATGTACGTATACGTTGCTTGGTAATTATCGCCGGCCGCCCGTTGCTCCTGTACATATCGCTTATCGTCACTGTCCCGCAGATGGTTCAGTATTTGTGCATCCAGACAATTGGAAATGGAATCGGCCTCAAAACTAGGTCTGGAGCTTTTGATCAAACTACCCTCAAGGTCGTAAATATTAAAGTTGACATTTTGGACATCGGCTATCTTATAGATTTCATCCATGAAGATCAAGCCAAGATTTTCCGTGTTTACGGGGTAGGTGGTTTCCCGTATGGTATAGGAAATACTTTGGAGTACCTGTTCTTCCTTACGCTCCACCCTGTTTTCGTGATAGTCCCTTCCCTGTTCACTATATTGGTAAATGGTGACCCCGGCAATCAATACGGAGGCAATGACCACCAATAATATCATGCTGAAGAATATCCGGGATCGTAAGGATAGTTTACTGAACAAGCGTATTTGGTTTGAGGTAAAATTACACAATTATCAAGCCAAATGAGGCACAAGAGTAAGTTCAAGTTCAAGCGCAAGCTCAAAATTAGGTTCCTACCAAATTAACTGAGCTTGAAACTTGAACTTGATATTTGAACTTTCTTAAGCATTCGGATTCTTGTCCCGTATACGTTTATAGAGTCGAATGCCCAACATCAAAAGAATGCCCAGCACCACAATACCAATAACCCCATAAATCCAATTAAAGGCACTTTTAAGGATTACCAGAAACACGATGGCAAAGAGGATCAAGGTGGCCCCCTCGTTCCAGATACGCATAAACTTGGAGGTGTATGTTACCTCATCGCGCTGCAATTGCTTAAAAATTTGATGGCATTTAAAATGATACCCAAACAACAGCAGCACAAATCCCAGTTTTACATGCATCCAAGGTTGTTGTAGCCAAGAGGGCATCAAAATAAGCATCCAAACCGCAAACAGGGTGCACAGAATGGCCGAAGGCCATGTGATGATGTACCATAGACGTTTGGTCATCAGCTTCAATTGGTCGGTCAATATCTCCCGCTCCGGGGAGGGTTTTTGCCAAGCTTCAATATGATAGATGAACAGACGGGGAATGTAGAACAGTCCCGCAAACCAGGTGACCACAAAAATGAGGTGCAAGGATTTAATATATGGGTAAATCAACAGTACGCTTTTTTACGATTACAATCGAAGTGCCCCTACCCCATTTTCCCAAAGTTTCTTGTTAAAATTGGGGATATCGGCAGCCATCAAAGTTACAGCTCTTTGCTTAAGTCCTACCCATTGCGCATCCAATTCCCGTTTACGGTCTTTTGACGCTTGATTGATCTGGGGCAGGGCACTGTTGCTCTGGTTCATCAAAAACAAATATTCCGCCGAGAACTTATTGGGAAAATTCTCCACATCGTCATAGGCCTGTGACTTTCGTTGTACCATGTCCCCATCCCATGCCTTGAGCTTCTCCAGCAGGGCTTTGCCCTCAGCTTTCAAACTTTCATCGTTCAATTCTTCCAACAACTTCTTCAACTGCCCCTGTACCTTGAAAAGAGTATTTATTCTTTGGTGCATATCGGTAAGGTTGGCTTCCAATTCTGTCATGAACACATCATGTTCCCTGTACCGTTCGGGAGTCATATTTGTATTGGGGGGGCTTAACACAGCTCCCGTAGTGGTCACGGTTTCCCCATTGGCTTTCAAACGCAGGGTGTAGGTACCGGGAGGTACTTTATGTCCAGTGAAATTGGCTTCAATATAGACATCAGGAATGCCAGGGAGGATGGGGGTCTTTAAATCCCATACAAAGCGATTCAACCCTTTGTCCGTACCCAACACTGGTGCCGGAGGTGCCCCACCCCCATGATGGGGTTTGTAGTCCTTATCCTTTTCCGAGGTGAAACTGCGCACTACCTTACCCTGTTGGTTCAAAATCTCCAAAGTGATTTCCGTACTGTCCATGGCTTTGGGCAGATTATAATAGATCACCATCCCATTGGCCGGATTCACCCCTTCGTATGGGTTGGTCCCAGTTACCTCTTTTGAGCTGCTGTTAAGGGGACTGAACCAAAATCCGTTCACAGCATCTTCTGGCTGAAAGAGTTGCAGCGCATTGGCATTGGCCTTGTATTGGGACAGGGTCGTGATGTTGTCCAAAATCCAAAAAGACCGCCCTGAAGTGGCCACAATCAAATCTCCTTGATGCACCTTTAAATCGGTGATGGGTGCTTTGGACAGATTCAACTGCAATGGTTCCCAGTTTTTACCATCGTTCCAAGAAATGTAAAGCCCCTTTTCAGTTCCTGCATATAGCAATCCCTTACGGATTTGATCTTCCCGCACCACACGGGTAAAGGAACCATACGGGATTCCCGTGCTGATATTGGCCCATGTCTTGCCATAGTCCGAACTTTTGTACAAAGCCGGGGTATGGTCGTTGAACTTATAACGCGTTGTAGCCATGTAGACCGTGGCTGGGTCATGGGGCGATACTTCAATGGCATTGATCAAACACTCCCGAAGTCCTTTTGGGGTGATGTTCTCCCAGGTTTCGCCTCCATTTTTGGTAATGTGCACCAATCCGTCATCACTTCCTGTATAGAAAACCCCTTTTTCATGGGAGGACTCAATCATGTATGACAGGGTGCCATAGTTTTCGGCTCCCACAGCTTCATTGGTATAGGGTCCACCGCCATTGCCCTGCTTGTCATCTTGATCACGGGTAAGGTCCGGTGAAATTTCTTCCCAAGTAACCCCGTTGTCCCTAGTGCGAAGCACCAGCTGTGCTCCGTGATAAAACGTTCCAGGTTCGTGTTGGGACCAAATAATGGGGGCATTCCAATTGTACAAATATTTCATGTTGCGGGCCTCGCGCCCCAAATATTGGATGGGAGCCGCCATGACATCCGTGGCCATCTTGGTTTCCATATCCAACAATTCAATGGTTCCCAAATAACTTCCGCCCATCACATATCTGGGATTGTCCGGGTCGAAAGCCAAAAAGGCACTCTCCCCTCCTGCGGAATAATGCCAGTCTTCCCGGCTTATGCTCCATCGACCTACAGAAAGACTTGCAATCTTCACCGAGGTATTGTCCTGTTGCCCCCCATAGATGTTGTATGGAAAAAGATTATCGGTACTGATGCGGTAGAACTGCGCCGTGGGCATATTTTCTTGAAGCGTCCATGTTTTGCCATAATCAAAGGTAATCGTGGCCCCTCCATCATCGGCCATTACCATATTTTTGGAATTCTCTGGATTGATCCAAAGATCATGGGTGTCGCCATGGGGTACGGAAATGGTCTCCCAAGTCTTTCCACCATCTTCCGACCGGAACATTTCTGCGCTGAGCACATATACCGTATCCTCATCATTGGGATCTGCGAATACCTCAATGTAATACCAAGCCCGTTGCACCAATCGGTTATCACCACTCACCATGGTCCAGCTTTTCCCTGCATCACCAGAAACGAAAAGTCCGCCCTTGTCTGCATTGGAATCGCTTTCAATCAGGGCATATACCTTATCGGAATTGGCCGCGCTTACCGCAATCGCCATTTTCCCTTTCTCTTTGGGAAGCCCTTCGGTCAATTCGGTCCAAGTATCCCCTCCATCGGTGCTCTTGTACAATCCACTTCCATCACCCCCACTGATCACGATATTCGGTTTGCGTTGATGCTCCCACATGGCCGCGTATAAGACCAAGGGATTATTGGCATCCATGGAAAGTTCCACGGCGCCCGTAAGTTCATTGACAAAAAGAATGTTCTTCCATGTTTTTCCTCCATCCACCGAGCGGTACAGCCCTCGTTCCTTATTGGGACCGTAAAGGGCTCCTTGGGCCGCTACATAGACAATATCCGGATTGGTAGGATGAACAATGATTCGGGAGATATGCTGTGTTTTTTCCAATCCCAATTTAACCCATGTCTTGCCGGCATCATTGGATTTGTAAACGCCATCCCCATAAGAGGTCATTACCCCACGGGGGGCATGCTCCCCCATCCCGCAATACACCACATTGGGATTAGAGGCCGATACGGAAACCGCCCCAACGGAACCCATTTCAAAAAAACCATCCGAAATGTTTTCCCATTGTTGCCCGGCATTACTTGTCTTCCACAATCCGCCACCCGTTGTGCCCATATAATAGGTCAAGGGGTCCCCCACAACACCACTGGCGGTTACGGACCGTCCACCACGAAACGGACCAATGTTCCTGAATTTCATGGGTTTGAAATAGTCATTGGCGTTTTGTCCAAAGGTCAGAGTGACACAAAGTACCCCTAAAAGAAAGCTTACTTTTTTCATGTCCGGTCGGTTTTTGGTTTCTTTTTAATCCTCAATACTCAAATAATCCAATTCCAATTGGTTGAACTCATTGTTGAACGCATCAATTTCTTTGTCCACCAAAGCATCAAAAGCATTCAATTGTTCCTTGATCTTTCCTGAAAGTTCATTTTTCACGGCCATATCCTGTTCTGTTGGAGGGAAATCGTCTATGGACACCAAGCTGTTCAAGTGGGCCAGTTTATTGGTCAACCGTATGGGGAAGTTCAAGGGGTCTTGGTTGCTTCGGTTTTGGGTTTGATAAAGCGCTTTTTCAATTTCCCCAAAGTCTTCCTTCATTTTTTCGGCCTTTTCCACCAAGGCCTTGGTAGCTTCATTGTCTTTGTACTGCTTCACAAAAGCATCCAGCTTTTCATTGATTTTCCTAATCTTTTTTATGGATTGATGGGCCCTGTCCACCGTTTCATTGATGTCGGTAATAAAATCGAACTGCTTTTGCATATCGGCCACGGAAACTTCCGCTCTGGGGTCAGGAAGAATCCTAAACTCCTGGGTCTGATTGGCGCCGTTCACATTCAAGTGCACTTTATAGCTTCCCGGAACCGCTTTGGCACCATCCAAATTGGCCCACCAGAGAATCATTCCCTCTAATTTTTCCGCTCCTTTGCCACGGGTATCCCAAACATGGGTATTGCCCCCTTTCTTGGCCGTAAGCTTTTTGTCCTTATCCTTCGCATAAGAGTTATATGAAGCCAAAGTATCCCCGTTCATCGTGGTATAGGTAAGGGCCACACTGTCTTTTTCCGAAAGATTTTTGAGGTAAAAGTGGGTGACCACGCCATTGGGATGGTTTTGCCCCTCGGTTTTAGACGGGGTCTTGGCCACTCCTCCCTTGGTACGATAACTGTCCTTGGGATGGAACAAAATGGCTTCTGCCGATTTTTTGGAGCCATCCAATTGGTGTAAAACCGTAAGATCATCAATAATCCAAAGGCTTCGCCCTTGGGTGGCCACGATGAGGTTGTTGTCCTTAATGGTCAAGTCAGTAATGGGAACAATGGGTAGGTTCAATTGGAATTTCTCCCAATTTTGGCCATCATTGAAGGAAATGTACATCCCGGTTTCAGTCCCGGCGTACAACAATCCTTTTCTCTTTGGATCTTCACGTACCACACGGGTAAAATGTTCATTGTTAATGCCATTGGTAATCTTGGTCCATGTTTTTCCATAATCCGTGGTCTTGTAGAGGTAAGGTGTGAAATCCCCCAATTTGTAACGGGTAGCGGCTACATAACAGGTCCCTTCATCAAAAGCGGAGGGTTCAATGCTGTTCACCATACTCCACTCGGGCATGATATTGGGTGTTACATTTTCCCATGTTTTTCCTCCATCTTGGGTCACATGGATCAGTCCATCATCACTTCCTACCCACAACAGGCCTTCTTTTAAAGGACTCTCATTGGCGGCAAAAATGGTACAATAGTATTCCACACTGGTATTGTCCTGGGTTATTGGACCGCCACTGGACACCAATTTTGTAGAATCGTTTCGGGTTAGGTCATCACTCAACAAGGTCCAACTTTGCCCTTCATTGATACTCATGTGGACATGGTTGGAAAAGGTGTAGAGCTTTTTGGGATCATGCTTGCTGAATATGATCGGGAAATTCCATTGGAAACGGTATTTCATTCCCTCGGCACCATACCCCATAGGGTTATCCGGCCAAACATTGATGCCCCTAACCGTTTTGTTTTTGTGGTTGACGCGAGTCAGGAATCCTCCATAACTACCTCCGTACACAATATCATCATTGGTAGGGTCTACTACAATGTGCGCGGATTCGCCTCCGGCAGTTTCTTCCCAATCGTCCTCCCCTATGGAATTGTCATCACTCCGGTGGTTGATGCGCAAAGTGGAATTATCCTGCTGCGCCACATAGATGCGGTACGGAAACGCATTATCCGTAGTGACCCTATAAAATTGGGCGGTGGGTTGATTGTAGTAGGTACTCCATGTTTCCCCGCCATCGTAACTGATCTGTGCGCCACCATCGTCCCCAATGATCATCCGTTTTGAGTTCTCTGGAGCGATCCAAAGATCGTGGTGGTCACCATGTGGTGCATTAAACGTATTGAAGGTTTTTCCTCCATCCGTACTTCTATGGTATTGGACATTGAGCACATAAACCACATCCTCATCTTCCGTATCGGCATAGACGCGGGTATAGTACCAAGCCCTTTGACGCAGTTTTCGCTCCTCATTCACACGGGTCCATTTTTTTCCTCCATCATCTGAGCGGTACAAGCCTCCTTTTTCCTTGTTTTCCACTATGGCCCATACCCTTTCGCTATTTTTTGGGGATACCGTCACGCCAATAATCCCCAAGGTATCTTTTGGGAAACCATCATTTTTTGAGATTTCCGTCCAAGTCTCTCCGCTATCCGTACTCTTCCAAAGTGCAGAACCTTCGCCTCCACTACTTAAGCTATATGGGGTACGTTGCACCCTCCATGTGGAAGCATACAATATTCTTGGGTTGTTGGGATCAAAAGTCAAGTCTACAGCACCAGCATGTTCATTCACAAAAAGAATCTGTCTCCAAGTTTTACCGCCATCAGTAGTCTTGTATATTCCGCGTTCTTTAGTGGGTTTATAAATATTGCCCATTACTGCCGCATAAACGATATCGTGGTTTGTGGGATGGACCTTTAACCTGGGGATATGCCTTGTTTTTTCGAGCCCCATGGATGCCCAAGTCTTTCCTCCATCTTCAGTTTTCCAAACACCATATCCTGAGGAGACATTCCCCCGTACGGTTTTCTCCCCTCCTCCAACATATATTACATTGGGGTCGCTTTTGGCCACTTCAACGGCACCGATACTTCCTCCAAAATAACCATCGGAAATATTCTCCCATGATCGACCACCATCCGTGGTCTTCCAAACCCCACCGCCGGTGGCACCAAAGTAAAAAAGATTGGGTTCCCCGGGCACTCCTGTAACGGCAGCGGAGCGACCACCACGAAACGGACCGATCAATCGATATTCCAAACTGGAATAGATTTCCTCAGGATATTCTGGGGTGGTTTGGGTTTTCTTTTTTCGTTGGGATTGAACGGTAGCAACGCAGAGCGTGAAGGTAAGCAGCAGCATACCCATTTTGGAAAAGCAAGTCTTCATTTTCAAAGTGTTAATTAGTCGTGTCTAAATGTAATGAAAAAGGAAGAAAAAAGGTTTCACAATATTTTGTATTTTAACTCCCTCATTTAAATCTCAACCCACACTATGCGAAATTATTTTGGGCTCATCGTTCTTGTCGTTCTGATGGCAGCCTGCAAAAACCAATCAAAATCCCAAGAAGCACAAACCACACAAACGCCAGAGCCAGAAGAGTCCGAATGGATCTATCTCTTTGACGGCACCAGTACCGAAGGCTGGCGCGGCTACAACATGGAGACCCTTCCCCCCGGTTGGATCATAAAGGACAGCACCCTGACCTTCGACACCGAACTGGGCATGGAGCAGGACTACAAGGGCGGAAAGGACATCATCTACGGCGCCGAGGAGTTCGACAATTTTGAGCTTTACATGGAATGGAAGCTTCCCGAAGGCGGCAACAGTGGCATCTTCTACCATGTCAAGGAAGGTTACGACGGTCCCCCTGTGGTATCGCCCGAATATCAGCTCATCGATGACGAGAACTATGCCCGCATCCATGACCTTACGGCCTACAATACCAGTCTGGGCTACACTGATAAACCTGAAGAACTCAAGCCCTTGCAGCAAACCGGAGCCGACTACGCCATGCACCCACCAAAGGCCAACAAGACCCTACATCCCGCTGGGGAATGGAACAGCTCCAAGATCGTCTTCACCCCTGAAAAAGTGGAGCACTGGCTCAACGGGGAACTATTGTTGTCATTTGTCCCTTGGGACGAGGCCTGGCACGAAAAGAAAAACTCGGACAAGTGGAAGAACAGTCCTGACTACGGAAAGTTCAAGACAGGGTTCATTGCCTTGCAGGACCACTCCAGCCCAATTTGGTTCCGAAACATCAAAATAAAAAAATTATAATCCGCTAAAACCAACCCATGAATAAAAGAGAATTCATTAAAAAGAGTAGTGTAGGTGCCCTAGGCATCATGGTGGCCCCTTCGTTGTTGAAAGGCGCCCCTTTCAAGGAAAGATTACGAACTGCACACATCGGTGTGGGGAACATGGGCGCTGCGGACCTCAGCGCCATATCGTCCCATGGTTCCGTGGACGTGGTGGCCTTGTGCGATGTAGATGCCGTTAACCTTTCCGCTGCGCGCAAACTGCACCCAACGGCCCGTGTGTTCTTCGATTACCGCACCATGTTGAAGGAAATGGCCGATCAGATCGATGCCGTGATCGTGTCCACCCCGGACCATACCCACGCCCCAGCCTCCATGATGGCCATGGAGATGAACAAGCCCGTCTACTGCCAAAAACCGTTGACTCATTATGTTTCTGAGTCCCGCGCCATGAAAAAGATGGCCGCCGAAAAAGGTTTGGTGACCCAGATGGGCATCCAGGTACACTCTTTCTACGATTATAAACTCGCCACGCTCTTGATCCAATCCGGAATCATTGGCAAGGTGCACACCGTGCATGCCTGGTCCCCCAAGAACTGGGGATACGACGGTCCCCTTCCCCAAGGAGAGGACAAAGTCCCGGCACAATTGGACTGGAACCTTTGGTTGGGAACTTCTGCCGAAAGACCCTATAAAGAAGGAATGTACCATCCCGGGAACTGGAGAAAATTGATGGACTACGGCTGTGGCACTTTGGGTGACATGGGCGTACACATCTTCGACACCCCGTACAACGCCCTTGAGCTGGACGTTCCCATGACCGTGAAGACCGAGTGCCGCCCCTCCAATGGGTTCGGGTACCCGGAGAACAATGTGGTGACCTATGAGTTCCCTAGCACACCGTATACCTCCAAGACTTTCAAATGGGTTTGGTACGATGGCCCTGGAGCCCCAGATATGCACGAGGACTTAATTCTACCTGGTGCCAAGAACATGGCCGCTAAGAAATCAAACAAAGAGGAAAGTGTAGAGGACAAAATATCACTGGACGCCAAGGTGGCCGGAGAGGGCGAGCTTCCAGAACAGGGAGCCATGTTCGTAGGTGAAAAGGGACGCCTGTTGCTCCCCCACTTCATGCAGTTGCCCAAGAAGATCGTAAGGGGCAAGTACGTGGACATCTCCAAGGAGATCGCCAAGTTGAACGAGAAGCACAATCTGGGCGAGCCCATCAGAAATTATGAGTCCGAAGGACCCAAGCACTACCACCAGTTCGTGGACGCTTGTCTGGGCAAGGCAGAGACCACGGCACCTTTTGAGTATGGGGCTAGGCTCACCGAGACCATACTGTTGGGCACCATTGCCGGAAGGTTCCCCGGGGAGACCCTCCACTGGGACGCACAAGCGGCAAAGTTCAAGGAGGAAAAGGCAAATGCCTACCTTTCTGGAGACTATAGGGATTTTTAGGACTCCCCTATTATGAATAGGTCCGTACTGACCCTCCTGATTCTGCTACCATTGCTTTCGTTTTCGCAAACGCGCATTCGGGATTATGGAGTTAAAATCGGAGTGCTCAGACCAGGACAATACAATGGAATTACCGACGTGCCTGGGGTGCGGGTGGGACATGTCACCTTGATAAAAGGCGACAGCATCCGTACCGGGGTCACGGCGATTCTTCCCCATTCGGGAAACCTCTTCCAAGAAAAAGTCCCGGCAGCCATACAAGTGGGCAACGGTTTTGGAAAACTGGCCGGCAGCACCCAAGTGAAGGAACTGGGCAGTTTGGAAACCCCTATCATCCTGACCAATACGTTGAGTGTGCCCACGGCCGTAAATGCCGTTATAGGATACACTTTACATCAAGAGGGCAACGAAACGGTCCGTTCCGTAAATGCCGTAGTGGGCGAAACCAATGATGGGTATTTAAACGACATTCGAGGACGCCATGTAAGCGAAACGGATGTACTACAAGCCATTTCAAAAGCAAAAACAGGAGCAGTTCCTGAAGGCAATGTTGGTGCGGGAACGGGCACCATTTGTTTTGGGTTCAAGGGAGGGATAGGAACCTCTTCCCGTGTACTTCCCAAAAAACTGGGAGGATACACCATAGGCGTATTGGTGCAGACCAATTTTGGCGGTGTTTTGCAAATAGCCGGGGTGGATGTGGACAAGCAGCTCGATCGTTATTCTGAAACGCTCAAGTATTCAGCAGATGGTTCCTGTATGATGGTGGTCCTGACCGATGCCCCATTGGATGCCCGCAATTTGGAGCGATTGGCCAAACGGGCCATGATGGGCTTGGCCAAAACCGGAGGGATTGCGAGTAACGGCAGTGGGGATTATGTGATTGCCGTTTCCGCGGCAGAGGAATGTAGAATCCCTTATGAAAGTGAAAATCCCATTCAAACTGTACCGACCTTACGCAATGAGGCCATGACCCCACTTTTTCTGGCCACCATTGAAGCCACCGAAGAGGCCATCCTTAATTCTCTTTTCGCTGCGGAAACCATGACCGGTCGTGATGACCATACCATTGAGGCGCTTCCAAAGAAAAAGGTGTTAGAAATGCTCCAAGCGGCCCATAAAATGGACTAGCACTTCATCCCATCCACTTTTTCTTCGCATGTGGCGTAACATTCCCCTTGAATTTTACACTAACCTAATAGAAACTCTATAGTTTTTTTATAGTTTTAAAAGCATAATACCTAAAAAACACTACCATGGATATTTTTGGAAAGATCAAGGAGAAACTGAGCAATGAGTTTATCGATATTGTTGAGTGGCTCGATTATACGGATGACACCATTGCGCATCGGTTTGAGCGTTATCAAAATGAAATAAAGAACGGCGCAAAGCTGATTGTCCGCGAAGGGCAAACCGCCGTTTTCATCAACGAAGGCCAATTGGCCGATGTCTTTGAACCGGGCACTTATGACCTTACCACACAAAACCTACCAATTTTGGCTACTCTGAAAGGGTGGAAATACGGGTTCAATTCCCCATTCAAGGCCGAAGTGTATTTTGTGAACACCCACTTGTTCACCGACGAGAAATGGGGCACCAAGAGTCCCATCACTTTAAGTGATGACCGATTTGGTTTGGTAGAGATTCGCGCTTTTGGAACCTATGCCTTTAAAATTTCGGATGCTGGCAAGTTTATCAAAGATATTGTTGGCACGGATAGCAACTTTACCAATTTTGAGATCAATGAACATCTCAAAAGTTTGATAGCCACACGATTCACAAATACCGTGGGCCAAGCCAATTTGCCCATTGAATTGTATGCCGCCAATACCACTGAACTTTCGGATACGTGTCGCGAAGTCATGTCACCTGAGTTTGAAAGCGTTGGTATTTCCTTGGAAAAATTCTATATCGAAAATGTATCCATGCCCGAAGATCTCAAAAAGGAAATCTTCGAGTACAGCCGTATCGACAAGCTTGACCTAGACAAATTGACCAAGTTCAAAACCGCCAAGGCCATTGAGGCCGCTGCCCAAAACGAAGGCGGGACCGCTGGAGCCGGAATGGGCATGGGTATGGGGTTTGTTTTGGCCCAACAAATGGGAGGCATGATGGGCGGAAACCCCCAAGCCTCCCCACAACAAACCGCCCAACCTGTTGGAGGCACCGTTCCTCCACCAATGCCAACACAAACCCTATATTATTATGCCTCCAATGGGGTACAACATGGGCCGGTTACCTTTGAACAGATGCAATCCCTTTTTGCATCCCGGGCTATCAATCGTGATAGTTTAGTATGGAAGCAGGGCATGACCGCTTGGGTTTCTTTAAAAGAAGTGGAAGAATTGAAATCGTTCTTGGGAGGCAACACGCCGCCGCCATTACCAACGGAATAATCACATTCATTGTCATTTCGAAATGAGTTGCAAAGCAACGATTGAGAAATCTAAGTAATTACACATTGAGATTTCTCAGTCGCTAGCTCCTTCGAAATGACGGCCTATCAATTTTGACATGGATTTCCGCCTACACGGAAATGAAACTATGGAAGAACAAAAAATCCAAAAAACCGAGCTCAAAAAAGCCTGCACCAACTGTGGTGCCGAGCTAAAATACAAGCCTGGGACCACCAGTATAAATTGTGAATATTGTGGTCATGAGGAATCAATTGCTATAAACGAAAATGGTTTTCAGGAACTGGAGCTGTACCCCTACCTCAAGGAAATGGGCTCACAGAAACACAGTGAGGAAATCTCCATGTTGCACTGCAAAAATTGTGGTGCCAATCAACATGTCGAAGAAAACTATAAGTCGCTCCACTGTGTATACTGCGGTATGCCTCTGGTGATTGAAGATGCCTATAAGGAAGATTGGATCTTACCTGGCGCGGTGCTCCCCTTTCAGATTGATCAAAAGAAATCCTTTATCATTTTCAAGAATTGGGTAAACCGCTTGTGGTTTGCCCCAAACAAATTGAAGAAGGCCGCTTTGGACCCTCAATTTACCAAAGGGCTGTATTTACCCTATTGGACCTTTGATGCCCAACTTGCGGCAAGTTATACGGGACAACGGGGCGAATATTATTACGAAACCCGAAGGGTCAGGAACTCCAATGGAAAGATGGTGACCCAACAGGTTAGGAAAACCCGTTGGTATCCAGCTTCAGGTGAGATTTCTGGTTTTGTGGACGACACCCTCATCAAGGCGTCTCGACAAAAATCGGGAAGGATCCCCCAAAAAATTTCCCATTGGAACCTCCAAAAACTGCAACCATTCAATAGTGGCTTTCTTTCTGGCTTTGTTACCGAAAAATATACCATCCCGTTGAAGGATGGGCACCTCCATTCCAAAGACGTGGCCCGTGATATTGCCATGCGATGGTGCCGACAGGATATTGGCGGGGATACCCAACGTGTGACCCACATGGATATGGAGCTGTCCGAAGAGACCTTTAAACATATCTTGTTACCCGTTTATATAAGTGCCTATCGCTATAAGGGCAAGGAGTACAATTTCTTTATCAATGGTGAAAATGGACAGATCTCCGGTACCCGGCCGTACAGTGCTTGGAAAATCTTTTTAGCAGTACTATTTGGATTGATCATCATTGCCCTGCTGGTGTACTTTGCAAAGTAATTTTCCTTGCTTGGCTTCACCATTCCAAAATCCGTATCTTTAAATATGTCCAAGCCTATTTCACTGATATCGATTTTTGTGCTGCTCAATATGGGTATTGGCCGTATGTTCCAAGTAAGTTTAGGAGCAACCTGCTTTTCTGAATTGACCATTTTGGCCGTGACCAGTTTTGTTTTTTGGACCTTCTCTGCCCAACACATAAAAGTTTGGGCCCAAAACTGGGAACAAAAACCTTTCGGAAAAACCTTGGCCCTTCAAGGAGGGTTGGGCATCACCGCCACAGCAATGAACATTCTTATTGGACAGGTTTTGGTAGTCTTTATGATGACCGTGGTATTTCGTTGCGCCTCTCCCAATTTCAATCTATTGCATGCAGGGCTCACCAACAATATCGCCGTTAACCTATTCTGCTATTTTGCACTCCTGTTTTACTTTATAAACAAGGAACACAACCAAAAAATTGAAACTCCAATCACACCCATTTCAGGAAAGAAAATTCAAATTGAAGTGTCCAGGAACGGCTCCCATTTTTTACTGATTCCAGAAGAAATCATCTATATTGAAACCAGCAACAACTGCATTGTGCTCCATACGAAAAAAGGAGTTTTTGTAAAATACCAAAGTCTTAGGTCAGTAGAGAAAATGCTCGGTTCAAAAACCTTTAAACGGGTGCATCGTTCCTATTTGGTGAACGTGGATTTTATGGATTGCCATCAGAAAAACAGCAATGGTGATGGCATACTCCGTTTAAAGAATGGAGATAAAATTAAATTCAGTAGGACCTACCGAAAGAACCTAGTGGAAGTTTAACGGCATCAACCTGCCCTTATTTTCCCGCAGCTTACCCAGTGTTGTTATATGTCTTGCATCACTCCTGCTACATTTGGGAAAACTGAACACATGAAGACTTTTCTAAGCGTCGCTATCGGATGTTTCATCCTATGGTCCTGTACCTCCAAAACGGAAACCGAAACTGGACTAAACCATAGCACAGGGCATGACCGCCAACTTCTGACCCGATTGAAAGAGGTAAAATGGCCCAAAGCCTATCGGGAACAAGACACTCTATTGCTCGATTCCATCTTGGGAGACGATTTTCAAATGATCGACGACCAAGGGAACTGGTCCGATAAAAAAGGAGAACTCGACTGGATCAAGGAACATGCCAGCACCCATGATTCCTTTTTTTATGAAATAAAACGCTTGGACATCCTGCCCAACGGCACGGCCATGATCTGTGGTACTGGGCATATCTTCAACGACTCCATAAAAACCATTTATCAGTCCAGCAATGTCCTCATAAAACGTGAAGGGCAATGGAAGGCAATCGCTTCCCATGTATCCGGCATCAAGCAGATACCCTAAACCTTAAAGTTCTGATAATGTACCCTTAAACTGGCCCATATTTTAGTATTTTCCCTAAAAATCCTCGTTCAATGAAAATGCTTGTGGGGCTTTTGCTGTTGGTCTGTACCCTTGCCGGCGCGCAAGAAACCCATTCCGTTCCGCTTACATTCAAAAAAGATTTGATTCCCGAAGGCATAGCTATCGATCCTTCCTCCAAAAAAGTATACCTCAACAGCTTGAAGAAAGATAAAATTGTGCGTTCTGATTTGGATGGGACCCATGCCGAGGATTTTATTGGAAGCAAGGAATATGGATATCTCTCCGGTTTTGGGATGACCATTCAAGGAGACACCCTCTTTGCCTTGGGGAACAGTTTGCCCAAAAGCAACAATTCGTCCGTTCTTCTTTTAATGAACCCTACTTCAGGGGAATTCATCGCGTCGTACACCCTAAACTCGGAGGAGGTGATCTACCTAAATGATATTGCCATAACGCCCAATGGGGACGCCTACATCACCGATTCGGAAAGTGATGCCCTCTATGCCCTAACCGGGGCCAAAAAGGCCTTCGAGGTCTTCTTTACCCATGAAGAGATTAAACATTCCAATGGCATTGCAACATCCGATGATGGCAAATACCTTTATTTGGCCACCTACACTTCTGGTATCCGCATTTTGGACATTGCTTCAAAGAAGTTGTTGAACCCACCCAATCAGTTTAAGGGAATCGATGGAATGAAATTCCATAAGAATACCCTTATAGCCATAGTAAATGGGAAAAGAGACCTGTCCCAAAATGGGGTCTTTCAATTTGAACTGAATCCAGAGAACACCAAAATCCTGTCCGAAAAGAGAATCATGTCATTTTTCGATCCATCCGACATTCCAACGACATTTGCCATCCACGATGAGTATATGTACTTTGTTTCAGATTCCCAGTTGGACAACTTTAATCAGGAAAACAATACCATCATTCATCCCGATAAATTGCAGAACTACAGATTAATTCGCATTAAAATTTGATGCCACTATGATCAACAAAACTTCTCTTTCCTGCTTCTTTTTCAGTCTGGCATGCCAACTCTTCTACGCTCAAACTGAAGTAAAAAACACCGTCATTTCCAAAAACTATTGTACTGAAATAGGTCGGTTTGACCTCCTTATCGACAGCGATGAAGTCGCCGGAGCCTACTATCTAATACACAAAAACGCACTTGGAGGGGTTTGGGGCCGATTAAAGAATCAAGTAATGACCGGCAGGTGGCATGATGCTGATGGAAAAGGAGATATCATCATCACTTTTACTGATGATTTCAACTTTTTTACAGCGGATTATCGCAGTGATGATGACCAAGATAAATGGTACCGGGATTCTTGGCACGGCTCACTTCGTCCCAATGCATCCCCTTCCTTTGATAAAAAAGGCATAACCTACAGATGCGAATAACTTAAAACTAATTCAGAAAGGCTATACAAACCGGACTGCCCAAGTTTGTCTCGCTTAAGAATTGCAAGGTGCCTTTTTCGGCGTCCCTTTTGAAAACGATGATGTTATTGCTCCTTTGATTGGCCACCAATAAAAATTCGCCTGTGGGGTCCAATGAGAAGTTCCGAGGCCAGTCACCACGAACCGACTCCCTGCCCACCAAGGTCAGTTTTCCGGATTCTTGATCTACGGCAAAGATGACTATGGTGTTCTCCCCACGGTTGGAGCCATACAAAAACTTCCCATCAGGGGATAGGTGGATGTCGGCGCAATAGCTTTTTTCAGTATAGTCTTCGGCTAATGTAGATTCTGTCTGAATTTCTTGGTAAGATCCTTGGCTGTCTTTTTCAAAAACGGAAACCGTGCTGTTCAGCTCGCTAATCACATATAGGATATCCCCATTTCTACCAAAGGTAAAATGTCTGGGGCCAGCTCCAGCGGCCAAGTCGATTGAGGCTTGGTCTCCAACCACATATTGCCCCCCTTCCCTTTTGTAACGCTTTATACCATCCAATCCCAAATCCGCTACAAAAAGTCCGTCTTTGGTAAACTTTGCCATGTGCGCACGGGAGGTTCGGGTGGTATCCAAAATCTTATGGTCGATCACTTGGGGTTCCCCGGCAAGCGATCCATCGTCATTCAACTGATACAGGGCCAAATTGCCCCCACCATAGTTGGCAGCGGCCAAATAACCGTCCCCTGACAAGGAAACATGGCAAGGGCCATTTCCGTGGGTTCCTTTGCTATTTTGGATTTCCAAAACACTTTCATTCAAGCGGAATGCAGTAACACCTCCCCCAAGACTATCAAAATCACCGGTCTCCTGTATGGCATAGAGATTGTTTTTGTCCTCGGAAATCTTCAAATACGAAGGATTTTTCAATTTGGCTGCCAATTCTTGGCTTCCAAGCGCACCCGTTGCGGCATCCAAGGTGTATTTGTAAATCCCCTCACTATCCCCATTGGTATACGTTCCAACAAAAAGGGTGTGGGCGGTTTTCTCTTCTGATTTTTTCTCTGCTTTTTCCTTACAGGCAATTCCGGTCATTAGCACTAGACCGAGCAATAGTGTTTTCTTCATGGATGATTAAAATGTTTGTCCCAAATTAAGCAATCTTATGCAACTAATCCAGACAACTTTGTTTTAATCTCACGCGCCAAATAAATCCCTGTGACCATGGTGGAAAGTACATCGGCTATGGGAAAGGATAGCCACACGCCCATCTCCCCCATAAATTGGGGCAACAACAAAATGAGCGGTATAAAAAAGAAACCCTGTCTAGTAAGTGTGAGCAATAATGCCGGAATAGCCTTCCCCACCGCCTGAAAATATGCAGCACCTATCAATTGTAGGGCAATGATCGGTGTAGCCGCGAAGACCAACCGCATGGCCAAAGGGGAATGTTCCAACACAAAAGCATTGGTAGCCAATTCCTCTACCGGCAAATGGGGCTTGTTGCTCAGGAAAAGTGAGGCAATCTCAGACGGAAAAACCATGAGGACCACAAAGACCAAGGTTGCCACCAAAGCAGCATACTTGATGGCCGTATAAATGGATTCTTTGACCCGATCATATTGTGCTGCCCCAAAATTGAAACCTGCAATGGGCAGAAACCCTTGGGTGACCCCAAAAACAGGAAAAAGGGCGAACATGAGCATCCGGCCGATAATGGCATAGACCGCCACCATGGCCTCCCCTCCCAAATTAAAGAGGATGTTGTTCATGAGCAGATAGGTGATACTGGTCACGGCCTGACGTGCCAAGGTCACAAATCCTAGGGAGCCAATTTCCTGAAGAATGGATCTGTCCAACCCAAAATGGGAAAAACCAATCTTCAGTTCAGAGTTTTTTGATAGAAAAAAATAGAGAATATATCCAAAACACATTAAATATCCTGCGGTAGTGGCCCAAGCGGCCCCGTGCATGCCCCAATCGAACACATAGATAAAAATGTAGTCCATGAGCAGGTTCCCCACCGAAGGGATAATCATGGCCACCATGGCAAATTTGGGTTTCCCCTCGGCCCTAATCACGGTATTTCCCATCATACAAAGCGCCAAGAACGGTACCCCGTACAGGATAATGGTATAGTAAATTTTGGCCGGGGCAAAAATGGAACCCTTGCCTCCAAAGGCCGGTATCAAGGTGTCCACAAAATAAAGTCCCAATGCCACCATGACCACCGTAACCAAAACGGTCAGCGTAATCTGGTTTCCAAAAGTCTTAAGGGCTTTTTCCTTGTTATTGGCCCCCAAAGCACGCGACACAATACTGGAACCACCAATACCAATGGCCATTCCCAAAGCTGCAATGAAGAAGGAAACGGGCAACACCACATTAATGGCCGCAATGGCAATGGAGCCAATCCAATTACCCACAAAGATGGAATCGACCAACACGTTCAAGGACATCACCAGAATACCTATGGATGCAGGTACGGCCTGTTTGATCAATAATTTTCCAATGGGTTCTTTCCCGAGTGCGTCAGAGGTTACTTTGGCCATGCCAATGGTGTTCTTTGGGTGTAAGGCTTTGTGTGTGGTATATCTAATCCAAATCTACAACGCCTCGATCAAATTACCTTTGTTCTCCCTTAGTTTTTTGGTGATGCTTTCCCATAAAGCCATTCTATGCTCCAAAGCCTTTTGGCTATACTCAGCGACATCGGTCCATTTTTGTTCATCCTGACCACAGAGCATCTTCATCATTTTCACCGCCATGGGTCCGTGTTCATCCCCATCCAGTTCAATGTGCCGTTTTAGGTAATAGGAAAGCTTGGGATACTGCTCTGGCCCTTTTTCCCCAGATTGTTCTATAATACCCAAGAACATATCCGGAATCAATTCTTCCCTTCCAAAGGTAAAAGCGGCAGCAATGATATGCGGCTTTTGGGTGTTGATGACCTCAAAAGTGAAGCTTAAAAAGTTCTTTTCAGTCAGATTCAAATCCGCATTTTTGATTTGCCCTGCGATTGCTTCAAGATTCCCAAAGCTTCCAATGACCTCCTTCACCTTGGAGGTATTGGCATTGACCTCCTCCATGGCATCCAGATACATTTCAAAATGGCTTTTGGCCACTCCCTCCTCATTGAAATCGCTCTCCTCCTCCAAGACAATCTCATTGATGAATCTTGCCACTGTGGTATCCGAAGCAGGCTTCCAAGGAAGGTCGGTACAGGTAAGCTCACGTTGCAGGGCCTTTAATAGCGACATAAAATCCCAAACGGCATACACGTGGCTTTCCATAAAGGTCCTGATGTCCTCAACAGAATCCAGCTGTGCGTAAAGTTCATGGTTTTTGAGTTGTTCCCGTACTTCTTTGAGACTGTGCTCCAAGTTTTCAATGCTCATAGACTTGCTTTACTGTACTCCAAAAATTATTGGATGTTATATTCCGGCAGGGTTTGATTTGTTGACCAAGTATTGATCCACTGTGCCATAAGACTTGCCCAATCATCCCTATCGTTCAAACATGGGACATGGATGTAGTCTTTCCCCCCTGCTTCAACAAATTGTTCTTTGCCTTCCATGGCGATTTCTTCCAAAGTCTCCAGACAATCGCTTACAAAAGCAGGGGTGATCACGGCCAAACGCTCAATGCCCTCTTTACCCAATCGTTCAAATTCATGGTCGGTGAAGGGCTGTAACCATGGGTCGCTTCCCAATCGGGATTGGAACGAAGTACTCACTTTATCCCTGGGTAATCCCAATTGCGCTATCACCAACTCGGTGGTATCATAACATTGATGTCTATAACAGGTATGATGGGCCACCGAATTGGCCTTGCAACAGGCCCCATTCAATTGGCAGTGGAATTTTGTGGGGTCCGATTTTTTAATATGCCTCTCGGGAATCCCATGATAGGAGAAAAGAATATGGTCGTAATCAAAACCCTTTAGACCTTCCGCGATACTATTGGACAATATTTTGATGTAATCCGGATTGCTATAAAAGGCAGGCAAGGTGGTCAACTGCATGCTAGGGAAATGCTCCTGTTGCACTTCCATGACCTTGACCACTACCGTTTCGTATGATGACATGGCATAATGGGGATACAGGGGCACCAACAATACCTCATCCACTCCTTTATCCTTCAACTCCTGTAACGCGTTCTCAATGGTCATGGAACCATACCGCATCCCCAAGGCAATGGGCAGGCTGGTCTGTTGGCCCACTTTTTCCATAAAACGTTCCGAGATGATAATCAAGGGAGAGCCTTCCTCCCACCAAATCTTGGAATAGGCTTCCGCCGAACGTTTTGGACGTGTGTTGAGGATAATTCCCCGAACAATGATGTTACGCAGAACGGGGTTCACGTCTATGACACGCTCGTCCATGAGAAACTCATCCAAATATGGCTTAACATCCTTCGCGGTAGGGCTGTCCGGTGAACCCAAATTGACCAATAAAACTCCTTTTGGCACAGCTTTTTGTTTTAGGCCCCAAAAATACAACTTGGTACGGACTTGTTGTTTTTAGAATCCAATTACTTTTCTATGGTCCATAACTAAATTCAATCTTCATTTAGCATTCCGGATTTTAGCCCGTGTTCTTTTCTCCCTATTTTTGTTGTCATGGACCTTTTTATTGAAACCGTTTCCAAGGAATCGCTCATTTATCTGGGGATTGCCCTCTTTGTTTTGGCCCTGGCGTATTGGGTGTTTTCCATCATCCTAAAACGGTTGGGGAAAAATCCAAAATACCTTTTACCCAACGGTTCATTTAGGCGATTGACAAAGCCCTTGCTGTTGATTTTCGTTTCCATTGTATTGCGAATGAAATCACTGCGGGATCTTTTGAATCTGGAAGAGTTGGGGTTTTGGTTCCGAAAGGCCAGCACCTTGCTCTTTATCTTTGCCATGACCTGGTTGATCATTGCGGTATTGAAAATTGTGAAACAGATCATCATCAAAAACTATGATGTTGGGGAGACCGACAACCTAAAGGCTCGTAAGATCTACACCCAGTTCACCATTTTGGAACGCATTGTGATCTTTATTGTCATCATACTAGCTCTTGGACTTGCCTTGATGAGTTTCAAGGAAATCCGTGAAATTGGGATCAGTATTTTTGCCTCTGCTGGGGTTGCCGGGATTATTATTGGTTTTTCCGCCCAAAAATTCATCGGAACCCTATTGGCAGGCATTCAAATTGCCATTGCACAACCCATAAAATTGGATGATGTGGTCATTGTGGAGGGCGAGTGGGGCCGGATTGAGGAAATTACCCTTACCTATGTAGTGGTCCGTATTTGGGACAAGCGCAGATTGATTGTCCCTACCCCTTATTTTATTGATCAACCGTTCCAAAACTGGACCAAAAGCTCCGCAGACATTTTGGGAACTGTGTTTTTATATGTGGATTACATGGTTTCCTTTGATGATCTTCGCGAAGAATTGACCCGCATTCTCCAAAACACGGAACTTTGGGATGGTGAAGTGAATATCCTTCAGGTTACCGATTCCAAGCCCACCCATGTAGAGGTAAGGGCCTTGATGAGTGCCAAGGATTCCTCCACAGCTTGGGACCTTCGTGTTCATGTACGCGAGAAATTGATAGACTATTTGCAGAAAAATTACCCTGAGAGCATAGCCCGAACACGGATAATGCTCCAACAAACCAATGACACCAAAAATGATGAAATATAAAACCTTTTTGCCCCTACTATTTTTAGGGTTGATGGCCTCTGCCCAACAAATTACCTGTTCCCCAAAAGACAAATCCCTTTTTGAGGACAAAATCGCAGCCTTGCAGAATACCCAAGCTTCTTTTTTGGGTGATACCATTGTAGCGGTCGGGAAATCCTTTCTGGACACCCCTTATGTGGAAAAAACCCTTGAAGTAGGTGAAACCGAAACTTTGGTAGTGAACTTACAAGGGTTGGACTGTACCACTTTTGTTGAAAATGTACTCGCCTTCGGAACCATGTTGAAGTCCAAACAAAACTCGTTTGAAGATTTCACCAAAACCTTGGAGACCATTCGGTATAGAGATGGTGACTTAAAAGGCTATCCTTCTCGTTTACATTACTTTACAGAGTGGATTCGGAATAATGAAAAGAAGGGATTGGTCAAGGACATTACCTCGGATTTGGGAGGAATTGAACTCAACAAGCCTATCAATTTTATGGGAACGCACCGTTCCCTGTATCCGTTTTTGAGCGATGACACCAACTTTGCCATCATACAACAAGCTGAAAAAGAATTGGCCAAGGAAAATCTGTGTTACTTGCCCCAAGATCGGATTAAAAGCAAGGAACAGCAAATACAATCCGGGGACATTATTGCATTGGCCACCTCCATTAAAGGGTTGGACGTTACCCATACCGGCATAGCCATACATCAACCGGATGGGCGATTGCATTTACTTCATGCATCGAGCAAAAATGGCAAAGTGGAAATCACCCAAGAGCCTTTGGTGGATTACCTAAAGAACATCAAAAGCAATATTGGGATTATTGTGGCTAGGCCCGTTTTAGTTTCTTTTTAGGCACCATTCAATGGCCCCCAGGAGGTGTTGCCTGAAATCGGGGTCATCATAAGCGGCATCAGTATGCCCCAAACCGGTATAAAAAGCACGACCCCCATCATATTCGTGGTACCAGGCTATGGGATGATTGGCTCCATTCTTGCCACCTTTATAACTGGTTTCATCCAGTTTCATCAAGACAGAAACGTCAGGGTTCAACTGCTTAAAATTGTACCACTCATCAAAATGCATCCAAACATCGTTCAGGTGGGTTGTGGAGGGATGGGCTTTGTCCACTACATCAATTTTGGCTTTCTGTTGTTCCGGGTGACTTTCAAAATAACCCCCTACCAATTTCCCATACCAAGGCCAGTCGTACTCGGTATCCGCAGCGGCATGGATTCCCAAATAACTACCGCCATTTTTAATGTACCCTTCAAAGGCTTTCTGTTGGGCATCATCCAATACCTCTTCGGTGGTGCTCAGAAAGACCACCAATTTGTAGTTCTTCAGATTTTGAGGGTTAAAGTCAGTTCCTGAATCGGTTTGAAGGGCTACGAAACCGTTCTTTCTCCCCAATTCGCGCAAGGTCTGCATCCCTTTTTCAATGGAAGCATGCCTATACCCCGTTGTTTTGGTGAACACCAGGACCAATTCGGGCATTTTCACATTTTGAGCTTCTTCCGAGCTTGGAGCATCCTGTGCGGAAATCTGCAACGCAAAGCCCATGACAAAAAGGGACAGTACAAGAGTTTTCATTTTGTAATTTTTATGCGTTTGAAGTTAAGTATTTTTTGGGGGTGGTGCCATATTTCTTTTTGAAGGAAGCGATAAAATGACTGGCCGTGCTGTACCCCACTTTTAAGCCCACTTCATTGACGTTGTGCTTTCCGGTTTCCAACATTTTTCGGGCGTACTCCATCTTGTAATCGAACAAAAACCCATAGACCGAATCGCCATAAATCTGTTTGAACCCTTCTTTCAGTTTTTTCAAGCTCAAGCCAATTTCTTGGGAAAGTTCGGCCAAGGTGGGTGGCTCGGCCATTCGTGAAATCATGATTTCCTTGGCCATTCTAATACGCCGCACATTGTCCTCATCGGCCAAAAAGGGACATTGTTCCAAATCGGCATCTTCGGTTTTATTAAAATAAAGGGAAATCAGCTCATATACCTTGCCCTTGATATACAATTGTTTGATGGAAGGATGCAGATTGTAATTCATTAACTGACTGAGCACAACAGCAATAGCCGGAGACACCATTTCTTGTGAATAGTATTTTTTTTCCTTGTTCTCACCGCTCAAAAAAGGGATGTACTCTGCCTCATTGGAAAAAAGGGAATGGAACTTCCGTATGGTCATTACCACTGACAGCAACCATGAATTGGGAGAAACTATGAGGTTCAAGGGCAAATCTTTTTGCGTGTTATACAGCAAGAGGGAGTTTTCTTCCGTTACCTCCAGATGATAATTTCCTTCATTAAAATTGAAACGCGTTTTGCCTTTCAGGCAAAAATGGAACTGGATAAACGAACTGTCAATCTCCCGTTCCACCGTCTGCAATTCTTGTGTATCGTTCTGAATCTTAAGGATATAAAACCCATCTTCCACCAGAATTTCCTCATAGGAACCTTTAGCGATATTTTTCATGAACAGTTTTGCTTTTATAAACGTTTTCCTTCAATTTAGAATGACTCTAAATTATATGTTGTGCAATCAAATTTATCAATAAAAATAGTGCATTGGGCGGTTTTTCTTGAATTTTCATCTTAAAAAATTCTCACGGGTTATTTATAGTACCTCTAGCGTTATTTTTTAAAACACAGCACCGTTATTTTTGTGCTGCGATTTTTATCCTTTATGAGGAATTACAACATTTCGAAACATAATTCCTTCTACGCCATTGGACTGAGCTATAAGAAGGCAGATGCTGAGGTGCGGGGAAAGTTTAGCCTGGATGTTCCGGCCATAGACCATATTCTGGTAAAGGCCAAGGAACTTGGTATTGATGGTCTATTGGCCATTTCCACCTGTAACCGGACCGAGCTATACGGTTTTGCCCAACATCCCTACCAACTTATAAAATTGCTTTGTGACCAAACACAGGGCACCGTGGAAGAGTTTCAAGAGGTAGCCTATGTCTACAAAAACCATGAGGCCATTTCCCATATGTTCAAGGTTGGCACAGGGTTGGACAGCCAGATTTTGGGTGATTTTGAAATCATAAGCCAAATTAAGCAAGGGTTTTATCGAGCCAAAAAACAAGACATGGCCAATCCTTTTTTGGAACGGCTTTGCAATGCCGTGATCCAGGCCAGTAAACGCATCAAGACCGAAACGGAACTCTCTTCCGGAGCTACATCGGTGGCCTTTGCCTCGGTAAAGTATATTCTGGACAATGTTCCCGATATTTCTGAAAAGAACATTCTACTTTTTGGAACGGGCAAAATCGGAAGGAATACCTGCGAAAACCTTATTAAACACTCCAACAACCACCATATTACCCTGATCAACCGGACTAGGGCGAAAGCAGAGGATATTGCTGGAAAATTCCATTTGACCGTAAAGGATTATGGGGATCTACAGACCGAAATACGAAAAGCGGATATCCTTGTGGTGGCCACCGGGGCACAGTTGCCCACCGTGTCCAAGGCATTGATCTACCCCAAGAAACCACTTTTGATTCTGGACCTGTCCGTACCCAAAAATGTGGCGGATGATGTTTTGGAACTGGACAATGTCTCCTTAGTACATTTGGACCAACTTTCCCAGATTACCGATGAAGCTTTGGCCAAAAGAAAGGAATATGTCCCCAAGGCGGAAGCAATCATTGAACAGGTCAAAAAAGATTTTTTAAAGTGGTTGGAAACCCGAAAGTTTGCTCCGGTCATCAACGCGCTCAAGGAAAAGCTAAAAACCATGAAGGCCGAGGAAATTGACTTTCATTCCAAAAAAATAAATGACTTCAACCAAGATCAGGCCGAAATCATCTCTGATCGAATTATCCAAAAAATCACCAAACAGTTTGCCAACCACCTGAAGCGTTCCGAAGTGGATACCGAGGACAGCCTGGAACTTATCCAGAAAGTCTTTCAGCTAGAAATCGATTCTAAATGAGCAAGATCATACGAATTGGGACCCGCGATAGTGAATTGGCACTGTGGCAAGCCACTACTGTACAGCAAAAACTGGAAGAATTGGGGTACGACACCTCATTGGTTCCCATAAAATCCACAGGTGATGAGATATTGGACAAACCCCTGTACGAATTGGGAATCACCGGCATTTTTACCAAAACTTTGGATATTGCCCTATTGAAAGGGCAGATAGATATTGCCGTACACTCCATGAAGGATGTTCCCACCCAATTGCCAAAAGACATTGTACAAGTGGCCGTGTTGGAGCGTGCCATTACCCACGATATTTTGGTGCACAAGGGATTGAACTTTTTGGAATCCGATGCCCCTGCTACCATTGCTACCGGCAGTTTGCGCAGAAAAGCCCAATGGCTGAACAAATACCCCCACCATTCCGTAGTGGATTTACGGGGAAATGTGAACACAAGATTGTTGAAACTGATTGAGAACGATTGGAACGGTGCCATTTTTGCCCAGGCCGGATTGGAGCGCATTAAATTGCTACCCAAAGATGCCCTTCAACTGGACTGGATGATTCCTGCTCCCGCTCAAGGCGCCATGGTGGTCGTGGCCAAGGATGAGGACACCTTCTCAAAGGAAGCGCTCGCCAAGTTAAATCATAAGGAATCTGAAATCGCAACGACCATTGAACGTCAATTTTTGCGGACATTGGAAGGTGGTTGCACCGCCCCTATCGGTGCTTGGGCACAAATAAAAGAACAAACGGTACATTTTGAGGGCGTTGTTTTTTCATTGGACGGAAAACAAAAAATTTCCCTCAATAAAAGTGTTCCCCTAAGCCAAGCCAATGGACTGGGAGAACAATGTGCCAAGGAAGTCTTACAGCAAGGTGGGGATAAATTGATGCAGGAAATTAGAAATGAGAACAGTGCTCTCCACTAAAAAACTAAGCTTGCCGCAAAAGGAATTGTTCCTCAATTCAGGGTTGGGATTGGTGGAGTATGATGCACTTCAAATTGAATTTTTGGATGTAAATATTCCTTTGGAATTTACCCACTATATCCTTACCAGTAAAAATTCTGTCAAGGCTTTCATTAAAAAAATTGAAAACCGGGACACTTCCAATTTTCAGGTCTTTTGTGTTGGTGAAAAAACCAAATCCCTTTTGGAAGAGAATGGACTGAGGGTGGTAAAAATGACCGAATACGCCTCGGAATTGGCCCAATTCATTGTGGAAAAATATCCCAATGAAACTTTTCTGTTTTTATGCGGAAACCTAAGAAGGGACACCTTACCAAAGGCACTTACTGAAAATAACATTCGGTATAAAGAGGTGATGGTTTACAAGACCCGTCTAACACCAAAGGCGTTTCAACGGGATTTTGACGGCATTCTGTTCTTTAGTCCAAGTGGCATCAGAAGTTATCTTTTGGAGAACTCCGTTGGCAGCAGTACCCTATTCTGTATTGGTACTACTACAGCCGATGAGGCCAAAAAACATTCAGACAACATCATAATAGCTAATAAACCGACCGTGGAAAATGTGTTGGTACAGGCCATAAACCATTTTACAAGACATGATTAAAAACGATTTGTTCCTAAGAGCCTTGAAGGGTGAAACCGTTGAGCGGCCACCCGTATGGATGATGCGCCAAGCAGGCCGTTACCTTCCTGAATTTATGGAACTCAAACATAAATACGATTTCTTTACCCGATGCCAGACTCCCGAGTTGGCTTCTGAAATTACCGTACAGCCCATCCGACGATATGGAATGGATGCGGCCATCCTTTTCAGTGATATCTTGGTGATTCCACAAGCTATGGACATTGAGGTAGAGATGAAACCGAACTTTGGCCCCTACCTCCCAAACCCCATTCGCTCCAAAGAAGATTTGGAAAGGGTAATTGTTCCCGATATTCAGGATACATTGGGCTATGTGATGGAGGCCATTGCCATGACCAAGGAAAAGTTGAATGATGAAATCCCTCTTATCGGTTTTGCCGGTTCTCCTTGGACCATTCTTTGCTATTGTGTGGAAGGCCAAGGGAGCAAAAGTTTCGACAAGGCACGCGGACTCTGCTTTTCCCAACCGGAGGTGGCCCATCAATTGCTTCAAAAAATAACGGATACCACCATTGCATACCTTAAGGCCAAAGTAGAGGCGGGTGTGAACGCTGTCCAAGTTTTCGATTCCTGGGGTGGCATGCTTTCCCCTACTGATTACCAAGAGTTCTCCTGGGCGTACATTCAACAAATCGTTGATGCATTGAAAGATTTGGCCCCGGTCATTGTTTTTGGCAAAGGGTGTTGGTTCGCATTAAAAGAAATGGCGCAATCCGGTGCTTCTGCAGTTGGTGTGGATTGGACTTGCTCGGCCCAAAATGCACGCTACCTAACTGGAGGGAACATTACCCTACAAGGAAATTTTGATCCCGCTCGTTTGCTTTCCCCTCCAGCTGAAATCAAAAAGAGGGTGACCCAAATGATCCGAGAATTTGGAAAGGACAAATATATTGTGAACCTAGGGCACGGCATCCTTCCTAATATACCATTGGAAAATGCCAAAGCATTCATAGATGCCGTAAAAGAATATAAGGCGTGAACCCAATAGCGGTACTGAAACGGGTAGACTTTAAAAATATACTGAAAGTTATATTCATTGGAATAGGCCACCCGCTTTTTATTGTGCCGACCATTCGTGCTACCAAGGATTGCGTTCGCATATCCACAGAAAACTACGGCCGTTTGCATCATAAAAATGGTCCGGCCAATGCTTTTAGACATGCGCTTTGGAACTATTTGATTGCCAAAAGATGTTTTCATGTTCGGCAAAATATGGATTCTGTTCTGGGATGGACCAAAAAAATTACGGATTGGCATGAACATGCTTTCCCAAACCAAGAATTGGCCAAAAAAATGGATTTCCATAACAATGCCGTGGGAAGGTTGGTATTTCGGGGAAATCCCGAAAAAGCGGAAAGTGAAATCATCGAACTATTGAAATCCATGACCTTGGTTTCGGTCAAGATTGATTCCAATACCGATTTTGAAAGCTTAAAAACACAACTCATACATATACTCAATCAATGAAGGACAAATTCTACGACTATATCCAAAAACTACAAGATACCATCACCACAAAACTTGAAGAGGTGGATGGAAAGTCCAAATTTCAACAGGATATTTGGAAACGCCCTGAAGGCGGTGGTGGAAGAACCCGTGTCATTGAAAACGGAAATGTATTTGAAAAAGGTGGAGTGAATATTTCCAAGGTATACGGTGAACTTCCCAAAAGTATGCAGCAGTATTTTGGCGTGGAAGATGCTGATTTTTTTGCCTGCGGACTCAGTTTGGTCATCCATCCCAAGAGTCCCATGGTACCTACCGTACATGCCAACTGGCGCTATTTTGAGATGTACAATAAAAATGGGGACATCGTGGACCAATGGTTTGGTGGCGGTCAGGACCTGACCCCCTATTATCTGTTTGAAGAAGATGCCCAACATTTTCATCAAACCTGCAAAAATGCCTGTGACGCCCATAATCCAGAATTTTATCCCGCTTATAAAAAGAAATGCGACGAGTATTTCTGGAATGCCCATCGCAATGAAGCAAGGGGGATTGGCGGTCTCTTTTTTGACTATTGCAAAGCAACGGAAACCATGAATATGGAAGATTGGTACAACTATGTCACCGAGGTTGGGGATAGTTTTTTGAATGCATATATACCAATTGTTACAAAAAGAAAGAGGCTGGAATATACCCTGGAACAGAGGGATTGGCAGGAAATTAGACGCGGAAGGTATGTGGAATTTAACCTGGTTCATGATAAAGGGACCCTCTTCGGTCTCCGCACCAATGGCCGTATTGAAAGTATTTTGATGAGTCTCCCTCCCCATGTGCAATGGAGGTATGACCATCACCCAGAAAAAGGAAGTCAAGAAGAGCAATTAATTCAGGTGCTTCAACATCCAAAAAATTGGGTTTAATGTGTAGCTTTGTTTGAAACCAAACCCATGAAACAGAAAATATATCAAGTCGACGCTTTTACCGATCGTCCTTTCGGTGGTAATCCTGCAGCAGTTTGCATTTTGGATGCGTGGCTCGATACCACTCTTATGCAAAGTATCGCAGAAGAAAACAATCTGGCCGAAACTGCATTTGCTGTTCGTAAAGGTGAGGCATACGAATTACGATGGTTCACTCCAGAAACTGAGGTCGATTTGTGTGGTCATGCCACCTTGGCCACAGCATATGTGCTGTTCAATTATTACGACCACAATGAAAAAACCATTCGGTTTTATTCTCCCAGAAGCGGGGAATTGACCGTAGAAAAAACGGCTAACGGTTGGATGACCTTGGATTTTCCCTCCGACCTAATAGTGGCCATTCGGAACAATAGGGAATTGGACAACGCCATTGGGCTGACCCCAATCAAAACCTTTAAGGGAAAAACGGATTTTATGATGGTCTACAGCTCCCAACAAGAAGTGCAGGCCATTACCCCCAACCTGCATCTATTGAACCAGTTGGATTGTAGAGGCGTAATTGTTACAGCACCGGGCCAAGAGGTGGATTTTATCTCCAGATTCTTTGCCCCGCAATGTGGCATTCCCGAAGACCCCGTGACGGGCTCGGCACATACTTCGCTAACCCCGTATTGGTACGAAGTGTTGGGCAAAAGCAAAATGACCGCCAAACAACTCTCCAAAAGAGGAGGGGACTTAATCTGTGAATATTTGGGAGACCGGGTAAAAATTTCCGGCAAAGCAGCTCCCTACCTATCCGGTGAAATTGAAATTTAAGCATCAGTATGTATCCATTGATCAGAAATAGAAGACTACGCGCCTCCGAATCCATCCGAAGATTGGTTCGGGAAACCCTTGTAACCCCAGACGACTTTCTAGTGCCCCTTTTTGTGGTGGAAGGCAAGGGGATCAAAGAAGAAATTGCTTCCATGCCCAATTATTTTAGGTTGAGTTTGGACAATCTTGAGAAAGAGGTCAAGGAACTTTGGAAAATGGGGCTTTGTTCCGTGTTGCTTTTTGTTAAGGTCGATGAAAAGCTGAAGGACAACAAAGGTACGGAGGCCATCAACCCAAATGGATTGATGCAAAGGGCGATAAAGACCGTCAAAAATGCCTGCCCACAGATGTTGGTGATGACCGATGTGGCGTTGGATCCATTTTCATCCTATGGCCATGATGGGATTGTGGCCGAAGGTCAAATCCTCAATGACGAAACTGCCGAGGTACTGGCAGAGATGAGCGTATCCCATGCGCAGGCCGGAGCCGATTTTGTGGCCCCCAGCGATATGATGGATGGACGCATCCTCACCATTCGAGAAGCTTTGGAAGATGAAGGGTTCCAAAATACCGGAATCATGAGCTATTCCGCCAAATATGCCAGCGCTTATTACGGTCCGTTCCGGGATGCCTTGGATTCGGCTCCTGTGGATATTGCCAACGTACCCAAGGACAAAAAAACCTATCAAATGGATTTTGCCAATAGGCTTGAGGCCATTCGCGAAACCCAAATGGACATAGATGAAGGTGCCGATATTGTGATGGTAAAGCCGGGGCTACCCTATCTGGACATTGTGCGGGACATTAAAAATGAAGTGGATGTGCCCATTGCAGTTTATCAAGTATCGGGGGAATATGCCATGATCAAAGCGGCTGCGGAAAAAGGGTGGCTGGACCATGATGCCGTGATGTTGGAACAGTTGACCGCCATTAAAAGGGCCGGGGCAAGCATTATTGCCAGTTATTTTGCTAAAGACTTTATCCGTACCTTGGGATGATTCAAAAAATACATACAACCAACCCTACTAACTCATGAAAAACCTCTTTGCATTCTGCTTTTGTTTTCTTTTCGTTTCAACCAGCCTTCTTGCACAACAAAACCTGATTCATGCCCTTCCCTCAAAATTGGGATTGGATGAAGCCTACATCAACCAAAAAGTGGATTCCATCATGGAACTTGGCATAAAAGACCAAGCCTTCCCCGGTGCCCAAGTGTTGGTCACCAAAAACGACACGGTAATCTTTCATAAAGCATACGGATACCACACCTATGATAGCGTGCAGCCCGTTGCCCTGAACGACCTTTATGATCTGGCATCCGTTACCAAAATCTTGGGGCCATTGCCCGCTTTGATGAAATTGGTGGACGAAGGCAAACTTGATCTGGACGCCCCGTTCAGTAACTATTGGCCCTCTTGGAAAAAACACAAGGACAAAAAAGATCTGACCCTTCGTGAAATCTTGAGCCACCAAGCCGGTTTGGTGCCCTATATTATCTTTTTGGAAAAAGTGATGCGGAAGAACGGGAAGATAAAGCGGCGATTTGTCAGGGACACTCCAAGTGAAAAATTTCAGCAACAAGTGTATGAGAATCTATTCATCAGCAATCGCTTTGAAGCCAAAATGAACCGCATGATCGACAGGTCCAAGGTTTCCGATGAAAAAAAATACGTGTACTCCGGGCTTACCTTCCTCATTTATCCAAGATTAATAGAACAACTTACGGGTAGCGATTACGAAACCTATTTGGACCAGAACTTCTATCAACCTCTAGGCTGTTACACTTTGGGCTACAACCCCAGCAAAAAGAACTATGTCAATGACATTGTCCCCACAGAAAACGATAGTGTGTTCAGAAAGACCTTCGTGAAAGGTTGGGTCCATGATGAAAACGCCTCCCTTAAAGGTGGGGTATCTGGAAATGCAGGCCTGTTTGGAAGCGCGGACGACCTGGCCAAGATCATGCTATTTTACGAAAACTACGGAGCCATAGGAGACAAGCAAATTATCTCCAAGGAAGTCGTGAAAGAATTTGGCAAGGTTCAATATCCCGATAACGATAACCGAAGAGGACTTGGTTTTGACAAACCCTTACTTAACAATTCCGAGCTTGCTTTGGAAGATGCCTATCCTTCCCCCTTGTCCAGTCCCAACAGTTTTGGACACTCAGGATTTACAGGAACTTTTGTTTGGGCCGACCCTGACAACAAACTGGTATACATATTTTTATCCAACAGGGTGTATCCTTCACGGGAACATCGACAGCTGTACCGATTGAATATCCGTACTGCACTCCAAGATGTATTTTATCGCGCATCCTCTGTGGAATAAATATTTTTAAGGAGTTAAGACCTCTTAACAACAGGCTTCCAGAGTTTTTTACACTTTTTTTAAAAAGTTTTTGTAAGCTTTCTGGACAAGGACTCACTAATAAAGGGCATTCCTTCAACAAAAATTGAAAAAATGTCCTTTATGGATTTCATGCGCCATTTCTTTTGGATCATCGTCTTTTTTATTTTCTCAGGTTGTATTGGTGAAGATTATGTGGATGACTTTGTGGAACCCACTATCCGTATCAACAATCCCATAACAGGCATCCAAATCTCGGATAGTCATCCCTACTCAGCTACATACCTGAACCATATTGGCCAGCCTGAAGATGCGGAGGTCATTTGGTCCACCTCCGACCCTTCCATCGTCACCATCAATGATCAAGGTGTGGCCATGGCTATTGCGGAAGGCGAGGCCACCATAAGTGTGTCCGTGGTTATAGACGGGAATACCCTAACGGCTGAAGACACCATAAAAATATCCGTAGACCCCGTGGAGAACAACATGGAGTCCAACGGAGATGGAACCATTGCCACCACAAGTGCCTACACCCTTGAGGGGACTTTTACCCTTAGGGCAGATAGAGGCAACCTCATTCTGTCTTTCAATGCGGACTACAAGGCGTCATCCAGTTTACCTGGACTTTACCTGTACCTGTCCAACAATCCCAATTCTGTCAATGGAGCATTAGAGGTTGGGGCAGTGACCGTTTTTGAAGGAGCACACTCCTATGCCATTGAAGATGTTGGCCTCAATGAGTACCAATATCTTTTGTATTGGTGCAAACCCTTTAATGTTAAAGTTGGGGAGGGCCTGATCAATTGAACCGCACATTAAAACAACACATGAAAATATACCAATTTCTTTTATTTGGATTTTTAATACTTGGCCAGCTGACCTATGGTCAATGGACGCGCGAACGCGGGAAAGGGTATTACAAATTGTCCGCATGGTACCTTGAGGCCGACCAACATTACACCGATACCGGGGCCATAGAGCCGAACGCCACACGAGGGCAGTTCAACCTGAATTTGTATGCGGAATATGGTATTACCGATCGCTGGAATGTGGTAGGCTATGTTCCCTTCTTCTCCCGGACCTATCAAAATGATATTTTTTCAAAGACCACCGGGGAGCTCATCACGCCGGGGGAAGCGGTGAACTCCATTGGGGATATTGACCTTGGGATTACCTATGGACTGATTCAAAATGAAAAACTGGCCCTTTCAACCACATTGTTGTTTGGCATACCCTCTGGAAATGATTCCGGGGGCAGTGACGGCAGTTATCAGACCGGGGATGGGGAATTCAACCAAATGGTTCGGATAGCCGCAGGAAAACCCTTTTCCGTTGTGCAGCTCCCTGCCTATGCCAAAGCGTATCTAGGTTACAACAACAGAACCCAGAACTTCTCGGACGAATTACGGGCAGGCGCTGAATTGGGCGTCCAATTTTTTAACCGCCTATGGGTCGCCGGAAAACTGGATGTGGTACAATCCATGCACAACGGCACCCTGAGTGCCCAAAATAGCCAAGGAAGCATTTTTGCCAATAATGTGGAATTTATCGGCCTTGGGGCCGAAGCAGCCTATTATATTTCACCAAAATGGGGAGTATCGGCAACCTATGGTGGTGCTCTGGATGGTCGTATCATTTATGCCGACCCATCCTTTGCCATTGGGATTTTTCTGGATATTAAGTAGTCCGTTCATAAAATGAGCGCAACCAACGCTTTGGCTGTATAGAATTTTAGCTACTTTTGAATCAACACTTAGATTCATGGGACTACTACTATTCTACGCCCTCATTTCCATTTTCTTCTCCTTTTTATGCTCCATTTTGGAGGCGGTACTACTGAGCATCACCCCAACGTTCATCAACTTAAAAAAGCAGGAAGGCAAGGAATATGCCGGTACTTTGGAGGCTTTAAAGAAAGATGTGGACAAACCGTTGATCGCCATTCTTACCCTCAACACCATAGCCCATACCGTTGGCGCCATATTGGTGGGGGTACAGGCCAAGGTGGCCTATGCCGATCTTTATGGGACCACAAAACGAACTATACTTGGGTTTCAATTCACCGAAGACCTCATGGTGGGGATTGTATCCACAATAATGACCATTTTGATCTTGGTAGCTTCTGAAATCATTCCCAAGACCATTGGGGCCACCTATTGGAAACAACTGGCCAACTTTACAAGCAAAGCGCTTAGCATCATGGTATTTGCGCTAAAATGGACCGGGCTACTTTGGATATTACAACTATTCACCAAGTTGATTGGGGCAAAGGGAGAGCACGGCAGCGTATTGAGCCGTGAGGATTTTACGGCCATGACCGAAATTGCCCATGAAGAAGGGGTTTTTCATGAATCAGAATCCAAAGTCATCAAAAACCTCCTCAAGTTTGATGAGATATTGGCCAAGGATGTGATGACACCAAGAACGGTAATGAAAATAGCATCCGAGGACATGACCATCAAAGAATTCTTTGATGCTAACCGCCCTTTACGTTTTTCACGGATTCCACTCTATAAAGATCGTATGGATAACATCACGGGCTTTTTCCTTAAAGATGAGCTGATGGAAGCTATCATCAACAAAAAAGGCAGTCAGACACTTTCAGAATTAAAGCGTGAAATCTTAGTGACCAACAGAACCAAGCCCATTCCTGAATTATTTGACAAGCTTGTGAAGCAACGGGAGCATGTTTCCTTGGTGGTGGACGAATATGGCTCGGTAAGTGGATTGGTGACCATGGAGGATGTTATTGAAACGCTTCTTGGATTGGAAATTATGGATGAAAGTGACAACGTGGAAGACCTTCAATCCCTGGCCAGAAAGAATTGGCACAAACGCGCTCAACGTTTAGGAATTATTGAAGATGAAGATGAGATAGAATAATGGAAGTTGCTTATTTACAAACACCTATAGGTTATGCGGAATTTCAAGGCGATGAGAATGGGCTTGCTTCCGTATCTGTGTTTGATGAAATAAAACCTATTGGTATAATTCCTGAAGTGTTGGAAGATGCCGTCTACCAATTCAAGGAATATTTTGAGGGTTCCCGAAAGGAATTTGACCTCAAGCTGAATCCTTCCGGGACCGATTTTCAAAAAAAGGTTTGGGATGCCCTTCTTGAAATCCCATTTGGAAAAACCATTTCTTATTTGGAACTTTCCAAAAGACTAGGCGATGTAAAAGCCATTCGTGCAGTAGCCTCGGCCAATGGCAAAAATCCTCTTTGGATTGTGGTTCCCTGTCATCGCGTCATTGGGACCAACGGAGACCTCACTGGATATGCAGGTGGCCTGCATAGAAAAAAATGGTTATTGGAACATGAGAGTCCTGCAAAGCAGACCACTCTTTTTTAATACGTTGCCATGCTTTATAAACTTAACCTAGAGAATATCCTCTTTTTGGATATCGAGACCGTACCCCAAAATCCGGGTTTCCCAGACTTGGATGAAACCACCCAATTGCTCTGGGAGCAAAAAACACAATACCAACGAAAAGACGAGATCAGTGCCGAAGACTTTTATGAACGGGCCGGAATTTGGGCCGAATTCGGGAAAATTGTTTGCATTTCGGTTGGGTATTTTGTCATCAAAGGAGAGACCAGAAGCTTTAGGGTCACCTCATTTCATGGGGAGGAAACCGAAATCTTGAAACAGTTCAAACAATTGCTGAAAGACCATTTCAGTCAAACCAAACATCTGCTGTGCGCACACAACGGCAAGGAGTTCGACTTTCCGTACATTGCCCGCCGTATGGTCATCAACAGCATAAACCTTCCTTATAAATTGGACTTGTTCGGCAAAAAACCATGGGAAGTACCCCATCTGGACACTATGGAACTCTGGAAATTCGGAGACTATAAACACTACACCTCTTTAAAATTACTGGCCCACATTCTCGGGATTCCCTCCCCAAAAGAGGACATGGATGGCAGTATGGTAAAAGATGTCTACTACAAGGACAAGGACATTGATAGGATCATCTCCTATTGCGAATTGGATGTGGTGACCACGGCCCAGGTATTTCTGAGGTTACGGAACGAGGAGTTGCTTTCCCAGGATGAAATCAAAAAAGTATGATGGGCAATAGAAAGAGCTTTATGATCCACTTTGCCCTTCTTGTCTTGGACTCTATTAAATTTTGAGTGAAAATGTCCATAGACATTTTAGTTTTTGTAAAATTTGGTGCTTCTGATACCGGCATAATCCTGTACCACCAAAACATATAGACCGGAAGCCAGTGCAGAGACATTGATGGTTCCTGCCACTTTTCCCCTTTCAATGATGTTCCCAGATGTGGTCACTATGGAATATTCGGCATCCGGGGACAATTCCGATTGTAGGGCCAAATAATTTACGGCAGGATTGGGATAGACCTGTATTTGAAAATCTTGCGCATAGGTCAAAGGTTCATAAACCATCGCTTCGGTATTCTCTCCATTGAACTCGAACTGGAAGAGTTCCGAAAATTCCGAAACCGCATTCTCGGTACAGATAGCACGGATTTGGGACTCATAAACCGTCCCAACCTCCAGATTGGAAAGTTCAAATTGATTGTCCCAAAGAAGTTCAGTAGTCCATTCATCCTTATCAATGGCCTTGTATTGCACTTCAAAAAGAGTTTCATTGGCATTGGACCATGAGATGGTCGAACTTGTATCCGTGGATGAAATTAATTCCACATTGGATGGCGTTTCAATGGAACACTGGGAAACCCGTGCCCCAGAAACGATCAATGAAAAATCTTGGAACCCATTGGTCAAATTACCCTTATGGGTAACCGTAATGGTATACTGCCCGTTGACATTCCCAATTTCAATTCGTTCATAGGGGTCTACTTTATTATCCCCCTGTGTCGCCGCATTGTTGACTTTGGCAGGATTCAATTTCCAAGGATAGTAAGTTTCCCCAGATTTGGTGATTCTGATGTCCAAATCGTTGGTAAGGGCAGCAGTGGTATTGTTCAGGTCCCCCCTATTGATGTAATTTCCCTCAGGATCGGTCCAAGAAATGGAAGCCATTAGAGGCTCCGTACCATTGGCCGTAACCGTAATGGAAAAGGTTTCTCCATTGGTCAAACTTTCTTCATTGATCAATGTGGTAAACTCTTTGTTCTGTAACACCTCGGCAGCCGCCTTGGCGTTCATCACCCCCCAGCCCATTTTGTAATCGGGACCTTGTGCATCCACGTCATCGGCAGTATGCAAAGCAAGACCTTTTAGGGTTGCTGCCTTCATATAAGAGCCATAGAGCTCTTCATGGTATTGCTGCAGCAACAAAAGAGATCCGGTAACCCCTGGTGCCGCCATGGAAGTACCCGCAGAAAGTTGGTAGCTGGAATTGGTTTCCGAGCTAGTGGAAAGAATATTGGACCCATCCCCGGCCAAATCCGGTTTAATACGGCCGTCATCAACAGGACCAAAGCTACTATATCCCGCAACTGTGGCTTCCTTCAGTTCGCCTTTGCTCCCAATTTCAGTATTGGCGCCCGCTATGGTAAGTCCATTTTTGGCTACCGTAAACCCAAGCAAAAGGTCAAAGCCGTCCGCTGTGCTTCCAAAACTTGGAGTGGCGTTGTCATAGGATTTTTGATTGTTCCCCGCAGCCGTTACCATTAAATAGTAAGGGGCACTGTACATGATTCGGTCCCAATCCTGGGCGACTTTAATATAAGACCCAAAGTACCAGTCCGGCACCCGGTCCGAGAGTATTCCGTAGGAATGGTTGCTCAACAAAAGTCCATTGGCTGCAGCTTCGGCCACTTCAATTTTGTCACGGGTCCAATCGTGGGTCATGGCCTGTGCGCCATACGCCACTCCCTTTGCACTGGGCTCTACCCCGGATGCGATAAGGTTTCCGGTCACCAAAGTGGCATGTAGGCTTACTTCGTCCGTGTTGTCCGAATTCAAGGCCCGGGAATTAAACTCTTGATGACTGGTCAATGCCACCCCGGCATCCCAAACTCCCACCTGCATTCCAGCACCGTTCAATCCAAGATTCATAAGGCCATCTGCGTACAACGTATAGGCCCTTGCCGTCTTGGTCGATGGGTCGCTCAAGGTGGTATAGTAAAGTGGGGTGCCATCAGAACCGATATCTTTAAGCGCTATGTGGCTTCCATTGGCAGATTTTTCAGATTTCTTCCATCCTTTATTGGATTGAAGAAGTTGGTTTATTTTAAGGGATTTGGACTTATGCTCCTGTTTCATTTCGGAAATCAGCGTCGCCATTTTTCCTTGGTTGTATGTGGCCTTTATCTGTTCCTTCGCCTTTTTGGATTGCCCCGTTACAATAGAAACACCTAGAAGGGAAAATATAAGGGGGAGAAGAATTCCTGTCGCCCGAATAGGTCTTTTGTAGTCCATGTTGATTTTATGGTAAGATTTGGACTACGAATATATTGGCGTCGGCCCATATCCTCGATAAAAACCGTTGTTTTTTCGATGAAATACACACTCCTTTTCGTAAAGGTGTTGTGAAAATTCACTTTTGTGTTGTGTAGTATTTTTCTTAGTTAAATTATAGGTTTTCCTCCAGTACCACATATACTGGAAAATGGTCGCTATACCCGCCTAAATATTTTTCCCCTGCATAGGTCCTAAACGGGTTGCCCTTGTACTTCCCTTTCCACTCTTGAAGGAACTTTGGAGCAAACACCTCAGCCTTTTTAAAACTATGGGTGTCCACTTCATAGTCCAAAAAGGTGTGGGAAAGTATCACCTGGTCAAAGAGACTCCATTCCCCCCTGTAGTTGGCACTTCCGGAAAAGGGGGACAACAGCTTTTTCATCGGATTGATAAATCTCCCTGTTTCCATCAAGGTCTGGATGCTCTCGGAATTGGGGTCGTCATTAAAATCCCCCATGATGATGCAATTTGGGCTGCCTTCTCCCAGTGCTTCAATTTTATTCAGAATGGTCTTCGCCGCCTTTATCCGTTTGTAGCTGGTTTCAACATCACCTGTCCTGCGCGAAGGCCAATGGTTTACAAAAACATGGACTTCTTCGGCATGCAATCTTCCATGGACATATAAAATGTCCCGAGTAAAGTCGCGCTCCCCATTGGTATTGTCAACCAACAAGGGAATGGTCTCGGCATCCAGCACCGTAAAATGTTTGCTGTGATAGATCAGTGCCGTGTCTATGCCCCGTTCATCCGGGGAATCAAAGTGTACAAAATCATAGTCCACTCCTTTCAGCTCCTTGGTGTTGAGCAGGGTTTGGATGACTTGTTTGTTCTCCACTTCGGCAATGCCCAACAGCACCGGTGGAACATCGCTATCCTCCATACCTATTTCTGATATGGCCCGGGCTATTTTATGTGCTTTGTTGCTGTACTTGGATTCGTTCCATTCCCTATCCCCGTCCGGAGTGAAATCATCATCCAACAAATGGGGGTCGTTCTTGGTGTCAAAGAAGTTTTCCAGATTGTAAAAGGCTATGCTATATCGGTTCTTATGGTGATACAATGAAAATTATTTTTAGTTCAGGACGGTCATAACAAAACCCAAAGTACAAAACCGCTTCCAAAACATTGATTAGATTTGCACTTTAATTGATTGCATGCTAGAAAAGAAAACCATAGACTACGAAAAAGCGATACTCGTTGGGGTCATCAACCAAAGTCAGGATGAGACCAAAGTGAACGAATATCTGGACGAATTGGAGTTTTTGACCTACACCGCTGGGGGTGAAGTGGAAAAACGATTCATCCAACGGGTCGAAGTACCCAACCCCAAGACCTATATTGGAAGTGGAAAAATGGAGGAGGTACAACACTATGTAAAGGAACACGAAATAGGTTCCGTCATCTTTGATGATGAGCTTACCCCAGCCCAGCAGAACAATATTGAGAAAATACTCAAATGTAAAATACTGGATCGTACAGGATTGATCTTGGACATTTTTGCACAACGCGCAAAGACCAGCTACGCCCGTACCCAAGTGGAACTGGCCCAATACGAATATCTTCTCCCCCGACTGACAGGTCTTTGGACACACTTGGAACGACAACGCGGGGGTATTGGTATGCGTGGACCCGGTGAGACCGAGATTGAAACGGATAGACGTATTGTGCGTGACCGCATAGCGCTCCTGAAAAAGAAGCTCACCAAAATTGACCGTCAAATGGAGACCCAACGTGGTAACCGTGGAGCTTTGGTTAGGGTGGCTTTGGTGGGATACACCAACGTGGGCAAATCCACCTTGATGAACGTGATCAGTAAAAGTGATGTGTTTGCGGAAAACAAGCTCTTTGCCACCTTGGACACCACGGTACGAAAAGTAGTCATTGGCAACCTCCCTTTTCTGTTGAGTGATACGGTAGGGTTTATCCGCAAGCTCCCCACCCAGTTGGTGGAAAGTTTCAAAAGCACCTTGGATGAGGTTCGTGAGGCTGATCTATTGTTGCATGTGGTAGATATATCACACCCCAACTTTGAGGAGCATATCGCATCCGTCAACCAAATCTTGGATGAAATTAAAAGTTCCGACAAAAAGACCATTATGGTGTTCAATAAAATCGATCAATACCGTCCAGAGACCATTGATGAGGACGATTTGGTCACCGAGCGTACCTCGGCCCATTTTACCTTGGACGAATGGAAGAATACCTGGTTCAATAAAATTGGGGACAGGGCCTTGTTCATTTCCGCCTTGAACAAGGAAAATCTGGATGAATTTAGAAAGCGGGTGTACGATGAGGTGCGGGACATTCATGTAACCCGTTTTCCGTACAACAACTTTTTGTATCCAGAGCACTTGGATGAATACTAAATCCGCAAGGATGATGTGTTTAAATTCTCCGACCAACTACTTTCCAAATAGCGTTCCACCACATATTTTGGACAGTTCACAACAAAAGTTTAAGGGATAACCACATAAGAACTACTTTCATCCTGTTTTTAAGTCATATAGTGTCGACCCTTGATCTTCACATGATCTTAACCTACTTAGACATGGTCTTAAAAACTGAAAAAATCATATTAGACCCCACAAAAAAGGCCCTCGTAATGAGGGCTTTTTTTATGTTTTTTGTGAGTTTTCCATCCTCTAGAACTTATAGCTCAATCCCAAGGTCCAATAGGTCTGTAACTTGTTGTCTATGGTATCAAAAGTGGCATTGGGGTCTGGTGTAGGTGCATTGTTGATCACATAGTTCAAGGTTTCCTGTTTGTTGTTCCTCAAACCAAAATCGAACCCAACCCCGATCATTTTCCACAAGGTATAACCAAAAGAGTTGGTCCAGGTCCAGTTGCTCAAATCGCCGCTTTCGTAGCTCTGGAACAGGGACAAGTTACTCTTAAAGTTCACCGCTCCGATTTTCTTGGTATAATCGGCCACAATCTTGGCACCCAAAGAGGATTCAAAAATGGTGTCCTCACTACTGAACACAAAGTTGTAGTTGAGTGGGTGGATCACCACCACCAAATCGGTAATGGGTGTCCATGTGGCCCCAATACCCAAATCGAGATACCCGGGATCATTAAAATTGCTCAAAAGGGTGGTCCGGTATTCCGCCAAGGTGGATATGGCAAACTTCTCGCTCAGTTTTCTTCCGTATAAAGATGAAATGTTGAAGACATCGGTAGCCTGTCTGAAACTATCATCATCGGTGGGGTCGTCCTTATCATCCAACTTTACCCAAGCAAGGTTTACCGTGGCTGCATTTCTCCAAAAGAATTTCTCTTCTTGCAGATTGGCATAGGCATTCACCGTAAAGCCAATATTCCCTGAAGAGTTGTTGGGGATGCCTTGGGCGTACCAATTGTCAAAGTTGGAAAAATTCCCCCCAATAGTACCAAAGGCGCCTATTTTCCAACCGGGCAGGGCATCCAGCTGGGCCTGCAATGCGTTTACGCGTCCTTGGATCGCTGCAATGGAATCTTTTTTAGGGGCAATCTGGGCCTTTAGTTCCTCTTCGGTCTGGGCCAGGGACGTGGCCAGCACAAAAAATGCCGATAGGGTAAAAAGTAGTTTTTTCATAGTGTATGGAGTTTACTGTTTAGAACCGCAAAAATAAGAAATGTCACCTACAAACCCGTAGGCTTAAAACCATCCCGTTCATTGAAAACCTACATTCGTCAAGTCAAATGTGCCATGCGTCAATTCAACCTACTTTTTTTGGCTTGAATTGTCTTCCTTGCGCCTTGATGTTAGAGCTGTTCAATGCCTACATCGTACATATTTCATACAGTAAAGGTTTTTTTAGTTTTCATTTTCTTATTTTTTTGATTAAAGAGTCCCCGTATCCACGGGGATTCTTTGTTTTACAAACAAATAGATTGAATACTAGGAGTCAGAATAGTTACCTAAGCAGCTATATTTCTTGACTGTACTAAAAAAGATACTGTATTACTTCTTCTTGAAAATCGGCACCGAGGAACAAGCCTCTCCATACATCACACTCTTGGCCACTTGCTGTATTTTGGTTATGGCCATGATATAGGCGTTTTCTGGGACAGGTTTATGGGAGCACCCTTTAATGATCACGGGCTTGTCCGCAAATGGGGACACATCCAGCTGGTCCAATAGGGTTTGGTAGAGTGAGGTTTCCAAGTCTTCCAAAGAGCCCACCACCACTTTTTTTGTATAGGGATTCAATCGTGAGGCCACCAACATAAAGGCCCAACCGGGCACAATGGCATCCGTGGAACAGTGCAAGGCCACATAGGTATCTTGGTAGACAGACCAATCGTGCTCTTCCACATGTATTCTGAATTCCTTCTCACGCAGAATAAAGCCTTCGTGCAACCAGTCTTTGATATCCAACACCCTCCTCTCTCCGGATGGATACAGATCCTCCAAATCAAAAGTGACCAATTTGCTTTGGGCAACCCTATTTACAATTTCCTTTTCCATGCTATCATTCCTGCGGAAGTAGGAATCTATTAATTATACGTTTGGATTCCGCATCAAGTGCGGAATGACATTCTTAAAGGAGCCCCAGTTCCAACTTGGCCTCCTCGCTCATCAGCTCCTGGGTCCAAGGGGGGTCAAAGGTAATCTCCACCTCAACATCCTTCAGTTCGTCCAAAGACTTTACCTTTTCCTCCACTTCCATGGGCAAGCTTTCAGCTACCGGGCAGTTGGGTGATGTTAAGGTCATGAGTATCTTCACATCGTAGTCCTCATTCACGAACACATCATAAATAAGGCCCAGTTCGTATATGTCTACAGGGATTTCCGGGTCATAGATGGTCTTGAGTACCCTGACGATCTTTTCTCCCAAATCTTGTGTATCTATGGTGGCTTCTTCGCTCATTTTCTACTATTTTAATTGTGTTTGATACGCAACGGCATACAATTTCAGTTGCTTTACCATGCTCACCAAACCATTGGCTCGCGTTGGCGACAAATGTTCCTTTAATCCGATTTCATCAATAAAGCCCGTATCGGCATCGATGATATCCTGGGGTTTTTGGTTGCTGAACGCCCTAATCAAGATGGCAATGATCCCCTTGGTGATAATGGCATCACTGTCTGCGGTGAACACCAGTTTGTCATCATCTAGTTCGGCGTGCACCCAAACTTTGCTCTGACACCCTTTGATAAGGTTGTCATCCACTTTATATTGTTCATCGATCAAGGGAAGGGATTTTCCCAACTCGATCATATACTCATAGCGCTGCATCCAATCATCGAACATGGAGAACTCGTCTATGATCTCTTCCTGTATTTCTTGTATGGTCATGCTTTGGTTTTGTTCAAAAATACAACTCGGTCCGTGGCTTATCAAGGATTTAAGATAAAGATAACTACCAGACTATTGCAGCATCCCCTTGGCCCTTTTCACTCCTGCCACCAACTTATCCACCTCATCTTGGGTATTGTAGAAGCTGAAACTGGCCCGTACCGTACCCGGTATTTTGTAAAAATCCATGATGGGCTGTGCGCAATGGTGCCCTGTTCTAACGGCAATGCCCAACTTGTCCAAAATGGTGCCGATGTCATAAGGGTGTATCCCTTCAATGTTGAAGGAAATCACCGAGGTCTTGTGGGCTGCCGTCCCGTAAATTTTAAGCCCTTCAATGGAAAGCAACTGTTCCGTGGCATATTGGATGAGATCGTCCTCATACTGGGCAATCGCATCAAAACCAAGGTGGTTCATATAATCCAATGCTGCCCCAAAGGCGATTCCACCACAAATATTGGGCGTACCCGCTTCAAATTTATGGGGGAGGTCAGCATAAGTCGTTTTTTCAAAAGTGACCTCCGAAATCATCTCCCCACCTCCTTGATAAGGCGGTAGTTTCTTCAGCCATTCCTCCTTGCCATACAGCATGCCCACACCGGTTGGGCCGCACATTTTATGGGCGGAAACGGTATAAAAATCAACATCCAAGGCCTGCAGGTCCGGTTTGATATGCGCTGCAGCCTGTGCCCCATCGATCAAGACTGCTGCACCTACCTTGTGGGCCGCATCAATAATCTCTTTAATGGGGTTGATCGTCCCCAATGCATTGGATACATGGTTGCAGAATACCAATTTGGTTTTCTCCGAGAGAAGCGAATGGTATTCTTCCATGACCAATTCACCGTCCAAGTTCATGGGTATCACCTTCAATTGGGCTCCGGTACGCTCACAGAGCATTTGCCATGGCACAATATTGGAATGGTGTTCCATGGCCGATACCAATACTTCATCCCCTTTCTTTAAAAAGGAAGTGAACCCGGTAGCCACTAAATTGATACCATGTGTGGTCCCTGAAGTGAAAATCACCTCATAAGAATGGGCTATATTGAAATGTTTCTGAATCTTGTTCCGGGCAATCTCATAAGCATCCGTGGCCTCTTGCGAAAGACTGTGTACTCCACGATGGATATTGGCATTGTAGTTATGGTAATAGTCCACAATCACATCAATCACCTGTTGCGGCGTCTGTGATGTGGCCGCATTATCCAAATACACCAAAGGTTGTCCATTGACTTCCCGGTTTAAAATGGGAAAATCTTTTCGGATGGCCGCTATGTCCAAAGAGGTCTTTATCATGAAAATTGCCTAAAGATTGTTATGGGATTACAGCTCAAATCCAACACGAACCCCCAATTTATTGGCGATGATCTTGTTGATTCTGGTCTTCACCTCTGGAATACGCACACTCTCCAAAACGTTGTTGGCAAAAGCGTACATCAGCAAGGCCGTAGCCTCTTTCTTGGGAATCCCCCTGGAACGGAGATAGAACAGTGCTTCCTCATCCAACTGGCCAATGGTACACCCATGGGAACATTTTACGTCGTCCGCAAAAATCTCCAATTGGGGCTTGGTGTTGATGGTGGCCTTGTCACTGATCAAAATATTGTTGTTCTGCTGAAAGGCATTCGTTTTTTGGGCAATCTGGTCCACAATGATCTTTCCGTTGAAGACTCCTGTGGATTTCTCCCCAAAGATTCCTTTATAATCTTGATGGCTCTCGCAGTTGGGCTGGGCATGGTGCACCAAGGTGTGGTGGTCCACATGTTGCTTTTCCCCCAAAATGGTAACTCCTTTCAAGGTGGAATCGATTCGTTCCCCGTTTTGATAGAAGTTCAGGTTGTTCCTGATCAACTTTCCGCCAAAGGAAAAGGTATGCACCCGCACCACGCTATTGTCCTTTTGGGAAATATAGGTGTTGTCTACCAACGAGGCCGTATTGGCATCGTTCTGCACCTTATAGTAGTCCACATTGGCATCCTTGGCCGCAAAAATCTCGGTAACGGAATTGGTAAAGACCTCATTCTCCGTTAGACTTTGGTGCCGCTCAATGATCTGTACCTCTGCATTTTCCTCGGCCACAATCAGGTTTCTGGGTTGTAACATCAAAGCCGCCTCGTTCCCAGTGGCCAAATGCAATATTTGGATGGGTTTTTTGGGCATTTTGTTCTTCGGGATGTAGATGTAGGCCCCTTCTTTACAAAAGGCCGTATTCAAGGTGGTCAAGGATTCATCCTTGGAGGCCACTTTGTTAAAATACACATCTATCACCTGTCTGAACATGGGTTTGCTGAACGCAGAACTCATTAAACAGACATCCACACCATCATGGGTGGTCTCCGAGAGATAGGAGCTATAGACCCCGTCCACGAAGACAATCTTGTAGGTGTCTATCTCGTGAAGGAAATACTTTTTGATGTCCTTGTATTCCAAGGTGCTTTCCTCCTTCGGAAAAATACTGAAGTCCACCTTCTGCAAACTATTCAGGGAGGTATATTTCCAAGCTTCTTCCTTTTTGGAGGGAAATCCTTTTTCCTCAAAGTTCTTGATGGCCTCGGAACGCAAGTCATGAACCGGGTTCTCCAAGTCCACACTGTTCTCAAAAGCCAAGAAAGAGGAAAGTAATTTATCTTTTAAATCCATTTTATCTTTTCATTGTCATTCCTGAGCAGGCAGGAATCTCATTAATTAAGGTCTTTTCTCAGAATGGATTCCCATTTTCATGGGAATGACATAAATTCCTATACCGTAGCTTCCTGCTTGATCCAGTCGTATCCTTTTTCTTCCAATTCCAAGGCCAATTCCTTGGTACCGGATTTTACAATCTTACCATCGTGGAGTACATGGACGAAGTCTGGAACGATATAGTCCAACAAACGTTGATAGTGTGTAATTACAATGATGGCGTTGTCCTTGCCTCTCAATTTATTGACCCCATTGGCCACAATACGAAGGGCATCGATATCCAATCCGGAATCGGTCTCATCCAAAATGGCCAACTTGGGCTCCATCATGGCCATTTGGAAAATTTCGTTTCGTTTCTTTTCACCACCGGAAAATCCTTCGTTCAAGGAACGGGACAAAAACTTTCGGTCAATTTCAAGCAGTTCCGATTTTTCCCGGATCAACTTGAGCATCTGATTGGCCGGCATATCTTCCAACCCCCTAGCCTTTCTGGACTCATTGATGGCCGTTTTTATGAAGTTGGTCACCGTTACCCCGGGAATTTCAACAGGATATTGGAACGACAGGAATATACCTTTGTGTGCCCTTTCTTCGGGGGCCAGTTCTTCCAAATCCTCACCATCCAGGGAAATGGTCCCTTTCTTGATGTCAAATTCTTCCTTTCCGGCAATTACGGAGGCCAAGGTACTCTTCCCGGAACCATTGGGTCCCATAATGGCATGTACCTCTCCTGCGTTCACCTCAAGGTTGATCCCCTTCAGGATTTTTTTATCCTCTATGCTCGCGTGTAAATTCTTGATCTCTAGCATTCTGTTCTTCTTCAAATATTATTGTAAATAGTTGGGTGCCTGAGGCAATTTTTCAAAATCTTCCTTGGAGTGTTGCAAATACACTTTTGCCCCTTTTTCTTCGGCAAAAGCTTCAAACTCTCCCATACTTTTCTTGGTAAGGGCCACATCATAATTGAAAATGGGCACTCTTCGGAACTCCCGGTTCTCATAAAAATGGTACATATCGCCAGAAAGCATCAACGGTCCATGCTCTGCCATATCCAAGTACAACACTTGATGACCAGGGGTATGACCTGGCATAAATTTCATTACGACACTTCCATCCCCGAACACATCGTAATCCCCATTGATTTTCTTCACTTTGGTAAGGTCTTTAATGGAATTGTAGATGTCCGGATTGTTCTTTTGGTTGTCCTCACTTGTCACAAAGTCGTATTCTTTTTCCTGTACCAACCAAGTGGACCCTGCAAATACATTGGCATGGCCAATATGGTCAAAATGGGTGTGGGACAACGCAATAAAATCAATATCATCAACAGTCATGTCGATGCTGGCCAATTGGTTGGCCACAGAATCCTTTCGGGAAACAGTAAATGCTCCATCCGGTGATGTAAAGGGCTCTGGAAGACCCACTAGGCTTTCGGGAAGGCCTGCATCCCACATCAAAGTGCCTTTGGGGTGAACGATGACGTAAAAAGCATCGGCAAATTCCTTGGACTGGCCCGTATAAGTGGTATCCTGTGAAAAGAGCTCCAACATATTGGCATTTACAGTACCCCCACTAAAAGCATAGAGCTTCACTTCGGGCTTTGCTGCCTCGGTCATGCCTGCTTCGGTTTCTGCAGCTTCCTTTTTGGCCTGCTTGCATGAAATTGCGCCAACAACCAATAGTAGTACAAGTAGCTTTTTCATATTCATTTGTGTTGTTTGATTATCCTACTGATCCTTCCAAACTGATTTCCAACAATTTCTGGGCTTCCACGGCAAACTCCATGGGTAGTTTGTTCAACACTTCTTTGCTAAATCCGTTCACAATCAAAGCAATGGCTTTTTCGGTGTCGATACCCCGTTGGTTGCAATAGAAAATCTGGTCCTCACCAATTTTACTTGTCGTGGCCTCGTGTTCTATTTGTGCCGTCTTGTTCTTGGCCTCGATGTACGGGAAGGTATGTGCCCCACATCGATTGCCCATCAAAAGGGAATCGCACTGTGAAAAGTTTCTGGCATTTTCTGCCCGGCTGTTCACCTGTACCAATCCTCGGTAGCTGTTTTGCGATTGTCCGGCCGAAATTCCTTTGGAAATAATGGTACTCTTGGTATTCTTGCCCAAGTGGATCATCTTGGTACCCGTATCCGCTTGTTGAAAGTTATTGGTCACGGCAATGGAGTAGAATTCCCCAATGGAATTGTCCCCCTTCAACACACAGGAAGGATACTTCCAAGTCACGGCCGAGCCTGTTTCCACCTGCGTCCAAGAAATTTTGGCGTTCTTTTCGCAAAGTCCACGCTTGGTCACAAAGTTGAAAACCCCTCCCTTGCCTTCCTTGTCCCCGGGAAACCAGTTTTGAACGGTTGAATATTTTATTTCGGCATCATCCATTGCAATCAGCTCTACCACGGCCGCGTGCAATTGGTTCTCGTCACGCGAAGGCGCCGTACAACCTTCCAAATAACTCACATAACTACCCTCATCGGCAATGACCAAGGTACGCTCAAACTGGCCTGTACCTGCTTGGTTGATACGGAAGTAGGTGGAGAGTTCCATAGGACATCTCACCCCTTTTGGAATGTAGCAGAAAGATCCATCGGAAAATACCGCTGAGTTCAACGCCGCATAAAAGTTATCCTTTTTGGGAACCACTGTACCGATGTATTTTTTTACCAACTCCGGGTGTTCCTGGATGGCTTCGGAAATGGAACAGAAGATAATCCCCTTTTCAGCCAAGGTCTTTTTGAAGGTGGTGGCCACAGAAACAGAATCCATGACAATATCCACGGCAACACCGGCCAATTTTTTTTGCTCATCCACCGAAATTCCCAACTTCTTGAAGGTATCCAGCAACTCTGGATCTACCTCATCCAAGCTGTTGTACTTAGGCTTTTTATTGGGTGCCGAATAATAGGAAATATCCTGAAAATCGGGTTTTTTATAGGTGACGTTGGCCCATTCGGGCTCTTCCATTTCCTTCCAAGCCCTGAAAGCTTCCAAACGCCATTCCGTCATCCAATCCGGCTCTTCCTTCTTTTTGGAAATGGCAATGACGATTTCCTCGTTCAGGCCCTTGGGCAGGGTGTCCGATTCTATATCTGTGTAGAAACCATACTCATATTCCTTGGTTTCCAGCTCTTTTTTTAATTCTTCCTCTGTATACGCCATGTTCTGTCAATAAATCAATTGGCAATGACCAATTATCAATTCAATTATAAAGAAAAACTCTCTCCACAACCACAAGTACGCTGTGCATTGGGGTTGTTAAAGACAAAGCCTTTCCCGTTGAGTCCTCCTGAATATTCCAAGGTGGTGCCCACCAGGTACAAAAAACTCTTTTTGTCCACAATGATGCGCACAGCATTGTCCTCAAAAACTTTATCGGTATCCGAAGCGGTCTTATCAAATTTCAATTCATAGGACAAACCGCTGCACCCTCCACTTTTTACGCCTACGCGCACAAAGTCGGTATTGGCATCAAAACCTTCCTCGGTCATGAGCGTCACGACTTTCTGCTTAGCTGTTTCCGAAACTTTGATCATCTTAACTGGATTTGTTCTAAATAGCCTACAAATATACTGTATCTGTAGGGTTTTACCATAGATCCTAACATTATAATAACGAATATGTCCATAGGGGTTTTCTATGGAACCAAAAGGCTTATTTTATTTTGATGACCACAAGATCGGTCATGCCTTTGGAATCGATTCCCGAAAAGTCCACACTGGCTGCATCGCCCACCAATACCAACCCTCCATCATTGCCTTCCACTACGCTAAAACCAAAGTCCAGATTGGATCCCCCGAAGGATTTTTGATAGATGAGATTTCCATGGGAATCGGTCTTGATGATCCAAAGGTCATTTTCTCCTTGGTTTTCGGTCGCATCGCCATCTATGCTTTTGGAATTCCCAGCAATCACAAAACCACCCTCTTTTGTGACCGCCAAACCATTGGCGTCATCAAATTCGGTTCCGCCAAAGGTCTTTTCCCAAAGCAAATTCCCATTATCATCTATTTTGATGAGCCAGACATCAGAACCTCCATTGTTCCTTGAAATATCGGTGTCCGTGCTAAAGGTATGCCCCACTATGGCATATGCGCCATCCGGGGTCTTTACAATGTCGTTGGATACCTCTATCCCTGTTCCTCCAAAAGATCTTTCCCAGAGCAAGGTGCCATTGCCATCCACTTTTATCACCCAAAAATCATAGCTGCCCTTGGTGTTGGAGATATCAAAATCATCACTTTCTGAAAACCCGGCCATGACAAATCCCCCATCATTGGCCTGGACCACCCCGTGCGCCCGATCATTATTGGTTCCCCCAAAATAGCGTCGCCATTGTAGATTGCCATCAGCATCTATTTTCGTTCCCCAAAATTCCCCCACTCCATGTCTGGTAAGGTAGTTGCCCCCTTTTCCAGAGTTACCTTCGCCATTGGATTGGGTCACATCCAAAAATCCGGCAAAAAAGAACCCCCCGTCATCGGTCTGGACCACATCGTAACAATGGTCATGTCCTGAAAAGCCAAAACTTTGTTCCCATAAAATGGTGCCGTTGGCATCCAATCGCAAAATCCAATTGTCGTGAAAGCCTTCATTGTTGCTCCCATCGCCATCGTCACTCATGGCATATCCCACTATGGCATAGCCTCCATCCGTGGCCTGGATTACGGATTGCCCCCGATCATCCTTACTACCTCCGTAGGTTTTGCTCCATTGGAGATTACTTTCGCTATCCAATTTCAACAGCCAATAATCGTTTACCGCCAAGCTCTTCCCAGCCAAATCCCCATCCGTACTATTGCTGTATCCCAAAATGGCATATCCCCCATCCATGGTCTGGATGATGGAACGCCCATTATCTTCCCCAGACCCACCAAAACTTTTCATCCATTGCACCTCTCCCAAGAAAGGAGGTTCTATATTTTGATCCATGGTGTAATCATCATCCAAGCAAGACCAAAAACACAGTATAAGAAAAAGTAGAATGGGTTTTTTCATGGCCTAGTTTGATTTTTGAACCACAAACAATCCAGAATTGATGTCGTTGATAAGAATCTTACCGCTTTCAAAAAAGGGATAAACACTCCACACCCCATTGAATCCGGCAGTGTTATTGGAAGGATAGGTGTCGAAAAAGGCTTTTTCCGTAATGGTTCCAGAAGCAATCGAGGCAATATCCAACACCCGCATTCCCGCCGTATAATTGGCCAAGAAAAATTCATCGCCCAACACATATCCGTTATGATCAATGGCGCCGGTCGGGCCCAAATAGGTGGTATGCAGCACTGGATTGTCCAAATCGGAAAAATCAAAAACAAGGGTTCTGGAATCGAAACCAAAATCCACCTCATCCAATTCGTCCCCCAAAATAAAATAGCGCTGGTCCTCGGTAAACCAACCTTGATGGGTATATCCGATATTGGGATAGGTCAGGGTCCCTATCTCAATAGGATTGGATTTATCCGTAATGTCCACAATGGCAATTTGATTTTCATTGGCGCCGATAAAGATTTCACGTCCCGTATAGTCCGTATCAGGACCATTATAGGTAACCACTTGGGCATCATGGGTGTACCCGTTGGCGCCGTAGCCCCCCAAACTGCTGGGGCTTGTGGGATTTTGTATATCTATGAAATGTACTCCCCCGTTAAAGGTATCGTTTCGGGCGGTTCCCACGGGGTAGGCAAACCCCATAGCTTCATTGATTACAATATTGTGTGCATTTCCAATTCCAGTGTATCGGGCATCGGCCGTAAAGACGACCGGAGGTTCAGTCACGTCTCGCAATCTTTTCAAATCAAAAACCTGCATGCCGTGATTACTTGCTTCGGAAACGATAAAAACAAAATCGCCATATACTTTTAGGTCCCGCCAAGAGCTTGCCACAGTAGCCGTCAAAAGTTTTCCCAAATACATTGGATTTTCCGAATCGGAGATGTCCACAAATGCCGTACCGTTGTCCAGCCCTACCAAAGCGTATTCATTTCCAGTGGTGGCATCGGTCCAACCCCAAATATCGTTGCCCTTGGCTGCCGCAAAAGCGCTTAAATCCATTTGGAAAAGCAGGTCGTACCCTTCACAAGGGTATACATTGGCCATACCTCCCTCACAGGCAAAAAAAACACGGGTCACTGCTCCAGTCCCGATATTTGGCCCGTCATCCCCTGCACCACCATTTTGATCGTTGTTGGGGTTTCCATCATTGGTTAAAAGTGTTCCGTTATCACTGGAACACCCCACAAAAAACAAAATCGCCAAAAACGGTAAAATAGCTCTAATCGCCATAACATAGCAATTTTAAGTCTCTACTAAAGATACAATTTATAATTATCCTGTTTACTTTTGCCCCATGATAGAAGATAAGAATCCGCAGCGTACATCCTTGGAGGAAATGGGAGAGTTTGGGCTCATTGACCATCTTACCCAAAATTTCAAACTGAACCAGCCTTCATCCTTAATGGGCATTGGCGATGATGCCGCCGTACTGGATTTTTCGGATAAAAAAACCGTGGTTTCCACCGATATGTTGGTGGAGGGTGTCCATTTTGATTTGAGCTATATGCCCCTGAAGCATTTGGGGTACAAATCGGTTATTGTAAACCTATCCGATATCTACGCCATGAATGCCATGGCCACCCAAGTCACCGTTTCCATTGCCGTTTCCAATCGATTTCCCTTGGAAGCCTTGGAGGAATTCTATGAGGGCGTGGCCACAGCCTGCAAAATATACCATGTGGACCTTGTGGGCGGGGATACCACCTCTTCCAACAAAGGTATGATCATTAGTGTCACCGCTTTGGGCGTGGCCAACGAAAAGGACATTGTTTACAGAAAGGGAAGCAAAGCCAATGATCTATTGGTGGTAAGCGGCGATTTGGGGGGAGCCTACCTGGGATTGCAAGTGTTGGAGCGTGAAAAAGAAGTGTTCAAAGTCAACCCCAACAGTCAACCCGATTTGGAACCCTATTCCTATATTGTGGAGCGACAGTTAAAGCCCGAAGCCAGAAAGGATGTGGTGGAGCTGCTTCAAAAATTGGAAGTGAAGCCTACTTCCATGATCGATATCAGCGATGGGCTTTCTTCGGAAATCCTGCATTTATGCAAAAGGGGAGAGGTGGGCTGTAATCTTTTTGAAGACCAAATTCCTTTGGACCCTACTGTAATTTCAACCGCCGAGGAGTTTAAAATGGACAGCACCATGATTGCCCTGGGCGGGGGTGAAGACTACGAGCTATTGTTCACCATTGACCAAGGGGACTATCCAAAAATCAAGGCCAATCCCAACCTGACCGTGATCGGGCACATGACCCAAAAGAGCGAAGGGGCACATTTGGTGACCCGTGCCAAAACTAAAATTCCATTGACGGCCCAGGGCTGGAATTCCTTCAATGGATAGTACAAAAAATCCCGAAAATCAAGGGTATCCACTTCATGGTCTTGGGGCACGCAACCGATAGCGTAGGTACTTACTTAAGTTTCCGGGATAAGCAATGTTTTCCCTAAAAGAAAAAAGGGTTATGCCACTTGGTGCACCACCCTACTTCTTCTTTTTCTGTACATATCTTCCAATGTGCTGTTGATTTCCTGCATTTGGGGCGTAAGGGCCGAAAGTTTGCCGCTTACATCGGTAGTGACTTGTTTTTGGCAATGGATACATTTGTATTCCTTGATGTGTTGGGTCACTTTTTTGGAAACAGTGTAGTGGTGTCCAAAAAGATTGCAGAAGAACGAGGAGAATTTGTTGCCATGTTGGGTAGAGGAAGTCTTCATAGTCGGTGTTGTTTGGTGAGCACATGCGATTTGGGGAATCGAAAAAATGCCGTAATTAGTTAACTGTAATTTTTTGTTATACGTTGAATTTTAGTTGAACGGTTTTCTTTTTGAACGAATGTTGATAACTTTTTATTTTACGGATATTTCACCAAATCGTTTTTTTCGATGAAATACACGCTAATCGACAAAAAGTCAGATTATTTCGTTGAATTGCGTTCTCGAAATATAACACATTAAGAAAATATTATCAACACTTTATGAACAAAAAAACGTTAACGATTACCGCCTTTGCCCTTTTCTCACTTTTTTTTGGTGCGGGCAACCTTATCCTACCTCCACAATTGGGATTTAATTCGGGGAATTTATGGTGGCTGGTCACCTTGGGTTTTTGCCTTTCGGCCGTGGTCATTCCCCTATTGGGTATTTTGGCCCATGCCCGTTTACAGGGTACCATGTTCGATTTTGCCAAAAAAGTATCCCCAGTATTCAGTTGGGTATACTGCTATTTGGTCTATGTCATTTCCATTGCCCTCCCTTCTCCCCGGACGGCCTCCGTTACCCATGAAATGGCTATTCAACCTTTATGGGATGCCCCTGCCTGGACCACCAGTGTTATTTACTTTGCATTGGTATACATTTTTGTGGTAAACCGATCTAAAATATTGGATTTGGTGGGCAAACTGCTCACCCCGGGTATCTTGGTCATCCTCCTATTTATTTTTGTGGTGGCCACCTTTTCATTTGATTTTAATTTTGTCGCACCCAGCATAGCCCATCCGTTCAGTCATGGAATTTTGGAAGGTTACCAAACTTTTGATGCCATCGGGGCCGTTGTGGTCGGGGCCGTCATTATCATTTCCATCAATCTAAAAAACAGGGATGCGTCTTTTGAATCGAAAAGAAATCTCATCCGAAAATCTGGGTTTTTAGCGGGTCTGGGGTTGTTCTTGGTTTATGCCGGACTGATTTTTACCGGGGCCGTGTTTGGAGATTCGTTTGACCCATCCATTTCTAGGACTTCACTTTTAAGTGGTATCAGTCTACAGACATTGGGTGGCACCGCCCATTGGTTCCTCAGTCTTTTGGTGAGTCTCGCCTGTTTCACCACCGCTGTGGGCATTGTTACCGGTACTTCGGATTTTATCAAAGGGCAATTCAACGATTCCGTTTTGGCCTATCGGATTACGGCCGTCATCGGGTGTCTTTTAGGGATTCTCATGGGACAACTCAACGTGGATTATATCATCGCCGTGGCACTTCCGGCCCTTATGCTCATTTATCCCATTACCATTGTCTTGATCGTGCTGAATGTGGTGCCCGAAAAGTTTGCCTCGCCCAAAGTGTTTCGTTGGGTGGTGGTCACCACCGTGATTTTTAGTGTTCCGGATTTTTTGGGAAGTGTGGGATTGGGTTCCACAATAGGGCCATACACTGAATGGTTGCCCTTGACCAACTATCAATTGGGTTGGGTGTTGCCAGCCTTAATGGCCTTTGCCATCTCCAACCTACTTCAGAAAAAAGTTGAGTAATCCCAATCCCTGTTCTCAAAACGATGCAGATAGCACCACCCCAAACGTTTCCCCGCCTTGGAAATCTATCTTGATGCCTTTAAAAAAATCGTTATCTCCAAACACCATTTTTTTCACAAAGGGAGCGATTTGATAAGCCAGTTTTGTGCTTAAAATCCCAATGCCAGCTCCAGTGACCACATCGGTGAACCAATGTCGGTTGTTGTACATCCGCAGAAAGCCGGTACATGCCGCCACCATGTATCCCGATATCCCATACCAGATGGATACTTCCTTAAATTCCTGGTTCAAAAATTCGGCGGCCATAAAAGCGGTTGCCGTATGGCCCGAAGGAAATGCATTATACGCGGTTCCATCCGGTCTTTGGATTGCGGTGAGTCTCTTGAGGCCTTGCACCGTGACCCCCATGAGCACATATGCGGTGCCCAAGGCGATGGTCCTATCCTTAAAATTGTGCTTCCCCTTGACTCCAATTGCATTCAAGGCATACACGGACACCATGGGAACGTATTGACTATAGTCATCTATATATGTACTCCTGTCCCGGAGTGCATCCATCTCGCTCCTCATTTGTAGATTAAAGCGTTTAATGCCTTCACTTTCAAGACCTATAAACCCATAACTTATCAAAGCAGTGGGGATGATCAGCTTTTTGTAATTGAACTCGGAATTGATGTTTTGTTCTAGGGAATCTGGCTGTATGCGCTGTGCAAACAGATTCGGACAAAACAAACAGAACAGTACTGCCAGTTTTATAAAATCTGCCATTCTTTTTTTAATTATGCACGCCTCCAAGGCATGAAGTAGGTTAAACTTATCTGCGGCCAGAACGGGACGGTTCAAGCGTTAGAGCTTCGAAGTTCAGGGTTCCCTAGATGGGTTTGTGTGCCCAATTGACGAATGGCAGGTATGGGTTCACCAATCCCATAAAGTAATTGACGGGGACTTTCAAAAAACCACAAAAAAGAAGAAGAATCGGTTTTGTGAAGCGAGCAGAAAATTAAAGGTGAAGATGAAGTGGCGTTGTATTTATCCCTGTTTCTGGCTTCCAATATTTGATTTCTGTGTATGACTTGTACGGAATCCCCCTCAAATCAGATGCGATTAGAAACTCAAATTCTGTTTAGTGCACATTGTAGCGCTAGCTTTTTTTAAAATAAATAAGAGTATATTGAAAGATCTTATTCTTTTTTAGCGCAGTTTGTTAGGTATTGTTGTTGTTTTTCTTCTCTCATGGTTAATTCTTTGGATCATTTCAAAAGAACACATCACTGTTCTAGGGATACTACCGACCAAGAGACGCTTGAAAGGTTTTTTTATTGGTTTGATTTCCATGGCGTTGTTTTGCACTATCAATTTACTGGGCCAGTCCTATTTTAAAGACATTGGCTATGTAAGAAACCCTGATTATGGAATTTGGGAAAGCATAAATGGAATATGGTGGGCGTTTAAGGCCGCCCTGTTTGAAGAACTTATTTTTCGAGGGGCATTATTATATCTGCTCATCAAAAGATTAGGGGTTAATTGGGCATGCATCATCAGTGCATCGGCATTTGGAATATATCATTGGTTCAGTTATCAAATGTTTGGTCGTGGTCTCATTCCAATGGCCTATGTTTTTCTGTTAACTGGAGCAGGAGGTTGGATGTTTGCCTATGCCTTTGCCAAAACGAAATCATTGTATACGCCATTGGGATTGCATTTTGGATGGATCGTGGTCAGTATAGTTGTTTTTTCCGCTGGCCCATTGGGTAATTCCTTATTTATTGCAGATGGTGATGGTGTGGATTTAGGTGGATGGGAACAATTATCGTTTTTCCTTTGGCAGACATTGGTCGTGCCAGGAATTGTAACTTGGTATCTTATAAAAAATGCCCGTAAAGCTAAACTGGAGATCCCCGATCCCGTAGAGTGATGGACGGGGTTTTCCAAAAACCTGCAAAAAAGAAGAATAGCCCTATCGGTGCAGCTCGGATTTTAACTTTACCAGCTCACCTAACAGCCGGGTTTCCTTTACCCGATCAGATAGGTTCATGGCCTGGGCCATTCGGTAAATTTCAAAGTTCAGGGTGTCGATTTCCGTTTCCCTTTTATTATTGATGTCCTGCAAAGTGGAGATAAACTGGCCGTCGGACATTCGGCTTATGGTCAATACCTGGTCTTCCAATTCCGAAGTACCCAAATCCACTCCTTTTTTGTTTGCAATGGTCACGCATTCCGTGATTACCCGTTGCGCAATGGCCAACACTTCCTTATTCCTGTGAAAGATGCCATTATCCACCTCCAACAAGGGGCAAATGGAATTAAAAACACTGTTGGCAATGGCTTTTTTCCAGATGGTGCGCTGGATGTTCTTTTCCGCCACAAATCTGAAATTGGGGGTATCCAATAGGCCGACCACCGTTTCCAAGCTCGAAGTTTTTTGTTGAACAACCCCAATGGGTGATTCCGCAACGGGTTTGTAACTAACAGTATTGGCATCGCTATGCTGGCTGGTCATGAAAAGGACACATCGGTACAATTCGTCAAAGCCTTTCTCCAAAAAAGGTTGTTCCACTCCCAGTCCATTTTGCAACAAAACCAAGGGTGAAGTTTTGGCTTTGGATTGCAGTTTTTCGGCGAGTGCCTCATTTCCGAACGACTTGTTCGTAAGGACCACCAACCCATCCAAGGTTTTATGGTTGTCCAAGGTACTGATGCTGATATTCGCCTCAAGCTGAGCTCCATTCTTAAGCTGTAAGGTAATCTTTTGCTGATGGGGTTTGCCCTGACCTTCGCGACCGCGAATCAATTCCACTTCCTTTCCCTGATGATGGAGACAAACGGCCAACGTCTTGCCCACAGACCCAGCTCCAATGATGTATGTTTTCATAGAACTAAAGGTACCAAGATTCCTCCAGATACTTTTTAGAGTCCGTCTTCTCTATCGGAAAGCCAATCCTTGTATTTCGATTTTAATTCGTTTCTCTTTTGGGTAGTGTCCATCACAATATCGACCCCTCCATCATATGGGGCAATTATGCATTGTTTTGAAGGGCAGACAAACATTGCCCGAAACTTGTCATCCGCAATTGCCCTTAGCATCTTGTCTTGACTGTTCTTTTCCCATTTTTTTACGGTAACATATATCTCCAAATGCACTTCATCTTCATATGCTTCTGGTCGTTCCTTTTTGAGATCCACTGAAAAAACTTTTTGAAATTTATCAAACCCTTCCAACTCCTTGCTCCGATCACCCAATGACCCATACTCATACAATCTAACCGATATGAACATTTCCGTTTTCTGTCCAATGAGGTCGTTAATCAATTGGTTCTGTCTATCGAGTATAATTCCATACTCGTCTTCGTTCTCAGCATATCTTTTGGAGCTTGGCAAGCTATGGATTCTGAACCATCGGTCTTTATATTTCCACTTTAGTTCGTGATTGATGGGCAGCGCCTCTGGATATTCCCTATCCCAATATGATATAAATTCGCTTTCGGTCATCTATGTATGCTGAAATTTTTGAAGTAAGTTCAGGTATTTCTGTATCTCTACCCCGACACAATTGACAAACAGCCCATATGAGGCAATGGATTTGTGGTTTCACTTGATAGAATGTCCTTATCTAATTGAACTTCAATCAGAACCCCGCTTTTTCTTATTGTAATAATACAGGGCATAGGCAATCCCCGCCAGTACCACAAAGGGCAAATAACTACCAATGACCACGCCTATTTCATAGGCACTGTCCGGGGCTTCCTGTATTTTCTTTTCAATATCGGCTTGTTGTAAAAACAGAATCAGTTTCATAGTTGTTATTGTCATTCTGGGCAAAGTGAAGAATCCAATCATTTCGACTACGCTCGATGTGACAAGGTTATGTATTCATCAACCCCTCTATTTCTTCAATCTCAATGGGGATGTTGCGCATCAAATTGAACGGCTCCCCTTGTTCCTGTATGACCACATCGTCCTCCAAACGAATGCCCATTCCCTCTTTGGGAATATAGATCCCAGGTTCCACGGTAAAGACCATATTGGCCTTCATGGGCGTTTTCAATGCTCCGTAATCATGGGTGTCCAACCCAATATGGTGACTGGTGCCATGCATAAAGTATTTTTTGTAGGCAGGCCATTTGGGGTCTTCGTTCTGCACATCGGCCTTGTCCAAAAGCCCAAGACCCAATAATTCGGAAGTCATGATTTTCCCCACTTCTTTATGGTATTCGGCCCAAAGGGTGCCGGGCACCAACATTTTGGTGGCTTCGTCCTTTACCCTGAGTACCGCGCTGTACACTGCTTTTTGACGGTCGGTGAATCTTCCGTTGGCAGGTATGGTCCGGGTAAGGTCACTGGAGTAATTGGCATATTCCGCGGCCAAATCCATCAAGATCATATCCCCATCTTTCACCTGTTGGTTATTTTCCACATAGTGGAGCACATTGGCATTGGCGCCCGATGCAATGATGGGTGTATAGGCAAAGCCTTTAGAACGGTTCCGTACAAACTCATGAAGGAACTCCGCTTCCATTTCATACTCCCAAACGCCTGGTTTCACAAATCCCAAGATTCTTCGGAAGCCTTTTTCGGTGATGTCACAAGCGGTCTGCATCAATGCGATTTCCTCAGGTTCCTTTACCCCACGGATCTCTTGTAAAATAGTATTGCTCTTCGCCCATTGATGGGCAGGAAAATCCTGTTTACATTTTTGGATGAAACGGTCTTCCCGGGTCTGGGTCTCCACAGCCTGACGGTAATGCTCATTGGTGTTGAAATAAATGGTATCCGCTTCGGTCATCAAATCAAAAAAGACCTTGTCAAAATCCGTGAGCCAGTAGACGGTTTCAATCCCTGATACGGTAGTGGCCTGTTCCTTGGTGAGCTTGGCCCCTTCCCAAACGGCAATATGCTCGTTGGTCTCCCTTACAAAGAGGATTTCCCTGTGTTTTTTGTCCAAGGCATCCGGAAAAAGTAGCAGAATGGTTTCCTCCTGATCCGCACCGCTCAAATAAAAAATATCCCTAGCTTGCTCAAAGGGCATGGTACTGTCCGCCCCAATGGGATAAATGTCGTTGGAATTGAACACCGCAATACTTTTGGGCTTCATCTGCGCCATAAATTTCTTGCGGTTCTTTATGAATAGGGTTTGGTCTATTGGGAAGTATTTCATGTCAAAAAATGATTTGTCCAAATGTAGGTAATTGTGTTCCCGAAGACAAATTCATACCTTCCCGTTAAAATAAAATCCATGCAGCTCAACCTAAGCATCCCGGCCCTCTTGTTTCCGGCCATTTCACTGACCATGTTGGCCTACAATGCCCGGTATTTGGCCATTGCGGCACTGATCCGACAGTTGCACAAACAGTTTGAGGAAACTTCGGCCCAACCCTTGAAACAACAGATAAACCAACTTCGAAAACGTTTGGGCATCATCAAAAACATGCAGGCCACGGCCATTATCAGTTTTTTATTGGCCGCTGTGACCATGTTCCTCATCTATGTGGAGCTGAATGTTTGGGCCAATGTCATCTTTGGGGTAAGTCTGGTCTTTTTGGTCATTTCCTTGCTCTTGTCCCTGTTGGAAGTGCAGCTTTCCACCAAAGCATTAGGGATTCAGCTAAAGAGTATGGAAAAATAATCTCTTGTTGCTGAGGAGATTCCTCCTTTCTTAAAATAAAGCAATTTTCGGGTCATTTTCTTCCAAGGGTTTTACGTAATTTGGTGATGCTAAAATGCACTTGTACAGAAGGTTATTCCTTTTGGTGAAAAACAACCATCAACACACATCATCATGCAGACCAACCGAAAAAACCGAATCAAATCCATTGACATGCTCCGAGGACTTGTCATGGTCATCATGGCACTGGACCATGTCCGCGATTATTTTCATTTCGACGCCTATTTCTTTGACCCAACGGACATGTCCCAAACCAATGTCCCTTTGTTCTGGACCCGGTTTGTTACCCATTTTTGTGCTCCGGTCTTTGTTTTCTTGGCGGGTACCTCAGCTTTTTTTGTAGGACAGCGCATCACTAAAAAAGCCCTATCCACATGGTTGTTGAAACGCGGTCTTTGGTTGTTGATTGCCGAATTCACCATTATAAAGCTGGCGTGGATGTTCAAGCTGGACTATTCCACTATCCTTCTTCAGGTAATTTGGGTACTGGGCATCAGCATGATCTTTTTGGCCGGATTTATCCATCTTCCCAAAAAGCTTATGATTGCGCTATCCCTAATTGCGGTTTTTGGCCATAACCTGTTGGATTCCATTGCTCCGACCGACCCGTTGACTTCTGGTATATGGTCGTTGTTGCATGTGTTCAATTTGGTGAATTTGGGCAGTTTCCAAGTCTTTGTGGGATATCCTATGATTCCTTGGATCTTTGTAATGCCCCTCGGATATTATTTTGGCGGGTTATATCTACCGTCTTTTGATTCCAAACTTCGGATTAAAAGGCTTTTCCAACTTGGTGCTGGGATGGTTCTGATATTTTTTGCCCTGAGGACTTTCAACACCTATGGTGACCCTAATCTTTGGGCAAATCAAGATAGTATTGGGCTAACCATAGCCTCCTTTTTTAATGTGACCAAATATCCGCCATCCTTGCTTTACTTATTAATCACGCTTGGACCTTCACTGATCTTTTTGGGCTTGGTGGAAAATTGGCAAAACCGCTGGACCCAAAAATTGGTGGTCATTGGTCGGGTACCCATGTTTTTTTACATCGTCCATATTTATGTGATCCATATATTGGCTGTATTTGCCGCCATCTTTACCGGGTTCAGTTTTTCCGATATGGTCATCGATCTATGGGTCACCTTACAGCCTCAATTGAGGGGATATGGGTTCAGTCTGTGGGTGGTATATCTCATTTGGATTCTGCTGACCTTGGCCCTGTACCCTATTTGTAGCTGGTACAATAATTACAAGACCGACCATAGGGAAAAATGGTGGCTCAGTTACCTTTAAAAAAATTAAGCTGTTCATAAAACAGTGTCGGAATACGTCTTGGGATTGATTAATTTTACGGTCCAAGTTTTTTTGGCATGCAGAGAACCGTCAAGGACATAGACTTTTTTAAGAACATCCGTGAAATACGGGAATGCGAATTCGGGATTTTCTATTTCTTTGATGGATTGGTCATTTCTGAAATCAAGGAAGGTGTGGTCTTTAACTGGTCCATGGCCAAAAAAATTATAGACATCGCTTACGAAATCATTGGGAGGGATGAGCCCGTTGCCTACATCTCCAATCGCATTAACCCTTACTCGGTTGTCCCCACGGATTGGCTCAAATTTTATAGAAATCGACATCAGCTCAAATACTATTCCATTGTGAGCTATGACAAAGGTGGGCTGTCCAGCATTGTTTTGGAGCGACTGTTCTTCAAGGAAAAAATTCGCCAGTTTGAAAATTTGGAAAGCGCCATTGCATGGAGCCTTTCCAAAATTGAAGAGGAGAAGAAAGGCCTAACGCCCCAAATGAAATAGGGCATCACCTTGATTGACCACGGCTTGGTGGTTGATACAGATGACATAACCATCAAATGGAGCCTTGATTTTTTTGTTCTTTTTCGCGTAGGTATCCGTAACCAACCCCAAAACTTCTCCTTTTTGAATCGATTGTCCATTCGCAATCTCTGGTATGAACATTCCGGCCCTTGGTGCCCTGACCCATCGGGTATACTCCAAGTGGACCGATTGCTTTTCTTCTTTTGGTTCACTCTTGGAAAACATGTTGAGGCCATTCAATACATTTTGTATCCCCTGCATGCCAAACGCAATGGCATTTTCATCAAACCGCATGCTCTCCCCTGCTTCATACACCATGGTGGGTATGCCCATTTTAAAAGTCGTCTTCCGAAAAGACCCTGTTATCAGTTTGGAGGCAAAATGAAATGGCGCCCCGAAGGATTCCGCCAGCATCTTACTTTTGGGGTCTTCTTGGGTATAGCGTGCCTGGGGATGGTTATGGCGTTGGCTTCCCCCGGTATGTAAATCGATTCCAAAATCCACTTTCGGCAATAACTGGGAAGCATAGGTGTGGGCAATCCTGCTAGCCAAGGAACCTGTTTTGCGCCCGGGAAAACTACGGTTCACATCTTTGCCATCCGGCACATCCCTTGAAAAATGGATAAATCCAAAAATATTGAGGATAGGGACCACCATTACCGCCCCCTTTTTCACATTGAACTTCTTTTCCTGAAGCATTCGCCGCAAGGTCTCCACCCCATTGATCTCATCGCCATGCAATCCGGCTTGCACCAACACGGTTGGACCGGCCTTCTTTCCATTGAATACATGCACCGGGATATCAATGAGTGTTCCCGTAGGCAAACGGGCTATGTTCAACGCAACTGATTTTTGTTCCCCCGGAGCTATGCTCTCCCCATTTATGGTGATGGTCTTATTATCTTTTTCTACGTCCATTTTTTTCCACATATTGGATGATGTGCTTGGCCACGTTCACATTTGTGGCGGCCTCTATTCCTTTCAATCCCGGAGAGGCATTTACCTCTATCAACAAAGGTCCTTTTTTGGAACGGATAAGGTCTACTCCAGCAACTCCGAGACCCAAGTATTTGGTTGCATTGAGGGCAATATATTTTTCTTTTGGGGTCAACTGGACGGCTTCGGTTTCTGCACCACGGTGTACATTGGACCTAAAATCATCGATATTGCTGATCCGCTTCATGCTGGCCACCACTTTGTTTCCCACCACAATGATCCGAAGATCTTCGCCATGGGCCTCCTCAATATATTCCTGCAATAAAATACTCGTGTTCATATTGTAAAGGGTATCTATGATGGACTTGGCCGATTTTTTGCTCTCGGCCAGCATTACCCCCTTGCCTTGGGTGCCTTCCTGCAATTTTATGATCACCGGACCGCCACCCAAAAACTTGATCTGTTCCTCAACATTGTGGGGGTTGATGGAAAATACCGTTTCGGGAATGGGGATTCCCTTTCTGGACATGATCTGGAGGGTGCGCACCTTGTTTCGGGCCCGGGTTATGCCCAAGGACCTGGCCGTACTGAAGATATCGTTCATCTCAAATTGCTTCACAATGGCGGCCCCATGCCGGGTGACCGTGGTGCCAATCCGGGGGATAATGGCATCGAACTCATCGGTAATATCCTCCGCATCCAGATAAATTTTGGGTTTGTCCGTACCCAACTGTACCGAACATCGGGTATGATCGATCATTTCCACATAATGTCCTGCATTTTGCGCCTCCTGTGCTATTCTTCTGGTGGAATGTACGTTGAGGCTAACGGATAAAATGGCAATGTCCATGATAAAGTTTCGGTTGGTAATTATCGGTAATATCGGTCAAAAATCCTAAACTCGACGCCTCGATAAGGTTTTGAAAATAGGATCAAGCCTTATGTATTGGCCAAACCTATTTCTTCCAAGGGGCGCCCAACAGCTTAAAATCAATCTAAATAAGCTGTTTTCCAATATTGAAAGCTTGTTAAAAACTCGTCCGTGCTGTAAATTTGTCTCAAAACCAGCACTAATGAGTGGATTGATAAAATCTTCAATTGCCCGAAAAGTTGTGATGGCACTTTCGGGTCTTTTTTTGGTTGTTTTTCTTACACAACATTTTACCATTAACATTACCTCGGTCATAGACCCTGAAACCTTTAACACTTGGTCCCATTTCATGGGATACAATCCATTGGTTCAATTTGTTCTCCAGCCTGTTCTTATTGCAGGGGTGATCATCCATTTTGTCATGGGTTTTGCTTTGGAGATCCAGAACAAGAAAGCAAGGGGTGGCAGTTATGTGAAGTACAAGGGAAGCGCCAACGCACCATGGGTGTCCAGAAACATGATCTATTCCGGATTGGTGATCTTGGCTTTTTTGGCACTCCACTTTTATGATTTTTGGGTTCATGAAATGGCCTACAAATACATAGAGGTTTCCCCAGAGGACCCAACGCGTTATTACCATGAAACCGTAGAAAAGTTCGCCCCTTTCTGGAGGACCATCATCTACATTGTTTCCTTTTTCCTTTTGGGTCTTCACCTGTGGCATGGCTTTGCCTCTTCTTTCCAGAGTATGGGATTGAACAACAAGTACTCTCCAGGTATCAAGACATTTGCAAAAATATTTTCGGTGGTCATTCCATTGGGCTTTGCTTTCATCGCCCTGTATCACCACCTTAACCCAGTAACACATTAAGTATGGGCATAATGGATTCCAAAATTCCATCTGGGCCTTTGGCCGATAAATGGACCAAACATAAGAACGATATCAATCTTGTAAATCCCGCCAACAAAAGGAACATCGATGTTATTGTGGTAGGAACAGGATTGGCTGGAGGTGCGGCAGCCGCTACCTTGGCCGAGTTGGGTTACAACGTAAAGACTTTCTGCTATCAAGATTCCCCACGTAGGGCACACTCCATTGCTGCCCAGGGAGGAATCAACGCAGCCAAAAACTATCAAGGGGATGGTGACAGTAACTATCGCCTTTTCTACGATACCATCAAAGGAGGGGACTACCGTTCCCGTGAAGCCAACGTATACCGATTGGCTGAGGTATCTGGAAACATCATTGACCAATGTGTGGCCCAAGGGGTTCCTTTTGCCCGTGAATATGGAGGGCTTTTGGACAACCGCTCCTTTGGAGGGGTATTGGTTTCAAGAACTTTTTATGCGAAAGGCCAGACTGGGCAACAGTTGCTTTTAGGGGCCTATTCGGCCATGAACCGACAAATCAATCGAGGTAAGATCCAAGCGTACAACCGCCATGAAATGATGGACTTGGTCCTAGTGGATGGCAAAGCGCGTGGTATCATCGCCCGGGATTTGGTAAGTGGTGAAATAGAACGACACAGTGCCCATGCCGTGGTTTTGGCCACTGGAGGGTATGGAAACGTGTTCTTCCTATCCACCAACGCCATGGGAAGTAACGTCATGGCGGCTTGGAGGGCACACCGTAAAGGGGCTTTCTTCGCCAATCCGTGTTTTACGCAGATTCACCCGACCTGTATTCCGGTTTCAGGGGAGCATCAATCCAAATTGACCTTGATGTCCGAATCCCTACGAAACGATGGTCGTATTTGGGTGCCCAAGAAAATGGAAGATGCCGTGGCCATCCGTGAAGGGAAATTGAAGCCTACGCAACTTGCGGAAGAAGATCGTGATTACTATTTGGAGCGACGTTATCCCGCTTTCGGTAACCTTGTGCCCCGTGATGTGGCCTCAAGAGCTGCCAAGGAGCGTTGCGATGCCGGATTTGGTGTGAACAAGACCGGAGAGGCCGTGTATTTGGATTTTGCTTCGGCCATTAAACGATATGGAAAAGAAAAAGCCTTGACCTCTGGACTTAAAAATCCAGATGAGGCCACCATCATAAAATTGGGTGAGGAAGTTATCGAAGCCAAATATGGAAACCTGTTCCAGATGTACGAAAAAATCGTGGATCAAAATCCGTATAAAACTCCAATGATGATCTATCCTGCGGTGCACTACACCATGGGTGGACTTTGGGTGGATTATAACCTACAGACCACCATTCCAGGTTGCTACGCAGCTGGTGAGGCCAACTTTAGCGACCACGGTGCCAACCGTTTGGGGGCTTCGGCCCTGATGCAAGGTCTGGCCGATGGATACTTTGTACTCCCTTATACCATTGGTGATTATCTGTCCGATGATATCCGTACCGGAAAAATCCCAACCGACTCCAAGGAATTCGATGAGGCCGAGAAGCAAGTTCGCGACCGTATGGAAAAATTGATGGGCGGTTCTGGAATCCATTCCGTGGATTACTATCACAAGAAGTTGGGCAAGATCATGTGGAACAAATGTGGTATGGCCCGAAACGCCAAAGAGCTGGAAGAGGCCGTCAAAGAGATTTCCGACTTGCGTAAGGATTTCTGGGAGAACGTAAAGGTTCCCGGCACCATCGACTCCAAAAACCAGGAATTGGAAAAAGCCGGACGAGTGGCCGATTTCTTGGAACTGGGGGAACTGTTTGCCAAAGATGCCCTTCACAGAAACGAATCCTGTGGTGGACATTTCCGTGAGGAATACCAAACCGAAGAAGGTGAGGCATTGCGTGACGACAAGAACTTTAAATATGTGGCCGCTTGGGAGTTTGCCGGTGAGCCCAAAGATGCCAAATTGCACAAAGAGGATTTGGTTTATGAAAACATTGAACTGAAGACACGATCCTACAAATAAGAAACTATGAAATTATATTTAAAAATATGGCGTCAAAAAGACGCGTCCTCAGCAGGAAAAATAGTGGATTATACGCTTGACGGTGTAGAAGGGGACATGTCTTTCTTGGAAATGCTGGACATCTTGAACGAGGAATTGATTTCCAAAGGTGAGGAACCGGTTGAGTTTGATCATGATTGTAGGGAGGGTATCTGCGGAACCTGTTCCTTGCAGATCAACGGCGAACCTCACGGTCCAGACCGTTTGGTGACCACTTGCCAATTGCACATGCGTAAGTTCAATGATGGGGATACCATCGTGATTGAACCATTCCGAGCCAAAGCATTTCCCGTAATCAAGGATTTGATTGTAGATCGTAGTTCTTTTGACCGTATCCAACAAGCTGGAGGGTATATCTCGGTAAACACCTCTGGAAATACCGTGGATGCCAATGCCATTCCTATCAATAAGCATGCTGCAGACGAGGCCATGGATGCCGCTACCTGTATTGGTTGTGGTGCCTGTGTGGCCGCTTGTAAAAATGCAAGTGCCATGTTGTTTACCTCTGCGAAGGTTTCCCAATTTGCGCTACTGCCCCAAGGAAGGGTCGAAGCTGTGGAACGGGTTCAGAACATGGTCCGCCAAATGGATTTGGAAGGTTTTGGAAACTGTACCAACACTGGAGCTTGTGAAGTGGAATGCCCCAAGGGGATTTCCTTGACCAACATTGCCAGAATGAACCGCGAATACCTATCGGCTACCCTAAAGGGATAAGTCATAGACATCTTATATGGAAAAGCCCCAACTCTTAAGAGTTGGGGCTTTTTGTTGCTTTGGATATTGTCAGGTCGAGCGCAGTCGAGACCATACTCACAAGGTTAAAATTATACACGCACCACTTATGTCATTTCGAAATGAGGAATGAAATGACAATTGAGAAATCTTTAATCCTTTTGAGATTTCTCACTTCGATTTCGACTGCGCTCAATCTCACAGTTCGAAATGACGCATCCGCGTCATGCTGAACTCGTTTCAGCATCTCATATGAGTGATTGGATTTTGTATTGTGTCTCGACTGCGCTCGACATGACATATTCGTGTCAAACCATTTTATTGTCCACTAATCGATTCTTCCATTTGCTCAGAATGATATTTCAACAGTTTATTTTTGATTGAAACCTTCGTATATTCCAACATGTCCAAAAAGTATCCCAAAGAGCGTATCAAAGTGCCTCGGTTCAATGAGGAAAGTGGGTTTTATACCACCCCGGAACGCTCCAAGATCATGGGCAAGATCCGCGGCAAGAACACCAAGCCAGAGCTTGCGTTTAGGAAAGCTTTGTGGGCAGCGGGATACCGATACCGCATCGATTACAAAAAACTTATTGGAAAGCCGGATATCGCCTTAAAAAAGTACAGTACGGTCATCTTTATTGATGGAGAGTTCTGGCATGGCTATAACTGGGAGGAGCGCAAGCATAAAATCAAGACCAACCGTGAATTTTGGATCGCAAAAATTGAACGCAACATCCAACGGGACGAGGAGGTCAACGAAGCCTTGGAAAAAATGGGCTATACCGTGTTTCGGTTTTGGGAGACCGAAGTAAAAAAAGACTTGGAAAGTTGCTTGCAAAAAGTGCTTGACACATTAAAAGAACATGACGCCAATGATTGAACCATCATCCAAATTGCCGCAGGTAGGCACCACCATTTTTACCACCATTGGCCAATTGGCCCAAGAGCATAATGCCATTAACCTATCCCAGGGATTTCCCAATTTTAACCCGGACCCAGAACTGTTGGAGCTTGTGGGTGAGGCTTTCAAAAAAGGTCATAATCAATATGCCCCCATGCAGGGCGTGCTTTCCCTTCGGGAAGCCATTTCAGAAAAAATTGAACATCTATATGGGAACTATTATCATCCAGAATCTGAAATCACCGTTACGGCAGGGGCCACGCAGGCCATTTTTACAACAATTGCCGCCTTTGTGCGCCAAAACGATGAGGTCATCGTCATAGAACCTGCTTTTGATTGCTACGAACCGGCCATAACGCTTTTTGGGGGTAAAAGTATCCCGGTAGCTCTGGAGGGAAATGATTTTAAAATGAATTGGCGTGCTTTTAAATCAGCGATAAGTCCCAAGACCAAAATGGTCATTATCAATACCCCGCACAATCCCACCGGCACCATTTGGTCTGAAAGTGATATGATGCAGCTTCAGGATATTTTAAGGGATACCAATATTATCTTGTTGAGTGATGAGGTCTATGAACACATCGTTTTTGATGGCAAGCCCCATGAAAGTGTGGCCAAATATCCAGATTTGGCAGCTAGAGCGGTCATCTGCTCTTCTTTTGGAAAAACGTTTCATGCCACGGGCTGGAAAATGGGCTATTGTGTAACACCAAAACCCTTGATGCGGGAGTTTCAAAAAGTACATCAGTTCAATGTATTTTCGGTCAACCATGCCCTTCAGGTTGCTTTGGCCCAATATGTGAAAGATCCACAACATTATACTAATCTAAGTGGTTTTTATCAAGAGAAGCGGGATGCCTTCTTAAATGCCATTCAAGGCTCTCGATTCAAAATGGTTCCTTCAGCTGGTACGTATTTTCAGTTATTGGAGTATTCCGAGATCACAGACGAAAAAGACACAGCCTTTGCAGAACGTTTGATCAAGGAGTACAAGCTTGCCAGTATTCCGGTCTCTGTATTTTGCAAGGCGGATTACGACCAAAAATTCCTTCGGTTTTGCTTCGCGAAGACCAATGACGTTTTGTACCAAGCTTCCGAAATCTTGAACTCAATTTGAATATCGTAAGGCTAAAGCTGCTTTTTCACAATCTTGAATACTTGCAGCACATCATCCAAGGGCAGTTCAAAATCCTGATATTCTGGAGAAGTGTTCAAATTATGGCATTGGACCGTTCCCCTTTTTGAATCATACCTTGTAAGTTGTTTACAGATAATCCTGTCTTTGCAGACCAATATGTAGGATTTATTCCATAAGCTTTCGTCCTTCTTGGCCAAATCTTCCTTTTTAAGGGCCAACCCCAAAACAAAGGATTTGTTGGGAATGGCGTGTATACTGGAATCGTTCATGGAATTGCCTGAAACCTCAAATATATAGTAGGGTTCTTTGGCCACCGAATCTATGATAAAAGCGGATTGAAAAGGCACTTTCCCTTCCCCTTTATCCAACGTATCCAGAGCTTCAATATATTTTTTGTGCCATTCCATTAGGACCAAGGGAGCCATCACCAGATATTTTCCATGCTCCAAGGGATAAAAAACACTCCCATGTTTGGTAAAAGGCTTATCCTTGACATAGGGTTCGCCCAAATCATTGATTTCACGCAGATGCAGTTCCGCGATGGTCATCTCAAAATACTGGGCAATCTTGGTTAGATTTTTAATGGGAATGTTGGCATCTTTCCGCTCGTACAGCTGAATGGTACGGAGGCTAACCCCAATTTCATCCCCCAATTGCGTTTGACTAATCTTTTTTTTGCGTCTTAATTGCTTGATTATCACCATAAGTTTACTATATTGTGTAATATTATTACGCAACACACTATAGCTGCAGCAATTTCGCTACTTTTCTGTAATTGGGTTACAAGCCAAATATAGAAAATAGGAATTAACCCCAATAAAATAATTATTAATCCTTTAATCTATTATCTATGGGGTCTCCTAATTATTCCCGCTTTGTCATTAAAAGTGAGAACATCTTCACCAACGAAGATTATGGCAAACCGATCAGCGAACGTCTTTCTGAAATTTTGCGAAGAAATGCTTCCAAAGACGATTTGGCAAACATTGCCATCAAGTGTAAAATCAGCTTTTCTACCATCAGGGATGTGGTTTACAGAACCAATAGCCTTACCAAGGCCAATGCCACGGCTATTGCACAACTGATCTATGTTGCTTTTGAAAACTCAATTGGGTATAAGATTCGTTCTGAAACCGATGTCATGTTTTTGGAAGAGCTTTTAAACTTCTAAGCGAAGTAACCAATCGGTCTGTTCATCGGTTCCAATATAGTAGGGGTGCTCCCCAAACTTTTGGAAACCATGGCGCTGGTAAAAGCGTATGGCCTTGGGGTTGTGTTCCCACACCCCAAGCCATAGATATTCCATTTTTTGTTCCGCCGCCAGATGGATGATGTATTGAAGCATTTGTGCCCCTATCTGTTTTCCCTGATGTGCTCCATGCACATAAATCCGCTCCAATTCCATGGACTTTTCATCATGGACATCGGTTTGGGCTGTACCCAAGTTCACTTTAAAGTAACCTACCAAGGTGTTGCTTTCATATACAAAATGGAAGAGTGAGTCGGGATTTTGAAGTTCCACTTTCAATCTTTCCCTACTGAACGCTTTGTTGATATACTCCCAAAAGTCATCAGGGTCATTGTCCTTTTCAAAAGCGGCCACAAAGGTGTCCTTTGAGATTTTCACCAAAGTATCCAAATCTGAAACACTACATTCCCTGAAAGATAGATTTGCCGAGGTCATTGCTTAAATTTATCGCAAAAAAAAGAGCCTAACAAAATGTCGGCTCCTAAATTTTCAGGGGGAAATTATACGTCTAAAGCATAAAAAGCTTCTTGATCAGTAACATAAATCCTGTAAAAAAATCGTTTCGATAGACTTGGACGTTTTCGTCCATGGTGGTGTGGTTTAATTTGGCTGCCATGGTGTCGTTTTTACGGTTGTCAATTTGGGTAAAAAATTCGATATAACCAAATATAAAATCGATGAATGACAATATAAAACTAATGTTGTGTAACCGTTTCTTTTTGTTGTAAAAAAGCGAATGATATTTGCTAAATGTGCATCTCGGGCACCGCTTCCCCAACCATCAATTTTCCTTCGGTGGCCTTCACGATATCTTCCACGGTGACCCCAGGTGCCCGTTCAAGGAGTTTAAAACCTTCCGGAGTGACTTCCAGAACCGCCAAATTGGTCACGATCTTCTTTACACAGCCCACTCCGGTCAAAGGCAGGGTACAGCGTTTCAATAGTTTGGATTCACCCGCCTTGTTGGTGTGCATCATGGCCACAATGATGTTTTCCGCAGAAGCGACCAAATCCATGGCCCCACCCATGCCCTTTACCATTTTTCCGGGAATCTTCCAGTTGGCAATATCGCCGTTCTCGGCCACTTCCATGGCGCCCAAAATGGTCAGGTCCACATGCTTTCCCCTGATCATTCCAAAACTCAACGCGGAATCAAAAAAAGAAGCTCCGGGTAGGGTGGTTATGGTTTGTTTTCCGGCATTGATGATATCGGCATCCTCATCGCCCTCAAAAGGAAACGGACCCATGCCCAACACTCCGTTCTCGCTCTGGAATTCCACACTGATATCGTCCCGTACAAAATTGGCCACCAAGGTGGGTATGCCTATGCCCAGATTCACATAGTATCCATCCTTGACTTCCCGTGCAATACGTTTTGCTATTCCGTTTTTGTCCAACATATAAATAATGCTCTAATGTTTTTAATGTAGTAATGAATTAATTTTTAAGATTTCTCTTGCTTGTACTTACAATCTTATACATTATTAATCCCAACTCGTTCGCATTATCCTTTAAACTTGGTTTAAAAGGATAGTTTTCTGCCTTTTCACAAAGGGTTAACCAATACTTCACTTCTTCAAGTTCTTTTAAGGCTATTTTTACTTTATGAATAAAATCAGCTCTGCTTTCCGCATTTTGTGCTTCATGAATATTGGCCCCAATACTTGTTCCTGATTTTAGCAGCTGATTGGCAACAACAAATTTCCGTTGTTTTTCTAGGGTTTCACAAAAATCAATTATCCTCAGGGCAAAATCAACGGATTTGGTAACGATTACATTTTCCCTTTTTACCATTAATTCATTATTACATTGATTTCATTTTACGAACCGTTCTTTGCTCAATTCGTTTCTCGTATTTTTCCCCTTGGAAGATTCGCTGCACAAAAATCCCTGGGATATGAATCTCGTTGGGGTCCAAGCTTCCGGCCGGTAGCAGCTCCTCCACCTCCGCCACGGTAATCTTGGCCGCACCGCACATGCAAGGGTTAAAGTTTCGGGCCGTACCCTTGAATATGAGATTTCCGGCCTCATCTCCTTTCCAGGCTTTTACAAACGAAAAGTCGGCCTTAAAGGCAGGTTCCAGAACATACATCTTCCCATCAAATTCACGGGTTTCCTTTTCTTCCGCCACTTCGGTGCCATATCCGGCCGGGGTATAAAAAGCTGGGAAACCTGCTTGGGCCGCCCTGCATTTTTCGGCCAATGTGCCTTGGGGGGTCAATTCCACTTCCAATTCGCCACTCAACATTTGACGTTCAAACTCATCGTTTTCACCAACGTAGGAGGATATCATTTTTCTGATCTGGCGCTGCTGCAAAAGCAGTCCGAGGCCAAAATCGTCCACTCCGGCATTGTTGGAAATACAGGTAATGTCCTTGATGCCCAATCGTACAAGCTCGGCAATGGCATTTTCGGGAATTCCGCAGAGGCCAAACCCGCCCAACATAAAGGTCATCCCATCGGCAACACCTTCAAGGGCCTTATGGACATTGGAAACCGTTTTATTAATCATGAATATTATATTTTCTGATGCTTGAAAATACGATTTTAATAAAAAAGCCCCAAGACATTCTGCTTGGGGCCAACGCTTTTTTTTATGTTCTTCAAGGTTAGAAATCGATATCCTCTAGGTCGTCCTCCGTATCCAACTCATCTTGAAGTTCTTCCAAAACTTTGGTACAATCCACATTGATGGACAGATTTTCGGGTTTCTCAAAGGCATCTTTGGAGATTCCCAGTTCCTCGTTCTCATAATTCTTTTTCATATACAGGCCCCAAATAGGCAATGCCATAGCGGCCCCTTGACCATAAAGTAGTCGGGAAAAGTGAATACTCCTATTGTCTCCTCCTACCCATACACCGGTTACCAGATTGGGTACCATGCCCATGAACCAACCATCACTTTGGTTTTGGGTAGTTCCTGTTTTTCCCGCAATGGGATTGGTAAGCTCATAAGGGTATCCCGTGATAATTTCTTTGTACACGGTCTGGTTCTTCCCATAAGTATGTCTTAACCTTCCTCCTGAACCGTATAGGGTTACACCCTCCATAAGGTTTACCATAGCATAGGCCACATCTTTGCTCAGCACATCCTTGGTCTCGGGGGTATACTCATAAAGTACCGTTCCGTTCTTATCCTCTATACGCGTCACCATGACCGGTTTAACATATACGCCTTGGTTGGCAAAGGTGCCATAGGCCCCTACCATTTCATAGACATTGATGTCCTGGGTTCCCAAAGCAATGGAAGGCACTTCTGGAATTTCGCGGCTAATCCCCATGTTCTTGGCGATGGCCACCACCGATCCCGGTCCCACCTTATCGATCAATTGGGCGGTAATGGTATTTACCGAGTTGGCCAAGGCACTTTTTAAGGTCAGGTTCTTTCCGGAATACTTTCCATCAGAGTTTTTGGGGCACCATGCCTCCATATTGCCATGTTTCAATGGCTCAATACAGTATTGGTTATCCGGCAAGGAGTCACAGGGCGAATACCGCAATTGATCTATGGCCGCTGCATACACGAAGGGCTTGAAGGTAGATCCGGCTTGTCTTGCTCCCTGATACACGTTGTCATACTGAAAGTGTTTGTAATCCACACCCCCTACCCATGCCTTCACATGGCCCGTTTGGGGCTCCATGGACATCATGGCCGTTCTCAGGAAGGTCTTGTAGTAGCGAATGGAATCCATGGGGGTCATGATGGTGTCCTTTTCATAGGAATCGCTGTTCCAATCAAACACGGTCATCTCGGCTTTTTCATGGAAAGTGGCTTCAATCTCCTTTTCGGACAGTCCTTCCCGTTTCAAATGTCGCCATCTAGGGGAAGTTTTCATGGCGCTACGCATGATGGTATCAATAGCACCTTTGCTAATGTCCAAGAACGGTGCTGTTGGATTTCTATCTGGTGTATTTTGATGGAAGAATTCGGCCTGTAGGTTTTTCATGTGGGCCTCTACCGCTTCCTCTGCATTTTTTTGCATCCGGGAATCAATGGTGGTATATACCTTGAGTCCATCTAGGTAAATATTGTATTTCTCCCCATCTGGTTTTGGGTTGTTTTCCACCCAATTACCCAACCAGCGTTGCATGTACATCCTAAAATAGGTAGCCAAGCCTTCTCTATGCGATTCTGGATTAAAGTTGATTTTCATCTCCAAAGCCTGCAAGGAATCTTTTTCCCCTTCAGTGATGTAATCATATTTGGCCATTTGACCAAGCACTGTATTTCTTCTATTGTATACTAATTCTTCCCTCCGGATAGGATTGTATAAAGATGAATTTTTCAACATCCCCACTAATACAGCAGATTCTTCGGTACGAAGTTCATGCGGTTCTTTTCCAAAATATATTCTTGAAGCGGAACGGATACCATCAGCAGCATAACCAAAATCATAAATGTTCAAGTACATTGCTATGATTTCTTCCTTGGTATAATTTCGCTCCAGACGGGTAGCGATTACCCATTCCTGAATTTTTTGCAAAATGGCATTGGTAGTGCTTTCCTTGTCCCTTACACCAACAAACAATTGTCTGGCCAACTGTTGCGAAATAGTACTCGCTCCCCCTTTTTTACCTAAATAGGCCAAAGCCCTGATAAATCCTCTTGCATCGATACCAGAATGATCATAGTATCTAGCATCTTCTGTGGCCACTAAGGCATTGACCAAGTTTTGAGGTAGTTTGTCAAATGAAACCGGGGTACGGTTATCGTCCAAGTATAATTTCCCAAGGGTTTCCCCATCAGAAGATATAAACTCAGTGGCCAAATTGGTTTCTGGGTTTTCCAATCGCTCAAAGGTGGGCATCTCCCCAAATACTCCCCAGGAGGCCAAGAGGAAAATCAATATAGCGAAGAGAACGCCGGACCCAAAAAGAATCCAAAACCATTTAATGTAGGTAAAGAAGCCCTTTTGCTCCTTTTGTTTTGCTTTTGCCATTGTTATTGGGTGCTTTTTTCTATTTCCAAACCAACATCTGTGATGCCCTCCAACAGATGGAGGCCCTCTACATCCCCATTTCTGCGCATGGCATGGGAAATATTCACTTTATATACGCCTGAATCGGGAAAAACGATGTTTTCCTGAAACCAAAGTTTACTTTCCTTGACACTTCCCAAACCGGTGCCCAACCATTCCCCTGTGGGTTCGGCCATTTTGTATTCCAATGTATCCTTGATGGTATTGCCTCCCGGCGACTCCAATTCGGCAATCAAAAAAAGGTTGCTGAATGGAAAGGAATCATCATTTCTAATGTTGATGAACATATTGTGTGTGATGGTGGAATCCAATCCTGAGAACTCAAATGCCACGGGGCTGTCCATCTCCCATTGTCCATTTTTTATGGGGCCATATTCTGAAAAGACCAATTGATCATTACAGGATGTGACCATCAGGACAAGCGCCAATAAGGCTAAAACGTTACGCATTGGAGGATGCTTTTGGGTTAGGTTTCTTTCGACGCTTTTTCTTCCTTCTCTTTTTAGGCCTGTCAAATCGTGTTAAACTGTCTTGCCCCACTACATTTTCAAAGGTCGCTTTTTCCTCATCTATATTATCTTGGGCGTAGTCTTCCAGACTATCCACTTTCTCGTTCTTCTTGTTCAGTTCCAGGATTTCCAACACTTGGTCCTTGCTCAGGGTATGCCATGTGGCAGGGTCATCCTTGTAAGAGAACCATAGGGTTTCCTTGAAAATATCCGCTTTCTGGCAAAAGGCAATTCCCTTTTTGGTCAATAATTTGCTGTCTTGGGGTGGGAAATTTTTCAATGCCTCCAGATACATGTCCAGCTCATAATTGAGGCAGCACTTTAATTTACCGCATTGTCCTGCCAATTTCTGGGGGTTCAAAGCCAATTGCTGGTATCTGGCCGATGCCGTACTTACTGATCTGAAGTCTGTTAACCATGTAGAGCAACACAACTCCCGTCCGCAGGAACCTACACCGCCTAAGCGCTGTGCTTCTTGCCTGTACCCTATCTGACGCATTTCTATGCGGATGCCAAAGGCTTTGGCCATATCTTTTATGAGCTGTCTAAAATCGACTCGATCTTCCGCAGTATAGTAGAAGGTAGCCTTGGAGCCATCGCCTTGGAACTCCACATCGCTCAACTTCATCTCGAGCCGTAAGGAAATCGCTATTTCACGTGATCGTTTTTTGATTTCCTCTTCCCGATCACGGCATTTTTGCCAAATATCAATGTCTCGTTGGGTGGCTTTTCTATAGATTTTGGGAAGGGTTTTGTCGTCTGCCGCGACCTTTTTTCGCTTCATTTGGATGCGCACCAGTTCCCCGGTGAGGGTAACCATACCAACATCATGGCCGGATTTGGACTGTGTGGCCACCACATCGCCAATGGACAACGGAAGATTGTCCACATTCCTATAAAATTCCTTTCTACTGTTCTTGAAACGTACCTCAACGCAATCAAAAGGTTTTTGACCGTTGGGCAACGACATATTGGAAAGCCAATCGAAGACCGTTAGCTTGTTACAACCATCAGTGCCGCAAGTCCCATTGTTCTTGCAACCACGCGGTTGTCCATCCTTGCCGGTTGAACAACTGCTACACGCCATATTTTGTATCTTGATTGAGGTGCACAAAAACAAGTTGTCAGTTCGAGCGCAGTCGAGAACTCCTTAAAACAAACATTGTTTAACATACATCTCGACTGCGCTCGATGTGACATACAAACATCGTTTATCCTTTTTGGACAACCTCAATAGGGTTCATAAAATTACTCAACTGTAAATATAGCACAAATTGTGGCTACCGAGAAATGCTAGTTTTTGTATTTCAGCACGGGAGAACGCCCTTTCTTGAAAATCTTGTTGCTGACTTCCTTGCCTTTGCGAAGTTTCTTCTGTTCTTCATAAGGCAGGGCATGGATTTCTTGGCATTCCGTGGAGCAACAGTTGTCCATGGCCGTAGCACATTCCTCGCACTGGATAAACAGCAAATGACAGGCTTCATTGGCACAGTTCACATGGGTGTCGCAAGGTTTCCCGCATTGGTGGCAATTGGAGATGATGTCATCCGAAATACGCTCCCCTCTTCGGTGGTCAAAAACAAAGTTTTTGCCCAAAAATTTATTTTCAAGATTGTTGGCCTTCACTTGGCGGGTATATTCAATGATGCCTCCTTCCAACTGGTACACATTCTTAAACCCTTTGTGCTTGTAATAGGCACTGGCCTTTTCGCAACGGATTCCACCGGTACAGTACATCACCAGCTTTTTGTCTTCCTTGTGCTCAGCTAGATCCGCTTCAATAATATCCAAAGAATCCCGGAATGTGTCCACATCCGGGGTAACGGCATTTTTAAAATGCCCTATCTCACTTTCATAGTGGTTACGCATGTCCACCAAAACCGTATCAGGGTCTTCAATAAGTTCATTGAATTGCTCCGCGCCCACATGGACGCCTTTGTTGGTGACATCGAAAGTGTTGTCGTTCAATCCGTCTGCCACAATTTTTTTGCGGACTTTCACCTTCAGCTTTAGGAAAGATTTGTTGTCCTGCTCAATGGCAATGTTCAATCGAACATTTTCCAAGAAAGTGATGCTGTCCAAATGGGTCTTGAACGTCTCGAAATTTTCAGCAGGAACAGAGAGCTGGGCGTTTACCCCTTCATAGGCTACATAAATCCTGCCGAGAACGTCCATTTCGTTCCAAGCCAAAAAAAGATGGTTCCGTAAAATTTGGGGATTCCCAATGTGCGCGTACTTGTAGAAAGAGATGGTAAGCCGATCCTGTCCGGCTTCCTCAATAAGTTTTTCCCTTTCCCTTGCGCTTAACGTATTGTACAGTTGCATGCTATACCAATATTTAAGTTAAAGAATGGTTCAAAATAAAAACGGGGCAAAGATACAAATTTCAAGTAGGGGAAAAAGAAAAGGGCTTCCGGAGTCCGGAAGCCCTTTTTAAAACCACTTTGGTCTTTTTCATAGCTATATTTTCTCCCTACCTTGAATGTCGAACCAATGTTCGCCCTATGGATATTGAGTTAGTACCCCTTAGATTCATAACTTATAAAAAGGTTGCGTCGCCTTTGTCGTATGTAGAAAGAAATGGTATTTTAGCCTTCCTAATCCTTTGAACCATGAGCAACGAGAAAGAAGCAAAATTAAAAGCCCTTAAACTAACCTTGGACAAGCTGGACAAGACCTACGGAAAGGGTGCCGTAATGAAAATGGGCGACAGTGTGGTGGAAGATGTTGAGGTAATCCCTACGGGATCGTTGGGACTGGATGTTGCTTTGGGCGTTGGTGGATACCCGCGGGGAAGGGTCATTGAAATATATGGTCCCGAATCGTCCGGTAAGACCACATTGACCTTGCACGCCATTGCCGAAGCCCAAAAAGCTGGTGGCATCGCGGCCTTTATTGATGCAGAACATGCCTTTGATCGTTTTTATGCCAAAAAGTTGGGGGTGGACATTGACAACCTCATCATTTCCCAACCCGATCATGGGGAACAGGCCCTTGAAATTGCAGATAACCTGATTCGTTCCGGGGCCATTGATATTGTTATTGTGGATTCTGTTGCAGCTTTGACCCCAAAAAGTGAGATTGAAGGCGAAATGGGGGATTCCAAAATGGGACTCCATGCCCGACTTATGTCGCAGGCTTTGCGAAAACTGACTTCTACCATAAGTAAGACCAAGTGTACCGTGATTTTTATCAACCAATTGCGGGAAAAAATCGGGGTCATGTTCGGGAACCCGGAAACCACTACTGGGGGTAATGCCCTTAAGTTCTATGCTTCGGTTCGGTTGGATATTAGACGTTCCACCCAAATAAAGAGCACCGATGGGGATGTACAAGGAAACAAGACCCGTGTAAAAGTGGTAAAGAACAAGGTGGCTCCACCGTTCAAAACTGCTGAGTTCGATATTATGTACGGCGAAGGAATCTCCAAAGTAGGCGAGGTCATCGATTTGGGTGTAGCTTATGAAATCATCAAGAAAAGTGGTTCCTGGTTCAGTTATGGCGACACCAAATTGGGACAAGGAAGGGATGCCGTAAAAGCACTTTTATTGGACAACCCAGAACTTTCGGAAGAACTCGAGACCAAAATAAAGGAAGCAATTTCCGCTCTGAGCGCATAAATCCGCGAAACAATAATTTGGGCAGGTTTAACTTTTCCCTGTGAAAATCTTACGCAACCCTTGGCTATACTGCACATCTAGGGTATATAAAGCAAGGATTTTATAATGAGAAAAGTATTAGTTCCCCTACTATGGATTTTGGCATTTACGTGGCTCAGCTCGTGCAGCTTGGACGACGATACCCCGAATTTTTATTTCACTACCTTGAAGACGGTGGAAGCTGAGATGCCCGAGTCTTTTGAACTCAATGAATCATACGACATCAAGGTCACATATGTAAGGCCCAATGGCTGTACGTATTTTGAAAAGTTTGAGGTGTACAAAACAGGGGAAACCGACAGGGAGGTATACCTACAAGGGTCCGTCCTCACCAATGATGACACGGCTTGTACAGAGGCTCTTGAAGAAGTGATCGCCACACTAAAGTTCAATGTGATTTTCACGGGGGAATACCATTTTAAATTTTATGCCGGACAAGATCAAAATGACAAACCTGTGTTTTTGGAATACAGCGTCCCGGTAGCAGACACACAAACAAATTAGAAATTTAGACAGTAACAATCCAAAATTGACCAACATTTGGATCTTGAAGAACTGATATATAACTGTAAAAAAGGGGAAAGGCGTGCACAAGCCGAGCTATACCGGAGATATTCCGGTATTCTTTTCGGTATGTGCCTCAAGTACTCAAAGAATAGAACCGAAGCGGAGGACAACCTCCATGACAGTTTTATGACCATTTTCAGCAAGATAGATCAGTACAGTTTTCAAGGGTCCTTTGAAGGTTGGATTAAACGAATCACCGTAAATACCGTACTTCAGAAATACCGAAAGGAACAATATCTGGATGTGGTATCGGAAAATATGGGAGATGATCCCGATTCGGATTTTGATATTGAACAGACAGACATAAACCTGTCTACCTTATTGGGTTATATCCAAGAATTACCGAACAAGTATAGGTTAACGTTCAACCTGTATGTTTTGGACGGCTATAGCCACAAAGAGATCAGTGAGATGTTGGGGACATCCACAGGAACCTCCAAATCCAATTTGGCACGGGCCAAAATGATTCTGAGGGAAAAAATTGAAAAAAAGAAAATAAACATTGCTTAAAGAACTTAACAATGGGGAAAAAGAATTTAGAGCAATTGTTCAAGGAGACCTTTGAGGGGTTTCAAGAGACTCCGGACGACAGAGTCTGGGAGTCCATTGAAGCTTCCTTGGACAAAAAGAAACGAAAAAAACGGATAGTGCCCATTTGGTGGCAATTGGGTGGTGTGGCCGCATTGTTGGCCATCTTGTTCTACATCATCAATCCGTTGGGTACGGAGCAACCTAATGATCAAATCATCATTTCAGACACCGAAACCCCTGTACAAAAGACTACCACAGATGAGAATTCGTCCCAACACAACAATTCTTCCACCAGTGAAAGTGTACAAGGGTTGGTAGAATCCTCTTCGGGAACTGAAAAGAACAAGCAAAGTGGTTCGGAAAGCTCCTTCAACCAGAATCAAAGCATGGCTTCCAAAGACCAATTGGCCGATGCAGATTCTCCAAACAACAAAACTGCCAAAGTGGACCAAGGTTTTTCCTCAAAACACCAAAATCAAAAAGATGCCGCCTTGGCCATGAACAAAGATGTTTCGGATGACGTTGAAAGCACCATAACAGACAACAATACCCAAGAAGGCATAGCTCACATTACTCCTGACAATAGCAATAAAGAGCCATCAATTTCTGAAGCTTTTAATGAGAAAGACAAGGAAGAAGCAATCGCGGCCAATCAAAAGGAGCAACCCGAAAAGAAATCCATTTATGACGCCATAAAAGAGCAGGAAGAAGAAGCGGTAGTGGCCAACAACAACTCGGGCAAATGGTCCGTAGGCCCCTCCGTGGCACCGGTATACTTCAATGCCACTGGAGGCGGTTCTCCCATTCATTCCGATTTTGCCAGTAATTCCAAATCAGGGAATTTTAATTTAAGCTATGGACTTACCGTTGCCTATGAAGTAGGAAAAAAAGTAAAAGTGCGTTCTGGGGTGCACCGGGTAAATTATGGGTACGATACCAACGATGTGGTCTTTTCCTCCTCTTCAAGAATCGCTGCAGATGAGAAACTGGACAATATCAACTACAGTCAAAAATCACAGACAGTGGTGGTGCAGAGCAAGAACAGTCTTCCCAACAACCTTCCAACAGATGCCTTTTTGGAACTGGCTTCCAATGAGATTCCTGTTTTTGATGGAAAAATGGTCCAACAATTGGGCTACATTGAGGTTCCTTTGGAGGTAGATTATGCCTTGATAGACCGAAAGTTTGGTGTTGATCTTATCGGAGGGGTAAGTTCCCTGTTTTTAGTGGACAATTCGGTATTGTTGGAGGCGGAAGGGTTGGTAACCGAAATTGGAGAGGCCACCAATGCCAATGATGTAAACTTCAGCGCCAATTTTGGCATGGGGTTCAATTATAAGTTTACGCCTAAAGTACAGCTTAACATAGAACCTGTTTTTAAATATCAGATGAACACCTTTTCCAAAACCGCAGGGGAATTTCAGCCTTTTTCCCTTGGCGTATATAGTGGTGTCAGTTTTAAATTCTAGCTATAAAGATGTTGGTTAGGAAGATTGCCCCTTTAGGCAATCACTTAAGTGCCCCGAATCTTGGGGCACTTTTTTTGATGCTACCCCCAAAAAATTTAGTACTTTAAACTCCTAAACCTACCATCTATCTCCTTATGGGCGAAGCATTTGAGAATATTCTTATTTACTTTTCAAAATCATTGATGGGTAAAGTAAATGAAGAGGATATCTTATGGGATTTGGCCAAAAACTGTATTGCCAAACTGGGCTTTGTGGACTGTGTGGTCTACCTCGTGGACCATAAAAACAATCTATTGGTACAAAAGGCCGCCTATGGGCCTAAAAATCCAAAAGACCGAAAATTATACAAGCCCGTTGAGATAAATATCGGGGATGGCATCACCGGATATGTGGCCCTAAGTGGACAGGCGGAAATCATCAACGACACCTCAAAGGATGTCAGGTATATAGAGGACGATGCCTTACGGCTTTCCGAAATCTGTGTGCCCATTGTATATGAAGACACCATTTACGGGGTTATTGATTGTGAACATCCCCAGGCCAATTTTTTTACTGCCCATCATTTAAAAATGCTTTCGGCCATAGCATCGATCTGTGCCATAAAAATTAAAAGTGTCCGGGACAATTTGGCCTTGATGGCTGAAAAGGACCGACTACTGGAAATAAAGGAGGAAATGCTGGAGCTGAAATTGAAGACCTTGAACTCCCAACTGAACCCTCATTTTGTGTTCAATGCGCTCAACTCCATCCAATACTACATCACCACCGAAAAAAAGAAGTTGGCCTTGGAATATCTGTCCACCTTCAGCAAACTGGTCCGGTTCTATTTAAATCAATTGGAGCAGGATACTGTATCCCTCAAGGAAGAAATTGAAATGCTGAATGCATTCCTGAAACTCCAAAAGCTACGTTATGATGATTCCTTTGATTATGACATTTCCATTTCAAAAGGTGAGGGCCAAGTGGAAGAGGCCATTGTTCCCTCTTTGGTGATACAGACTTTCTTTGAGAACCTCATTGAAGATGCCATGGGCAATCAACAGAAAAGTCAATATTTCATGATTTCTTTTGTTGTTTCCGAGGCTTCCGTGACCATGGAGGTCCAGCATAAAAGTCCAAATATGGACCCTTTTATGGAAAACCATCCAGAGCACCGGGAAAGTATTCTCCAATGGGAAGACCAGATCAACCTCCTGAACTCGATAAAAAATTATTCGATCGTTTATACGATCACGAATGCCCCTGATCAAAAAGGGCACCTCAGAAATATCACTTTGAAACTTCCTAATCTTGCTTAAGTCCCAATGTCCTGCATCAATTCTTTGAGCATGACTTCCCTTACCTCTTCCCTTAGGGTTGATTTATCCTCTTCCGCCAATATCCCCGTTTCAAAAAAGCGGTGCACTTTGGCCCGTACCGGTCCTGGCGAACCACTTAAAAACGTGAAGGAAAAACGTTTTTTGTTGTCATAAAATGTAATGGGCACTATAGGAATCTTATGGGCTATGGCCATTTTAAAGGCCCCGTCCTTGAATTCGTCCAGAACAACATGCTCCTCCGGTACTCCCCCCTCAGGAAATATGCAAATGCTCAACCCTTGGTCCAATCTTCGCTGCGCCCGTCTATATACTCCGGTCCTGCTCCTCACATCCTCTCGATCTACCATAATACAGACTCTTTTATAGAAAAACCCAAAAACTGGAATCTTGACCAGTTCCTTTTTACCTACGAACACGAATGGGTTTTTGCTCACCACCAACATCAGCATAATGTCCAACATACTGGCATGGTTGGGCACCAGCATATAACTCTTCCCTCTTTCCATTTCCTGTTCCCGGATAATTTTTGGGAAACATCCCATACCGTACAGAATGGGCTTTGCCCATAAATTTTTGGCCATCCAAAAAAATTGGGGATAGGTCCTTTCAGAAATCGTGGCCAACAGCAAAAAGGGAGAAAAAACAAGAATGGGAACGGCCACCAGCACGTAAAACCAAATCCTAAAAATTGTATGACCTATGTTTTTAAAAAAAAGAGCCATGTATTTAATATATAACCTTTAATGCGACCAAATTTTGTTAAAAATAGTTAGATGAAAACTGTAAGCACCATTACCAAATCGATAAAAATTCTTATTTGCCTTGTATCCATTTTCTTTCCAAAAGGCATTGTTTACATAAAGCCCTCAATACTAATCATTTAAATAGCTATCTTAAGGTTTAGAAGGGACCTCGACATCTAATCTAACGTTAAAAAAATAAATGAACCATTGGCTTTCTTTTTTCATTATTGTTTTTGGCTGGGGCTCTACGCTTCATGCAAATGTGCAAGAAGATAGGAAAATTCCCTTTGAGGTGTTCAAAGACAACCTGAAAGAGGATTCCATTGATAACGTGCCCATTGGAGGAAATTTTAAACCTTCCTCTTCCTTTACGGAGAGAACCTCTCCAGATGAATTTTATTGGATTCGGCTTGACTTTACAGGTTTCATGGACTCGTTTAGTGAAAATGACAGCTTGTATTTAAAGATGAACACCTTTGATCATGGCAGTTTATATTACTGGAAAGCCAACCATGTTACTAAAAAGACCATAGGCTATTTTGACAAGGGTTCAGAAAGTGAAAAAATACCTTTTGAAAATTATTATTCCGAAGTTAAACTGGACGCCGATGGTTTAATCGACAACAGATACCTGTTTATAAGGGCAAAGCGCATCACCTTTTACGAAAGCATACAAAATTGGGAGTTTAGCCTTCTTGCAAGGTCTAGCAAAACAAACTATACCCTTGACGATTTAAAAAGACTATGGCCTTATTTTGGTTTTACCGGCCTATGTCTTGTTATTTGGTTATCCACACTTACCTTTTACTTCTATCTCCGAAGACCGGAATTTCTTTTTTACTCCACCTACATCCTGATTCTTTATTTTTACGTTTGTGGCGACATCCTCAACATCTACGATTCCATTTTTAGTGAGAACCATTTGTTGCAGCACTGGATATCGCAGAGTGTGATACAATTGGCCAATGTTTGCTACGGTTTCTTTTTTATATACTATCTGGGAACCAAAAAAGACTATCCCAAGATCCATTCCCTGATGTACATTATCATGTCGTTGATTTTTGTGCCGATACTATTGATCGTGGTCCTGTATCTCTTTAACTACATGGATGGCTTGATCTTTATCAACGCCTATTTTATGAAGGCTGTTTTTGCCTTATCTGCCTTAGGCTTGGTTTATATCATTTTCAACGCAAAAAATGCCCAAGCCTATTTTGTTCTGCCAGCGTCGTTCTCCTTTCTCATATCATATATGTTACATGTATATTTTGCAGACCCCAATGATGGGTTGCTTTTGAACAGTAGATATTACCTATTGATAGGCTGTTCTTTTGAAATATTGATCTTTAGTGTTGGCTTAAACTACAAGGTGCATTTGGAGTTCAGAAGGAATTTGGCACTTCAACAAGATGCCCTCACCGAAAAAACCAAGGCCCTGAGAGCCCAAATAAATCCGCACTTTATCTTTAACGCCCTGAATTCACTTCAAAACCTGGTCATAAAAAACAATACGGTTTCCGCCCTAAAATACTTGTCCAATTTCAGTCGTTTGGTGCGCAACGTGTTGGAAAGCTCTTTTGAGTCGAATGCCGCCTTGGAAATGGAAATAAAAATGCTCAACGATTATCTGGAACTGGAATCCTTACGGTTTGACAATGCTTTTTCTTACGAGATAAATTGCAAAACAGACATAGATACGGCTTCCATTGAAATCCCATTCATGATTTGCCAACCCTTTGCCGAAAATGCCATAATACATGGATTGTTGCCAAAGCAGGATGGCGAAAAAAAACTGACCATAGACTTCAATGTGGACGGCAACCTATTGATTTGCACCATAGATGATACCGGAGTGGGAAGGCAGGCAACAGAGGATAATGGCCCTTGGCAACAAAAAAAGAAAAAGTCAAGAGGCATAGAGGTGAGTAAGCTCCGCCTTGATTCCAGTGGAAAAACATCCGATAATTATGAAATAATCGACAAGAAGGATTCCAACGGAAATCCTATGGGCACCACGGTAATTTTAAAACTGGTCGTTGAGGTTTAATCACAATGCTTACCAACAGACCCAATCTTTCATAAAAATAAAGGCCTGCCACAATAGTGGATTTTTTGAATATCTTTATAGGACTAACCGTTAAAACTTGTAACAATGGGATTACTTTATGCATTATTGATCGGAGCACTTGCAGGCTGGCTAGCCGGAAAAATCATGAAAGGAGGCGGCTTTGGTGTTTTGTTGAACATTATTCTTGGTATTGTGGGCGGTATTGTGGGCAACTGGCTTTTTGGCACTTTGGGCATCCACATAGGCTCTGGGGTCATTGGTGATTTGCTTACCGGCGTCATTGGAGCGGTAGTACTTCTTTTTGTGGCCAGCCTATTTAAGAAGTAGCTTTTCCAAAGAAAACAAATTAGCGGCTTTTGCCGCTTTTTTTATCCCCATCGGATACGTATTTTTACGGGCAAAAACGTAACATGGCCCGTATCCTCACCGGAATCCAAAGTACAGGAACGCCCCATTTGGGTAATATTTTGGGTGCTATAATGCCCGCCATCGAGATGGCGCAAGACCCCAATAACGATTCCTTTCTTTTTATTGCTGATATGCATTCGCTTACCCAAATTAAAAATGGGGAACTGTTGCGAAACAACACCTATGCGATAGCAGCAGCTTGGTTGGCATTTGGGCTGGATATAGACAAAACCGTTTTTTACCGTCAGAGCGATGTGCCACAGACCGCCGAACTGGCCTGGTACCTTAGCTGCTTTTTTCCGTACCAACGACTCACTTTGGCCCATTCGTTCAAGGATAAGGCCGATCGTTTGGAAGATGTAAACGCAGGGCTCTTTACCTACCCTATGCTCATGGCCGCCGATATTTTACTGTACGATGCCGACATAGTTCCCGTAGGGAAAGACCAACTGCAACACTTGGAAATGACCCGCGATGTGGCCTCCCGCTTCCACAACCAAATGGGTGAGACCTTTGTAATACCGGAGGGGAAGGTCCATGAAGGCACCATGTATGTTCCCGGTACCGATGGGGAGAAAATGAGCAAGAGCCGCAACAACCTCATCAACCTGTTCCAACCGGACAAAAAGTTGCGCAAACAGATTATGGGCATTGTAACGGACAGCACGCCTATGGAAGAGCCCAAAGACCCGAGCAAGGACAATGTCTTTGCCCTCTACAAGCTTTTGGCCACTCCCGAACAGATAGAAGAGATGAGTGCCAACTACCTAGCGGGCAATTATGGCTACGGTCATGCCAAACAAGCCTTGTACGAACTTATCGTGGAGAAGTTTAAAGAGCCCCGTGAAAAGTTCGACTACTACATGAATCATTTGGATGAGGTGGATCAAGCCTTGGCCATTGGCGCCCAAAAGGCCCAAAAAGTGGCCAATGGGGTTTTGGAACGGGTACGGGAGAAGCTGGGGTATTGATCATTGTTCATTAGTCATTGTTTATTGCCCATTGTTTATTGATTAAATCGCCTCGAACAATTTCCCGGGCAATGGTCGGATCAAACCTTTCATTTCCAAGTTCAAAAGTGTGGATGAGGTTTTGTGGATAGGTAGATTACACTCCAAAGCCACGGTGTCCAGCAACTGTTTCCCGTTCAACTGCAAGTAGGAATGAACAGACCTTTCTGTTGCATCCAAATCGATGAAAAGCTGTTTTTGTACTGGGTATTTTTCCTTTTTTTCCTCCAACTCCCATCCCAAAAGATAGATTAAATCCGCTGCGGAAGTAAGCAAATGGGCCTTTTGTCTTTTAATAAGGTCATTGCAGCCCCTACTGAATTTATCCGTGCACCTTCCCGGCACGGCAAACACTTCCCGATTATACCCATTGGCCAAATCTGCCGTCACAAGACTTCCTCCCTTTTCGGCCGACTCCACTACCAAGGTCGCTTCGCTCATCCCAGCTATAATCCGGTTTCGTTTTAGAAAATTTTCCCGGTCCGGTTTGCTGCTGCTCCAAAATTCTGTGATGAATCCCCCATTCCGTTCCATTTGCGCCACATACTTTTTATGCGCTTTAGGGTAAATCTGATTGAGACCATGAGCCAAGCATGCCACGGTCTGCAAACCCTTCTTCATGGCCGCCTTTTGGATGGCAATGTCCACCCCATAGGCAAAGCCACTCACCAAAATAGGGTTCAATGGGGCAATCTCTTCCACAAACGCCTCGCAAAATGCAGTACCATAGCTTGTAATATTTCGAGTGCCCACTACACTGATAATCCTTCTTTCCCTTAAATTGATGTTACCCTTCTTAAAAATAAGAATGGGACCATCCACACAATGTTTCAAATAGGCCGGATAGTCTTCCTCCATAAAATAGGAGGCTTTGATGTTCTCCTCGGAAATAAATTGGTATTCGGATTCGGCCTCATCCAGATACATGGCATCGTGAAGCCCCTTTAAGGTAAACTGACCAATGCCCTCAATCTTTAAAAGGTGATGTGGTTTATCCTTAAAAATGGCCGTTGGACTACCACAATGGGAAATTAATTTCTTGGCCGTGATATCACCAATATTGGGAATGGCCTGCAGGCGGAGCGCCGCAATAATTTCAGGTTCAGTCATTTGATTTGGGTGTGATAATTGTTCACAAAATACAGATTTTCAAATGTTAATAAAAAGTTATCCCTCCTATTTTGTTCTCCTATATTTTTTGCAATATTTGTGGCCATGCGGATTGATTCTTACATAGAAAAATTGCTGTTCGATTACAATTGTGTTGTGGTGCCCGGTTTTGGGGCTTTCCTCGCACATGGAAAATCCGCTGAGATTGATGTGACCACCAACACTTTGGTCCCTCCTTGCAAAACCATTTCCTTTAATGCCCAATTATCCAAAAATGATGGGCTTTTGGTCTCCCATATTGCCAAGGAAAAAAAATTGGGCTATGAGGAGTTGTTGCAGGAAGTGGAAGAAGTGTCCCGTTCATGGAAAAATAAGTTGGAACAAGGGGAAAGCATTGAACTTTTTGGGGTTGGAAAACTTTGGTACAATAGGGAACAACGCATCCAATTCCAACCAGAGAACAAAACCAACTTTTTGACCTCATCTTTCGGGTTATCCACTTTTTCGGCCACCCCTATCCAGCGTGAGGTACTCAAAGAGGAAGTTGAGGAACTCGAAGAAAAAATTCCGTTCATCATCACTCCCGAAAAAAGGGAACAAACCTCCTTCAGGCCTTGGTTAAAATATGCTGCCGTGTTGTTTTTGGCCGTTTCCTTGGGTGTTACTTCATACCGCACCTATGGTGATCTTCAACAGAAACAGGTCGCTGTCCAACAGGATGCCCAAGAACAAGTGTCACGTTTGATCCAAGAGGCCACTTTCTTTGAAAGCGATCCCTTGGAACTACCTGCCTTGAATTTGGATGTAACCAAAAAGAAATTGGGCAAACACCATGTCATTGCCGGTGCCTTCCGCATGGAAGAAAATGCCGAGAAACGCGTGGAGGAACTCAAAAACAAAGGTTTTAATGCTTTTTATCTGGGTGTGAACAAGTATGGCCTGCACCAAGTGGCCTATGATAGTTTTGACGACCCCAAAGAAGCCTTGACCTTCCTTAGAAAGGTAAAGACCTCCGAATCACGTGATGCCTGGCTCCTTTCCGAGAAATAGGCCTACTTTTCTTTAAAACGATACCACACTTCAATATCTTTGCGCAAAATTCAAAAGGTATGCGCGCTAAAACTCCAAGCGAATCCAGAACTGTAATGACCGATTTGGTCCTCCCCAGCGAGACCAACCCCTTGAACAACCTGTTTGGCGGGGAACTCTTGGCCCGAATGGACAGGGCGGCAAGTATTTCGGCCCGTAGGCATAGCCGAAGGATTACCGTTACCGCTTCCGTGAACCATGTGGCCTTTAACCGGGCGGTGCCCCTAGGTAGTGTGGTCACCGTGGAAGCTGCCGTTTCCCGGGCGTTCAAGACCTCCATGGAGATTTTTATCGATGTATGGATCGAAGATCGCTTTACCGGCGAACGCACCAAGGCCAACGAGGCCATTTATACCTTTGTGGCCGTGGACGATACGGGAAAACCTACCGAAGTTCCACCTTTGGAGCCTGAAACCGATTTGGAAAAGGAACGCTTTGCCGCCGCTTTGCGGAGAAAACAATTGAGTTTGGTCTTGGCCGGAAAGCTAAAGCCTTCAGATGCTACCGAGCTTAAGGCTTTGTTTCTGGGTTGATTCTCGACACCGTTTTTCTGGCTTCAACAAGTTCATTTGAAGGAAAAACCACTCGATTGATGATTTCCAAGCCGAGTGAAACCACGGCTTTATTTTAGGATTATGGGATTCCATGTCAAGCACGTAATGATATTGGGGACGGACAAAAACTTACCCAATTGACCCGAATGTCTCAATCATTTCGACAGAGCGAGGTACGAGCGACGAGAAATCCATGGTTGGGTGAGATTTCTCAATCGTCACTACTTTCCTCATATCGAAATGACAATTGCGGATTTCCCGGTGTGAGTGTTTGCCACAGGGTACAATCTTGCGGCAGAGGGTTTACTTTTTGATTTTTAGAAATCAAAATTATCCGGGTCCGGACCAAAGCGTTTGCCACGGTCCAAGGCATCCAACCGTTGCATATCTTCCGGGCTGAGCTCAAAGTCGAAAATAGCCGCATTGGAGATAATCCGTTCTTTCTTGGAAGATTTAGGAATGGTGACCACCCCTTTTTGAAGGTCCCACCGCAACACGATCTGTGCAACGGTCTTGTTGTACTTGGAAGCCAACGCTTTCATAATCTCAAGGTCAAAAATGTTGCCTTGCATCATGGGCGACCACGCTTCATACTGGATGCCCTTGGCACGACAGAAATCCACCAAATCCTGCTGCACCAAATACGGATGGAATTCCATTTGGTTCACCATGGGAACAATTTCGGCCGAGGTCAACAAATCCTCCAAATGGTGCTGTAAAAAGTTGCTTACCCCAATGGCCCGTATACGTTTTTCCTTATAAAGTCGTTCAAGGGCCTTCCAGGTTTCCTTGGAAAGTTCGCCCTTGGGCCAATGGATCAGGTATAGGTCCAGATAATCGGTGTCCAACCGTTTTAGACTGGCTTCAAAAGCTCTGAGCGTGCTATCGTAGCCTTGATCGGTGTTCCATACCTTGCTCACCAAAAAAATATCCCTTCTAGGAACCCTGCTTTCTTTGATACCGATACCCACACCCTCTTCATTATCGTAAATGGCAGCGGTATCTATATGTCGGTAGCCATGGTCCAAGGCATCCCTTACCGCGTTGATGACTTCAGTACCATCCTTTGAGAGATATACTCCTAATCCAAAATAAGGCATTTGGACTCCATTGTGCAATGCAAAAGTCCCTTGTAGATCTGTGATTTTTTCCATGTGTTATAGCTGATATATCCAATCCTCGGGGTTAAGTCGATTGGAATCCTGAAACAAATAAAACTTCAATTTTGTGGAGCCGTCCAACCGATTGGTATAAATTTCGCCCAACGCTTCCTTGGCCGCCACTTTATCGCCCTTCTTCACATATAATGTGGAAAGGTTGTAGTAGGTGCTGATATAGTTCCCGTGTTTAATGGTCACGCCTTTCCCGCCCCCGGGGACAGAGATAATGGCAATGACCTCGCCTTCGAAAATGGCCCGGGCCTGGCTTCCCTTGTCCGTGGTGATGGTAACCCCATTGTTCTGGTGCTTTATCCCTGGATAGATTTTATCCGCGTACACACCATATCCTTGACTTTTTATCCCTTTCTCCACCGGCCAAATAAGCCGTCCCTTGTTTGATGAAAAGTTATCTGCCAACAACTTGGCTTCGGGGGTCAGTGCAAACTTGGTGGTACTCGTGGATTTTCCAGAGCTTTTATTGGAACTGGCTATGGCAGTACGGATCATTCTTTCGATCTCACGATCAATTCTACGGGCCTCTTTTTGCTTTTCTGCAATGGCAGCGGTATACTTGGCCTCGTTTTGACGAACGCTCCTTAAAAGGTCTCTTTGGGACTCCACTTCACGGGAAAGTTCGTTTTTGGCCTTGGTATTCTCCGCCAAAAGTTGCTCCTTTTCCTTACGTTGCACTACCAAGTCTTGGTTGAGTTGGGCCAATTCCTCTGTTTTTTGGATAATACCTTCCCCTTGTTTCTTTCGATGCTTTGCATATTGTTGCATGTATTGCAATCTTTTAAAAGCCTGAAAAAAATTCTCGGCACTCAACAAGAACATCAATCGATTGTTCTGGGATTTGTTCTGATAGGTCTTTTGGATCAGCTGGGCATAATCTTCTTTCAATAGGTTCAGATCTTCCCGAAGCTTACTGATGTTCCTAATGTTGACATTGATTTGCCTGTTGAGCAAATTGGATTGCTGGTTGGTGACCCTGATCAGTTCTTGGCGCACGTTTATTTTGTTGTCCAAGGCCTCCATTTGGTCCAAAATGGTCCCCTTTTCCTTGCGTTCGGCGAAGAGTAATCGGTTGATTTCCTTGATTTCCTGCTGAAGCCGTTCCCGCTTGGCCTCCAACGCTTTTTGTTCACTGGTTTGTGCTACCGATGGAGCAACAAAAAACATCGTAAAAATCAGAAAACAAATGCAATATGAAATTTTACCTCCCATATTACTTTAATGTGATTTTATCAAACCCTTTAGGAACTTTGTATGGGAAATTCATGGGTTTGTTCAATTCCAGATTTCTAAAATTCAAATCTATGGTTGTTTTGTCCTTTGCCTCGGCCGCCACGATTTTAATATCTTCGGGCAACACATTTCCAGAAATATCCTGATAGGTATATTTTATCTGCAACTGTCTTGATTTCTCGGGTTGGGATATTTCCTGAGTAGCAATCTTAAAGTTTTTGGGTTCCAATTGCAACAATATCTTGAACAGCTCCCTTGCCTTTCTCGGTTTTAACTCGTAGTTCTCCCCACTTACGGAAGAGGTGAACTTTTCCTTCCTTAAGTCCAAAACCGAACTGCCCAACAAAAGGTTTTGAACTTTGTCAAAGTCCAAGTCGGTTCCCAATAGGTCACTTAAATAACTGAAATCCCCTTCAAAGTACTCATTGTCCAACTTGTTGTAAAAAGACACTTTCTCTGGAGTGATATGGGCCTTTACCACTCCCAAAGGAGCGCTCATCCAGATTACCTTGTCCTTTTCCATCCGAAGGCTTACATTTACCCCTTGGCTCCCATCACCGTTGGAATAATCTATCTTGACCCGTCCGCTCAAGGTTTTGAACTTGGGCTGATGGTTATAATGGTTGTCAATGATATTTTTTGCGGACATGCGGGAATCCACCTCGCCTCCCGTGACCGACTTGGTGCCTTTACAAGAAGTCCCAAGCACAGCCATGGAAAGCAGCAAAATCACTGCCCTATTCTTGCATATGTCCTTTATTTGAATCCTCATAGTCCGGATTTAATCTTGTTCAAATATTCATTTGCCTTTGAGGTGTTCCCTATACTGGTATAGGCCTTCGACAATTCTTTATACAAAAGGTTTGCCAAAGCATCCGTATCATCCAACAAATAATCCAATCCGCTTTCCAAGACCTCAATGGCCTTGTTAGCATTTGAGGTATTGTTCAGCGCAGCCCCGTAAGTGTAATAAAAATAAGGCTGCAACGGATACGTATCCAAAGCCTCTTTGGATATGGCCAAGGCTTCTTGATAGTTGCCATCTGCCAACAAATTGTCAATTTGACCCCGATATTCAGTCATGGGGTCATCTTCATTTGTCCGAGGAGCTTCCCTGGTCACTACGTTCCCAGCCTCTTTTTCCCCGTGCTCCAATGAATCCTTGATCTTGGAGGTCAAATCTGTGGCAAAGGTTGAATTATCAAGCTCCTTGAGTACGTTGAGGGCGTCCTGATACTTTTGCTTTTTGAAATACCCCAAGGCCAGATTTTGTTTTAGCTGTCCATTGGAATATGGTATCTGCTCTTTTATGGCATCCCATGGAACGCCCTGTTTTTCCAAAATACTCAGCAGATTGTCCAAATACCAAAAGTCCGTTGGCTCTGCATTCAGGGCCGTGATGGCATACTCTTGGGCCAGTATGTATTGTTTGTCCAACAAATACGCTTTGGCCAGCTCGTAATCCACCACGCTGTTTGCAGGGTCCAATTGCTTACACTTTAGGAACAGATCAACGGCCCTGTCATAATTCTGAATCCCTTTTTGTTTCAGGGCCTCAAAAAAGTTTTCTTGGAACTCATCGGTGTATTCCTCCAAATAAACTTCGGAACTTTCTTGCTCTTCTTGGGCATGGCCTGTGCTCCATGTCATCGTGGACACTGCCAAACACATCCATAAAAGAGCCATTCTATCCATAACGTTCAAGTCCCCATCGAAATCAAAAAAGTCTTTATTCCAAAACGGAATAGTCCCCTATACTTATTGCCTCAAAGTTACCATTAAAAACCACATGATTGCCAATCATGGCATTGTCCAAATTGGCATTGGATATTTTGGTATTATTTTGAATAAGGCTGTTCTTAATGGTTGAATTTTCCAAAACTGTGTTCGCCCCAACCGATACAAAAGGACCTACCGTAGTGTTTTTGAGCACCACATTATCATCGATAAAGCAGGGTTCAATAATATTTGCGTTCTCAGTTTTCACGGTATCGGATATTAAATTTTCCCCGTCTTTTTCCAAGAAGCCCAACATACGCTGATTGGTCTCCACGGTTACATTTTTGTTACCACAGTCCATCCATTCATCCACTTGACCAGGCACAAATTTCATGCCTTTTTCCATCATGCGTTTGATCCCATCATTGATTTGGTATTCCCCACCATTGGTGATGTCATTGTCCAGCACATGCTGCAGTTCGTTCTTGAGCACGCCAACATCCTTGAAATAATAGATGCCTATTACCGCCAAGTCGGATACAAACTCTTGGGGTTTTTCCACCAATTCCACAATGTGGTTGTCCTCACTCAATTTAACCACTCCAAAGGCTTCAGGACGCTCCACTTGTTTCACCCAGATAACGCTGTCCGCTGACTTGTCCAAATCAAAATTGGCGCGGATAAGGGTATCGGCATACGCAATAACCGCCGGACCACTCAAGGATTCCTTAGCGCTCATGATGGCGTGTCCGGTTCCCAAAGGCTCATCTTGTCGGTAAATGGACCCCTTGGCTCCCAATTCTTTGGCCAGTTCCATCAAACTCTCGACCACATCATCCCCAAAAAAGGCCGGATCGCCCAAAATAAAGGCGACTTCCTCAATAGGTTCTCCCAGTACTTTGGCAATATCGCTCACCAAACGATGTACTATAGGTTTTCCAGCTACCGGTATCAATGGTTTTGGAACGGTCAATGTGTGTGGTCTCAATCGGGAACCTCTTCCCGCCATAGGTACGATTATTTTCATATTCACTCACCTGCGCAGGCAGGTGTCTCACTTTTATTGTTAAACTTTGTTTCTTTCTCGATACAACGGTTTATCTAAATTTATTATTATTCAATTTCCAATTAAGGCTAATGTCTATCCAATTCGGGTTAAATTCCTTTATCAAATTGATTTTCCATTCTCTTTTCCATTTCTTCATTTGCCTTTCGCGCTTTACAGCCTTTTCACCATTTTCAAACTCTTCAAAATAAACCAACTTATCACAATTATATTTTGCTGTAAATGATTGTGGATAAACTTTTAACTTATGTTCTTTTATCCGCTCTTCAAGATTATCTGTAATGCCAATATAAAGTGTCCCGTCTGGTCGATTGCACATGATATAAACATTCCATTCTTTCATACATTGAACAGAGGTTATGCAATTTTCTATTTTAGTTAAACTTCTTGACTTTGCTCTTAAAGATTCCTGCCTTCGCAGGAATTTTACTTAGTTCCTGTACTCCCAAATCCGCCTGCTCCCCTGTCTGTTTCCGAAAGCGAATCTACTTCTTCCCATTCAGCACGTTCATGCTTTGCCAATACCATTTGGGCAATCCGTTCACCGTTTTCAACCACAAATGCTTCAGAGGAAAGGTTCACCAAGATCACCCCCACTTCTCCACGGTAATCCGCGTCAATGGTTCCTGGGGCATTTAGAACAGATACCCCTTTTTTGGCCGCCAGACCACTTCGGGGCCTTACTTGGGCTTCATACCCCACAGGTAGCTCCATAAAGATGCCCGTGGGCACAATGGCCCTTTCCAAGGGTTTCAATGTGATTGGGTTTTCCAAATTTGCCCTTAGGTCCATCCCTGCGGAGGCCAATGTTTCGTAATGGGGCAGTTTGTGACTTGATTTGTTGATTACCTTAATTTTCACGCTTTAAAAATATGCTTCTTAAATTATCTCCTTCCATTCTATAAATCAGCATCAAAAATAACAAAAGAAGAAGGCTGCCGGCTATTAAATTTCTATTAAAAACATAGAACGATAGAACGGAAAACAGCAGCGAAACCAAAAGATAGAAGATTATCTTTCGCATATTATACGGTACGGGATAGTATTTTCTGCCAAAGAAGTACGACAAGAGCATCATACTACCATACGCGGCCAGCGTAGCCAAGGCCGATGCCATATATCCCATTTTCGGAATCAAGCCCACATTGATGATCAAAGTGATCAAGGCCCCTATAGAGGAGATATAAGCCCCAAATTTGGTCTGGTCCGTGACCTTGTACCAAACGGAAAGGTTGTGATAGATACCCAGACAAAAGCTTCCCAAAAGGATTATGGGCACCACATTGAGCGCTTCCCGATATATGGCATTACCCAACAGAATTTTGGCCAATACATCCACGTAGACCACCACCCCAAGTAGGATGATACTCCCCAAGATTACAAAGTAATTGGTAATCTGGGCATAGGTTTTTTGCGGCTTTTCCGATTTGGCGTGACTGAAGAAAAAAGGTTCCACGCCCATCCGGAATGCGGTCCCGAACAAGGTCATGAACAAGGCCAATTTATAACATGCACTATACTTTCCCACTTCGGCCTCGGCAATATCCTGAGGCAACATTTCGGTGAGCAAAATCTTATCGAAGACCTCATTGATCGTAAAGGCGACTCCGGCCAACATTACCGGCCCTGCATATTGGAGCATCTGTTTCCAAAGCACCGAATCAAAGGTGTAGGGAACTTTGATATAGGTGGGCAGTAAGATCAACAGGGTAATACCACTGGCAATCACATTTGAAATCAACACATAATGGATTTCCCAGTCCGTTTTGTAAATCGAATGGAAGAAACCACTTTCCGCTTCTTGGGCCATTTGGGGCAAAATGAGCAGAAAAAAAACATTGAAGGCCAAGTTGATGGCTACGTTGATGGTCTTCAACACAGCATACCGCATAGGTTTTTCCTGTGCCCTCAATAGGGCGAACGGGATAATGACCAAGGCATCCAAAACCAGAATAAATGCAGTGAACTTTATATAATCCGGATTGATGTTGGTTACCCCGGACAGCCATTGTTTTACGGACAGGGCCAAAATCAAAAACAGCAGCGATGACCCCAATAAGGAGATAAGGGAGGTGGAAACCACCTTTTCCTTATCCTCACTCTTATGGTAAAACCGAAAAAAGGCGGTCTCCATACCATAGGCCAAAAACACATTGAAAATGGCAATCCAAGCATAGATATTGGTGTATTGCCCGTAACCTGATGCATTTTCAAAGACCGAGGTATATAGGGGAAGCAGTAGAAAGGAAATGACCCTCGGCAAAACTGTAGCGAGGCCGTAGATAAAAGTCTGCTTAAAAAGCCTTTTTAACGGGTTCAATAGGTGTGTTCTTTAAAACCTTTTAAATAAAGCCACAAGTTACACAAAACCCTTTAGTCCACTGGTGTCAAAATTTGCCAAACAAAAAAGGCCGCTTAAAGCGGCCTTTTATATATAATTCTTATAAAGTCTAGTTGTTCAATGCCTCCGCACCACCAACAATCTCAAGGATTTCGCTGGTAATGGCGGCCTGACGAGCCTTGTTGTACGTCAATTTCAATTGGGACCTCAATTCTCCAGCGTTGTCCGTAGCCTTGTGCATGGCCGTCATACGGGCACCGTGCTCACTGGCAAAGGAATCACGAATAGCTTTGTATAGCTGTGTCTTCAAGGATTTTGGAATCAATTGTTCCACAATCTCCGCTTTGGATGGCTCAAAAATATAATCTGAAGCCACTGGAGTGTCACCTTCAACGGAAATGGGCAGGAACTGCTCTGTCATGACAATCTGCGTGGCCGCGTTCTTGAACTTGTTGTATACCAATTCTATCTTGTCATAACTACCCGAAGCAAATTGCTCCATCAAGAAATCGGCAATCTCGGCAACATTGTCAAAGGTCAAGTCATCATATACATCACTGTGGTTGGCCACAATGGTGTTCTTTTTTCCAAGGATGTCGTTCCCCTTTTTTCCTATTGTGACAAAGTCCACCTGCTTGCCCGCATATTTGTTGGCCACCAAGTTATTGCTCTGTTTGATGATGTTGGAATTGAAGGCTCCACAAAGTCCCCTATTGGAAGTAATGGACACCAACAAAACTTTGTTTACGGGCCTGCTTTCCGCGAATTTGCTTCCACCATCGCCTTCCAAACTGGCACTGAGTCCTTGAAGGAGCTCCGTAAGCTTATCGGCATAGGGACGCATTGCGGTAATGGCATCCTGGGCTTTCTTCAACTTGGCAGCAGAGACCATTTTCATGGCACTGGTAATCTGCATCGTTGATGAAATGGATGATATCCTGTTCCGTATTTCCTTTAGATTTGCCATTCGTTTTAATTATGGGTTATGAGTGTTGAGTTAAGAGTTTTTGACTATTGCCACAATTATTCTAATCAACTCTTCACATCTATCCATTAATTCTTTGGGAACTTCTCTTCCAGTTGCTTCCAAAATCTCAAGCCAATACTTTGTTTCATCAGCCTCCTTTAGAGCTATCCCAAATTTATTTTTAAAATCCTTTGTGCTAACCCCTCTTTGCGCTTCCCTAGTATTTGCTCCAATACTTGTTCCACTTTTTAACAATTGAGAGGCAATCTCAAAATCCTTTTTATTCTTTAATTCATCACAGAAATGAACAATTTTACAGGCAAACTCGAAACTTTTTATTCTTACAGGACTAGTTTCAAGCTTTCCCATAACTCATCACTCTGAACTCTTAACCTTTATACTTGCTTGAAAGGTCTTTACAAACCGCAGTCAAGGTTTCGGTTACCTCATCGGTCAATTTACCAGCTTTAAGGGCATCCAAAACATTTCTGTGCTTGGCATTCAAGAACTCCAAGAAATCCTTTTCAAACTCTTTTACCTTGTCCACAGGAACATCCCTCAACAAGTTTTTGGAACCTGCAAAGATGATGGCTACCTGATCTTCCACGGTAAAGGGATCGTTCTGACCTTGTTTCAAGATCTCCACGTTTCTACGTCCTTTTTCGATTACGTTCAAGGTAGCGGCATCCAAATCGGAACCAAACTTGGCAAAGGCCTCCAATTCACGGAACTGGGCCTGGTCCAATTTCAAGGTACCGGCTACTTTCTTCATGGACTTGATCTGCGCAGATCCACCCACACGAGATACGGAGATACCCACGTTAATCGCAGGACGCACCCCTTGGTTGAACAAGTCTTGCTCCAAGAATATCTGACCATCGGTAATGGAAATTACGTTGGTTGGGATATAGGCAGAAACGTCACCTGCCTGAGTTTCAATAATAGGGAGTGCCGTTAATGAACCCCCACCTTTTACGATCGGTTTCAACGAATCGGGAAGGTCGTTCATGTTCTTTGCGATCTCATCATCGGCAATCACCTTTGCGGCACGCTCCAACAATCTTGAGTGCAGATAGAAAACGTCACCAGGGTATGCTTCACGTCCCGGAGGTCTTCTCAACAACAAGGACACCTCACGATATGCAACGGCCTGTTTAGACAAATCATCATAGATGATCAAAGCAGGACGTCCAGTATCCCTAAAATATTCTCCAATGGCAGCACCAGCGAAAGGAGCATATACCTGCATTGGGGCAGGGTCAGATGCATTGGCCGCTACGATGGTGGTATACGCCAAGGCTCCTTTGTCTTCCAAGGTCTTTGCGATGGCAGCAACGGTAGATGCTTTCTGACCTACGGCAACGTAGATACAGTACACAGGCTCACCGGCATCGTAAAATTCTTTTTGGTTCAGGATGGTATCGATACAAACCGTGGTCTTCCCTGTTTGCTTGTCACCAATTACCAACTCCCGCTGTCCACGACCTACAGGAATCATGGCATCGATAGCCTTGATACCGGTCTGTAGTGGCTCGTTAACCGGTTGTCTATAAATTACACCGGGGGCCTTACGCTCCAAGGGCATTTCATAGGTTTCCCCAGAAATGGGTCCCTTACCGTCGATTGGGGTCCCCAAGGTGTCAATGACACGACCAACAATTCCTTCACCAACATTGATGGATGCGATACGTTCTGTTCTTTTTACAGTGGCGCCTTCCACAATCTCTTTGGATGGGCCTAACAATACCACACCAACGTTGTCTTCTTCCAGGTTCAATACGATACCTTGCATACCGCCATCAAACTCCACCAACTCCCCGTACTGGGCATTGGAAAGTCCATAGACACGGGCAATACCGTCACCTACTTGTAGCACGGTACCTACTTCGTTCAACGAAGCGCCTGCTTCAAAACCTGATAATTGTTTTTTCAAAATTGCTGAGACCTCAGCGGCTTTTACTCCTGCCATTTTTATAGACTATTTGTAAATTCTCTTTTTAATCCGTTCAATTTGTTGGCAATGCTTGCATCGTATTGGGTATCGCCAACCCTAAGCACAAATCCACCAATGATGGCTTCATCCACCTTGTTTTCAATGGTGACCTTGTTGCCCGTAGCTTTTTTCACTTCAGCCAGGATTTTCTTTTCCAAATCGGCTGTCAAAGGAACTGCAGTGGTTACATAGGCTACTTCCTCTCCCTTCATTTTTTCGTGAAGGATGATGTATTTATAGGCTACTTCCTGTAGCATTGCAATCCTTTTGTTGTCCACCAAGGTCTGGATGAGTCCTTTAGTGATCTCGTTGGCATCCTTGAAAATTTCCAGCAATGCACTTTTCTTGAGCTCTGATTTTACGATAGGGCTTTCCAAAACACTTTGGAGCTCCCCGTTTTCAGATATCGTTGCAGCAATGTCCCGCATGTCTTTCTCAACGGCATCGGCCGCGTTCTTTTCGACTGCGTAGTCCAAGGTTGCTTTAGCGTAGCGTATGGCTGCCCTGTTTTGGTTCATGCTCTAATTAGTTCAGTTTGATATCCCCCAACATGTCCTCGACCAACTTCTGTTGTTTCTTGTTGTCGGACAACTCTTCCTTGATGATCTTTTCCGCGATTTCCACGGAAAGGTTGGCTACTTGGGTCTTGATGTCGGCCACTGCCGCTTTTTTCTCTGCTTCAATGGCAGCTTGGGCTTGCTTGATCATCTTATCCCCTTCAACCTGGGCCTGCTCCTTGGCTTCGGAAATGATGCTTTCCTTGATTTCCCTTGCTTCTTTCAACAACACATCTCTTTCGGCCTTGGCTTCTTTCAACAGTTTTTCACTGTCTGCAGTAACGTTCTGCATTTCCTTTTTGGCAGCCTCGGCAGCTTCAAGGGCATCCTTGATTCCTTCTTCCCTTTTTTCAACCGCACCTAGAATGGGCTTCCATGCATATTTTCGCAACAACAACAATAGGCCCACGAAGAGCAACAACTGCCAGAAAAACAATCCGAAGGAAAACTGTTCGATTAACTTATCCATGTATCTTACTATTAAATCTTTACTATATCATTTAAATCAATGAAGGGCCATAGCCAACCGCTATGGCCTTCATCAATACTGTTACGGTTATTAAGCTGCAAAAAGAGCGGCGAAACCGATACCTTCAATAAGGGCTGCTGCGATCAACATAGCGGTTTGGATCTTACCAGAAGCTTCAGGTTGACGAGCAATGGCTTCCATTGCCTGACCACCGATTCTACCGATACCCAATCCTGCTCCGATTACAATCAAACCAGCACCTACGATGTTTGGAATTGTCATGATATATGAATTTAAATATTAAACGTTCTTCTTAATGGTGATCTTCTTCCACTGCCATTCCAAAATAAAGGGCCGACAACATGGTGAAAATATATGCTTGCAATGCGGCAACCAACAATTCCAATAAGGAAAGAGCGAATGCCAATACAAACGACAATGGACTTCCTATCCAGTTCTTGAAAATGAACATAAGTCCTATAATACTCATCAATACTACGTGGCCCGCAGTAATGTTGGCATACAAACGAATCATCAACGAAAATGGCTTGATGAAGGTTCCCAACAATTCTATCGGTGCCAATATAATTTTCATGGGGGCAGGCACGCCCGGCATCCAGAAAATATGTTTCCAATAGTTCTTGTTTCCAGAAAAAGTGGTGATCAAATAGGTGATCAACGCCAAGGCAAAGGTCACTGCAATATTGTTGGTCACGTTTACACCAAGCGGCGTAAGACCCAACAAGTTGATAATCCACACGAAAAAGAACACGGTAAGCAAATAGCTCATGTACCTTTTGTATTTGTGCTCACCAATGTTCGGGATGGCAATTTCATCACGGACAAAAAGCACCAAGGGCTCCAATACCCTGCCGATTCCTTTTGGAAGGCTGTTCTTTTTGTAATTATTGGCAACACCACGGAACATGAAGAACATCAACAAACCGACCAACATGATGAAGACCACGTTCTTGGTTATGGAAAAATCCAACGGCTTTACATTGGTGGGATGGGCATCATCCACTACCAAATTTTCACCAAACGCATCCTCCTCATGGGTTTCTTCTCCATGATGTGCCCCAAAATTGATGGTGCCTTCCGCGTCTGTCTTGTAAATTTTGTTATGATATAGGGTGTAGTAGTTGCCATCCACTTCGGCAACGCCCTCGCCATGCTTTAGTTTGGAGGAAGAAAACACCTTAAGGCCATTGTCCCATAAAATCACTGGTAATGGGAATCCAATGTATTTGTGCTCCCCTGCATCCGTAGTATAGGAATACAGATTAAAGTCGTGGGAGTCCAGAAGGTGGTGGTCAATGTATTCCTTGATTTCGGTCTTCAAATCATGGGCTCCGGTTTCAACTTCCTGTGCCCCATGGTCTTGGGCCGATAAAATCCCCGCGGCCATAAAAACCACGGCGGTCAATTTTTTACTTAATAACGAATATCGCATATGATGCAACTATGGGTCCTCAAAAATCGGTGCAAAAATACATTGCTCATTCAAAAGAAAAAAGCTTTTACAGTATTATTTACAGTATTGATTTTTTTGTTGATTTTTTGGACTTTATCTCACAGAATTAAGCAGTTTGCCCAAAAAGAGGGTTTCCAAGGTCAGGGAATAGAGGTACGGGACAAAAAAAGCAAGGAACTCTGCGCGCTCCAAAACACCATCTGCCTTATATCCGGAATAGAATGCCACGAAGAAAACACCAAATTTTAAAAGGCTCCCTATCAAAAAAAAGAACCCTAGATAATCGCGATACTTGTTCCTGTAAAAATAAATGCCAAAAAAAATAATGCAGGCCAATATGGAATTCAACAAATAGCTTTTTACCAGTTGGTTCCCGTGGGGTTCATAACCATACCATGTCTGCAGCTTGGCATGGCCCAAAAAAAGAAGGATCGATCCAACGACCAACCCTATGATAAAAATTATGGGAATAGACCTATTCTTCAATTATTGATTCTTTTCAATTGCTGGACCACCAAATATATGGAAACGGCCACGCCAAACAAGGTACATATGGGCAGGAATACCTTTTCGGTCCCGTAATGGGTGTCCAACCATCTCCCTCCTTTGACCGCCAAATAGATGATGACGCCCATTTGTATGGCCATCCCCGACAAGCGGGCCGCCTTGTTTAAAGTGTCTCTACGCGTGTTCTTATTAGGAAGCTTTTGCTGGTTCATTGCTCTTGGTGGACTGCATTTTTGGCGCCGATCCAGACGCACTTACAGCTCCTTTGCCCATGGTACAGGCTGCATTGAAAGTAGCTCCGGGCTCCACGGCCAATTTGGCCACGGATACGGTGCCCTCAATAATGGCAGAAGCCTTCAATGAAAGTAGTTCCGCTACCGAAAGTTCGCCGTTGAACTTTCCTTCAATATCGGCATTGACACATTCAACTTTACCGTTGATGTAACCGTCCTTGCCAATGACCACTTTACCAGAGGTCTTTACGTTGCCTTCCAGTTTCCCGTCGATTCTAAAATCCGCTTCGGAAGTAATATCACCTTTAATTTTTGTGTTCTTCTCAATTCTGTTGGGCTGCCCTCCAAATTCATTCATAGGTCGTGGTTTTTTGTTGTCAGAAAACATTGTGTTCTAGGGTTTTGGGGTTTAAAATTGTGCTTTGTATGATTCTAAATTCTTATGTACTTGAATAATTTTATAGTTATCCGATAAAATTACGAAATTCTCATCGTTGATGCGGTAGTCCCTATTGTTTTTTATGAGTTCTGCGAAGCCCAAAGCAAAGTCCTTAGAGCGGAAACCATGGACCACAACAAACTCGTCTTCAAGGGTGTAGATATCTTTGGAAATGGCGTTCCTGTAGTTCAGTTCCTTAATGACTTCCATTAGCCTTTCCTGAAGCTTTACGGCTTTTTCATCGTCCCTTATCTTAAATGGAAAGACCACTTTCCAATTTCCTGCCCCGCTGGACCCGGTCTCCGGTGAAAAATCCTTCTTCTCCAATTTGGGAAGCTGTTGCTCCACCATTTCCTCGGCCTTCTTTCCTTCTGGATTGTTGGGATAGGTCAATGCCACATAGTTCAAGGCTTCCTTGAACGGTTCAAAACCTTGCAAGCGACCAATGGCATTGGCTTTCAACATTTCAAATTTGGGGACAATGGGGTCTCCCGTGAATTGGTTGATGTATCTCTCTGACTGGGTAATGACCTGAAGGAACTCTTGCTTCTCGTATAATTTAAAAAGGGCTGCATAGCGCGCATCCGGACTGTCGGTGCTTCCCTCCAGAACGGCCTGCGGATTCAACAAAATCTCGGCATACCTCGTGTCTGGGTGATTGGCAATGATGTCCTGTTTCATGTTCTGGGCCAAGGGGCTACCGCTCTCCTCATAAATCTTGAACAGGTTGTATTTGGAGGGAAGGATCAAACGTTCCTCTGGATTGGAGGCCAATACCCTCTCCAATTTTGCGGCGGCCAAAAGGTTGTCCTTGAATTTTTCCTTGTAGATCAGCCCCAATTGGTAGTTGGCAAAGTTTCTTTCTGTACGAAGGCTGTCAATCTCAGCAACATCGGTGGGAATCCTGTCCAAATAATAGTCCAGTGAATATCGTTGGTCTTCCGTAAGGTTTTCTCCAGATGAATCATTGCCTACAAACTCTCCCGTAGCTTCGGAAATCAAGGTTCGGGATTTATTGCTCCAGCGCCAATCATCTTCCAAGGTGCGGTCTCCCCAGCGGGTCTTAAAATCATTTTTGCCATACCCCAAGCTCGTTACATTATAAAAATAGAACTTGCCTTGGTTCTGTTTTCCTCCCTTACTCTTGGCAAAAGTGGCAAAGCCTGCGGCAGCCTGTTGCTGTTTCTTCTCTTCCTCTTCTTCCGCTTTGCGTTTTAGTTCGGCAATATAGTCCTCAAAATATGCTGTGCGCTCCGTTTCCGGCATTTCGTACAGGGTAATTACGCTGTCCGTATGCTGCACAATATCCTCGTACTTGATCACGTCTTCCAGATTGTCCAGCTTCTTTTTAATGTTCCTGAACTGTCGGGTATTCTCTTTTAGGTTGGTCAACGTACTGTCGTAGTAGGCCCCAGCGGTTTTGTACGCATCCTCATCAAAATAATAATCGGCCAGGCTCTGGTAGTTGAGGGCATTGAGCTTTTGCTCGCCTTGGGTGGCCTTGAGTGATTTGTTGTAATACGCCAGTGCCAAACTATCCGATTCATTGGCCAAATGGAATTGGGCCACTTCACGATAAATTTTATCCAAAAAGGGGCGGTTCTCGCGGTTTTCCTCCAATTCGGTGAGATACTCCAACAGTTCTTCCCTATTCCCATCGGTAAGTTCCGTATTCTGGATTTTCTGTAGATGCGCATTGATCATATACACCCTTGGCGACTTTCGGTTGAGCGCAATCACCTTGTCGAAGGCATAATTGGCACTGTCTTTATGTCCCAATTGGTTGAACAACTGACCAATAATAAATAGATATCTTCCTTTTTCGGGGTTCTTTTTGGTATAGGCCTGGGCTATCTTAAGTTTTTGAATAGCCGTATCCGGTGCATTCAAATTAATGTAGCATTGTGCCAAAACAGCATTGGCATCGGCATATTCCTGATCTTTTAGCGACTCGTACTTGAACAATCTTTTCAGGTTCTTGATCGCTACTTCCGGATTGTCCAATCGCATGTTGGTCTTTTCCCTCCAAATGGTGGCTTCGTTCAATTTATCACTCTGCACATATTTTCTAAGGATGTAATTGAAGGATTCCAAAGCAGGGATATAGCGCTGGTCAAAATAGCGTGCCTTGCCCAAAAGCAAAAAGGCTTCATCCGTTTGTGGATTACGTTCTTGGTCCTTAATGTCCATGCTGTGCTTTTGGATGGCCTTGGTGGCCTTTTCCTCGGCAATGATGAAATTGGGATTGTTGTCCTCGGAATCGAGCTTTATTTCATCGGTCACCTCCAAACGTTCCACGGGGAGGATTTCCCAATAATCGTCCCGATAGCTCTCATTGAGTTCCTCGCGGCCTTGTTCAAAGGCAATATTGCCATTGTACAGGGTATTGTACTTGGTGTTGAGTGCGTGCCAGTTTCGGTTGATGAACTTGTCCTTTTGGGTGGAACAGGATTCAAAAATCAACCCGGCCAAAACTATGGCGCTGAAAAGTATGTGTCGAAGCTTCAAAATTATCGATGATCTTGTGTAACCTTAACTGAAAAAAAACCAGATTATTATAAGGCTCATCGATAAAGTGTCGGATTTTTTATTTGCTCCTTGGTCAAAGGTGAAATGGTCCCGTTACCATGCTGTGGTCCGTTCCGGATTCAATACCGTCATATTGTATTTGGCCTTATAGGCCACGGGAGACAATCCTACGTATTTTTTGAACACCGTCCGGAATGCTTTTTGATCGGCATACCCTACCTGGTACATCACTTCATTCACGTTTTGCTGGGTGCTTTCCAGACTGCGTTTGGCCGCTTCCATTTTTACTCGTTGTATGTATTCCAAAGGGGTATTCTGGGTGGCTTTTTTAAACCTTCGGACAAAGTTCCTACTGCTAATGGCCGATTTTTTGGCCAATTCCTCCACGGATATCTTATCGGTTACATTGCTCTCAATAAAATTTTGCGCTTCTTTGATGGCAACATCATTGTGCTCCTTCTGCCCTTGAAAAATGACAAATTGGTTTTGATCCTGCCTATCGATTTCAATCTCAAAATATTTCGAAATATAAATGGCAGCGTCCCTACCGCAGTATTTTCCAATAAGGTGCAGCATCAGGTTTAAAAAGGAATAAGCCCCTCCACTGGTATAGATGCCATCTTCCTCGGTCACTATTTTATTGGAAACAAGATTGACCTTGGGGTACATGTTTTTGAACATTTCCATGGCCGCCCAGTGGGTAGAGCATTGCTTGCCATCCACCAGCCCCGTCCGGGCCAGAACAAAGGCCCCCATACACATACTGGCCACTTCGGCATTGTGTAGATTCCGTTGCTTAAGGATCCAATCCACAAAAGGATTGTTTTGTTCCAGTTCCTCTATAAATCTATCTGTTTTCAACGCAGGAATAAGTATAATGTCCGTTTTTTCTACCTCATCAATAATCTTATCGCAATGGATGCTAAAAAGTCCATTATATAATGAATGGTCTCGTTCCAGTCCCACCAAATGGATATCAAAAAAATCGTCGTTTCTAACACCCCTTTTCTTTAGAAACTGGTTGGCAGCGGACAAAATCTTGTAGGGGCCCACCACACTGCTCAATATGGTATTGCCTTTGGGCACCAAAATGCTTACGTGTTTCATAATCATTGGTTTACAAAGGATAAATGTAAGACTTCTGTTTGGCAGAATCAACCCTTAAAAGTGTCCTATTTGCCCACAACTGTGCCTTTTTTCCTTTTGTAGCTTTGGTTCATGGCGTTTGAAAAATTCAGCGAAATACGGGAAAAATATTGCATAACCCATGTAGAGGTGACCGAAGGCAAGATGATGAGCTCACCTGCCATACATTATAAAAAGAAGGTGTTTGCCTTCTTGTCCAAAAACCACACCATGGTTTTCAAATTGGGCAAGGATTTTCCTATTGAAACTCTGGACATAGCACTGTCAGAATTCAGTCCCTTTAAGACCAAAAAACCACTTGGAGGTTGGTACGAGGCACGTTTTGAAGACCATGGACAATGGGAAACCCTTACTGAACTGGCATTGAACCGCATACAAGAGGACATATGATTACAAAAGAGTATACTTTATTTTTTGAGGAACTGGCCCAAAACAACCACAAGGAATGGTTCCATGCAAACAAGAAAAGATATGAGGAAAAAGTAAAACTGCCCTTTTTGTCCCTAATGGATGGGTTGTTGCAAGAGTTGACCTCGTGGGATGGGCGCATTCCCTCCGATGCGAAGAACGCCATGTTCCGCATCAATAAAGATGTGCGATTTTCCAAGGACAAAACTCCTTACCATACCCTACTTAAGGCAGGATTTTCACCACATGGCAAAAAATCCCTATTGCCGGGTTACTATCTTGGTATTGATGCCACGACCATTTATGTGGGTGGTGGCCTGTTTACACTTCGCTCCCCCGAACTCCATCTGGTACGGGAACATATATCCAAGAATGCTTCAGGACTCCTGGACGTGGTTAACGATTTGACCTTTGTCCAAAATTTTGGTCGCATCAAAGGGGAAAAGAACAAACGCTTGGATAAAGGCCTCCTTCCAGCGGCAGAAAAAACAGCACTGATCTATAACAAACAGTTTTACGCCATGGCCGAATTTCCGTTGGAACCTTTTTATAATTCGGAAGACCTGCTGGATGAGATCATGTTTCATTTTAAAACCATTAGACCCTTGAATACTTTTCTAAACCAAGCCTTTGATTGAATCTGAGTTTATTTAGTAATCATAAAAACAAAACAAACATGAACACACAAGAAATTGCAGACAAATTAGTGGCCTTCTGCCGGGAGGGCAAGTTCAATGAAGCCTACAGCCTTTACGCACAAGATGCCGTAAGTGTTGAAATGCCCGGAATGCCCAATGAGGTGACCGAGGGTCTTGACAACATTCTGGAAGGTTTTAAACAATGGGGCGAAAGTATACAGGAAACCCATGGAGGCAGTGTTGGTGATCCCGTAGTGGTGGGCAACCACTTTGCCGTACCCATGACCAGTGATGTTACTTTTAAGGATGGCAACCGTATGGACATGGAAGAAATCTGCCTCTACCAAGTGGAGAATGGGAAAATCACTAAAGCCAGTTTCCATTATGATACTTCAATGATGGGACAATAATGTAAATAAAGGCAGTCAAGAAACCCCAAATAAGTGTTCTTGACTGCCTATTTTTAATTCAGTTGGTCAAGGCTAATCTAATTATTACAGGATATGTTATCCCCTTCAATTTGCCATCCTTTACCCAACAAGGCATTTCTTGCTGCCTCCCCATTGCAATATTGAAGTTGGTCTGCGCCTAAAACAAGGTCGTTAGGGGCATTAACTTGATCGGCCCAACCTATTAGGGTATTGTCATAATTCTCTATGGAAAGTCCTGATTCATTCAGCATTTGTGCCATATCAACTACATTTTCAATGTTCCAATCACCCAAATTATGGTCAAAGCTCTCAGCATTCCTAAACATGCCCCACATATCTGTTACAGCATCTACCTCCCAGCTAGAGAGATTTGCATTAAAACTGGTTGCATCACTGAACATGACACTCATATCGGTCACTTTTTGGACATCCCACCCTGATAGGTCTGAATTAAAACTCGTAGCATAAGTGAACATTGCATTCATGTTTGTAACTTCACCTACCTTCCATGAACTTAAGTCTTGGGCAAATGAATTGGCATAGGAAAACATATCTTGCATATCTGTTACAGCACTTACCTCCCAATCGCTTATGTCACCATTAAATATTGTAGCAGAAGAGAACATAAAAGCCATATTTGTCACCTTTTCCACCTTCCATAAATTCAGGTTTTGATTGAATGCTTGAGCAGTTGTGAACATTCCTCTCATATTTTCCACACTGGTTACTGTCCAATTGGATATATCACCATTAAATGATTCTGCTTCATTGAACATATAACTCATATCCGTGACCTTACTTACATCCCAATTGTTCAAATCACTGTTGAACAATATAGCAAACTGAAACATCTCTGCCATGTTTGTAACATTGCTTACATCCCAATTGTTGAGATTGCCCGTAAAAGAGATCGCACCATAGAACATCGCTTCAAGGCTAGTTACCTTGGAAAGGTCTGGGGCATCCGTTGCTTTTACAACCATATTCTGGCAAAAATAAAATGCATTTTCAAGTTTTTCCCACTCGATCTCACCCCATTGTTCAATGCTTGTAAGTTTATCTCTGGAACTACTACTGTCCTTCATTTCAATACTTGGGAAACCCACACCGATTGAAACGGTATAGTTTCCATCAGCGTCATAAGTATGCTCCGGGGTATTTGAGGTTATGGTTTCCACGGTGCCATCTCCCCAATCAATGGTACAACTGTAAGTGTAGTCTCCACCTGTTGGAATTACAAGGGTATCCCCTGCGCCAACTTCCCAAGTGGTAACAAAGGGTTCATCGCGCACATTGTCCACATTTATGGTTATGGTCGCATTTGCAGAGTTTTCCCCATCGGTTACTTCCACAATAAGTTGATGCGAAGTTTCAGTTTCATAATCCAGTGCTTTGCCTGATGCCAAGCTTAATTCCCCATTTTCAGAAATGTTGAATAGGTCTGAGGAATTGGTGGTAATGGAAAAGGTAATTGCATCATCATCGGGGTCGGAAGCCAAAACATTGTCAATAACCCCTGGACCCATGTCCTCAAGAACATTGAATGTTTGTGCCTTTATGATCGGTGTTCCATTTGTTGGATTTGAATCAGGATTTGGCGAATCGTCTTTGCCGCAGGCTTGTACAATCAAAATTACAAGCAGTACAAGATTCCTTAAATATCTATATTTTCTCATAACAATTAATTTGTGTGTATATGATTGAAACCATAAAACAAGGCAAAAACAGGCGTTTATGAGGTAGGGAATTGATGGATGCATACTGTGGATTGATGAAACGGTGCTTTCGGTTGACAAAAAGATCAAAATGTTTCTTTTTCCTTTGGGTTTTGTGAAGACTCATACAATACTTTCAAAATTTTCCATCCAAGAATGTCATGAATGCTTAATTTTGCAGCAAAATTGTTTATATGAGCGATTCCCACGCATTGCAGATTACCGCAGTGGATGCATTGACCCCGAACGCAGTAGCCCTCACTTTTGAAGTTCCAGAAAATCTTAAGGATGTATATGCTTACGAAGCAGGACAATACATTACCATAAAACATCAGCTCAACGGAAAGGAACTCCGCAGGGCCTATTCCATTTCTTCGGCCCCTTCTTCCGGGAAACTGACCGTGGGCATTAAAAAAATGCCGGAAGGTACATTTTCTGTCTATGCCAATGAATCCTTAAAGGCTGGTGATGTGTTGGATGTACTACCTCCAGAAGGCCGCTTTGTATTTCATACGGATGACCTACCAAAAAATGTGGCCGCATTTGCCGCCGGGAGTGGAATAACCCCCATCATGAGCATTGCTCAAACCGTTTTGGAAAACCATCCAGAGAACATTTTTGTTTTGGTTTTTGGGAATCAGTCCCCCGAAGAGACCATGTACTTTCAGAAAATACAAGAGCTAAAAGAGCAATATACCAATAGGTTTTTTGTTCAGTATATCTACAGCCGATCTAGGGAAAATGATGCCCTTTTTGGCCGAATAGACACTTCCACCATAAACTTTGTGGTAAAGAACAAGTTCAAGGATACCGCTTTTGATGCCTTTTACCTATGTGGGCCAGAAGATATGATCCATGCCGTTTCGGATACCTTGAAGAACAATGGCGTTGATGGGGATCGTATTCATTTTGAATTGTTCACCAGTGCCGACACTGAAGATGAAATGGCTGAAAGCTTGGAAGGAATGACCCAAGTGGAGGTCATTTTGGACGATGAGACCTTTTCATTCAGCATGGATAAAAAGAAATTGGTGCTGGATGCTGTCCTGAATGAGGATATAGATGCCCCTTATTCATGCCAAGGAGGCGTGTGCAGCAGTTGCATTGCCCGCATCAAGGAAGGAAAGGCAGAAATGGTGAAAAATCAAATCCTCACCGATGGCGAAGTGGCCGAAGGCTTGATCTTGACCTGTCAGGCCCACCCTTTGACGCCTAAGCTTGTGGTGGATTATGACGATGTGTAATTTATCGGGTTGACAACATTCTCTCCATGGCCCTACTGCCATGGTCATAGCCTATGGTAAAGGCATTCTCTATTCCTTTTTTGTCCAAAACCCCAATTTTGTCCAACTCCTTGGGTTCGATGGAAATGTTGCATTCGGCCAATTTTACCCGGTTGGAGGCATAAATCATCAAACTGGTGACCCTTCCGGCCAGCTGCAGGGAATTTTTAAGGTCGTTCTTGCGTACTTCAGCCGCTATGGAGACATTACTGCCAATAATGTATGAAGCATGCTCATCCACATACTCCTTTGGAAAGTTGTTCATGATGCCCCCATCGGCATAGAGCACCCCATCAATGTCCACTGGACTAAAAACCGGGGTCAAGGCCGCTGAGGCCAGTAAAGGTTTGATCAACTCCCCTTGGTTGAACATCCGCTCCTCTCCCTTTAACAGATCGGTGGCGACCACATAAAGGGGTTTACGCAGACTCTCGAACGTATTTTCAGGGAAATAGCCCTTAAATATTTTGAAATAGCGTTCGGTGTCTATAAATCCGGGTTTGTTGATAGCGAAAAAACTGTATTGGAACAAAGGGGTCTCCCTAAAAAAGCTCAACATACTCTCCACTGAGTTCCCATTGGCATACAGCGCCCCCACCAATGCCCCAACACTTGAGCCGGCCACAAGGTCTGCCTCCACCCCATGTTCCCGCATGGCTTTGATCAATCCAATATGGGCCATTCCGCGTACGCCTCCTCCCGAGAGCACCAAGCCTACTGATTTTGTCTGTGATACATCCATTTTTAGCGCATTTTGGAGGTTAGTTTTACGGATAAACAGGGTTCCATTTACCGACCCTCTGGTCTGTTTTTACCTTCAAGCCATCTGTTTTGGGTAGCTTGTCGAGAGTTTCTCGATTTTAATCTTCAAAAAGATAATGGCCTGATTATCAAAACCGACTCATGGGTCGGTATGTTAAATTTTAGTTTTCCTGTTCGAAAATGTAATCAAAAATAGCATCCAACGACCAAATTCTATGCTAAGATTATTGTAAGTTTAGGATAATTATTTGGTTGATTTGTCCCTAAGGCCCATTCAAAATACCGCCATTCTTGTTTTCGCAAATTCAGCGAAATGGGATAGTGGTATCAAAAAAATAGATGGGGATGCCAGTTTCTTTGAAACTCTGACCACGCAAACCTTGGGTATTGCCAAAACTTCCGGCCTACCATATTATCATTTTACGGAAAAAGAACAACAAGGCAATACTTTTGGGGAACGTTTTACCCATGCCCTACAATCGGTTTTTGATAAAGGCTATGCCCATGTGATTGCCATAGGGAACGACAGCCCTCAATTGAAAACCCAGCACCTGCTCGAGGCACACCGATTACTCCAATATGGAAAATCCGTTTTAGGCCCAACCATGGATGGTGGTTTTTATCTTATTGGGCTCCATCTTGGCCAGTTCAACCCAGAGCAATTTCAGGCCCTTCCATGGCAATCGCCTTCCCTACTCAAGGAAACGCAGAACTATTTTGCCTCCAAAGGTGAGCCCGTTGCCTTGTTGAACGTATTGATCGATGTGGATTCGAAAAGGGACATCAAACGACTTTCCAATTTCACCAAAACCTTGACCAAAAGGTGGTTGGCTCTTTTTTCCATCATCTTTCATCAAAAAATGGCTATTGACAATATCCACAAGAAGGTATTCAAAACCAATTTTCTGGACATCCCTTTCAACAAGGGTTCTCCGTTATTTCCTTTCCCAACATTTGTCGCCCAAGTGTAAGTGCTTGGATACATCCTTACTTACTTTTTTATGCCTATCCCTACCCATGGGAGGCGTACATTTTTAAACCACTAAAAAACAAAACATGGCAAACTCATATTACGACCCAGCGGACCTACGCAAATTTGGCAACATCACGGAATGGAGCGAAGAACTCGGAAACAAATTCTTTGACTACTACGGAAAAGTCTTTGAAGAAGGGGCACTTTCTGCCCGTGAAAAATCCTTGATAGCGCTGGCCGTGGCCCATGTGGTCAAATGCCCGTATTGTATTGATGCTTATACCAAAGATGGCCTGCAACGAGGCATCACCAAAGAAGAAATGATGGAAGCCGTACACGCCGGAGCTGCCATAGAAAGTGGCGCTACCCTGGTCCACGGGGTCCAGATGATGAACAAGTACAACAAATTATCCATGTAAACCTATAACCATGGCGGAAAGCATTATGCCACAGCTTAAAAAAGCAGCAAAAAAATCCCTTAAGGCCCGTGAAAATGAACTGGCCCATACCGATCGGCAAATGGAAATCCTAAATGGAGAGCTATTTGCCGATGGGGAGCTACCCTATTTTAAGGATAAGATAGCTGAAATTGGCCATTCCCCCCTCCGACCCAAAGCGTTGGAGATTTTACAGATCAATGTAGGGTATATGTGCAACCAAGTCTGTGAGCACTGCCATGTGGATGCCGGACCGGACCGCAAGGAAATCATGACCCGTGAGACCATGGAACAGTGTTTGGAGGTCATCCGAAACACTGGGGCGCATACCTTGGACCTTACCGGTGGTGCCCCCGAAATGAATCCCAATTTTAGATGGTTTGTGGAAGAAGCTTCCAAAGCGGGCATAAAAGATTTTATTGTACGCTCCAATCTCACCATCATCCGGGCCAATAAAAAATACCATGACCTACCGGAGTTTTTCAAAAAACACAATGTACATGTAGTGTCTTCCATGCCGCACTATACCCGGGGCAAAACGGACAAGCAGCGTGGGGATGGGGTATTCGATAAATCCATTGAGGCGCTACAGCAGCTCAATGCCGTGGGCTATGGCATGCCGGACAGTGACCTTCGGTTGGACTTGGTCTACAACCCTTCAGGAGCATTTTTGCCCAGTGACCAAGCGGCCATGGAGCGCGACTTTAAAAAGGCATTGAAGGAGGATTTCAATATTGAGTTCCACAATCTGTTCGCGATTACCAATCTGCCCATTTCCCGATTTTTGGATTACCTCATCGCCTCGGACAACTATGAGGACTATATGTATTCTTTGGTGGAGGCGTATAACCCTGCCGCTGTGGAAAACGTGATGTGCACCAATACCATTTCCGTAAGTTGGGATGGTTGGCTCTACGATTGCGACTTTAACCAGATGCTGGGCCTAAAGGTGGCCAGCAAGGTAAAGCACATCAAGGATTATAATGAGGAAGTATTGAGCGACCGCAACATTGTGATCTCGCAACATTGCTATGGCTGTACGGCCGGTGCGGGAAGCAGTTGCCAAGGGACGGTGGCTTAACTGCGAGTATTGCTGTTGAATTATGTTGCGTATTGATCAGTTGCCTTTGTCTTTGATTAAAAACTGCATGATCTGTATCATTTCCACCGCATAATTGATTTCGATGTTCAATTCATTATTGCCATCGTAAGCTATTTGTATTTCTTCACCTTCCTTTGCTGGGCCTATGGCCAGTTCGGTTCCATCAATGTCCCACGAATAGTTGCCTTGCTTTTCCGTAAACAGGTTTTTCAAATACGGCTTTTTTATGTACCCTTCACTTTCCCATATCTCTTGTGCAATTTTGGTGAAAACTTCAATGATTTCGATAGTGTCCATTTTGGTCAAAAGGCATTTCCCTTCGTTGCAGTTGTTCAACGATACGTGTAAATGATCTCCACTCTTGAAAATGACCAAGTCCCCTTCTTTTACAAGCCAGTTATAAACTTCTTTACTCATCTTTATTGTTGTACTGTTTTGTTTCGTTTTCCATTTCAAGCGTTTTGAACATACCCTGGAACAGGTCTAAAACTTCCAATTTTTGTTTTAACCCGTAATCCGTTTTATGCTTAATATGGATCATTTCCGATTTTTGTTCAGCGTCGTACGCAAGTTGCAAATCCAAATGGTATTGTCGTCCAACAAAACATTTTTTGGCCCAAAGGTCTAATTCGTCATTGGTTCCGGTCAAGGCCTCTTTGATACTTTCCATTTCGGTTTCTTCCAAGTTGTAGTTGGAAAGTTGTGCCAACATATATAGAATCCCTTTCAGTTTATGGCTCCAGAACCAAAACCCGTATTCAATCTCTTCTTTCATCTTTAGTAATACGGTTTGCTTTTTATGGGAACCGCTGTGTTGTTCTCTATTTTATAGTACTCATAGCCATCATAGGTGGTATAGGGAGGGTACGGCAAGCACTTGATATAGACCTCTTGGGTTTGAAAGTCCCTATATGCTTGGACAGACTGGAACTTGGGGGGCAAAATGGTTTTTTTCTGTCCATCGGCGATTCCAAACCCATAAAAATCATCTGTCCTGTCCACTCCACCGCCAAAGCCTATGGCCCAAATATGTTTGGAATACTTGTATTTTTTGATGAGATAAAATGCCCCTTCTTGTTGCTGGTTCAATACGGATAGTTCCTCACTGTTTTCTATATGGTCTGTCCCGATCAAGGCCAGTCTTGGATAGGGATTGCCAAAAAAGAAATATATGTCTCCCCCTATAAGGAGTATGACCAGTCCTACTAGTATCATTACTGTTTTAAATCTTTGGTTCATTAATTTGATATCGATTGTAACACATCATCTTACACTTCACTTTTTGTTTTGATTACTTTACATCATCCCTCTGCATAAGCCAAAGGGATATCTGGCCCCTTGTCCAATCTTTTGGAAAATGCGCTCCTTTTCTGTTGGTATAATGCTTCAGGTCTTCCTTGGCTTGATTAAGACAGTGGACGAAATTTTTGTTGTTTAGTTCATCGAAATGATCTGTTTGGATATACCACCCATCTATCAGTTCAAATATTCTGCCCACCAACCGGTTGTCTTTTCTTCGGTATATTTCAGATGAAGTAAACCCATCTTCGGGGCTGCCCAAAATCTGGAAATAATATGTGTCCATCTTAAATCAATGATTTTCTATTCATAGTTTGCGTTGTCCCAAATCAGCAATCCCTCAATATTTTCTATGTTGAATCCTTTTTCTTCATTGATTTTGTTGAGGCGTTGCCCAAAGCTTTTAAGCTCCTTCTTGGCCACTTCCACTGCTTTTTTTAGTTCTTTTCCGTCAACACATAATTTCAAGCGGGGCGGATTAGGTTGGAACAGTTCATCGAGCTCCCCAACCGAAAAATCAAAAGTGATCTTGCCTTCCTTAAAAGAAACTTGCGGTGCAGGGTGTCCTTCACAGTATGAGTTTTCCTCCATGGCAATCCGTTCCCAATACCAGATATCGCTTAGTTCTCCGCAACACTGCGGAAAAAATTCATCTTGCTGGCCAACCCGTAAAACATACCCGCCAAAAAACGAACACATTTGCCCTCTTTCAAAAATTCCTTCCCTCATTGCATGTGTATGGTCCAGTATAAGCTTGGTGAGGTTTTCCCCTGAAACATCGGAAAGCTTGTAAAAAAACAATCCTTTTTTATAGGGCTTTAGCCCTGCCTTTTTATGGTACTCATTATAATATTGTTCCCACATTTCGGGGTTCATATCGCTAGGAATTCCTATTTCCTGATCACTGCAACCAATTTCTAGGACCGGTATCAATTCAAGTGACATCCCGCTGATTTTTTATGATGATCCATGAACAAATGCACTAAAAATTGTTTGGGGCCAATCAGACGCATATCCAATATCGGTGTGGAAGTTCATGTTTTTTTGACCCATTGGGCTTCAACATTTGACGAATACCCCTTGACAATTGACCATTATGCCTTATCAGTTGACAAATGATATCCATATTGCTTTTCAAAGCCTCTTTTTCAACCCCAAAAACCATCCTCTAAACCGACCCATCGGTCTGGTTTCTTTTTTTAGCATCCGGTTTTTTATCGGTTTTTGAACACTTCACCGATTTTTCGCACAGCTACATCTTTAATTCTTTGGCAGGGGCACATTCCAAGGAATCTTTGTAACCGACCAAACAGTCTAAACCCAAATCTTATGCAAATGACCCTCAAACGAAGAGAGACCATGCACCGTCTGTGTGGAAAAGGCCTTGAAATCTTTAATGAAAAAGGCTATTACAACACCAGTTTGGATGACATCCTCAACGAACTGTCCCTTTCCAAAGGTGCCTTTTACCATCATTTTAAATCCAAGGAAGACTACTTCATCAACATTGTACAAAACTTGATCGTGCAGAAGGTATATGCCTTATTGGTAGAACCCTTGAACAATTGTGAAGATCCATTGCCCGCCATTTTGGAGAGCTTGGAAAATGCCTTGGAACCCGGCAAAAAGAACGAAATGGCCTATGGTTTTATGTTGAATGATTTCTTGACCGAATTCAATAAGCGCAACGAAGAGATCAGCAATCACCTAAAAAGCATCCTGAGTGTGTGGGAAGTAAATCTGGTATCTGTCCTGAAAAGGGGGAAAGTGGATGGCCATATTGCCCGCCATGTAGATTGTGAAGGTGCCGCCACCTATATTATTGCATCCTTTTTGGGCATGCGCTCCCTTATGATGGATTCCACCAACGGCCAGTTAAAATATCAGTACATTCAGCAGTTAAAGCAGTACTTCAATGCCATAGCGGCACATAAAGCTGCTGCCTAGGCTTCCAGAATCTGCAATAACCTGTCCACAACATCTTGAGGTTTTATGGTTTCCATTACGGATTCGTACCCTTTGGGTACTTTGTTCCCATACACCGAGGTGGGTATCAGTGGATATCGCTCCCGGTCTGCCAAAAGCGCATGTTCCATAGGCTGATTGAAGGGGTAAAATCCGGCATAGGGGTGGGTAACTCCCCAGAGGGTCACTACGGGAATGCCGTAATTGGTTGCCAAGTGGGCATTGCCGCTATCCATGGATAGCATCACATCCAAATTGGAAATAAGTTCCAATTCTTCCGACAGATTTAATTTTCCGGCCATATTCAAGGTATTGGTGAATGAGTTTGCCAATTCCTGTAATTTTTCCACCTCCATGGCTCCCCCGCCAAAAAGGAGTATTTTATACCTATTGGTTTTATCGAGTTGTTGAATTACTTCCTTCGTGAGGTGCAAAGGGTACATCTTGCCTTCGTGCGCCGCAAAGGGAGCAATCCCCAGCCATTTCTTGGTGTCTTGCTGCACCAGTCCCAAAACCTTTTCTGAAAGTTGCAAGCGCTCCTCTGGCCGTGTTTTGGAAAGATCAATGGCAAAACCCAGTTTTTCAAACACATCGGCATACCGCTGGTGGGTTGTTTTTAATGATTTAAAGATCTTGTTCTTGGAACGAGTAAGTGCCTTTTTTTCAGCCCGTCCTTTATCTATCTGAACAAACGGAATTCCTTCAAGGGCAAAATATTTCTTCAAAACCCTGCTCCGCAACACATTGTGCAGATCGGCCACGGCCTCAAATTTTAGCGGTTTCAATTCTTGGTACAACCGCCATAAACCCATGAGTCCCTTGTGTTTCTTTTTCACATCGGCTTCATAGACTTCCACTCGTTCCAAACCTGAGAAAATAGGCATGAATGCCTTTTTGGTAAGAACGGTGATCTGCAATTGCGGATTCTTGTCGGTCAGGAAACGGAGTATGGGAACGGTCATGGCCACATCTCCCATGGCGGACAGACGGACAACAAGGATTCGGGTGTATTTACCCTTTTTGTCCACGGAGCACCGGATTGAGTTCCTCATCGTTGTACATCTTCATCTGTTTGTAGACTTTCATGTACTTGTTCCCCGCTTTAATATCGGCCAATAACTGATCAATGGCGATAGATAGGTCTTTTCTTTGTTCCAGGAGTACGCCAAGCTTTTCGCTACATTTTTTAATATGCTCTGGAGAAGCATCGGTTCGGTTGGCCTCCTCTTGCATATGGTAGATCTTTAGGGCCAAAATGGAAAGCCGGTCTATGGCCCATGCAGGACTTTCTGTGTTGATTGTGGCATTTTCATCAACTTGTACCGATTGGTATTTGTTCAAAAAGTAGCTGTCAATATATTCCACTAAATCTGTTCGGTCCTGATTGCTCGCATCTATCTTGCGTTTCAGGTCCAAGGCGGCCACGGGGTCAATTCCCGGGTCCCTGATGATGTCCTCATAATGCCATTGTACGGTATCTATCCAGTTTTTCCGATAGAGCAAATGCTCCACTTTATCCTTTGGATAAGGATTGATGAACTCTTGATAAACATCATCCTTGATATGGTAGGTATCTATACTTTCCTGAAAAATTGTAAAGGCAAAATCACTGAACATGGACCATCATATTTTGGGCAAAGATATTGGTTTATGGCTTACCAATTCAGCTGAAAACCAAAAAGCACTATGGGAACCACTATACAAAGGGCCAAAACAGCTTCTTTGAGTTTAGCCCTTCTGATGGACTCCATATAATTGGCCATGAAGACTGCGGCCGGGAAAATCGTAAAAAGAACAACGGGATTTTCCCCTTCTGCAAACCAGCCTATGACCAGCCCTAAAACAAAAGCCAGAAAAACCACCCGCAGCTGAACCAATTTTCCGCCGCCCGTTTTTCTCATTTTTAAAAAAACCACAAAGACCGTCAACAAAATCAGAAGAACATAGATAAGTGTTTTTACACCGATGTTTCCCAATGTTGAAAGAGAAACGGTTTCCAAGGAAAAACGATAATGGTCCCAAAGAAAATTCATTGAACCGGATATCCGCAACAGCGCAAACATAAGAATGAAAACAGTACCCATGCCCATAAAAGGAATCAACCAATTTTTGAAATTCTTGCGATCATATATATTAATGACCACAAATACAATCAATAAAAAAGCTAGGGCCCATTCATAAAAAAAGCTTGCAATGCAAATCAGCAAGGAAGCATCAAAAATTTTGTGCTTTACGTTTTTGATGGATTTAATGGACAACAGTCTCCAAATGGCCAAAAGAATGAAAAAGTTGGCAAAAATGATGTTCTCCTGGTCAAAAGTCCCTGGAAAGGCTCCCAAAAACAACACAAAAAATAGCATGGTATACGAATTCGAATCGGTAATCTTTTCCATATGGACAACCTGGCCTATGGCAAATACCATTAGAAGTAAGGTTAAGAGAACCAGCAACTCAAAGGGAATTTCCTTGCCGATTGGACTTGGGTCCAATGCAAAAAAACCGTTCAGAAAGTAAAAAAGGACCAAAAAAACAGATAGGACAATGTAATTTATGGGTTTTGTTTTGCCGAAAAAGCTTGAAATCATCCTTTCTTTTGCTACTTTTGTACAGTAAATATAGCCAAGATGAGCAAGTTTTTTTACGGTATAGAAGACTTATTTGTAAACCACCTTTTTGCCCCCTACGATTTCTTTCGCTTTATGCACAGCTGGTGGGGAGCCAATTCCATCAATTGGATTTTCTTCGTCATCGGTTTTATCGCCATGATTTATTGGATGAAGCAGTTGAAAATCTTCAACGACAATGGCGAGGAAGATAAGAGCATAAGCTCCCATTCTTACCTATAGGTCAAACCCTAGATCTTTTCGGTAGTACATCCCATCAAAATGGAGCTTTTCCATGTTTTGATAGGATTTCTGCAATGCTTCCCTAAAATCGTTCCCAAAGGAGGTGATGGCAATGACACGCCCTCCATTGGTGACCACTTTTCCATTGGCCAGTTTGGTCCCAGCATGGAATACGATCGAATCATGGATGTTTTCAGTTCCACTGATTTCCTTGCCTTTTTCGTAAGCCTCGGGATATCCCCCGGAAACGGCCATAACTGTTGTAGCCGCCCTTTCATCAATCTGTAGGTCAATCTGGTCCAACGTTCCATTGGCCATGGCCGAAAGCACTTCAACCAAATCGCTTTTAAGACGGGGTATAACGACTTCGGTTTCTGGATCACCCATCCGTACATTGTACTCAATGACCTTGGGCTGATCACCCACCTTGATCAATCCGATAAAGATGAATCCCACATAAGGCAGATTATCTTTTTTAAGCCCCTCTACGGTAGGTTTTACAATTTGACGCTCAATCTTGTCCATAAAGGCTGAATCGGCAAATGGAACCGGGGAAATGGCGCCCATGCCGCCTGTATTCAATCCGGTGTCCCCTTCCCCAATACGTTTATAGTCTTTTGCTGTGGGGAGGATTTTGTAGTTGCTACCATCTGTGAGCACAAAACAACTGAGCTCTATACCATCTAAAAACTCTTCGATTACAACCGTCGCACTCGCATTTCCAAATTTGGAATCGAGCAACATGGATTTTAGTTCATCCTTGGCTTCTTGCAAATCCTGGAGAATCAATACGCCCTTTCCTGCCGCCAGACCATCCGCTTTAAGCACATACGGTGGGTTTAAGGTTTCCAAAAAGGCATAGCCTTCTTCCAAGGAATCACCGGTAAAACTCTGATACGCTGCCGTGGGAATATTGTGCCGCATCATGAACTCTTTGGCAAACTCCTTACTGCCCTCCAAAGCGGCCGCCGCTTTTTGTGGCCCTATAACCGGAATATGTTGTAGTGAAGTGTCATTTAGAAAAAAGTCATGAACACCGTTCACCAACGGATCTTCAGGACCCACCACCACTAAATCAACACTTTCTTTGATCACTAATTCTTTAATGGCATCAAAATCGTTTACCCCTACCTCAACGTTGGTGGCAATATTGGCCGTACCGGCATTTCCCGGTGCGACAAATAGGTTGGTTGTTTTTGGGCTTTGTGAAATTTTAAGGGCAATGGCATGCTCTCTTCCACCAGACCCCAGGACCAAAATGTTCATGATAAAAAGTTTCGGCAAAAATAACCTAATTCAACTTTAATTTAAGGGTTATTGGAAAATGATCTACAACTTACTGTTCGACACGAATTTCATGAATTTCCACTACTTTAATATTGAGATAATCCCAGTAGATTTTTCAGTCGCTGTACTTTTTCTATACGACAATTGGCCAATGGTGTTACGGCAAAAACTCCCTGTGCGATTCCCACAGTTGGTCATGTGGAAGTGATTTAAAGTACTCAAATACCTTTTTAAGCCCTTCTGAGCGGTGTACTTTGGGCTCCCAATCCAAAATTTCCTTGGCCCGGGATATATCGGGTTGTCGTTGCAAGGGATCATCTTGTGGCAAGGGTTTGAATATGATCTTTTGATCGGTCCCGGTAAGTTTGATGATTTCCTCAGCAAATTCCAGAATAGTGGTCTCATCTGGGTTTCCTATGTTGATGGGCTCTACATAATCACTCATCAACAAGCGGTAGATTCCTTCTACTTGGTCATCAATATAGGTGAACGAACGTGTTTGGGATCCATCGCCAAAAACCGTTAGGTCTTCCCCTCGCAGGGCTTGCCCCATAAAAGCAGGGACCACCCGGCCGTCGTTCAACCGCATTCGGGAACCATAGGTATTAAAAATCCGCACAATGCGGGTGTCCAATCCATGATGTCTGTGATAGGCCATGGTGATGGACTCCATAAAGCGTTTGGCCTCATCATATACCCCTCTGGGACCTATGGGACTTACATTACCATAATAGTCCTCATTTTGGGGGTGCACCAAGGGGTCTCCGTACACCTCTGAGGTGGAAGCTACCAAAACCCTTGCCTTATGGTCCCTTGCCAAACCCAAAAGGTTCAATGTACCCAAAGAGCCCACTTTCAAGGTTTCAATGGGTATCTTTAAATAGTCAATAGGGCTTGCAGGCGAAGCAAAATGGAGGATATAGTCCATTCTCCCCGGGACATGGACAAATTTGGACACATCGTGATGGAAAAACTCAAACCGTTTCAGATGGAACAGGTGTTCAATGTTCTTCAGGTCTCCTGTAATAAGGTTGTCCATGCCAATGACGTGGTGGCCTTCGGCAATAAATCTATCGCAAAGGTGTGAACCTAGGAATCCGGCTGCTCCGGTGATAAGGGTTTTTTTCATGTATACTTAATATGCCTTGGCCTCTCCTTTGAAGGCATTGATAATAGTTTGAACAATGATCTTAATATCCAAGAACATGGACCAGTTCTCAATATAAAAAATGTCAAATTTAATCCGGTTAAGAATATCGGCCTCAGTTTCGATTTCTCCACGGTATCCCCTGATCTGTGCCAATCCGGTTATGCCCGGTTTAACAAAATGCCTAACCATATACTTGTCCACACTTATGGCATATTCGTTGGTATGTTTGACCATGTGGGGCCTTGGACCAACCACCGACATTGTTCCAAATAAGACATTATAAAATTGAGGCAGTTCATCGATACTTGTTTTTCTGATGAACTTACCAATTTTGGTGATTCTCATATCATTTTTGGTCGCCTGGATGTTATCCGCATTATGATTGGGGGCCATGGACCTAAATTTATAACAATAAAACTCCCTGTTATCTATCCCATTTCTTGTTTGTCTGAAAAAAACAGGGCCCCTGGATTCCAAGGTTATCAAAATAGCCAAAACAGGAGTCAGCCAAGAAAGAAGTCCCAGTATGATCATAAGTGAAAACACAATGTCAAAACTTCTTTTTAGGAAGGCATTGATCGGGTGTTCAAGAGGGATGTCCCGAAGGGACAGTACGGGGATATAATCGTAATATTCAAATTTGAGCTTTTTGGCAAAGATGTTTTTGTTGTCCGGGATAAACTTGAGCGTTTTCAGGTTATTATCCGCAAAGTTTATAAAATGCGCAATCTCATCATTTTTTAATTCAGAGACAGAGCAATAGATTTCGTCAATATTGTTTTCAAGAATATAATCGAAACAATTATGTATTTCAAACCCAGTTTCCTTAGGGGAAAATTGTTTTAGAAAGTTATACCCAAACTCTCTTCTTTCATTGAAGACTTTTTGGAGTTGGTCGGTTTTTTTATTCCTGCCCACAATCACCACATTTCTCAGGTTTCCTTTGACCCGCTCCCTGTACTCCATCAACAAGAAATAGCTCAACAGTTTAATCAATGAAATGGTAACCAAAACAATCAAAAAATACCCTCCCAAGGCCAAACGGCTGATAATAGGTTGTTTAAAGAATCCAATGAATGCATAAAGAGTCAAAAAGAAGAAAAAGAACTGCACAAAGATGAGCTTGAGGATATAGGTTACTTTGGAAAACCTATATATTCTATAAAACTCGTTCTTAATTGAAATAACCATCCAGGAAACAATAATATAACTATGAAAAAGTAGAGGTTGTTGAAACTGGATGGGCAAGGTTGAAGCAAGCACATTGATTATGGCCAAATCCATCAACAATGAAATTGGAGTTATCAAATTAGAGTATCTGTGGTGCTTGAAAAACATATCTTTTACTGAAGAACGAAATTAATCATAAAATTCCGCAGCCTTAGCCTTAAACTTCTCAATAAAAACATCTTCCCCAAATTTTCGCGCATGACTTCTTATCCAGTTTGGGTCAAAACGGTCTTCTACTTCCTCAAACTTGTCAATACAGTCTTGTACAGATTCCACAGTTTGCTCCTTAAAAAAGAGGCCTGAAGATTTTTCAATTTCATCGCTTTCAACGATGGTTTCCAATGCCCCTCCTTTTTTATATGCCAATACGGGTATTCCATAGGCCATTACTTCCAAGGGAATCATGCCAAAATCTTCCTCTCCTGGAAATAGAAGCGCTTTTGTCCTATATAAAAAAGTTTCAATCTCTTCCCATGCAAGGGAGCCCATAAACTTAATATTGGGGCGGGCCTTCTTGAGCAGCTTTTCCTTCTCGGAACCAGCTCCAATAACCACTAACGGTTTACCGTTCTCGTTGAAAGCGTCCACCAAAAGATCTATGCGCTTATAGGGGGTAATCGCCCCAAAGCTTAGGTAAATGTCCTTATGAGCATCTGTTTTTAGGGGTTTCTCAAAAAGACCTAGGTCAATTGGGGGGTATAAAACACTGGCCTTTTCACCATAATATCTTTCTACCCTTTGTGCAACGTTCTGGGAGTTGGCAATGTAATGTGTAACGTTACCAATAGTTGTCTTGTCCCAGTTTCGTAGTCTTTTAAAAAAAAACTTTGCCAATGGCCTTGCCACCTTTGGCATGCTTCTTAAATATTCGTCTGTAAATCCCCAACAATACCTCATTGGTGAATGTATATAACAGAGGTGCGGTGTATTGTCCTTTATTTGTATGCCCTTGGCCGGTCCCGATTCTGAGGAAATAATCAAATCATACTTGTCCTTAAGCTTTAACGACCTTATTCCAAAAGGATAAAGTGGAAACATTTTCTGGTAATGTTTTCTAAGAAAGCCATTATTTAAAATAGATGTATAAATCCTGTTCTTTGGCAAATTATCCCCATAAGTCTCCTGGTCTAGGAAGAGCGTGTAAATATCTGCTTCCGGGTATACCTTAAGTATACTTTCCACCACCTTTTCACCTCCCCTTCTAGTGATCAACCAATAATGTATAATTGCTACCTTCATCTATTCAAAGTCTTCAGGAGAAATCGTTTTCCAATGTTTTAAGGCTGTTCGAAAATCATAATTGAATTCAAATTTACTATCAATTAAATATTGTGGCCTTATATTGGTTGGGAAACCTGCTTTTTTCACACGTACTGGATGAATATCTGTTTTTTTGCCAAAAAGTTTTAGCGCGCCCTGCAAAAAAAACGCCACGATCATCAAAAGTTTTGTTGGGACATTGGGCACCCATTTTTTATATCCAAATTCATCTTTCACTATACCCACCATCTCATTAAGTGGCACCAAAGGGTTTTCGGCATAATTGTATATGACCAATCTTTTTTCCTTTTGGTCCATGACATAAAGCATGCTCTCTACCAGCCCGTACACATAACCGTAAGCCTTGATGATTTTTCCTCCATTTGGCAAAATAAAGGTCCCTCCTTTTATTCCCTTTACCATTCTGTATACGTTGCCTGGGTCTTTTGGACCAAAAATTACACTTGGCCGAACAATTATAAGTCTTCTTGTTTCATCTTCAGCCAACCACTTTCGGTGGATCTGCTCCGCTAATGCCTTGGATATGCCATAGGCCGTTTCCGGATATAGGTTGGATTCTTCTGTACGTTCTTCCATTGATCGCCCATATGGAGCGATACTACTTGTAAAAAGTATGTTCCTTATTCCTGTCCTTCTTGCGTATTCAATCACATTTTCAGCTCCCGGAATATTGGTGTCAAAATACTCCTTATACTCGTGCCCAGGTTCTCTATGGATTGCGGCAAAATTGAATATAAAACTATTGTCTTTGTCCAACTTTGGAAGAGATAGCTCAATAGGAAGTCTAACATCGCATCTTATGAAGTCAACATTTGCTCTGGAATGGGCTTCCAGGCAAAATTTTGGTCCTACTATGTCACAGACCATTATCTGATCAAATATTTTTTCTTCAATCAGCTTTTCAACTAAATGAGACCCTATATATCCAGAGCCCCCAAATATTATTGCAAGTTTCTTCAAAACACCTTATTTATTGTTTTACGAACAACCATGGTGAGATGGCGGCCGTACCAAAATAACCTTGTAAAATTTCAATAATACCCCTATCCTGAACGGCCTCCTATACAATCAAACACGAAAACTCATACCCTCTCAATCAACTAGTTTTAACCTATTCATCCAAAAGATTCTGCTTGTGAAAAAGACCTTGCTTCCGAAATGACATGGCATGGAACCCTTTTTTTGCAAACACATTGAGTCCAAGACCTATTTGGACAACCTAACCCAGAACTGTTGGCAATAACGGTAATTTAACACTCCATAGCAAGTTCCTTATCCTAAATAATAGCCAAACCATATTTTTCACAAAACAAAATAGGCCCATTACTTGGTCAAAAACACCTCAGGGTTTTATCTATTTTGTTTCAATTGAATTGTTCCAATACTTTTTTGGCGGATCTATCCCATGAGAATTTCTTTAAAATAGTTTCCCGCACTTCCTGTAGTTCTGAAATGCCCTTTGGGTTGGACAAGGCGTATTGGATACTATTGGCAATGGATTCCTTTGAGGAAGGATCAAAATAGTATACACTGGCTTCAAACAACTCAGTAAAAACGGGTATATCGGATACCGCGCACATGGTTTCCATAGAAATTGCCTCGATTATGGGGATCCCAAACCCTTCATAGAAACTCGGATATACAAACAGTTTTGCATTTTGATAAAACCTGACCAAATCCTGGTCCCCAATATTTTCCAAAAAAACCACATTTTTAAGCCCCGCATTGGGTATATCAACGTTCGAATAATTCTTGTTGAAATCCCCAATCACATAAAGTTTTAACGTGGGGTCTTCCATTAAGCTAAAGGCCTCGATTAAGTTTTTAAAATTCTTTCTTGGGTGATGGGAAGAAACGGTCAAAATATAGGCTTCTTTCAACAAATGCCCATATTCCGTGCTGTCCAATGGTTCATCTTGGATGGCAAAACTAGTAATCCCATTATATACCACCTCTATCTTGTTTTCATCTACCTTGATGAGATCTACTATCTCTTTTTTTGAAAACTCACTCACCGTTAAAACCCTCTTCGCCCTTTTTATGATTCTGGGAACCAAAAAGGAGTAAACAATGGAAAAGCGTTTGGAAAACCAATCCGGGTGTCTTAAAAAAGACAAATCGTGTACAGTGACTATTTGGTCCTTAATAAATAATGGAGCCGTGTTGCAAAAGGAAACTAGAGTACCTCCCTTTAACTTTGTGTAAAGTTGCAAAGTGACCTGTTCCCACAAATGTCCGCGAAATGGCCCAATAATCTTCACCTCCAATTCTTTGGCAACTTCTAGGTTCTTTATGTCATTCGGACTTACAAAAATCAGTGGGACACCCATACGCTTGAGGCGCTTTGACACCTCAATGGCGAAACGTTGGACACCGGTTACCGACTGCGTCAAAAATCGTGCGTTAACAATTATTGGCCTCTTAAGTGTCCTTTCTTCTTTCATAAAAAATTATTGGTAAGATAAATGCATAGAGCACAATTCCATTTTGTCTTATGAGTATTGTTTCTGACACCGAAACCGCCAAAAAGAACAAAAGAACATATACGAATGCCGTTTTATTTCCCCTAATTCCGACTACCAAAAGCATCAGTTGAAGAATATAGTAAGTTAAAAATCCGAAAAGACCAAAGGCCATGAAGACATAAAGCGGTAGGTCATGGGGGTTATTTGAATAAAAAGGTGTCGCAATCCCCCTTTCCAAATACTTTTTCTCCAATTCAGAGGAAACCCCAATTGGACTTACCCCCACAAAAAAATGGTCTTTTATGATGTTCATCGATTCTGTCATCATAATCATTCTTTCGCTCCCTTCCCCATTGGAATCAAACTGTTCCATCCTCCATCGGTTGTATGGCGAATAAAGGTATACCGCACCTGCTATTCCTACAGAAAACAGGAAAACAAGTATAGCCTTCAAATTAAGATTTCGCAACACGAAAAGCAACGCCAATGCGCAGAGGGCCAACAATGCCATTCTTTTCCCCAACAAGGTCATGAACACAAACAGAACTATGGCAATCAACAAATAATAATATGATTTGGTTCTATTAAAACTAAAAGCGGCCAATAATACATTTACCCCCAGTTGTATAGAAAAATAAACAGAGTGGTACTTGCCCGTGATGGTGTGAGGCAAATGAATGAATGAAAAATGTTCTTCGGGTCTTGTATAGAACTCTATCGCCGTGTAGGTTCCAAAAATCATTGCGCAAAGCGAGGAAATAGTAAGTATCATTGTAATTTCTTCCATTGAAATCCTTTTCCCTGACCAGCTACTGTATGCAATGGGAATCAAGAACAACGGTAAAAGGCGGAGCAAAAAAGCCAGATGCTTACCCGCATCCAAAAAAAAGCCCCTTGGATCTAGGGTCGTTAACAAAAAAAAGGCGGCAACGGCAACCACCAAGATTATTTCCGGCAAGCTTTTACGGACCCTTATTCCAGAGCAAAAAAATAGAAACCCTGTGTATACGCCTATTGCTATTGAGTTTATTCCATTAAAAAAAGGCACCGTTACCATTACCACTGATAACAGTGCTAAATGATATTTATGCAAACATTCTTTATTGCACCTTAATGCTCTTCGCTCCTTCATAAAATAAGTACATCGCATTGAAAACCATAAAAGGCACTAAAAATCTAGTCAAAAAAATAGGATTGTATCTAGCAAGTTCAATTATCCAAACGAAAAAAAAGGGATATATGCTCCAGGCATATAAGCTTCCTTTTTTTAGTTTAAACCATAAGACAAAGAAACTGGTAAAGTAACATACAAAAAATCCTATTCCCATCAAAAGGCCGAAGTCTGTATAAATCATGGCCAGACCGCCCTTGTTCGTAAAATCCTTCCAAACGTATTCCCCATAATCAATCTTGTCCGTTTGCTTAGTGACGTCCAATCCCACTCTTTTCAATATTCTACCTCCCCAGTCCAAATAGGATGTACTTGTAAAGGACATATCATTTTCCAGGGCATAGTAAAACTTGTTCTGGGTGTCTCCATAATAGTCAAAAAACCGCTCAACGGTCCATGAAACCTTGAATCCCAAATCCACGGTTTCGTCCTTGTACTGATTCTTAAATTGTCTGGTAAGCTCAAATAAGACAAAAAAGCCCAATAGGATAAAAAAGTACTTTAGTAATTTGGTTAGCAACACCTTGGTACCCTTGATGGTAACAAAAGTGATTACAATGGGAATCAAAAGCTCCAAGGCAGCCAAACGCTCTGCCATAAAGTAGGACCTAACCATCACGGATAAAAGCAATAATCCCAAAAACAGATACCCCCATCGACGTTTGTTCTGTTCTATATAGACCAGGTAGGGAACCACAAAAAATAAACACAATTGGGAAATTATATTTATGCCTCCAAAATCTTCCAGTGATTTTTTTGATGAACTAAGATTTCCCGTATAGGACGACATTGCGTTTATGTCCATCAAGACATTCATGAAAAAGGAGGCCAAGAGGAAAAGCGTGGCTATATAGAACCATGCTTTTGATACTTTAGGGACAACTATTTTTGAAGACTCAAATTTGGGCAACTTAAGATGTGGATAGTGTGCCAGGACCCTTGCCACAAGAATAAGTGTAAATAGCACTAGACAAACCAAGGTGTGCTCCCAAAACCCATAAACTTTTTCAAAAGGAAAATGAAATGTTGGATACAAATAAGGCACATAAACAAAGAAGAGGTACGCTGCAGTGGCGATAAAAGGAGACGATATTAAGTGCCTAATCTTCAATTTCATATTTCTTTCAATATCTCATTGACCAGTTGTTCCCAGGACAAAACCTCACTTTTTAAATCAAGTCTGTTCGTGTTGTAAGCAATACATTGCCCAAGGGCCTTCTCGGTGGATTCCGGAAACTCCGGGGAATAATAAAATGAATTTTTTCTTTTAGTCTCCAAAAATGTGGGGGCAACAATGGGAAGGCCACAATAAGTATATTGGTGAACCTTTAAACTATCTGAAAAAGATTCTGCCCCTTCGGAATAGCTCAAGGTGTGCATTCCAATATCGGCATGTTTAACATAGGGTACGGTATCTTCAAATGGCATTTCGCCATAATATATAATGTTGTCACCTTTAACCTTGGGCTCAATGGGCCCAATGATGTGAAACAAAATATCATTACGTAACACAGAAGCCTTCTCCAGAAAGCTATAGTCAAATCTGGAGACCCCAATGAAAACAGCATTCACCGTTCCCTTTTGGTAAGGATTATCGTGCTCTGCATCATACAGTGCTTTTTTTATTCCGTGGTACTGAAGTTTAAGGTTCTCTTTCCCTTGGGCCAATTTTCCCAATATCTTATCATAAATGTATTGGCTTGGGACACTTATCAAACTGAATTTAGACAAGACCTCTTCCTCATAGTTGATCAAGGACGGGTGCACTCCCAAAAGCTCCAAATCGTCCGATACACGATAAACGTACTTGGCGTTGGGGTTGATCTTTTTAAACTTATCCAAAAGGAACAACCCTGGAGTAGACTCAAATATGATTATATCTCCTTGTACTACTTTTTGCTCCAATTCTTTTGCGATGGGGAATTTTTGATATACCCCATAAAGCTTGGCCGACATTTTGTTCAGCGCTTTCTTTCTAAGATTGGCTATATGAAAAGGAGTGGCGTGAACATAGGAGGATATGTTGTTCCCTTGTGGGACCAACTGGCACTTTTTTACCTGCAGCTCATTGAAATAGTGTTTCTTAAGTTTGAATAATTTGCTATATGGGGCGGTTATAAAAATTACTTCATGGCCCATCTTTCCCAAAGATTCCGCAATTAGGTGAAACCCTGCCCTTCTTTTGGATTCAAACAAATGCCCTGATACAAGTATTATTTTTTTCAATTGGCCTTAAATGTTTAATTCGTCACTGCTAACCTTTAGGCTTGACTATGTTGTTAAACTCATCTCACGAAGCATCGATATTCGTTGCTCCTTTCAAAAAGAGCAATTTCTGATATAACTCAAAGTCTTTTTTTAAATTAAATGAAGAATTGTGCCAAAGTAAGGTGAAGTCATGGTGATATTTTTCTGTAGTGTTCTTTGTCTTTTCAATAATCAAAAAAGCTTCCTCATGGCTTAAGCCCATATAGTTTAAGTTGAATGCTGAAACTTCCATTGCCAATAATGGGCGTATTCTCAGCTTCATGGGTTTCCTTTCGTGTGAATCATAAAAATTATACTCTTGGCCCGTTCCGCACCTAAAACCAACTGTTTCAGCAAACCCTAAAGTCGAATCATATTCGAGGCCTACAGTTTCCCAGTTTTTTTCAGTAATTCCGGTTTCCCAGCGCAGGTAATGTTGCCTTCCTCCCTTTATATCCTCGGGATTGCCACCCGCTTTTTTAAAGACCTTTCTCAAAAGTGCAACTTCTTTTCTGGTCACCTCCAAATCAGAATAAGAGTAATAGCTAGCATGATATCCTACCTCGTGACCTCTAGCTATAATATTACGCATTAATTCCAAGATCTCATCACTTTCAATATCATAATCTCCATCTATGGGCAATTTATTGTTTCGGGGTATGAAATAGAAAGCCATTTTTAAATTATTACTTTCACATACATCCATCATGAAATTAAAAGTATTGAATGGGTCTTGAGTTTTATTTTTTAAAATGGACACCGTGTAAAATAGTTTTAAGGAACCTAAGAACTGTTTAAATGATTTCCTTTTTATTAAATCCCCCCCAAGTCTGTTGATTATTCCGGGAAACCTCACTCCTCTATCCTGAATAAAATCCACATCGCAGCTAACAAAATAGTTTGGTTTAAGTGCTTTGCGCTCTATACTTGGCCATAATTTCTTCATATAAAACCATAGTACCTCTATGTATTCATCTACAATAGGCCTATCCAAAAATCCTCCCTTATATGCTACAGACGCCCTAGCTGGGAAGCGCCCATGAATGTCTTTTTCATTTACTACCAATTCCTCATATCTCGAAAGCATAAAAAAACATGAGCCAAAAAGGTCAATACCTATATGAAAGGATTCTTTGCTTTCATCAATTTTATCATTTCCATAAAGGATTGGGATATTCCTTCTTTCCGAGATTTTAAAGGGCAATAATGGCAAGGATTCTTGAGACAACCATCTAACCTTATTTTCAAATTGGAAGAAAAAAACATCATTTATTTCCAACTCACCAGCTCTACCTTCCATCGAAACCTTAATGCTTCCGGACATTTCAGAATAATGTACCTGAAAAGAAACACCTAGGAATCTTCCCAGTATCTGGTCGAAAATATATTTTTTCTCGCAAGCACAGTTGGCAGAAATATAAATATTAAGCACTAGTCCGTCCTTTTTTTGATTTCTCTTGCAGGGTTCCCAACAACAATGGCATATTCATCCACATCTTTAGTAACCACAGAACCCGCCCCAATAACAGCCCCATCACCAATTTTCACCCCCTTGAGAATGATTACTCCAGCTCCAATCCACACATCGCTCCCTATTTCAACAGGCTTGTTTAAGTGCGCTTGCTGGTTCATTGGCATACCCATTTCCATGCCATGGTCCCTTCCCCAAATCACTACTTTTGGACCCAACATAACATTATCTCCAAAAGTGATATCACCAAGAATATGACAATAAGCATTCATATAAAAGCCATTTCCCACCACTATTTTAGGGTCCCCCACTAATCTACAATAAGGCTCTATGGTTGCTCTACCATTGAAAACAATATTTGAAAAGACCGTGTTGTTATATATCTTGACATTCTTTAGTCTTAACAACCTCTTTTTAACAACTAATCTTATTCTGTTTTTAAAGTTTTTGGGCATACCCTGTTATTTATCTACCTAGAATTTTTTTTGCCAATTTTCTAAGCAACGTAATCAATGTATAGAACTGATCTATATAAAATGGTTTCATATCGCCTTTTTCATATAGTGCCAATCCATTGATATCTCCTTTAAAAAGGTTGTTCTTGAAAAATCTTAAATAGCCTTTTCTTAAAATCAAATTTACTACCTCATGCTTAAGGTATGAAAAATGAACCTCTTTATTTGTCTGCTCATACTTAGGCACAGTCTCGCCCAACGCATCCAGCCATTGTGTTTGTTGAAGAAAAACACCCGATAAATTGCCCACTCTATGCCACATCATTGACCTAAGGTTAATTTCCATCAACTTATAGTCGCCATCTCTGGGATCATATTTAAATTCGGGTTCGCATATGCCATGTAAATCCATTCCGTTCAATAGCCTTTGTCCTTGTTCCCTGACAATTTCCGGAGCTTCATTTGAAGCAGAGGAGAAAACCCCATAATCATCTGGATATTGAGTCAATTTCCTGCCAATCCATTCATTTAAAATAGTTTTTGTTCTGGGAGACCTATACCCCACATAAGCATAAATGTTTCCGTTTGAGCTACCAGGAACAACTTCTGAAGCCAAAAAAGAGACACCTTTCCCATAAAACTCTTCAAGGCGGAATCTATGCGACTCAATTTCTTTTTTGGAAGAAATGAGAATGGACCTAAAAAGGTCAATCTTTAGATCTTCTCTCTTGTTTGGCTTAATGATTATTGGAAAACGTAATTCTTGTTCCAATTTAGAAATATCATGACTGGCTTTTAGCTCCAATGATTTGGGGTAGGGAATTCCAAGTTTCTCACAAAAATCATATTGTACTGCCTTATTGCTACAAGCGGAAATGTTTTCAGGATTGAATGGCAAAAATGCAAAACCCTTGATTTTGTCCTTAATTTTGAACAAGTTTTCAATAAATAAATCATCTGTTGGGAACAATACCAAATAACCATATAGTTCATTCAACCGCTCTAATTCCAGGAGCAAAGAATCCGGTGATTTATTGACGGTCACCTTTTTACAAAACTTATTGCTAAATCTTGCTATCTGATTGTTATATTGAACCAATACCATTGGCCCCGACCCCATTTCATTAAGCTCTTGAGCTATAGAATATCCATTGACATAGCCTCCTAAAACAACAGCACAGTTTTTTCTCATTATTAAATTACCAAGATGAATCACCTTTGTAGGGTCCTAATTTCTTTATGATTTTGGCAGGCACACCACCAATGACACAGTCGCCCTCAGGGAAACTTTTATTCACAACTGCCCCAGCAGCAACCACAATATGATTTCCAAGCTCTACTCCTGGTAAAATAACCACATTAGCCGCCAACCAACAGTTGTTCCCGATTATTATTGGTTTGGCATCGTCATGTATGTCATAATTATCTACATTATGACTTGCTGATATAACTTTTACTCCCGGTCCCAACCTCACATTTTTGCCTATTACAATTCCATTTTTTGCTTGAAAATATTGCCCCGAAAGGTATCCAGGATAAGGACGCCAAAATTCTCTTTTTATTCGCTCTGGGTAGCTAACCACCGATGCATGGTGCACGGGCCAAGGAACATGTGAATTTATCCTTAATATTCGTTGGAAAAAGAAATAATAAATGCTGTTCTTAATTCCAATATATTTTATCTTCCTTTTGATTTTGAATATAAATCCCATCCTAATTTGTTCCCTTACTGATTTTATAGGCCCTATACAGCAATACTAAGTAAAAAACGGAAAGTGTAGCTGAATATAGATACAGAAATAATGTCATTTCCATATTACATAAATATGAAATTATCATCGCAAATATGCTTGCCGCCACCAGTATAATATTCCAAATCAAGGATTCTCTTTGCTTTTCAAAAACACTGAAAGTTACACTCAAGGCAGTCACAACCAACCGAATGGCAAACAAGGGAATCAAAATTCTAGCATACTTTCCGGAAAATCTCCATTCTTCACCAAATACTATGACAAATACCTCTTCTACAAAGAACACTCCAATGATCAAAAATAAAAGGCTGACAACGCTTAGTTTTTTCAAAACTCCCAAAAACTCCTCTTTTGCATTACCCTTTTTCCTTCTACTTTCGGAAGCTTCAACCATATAAACCTGGGAAAATGCATTTCCAACCAATGTAGATGGTAATCCCAGATAACGATAAGCCAGAGAATAGAAGCCTACTGTACTTAGTGAAAATACCCTGGAAACAAACATATTAATTACATTGGCCGATAATGAATTTAAAAAAATTCCCCACATTGAAAACTTGGGAAAATCTATATATCGTTTTGCCAAATCTTTGAGTTCTGGTATTTTACTGTCAAGAATTGTCTTTTTGTTCTCAAGGAGTGTTTTTGAGAGCCTTATGTTTCCAAAAAAATGAGATAGTGTCTGCCCTAAAATCAAGCCTCCGGAAGTCAGTTTTAACCCTCCCAAAACCAATTGTACCACACCTCCTCCAGAGGATTTATAAATGTTGGCTCTTGCAATATTTTTAAATTTTTTGACTCGCGTATTGTAGTAATTCAGTGCATTAAAGACCCCCACCATCAACACACTCACTGGCACCAGGTAGAGCCAAACATCAAGTTTAGGGTCCCCAAGTAAAACTGCCAACTCTGTATTATATACTAAAACCACAATAAGTGAAATAAAGGAAACAACAACAGTAAAAAAAATGGAAATTAATGTCAACTGAACCCCCTTTTTTTCTTCTTTGGGCAAAAGAATCGCCAATTCATACCTACCTGTTGACAAAGAGCCCAAAATTTGGATTATTGCCAAATAAAGAGCCAATCGTCCAAACTCTTCAGGGGAATATATTCTTGATAAAATGGGTGCAATCATCACAGGAATCAACTGGGCCAAAGCAGTTCCCGATGATAAAATAAAAACGTTTTTAAAAAACTCAGAGGATTTTATCTCCTCAATAAAAGTCTTTAGTTTTCCCACATCCTAATTTAGTTGTCCAAAAAACTATGGTATTCACCCTTCAAACCTATTGGTTGTGCGTTTCTTATATCATGGACAATCTCAATAGCAGTCCTTGCAGCTTCAAGACCATATCCTTTTCCTTCCAATATATCCTTATAGACCATAGTGTGCAAATCCGTAAAGCCTCCACTAAACTCCAATTCATCCCCATTAATGGTAATAGACCTAAAAGTTGTTTGACTTTTTTCTTTAACATCTTTGGGCAGATAGGCGGAATTAATGGACAAGAACCATCTGACCCTGGCATTTTCAAACTCCAAATACCCAGCGGCTCTATCCTTTTCGTGAACGTGGACCACATTCTCTTGAACGTCACCAAATATCCAAGAGAGCATATCGTAAAAATGCACCCCTATATTTGTGGCTATGCCTCCTGACTTACTTATATCTCCTTTCCAGCTGGTCTGGTACCAATGGCCCCTGGATGTCAAGTAAGTGAGGTCCACATCGAATTTAGTTTTTTTATCTGCTTGGGCAACCTTTTCCCTCAGGGCAATGATGCTAGGATGGACCCTTAGTTGAAGGATGTTATAAACCTTTTTTCCCGTGTTCTCTTCTACTTTCTTGAGTTTATCTATGTTCCATGGGTTCAACACCAATGGCTTTTCACAAATGGCATCGGCCCCGCTCCTCAATGCAAAACGAATATGGGCATCGTGCAGGTAGTTTGGCGAGCATATACTCACATAGTCAAAAAAAACATTTTTATCGTATTTGAGCTTTTCTATATGTCGATCAAAACGCTCGAACTCCACAAAAAAGTCCGCATCGGGAAAATAGGAATCAATAATACCTACACTATCTCCTTTGTCGAAGGCGGCCAATAAATTGTTTCCGGTATCCTTTATTGCCTTCATATGCCTTGGGGCTATATATCCTGCTGCTCCTACCAATGCAAAGTTCTTCATAATAGTGTATTGAGTTTTGATGTTATATATTCAACTTCTGAATTCTCTAAATAAGGGTTCATGGGGAGGCTCATCACCTCTTCGGCACATTTTTCGGATATTGGGAAATCCCCTTTTTTGTGTCCTAAATAGTCAAAGCATTTTTGAAGATGCATGGGGATTGGATAATGGACTGCCGTTGGAATTCCATGTTTTTGCAATTCTTGTTGGATTCTATCCCTCTCTTGCACCCGTATGGTATATTGTGCCCATACCGATGTTCTATCTTCCTTTACGGAAGGTTTGATGATCTTATCATCAATTTTTTTGGAGTAGCACTCGGCAACCTTCTGTCTTCTCTCTATATCCTTTTTATAGGTTTTCAGCTTTACATTTAAGATTGCGGCCTGTAAATTGTCCAGTCGCCCCCCCATTCCAATGTAATGGTGGGTATATCGTTTTACTTGGCCATGTACGCGCATGGCTTTAATTTTCTGATAATCCTCTTCATTCGAGGCAAAGATGGCACCTCCATCCCCAAAACAGCCCAGTGGCTTGGCAGGAAAAAAACTGGTACACCCAAAAGTCGAGACATTGCAGCTTCTTTTTCCTTTGTAGGTTGCCCCAAAACTTTGGGCAGCATCTTCAATCACCGCCAAACCATACTTTTCTGCAATTGCATTGATCTCATCCATATCAGACATTTGCCCATAGAGGGATACGGGCATAATGGCCTTTGTGTTCTTGGTGATGGCTTGTTCTATCTTGCCAACATCAATGTTGTACGTTTCTTCGTCTATATCGACAAAAACCGGTTTTGCTCCCAGGCAAGCAATGGTCTCTGCCGTAGCTATAAAAGTAAATGGAGTTGTTATTACCTCATCCCCTGGTTTTAGTCCCATGGCCATCATGGCCAAAAGAAGTGCGTCGGTACCCGAGGAACAGCCAAGGGCATAGGTGTTCCCTGTAAATTCCGCCAAGCCCTTTTCAAATTCTTCGGTCTCCTTCCCTAAAATATAATGCGCCGATGACATGACTTCAAGGGAAACCCTCTTAAATTCCTCCTCATGTTCCTTAAAAGCCTTTGTAAGATTGGCAAAATCTATGTTCATATTTTTCTGACCTTATTGTGTTCCAGAATATATTTTTCGTTGCTTTCCGAACAAACCGCGGTCCCACTTTCATCAAAATTTAAGCGATGGCCATATTCACTTACCCAACCTATCTGCTTGGCCGGATTGCCCACCAATAGAGCATAGGGAGGGACCGCCTTTGTGACCACTGCACCAGCTCCTATCAATGCAAATTCTCCTATATCGTTTCCGCAAACCACAGTAGCGTTGGCCCCTATTGTGGCACCCTTTTTAACGGTGGTCTTCATATACTCGTTTCTTCTATTGATGGCGCTTCGTGGATTGATTACGTTGGTAAAAACCATGGAAGGACCTAAAAAAACATCATCTTCACAAACTACCCCAGTATAGATGGATACATTGTTCTGAACCTTTACGTTGTTTCCCAAAACTACCTCTGGCGAAACCACAACATTCTGGCCAATATTACAGGATTCACCTATTGTACAATTGGGCATAATGTGTGAAAAATGCCATATTTTAGTTCCTTTGCCTATAACGCAGCCGTCGTCTATTACAGCAGTTTCATGTGAGAAAAAAGGAGATGTTTTGTCCATTAAAATTATTTGAAGCGTATTTTCTTGGCCTTGGTTTTTATTCTTTAAACATCTTTCATCAAAGGCCATAATTTACCTATACGTGCAAATCTAAAACAATTCTGTAGGATTTTGCTGCCCGCAACCCTTTGGAAAAATGTTTAATCCCAAAAACTTGAATGTACCCATACACAGTAATTAATTTAAGCGTATAGCCTTTCCACTATATTATCAGGTCTTCATTGGGGGAAGTGACCCGTCTCTTTCGGATAATATTAGATGGTCCAAGGAAATGTTCCAGTCAATGCCCAATGTTGCGTCATCATATCTTATTCCCTCCTCTGCCTCTTTGTTATAATAATTATCACATTTATAAAAAAAATGGGCGGTTTCACTAAGCACCAAAAACCCATGGGCAAAACCTCTGGGAACAAATAGCTGTTTTTTATTATCACTGCTCAGCTCAATAGAGATGTATTGTCCATACGTTGGGGAATCCTTGCGAATATCCACCACCACATCCTGCACCTTACCTTCCAAAACAGAGACCAATTTGGACTGGGCATGTTCTCCTTTTTGATAGTGCAACCCTCTTAAAACCCCTTTTTTGGAAAAGGAAAAATTGTCTTGTACAAAAACTACTTCCCTTCCAATGGCATTGCAAAAAGCCTCATGGTTGTAACTTTCAAAGAAGTAACCCCTATCATCTTCAAACACTTGGGGCTCCAATATAAAACACCCCTTTAATTTGGTTTCTATAGCCTTGATCATGCCTACTTGTTCAAAATGCCCAACAATCTTTTTCCATACCCACTTTTCATCAAGGGCTGGGCCAATCCCTCAAATTGTTCTTGGTTGATGAACCCCATTTCATAGGCCGCAACCTCAATAGATCCAATTATAGCCCCCTGACGTTCCTCAATCACCTCAACAAATTGTGAGGCCTGCATCAATGCCTGAAAGGTTCCAGTGTCCAACCAAGCAGTACCCCTGTCCAAAATACTTACATTGAGATTCCCTCTTTTTAGATATTCTTTATTCACATCGGTAATCTCCAGTTCACCTCTGGCACTGGGCCTAATGTTCTTCGCTATTGAAACCACTTCGTTATCATAAAAATAGATTCCTGGCACCGCATAGTTGGATTTTGGATTTTGCGGTTTTTCCTCAATACTAATGGCCTTCCCTTCTTCATCAAATTCAACTACGCCATACCGTTGTGGATCGTTTACTTGGTATGCATAGATAATTCCTCCGTCCGGGTCATTATTGGACTGCAATAATTTTGAAAGTCCCGTTCCATAAAAAATGTTGTCCCCAAGAATCAGGGCCACCTTGTCGTTTCCAATAAAATCCTCCCCAATGATAAATGCCTCTGCCAATCCGTTGGGAGCTTCCTGTACGGCATAAGAAAAAGAGCAACCATATCTTTTGCCATCTCCCAATAGTTCTTGAAATAGGGGAAGGTCTTTGGGGGTTGAAATGATCAATATCTCCCTAATACCGGAATACAGTAAGGTAGACAAGGGGTAATAGATCATGGGCTTGTCATAAATGGGCATCAGTTGCTTGCTCACCGAAAGGGTCAATGGGTGCAATCTGGTGCCTGTTCCGCCGGCCAAAACAATTCCTTTCATGCTGCCTTATTGTTGATATTGTTTTTGATAATACTCTTTATAATCCCCTGAAGTTACATGATCTAACCATTCCTGATTCTTTAAATACCAGTCAATGGTCAGGTCAAGTCCTTCCTCAAAGGTAACAGAGGGTTCCCAACCCAATTCTTTATGGATCTTGGCGGCATCTATGGCATAGCGTAGATCGTGTCCTGGACGGTCTTTCACAAAGGTGATGAGCTTTTCTGAACTTCCTTCGGCCCTATTCAACTTTGCGTCCATCAATTGGCAAAGCAATCGTGCCAAATCAATGTTCTTCCATTCATTAAACCCGCCAATGTTATAGGTTTCCCCTTTTTTTCCTTTATGAAAAACCAAGTCAATCGCAGCTGCATGATCTTTTACATACAACCAATCCCTCGTATAGTTGCCATCGCCATAAACCGGTAATGGCTTATTATGGATAATATTGTTGATGAACAATGGAATCAACTTCTCCGGAAAGTGGTTGGGTCCGTAGTTGTTGGAACAATTGGATATCACATAAGGCAATCCGTAGGTTTCCCCATAGGCCCTCACAAAATGGTCCGAACCTGCTTTTGATGCCGAATAGGGAGAGTTGGGGGCATAAGGAGTGGTCTCCGTAAAGAGGCCGGTGTTACCCAAAGCTCCATAGACCTCATCCGTACTAATATGGTAGAATCGAAAATCTGGATTCCTTTTGGCTAAATCCAATGAGGCGTTCAACAGGTTTACCGTGCCCAACACATTGGTTTTCACGAACGACAAGGGGTCGGTTATAGAGCGGTCCACATGAGATTCTGCCGCCAAATGTATCACGCCATCAAACCCTTTTTGCGAAAAGAGTTGATTGATATAATCCGTATCGGAGATATCTCCTTTGATAAAAGAGTAATTGGGCGCCGCTTCAATATCCCGCAGGTTTTCAAGATTGCCCGCATAGGTCAGGGCATCAAGATTGTGGATGTGGTATCCTTCATAGGTTTCAACAAACCGCCGTACCACATGGGACCCAATGAAGCCTGCTCCTCCCGTAATCAATATGTCCTTTTGGGCATACTCTTTCATTAAAGCATTTTTAACATAAGCTTTTTTGGCGCTATGCGGCTCCAAAAGCCAACCCTTGGCTAAGACAGAATGCTGTTCTTCGGTCTCTTTGCGAAAGTACGATAATTCCTATCCAATACAAGGTTGACCTTTTCGCTCAACCCGTTTTCTTCCAATATTTGTTGGGCAAAATCGTACCAGGTCATGGGCACACCATCAGTGCAATGATAGGTGCCATATGGTTTCTTTCCCTCTATGATATCATCTAAAATGAATTTGGCCAGCGTCTCCGTATTCGTAGGGCATCCCTTTTGGTCATCGGTTACATGAAGAGCAATGCCTTCCACTGCCTTCCTTAGAATGGTCCGATAAAAATTGTGCCCATACTTTTTGCTGTAAAGCCAGGATGTTCTAACAATGAAATGGTTGGGTAAAGTCCTTCGGATATATTCTTCCCCTTTTAGTTTGGACCTACCATACACATTGATGGGATTGGGTTCATCTTCAACGGTATAGGGGGTCTTCTTTTCACCATCAAAAACATAATCTGTTGAAATATGAATCAACGTCATCTGATGGGCCTTACAGGCCAGTGCCAGATTTTTGGCCCCCTCAGAATTTACCCGGTATGCTACTTCAGGGGTCTTCTCTGCTTGCTCAACATTGGTGTAAGCGGCACAGTTGATGCAGTATCCGTATTGTTGACTTTTGAAAAAATCGGAAACTTGTTGCTCATTGGTGATGTCCAAATCCGCGGAAGTCCTAAAATCAAAAAGTATGTTTTTGGCCTTTGGGGCCAATTCCTTGAGCGTCCTTCCCAATTGCCCATCCGAACCGGTGACCACAACCTTTTTCATTTTCTCGAAGCTTCTAGTCCCTTGCTTCCATTTCGATTGCCTTTTTGTTAAGGTATCTAACAAAAGAAAACAAGAAGAACCCTATTAGCAGAATAAGTGGAATAAGGATTATCTTCTTACTGAAAAACGCTTTGCTGACCTGATGTGGGGTTCCAAAGTTAATTATCCCAATGGGGGTGGTAAGCTCAGAAAGTTCAATCTTTCTGTCCTCAATATCCTTTATCAACTCTGTCTTTAAATTGAAGAGAGCTGCAACATTCACCTTTTCTTCATTTTGAAGCACCACCTGTCCTGAACCCAATGTGCCTTGTTGTTTACCTAGGTTTGTGGAATAATTTTTAATTATAGTGTCTATTTGGGCAATTAAAACTTCATTTTTCTGTATTCTTTCCCTTGAATTGGTGGCCTGAATAACAACAAGTTCCTTGAAATAGTCATTGGAATTTATATAGTCCATCAGTTTTCTGGCAATCTTGTCACCCCCAATGTCCTTATATTGAAACGTTATCCTATGGTTGAATTCTGTTTGATTGAGTACTTCTTCCCGAAGAATATCAGATATCAAATCTGTTTTTTCAAGCTTTTGAAGAACTTCCAGATATTCCAATTCTTTATCTGCAGCTTTTTCAGCGTCTTTTTTTACCGGCTCTATTGAAATTTGAAACCCTTTTAAATCTTCACTTGAGATTCCCAGCTCTTGGAAAAAAGCTTCATTTTGCATCTTTACATTAGCCTCAATTTCCGAAACTACATCATATAAATAGTCTTTACTGTGCAGATTGGGCCGAACAATGACATCGACCTTGAGCTTTTCTGTGGAAATAAACTTTAGTCCATACCCTATGGCCGCACCTAAAACAACCAGCCCAAAAAGGACTATGGCATTCTTTTTAAGATAAAGAAAAAGACGTAAAAAGATGGTCCCAAGTTTATTGAAACCCTTTTCAACTAGTTGAAGCAATTGCCCCAAATCTATTTCATCCGAGGAGTTCTGATTTGCTGGTTGGTCTGCCATGTTATGAATTGAATATTTGTTTTAAAATCCTGTCCGTTATCAAATAGGTGGGTTTCACCCCTGTTGTCCCCAAACCTCCGGAGGCCAAGGTGCTCCCTGTCTCCAAGGGGTTGTCCGATGCATAATAGGCATATCTCACCTTTACATCTTTTTTAATGCTTTTCCGAATCTGGGAAGCCGATTGGATTGCTTTTTGGTAGTGTACCCCCTCCATTTCCAATCCTATTACGTTCCACGTAGATTCATGAAAAAATCGAAGGATGTCCTTGTTTTGCAACGATGTTCCCAAAACCGTCACCATGGCTCCCTCCAAAACTTTTAAGCCGTTTCCTTCAAAATCCGAGGCGCACAACTCATTGTGAAACGGGTAGTTATCTGCCGTTCCTTCAAAAATATGTGCTGAAGGAATCATCAAATCTCCCTTGCCCCCTTCCAAAATACCGGCTTTGCCCATAATGGAAACCGAGTCCACGTTCAAAAACCATTTTTGGTCTCCTTGTTCAAAAGGTTTCAAAAGTTCGTCAATGGTCTCATACGCCTGCTCGCCAAAGGCATAATCCATCACAAATATAACTGGTTTTTGTTCTTCCGAAATACCCTCTGGCAAATCATAGCAGCAAGTGCCCATACCAAATTTGGCAGTATCGAAAATCTGTACGTCTATATTCGCTCCAGAGGTATCATCCAAAAATAGCATGCCATTTTTCTCTGCGGCCGACTTCACCTTTTTATTAAGGTTTTTGTTCTTTGCCGCGCTCAACGCTTCAAAAACTTCCAACGAATTGGTATTGGGGAACTCCTTTGCCAATGCTTTCTTGGCAAAAAGGGAATTCATGACACTGTGCATATTAGCACTTATGATGTGAAGGGGTCTGTGCAGAAGGTTGTTGTCCTTTAGGGTCTGCTTAATCATGTCGGCCCATCGCTCCCCATGGATATGATGTCCCAATCGCTCCCTGAGCAACGGGCTAAACGTAATGGTTCGCTTGTTCCCCGTGGTTTCTTCCTCTATGGCCAATTTGCCCAGCCAATGGATCACATTAAGGAATTGATCCGGACTCTCTGGAGTGGCCAGTTTGTTCTGGATCTCCACAACCTCATCAAAGGTCCTTCCCAAAATATTGGCAGCATGGATCAAGGCCACTTCCCGTTCATCATCCCCTTTTTCTTCACTTAGGACAAAACTGGTCAGCTTGTCCCAATCGCGAATGGTGGCACTTCCTTCATCCACCAAGACCCTTTTACAGATTTTACCGGATTCAATGAACAAAAAGGTAAGGTGGGTAAGAATATCATAGATGTCACTACGGCCCCGTGTAATCTCAATGTTCATCTGCTCATCGTCAATCCTGTAGCAGTTTCTTCGACGCTTTGGAGGGACAATCGGTACTAAATGTGATTTGGAGTACCCCTCATCCGAGGTAAGATTGATGAACCTACATTCCTCAATACCGTTCGGCAATCGTTCCAGAACATAGATAAGGCCGTTCAATTCTGCCTTTTCTTCAGCAACAGTACCATATATCTCGGGTCGTAACAGTAAAAGGGCACTTCTGAGTGCATTGCCCGAAACCCCTGAAGGTTTATAAAATCCCCTGTTGAGCAAATGTCGCATGGTAATGTACAAGCGTTCAATTGCATTGGTGGACTCCTGGGCCCTAGTGGTCTGTTTTATTTCGGTTGCCATAATGAATTCTGGTAAAAATACATGAATTCCTACGAAAGTTGCATGCTTCCCAAAATCTATATTTTGAAGGGCTCCAATCCATCGGCCACTTTTCTGTCATTGGAAAGCCGTTGTACTTTGTTCTGACCACCAAGTTTACCAAGAGTCTTCATGTAATCTTGAAATCCTCCTTGTTGTACCGGGGTAACTTTTAACGGTTGCAAAATGTTACCCGTGATAAGGTCGTCATAGTAACTGTTCTGCTTTTTCATACTTTCTTCAATGATCTTACAAAATTTTGAAGTGTCCGAAGGTTGCCTTTCAAATTCTATAAACCATTCGTGATAGGGCAACTCACCATTCCCTGGGTCTGTTTGGGGCGCCACGGTGAACTCATTTACCAAGGCATCGGTCTGTTCAACGGCCAACCGAAGGGCCTCTTCCACTTCCTTGGCAATCACGTGTTCACCAAAAGCCGAAATAAAATGCTTAATGCGACCCGAAACGATAACGCGGTAGGGGCCCTTAGAAATAAACCGAATGGTATCGCCAAGGTTATATGCCCACAATCCGGCGTTTGTGGAAATGACCATGGCATAGTCAACATCCAACTCTACATCGGCTATGGTCAACCGCTTTGGGTTTTCAGAGAAAAATTCATCGGCCTTGATGAATTCATAGAAAATGCCGGAATCCAAAAGCAATAGCATGCCCTTTTCCTTTTGAGAATCCTGATATGCAAAAAACCCTTCGCTGGCCGGAAACAGTTCAATACTGTCCACCTTTCTGCCAATCAGGTTTTCAAATTTGGCCCGGTAGGGTTCATAGTTTACCCCACCATAAATGAACAACTGAAATGCTTTGAAGAGTTCCCCAACTTTTTTACCGGTCTTGGTATTCAGTTTTTCAAAATACATCTGCACCCAAGACGGAATGCCCGCAATAACGGTCATGTTCTCATTTTCGGTTTCTTCCACAATCTTGTCCACCTTGGCCTCCCAATCCTCCATACAGTTGGTTTCCCAACTGGGCAATCGGTTTTTCTGTAGATAATTGGGCACGTAATGGGCAGAAATACCGGAAAGTCTCCCCAGTTTGATTCCGTTTTTTTCCTCCAAAATGGGACTCCCTTGGAGAAAGATCATTTTTCCATCCACAAAATCCGCGTTTCCTGTTTCATGGATATAGCTCAATATGGCATTACGGGAAGCTTCTACTTGGTGCTTTATAGACCCTTTGGTAATGGGGATGTACTTTGCTCCCGAAGTAGTTCCAGAAGTCTTCGCAAAATAAATGGGTTTTCCTGGCCAGAGCACACTCTCTTGGCCATCCAAAATCTTTTGTACATACGGCTTAAGTTCTTCGTAATCCCGAACAGGAACCTTATCTACAAAATCTTGGTGCGATATAATCGTCCCAAACCCATGATCCATCCCAAACTGGGTCTGGGAGGCTTGGGAAACAAGCTCTTGGAACACCTTGTTTTGGGTTTGTACGGGATGCTTTACCCATTTTGCAGTTTTATGGGCAATGCGTTTGGCAAAAAGTTTTGCGGCAAATGCTTTTATGGACATTTAATCAAAATCGATATAGTTCAAAGGGTCTACAGGCTTACCCTTTCTCCAAAGTTCAAAATGTAGGTGTGGTCCAGTGGTCAACTCCCCAGTGTTTCCAATGGTAGCGATTACTTCGCCCGCCTTGACCAAATCGCCCTGGGACTTACTCAGTGAACTGTTGTGTTTATAGACTGATGTGATTCCATCCTGATGTTCTATAATGATCACATATCCGGTTTCAGAGGTCCATTCCGCAAAGAGAACAATTCCATCCGCAATGGATTTTATGGGAGAGTCTTTGGGTCCCAACACATCGACAGCAAAATGCTTCGCCTTGGGATCAAAGGTCTGAGACAGCGTTCCATTCAATGGGGAAAAGAGCAAAGTGCCCACATTTTCCATGTTTCGTTCAAAAAGATTGTACTTGTCTTCCAGCTCCACCTCTTCCCGAAGCAATAAATCTTGGCGAATAGGTGTCAGGTCAACCGTTGATGGGTCCAACTTGTACTGCTCAAAAAGAGAATCCCTGTTGGCTTCGTTGTTCTCAATATCCCCACGTAGAACCTTACGCACATTCTCCAAATACCCATTGGTATAATTTAGGACATTGACCAAAGAATCCGTTTTATAGGTTAGTTCCGTGGCCTGCCGCTTCAATCGGGTAGAGGAATATCCCGGGATATATTCCCGTAGTGGCGTAAAAGCAATGATGAGCGTGGTAAGACCTATCAGGACAATGATGAACAGCATTCCTGTAACAAAAACGTTAAGTCTGCTAAGTTTGAAAGAAATCTTTTCCTCAAAGGTGCTTTCATTGAGAATGACCAAGCGGTACTTGTGCAGCAGCTTTCGTTTGATCTCTTTTCTTTTTTTCTTGTCCTTGGCCATAATCAACAAAGATACTCTTCCATTTTAATTTTGATGTTAAGCTTTTTAAAATACTGCAACTGCTATAATGCTAACAATATCATACCCATTTGCTAATTTTCGTTAATCCGATGGCTCTTACAGTTCTTTTTAGTAATTTTACGTTTCACTTTAAAGGTTTTGACATTATGATTGCTCAAACTATTTTTCTTGGTATGCTCGGTCCATGGCAAATTGTGCTTATCGTGGTCGTGGTTCTTTTGCTTTTTGGAGGCAAAAAAATCCCCGAACTGATGAGAGGCCTAGGTAGCGGCATCAAAGAATTCAAGGATGCGTCCAAAGAGGAGGAGAAGTTAGAAGGAGGCAACGAGTCCAAGTCATAAGCCTTTCTTCCCGCTTATTTTATGGCCGTGTAAACCCCTGTATTTAAAGGGCTTTTCGATAAAGAACCACATTTTTGTCGCCTACATGCCATAAATTCACTCTTTCACAACAAAAAGTTAGCCCAGCTAATTCCTTATTCTATTTTAGCGTTTGAAAACGACGTTAGGCTCTCTTTGCTTAGCCTCCAGTTGGTCATAACAAATCAACTGCGCAGACAGAGTAGAATGAATAAACTAATACTACCTTTTCTTCTTTTACTTGCTCTTGGGGTAAAATCCCAAGAGGTGTCCTTCGTGCAATTTGAGGAGGATGGGACTACCATTGCCCAAAAAGACCCTATTTCAGACGCAACGTATTTGGATGGCCTTGACCATAGACAGCTGGCCAATTTTGCCAGAAAAAAGGGCATGGCCGCAAAGCTCATTAAAAAAGGGGACGAATACTTTGATAAGATGTGGTATGCCGAAGCGGCCCGATTATATGACATAGTTCTTGAGAAATCTGGTGTAAAACACACTTTGGAACTACTTTCAAAAGCAGGAGACTCGCATTACTACAGTGGAAATCTGGAAAAATCATATGTCTGGTACAATGAACTGTACCAATTATATCCCAATGATATCACCGAAGACCATTTTTACAAGTATGCCCACAGCCTAAAGGGCACTGGAAAATATCGTAGGGCGGCAAAACTCACCAAATTGTTTCGTCAGAAAAGGGACGAACCCCTTAATGAATTGGAAAGTACCGTCACCAATACTTGGAAAGGTCCCGCATCCGTAGAGATCAAGAACCTGGCGATAAACTCCAAATATTCTGATTTTGCCCCTATGTTCCACAAAGATTCTGAAGTGGTATTTGCATCGGCCAGGGATACCTCGTTCCTAACTACAAGAAGGTATAAATGGAACAACCAACCCTTTTTGGACCTCTATGTGGCCAAAACCAATTCCAAAGGAAATGACCTGTTTGGAGCGCAAAAGCTTTCAAAAATGGTCAATACCAAATACCACGAGGCTTCCGTGGCTTTTTCCCCTGACCAAGAAACCATGTATTTTACCCGGAACAACTACGGTAAAAAATTAAAACGTGGAAAAAATGGCATCAATCACTTAAAGATATATACCTCCAAATTTGTGGACGGGGAATGGACCGAGGCCAAAGAAGTACCCTTTAACAGTGAAAACTATTCCACAGGACATCCTTCCGTAAGTCCTGATGGCAAAAAGATATATTTTGTTTCGGATCGTCCGGGAGGGTATGGACAAACCGATGTCTATGTGGCTGATATTTTGGAAACTGGTATGTTTTCCGAACCTAAAAATCTCGGTAGAACCATCAACACGGGAGGTAAAGAGATGTTTCCTTATGCCACCGAGGGTTCTCTGTATTTTTCATCCGATAGGGCCATGGGATTTGGGGGATTGGATATTTATAAGTCGGATTTTGCCCAAGACAACTTCAGTCCCGCCTACAACCTTGGCCAACCTATAAACAGCAGCAGGGACGATTTCTCCTATATTATTGATGCCGGTGGCGAGAAAGGATATTTTGCCTCAAACCGAAAAGGAGGCAAAGGGGATGACGACATTTATTCCTTTACCTATTCCCTAAACCGAAACGTAATTGCAGGAATAGTGAAAGATTATCAAACTCAAGAGCCCATTGCCGGAGCCAGAATTGTTTTGTTCAATCAAGAACAGAACCAAATGGCCGAAGTTGTCTCGGATGCCGATGGTAGCTACCAGTTCAGAAATCTTGATCCAACATCCGAATATACGATCAAGGCAAGCAAAGACGGATATTTTGAAGATGTGCGAAACGCCATTACCAAGAATAATGAGACCATTGGGGTTGCCCAATCCCTGAAAAAACTCAAAGAACTCATCGATGAGGAAAAACAACAGGTAGTCTTGGAGCCGGAGGCCATACACTTTAATTTTGATCAGTATAACATACGCCCCCAAGCAGCCAAAGAGCTGGACAAATTAGTTGCCATACTCAATGAATATACGGATATGGTCATTAAGATCGAGGCGCATACCGACGCCATTGGTCCCAGAGTATACAATAAATATCTTTCGGACAAGCGGGCCAAATCCACTAGGGACTATATCATATCCCAGGGCATTGATCCTTCCAGGATTGAAAGCGCCATAGGATACGGCGAGGAGCGGTTACTTAATGATTGCTCAGATGGGATACGGTGTAACCGGGAAAGACATCGACAAAACCGGCGATCGGAATTCATCATAGTTCGTCAGTAAAACATAGCGCCCCGACAATGTCGGGGCTTTTTTTATCCTTTTTCTTCCAATTGCTGCCCTACATCGACAATTTTGCTCGCCAAACAACACTCTCCTATCTTCCTTTCGTCGATGAATGCAGGTGTTTTGTGGATTCCAAGGGCTTGCCCTTCACTTTTATCTCTCTTTTTTGACATTTCGTCCTTTTGTTTTCCAAGGACGTATGGAAATCCAAATCTTTGCTAAGTCTTAAATCTTTAAACCATACTTATGAAAAAATTATTACTCGTTAAAGAAATTTATTTAGAAGCTTTTCGAAATCTGGGACACATCCTTATAGAAAAGTACTTTAGAATATTTGCATGGTTCAGCTTTGTGATGTTCTTTATAGTTCTATATGCCTTTGTATACAGAATAGCCACAGGCTTTGCTTTTGACTAAGAATTCTCCCGAGAAACATACAAAAAACAGGAAGGCCCGAACCAATGGTTCGGGCCTTCCTGTTTAATCTGGAAAACCTTTTTTAGGGTGTTGGGTTGAAGTTGACCGTTTTTAGGATGGCCTCCAACTCGAACATATAATTTCTTTTTTCAGCTGAAGGGGCGAATGTAAACCCTTCCAAAACCATTTTTCTTTGGTTTTCCTCATCATTTATAATGTAGGTCAAGAAAGGCCCAGCCATGGGATATCCACTGATCTCCCAAATACCCCGTACCTCAACTCCTTTTTTTCCACCAATTTCAGCAGGGAAAACATAAGGAGCAAAAGCCTTTTCGGTGATCATAAAAGTATTTTCATATGGTCCTGGAACGTACTTTTCTCCTATGGAATCCCTCATCTTCACAATATCCTCCACAAAAGTGGAGTCGTTGGAAAAACTGTTCCACGGCATTTCATAGGCAACAATGTTCATGGTCCCTTTTGGAATCTGGATATCCATCCACACAAAGTTCTTCTCGCACTTTCCAACTTTATACAGCGAAGGAACTTGAAGACTAAGTCCAAACTCCTCTTGCAGTGCCTTATCCTTGCTTAGGGAGCGTTTAAATCGGTTTTGGGCCTCCTCTATTTCCAACTGCTTGAAGGCGGCAACCGCCTTGGGAGCCAATGCATCCAAATTTTGTATCAACTCATCATGGTTTCTTCCCGTAACCACAGCAACTTTTTGAGGCGTGGCATATACATTGGATTTGATATGCGCCACAGAAGTGGAATCTTGTTCTACAACCAGTACAGACCTAGAGTAAGTGGTAGCTCCCTTGAATACCCTGGGAGGCAATTGTGTAATCGTGAAAATAGGCTCTCTTTGGGGCACACCCAATACTTGGGCCGCAAAGTGTTCCCTTATCTTGTCCCCAACACCGCTCTGCCACAGTTCGGTGTCCATCACCACCATTAACGAATTGATGCCTCCAGTTGACGGCGGAAGAAATTTTTGTTTTGATCCAGAGTCTTTACAAGACCATAGCACCATAAGGAATATGGCGCAACATAGTGTTCCAATTTTTTTCATCTTGAGTTAAATTTACGAAGAACAATCGCACAATTTAAGTTTTGTGCCCGGTTTTAGGTTATTACTGCTAAGACCGTTCCATTCTCGTAAATTTTCCACGGAAACCCCAGGATATTTTTTGGAAATGGTCCAAAGGGAATCCCCTGGCTGTACCGTGTGTACCTTTGAGTTGCTGGCCACACTTCTTGAAGAAGATGATTTTGATGTGCTCGTTTTGGATGCCGCTGTCTTGTTGGGGATATACGGTTTTCTTGGGAAAATAGTCAATCTTTGACCTACCCTAAGGTTGTTGCTCCGCAATCCGTTCCATCTTTTGATCTGACTTACCCCTACACCGTAGCGCTCGGCAATCTTACCCAAATAATCCCCACTCTTTACCTTGTACCGAATTTGGTCGTTGGCCGTGATCATTTGTGGAAGAGGCTTTTCCGAGGAATCCATCTCCTTCTTTACATAGGCATAAATCTGTTCCTCGTTGGCCACAAACTTGCCAATCTTGGATTTTGGCAACCGAAGTGCATAGTTTTTACCCTTTACTTTTGGTATGATGTTAAGCTTGTATGCCGGGTTCAGCATTTCCAATTCTTCGGTACTGATGTCCACCAACTTTGAGATTTGATCAAACGAAATCAAGTTCTTTACATGGATGGTATCCGTTTCAAAATAAGGTCTGTCCGCCTTCTTGTATTGTAGTCCGTGTTCCTCCGCATATTCAAAAATGTACATGGTCGCCAAAAATGCAGGTAGGTATCCCGCTGTTTCACGTGGAAGGAACGGACGTATGTTCCAATAATTTTCATATCCTCCCGATCGGCGAATGGCCTTGTTTACATTTCCGGGCCCAGAGTTATAGGCGGCAAGGGCCAAATCCCAATCATCAAAAATATCATAGAGCTTGGAAAGGTATTTGCTGGCAGCCTTGGTTGCCATAATGGGATCATGGCGCTCATCCACATAACTGCTTACATCCAAACCATACATTTTTCCCGTGCTGTACATAAACTGCCACAAGCCTTTGGCCCCAACCCTAGATCGCGCCCTTGGATTCAATGCAGATTCTATAATGGCGAGGTATTTAATCTCCAAAGGAATGTCTTGGTTGTCCAATTCCTGTTCGAACAGTGGGAAATAAAATTGACTTGCCGTAATCATCCGCTGCATCAAATCCCTTCTGCGCGTTAAAAAGGATTTGATCACACTTTCCAAAGAAGGGTTGTACGAAATATTGAAAGGCGTTTTTTCATTCATCAATGCCAAACGGGCCTTCAAAGTATCCGTGGGCAGATCCACCACAACAATGGAATCGCTTCCCGGTCCATTTTCAATTTCCAAAAGCATATCGCTGAACAACTGTGCGCTGCCGTGAAGTTCTTTCAGCCACAGGCTGTCGTACTTTCGGGCAGCTTCCAAATCCTGCAATTGGATTTTTTCCTTGGAACCCACTTCCAACGCCACCAAATTCCCATCTAGTGTCTTTTCCGATACCGAAATGTTTTGGAGTTCCTCTGTCTTCAACTTGGTGGTATCCAAGGTAGAGGTTGGGATGGAATCAACTTGTTGGGCATATCCCAAGGGCGCTGAAAAAATCAGCGCTGCGTATACCGCTGTTTTTAAAATTTGGTTCATTTGGATAGGATTTGAGTTGTAGGGACCAACGAAAATGGCGTTTTTTTCTGAAATACTAAAGTTTTTCAGACCAAAACACAATTATTTGGGATTAGTCCCATTAATCCATAACGTATGGACTAGTCCAATATTGCAGCGATTCCTGGTAGGGTTCGCCCTTCAAGGCTCTCCAACATGGCGCCTCCTCCTGTGGACACGTAGCTCACTTTGTCCTCAAAACCGAATTGTTTTACGGCAGCCACGGAGTCTCCGCCCCCAACAAGGGAAAAAGCACCTTTCTGTGTGGCCTCATCTATATAGTTTCCAATGGCAATGGTTCCTTGGGCGAAGTTCTCCATTTCAAAAACGCCAACAGGGCCGTTCCAAAGGATGGTCTTGGAGTTCAAGATCACTTCTTTAAAATTCTCCAAAGTCTTTGGCCCAGCATCCAACCCTTGCCACCCATCAGGGATTTTATCCACGTCCACAAACTGGGTGTTGGCATTGTTGTCAAAAGCATCCGCTGCCAAAACATCTACAGGGATATGTACTTTGACTCCTTTGGCCTCTGCTTGTTTTAAAATGTCCAAGGCCAAATCCATTTTGTCATCCTCACAAATGGAATCCCCTACGCTGCCTCCTTTTGCCTTGACAAACGTGTAGGTCATTCCACCTCCAATGATAAGGTTGTCTACCTTGTCCAATATGTTTTCAATGATGGTGATCTTGGACGATACTTTTGCCCCACCCAAGATGGCCGTTACCGGTTTTTCTCCGGTCTGCATCACTTTTTCGATAGCCTTGATTTCTTTGGCCAATAGATATCCAAAACATTTGTTGCCTGGGAAGAATTGGGCCACTATGGTAGTGGATGCATGTGCTCGGTGGGCCGTTCCGAAGGCATCGTTTATATAAATGTCACCATGTTTGGCCAAGGCCTCCGCAAAAGAGGTGTCGCCTGCTTCTTCCTCTGCATGGAACCGAAGGTTTTCCAACAAAAGAACCTCCCCACTTTTTAGCTCGGCTACGGCATCATCCGCCACTTTACCCACACAGTTCCCAGCAAACTTTACTTGGACACCTATAATTTCCGATACCGTTTCACAAATATGGGAAAGGGACATGTCCGGGTTTACTTTTCCTTTTGGCCGTCCCAAATGGCTCATTAAAATGGCAGAACCCCCATCTTCCAAAACCTTAAGGATGGTAGGCTTTGCTGCCTCTATCCTACTGGTATCCGTTACGTTAAAGTCGCCATCCAAAGGCACATTGAAATCAACCCTGATCAATGCTTTCTTTCCATCAAAATTGTAATCGTCTATCGTCTTCATGTAGTGTGTCTTTATAAGAAGTCCAAAAGTAAAGATTTCCTGCCTTTTGCCTTGGCCCCTGTTGTTATTTTTTGGTTGCTAATCCAAAAAAACGTGAAAAGACCAAGCCCCTAAAAACCTTATCTTTGGTGCATGTTGTTCAAAAATGTCCTGGGCCTGGAGCACATTAAAAACCATTTGGTGACCACCGCCGATTCTGGCAGGGTGGCCCACGCGCAATTATTTATTGGCCCGGAAGGGTCAGGGGTGCTTCCCATGGCATTGGCCTATGCCCAGTATCTGCTCTGCAGCAACACTGGCGGTGAAAATGAAGGTGGCGATGCTGTTTGCAACACCAAATGTGCCTCTTTATCCCATCCCGACCTCCATTTTGCCTTTCCCGTAGCCAGTTCGGACAAGGTGAAATCACATGCGGTGAGCGACCATTATCTACAGGAATGGAGGCAATTTGTAAAAGAGCAGCCCTATGGCAATCTTTTTGATTGGTACAGACATATCGGCATTGAGAAAAAGCAGGGGCAAATTGGTGTGGACGAAGCCCAGGATATGGTCAAAAAGCTGTCTTTGAAATCGTATGAGGGAGGGTACAAGATCCTAATCGTTTGGATGGCCGAAAAAATGAACATTTCCGCCGCCAACAAACTGCTCAAACTTATTGAGGAACCGCCTCAAAAAACCATTTTGCTCTTACTGGCTGAAGAGGAGGAGCAAATCATCAACACCATTAGGTCCCGGTGTCAGATTTTACATTTTCCCCCTTTGGCGGAACAAAATATATTGGACGAGCTCGTCAACCGTGGTGTAAGTCAGCCCGATGCGCATGCCATAGCGCAAGAGGCCCATGGGAATTTCAACAAGGCTTTGGACCTGTTGAACAAAGATTCCGAGGATCTTGTTTTTGAGCGTTGGTTTGTACAATGGGTGAGGAGCGCCTTCAAGGCAAAGGGCAACAAAGCTGCTATCCAGGAACTTATCTTATGGAGTGATGAAGTGGCCAAAACAGGTAGGGAAGTACAAAAACAGTTCTTGAGCTATTGCCTGTCTATTATGCGCCAAGCCTTATTGCTGAACTACAATGCGCATGAACTTGTGTATACCAAAATCCATATGGAGGACTTTGACCTCAAGCGTTTTGCTCCCTTTGTCCACGAAAACAATATTTTGGATATTGTAGAGGAATTGGAAAAGGCCATTTTTCACGTGGAACGCAATGGGAATTCCAAATTGATCTTTACCGACCTGTCCATAAAACTAACCCGGCTTTTGCATGCCAAAGCCGCATAAATAAAGCAACCATGGAAAACTTTACCAACAACGCCACCGAAATTATACTACTGATTTTTTTGACCATTACTTTCTTGCAAAGCGGCATAGACAAAATCATTGACTGGAGGGGAAACCTTAGCTGGCTCAACGGGCATTTTGCCAAAACAGCTTTTAAAGGCAGCGTGGCCATTTTATTGGGCATAGTGCTTTTTTTGGAGATGGTTTCGGGTATCTTGGCCGCAGTGGCCATTTTTCAATTTGTATTTGAGGGTGAAAGCTCCATTGGGTTCCATGCCGCGTCAGTTTCATCCATTACATTGTTGCTCTTACTTTTTGGGCAGCGAATGGCCAAAGACTACGAAGGTGCCAAAACCATTGTGGTGTATTTGATTCCCACCGTTTTTTTAGTTTACCTGCTGCAATAAATGATTTGTTTCAATCAATCTCTTTTTTAAAACATGAAGTTTAGAATACCCTTTTGCTTGATCGTTCTTTTGATTTGCTCTTCGATTTTTGGGCAAAAAAATACAGAACAGAATCCTATTGTTCGTGTGCTTACTTTCAACATTCTCCATGGGGCCACCACCAAAGGCGATTTTAATTTGGATGTCCTCGCCAAGGTCATACAAGATGCCAACCCTGATTTTGTCGCCCTACAGGAAGTGGACTTTAAAACCAATAGGGCAAAAAAATATGATTTGGTGACCGAATTGGGCTGGCGCTCTAAGCTCGTTCCCTTGTTTGGCAAGGCCATGCCCTATGATGGTGGGGAGTATGGCGAAGGTGTTTTATCCAAATACTCTTTTTTGAGTACCCGAAATATTGCTTTACCACATAGCCCAGAAAATGAGCCTAGGGCCGCTTTGGAAGTGGTCGCTACACTTCCCTCTGGAGATACCGTGGCCTTTGTAGGGACCCATTTAGACCATTTGAAAGATGCCACTGACCGGATTGCCCAAGTAAAACGAATCAACACTGTATTTTCCAAAAACCGTTATCCCACCATTTTGGCCGGCGATCTTAATGATGTTCCTGGAAGTGTCCCCATTTCTGTCTTGGAAGAAGTTTGGGCCGCTTCATACGACTCAAATAACATTGCTTTCACCTACCCTTCCGACAAACCTGAAAAAAAGATTGATTATGTGATGTTCTTCCCCAAGAACAGATGGAGGGTCATTGAAACCAAAGTCATTCAGGATACGATCGCATCGGACCATTGTGCTTATTTGGTTACACTTGAATTGCTTGGAGACAAATAACAAATCAGAACCGCCACGATATTGATTTGATCTGCTTTTTAAAAAATTTAAACAAAAAAGGCCCTTTTAAAAATGGGCCTTTTTACATTCTTGGGACAAGCTATTATTTCTTGTACTTATCGTTAAGTATTTTCAGCACGGTCTCTGTAAGGTCATTGGCGTCTTCCCCATACAATACGGCACCGCCGTCTCCACCACCCAAGATATAGGTGTATCCGTTGGCCTTACCATAATCCTTGATCTCTTTTTTTACCTTTTTCACCAAAGAGTCCATTTCTGCCTGGCTGGTCAACTGCAATTGTTGCTCCTCTTGTTGCAACTGCTGCCCTACGAACTGACCACGCTGTTGCAACTGGCCATATTCTTCCTGAGCATTTTTCTGTGACATTTTTTGCGCCTTGGTCTGGAATGCCTGAAGTTCCAATTGAAAGGATTGTGAAATACTGTCCCTCTTTTTGGTCATGGCATCCGCCTTGGTCTTGAATCGGGCTTCCACATCAATTTTTTCTTGATAGCCATCCATCAACTTCACGCTGTCCACATAACCAATCTTGTTTTGTTGACAGGCCATGGTGGTCATTACCACGGCAAGCATTATAATTTTTTTCATGTTTCACTTTTTAATGATGCGCAAAAATAGAAAAGCTTTTGGAATGCTGGCCATTATCTTTTTGTGAACCAAAACTCTCAAAACCATTGCTATAAGAAATTTCTATACTATTTGCTCCATTGAATTGGATTAGTCTATTTTATTTGACCCGTAGAAATGGGGCTCTCTGCGCTTTTCATTAAGATTTTGAGGTGTATTGCCCGTGGGGTGCAATACGAATGGGAGAGGCTAAGAAAATGCCTAATTGGCTCTTTTGATGATATAAATGATCGATGAATACTCTTTATTGAAACACGCCCTTATGTTTGACCATAATCCCACAAAAAAAGCACTCATCAAGTACAATGGGTTGCCTTTATATTTTTCGGAAAGCAAAGAGACATAAAACGCATCAAACCACATGGGCTTGGTTTTTACAACTTTCATATCATGCTTTTGGAAAAGTGTACTGATCGACTTTCTTGAAAAATGCCATAGGTGTCTTGGCACATCATATCCCGCCCAAAAAGATTTGTAATGCTTGGCATCAAAAGAATTGTAGTTGGGAACTGCTATGATCAAAGTTCCGTTCTCTTCCAAAAGGGAAACCATCCGCTCAATCTGCTTGTCTAAATCCGGGAGGTGTTCCAATACATGCCATAAGGTTATCACATTAAACCGCTGCCCGTTCAAGGCATCTAGATCTGCATGCAACTGAACCCCTTTCTTAATCGCATTGGTCCGGGCAACTTCGCTGGGCTCTACTCCTTCTACCACAAAACCCTGAGATTTGGCCATTGCCAAAAAATCTCCTGTCCCAGCACCAATATCCAGTATTTTTTTTGCTTTATTTGTTTGATTATCAATAAGTTGAACCTTATTCTTTAGGTTTACTCGCTTTACTTTTTGATAAATCTTGTCTGTGAACGATTTTTTTGCGTCAGTATGGGAAATATAATCCTCACTTTCATAATAGCGGGCAAGGTTTTCGGGTACCGGTCTCGTAACTAACATATCAAATTCTGCATCCTTATGCAGTTCGAAAGATTCTCCGGAAACAGAAAAATCCTTAGTCTTTAAAAACAACTTCATGGCCATTTTAGAAAATAGTATCGGTGTTCTGAAATAAAAAAAAGCAACCGTCTTTCATCATTGGATTACATTTGAATTGAAGTTTTCCAGGAAAGCATTCTTGACATTTGTTCCACGTGGAACATAAAATATCTATCGTCCAAGGTAGACCAATAGCACACTAATGTCAGCAGGAGAGACACCGCTGATCCTAGATGCTTGAGATATGGTAACGGGACGTATGGCTTCCATTTTTTCCCTTGCCTCGAAAGAAAGTGATTTTAACTTTGAATAGTCAAAATCATCCGGAATTCTCACATTTTCCAGTCTATGTAATTTATCCGCATTGTTTTTCTCCTTTTCAATATACCCGGAATATTTTACCTCAATTTCCGCCTGCTCCAGCACCTCTGAATTGAGTTCGTGCTCTTCTACAAAAGTCGAAACAGAATCCAGCTGAAGCATATGATCCATGGTGACCTTAGGTCTGGAAAATACTTTAAAAAGTTTATCGGACTGCTTTACAACTGCCGAATCCAATGACTCTAAAATGGGGTTGATCTCTTCGGGAACAAAGCTGGTTTTCTTGAAAAACTTTATGAACTCTTTGGACTTTTTCTGTTTTACATCCATTTTCTTCATCCGTTCCTCTTTGGCCAAACCAATAGCATAAGCCTTTGGGGTTAATCTAAGATCGGCATTATCTTGTCGTAAAAGAGTTCTATACTCCGCTCTTGAAGTAAACATTCTGTACGGTTCCTCGGTTCCTTTAGTAATCAAATCATCAATTAAAACACCAATATATGCCTCGTCCCTTTTTAGAATAAAAGGTTCTTCTTCATTGATTTTTAGGTGTGCATTAATGCCCGCCATCAACCCTTGCGAAGCGGCTTCCTCATACCCTGTGGTTCCATTGATCTGGCCAGCAAAGTACAGATGGTTCACCAACTTGGTCTCAAGCGTATGTTTCAACTGTGTGGGAGGAAAATAGTCATACTCAATAGCATAGCCAGGCCTAAAAAATTTGACACCCTCAAAGCCCTTTACAGACCTCAAAGCTTTAAACTGAACATCCTCTGGCAATGATGTGGAAAAGCCATTTACATATACTTCTACCGTATTCCAGCCCTCTGGTTCAACAAAAATTTGATGGGCATCCTTATCGGCAAACCGGTTGATCTTATCTTCTATGGAAGGACAATACCGTGGTCCCAAACTTTGTATTCTACCATTGAACATAGGAGATCTATCAAAACCATCACGCAACAAATCATGAACCAAGGCACTGGTATGTGTCATGTGACAATCCCTCTGGGTTTTCAAAACTAGTGTGTCTAAATATGAAAACTTCTCTGGCTTGTCATCCCCAGGTTGTGGTATCATCAGGTCATAATTCAATGAGCGACCATCAACCCTGGGAGGGGTTCCCGTTTTCATTCTACCGCTATCAAAACCTAAATCAACCAACTGTTCAGTAATGCCTGTAGCTGCCTTTTCACCGGCCCTTCCTCCGCCAAACTGTTTTTCACCAATATGGATAAGGCCGTTCAAAAAGGTTCCATTGGTCAAAACCACTGCTCTACTCTTCACGTCAATTCCCAAAGAGGTACGCACCCCAACAACATTGCCATCTTCAATAAGTAACCCAGAAACCATCTCCTGATAGAAATCCACATTCGGGGTTGCCTCCAAAGCCAGGCGCCATTCCTCTGCAAAACGCATTCTGTCATTCTGCGCCCTTGGACTCCACATGGCAGGTCCTTTAGACTTGTTGAGCATCTTAAATTGAATGGCAGATTTATCTGTAATAATTCCACTATAGCCACCAAGCGCATCTATCTCTCGTACAATCTGCCCCTTGGCAATACCACCCATTGCAGGATTACAGGACATTTGCCCAATGGTTTGCAAGTTCATGGTAACCAATAAGGTTTTAGAGCCCATGTTGGCAGCCGCTGCCGCGGCTTCTGCTCCAGCATGGCCTCCACCTACTACTATAACGTCGTATTCTTTATCGAACATAATCTATTGTTCCACGTGGAACATTCTTATTTTTTCATCTTCTTTACTCCTCATGATTGCCGCCTCTTCATCTGTTTTGTCCCCGTATCCTACAAGATGTAAAACTCCGTGAGACATTACTCTTACTATTTCATCCTGCAATGGGACGCCGAAGGTTACAGCGTTTTCCTTTACCCTGTCCACGGATATAAAAATATCGCCAGAGACAACAACCCCTTCCGTATAATCAAAAGTGATGATGTCTGTCAGCGTATCATGCTTCAAGTATTCATTATTGAGTTCAAGTAGATACTCATCCGAACAGAAAATATAATCTATCTGACCTACTTTAAAGCCTTCAGAATCCAAAATTCTAGTAACCCAATCGGAATACTTGGGTTCATGCTCCAATTGAAAATCCAGTTCAAAGTGAAACTCAATCATTCTTGAAATACCTCTTTACGCGTTTCTTATAATTTTGGCGCAAAGGTAGTGCTTGCCTATTTAATATCTCAATATCACTTTGATTATCCCTTAGAAGTTCAGGTTTGGTAATAATGGGTGCTGTGTAGTCAATGCTATTGGTTTCGCTTTCGCGTTCTTCCTTCTCCCCTTGTTCCATGGCGGCACTCTCCAACTTTAACAATTGATGCTCTATGGCATTCGCCTTACTGACCGTACGCTCAGTAATTCCATTTTCCAATAAGTCGTTCTCAAAATCCTCCATTTGCTGCAACAACTTCTTGGCCAAGTTTCTATCAGAAGCATTCAGCATATCCTCAAGCTGCTTCTCCAACATTTGACGCAACATTTGTTGCTCTTTGTATATCTCGTATACCTCATTCAACCCTATTTCATTCTCTCCACTTCCAGTATTTCCACCTTCGCTTTGCTTGCCCTCTCCTTGTTGCTTTCCTTTATCTCCATCAGCTGGACCATTATCCTGTTGCCCATTACCCCCTTTTTGCTCTCCTTTCTGACCAGATGGCTTTCCTTCTTGCCCGGAGCCATTCATCTTATCCTGGATGCTCTGTTGTCCCTTAATGATGTCTGGCAATTGAAAATCTGACCCCTGGCCACTGCCCTGACCAGGACTCATGTTTTGTTGCATGTTGTCCAAAATATTTGCCAAAAAATCGGCAAGCGCATTCGTGGCATTAATTACATATTGTTGATAGGAAGCGCCTTGATACACCTGATTCTCAGCAATACTCTCCAATGATTTATCAATGTTATAATATACCTCGGTAATCTGCTCATTCACGAACTCAGATAACTCCGCCCTGCGTAGTGACAATGCAAACAAGCTATCGTCAACATGTTCAAAAAGCCTTCGAAGATCCTTTTGGTCACGGACCGTTCTTGAAAACTGGGATATGTCCACATCTGCATCTTCCATCCTGTCAAACAAGCTTTCCTGTTTAAAGGAAAAGGTAACCAAGTTATCCAATATCTGACGTAACATTTCTGCATCCTCGGTGTCGTTGGACCCTCCAGCCGAAGCACTTTGTTGCATAGCCTGGCTCATTTCCATCATCTTTTGAGCAGCCGATTTCTGTTTGCGTTTTGCGTTTTCCTTGCCATCCTTCTCCTGCCCATCCGAACCCTCTTGCTTCATCTGCTCCAGTTCTTCCAAAGCTTCCTTTTGATCCCTGTCCACATCCTCTTGTTGTTTTTTGGCAACCTCAAAATCCAAAGGTTTCTGCAACCCATCATTATCCTTTCTAAGTTCATCCAATTCATCAGAAATTTCATCAAATTGTTGGTTCAATTCCTTTTGCAAATCTTCTTCATTATCTTCCGACGTATCTTCCGACAACCTCTCTTGCTCTTTGGCTAACTCTTCAAGTTCATTGGCCAACTGGGCCATCTTCTCAGTGACGTAGTACCTTTTTGTAAGTTCCAAAATCTGCTCTAGGTTTCGAGCATTCTTGGATTGATTCTTCCCAAGCTCTTCAAGCCTCTTCTGAAGCTCTTCCTTGTTCATTTTATCAGTAAGCTCATTCAGTTCTTTAAGTAGTTTCTCATTCTTTTTGGCCTCAAGCTCCTGCCGTTCCAATCGTTCTTGAAGCATTTTTTTCTGTTCATTGTTTTCCTTACTATTACTAACCCCTTCCTTTAATTCCTTACTGAATTTTTGCATTAATTCCTCTTGCATCTGTTGCTTCTGCAAAAAATCCTTAATCTGACTCTTATCCTCAAAAGTCAATCCTCTTTCCTCCTTTTGTTCCTTATTCATTTTGGTAAGTACATCTTGTTGTTCTTTGTACTCCTTCAAAGATTGGTTCATTTTGGACAATGTTGAGTTTTGAGACTCTAACTTCTTCTTTTTCAGTTGCTTATCACTGTAGAGCGAGGTGGTAAATATCTTGCTTTTAGTGATTTTACCCCCTCGTATACCATCATTGTCGACCACTTCAAAAAAAATTTTGTACTCCTTCCCCTTATCTAGTTGAAGTCCAGACGGAAAGGTATAGTAGAACTGATGCACATTGGTCATGGGGGACTGTAAGACAATTCTCTGTTCATTCTGAACATCATCCACCGGAAAACAAACCAGTCGGATAGAGGCAATACCATAGTCATCAGCAGCTTGTCCTGTAAAAAACGACTGATTAGGGTTAAGTGAGTCCAAAACCTGATCCACCTTTACCGTAGGGTTTGCGTCCTTTACAACATCAACAGCATACGCCAGACGTTCAAAATCAGAAACATGGGAATTGGAAGTTCGAAGTTCGTATCGCAAATCGTTAAAAGCCCTTAATGAATGTACAAACTCATTGGCGTCCTTGGAAAAAGCATAGATACTATCTGATGTCTGCATGGAAATCCCATCAACATTTGCCCCAACAATCTTCCAGGACAACTTGGTCCCCTCTGGCACCACAGCATTACCAGTTGCAGTGATTACCTCAGATCTACGATTTAAGTACCTGGGATAGTCCAACTGCATTTGAAAATCTACAAGCGCAGGCGTTCTATAACTTTTAATGTTATAACTCCTGGAACTCCAGCCATTGGCCGTTAGGTAAAAAGAACTTTCTTTAACAGGGGCTTCAAACCGATACGTATACACCCAACCTTGCTCTTGCAACAATAACCGTTCACCATTGACTACCAAATAAACATCTCCCGGTTTGAAACTGCCCTCGGTAGTTGCCTTGATCACCAAGGGTTCATTGTCCAACACTTCCAAAGTTTCATTCAATATCTTAAAAGTGAATGGTGCTGGGCGCTCATAGGCCAAATCATAATTCATCACCCTTGTATTGGAATTAAAAAAAGAGGCAATGTTTCCCGTTACCCAGATAACGCCAAGTAACCCTAGCGGAACTAAAACGTATTTGGCATACTTAAAGCTTTCTTTAAAATCAACAGCCTCCACAAAGGGAACAGTGCCCAGACTTTTGGCACGCTGCTCGATACTGGCCAACAAAAGATCGGTCTTCTTCTGACTTTCAGATAATTCAAGAAGATTCAGCAATTTATCATCAACATCAAGAAAATGCTTTCCAATCAATTTAGAGGCTTCCTTGTGGCCAATCCCCTTGCGTAAACGAAACAAATACATCAAAGGAATCACAATGAACTTATAGAGCAAAAAGGACTCGACCAATAAAAAGATAATGAAGAACGTCAATCGCCATTGTTGGTCCATCCATAGCAGATACTCCAAGAACATGACCGCCATCCAAAACAACAACCCAAGGGTCAAAAAAAGAATACTTCCCTTGATCAATTGTTTGGTGTAATACTTCTTGGTGAAGCCACCCAGCTTCCGTAATATGTCCTGATAGCCGCTCAAAGCAATGTATTTTATCACCAAGATACCCGATACTGGTGAAAACCGCTGAAAATTTTTGTTAAAGCTTGATATGCAAACACTTTTAGAATACACATAAGGTCTTCCCCAAACTCTTTCCAAATCTTATAAGGGAATGTATCTTTGCACTACAAGAATATATGCCATGAGTTATACCATTAGAGTGCGTTTTGCCCCAAGCCCAACCGGACCATTACATATAGGAGGTCTTCGCACTGCGCTGTTCAATTACCTATTTGCTAAAAAACACGGTGGGGAATTTATATTGCGTATAGAGGATACCGATCAGAACCGATTTGTGGAAGGAGCTGAAAAGTATATCATTGATGCCTTGAACTGGTGTGGTATTCCCTTTGATGAAGGACCAGGGAAAGAAGGTGCTGTTGGTCCCTACCGGCAAAGTGAACGCAAGGACATGTATAAAGCGTACGCCATGGAACTTATTGAAAACGGCCAAGCATACTATGCTTTTGATACCGCAGAGCGATTGGACTTTCATAGAAAGGACCACGAAGAAAAGGGCAAGACCTTTATCTATAATTGGCACAACAGGTTAAAACTCAACAATTCACTTTCACTGACCCAAGAAGAGGTAAAATCCAAATTGGATGCCGGTGAAGATTACGTTATCCGCTTCAAGTCCCCACAGGACGAAGAACTCGTTCTACAAGATATCATCCGTGGTGAAATTAAAATAGACACCAACATACTGGATGACAAAATCCTTTTCAAAAGTGATGGTATGCCCACCTACCACTTGGCCAATATTGTGGATGATCATTTGATGGACATCAGCCATGTGATTCGCGGTGAAGAATGGCTTCCCTCCTTGGCCCTACATACATTATTGTATAAAGCATTCGGGTGGACCGCGCCAAAATTTGCCCACCTTCCTCTTATTATGAAGCCGGTTGGAAAAGGTAAACTGAGCAAGCGGGATGGAGAAAAAGGCGGTTTCCCAGTGTTCCCCTTGTCCTGGAACGAATCGGAAGGTTACCGTGAAGCCGGTTTCTTTCCGGAGACCGTGGTAAACTTTTTGGCGCTTTTGGGGTGGAACCCTGGTACCGAACAAGAACTTTTTTCCTTGGATGAGCTTATTCAATCCTTCTCTTTGGAACGGGTGAACAAATCCGGTGCGCGTTTTGATCCAGAAAAAAACAAGTGGTATAATCAGCAGTGGTTGCAACGAAAGACTGATGAAGAACTAGCCGATTTGTTTCTACAAGAGCTCTCAAAAAGACCAGAGACCATTGAAACATCCAAAGTATATGTCCAAAAGGTGGTGGGACTCATCAAGGAGCGGGCAAGTTTTGTTTCTGACTTTTGGGAACTGGGCGGTTATTTTTTTGAAGCGCCATCCGAATACAATGAAAAGGCCGTAAAAAAACAGTGGAAAGAAGATACGCCACAAATCATGGACCATGTTGTTTCCATCTTGGAAAGCATCGATGATTTTTCCTCCGCAGCGATTGAAGAAAAGGTAAAAGCTTGGATTGCAGAGCAAGAACTTTCCTTTGGAAAGGTAATGCCCCCCCTGCGATTAATCATTGTTGGTGACATGAAGGGTCCCCACCTATTTGATATCATGGAACTTATTGGTAAAGAAGACAGTGTAGGGCGAATTAAAAGTGCGATTTCCCTCTTATCATAATACAGATTCTGTAACAAATCTTGATGGTTGACTACTGATATGTTAGAGAGTTTCGTAAATTCCATTTCTAACGTAAAATCCGATCAACATGGGCAACTACTTACTATTACCAATTGTATTTCTTGGGCTTATTGTTCTATTTAAGTTCTTCTTTATTGTAAAGCAACAGACCGCAGTGGTTATAGAGCGGTTTGGTAGATTCCAAAGTATTCGCAATTCCGGACTCCAAATGAAAATCCCGTTAGTGGACCGTATTGCAGGAAGGCTTAGTTTAAAAATTCAACAGCTGGATGTTATCGTAGAGACCAAAACTTTGGACGATGTGTTCGTGAAGCTCAAAGTTTCAGTCCAGTATGTAGTCATCAGAGACAAGGTATACGATGCCTTTTACAAATTGGAGTACCCCCATGATCAGATAACTTCATATGTTTTTGATGTGGTCCGTGCCGAAGTTCCCAAAATGAAGTTGGATGATGTCTTTGTGAAAAAGGACGATATTGCCATCGCAGTAAAGTCCGAACTTCAGGACGCCATGCTGGAATACGGTTATGACATCATCAAGACCCTTGTGACCGATATTGACCCCGATGCACAGGTAAAAGCGGCCATGAACCGTATCAATGCTTCCGAACGTGAAAAAATCGCCGCCCAATTTGAAGGGGATGCAGCCCGAATCCTTATCGTGGAAAAAGCAAAGGCCGAGGCAGAAAGCAAACGACTTCAAGGACAGGGTATTGCCGATCAACGTCGTGAAATCGCTAGAGGTCTGGAAGAGTCTGTTGAAGTATTGAACAAAGTGGGCATCAATTCCCAAGAAGCATCGGCTTTGATCGTGGTCACACAACATTATGACACACTACAGGCCATCGGTGAAGAAACCAATACCAACCTCATCCTTTTGCCCAACTCCCCACAAGCAGGAAGCGACATGCTCAATAACATGGTGGCCTCCTTCACGGCCAGCAACCAAATTGGCGAAGCCATGAAACAACAAAACAAAAAGAAAGAAGAATAATTTTAACTTTTAGTACATTGAAAAAGGGAGCCTTTAGCTCCCTTTTTTATTGTTTCCCCAAATATCCTCCATTTTTGACAAAAAACTCATTACGCCCCTTTTACGAGAAGATCTACACGTAACAAAAGGAATTGGGTTGTCTTGTTTTAAAAGCGCCTTAAACAAGCTAAAAATAAGCGGGTTTTAATAAGAAAACCAAATGGTATTTAATGTTGTGATAAGAAAAAACTATGTTAGTTTTTCTGCTCCAGTTTTGCCCAAGTATCCCTCAACGTAACTGTTCGGTTAAAAACCAATTGATCGGGAGTGGAATCCTTGTCAACATTAAAATAACCCAAGCGTTGAAATTGAAATACATCCCCTATTTTGGCTTCTTGTAAACTGGGCTCCAAATAACCGGTAACTTTCGTCAAGGAGTCTGGATTAATGAAATCCATAAAATCCTTATCCTTATGGGCATCTGGTGTGGCATCATTGAAAAGACGATCGTACAAACGAATTTCAGCCTCTATGGCATGCGGAATGGAAACCCAGTGTAGCGTTCCCTTCACCTTGCGCAAACTTTCTTCCGTTCCGGAACCACTTTTACTTTTGGGGTCATAAGTACATTGCACCTCTATAACATTTCCTTCCGCATCCTTGGTACAGCTTTCTGCTTTAATGATGTAACCGTTCTTCAACCGTACTTCACCCCCCAACTTCAATCTAAAGAATTTACGGTTGGCTTCCTCCTTAAAGTCATCCTGCTCTATATACAATTCCCTGGAAAAAGGAACTTTTCTTTCCCCTGCTGATTCATCTTCTGGGTTGTTCTCGGCATCCAACCACTCCTCTTTCCCTTCTTCGTAATTGGTGATGACCACTTTTAACGGGTTAAGTACCGCCATAACACGTGGGGCAACCTTGTTCAAATGTTCACGCACATGAAATTCCAACAAGGATACATCAACCACATTTTCACGCTTGGCAATGCCAATGGTGTCCGCAAAGTTTCGGATAGATTCCGGGGTGTACCCCCTCCTCCGCAATCCAGAGATTGTTGGCATCCTTGGATCATCCCATCCATTTACTACACCACTCTCCACCAATTGAAGCAATTTTCGTTTGCTGACCACGGTATGACTAAGGTTTCTTCGGGCAAACTCGCGTTGTTTTGGGCGCAATCTATCAGAATCTACCAATTGGTCTAAAAACCAATCGTACAGTTCCCTGTGCGGCAAAAACTCCAGTGTACATAGGGAATGCGAGACTTGCTCGATATAATCACTCTCCCCATGTGTCCAATCATACATGGGATAAATACACCAATCGGTATTTGTTCTATGGTGGGGCTTATGCAGAATTCGGTACATGACCGGATCACGCATGAGCATGTTGGAAGAGGACATATCAATTTTGGCTCGCAAGACGTGCTCACCTTCCTTGAAATCTCCGTTTTTCATGCCCTCGAACAGCTTCAAGTTTTCCTCCACGGAACGATTTCGGTATGGACTTTCGGTTCCGGCTTCCGTTGGGGTTCCTTTTTGACTGGCTATTTCCTCTGAAGACTGACTGTCAACATAAGCTTTATTTGCCTTGATGAGCTCCACGGCCCAATCATACAACTGCTGAAAATAATCTGAGGCATAACACTCCGTATCCCACTCATAACCAAGCCAAGAGACATCTTTCTTAATGGCGTCTACATACTCCTTTTCTTCCTTGGCGGGATTGGTATCGTCAAAACGAAGATTTACGGGTGCATTATAACGCAATCCCAATCCAAAATTGAGGCAGATGGAGCTGGCGTGCCCAATGTGAAGATACCCATTGGGTTCCGGCGGAAAACGAAAACGAAGGCTTTCAGTATCGTACCCATTTCTTAAATCTTCCTCAACAATATGCTCAATAAAATTCAGCGATTTAACATCCTCGGCCATATCCAAAATTTGAAGCGCAAATGTAGTAAAAACGTGTCTTTGTAGCTAAAAATCACGCTTTAGTGTATACAAAGTACGCCATTTCACAACACTTTTAGTGCCCCCTACAACAATATATTTCCATTCGATGAAAATAAAATCATATTTGTTAATGGAAAGCTATATGAAAATGGGGCGCTTGAGAAACGCTCTAACGAACTAAAAGACATTAAGGGGCACAAACTAACTGGGCATTGTATGCCCTCAACCTCTTAAAACTAACGGTGATGAAAAAAAGTAGTTCAACGTATGGCCTTCTGGTACTGACCCTTATGCTGGTCATTTTTGGCGCATCCACAATGGAGGCCCAAATCCTAAACAAACCAACCGCCGCTCCCAATCCCAACTATGGAAGCAGCGACCCTTGGACCGCTGCTTGTGCCTCAAGTGGTTTCAACGAATATTATGTGAATTTCACTTGGAATCTGCCCTTGGTGAACTCAAACAATGAGTTTGTCCTAGAGCTGTCCGATGCCAATGGAAATTTTGGTTCTCCCATAGAACTATCCAGGGTGAGTGATAAAAACACCGTTTTTGATTTCGAATTTCAATTCTCCGTACCAGACTATGTCCGTGGAGAAAACTACAAATTCCGGGTGCGCAGTACCAGTCCTTCAAAAACCAGTCCTGCCTCTGATGCTTATCCCATGTATTATATTGATTATAATTCGCCCTTGCTCATCAGTGAGAATGGCAGTGGAAGCATTCCATCCGGCGGAACCATCCAAATATGTGATGGTGGTACCGTAACCCTAAAACCGCACAACATACCCAATGCCAGTACCTATAAATATAATTGGTACCGCAGCGGCACACTACTACCCCAGAAGACAGAGAGCATCACCGTTTCTACTCCTGGGATGTATTATGTGGAGTTGGATTATGGTTCTATCTGTTCCGGATCGGCAAACACCCTGTCCAATACCATTGAAATCAATACGGGCAGCAGTATGGGTATCGCTATAAACGGTGCCAGCAATGTTGAGCTGTGCCCCGGAGATCCTTATACCCTACAAGCCAACATCACAGGAATGGGCCTTACCTACACTTGGTATAAGGATGGTACAAAAGTAAGTGGACCTACCTTGGAAGGTGATTCCTATGCGATAAACACCAATCTTGTTGGGTTTGATGGAAGCTATGAAGTTGAAATTGAAGGGCCAAGTGCCTGTAAAGAACGTTCCGCCACAGTTTCCGTACAAAGTGCAGGTTCCTTTGAAGTGACCCTTAACAATGAAGAAAATATTGTATTGCTGCCTTCTCAGAACAAAACCTTATCGGTTTCCACAACTGCAGCATCTCCATCTTACCAATGGTACAAAGATGGTGGCGTCATCTCAGGGGCAACAACAAACACGTTAAATATCAGTGAAGTAGGGGAGTATTACGCAACGGTTACCCAAAACGGTGGGTCTTGTTCCGTTTCTCCGAAAAACTCTACGGTCACCACAGTGGTATCTCCCAATTCCTTTGAATTTGTGATTGCCTATGTAGGTTCCTATACCTCATGTGAAAATTCTGATGCCACATTGAGTTTGTCAACCATTAATGCCGTAGGCGATGGTGGGGCAAAAACCGATGTAACCTCGGATTTGCAATCTTCATTCAGCTATCAATGGCTAAAAGATGGTAGTACTGTAAGTGGGGAAACCTCTAAGACCATAACCCTATCTGACCACGGGAACAATGGAAACTACAAACTAAATGGTTCCTTGGATGGGTTCAACGCATCGTCCAACACCCTAAATGTCAAGCTTGTTGTTAATCAAGCTCTTACCATTTCAACTACGGGAACCGTATTGTGTGAAGGTTCAGAACCTATAGTGCTGAACAGCGCACAAAGCCTCGAGGGTGAAACTTTTGAATGGGTTAAGGATGGTATTGTTGTGGACACCTCATCTGAAAGCTATACCGTTACTGAAGTTGGGGTATACAAACTTGTCATCAGGACCAACGATTGTCCATTGACATCCAATGAAATTACAATACAGGCCTTTGATGAATCATTATTGGTCTTGGACAAGCCTCAAGAACTCATCATTATTGAGGGCGAAACCATGACCATGACCGCAAGCGGTGCAGATTCTTATGAATGGTTCGACTACAACAACAATTTAGTATCCACACAGGACTATTTTGGTTTCCAAGAGGAAGGACAATACCTATTGGTGGCACACTTTGGCGGGTGTACCGTTAGCCGTGTCATTACTGTAGTATATAGGGATATGTTTGCCATTCCCAATGTAATTACGGCCAATGGCGATGGTATCAATGACCTATGGATATTGCCCAATACCTACTCAAGGGACCAAGAAATCTTAGTGACCATATTCAATGAAAGAGGGAAGGAGGTATTCAGCCAGACCAATTATGAAAACAATTGGCCGCAATCTACCTCAACGTTCAACAAATCCAGCATGATCTTTTATTACAAGATCAGCAAAGGAGGGAAAAGCCTGAAACAAGGCACCATAACTGTTATCAAATAAACAGAAATGCACACCAAAAAACCTTTACTACTACTCGTCTATATCTTGCTACTTGCTTCATCCGGGACCTACGGACAAGAGGAGGATCCTTTTGTGCCCTATAACATCCCGTCCCAGAACTTGCTGAAATTCAACAGATTCTTGTTGAACCCAACATTTTCAACAGTGCGTGAAGACAAGTCATATATCAATCTATTTCATAGAAACCAATCGGTATCATTTAATGATAACAACCAGGTATACTTCTTGAGTTATAGTGGTAGGGTAAGTGACAGAAGTGGTGTGGGTCTTAGCTTGTTCACCAATAGGGAAGGGGTTTTCAACAACTTTGGTGTTCACGCCAACTACGCCTATGGTGTGCGATTGGCCCCAAAAAGCACTTTTACTTTCGGAGCCAACTTTTCATATTATCAAAGCGCCTTGAACCAAGACCGTGTCAACGCCATTGAGGATGATCCATTTTTAAACACTTTGGAGAGCAGTTCCTTGGTAAGCTTTCAACCCGGTTTCAACTTTTCCATAGGAAGCTTTGACATTGGTGGTTTTGCCGAAAACCTGTTTGATTACAACCTCAAGAACAGCGAATCCGTTACAGAATTCAACGAAAAAACCTATTCCGGTCACTTACAATATACCCATCAGTTTAAAAATGGTGCTGGGCTTTTGGAAAGCGCCAGATTGATGCCCATGGCCAGAGTGAGAAAAGTGGGTGAGGAAAACCTCGTATTGGGAGGAAACCTTATCCTGGATCTTCCCAAACTAGGGTGGTTACAGGCAGGTTATGACGATTTCTATGGGGCATCGGCAGGGCTTGGGTTTAACTTGACCAAGAACATTTCCCTAGGGTATACCATGGAAAAAGGTCTTTCCAACAACTTTGAAAACTTTGGGGTGAGTCATGAGATTTCCCTTGCGTATTCCTTTACACCCAATCTTACTGAGGACCGCGTAATGCTAGAAAAAGAGAACGAAGCCCTGGTGGAAAACGAAAATGTTCCACAGGACAGCCTGAGCATTACCGAAAAAGACCTTGAAATAGCACAATTAAAAGACAAGTTGGCCGAAAACGATGCCATTTTGGATGAGCTATTAATGCGACAGGATTCTATAGAAACCACTCGTAGACAAGATTTGGAAAAACGTTTTGAAACGGTCATGAAAATGGTAAAACGTGAGACAAGGGGGCAAAACCCAGCCCTTGAAGAAAAGGCCAAGCAAGTCTATTTTGCCAATATGGACAGTGCCGATCTTGTGACCCAAACCAAGACACAGCCCGTCTCCAATCATGGACTTACCAATACAACCTCAACCAAAAAGGTGATTCGTATTAACGAAACCAAAACCAATACAGCGGTAGCCCACTCCTCTTCGGTAAAAAGGGACAAAACCTCCAACACCAAGAAAATCAAGTCTGCCCGCTTCAAATCAAATGCAATTCCAAATGTTCAAAGTGGACATTATCTGATAGCCAACGTCTTTAAAAATCCAGAAAACGTGGATGCCTTTATCCAAAAACTCCATGAACAAGGTATTCTTGATGCCGGTTTCTTTGAAAATCCAAAGAACGGTCTCAACTATGTGTACCTGGACGGATACAAGGATAAAAAAGAAGCTTTGGAAGCATACCATTCCAAACTAAATGGTTCATACCAAGGTGATGCATGGGTGATGAACGTCAACGATGGTACTGCTACCATCCGAGGCTTTGTGAACAGTACAACCAGCACTACCACAACTCCTTCCAAATATGGTAACAACACCTTGCACAAGAATGTTAACAAAAGTAATGCTAACTCTGCCCGGGTAACTTACAAAACCATAAACGCAAATGGCTTGCCAGAGGGCTTCTATATCATAGCCAGCGTATTTGACAATTCAACCAGTGCCAAACAATTTGTAAAAGCACTGAATTCCCGAGGATTAAACGCCAGTTACTTCATAAATCCAGAGGACAACCACAGGTATGTGTACCTCAAAAAACATGAAACCTGGAACAACGCCTTAACCTCATACTATTCCAAACTAAACGCTTCGTATGATGACCAAATGTGGATCATGCGCGTGAAACCAAACTACAATAGCTAACCATGGCCAAACCTTTACATAAAATATTGCTGTTCTTTGGGATGGCACTCATTTCTTGGGTGGGTACTTCCCAGGTCAAGAACACCTTTGACGTACGTTATGAAAACGAACTTAGGGGAGATCTGACCTTTATTGCCAACAATATAGTAAACAGGGACTCTGGGAGTAGAGACCCTGAAGACCCTTACAATGCAACCGGTTCAAGCTCATCATATAACGATGACCTTAACATGCAATATATTGATATAGACGGGGATGGTTCCACCTTTAGTTCCAGTAGTGCCACCTTGGCGGTACCCGACCCTTCCTGTTCGTTGATACGTTACGCCGGACTATACTGGTCCGCGGTATACAAGGGCAGTGATAGGAGCGATTTCAATCAGGTCAAGTTTAGGGTTCCTGGAGGTTCCTATGTAGATCTGACCGCAGATGAAATCTTATTTGATGGATATAACGATTCCGATTTTGGGAGCTATAGCCCCTATGCCTGTTATAAGGATGTAACCTCCATGGTATCCGCATTGGCCAACCCTGATGGTGAGTATTTTGTAGCCAACGTCAGGGCTAGTTCCGGAAGCTCCATTACCGGAGGTATTTCTGGAGGTTGGACCTTGGTCGTGGTTTATGAAAACCCAACGCTTCCCGGTAAATACATCACTACATTTGACGGGTATGCCGGTATCAAATCAGGACAAACCGTAGATGTCCCGTTTAGTGGGTTTACCACATTGCCCGCACCATTTCCAGTACGTGCAAAATTGGGTGTGGCCACTTTGGAAGGAGACAACCGAATCTCTGGGGACAGGCTTGCCATTCGTGCGGACAGCAATGGTTCTTTTACAACTCTTGGAAACACGGTGAATCCCACCACCAACTTCTTTAACAGTAACATTACCATTGAGGATAATATTATCACCACACGAAACCCCAATAGTGTGAACACTCTGGGTTGGGATGTGGATTTGTTCACCATTCCAAACCCCAACCAGACGGTTATTCCAAACAGTGAGACCGGGGCTACCTTAAGAGCTTCCTCAACTCAGGATAAATATGATATCTTCTTTACCTCCTTGGATGTAGAGATCATTGAACCCAACATTGAATTGACCAAAACCGTTGAGGATATCGGCGGTAACGACATTACAGGTCAAGGGGTTAACTTGGGACAATACTTGGATTATGTACTCTCCTTTGAAAATGTAGGTAATGATGATGCCGTTGGTTATGTAATTCGGGATGTATTGCCCATCAACGTAACCTTGGACGAAGGTAGTATTTCCATGCCTTCGGGAGTGACCTACACTTATGATTCAGGCACAAGGACTATTTTATTCAATGTCCCTGACAGTATGGTAGAAGAAGGCGATCCATTGGCTTCGATTCGTATGCGTGTACAAGTGGCGGAAAACTGCTTTGATTTTATTGACGCCTGTACCGATATCATCCAGAACTTGGCCTACTCTACCTATAGTGGGGCCATCAACAATGCACAGATCACGGACGACCCCAGTGTGTCCGAATTTGATGGTTGTGGTTTCCCCACACCTGGGGCCACCAATTTCTTGTTGGATGACCTCAGCGCCTGTAATTTTAGCAGGACCGTACAGCTTTGTGGTGACACTGTGCTTTTGGATGCAGGAGATAATTTTGATAACTATATCTGGTACCGTGATGAAAACGGCAATAACCAGATTGATCTAGGAACGGACACCGTTATTACCGATGCCGATGCCGACAACGATCCAAGCACCATTTTAGTAGGTGATACAGGAACTTATCTTGTAGACAAACAAGTTGCTGATCCCTGTAAGGATTTCATGGAAATCATTGTGGTTGAATTGTTCGGTTCCGTACAGAGCAATCCTATTACGGCGTTGATCAACGATACCTCCAACACCATTGATGGCGAAATCCAAATCTGTCCCAATGATGGTAGCGAATTGCCTGAAATTTTCTTGTGTGGTCTAAATGACACCGAGCTGATTCAGGTCAACATTCCTGATGCACAGAGCATTGTCTGGGAACAATTGGACGAAGCTAGTTGTGGATCGGCCGTTTCAGGTTGTGCCAACACCAATGCTGGCTGTACTTGGAACACTGTAGATACGGGCAACGACTTTTTGGCTTCCGATTCTGGGCAGTACCGATTGGTCATCAACTATCAGAACGGATGTTTCAGCAGGTTCTATTTCAACATTTACAAGAACCCGCTCAACCCACAATACACTTCCAGCGATATTATCTGTGATACGGATGGAAACATTACCGTGACCAATATGCCCATCAACTACGAATATCAGCTTTTGGATCAAACCACAGGAAACGTATTGGTTCCTTATGGGCCAAGTCCAAGCTTTGATATAGACACCAATGGTGCCTATGCGGTTGAAATGAGACAACAAGGTGTTACCGATGGTTGTGTGTTTATGCTTGAAAACATTGGGATTCTGGAAAGAAACTTCCAAGTGGACATCACCACAGAAGACACCAACTGTAACGGTTTGGGTGAAATTGCCATTTCTGTGCTCAATGTGGAGCCCCAATACTATTATGAAATAGCGCAAGGTGGTACTGTAGTGGACACCCACGGACCATCCACAGACAACAACTACACCTTTGAAAACTTAAACGATGGGGTTTACGATGTTACCGTAACCACCGACGACGGTTGTACCTATACCGAACAAGTCACTATTCTTGATTTGGCCAATTTGGACCTCAATGCCCAAGTGAACCAACATATAACCTGTGTAGATGGCCTTGTAGAGGTAGAAGCAACTGGGGGTAGGACTCCATATCTATATGCTATCTGGTCCTATGTGGATGAATCCAGCACTACCATTACTTCCTATCCTACCGTAGCAGATATTCCTCCTTCCGAATTTCAAAGCGGTACCACATTTAATATTCCTACAACTGCTCCCGGGCAGTACACCTTTGTAGTGGTCGATGGGTACAACTGTTATGATTTTTCCAATACAGTGACCGTTTACTCACAACCTGCAGCAGATTTTGATCCAACCACAGTAACGGATGTACTCTGCTTCGGTGAATCTACCGGTGCACTAACTTTCAATCTGCTGAATAGCAATGGATATTCGTTAACCTATTATCTATTTGATGCCACGGGATTTGACGACACGGACTATGACTATGTAGATGCATTGGCCACCAATGCTACTGGGTATTTTCCCAACTTGCCTGCCGGAGATTATGTGCTCGTTGTAAATCAACAAAATGGAAGCGCTTCTTGTGATCATATTGAATATCACACCATCTCTCAGCCCACAAATGCTTTGGATGCGGATGCAGTCCTGATCCAAGACTACACCTGTTTGCAAAATGGTATTATTGAAGCCCAAAACGTAAGCGGGGGCACAGCTCCCTATGAATACAGTATTGACGGGGTAAATTTTGTCAACGGTCCAGGAGCTGAAACCTTCTCTGGACTCACAGATGGTACCTATACCATCACCATTAGGGACGATAATGGGTGTACCACCACCACAGACCCTATTACATTGGATGCCCTTGATCCCCCAACGGATATCGCTTTTTCGGCTACCAATCCAGTATGCCCAACCTTTGTTTCCGATGTTGCCTTAACCGTTACAGGAGGCACACCCAATTTAACCTATGAGATTATTTCCCCTGCCGGAAGTGTGGTCAATAACGGCAATAACAACTCTTTTACAGGGTTGGCACCAGACACATACATGTTCAGGGTTACCGATAGTAAAGGATGTTTCTATGATGAAAGCTACACCATAGACCCCGTTACCGAGATTTCCGTGACCGGACAATTGTTGAGCAATATCACTTGTTTTGGTGATACAGACGGGGAACTCCAATTCAATGTAGCCAACTTCAATACAGATTATGACTATTCTGTAACAGGTCCTGCCACTTTCAACGGAAGTGCACAGACCAATGGAACCATTTCTTTGTCCGGATTGGCCGAAGGAACCTATACCATTACCGTAACAGATAACTTTACCAGCTGTACCGATACGGCCAGTGTTACCATAAACGCACCACCTTCAGCATTGACAGCTTCCCACGTGGTTGCCCAACCTAGCTGTATTGCCAACGGTTCGGTTACCATTACGCCATCAGGAGGATGGGGAGGCAACAGTTTTGAAATCACTGCAGGTCCGGTCGGATATGTCCTTCCTGCCGCGCAATCAAACGGAATATTTGCCAATCTTAACATGGGAGGAACCTATACCTACACGGTTACCGATTCCAACGGATGTGTTTTCACAGACACCTTTGATATTATTGAAGCCGTGGCCCCTGTTTTGGCCATTGTGCCCAACGACATTTGTTATGATGATGCCGTAGGCCTCACCCTCACTGCCAATGTGACTTCTGGTGGTGACGGAAACTATGAATATAGTCTTAATGGAGGCCCATTTCAGGCCAGCAATGTATTTTCCGGTCTAGCTTCAGGAACCTATACCATTGACGTTAGGGATGGGAACAGCTGTACAGATTCAGCCTCCATCACCATTCATCCAGAGTTGAGCGTGATTGCTTCGGCTCCAAACATTATTGCTTGCGGAACAGATACTGATATTACCATCACCGCTGCCGGTGGCGATGGCAACTATGTATACGCCGTTGTGGGCAATGGGGTTACTCCGGCTGATGGGGATTTTTCAACCACCAACCCCGTTACCGTAACGGGTGCCGGTGATTACGATGTGTATGTTCGAGATAACAATGGCGCTGCTGGTTACTGTGAGGCTTCCTACGATATTACGATAGCCCAAGATCCACCATTGGCCATTTCAGTGACCGACACAGGAATTTTGTGTAGTGGAGAGGCCCAAGCCACCATTACCATCACCGCTTCAGGTGGTGAAGCTCCCTATCAATACAGTATCAACAATGGTGCTACGTATCAAGCTTCAAACACTTTTGTGAACCAAGCTGCGGGCAGTTACAACATCCGCGTTAGGGATGCCAATAACTGTATCGTTGATGAAATTTATACCATAACCGAGCCATTGACCCTTTCCGCTTCTGCCGCCGTTACCCAATTGGCAGAATGTAACCCAGGGTTGGGTGCTGAGGTGCGTATTACCAATGCTTTAGGGGGTACCGCTCCTTACGAGTACAGTTTTGATGGTGGGTCCACATATGGATCAAGCTCCATAGGGTATCTATTCCCAGGGACACATACACTTTACATCAGGGATGCCAATCTTTGTACCTATCCCATGACCGTGACCATTGACCCTGTTCCCACCCCGCCCAATGTTACTCCAGCCATGGACTACGAATGTGATGGCGAAGGTATCATTACCTTGACTCCGGACAGCGCAGATTTTGATTACACTTACGAAATTGATGGGAATCCAAACACTCCCGCCAACTCAAATATCTTTAACAATGTTCCCGTTGGATCACACACCATTACGGTAAACTATACCAGCAATTCAGCACCAACTCCAAGTGTATTGCTGTTGGAAACTTTTGGAACAGGACCCAACACCAGTATTCCTGAGGTGGATCCTGCTTATTGCTACGAACCTCAAAATGGTACGGTGAACACCTGCGGTTGGGGTATAGACACCCATATCCAAGACGGGGAATATTCAGTTACACAAACCATTGTAAACCCCTATGGTACATGGAGAAACCCTAATGATCATTCCGCCTTGGCCAATGGTAGGTTTTTGGCCATGAATGTAGGTGGCGCTGTAGGACCCAATGGAATTATATATGCCAAAAGAGATATTGAAGTGGTGCCCAACCGGGATATCACTATTTCCTTATGGGCTTTCAACTTGTTGAGAGTTGGTACCGGTGGTGCCGATCCTGATATCGATATTCAATTGGTTGACGGTGTAGGTACTGTTATTGCCAGCACCACAACAGGACAGGTTCCTAAAAACAATGATGCTGATGATTGGCAGAACTATACGGTTACCCTAAATCCAGGGGCCAATACCAATTTGGATATTGTAATTCGTACCAACTCTGCTGTTACTGGTGGAAATGACATCGCCATTGACGATATTCAGGCGTTCCAAACTCCTGAGGTATGTTCCGGTTCATTGACGGTTGATGTCAATGTTGAGGATGGTCATGCCTTTGATGGTGCCATCACGGCCTTTACCGATATTTCTTGTAATGGTGTTGCCGACGGTTCCATTACTTTTGAAGCAGAAAACTTTGACCCCGCCACAGGATTTACCTATCAAGTAGATGGTGGTGTGGTTTCTGCAGCTCAATTTGCAAGCCCAATCACCGTAAACGGATTAACAGCAGGCAATCATACTATCACCATTGTAGATCTACGGGACCCTGCGTGTTCAGTTATCTTAAATCAAACTTTAACAGAACCCAATGCATTGGTCGCTTCGGCCTCTGTTACCAGTGTGATGACCTGTACCAATGGAGGAGCTACCATTACGGCTTCGGCCACTGGTGGAACCCCAGCCTACCAATATCAGTTAGAGGATAATGTTGGCGGTGTGCTTGTTGCTTACCAATCTTCCAACATATTTACCGGTCTTTCCGATGGTGATTATATTGTTAGGGTTATCGACACAAACCTGTGTGAAGACCCTGTTGATGCGGCAATTACCATTGCGCCTCCCGCCGATATCCTATTTGATGTTACGCCCACAGCCTGTTATAGTGGAAACAATGACGGCACCATTCAAGTGGATGTGACCAGCGGAAATGGCGATTATCAATTTAGTTTAAATGGAGGTCCTTGGATCACTCCAAGTCCAGCTACGGCTACAACACACACTTTCTCTAGCCTAGCTGCTGGAAACTATACCATTAATGTAAGGGATGGATTTGGTTGTACAGGTACGCTTCAAAACGTGACCATTGTAGACGCCTTGATCGCCAGTGTGGCCGTTGAGGACATTACCACCTGTGCCGATGGTAGCATTACCGTTACCGCTTCTGGTGGTTCACCTGCCTTGGAATATGCTTTTGTGCCTACCACCACAGATCCAACGGGGTCCTTCTCCACAACCAACACCTTTACTGTTACTGCTGGTAACGAAGGTACTTATGATGTATACGTTAGGGACAATTCCGCTACAGCGCCTTTCTGTGAGTTTATGGAAACCGTGACCGTGGATCCCGCTACGCCATTGACCATGACGGCCACTCCAACAGACCCCGAATGTCATGATGGAACCGGCTCTATTTTGGTGGATATCACTTCAGGTCTTGCCCCATACATTATTCAGATTGTTGATTTGGACAATGGAGGTGCTTCAGACCAGACCGACACCAATGTGCTTGCCTCAAGCAGAACCTATTACAACCTGATGCCCGGGGATTATACCATCAATGTCACTGATGCCACAGGCTGTACCATTACCGATACACAGACCATCAACAATCCAGATGAGTTGACAGGGGTTGTGACAGGGGTTACACCCGCAACATGTACTGGCGACATCAATGATTTTGGTTTTGAATTCTCTGGATATCCCACCACTTTGGGAACCATTCAATTCAGTGCCGATGGTGGTGCCACATGGATAGGGGACAACTCTGTTCCAGGTACATCAGATCAATTTACTGGATATACTTCTGGTCAAACAGTTTATCCTTCCATGAGAACCGTGGATGGATCCAACAATACCATTTGTCAGACTGACCTTCCTCCGTTCATTATACCATACCCATTGGATGACTTGGACATTACCATATTGCCAATAATTGTAAATTGTAATGAACTACAAGTTACGGTGAGAGGACAAAACGGTACGGCGCCGTATGAATATGCCTATTCGGACGACCCGGCCAATTTTAATCCGGCTACTGCAGCATGGACCGCTCCTTTGCCTTTGGGAACTACCCACACCTTTGTCGGATTGGTCCCTGGTAGAACCTATACCTTCTACGTTAGGGATAGCGCAGGTTGTGTTCGTCAAAGTAACGTGAACGTGAACGATATCATCACGGTTCCTTTGGAAATTACATCAAGCATTACTCCAAGCTGTGATGGTGCAAACAACGGAAGTATCACCTATACCGTAACCGATAACCAAGCTCCTTTTGAAACACAGTTCAGATGGACCTTGTATGATATGAGTTCCGGTTCTGCTGTTTTTGTAACAGATAGTGGGGGAATAGTTCCCTTCTCTACTCCACAACAGGATGTTACCATCAATAATTTGGCTCCTGGAAACTACTTCATCGAAGTTGTTGAAGTAGATGGTTCAAACAATGATAGTTGTGTTGGCGCCACTGAGAATGAGTTATTGATAGAACTGGACCCATTGAGTGGAACCCCTGTTGTCCTACAAGACATAAGTTGTAATGCCCCTGGACTCATTGAGGTTCAAAACCCTCTTGGTGGAGGCGGAATCTATACCTATACCGTTACTGGACCCGCTCCGTTTGTAACCATTACAACAACATCTGATAATCCTATTGAGATTCCTGCCAATTCACCTGCTGGAACCTATGCTGTCGAAATTCAGGATCAATTTGGTTGTTCTATGCCTTTGGGTACGGTGGATCTCGATTTGACACCAAACCCAACCATTACAGGCATCGCTGTGGATAACTGTACCGACCCCGCTACGGTGACCATTACGGCAACCACTACGGCCGCACAAATATTCTATTCTTTGGATGGTGGAACCTCTTATCTTGATAATGGTGGGGTATTCAACAATATCGCAGCAGGAACCTATAATGTGTCCATCATTGATAGCAACGGCTGTATTGATACAGATACCGTAACGGTTCATCCCGTACTTCAGGCCGATGTGGCATTGACCAAGCTTTTGGATTGTTCTCCAAGCCCTGATGCTGAAATTACCCTTGAGGTACTTCAAGGCTCTGGAAGCTATGATTATGAAATTTCCGATGGTTCTGGAATTGTGGTCAGCAGAACAAGCTTGTCCACCAATCCCTTGGTGTTCAGTACCACAACAGTAGAGGATTACATCATCACCATTTATGACAACAATACCGCTTCCCCTGAATGTTCAAGGGTATTCAATGTATCGGTTCCTCCGGCCATTATACCTTCGTTCAGCATTACATCCTTCTCAGAGGTTACCTGTAATGGAGATGCTGATGGTACTATCTCGGTAAGCGCCGTGGACAACGGTACAGGACCTTATACCTTTGAAATTATTTCTGGACCCGGAAGTTCTGCTTCGTTCCCTATTGCACCAACCTCAAGCAATGCCACTACGGCTACCTTTACAGGACTTGAAGGAACTGTTGCAGGAATCACCTATACCATTGAGGTTACCGCGGCCAATGGTTGTACCGCAACCTTGACCCAAATTATAAGTCAGCCCGACCCTATTGCCAACATCAACACCAGTGTGGTAGAGTTTGGTTGTACCACGGGCAACAATATGAACAATGCCACTATTACTGTGGATACGGCCTCAATTACTGGTGGAAGTGGTAGCTACGTGATTTATGAGTTCATCAATGACCAAGGGACCGTAGCAACAGGCGATGATGTTGTGGTTCAGTCTGGATCGAACAATGTGTACATTGAAACCAACATGGCCGGCGGAAGTTATATCATCAATGTATATGACAACAACGGTTGTATGGGAACCGCTACGGAGACCATCGCCCCATTTGATGAACTATTGTCAGCCTCCGTGGCTATTGATGCTGCTGCAACTTGTGTTACCGGTGAAAACATCACCATTACTGCAACAGGTTCTATCACCAATTCCACAACAGACCCAGCCAATTACGAGTTTAGGTTGTTGCCATCAGGCGTATTCCAAGCTTCTGGAAGCTTTACTGGATTGGCCGTAGGCATCCATAACTTTGAAGTTAGAAATACCGTTACGGGATGTATCATCTCCGTTTCCCATACCGTGGCCAGTCCCGAAGTATTGGATTTGGATGTGGTAAGCACCACCAATATCACTTGTTTTGGTGCCGCAGATGGCGAAGTGGAATTGAACTTGGTAGATGCATCTAGCATAACCTATGCCAGTGCCACAAGCTATACCCTATATTATGACATAAACAATACGCCCACCAACTTGGCCGATGATGTGGTTACCACAGGTTCTGATGCTGATGGTAGTTTTACTATCACTGGTCTTGCTGCTGGAACATACTATATTGAGGTTACCGACACCAATCCTCCAGGGGCGGCCTGTGTGTATACCCAATCTTTTAATATTGCTGGTCCAGCTGCAGCCATTACCGCAGCTACGGCCATTACCGATATTACCTGTACCCCAGGAAATGACGGTATCATTGAAATTATCAATGCCCAAGGAGGATGGGGAGGCTATCTGTACTATGTGAGCACTGTGGCCAATCCTGACCCTAATGATTCCTCAAACTATGTGGCCAACCCAAGGTTTGAAAACCTTGTGGCCGGTACGTATGAAATCTGGGTGATTGACCAATTTGGCTGCGCTACGCAACTACCGGATGAAACCTTGGCCGATCCACTGCCCATAGTGGCAGACCTTCAGGTCAACAATGAAAACTGTGTTGACCTACAAGGCGAAATCGAGGTTGTGGGCATCCCAGCCACCAACCCAGTTACAGGTGGTCAGGGAAGCAACTACACCTATCAATTGATCCGTAATGGAAGCAATGTAGGTTCTCCTCAGACCAGCACCATTTTCTCTGGCCTAGGGGCAGGTTCCTACGAGGTCTACATCATTGACCAATGGGGTTGTGATACCACTGTTGGGCCAGTAGTCTTGAGCGAAGCCATGTCTGCAACTGCAACCGTGGTAAAACCAATAGATTGTACTGTAGATCCAGGAGGCCAGATAACCATCAATGTTTCTGGAGGTTCCTCCAACCTGTTCTTTGAAGTGGTTTTCCCTGACGGATTGACCACAGCAAACAACACCACAGGTATTTTTACTGCACTTACACAGCCTGGAACATATACATTCACAGTTACAGACAGTGGTACCACTACACCATGTACGTTTACGTTGACCCAGGAATTAGATGATAAGGTTGATCCTTCACTATTGGCTTCAACCATACAAAATGTAAGCTGTTTTGGTGGCAGTGATGGTAGTATATTGGCCAATTTGGACCCTGCAACAGCTACGAACCCAATATATAGATATGAACTTATCGGAATAAGTGTTGGGGCCCCAAGCAGACCATTGCAAGACACGCCATTGTTTGAAAACCTTCCTGCTGGGGACTACGAAGTACGTGTAGTATCCTCTAGGGGTTGTGAAGACATCAGGCCGGAAACCATCACCGAACCAACGGCTTTAACAGCTTCCGCAACGGCTTCTGCCTTTGTGTGTAGCCCAGATAATTCCGTAGATGAGTCTACTGTTACTGTAACGGCCAATGGCGGAACGGGCACCTACTATTATAGCTTTAATGGTAATGGCTTTACCCAAGATGCTACATTCGGCGTAACCGATAATAGTTCTGTACAGACTATCAATTACATTGTAAGGGATGCCAATGGCTGTGAGTATGTGGACAGTGTTGATGTTCAACCATTGAACACTTTCACATTGAATACATCACAGGACATAGCCATTACTTGTAATGATCCTGAAAGGGTTACCATCACTGTGATTGAAAGTATTGGTGGTGATAGCTATACCTTTGCATTGCTGCCCGTAGGAAACCCTTATGGAAGTGTGGTTTCCAGCACATCAACAACGGCTACTTTTGATTTGTCCATTCCCGGAAACTATACATTCCGTGCCACAAACGATACCACAGGATGTTATGAGGAAATCACCTATACGATAGCTCCTTATGATACCATTGATGTAGTAGCATCGGTTGTATCCCATGCCATGTGCTATGGTGAGGCTGGAACCTTGGAAATAGATGTTACAGGATATACCGGTGCCTACGATTATGAAGTGTTCCGTGCCGATGGTAGTTCATTAGGACTTACCGGAAGCGGAAACACCTCTGTAAATCCTTTTGAGATTCCTGATCCAACAAACCTTTTGGTGGGTGGAAGCTATTATATCCGAGTTACGGAAACCGGTGCCCCATTCTGTGTGGAAGATTCCAACACGGTACAGATCATCTCTCCAAGTGCGGCTTTGGATGCTGCACCTGTGGAAGTGGCCAATGTTACCTGTACCAATGACCAAGGACAGATTTATGTGGCCCCAACAGGTGGTACCGCTCCCTACAATATTGTATTGACCAATACCGATACCAGTCAAGTGTACAATGCCAATAATGTGGCCAGCTTCTTGTTCACAGGACTGTCCGCTGGTGACTTTGATGTGGAAATCACCGATGCCAATGGTTGTCCTTTGACCAGAACCATAAACTTGGTTCGTCCAGATGACATCACAGCGGGTATCAGTGCTTCAACCACTATGTTGGATTGCTATGGCCAAGATGATGCCTCCATTACCGCTATTAATGTTTTGGGTGGTCAAGGTGTGTATCAATACCAATTGAATGTTTACGATGCAACCGGAACAAACATTGTGTTTACTTCCGGAGTACAGAGCAGCGCAACCTTTACCGGTTTGGGTGCAGGGTACTATGGCATCACCATATCTGACGACTGGAACTGTGGTGTGGATGTTGGTCCAATTCAAATCCAAGAACCCGATGAAGTAGAGAGCAATTTGGTTCAGACCGCCGAAATGACCTGTACCATGGACGGTAGTATGCGTTTGTCTGCCTCCGGAGGAAGTGGTTCCTATGAATATTACGATGTGAACACATCTACATGGCAAAGCTTCAACAATGGAAGTTACCATGATTTCCCTAACATGTTGGCCGATGCCTATCAATTCATGGTAAGGGACAGCAATGGTTGTACGGCCATGGTGTCCAACCAAGTAACCATTGACGAAGTGCCAGAGCTTATCCTTACCATTGATGATTCCGCAGCCTTTATCAACTGTTTCGGAGAGCCTACTGGTACCATCATTGCACATGCAACGGGCGGTCTGGGCAATTATAACTATGAATTGTTCAGCGATGCTGCCTTGACCAACTTGGTAGCAGGACCAAATACCAATGGAGTCTTTAACGGTCTTTATGCCGGGGACTATTATGTAAGGGTCACCAGTGAAGATTGTGTTGAGGTTTCCCCTGTTATCCCAATTGTAGACCCTGCACCATTGCAAGTGGATCGTGAGGAATCTACAGATGCGACCTGTTCTGGTATAAACGATGGTACCATCACTGTGGAAGTCTCTGGTGGAACTGGGCAGATTTTATATGCCATTTCACCCAACTTAGATCAGTTTGATACGGTAAACACCTTTACCGATCTAGCGCCTGGCACCTATGATGTCATTGCCCAAGATGTAAATGGATGTTTCATGACCTTCCAGTTTGATATTGAACAACCCGAGCCTATTCAGGCAGAGGCCATCAATATCATGCATGAAGTTTGCTTTGATAGTGCCGATGGTTCCTTTGAACTTCAGATTACGGGTGGTACTGCGCCATACGAAACAGCTTTGGATTCCAATGCGGATGCCGATTTTGTTCCTGGACAGACCGTCTTCCAAAATCTAAGTGCCGGAACCCATGTGGTCTTCATTAGGGATGCTCAAGGGTGTGATACCAATGTCTTTGTGGAAATTGAACCTGGAGTAAACCTAGGGGCCACGGTAACCCCAATGTATGAGTGTACCGGAAACATCCCCAACAACTCTTTGGAGATTGTCTTTGAAGATCCAACAGTATCTGCCGATGTATTGTACGCTTTGGATTCTACCGATCCAGCCGATATGCAATTGAATGCGGACTTCACCAACATGGCTCCCGGCGATCATTACATCACCATTGCCCACGCCAATGGATGTATGACCACCTATGATTTCACTATAGAGGGTTATGAGCCGTTGACCTTGATCTTGGAAAACAATAGTATTAACCAGATAACCGCCGTTGCCGAAGGTGGTGTGGCTCCGTACACCTTCTATTTTGACGATGTTGACAACGGAAGTGAAAACACCTTCTATATCAATAGAACAGATACCTATACCGTTACAGTAATCGATCAAAACGGATGTCAAGCCACTGCAGAGATATTCATGGAGTTCATTGACATTGAAATGCCCAACTTCTTCACACCTGACGGGGATGGTCTCAATGATATGTGGATTCCAGATAACATTGAAGGCTTCCCAGACGTACTAATTACCATTTACGATCGTTATGGTAGAGTAGTGGAGAAAATGACCCGGGACACCGATGGCTGGAACGGAGAATATGACGGTAAACCATTACCAACCGGTGATTATTGGTACGTAATTCGTTTAAATGGTGAACTGGATAACCGTGAGTTTGTGGGCCACTTTACCCTATATCGACAATAATGCTTAACCTACGCAACCCCATGCTAAAGAAAATATATCCCTCTGTCTTTCTGTTCCTCTTGGCCTTTATGGCCAGAGGGCAGGAATTGACTATACCCCAGCTGTCCCAGTATATAGCTGACAACCCCTTTATCATGTCCCCAACCTATGCTGGGATTGGGGACCACATAAAGGTCCGGTTGAACGGGTTGACCCAATGGGTGGGGATTGAGGATGCTCCGGATACCCAAACCTTGGCAGCGGACGCCCGAATAGGAAACCGATCAGGACTTGGAATGCTGTTGTACAATGATAGCAATGGTGAGACCAAACAAAGAGGGGCCAGGGTATCTTTTGCCCACCATCTTACCCTAGATCGCTATGATGATATTTTTCTCTCTTTTGGAATCTCCTATAACTTTAACCAGTTTCGGATAGATGTAGAGAACTTTACGGCAAACAATGGACAGCTTCCTACGGATGACAAAGCCACTACCAACCACAACTTTGATCTTGGGGTGCTTTACCGATATGATAAGTTCTATTTGAGTCTTAACGCATCCAACATCCTTAACAAGAATTTGGAACAGTTCAATCCTGTTTTTGAACCCAATACTTTGAGAAACTATTACCTGTACACAGGATATAGCATTTCCAAAAACAAAAACAGCAAATTGGAATTGGAACCCTCCGTTTTCTTCCAATGGTTCGAAAGTGATAACCGTTCCGTAACAGACCTTAATGCCAAGTTCAGATTCCATGATTTTGAGGATTACTATTATGTGGGACTCACCTATCGTTTTTTGAACGATCAATTCGGTTCTCCATTGTACATAGCTCCAATAGCAGGATTTAAAAAAAGTAATTTCTATTTTGGCTATTCCTATCAGGTCATTACCAACGAAATTTTAGGATATAGTACAGGAACACATGTACTTACCGTGGGTATGGATCTCTTCCAAGGGATAAGCAATTGTAGATGTATGTATTGATTTAGCTGGTTTTGATCTATTTTTGCCCCTTAATCCAACTCTTGTGGGAAAAATTAGGGTAAACAATATCAGGATACATTCCAATCATGGATGTTTAAAGGAAGAAATGCTCATTGGCAGTGATTATCGTGTGGATTTGGAAATATCCGCGGATCTATCTTTACCTGCCGAATCCGATAAACTTAGTGAAACGGTGGACTATGTTCATCTGAACAATATTGTAAAGGAAGAAATGGGCATCCGCTCCAATCTTTTGGAGCACGTTGCAAAACGTATCATCAATCGTATTCTCCAAGAAATACCTGAAGTGACAAATGTGATTGTTGAAGTTTCCAAAATTAACCCACCCATAGGCGGTGATGTAGAAAGTGTAACTGCTGTTTTAGAATTGGAAAGGCCAAAATAAGGGTTTGGGCAAGCTAAAAAAAGTAGTACATTTGCACTCCTGTATGGCATCGTGGCCGAGTGGCTAGGCACAGCTCTGCAAAAGCTTGTACAGCGGTTCGAATCCGCTCGATGCCTCAAAAACCCAACAAATGTTGGGTTTTTTTATTCACTTATCCGTTCTATTTCTTGTTTTATATTGAACTCATCCTTGGGAAGAAACCCTTTGGTAATGAGCACAATACCGCATATGACCAATACCAGGCCCAATCCCTTTTTAATAAGGACTATCCGTTCATGGGTCAAGTACTTTTTGAGTTGTTTGGCCAGTATGATCTTTAGTAAATCGGTACCAAAATATACTGCTATCACCGTTCCGAAGAAAACCAATATTCTGTTGGGATCATTGTCCAAGCTTGGGCCCACTACAATGAGAAGTCCCAACCAGAATGCCAATACCCCAATATTGATGAAATTCAACAAAAATCCTTTGGCCATAAGCACCAGATAGTTTCCTTTTGTAGCTTTAAGATTAGCCTTTTTTCCTGGTTTTTTCATAAAGAGCACAATGCCATACACCAACAAAATCATACCGCCAAACACAAAAAGTCCAGGCTGGTTGCTCAAGTTTTCAAGCAATTGGAAACTACTGAAATATGCGATGACCAAAAAAACAATATCGGCAATGATCACCCCTACATCAAAACTTACCCCAGCCCTAAATCCTTTTGTTGCACTGGTTTCCAACAGAACAAAGAAAACCGGCCCGATCATAAAGCTCAGTAAAAATCCCAAGGGTATCGCTGCTTGGATATCGTCGATCATATTGTATTATTCCACTCTCTTTATTTTTCCACCAAAAACAGTGGATTCGTCCATTTTTGCTGGATCACCATACACAAGGACCTCTCCTCCGGCCTTGACATTGGCCTTGACATAATCTGTGGCGTAAATCTCTGCATTTCCACCTGCATTCACACGAATGGTCGTAAATTTTGTCTTAAAGGCTTTGGCGTAATATTCTCCCCCCGTATTGATGATGATATCTTGATTGTTGGAAAAACCGGAAACCAAAATTTCGCCTCCAGATACGGCCTTTATCAATAATTGGTCTACCTGGCACCCAATTTCAAGTTCCCCTCCCTCCTGTGCTTTCAGTTCCAAGACATCTTGTACATAGGTCTCATCGGAATACATTCTGGCTTCCTCGTTCACATCAATGACATTTAGGGTCTCAGTATGGTATAAATCGATATACGTTCGGTATCCGCTGAAGATTTTATCGATTTCCATGCGGATTTTCAATACCCCTTCATTGTTCACAATGGCCACTTTATCGGTATTGGCTCCGGTAATGACAGCTTTGTTTTCATTGGATTTGATAAGGTGTATGGATAACCCATCGAAACCCTTGACTTCTGTAAACTTCTGAAGATCTTTTACAATCTCCCGGTCTTGTGCATTCAGGCACTGTAAGGAAAGCAACAGTAAAACAATCGTAATTGGTTTCATGTCTCAAAAATTTGGTTCTCAATAGGATAACAAATTTTATTCCAAAATAGTATTATTCCTTTTTGCCGATCAACGAAAAGTCCAAATGCCTTTTCATCAAATCCGTATCCTTTACCATCACATAGACCTCGTCACCCAACTGATACATTCGCTTGGTCCGCTCACCTATAATGGCATACTGACGGTCATCAAAAACATAGTAATCGTCCTTGATGTCCCTGATCCTCACCATTCCTTCGCACTTATTTTCAACAATTTCCACATATATGCCCCATTCGGTAACCCCGGAAATCACACCCAAGAACTCTTGGTCTTTATGATCCTCCATGAATTTAATCTGCATATATTTCACCGAATCCCTTTCTGCATTGGCCGCCAAGAGTTCCATATCCGATGAATGTTTACATTTTTCTTCATAAACCACGGATTTTGCCGACTTGCCTCCATCCAAATAATACTGCAGTAATCGGTGGACCATGACATCTGGATATCGTCTAATGGGCGATGTAAAATGGGTGTAGTAGTCAAACCCCAATCCGTAGTGGCCAATGTTCTCCGTGGTATAGATGGCCTTGCTCATACTGCGAATGGCCAAGGTATCCACCAAATTCTGTTCTTTCTTTCCCTTTACATCTTCCAACAACTGGTTTAAAGATTTATTGACACTCTTTCTATCCTTAAGGTTAATGCTATGTCCAAACCTGGAAACAACCCCGTTCAAGGCCATTAATTTCTCCTGATCGGGTTCATCGTGTATTCGATATACAAAGGTTTTCTTTTGCTTGCCTATAAACTCGGCCACTTTTCTATTCGCCAAGAGCATAAACTCTTCAATGAGCTTATTGGCATCCTTGGCCTCTTTAAAATAAACACTTTCCGGCTCACTTTTCTCATTGAGATTGAATCGTACCTCAATCTTATCAAATGAAATGGCGCCGGCATCCATACGTGCGGTCCGCATGATTTTGGCCAATCTATCAAAGGTTAAAATAGCCTCCACAATCTCATCGGAAACCGAATACTCTTTTCCTCGAATGGAAATATCCTCTGGAATTTGTGCTTCTCCTGTCTCAATAACATGCTGTGCCTCTTCATAGGCAAACCGTTCGTTGGAGTTGATAGCAGTTCTTCCAAACCACTGGTCCACCAAACGGGCCTTGTCATCCATTTCAAAAACAGCTGAGAACGTATATTTCTCCTCATTGGGCCGAAGAGAACAGGCATTGTTGGACAATACCTCGGGCAACATGGGAACCACCCGATCCACCAAATACACCGATGTGGCCCTATTATAGGCTTCTTCCTCTAAAATGGTATCAGGGAGTACGTAATAGGATACATCCGCAATATGGATTCCAATCTCATAGTTTCCATTCTCCAATTTTTGGAACGATAGGGCATCATCAAAATCCTTGGCATCCTTAGGGTCTATGGTAAAGGTAAGTACATCACGCATATCCCTCCGCTTGGCTATCTCCGATTCCTTAATGGAGGTGTCCAACGTATTGGCAAACTGTTCCACTTCATAAGGGAACTCGTACGGCAGGCCATATTCCGCTAAAATGGCATGGATTTCAGTATTGTGTTCGCCTGGTTTTCCCAAAACCTCAATAATTTCACCATAAGGTGAATCGGCATCATTAGGCCAGTCGCCAATATGTACCAGTACCTTGTCCCCATTATTGGCCTTTTTCATCTTTTCTTGGGGGATAAAGATATCCGTGTACATCCTAGGGTCGGTAGGACGGACAAAGGCAAAGGTTTTCTGTTTGTCCAAAATCCCCACAAATGAAGTTTTCTTGCGTTCCAATACTTTGGAGATTTCCCCTTCCTGCTTTTTCCCCTTCCTTCTCGGTTTTAAAAATACTTCCACCGTATCGCCATGAAACGCCTTGTTCAATCGGTTGTAGGGTACAAAAATGTCATCCTCCAACTCATCAACGATAACATAGCCATTACCGCTGGAGGTCAAATCCATTTTACCGGTAAAATAGGTATGTACAGATCGTTTCTTTTTGTATTTGCCCCGTTCTTCCTCAACAATCCGATCACTGGACTTGAGCTGTCCCAATCGTTTAATGAGTTCATTACGGTCTTGGGTATCCGTAATTCCAAGTTTTGAAGCTATTTGCTTGTAATTAAAGCTTTTGGATGGTTCTTTCTCCAGTACTGTGAAAATGCCTCTTGTAATCTCATTCTTCCGCTGACTTCTGGCCCTCTTCTTTTTCTTTGACATTTACATTTCTATTTTTTTGAAAAATACAAATTATAATCCTTGAGGCACTATGATCTATGAACTAATCATAGTCCCTAACCGCTTTTATCAACAATAATCAATATAATCTCTTTTCTTTCTTTTTTTAAAAATTAAAAATGGTGATTATGATAGTATGTTGAAATGTGGAATAATATTTCCGAAAAAAAATTGCTTTGAACAGTAAGAGAATTTTATTGACAATTTTTCAGTTACAAATATTTTTAGAAATCAAACGGTTAGGTTTTTTATGAACGATTTTTGATAACCGTTTTCAACATGAATTTATTGAAAACTTAATATGTCTTTAATGTTAATTACTGTAAAATAATGTTTCCAATAGGTTGATTAATTTTTAATGGATTATCGGTTGGACCAAAGGAAATTCTTGTATTGCATGTATTTTTTAGAATTACAAAATTTAATTGCTCCAAGTTTTCTTAAAACGATCAACAAAATGGGTGAAATCGTAATTCCTTGTAAAACAACAAAATGCAAGAATGGCGTGTTTTTTATCAACACATGCACTCAAAAAGAATCGTACCTTTGCAATCCACCATCTTAATACATGCACTATGAAAATTGCCATTGGAAACGATCACGCAGGAACCGACTATAAATTGGCCATTATAGGACTTTTGAAATCCAAAGGTATCGATGTTGTCAATTATGGTACCGATGGTACCGATAGTGTGGACTATCCCGACTTTGCGCATCCGGTTGCCTCAGATGTCGAGGAAGGCAAAGTGGATATGGGTATAGTGATCTGTGGAAGTGGCAATGGTGCCTCCATGACCATAAACAAACATCAAAAAGTTAGGGGTGCCCTTTGTTGGAACAAGGAAATTACGGCCTTGGCCCGGGAGCACAATGATGCCAACATATTAAGTCTACCTGCGCGATTTATTGCGTTGCCGCAAGCATTGGACATGGTAGAAACCTTTTTGAACACAAAGTTCGAAGGAGGTAGACATGAACGAAGAATAGATAAGATTCCTTGTAGCTAAAAATTGAGGAAGTACAATTCTCATTGGTGCCGATCATTCCAAAATAGTATGGTCCAACATTCATGGAAATAGTTACCAAGACTTTTAACGAACTATCCAACACAGAACTCTACCAAATCATGCGTTTGCGAAGCGAGGTATTTGTAGTGGAACAAGATTGTGTATACCAAGACTTGGACAACAAGGACCAAAAAGCGCTTCATGTATTTGGATCAAAGGATAATAAAGTGGTGGCCTATACCCGGATTTTTAAACCTGGCGACTATTTTAAAAATACCAGCATAGGAAGAGTTGTGGTAGCTGCCGATCAGCGTAAATATGGATATGGGAAGCAAATCATGTTGGCATCCTTACAAGCAAAAGAACAACGCTTTCCCAGTAGCATTGTTGAAATATCGGCGCAAACCTACCTTTTAAAATTTTATTCCGAATTAGGTTTTGAACGTATAGGGGAAGAATACTTGGAAGATGGGATTCCCCATGTGAAAATGATAAAAAGTTAGATCATACCAACCTTTTTGCTACCTCGATTTCAATTAAAAACTCCAATCTTAAAACAAGATTTATGGGTTTTTCCGCTTTGTTTGATTTGGAAAAGAAAAGAAACCCTTCTTTTTTGGGATGAAGTTTTTCCAAAATCAATTTTCCATTAGTTTGCGCGTTGTTTCGGATAACTTTGGTCAAATGCTCCTCTGTCAGATTTAAATCCACCAGATGGCCAATCAATTTTTTTCGGTTTACAAAAGTGATGTTGCAAGAAGTGAACATCCTTTCTTCATCAGAAAAAATACTGGTGACCAAGGCATAAAAATGCGTTTTTTTGGAATTATCGAATAGCCAACCTTGTTTTTGATATCCATTTTTATGATAAAAAAGTTCAAAAGCAAAAGTGGGCAAACTCTCGTTTACATAATCCAATTGGGCTTTCTCATCCACATAGAACAGTTTTTTCGAGGTTTTGTGCTTAAGGATAAGATCTATGCCCTGTCGTTGTTGTTTTAGATTTGAAACCCGCTCAAAAGCATATTGCTGTAGGTGCTTTTGGTAATAAAAATCCAGTAATGGGGCCAGTTGTTTTTCTTTGGAAAGGTCGGATAAGAACTTACTTTTCAAGTTGGGATATTTTGTGGAACAGGGCAGAACCTATTTGTTCCACAATACCCACCACAAGGGCGTTACCCATAAAAAATGCCCGTTTGGCATCTGGGATTCCATCCAATAAGGTGTGATTGTCGGGAAACATGTTCAACCGTTCCAGTTCAATGGGGGAGAGTCTTCGTAGTCCCTTGGAGGTTTGGACCACGTGCTTAAACCGGGAAGGCGATTTGCCCCCTTCTCCGGTTATAATTGTTCTGGAAGGTTGATCGAGTGCATCGGGAAACACCATGTTTCCCTCGCTATAATTGTATTCAAAACCTGTACTGGTCTTGCGTATTTCCTTTTTGGCGCCTTTTAAATACGTCCATTTTTCAAGGTCGTTTGTGTCGATATACAAACTTGGGTCAGCCGACCCGTTCTCCAAAATATCTGAAAGCGTGGTACGACTTCCATCAAAGGAAGGAGCTGTTTTTTGGGTATAAACCTTTCCGTCAATGCACAAACCGGTATTTAAAAAAGGAGATAGTTTTTGATTCTTGTTGAAATCGTTCGATACGGAAACCAAATCTTCGTCCAAGTCAAAAGAGACATGGGGCTTGTTGCTATGTTCAATCGGAAAAGCATTGGAAACTACCCCGTTGGTGAATAACCAATCCTTTGGATGGGCTTTTTTAAGTGAGGTATAAATAGGGGTCGATGTATGATAAGCCAGAAAAAAAACACGCCTTCGGCGCTGGGGCATACCGTAATCTGCCGCATTGATAACGCGCCATTCCACGGCATAACCCAAATCGGACAAGCTGCGCAGCATAACCGCAAAATCACGCCCTCTTTGCGATGATGGAGACTTTAAAAGCCGATCCACATTTTCCAAGAAAAGGTATTTGGGTTTGTTCTTTTTTTCGGTCAGAATACGATGGATGGACCACCACAACACCCCTTTTTTGCCAATAAGTCCTTTAGAGTTTTTGAGTGATGTGGCCACGGAATAGTCTTGGCACGGAAAACCGCCCACCAAAATGTCATGGTCTGGAATTTCTGGGGTGTTAACTTCTTCAATATTGGTGTTGGAATGGTTTTCTGGACCAAAACGGGCCTCATAGACCTTGGATGCATGCTGCGTCTTGGTTGAGGGTTCCCATTGATTGCTCCACACAACTTTGTAGTGTCCGGTTTTTTCCAGGCCCAATCGAAAACCGCCCACACCGGCAAAAAGTTCACACACCTTGAGTTGTTGCATGCCCAAAAATAGGATTTATTCTATTTTCTTGAGGTCTGCATCGTACAATCCCACCAAAATACTGTTGCCCATTTTATCCACTTTTAAAGCGCCATATTCTGCGGCCTCATATTTTTCGGCCTCTCCCTCCTGAAAGAAAAAAGATTCCGCACCAATGTTAATGTTCCATCGATTTTGGGAAGTGTATTCAATAAGATATTCGTTTTGGCCAAGCGGAGCCCTTTCTTTTTGGAACCTTTTTTTCTGGGCAATGCCACGGGTATCCAAGCCCACTACGCAAAACCCGCGTTTGGGAATACTGTCGCTATTGATATCCTCTGAAAGGGTGTACCGCAACCACATATAATCTCCCTGCATCAGTGATCGTGGGTCCACTGGGGCCAACTCCAAAAGAATCAGTTCACCCTGCTCCAAAAGTTCTTCTTTTTTGACAATGGAATGATTAAAAAAGACAAAAAAGGCCACAAGGTTGACCATGATGATGACCGCACTATACTTTTTCATTACCACGGGACTTTTTGGTTAAAAACAAGTAAAACAGCACAAAGACCACCCCAGATGAAAAAAGCAGCATGGACTTGACCAAGAGCGTCAAATTAAGATCATAGTAATATTGTACCACGAAATAGATCAAGGCCACCACGCCAATACCCAAACCTGTTTTGTGATGTACCCTAAAACTGAGCAGCACAATCAAAAGCGCCCCGGAAATGGATGGGGCAAAAAGCGTTGGTAAAAGAGTGAGACCCGTAAGGGTATATATCCAAATTTTGGTTTTTTTGGAATCTACACCAAGGGTTTTTGCAATAGATCCCACCAAGTATAGTATGATAACGATAATTACAAGCGAAGATATCCAATTTATGTTTTGGGATAGAGGGGCAAGTCGGTAATTGCCTATGGCAATAAGGCCAAACAGCAAAGAAAAAATCAACCCAATGCGAAGCGGGCCATATATTTTGGACATCTTGGTCCCGGAAGTCAAAAAAAGAGGTTCATTAAAAAAACAATACGCCAAGGCCAATGCGTAGAAGGTCAAATAAAAGTGCAGTAACTCAAACAAATCGTTGGAAAAAATTAAAACCAAAAAACAGGAGGCAATGATCAATACCGATATGAAGGAGACGATATAGTTCTGAACAATGAACAGAGTACATAAGGCTATGCTGATGACCAGAAGGGTTATAAGGTCCTCATGCATATCAAATGAAGCCAAACCAAAGATTACCAGAACAATGCCAAGCACATAGATGGATGCCCCGAAAGTATCAATGATGAGGGTGTCAAATTTTATGTTCAATAACAGGGACAATACCATAAGGATGCTCCCCAAAAGTAGCATACCCAGTTCAGACTCATAGATGCCCAAAAGGGCCAAAAACCCAAAAAAAGCAAATGTGGCAAATAAGATTCCAAAAACAGAAAACACCTTGATGACCAGATTGGATCTACTTTTGTGCTGTTTGGCATATTCTGCCTTGATGGCACCTTCGTTATAGGAGAAGGAGGTCCCTTCTACAGCACCTATGGTATCCAAAAACGGTTTGATGTCTTTTACGTTGTCCATTTGCGTTGAAGTTCCATTAAGGTTTTGATCAATACGGTGACACTGCCAATGATAAACAGGCCAATGATGAAAAACATTCCCGCTTCTTCAGATACATGAAGGAACGAGACGCAGATAATTAGGATGACACTAAAGGGTATTGCGGCTAAATAAAAAGTGCTCTTGTTCTTTAATCCATACCAAACACCTAGAACATAAAACAAACAGGTTATGGCCAATAATTCCCAAAATGGAGATTCAGGGTCGTCAAAAATCCCAATTGAAATGCCCATGGTCGCCAGTGTAATTGCGGATAAACCAATCAGATGGGTACTCCATATCGGGAATTTCATATCAGTTTTATATTTAGATACCAATAAAAAACCAATTAAGAAGAAGAGGTTTATCAGGAAACACAATGTAGGCACAAAAATTTCGGACCAATCTTTGGCCACTTGGTCTGCATAAAGAAACACAGTGGTATTGATCAGTGCAATGTAGATGATCCAAAAAGGAGCAAAGCGGGATATAACGACCCATAGTGTAATGAACAAGACCCAAACCAAAAAGAAATCGTACGCATTGGCCCCGGTCTGATAAACCTGACCAAAGACCGCCAATGAAGCACCGATAAGTACTGCCGCCGCAGTAAGCAATATTTTTTTGATCAATGGGTTTGTTTTGAAAAAAAGTGCCCCTAAAGAAACTAGGAGGACCAATCCTTCCATTAGTCCAAGCTTTACAAATTTGTTAAGGTCGGCCCAATTGTAGGCAAAGAAAAAAATGATTCCCGCAACGGTAAATGAAACCCCGATGCCTAGGAATAAAAGCCTTAAAAATGCCAGCCACGATGATTTATCGGCATAAACAGCATCGGTCAAAGTTTTGGAAACACCTTTTTCCGACCAATTGCTGCAACGGCTTATGATTTGAATATCTTCCCTGGTAATTTTTGACATATCCATTACAATGTACTAAAAAAGGGATATAGACTGGACATATATGAACCTTTCATTTTTTAGAGTATATCCAGGCAAAAAAGTGACACAACAATAGCCGAGAAGAGAAATAGGCCCAATTGCATAAAAAAACCTATTGCCTGCTGGGTTTCGTGGTCCCCCAGATTCTCCAACATTCGTGAAACGGATGGATCATCGGGTAAATACATGATTTCCATACCACTCATCATGGATAGCTTGGCAGTTTTCAGTTTTCCCACTACTTTTTGATCCTTTCCCTTAACAATTTGTCCAGAATAGTCCATAAAAGTGTAGGTAAACTCAACCTTTGGATTCTCATTGATCAATATCCCGGTATCTCTATATTCCTTGATCATTGCCGTAGTACCCAAACCACTATAGAACAGGTCCCAATTTTGCAATTTGGTGGATTTTTTTACAAATAGACCTATTCGTATGAGTACCCATCTAAGGACAATGTAAATAACCAAAAAAACAAAACCCAATTGCCAAACCGCAGAAGCTGCAAAAACCCGTTCGTATTTTTCGGGCAAAAGATAGATTCTTGAAAAGGCTTCGCCCACAAGGAAATAACACCCAGCAATATATCCAATGGTAAACAAACTACAGAATAACATAAAAGCAAAGGAAACAGGGCGCTTAACATACATGGGCAACACGGGATCACGGGGTCTTTTGGTGGGGTCCAGTCCCACATGGATTACTTTGTTGGGCACAAACCGTTCCAACCCAGGCTGGCTATCTCTAAACCGAATGGCCCTATGAATGGTATGACCGGAGAAATTCTCAAAGACAATCTGGAGCTCCAACAAAGGATACTTTCCGGGCTTAAGGGTTTTTGTAGAGAGAATGGTAGCCTGCATTACTGGGGCCAAACCTTTCTTTTGTGCGGTCCAGATGGAAAAATGTGTACGAAAACAATTCGACACCAAAACATAGAGCCAATACAGTAATGTCAGCCCCACAACGGCCAAGGTTATAATGGTGTAGGTCATTAGGGTTAGATTTTAGGAAAAATACGGAAACGAGGAGAAGAATACCCCGCGATCTGACCGTTACCAGCTTTGGGTTGACGAAAAGGCCATTCTATTTGGCCTGTTGCAAGAGGCATTACACCAAAAACGAAAATTTACCGTAAGATTTCCGAGTACTTGGAAGCATCTGAAAGAAGCTCCTTTGCCGTTAAAATGGCATCATCGTGGTGCAGATAGTAGGCATAAAGTCCGTCCTTATAAAAATAACGGGTGATGATTTCATCTTCCAAATTCTTTTGAATTTCATTCTGATAGGTGTCCAAGGCCGATATTTTTCCGCGGTTTACAGCAAGGAGAAGGTCTTTGTATTTTTCCTGTACATCTGGGCCCAACAAGGTTTCATCGGCATTGATGGATTGCTCCAATATGGACTCTGTTTCCGTTTGGAAGGAAAAATTCTGTTCTTGGGCGTATTTTTTGAATGCGGTGTAATCAGCATTGGAAAAAGAAAAATCGTCTACGGAATCAAAAGAATGGTCGTAATAATAGTCGGTGGCAAAGTCAAAAACAATATTGTTATGCTCCAAGGCATCTATGAGGGAATTGGTTCGCAAGGAATTGATGACCACATCGGGCATTACCCCGCCACCATCTTGGACCTTACGCCCGTTTCGGGTGGAAAACTCCTTAAAATTGGTGTTTCGCACGGCATTTCCTTCCTCGTCCCGATGCCAGTAATCCAACGCTTGGATGCATCTGCCTGAAGGTGTAAAATAACGGGATATAGTGACTTTCAATTGGGTTCCATAGGTCAGCTTCAAAGGACGTTGCACCAGGCCTTTTCCAAAACTTCGGGCTCCCATTACCACGGCGCGGTCCAAGTCCTGTAATCCACCGGATACAATTTCACTGGCCGAAGCACTGCTACCATCCACCAAGACCACCAATGGGATGTTTTTATCCTCAGGTTGGTTTTTGGTGCGGTATTCTTGATTGAATTTCTTGACCTTGGATTTTGTGGTGACAATGAGCTCACCCTTGGGCACAAAGAGATTGGTCACATTAATGGCTTCTGAGAGCAGCCCGCCTGGGTTTCCACGTAAATCCAACACCAATCTTTCGGCACCACGACCTTTTAGATCCCGAAGGGCAGATTTGGTCTGGCCAGAAGCCTTTCGGTTGAAACGGGAAAGGACAATATATCCGGTTTTCTCGTCGATCATGTCATAAAAAGGAACAGCATCCACCTCAACGCCTTCACGGGTAATGGTGGCCGTTTTGGTTTCCCCTTGCCTCACAAAGGTTACTTCCACACTTGTATTTGCCGCCCCTTTGAGAAGTTCTCCGGCATCATCGTCAAAATCGGAAACCTTGGTCTCGCCAATTTTTATGATTTCATCCCCGGCCTTTAGGCCGGCCTCGTCCGCGGCATACCCCTTATACGGTTCCACAATGAGCAGCTTGCTTTCATAGGAACGTACCACGGCCCCAATACCGGAATATTCCCCAGCATTATTGATCTTATAGGCCTCCACATCCTGTTCGTTCAAAAACTGTGTGTAGGGGTCCAATTCGCCCAACATGTTCTTGATGGCAGAATCCATGAGTTCCGCAGGATTGGTCTCATCCACATAGTTCATGTTCAATTCCTTGAAAAGCGTGGTGAAGATTTCAATCTGTTTTGCGATTTCAAAAAAATCACTCTTTACGGCAAAACCACTGGCCCCCACCAAAACGATTGCCGCTAAAATGGGAACAAGAAGCTTTTTTTTAGTTGTTGCTTTCATGGGATTCTTTTTTTAGAAAGGCTTCCAAAAGTTGTTTCATGGCCATATCCAGCTCGCTAAACGAGGGCTGTCTCTTGCCAAGGTATAAAAATAAGAACGCAAAGTTTCCCTCAATGTTGTTAAAAATGAGGGGCTTGTTGAGCCTGTAGGCTTCCCGTAAAAGACGTTTTATGCGATTGCGATCAACGGCATGCCTAAATTTTTTCTTTGGCGCGACCACACCGACCTTAATAGGTACGCCATCCTTAAAGTTGGTGCTTCTGTAGATAAGTTTTATGGGAAATTCACTGATGTTTTTTCCATCCATAAAGAGGTCTTCAAAAACCTTTTTGCTTTTAAGTTTCTCTTTTCTTGGGAAAGTATGCATCAGTATTTATCTAGAGCTTTGTCCAACAAGACAAATTGCTATGCCAAATTACTCAAATATACATTGGGAAAACCTATGGATTGGCTTGATATATGTTGTTTTCAACATTTACATCGGCCATGAGCTGCGATGGATCTATCACCATGGCTTGAACTTTTTCCACAGGCATGTCCAAAGTGAACTCATAGGTTGGATACGCCCAAGGCCAATCCTCCAAGGTTGTTCTTTTTAAATTTTGATAAGGGTTGTCCTTTTCACCGTACATCATTCGCAAAGGAATGTAATAGGTGGTCTGTGAGCCGTCTGCCCCAACGACCAAAATATCCAAGGGCATGGGCATTTCACCAATGCGTTCCAAGGTGACCTTGGTTTTATCGCCATCAGCCTCAACACTCTTGATACCATAGTCGATGGTATTGGTGGTCTGGGTCCAATCGGTAAGGTACCAACCCAATTGCATCCCCGATACTTTCTCTGCAGTTCGAATTATATCATTGGGTACGGGATGCTTAAACTTGAAGTCATCAAAATACTTGTGAATGGTCTCCATTAATTTATCCTGTCCAATGATATAGCCCAATTGCGAAAGAAAAACAGCTCCCTTGCTATAGGCCGAAATACCATAGGCAAAGTTGGTGGGATATCGGTCTGCATGGGTGGATTGCGGCATTTCCAGACCAGAGTTTACCAGGGCATAATACCCTTTGTAAGAGCCCTCAAAAGGGTTTTCTTTGTTCTGGTCCATGATTTCACTTTTGCACAAACTACTGATAAAGGTAGTGAAGCCCTCATCCATCCATTCGTGTTTGGACTCGTTGGTGGCCAACACATGTTGAAACCAGGAATGTGCCATTTCGTGGACCATGACGCTGACCAAGCTTCCAAAATCCCTGCCCCCAGTGATCAAGGTACTCATGGCGTATTCCATACCGCCGTCACCCCCTTGTACCACAGAGTATTGTTCGTAGGGGTATTGCCCAATGTTGTTGCTGAAGAAGCGCATGGCGTCTTCGGTTTTGGGTTGTAGTTTTTTCCAGTTTTCAATGATTTCAGGGTCGTTTTTGTAAAAGAAATGAAGTACGGGTCCGTCCTGCATTTTTAAAGTGTCATGGACATACTCCGGGTCGGCGGCCCACATAAAATCATGTACGTTTGGCGCCACAAAATGCCAAGTGAGCGTTTTGCCCTTGGTCTTTACCTTGGTTCCGGGGGATTCATATCCGTGTCCAATCTCATCTGAGTTTTGCAGATAACCGGACCCGCCTACAGTATAGGTTTTGTCCAAGGTAAGCTTTACATCAAAATTGCCCCAGACCCCATGGAATTCCCGGGCAATGTACGGGGTGGGGTGCCATCCCTCAAAATCATATTCTGAAAGTTTGGGATACCATTGGCTCATGGAAAGGGCCACACCTTCTTTGCTGTTTCTTCCGGCCCTCCTAATTTGAAGGGGAACCTGACCTTTAAAGGTCATTTCCAAGGTGGTTTTTCCTCCGGAAGGGATGGGCTTGGCCAAATCTACCACCAAAATGGTGCCTTCCTCAACGAAGGAAACCGCTTGTCCGTCTTGGGTAAGGCTTTCCACATGTAAATAACCCATTTCACTTTCCGAAAGGGAAGCAATGCGGCTTTTCCCGTTTTCCATCATGCGTCCATCTGGGTCTTTTATGCTCTGTAGTCGCATGTCCATCTCGCTCCCAGGCTGGAAAGCGTTATAATACAAATGATAGAATACACGGTTCAGGGCATCGGGAGAATTATTGGTGTAGACCAGTTTCTGTGTTCCGGTGTACTGATAGGTCTTTACATCCATGTTTACATCCATGGTGTAATCCACATGCTGTTGCCAATAGGCATTATTCTGTGCAGAAAGGGTTGTAAGTGTGGTTACAACGGCAAAAAGGAATAGGTGTAGTTGTTTCATTTTGAATTGCTTTCCAAGGTCATTTTGCCTGTTGCAATGTTATCTGCCAAAAGTAGGGCATTGTAGGCATTGACCATTTTTCCAGATTTTGAAATAGTATTGAAGGCATCTGATTTTGCAGCATCACCAGATAAGATGACAGAGGCCTTTGATCGCAAACCAGATTGCATGATGATATGCTTTACCTGCGTGGCCGTGAGATTGGGATAATAGGAGCGAATCAATGCGGCAACACCGGCCACTGCCGGGGCAGCCATGGAAGTGCCTCCCTGAAACTCATACGTGCTGTTGGGCATGGTGGAATAAATATCGTCACCAGGGGCAAAAACATCCACGTTTTGCGCACCATAGTTGGAGAAAGTGGCCACCATCTTGGAACCATAACTGCTGGTAAGGGCCCCAACGGTGATGACGTTGTCAACGAACTCAACAGAGCCAAACCTATGATCATTTGGATAGTTGGGGTTTTCGGGATTGTCCAGATTGTTCCCGTCGTTACCTGCGGCATGTACTATTAAAACATCCCTTGATGCGGCATATTGAATGGCATTGTACACCCATTCCGCTTTTGGGGAAAACGACTTTCCAAAGCTACAATTGATGACCTTGGCCCCATTGTCCACCGCATATCGGATGGCGAGAGCAATATCTTTGTCGTATTCATCCCCATTGGGAACGGCACGTAAACTCATGATTTCCACATTTTGGGCCACACCGTTGATTCCTTTGCCATTATTGCGCTCAGCAGCAATGATTCCCGCTACGTGGGTGCCATGGCTTTCGGAATCTACCTGGTTTTTGGGATTGCCGTTTCCATAAGGCACATCGGCTATGTCATAGGGATTATCGCCAACGGGAGCCCTGCCATTAAAGTCTTTGTTGAGGTTATAGTTGACCTGATCGGCAAAGTAAGTAATGCCCTCTTCCAGTTCTTCCAAAACACTGGGAATACTTTCCCCATAGGTGAACATTTGGGATAAAATGGCAACACTTTGCTGCATTTGTTCAGTCTTGGCCTCTATGGCCAACAGCTCCTCTTTGGTATAGGTTTCTTTGCCAAGAGCTTCCTTAACGGTATTATCCGCATTTGTAACCACTTGGAAAATCTGTTCGTACTGTTGTTTGTTCTGTAGAGCCTCCGGGTATTCACCATCCAAAAGGATGCGTGCCTTTGCCCTTTCGGATGCATCACCCACATTCAATCGAAGCATTCTAACATACTCCAATTGTTCATTATAGGCATCGCCAAGAAAATTGTACCCGTGGATGTCATCCACATATCCATTGCCGTCATCATCCTTCCCATTATTGGGTTTTTCTCCCTTGTTGGTCCAGAGTACTCCGCTCAGGTCTTCATGTTCCAGGTCGATTCCAGAATCCACAACGGCAACAATGATGGTCTTGCCCTTTTTGTTTTTAATGATTTCGTTGTAGGCCTTGTCCACGCTCATTCCGGGAATGGTATCCGTAATGAGGTCGGCATGGCCCCAGCTCTTTTTCTCTGCATCCGAAAGCTCAGAGATTTTTAACGGAACGGTATCGATATTCTCCACAGGAGTGGAAACCAAAGTGGTGGTAGCGCCACAACCCATCAAAAACATTGATGCGGATAAGGAAGCGAGCGAGAGGATACGATAGGTACGGTTCATATATAAAAAGTAAACTGTTATTGTGTATTGAATATTTCGTTGAAAGAGAACACTTCGTCCAATCGAACGCCTTTCTCCGTGTGTTTTAAAGAGCAAAGCTGATTATGGGCATCGTGCTCAAAGAACAATAGCCAACCATTGTCGGCCGCAGCGTTTAAAAATGCTGCTTTTTCTTCAAGGGTCAACAATGGACGGGTGTCATAGCCCATTACGTAGGGTAACGGAATATGCCCGACGGTGGGCACCAAGTCTGCCACAAAAACAAGGGTCTTGCCCTTATAGTTGATGTGGGGGAGCATTTGCTTTTCGGTATGACCATCCACAAAGTGGATGCCAAACCCCAATTCCGATTTTTCCTGAAAGGATGAACTTGACTTCTCTAGAAATTTAAGCTGACCACTTTCTTCCATAGGAAGTAGGTTTTCCTTTAAAAAGGAAGCTTTCTCCCTTGCATTGGGTTCAGTGGCCCATTTCCAATGGGATTTGTTGGTCCAAAAAGAGGCATTTTTAAAAGCGGGCTCGTATCCTGTTCGATCCTTGTTCCATTGAATACTGCCACCACAGTGGTCAAAATGAAGATGGGTCATAAAGACATCGGTGATATCATCCCTATGAAACCCCAATTTTTTCAAGGAACCATCCAAGGAATGGTCTCCCCATAGGTAATAATAGCTGAAAAACTTTTCGGATTGTTTGTTGCCCAGACCCGTATCGATCAAGATGAGCTTGTCACCCTTCTCGACCAAAAGGCAGCGTGCCCCAAGGTCTATCATATTGTTGTTATCGGCAGGATTGGTTCGGTTCCAAATGGATTTTGGGACCACTCCGAACATGGCGCCGCCGTCCAATTTAAAATTACCGGTCTCTACAGGATATATCGTCATTCAGAAAACAAATGGCATGCAAAATAAGAAAAGCCCAATGCATAAAGTTAAAAAATACGGTTTTATTGGCCCTATTTTAACAAATTGGAAGAATTAAAGGGTTATCCGAATTATTCGCCAGCAACAAAAAATTTATCCCATTTGCCATATGGGGTAAATTCTAAAAGAAAAGCAGTAAATTTCAAAAAAACTAAGACCCATGCTTGAACTTGCGGGAATTATTATTCTTGGCATCATTGCACAGTGGGTGGCCTGGCGGTTTAAACTTCCGGCCATTTTGCCCCTGATACTCATAGGATTGCTGGTAGGACCTGTATCCACCCTGTATACCGAAGACGGCTCAAAACTCATAGAACCCATATGGAATGGTGAAAAAGGATTGTTCCCCGGAGAAGGACTTTATTATTTTGTTTCCTTGGCGATCAGTGTGATTCTGTTTGAGGGAGGTCTTACCTTAAAACGGGCCGAAATATCCAATGTGGGTCCGGTAATCACCAAGTTGATTACCATAGGGACCGTGGTCACATTTTTTGGAGCTGGAGTGGCCACCCATTATATTTTTGGGCTTACATGGCAGATTTCATTCCTTTTTTCCGCATTGATCATTGTTACGGGCCCTACGGTTATTACCCCAATTCTTAGGAACATACCTTTAAAAAAGGACGTTTCGGCCGTATTGAAATGGGAAGGAATCTTAATCGACCCAATCGGGGCATTGGTCGCGGTTTTGGTGTTTGAGTTCATCAGTGTTGGTGAGGGATCTACCTTTACCCAAACCGCATTGATCGAGTTTGGTAAGATTCTACTGTTCGGGACCACCTTTGGGTTTACTTTTGCCCATGCATTGGCTTTTGCCATAAAAAAGAACTTTATCCCCCATTATTTGTTGAATGTGGTTTCCCTGTCTACGGTGTTGCTCGTATATGTGGAGTCCGATCTTTTTGCCCATGAATCGGGGCTGTTGGCGGTGGTGGTCATGGGAATGGTCATGGGGAACATGAACCTGCCCAATCTTAAGGAGCTGTTATATTTCAAGGAGTCGTTGAGTGTGCTGCTCATTTCCATACTTTTTATACTGTTGTCCGCCAATATCAACATTGCCGATATGGAACTGATCATGAACTGGAACACGGTCGCTCTTTTTGCCGTGGTGGTTTTTATCATACGGCCGTTGGGGGTTTTCCTGAGTGCTCAGGGGTCCAATTTAAAGCTCAACGAGAAACTCTTCATTGGCTGGGTGGGTCCAAGGGGTATCGTGGCCGCGGGTATTGCCTCCCTGTTTGGGTCTAAGTTACTGGCCAAAGGAGAACCCGGCGCGGAATACATTACCCCATTGGTCTTTATGATTGTTTTGGGAACAGTATTGCTGAACGCTACCACGGCAAGGCTTTTTGCCAAATTGGTTGGGGTGTTCCTAAAAAAATCGGAAGGCATTTTAATTATAGGAGCTTCCAGATTATCCAGGATCATTGGAAACTATTTACGGAAGAACAACAGGCATGTGGTGCTGATAGACAACAACCAAACCAATGTGGACAAGGCCAAAAAACTGGGACTGGATGCCATTACCGCCAATATATTTTCGGACACCCTGACAGATAATATTGAGTTGAACGATATGGGATATCTTATGGCCCTGACCGGAAACTCGGACATTAACAAGTTTGCCATAGACAAGTTCCAAAAGCAGTTTGGTGAAAACGGAGCCTTCCGCTTGGTGAATACCGAAGAGGTGAACAATCCGGATGTCAACCCCAAGGAAGGATTGTTTTCCCATACCGATGACTTCATCAAACTTATGGATACGGTGCGAAAGTATCCTGCCATTCATGAAATTGATTTGAAGGACAAAGCACATTACGACAGTTTGATAGACATTACCCAACAGGAGAATGACATCATTCCCGTATTTACCAAATCGCCCAACGGAAGCATAGAAATCATGCCCGCCAACAGTAAGGACTTTGAGCCCAAGGGCGACGGGTACAAACTGGTCTATTTGGGAAAACGCTTTTCCACAGAGAAAGAACCGTCCTAAAAACCCATATTAGGAAATAAATCCAGTCGAAATCCTCAATTTTTGCCCATCCGTCAATTCAAATGGGCCATCCGTCAATTCATATACCTATTCTAGGCTGACTATGGATACCTTCCTTGTTGATTGTTAACCAATTAAACAGGAACAAAATGAGAACGACACTATTTTCTGGTATTGTATTATGGGTTTTTGCATCTTGCTCTTTTGATGCAGAACGATTTATTGAAGAAAATTCAATTTTGGAAGAAACTCCGGAAGTAAGCAAAAATATGGAGTGCTACTCCTGCATGGCCAAAGATGGTATTGAATTGGAAATTTGCGACCATCTGGACGGGACGTACACCCTATACCATGGCGATATTGAAAAATCCCTCACCGAGGAAGATTTGGAAGGACATTCCGCCAAGGATTTTGTGGGCATTGGATGCCAATTGGAAAACTTGGAATTATAGCACTGAAAGAGTAGACAATGTCATCAACCTCTAATCATTCAACTTTAAAACGGCCATAAATGCTTGTTGTGGAATTTCCACATTTCCTACTTGGCGCATACGCTTTTTACCCTTTTTCTGTTTTTCCAAGAGTTTTCGTTTACGGGAAATATCCCCACCATAACACTTGGCGGTCACATCTTTTCGCAACGCCTTGATGGTTTCCCTAGAAATGATTTTGGAACCAATGGCAGCCTGTATGGGAATATCAAACTGCTGCCTTGGGATAAGCTCCTTCAGCTTTTCGCACATTTTCTTGCCAATGGTGTGGGCATTGTCAAAATGTACCAATGCGGACAAGGCATCAACGGGTTGTGCGTTCAATAGGATATCTACCCTCACCAGCTTGGATACCCGCATTCCAATGGGGGAATAATCAAAAGAAGCATACCCTTTTGAAACGGTTTTCAAGCGGTCGTAAAAGTCAAAAACAATTTCGGCCAAAGGCATATCAAAAATAAGCTCCACCCGTTCCGTGGTCAAATAGGTCTGGTTAACGATCTGCCCACGCTTTTCGATACAGAGTGACATGACGTTCCCTACAAAATCGGATTTGGTAATGATTGTGGCCTTAATGTAGGGTTCCTCCACACGGTCTACGGTGGAAGGATCAGGTAAATCTGATGGGTTGTTGACAATAACGGCAGTTTCCCTGTCCTTGGTAGTATAGGCATGGTAGCTTACGTTGGGTACGGTGGTGATCACGGTCATATCAAACTCGCGCTCCAGACGTTCCTGGATGATTTCCATATGCAGCATGCCCAAGAAGCCACATCGGAACCCAAAGCCCAGAGCCGCACTACTTTCGGGGGTAAAGACCAAGGAAGCATCATTGAGCTGCAGTTTCTCCATGGAGGAGCGCAGTTCTTCAAAATCTTCGGTGTCCACTGGATAGATTCCAGCAAAAACCATAGGTTTTACATCCTCAAAGCCCTCAATGGCATTCTTGGTGGGGTTGGCGGCATCGGTAATGGTATCTCCAACCTTTACCTCACGGGCATCCTTGATACCGGTGATCAAATAGCCTACATCCCCTGTGGATATTTTGTTTTTGGGCAACTGGCGTAATTTCAAGGTACCAATTTCATCGGCATCATAGGATTTTCCCGTGGCCACGAACTTAATTTTCTGTCCTTTTTTAATTTCTCCATTGATGACCCGAAAGTAGGTTTCAACGCCTCGGAATGGATTATAGACCGAATCAAAGACCAAGGCCTGCAAAGGCTCATCTACGTTACCTTTTGGAGCTGGAATACGCTCAATAATGGCATTTAGGATTTCCTCGATACCTATCCCTGTCTTGGCACTGGCCGGAATGACTTCTTCGGGCTTACAGCCCAAAAGGTCTACAATATCATCGGTCACCTCTTCCGGGTTGGCACTGGGTAAATCCACTTTGTTGAGAACAGGAATGATTTCCAAATCGTTCTCCAAGGCCAAATACAGGTTGGAAATAGTCTGTGCTTGTATGCTCTGTGCGGCATCAACAACCAAAAGCGCTCCTTCACAGGCCGCAATGGAACGGGAAACCTCATAGGAAAAATCCACGTGCCCGGGAGTGTCTATCAAGTTAAGGACATAGGTTTCCCCATTGTGCACATACTCCATTTGTATGGCATGGCTTTTAATGGTAATGCCACGCTCGCGCTCCAAATCCATATTGTCCAGCAATTGGTCCTGTTTTTCGCGTTCGGTAACAGATCCCGTGAAGTCCAATAAACGGTCCGCCAAGGTACTCTTACCATGATCTATATGTGCAATGATGCAAAAATTCCTAATCTTCTCCATATCCATCGGTTGTCAATCCAAAAGCAGATTGATAGCAACTGCAAATATAGCTGTTTTAGCTACCTACAAATGCTTTTTTATGAATAAGAAAATGTGTGCTGCACATCGCTCTGAAATTATTTCTTAGATTTGAGGTTCAACCCCATCTGTAAATGAAGCACATCACCTCTATTTTGTTATTGGTGTTTTTGGCATCCAATGGACTCGTTGGGCAGACCTATCAGATTACGGGAAAGGTAGTGGATGAACAAAATCAGACCATACCCTTTGCCAACATCTTGCTGTTGCAGGCAACCGATACCACTTTTGTAAAGGGAACTTCGGCAGATGATAATGGGGCATTTGTACTTGAAGGGGTTGAACCGGACTTATATCTGCTACAGGCGAGCTATGTGGGAAGAGGTTCGGAGCCCAGGGCCTTGGACATTACCAAAGACATTTCCCTTGGCGCGTTGATCATACCTCTCGAGACCAATTCCCTTGACGAAGTGGTGGTTACAGCACAACGCCCAAAACTACAAAGACTTCCAGACAGACTGGTCTTTTCGGTTGAAAACACCGTCATTTCGCAAGGAACCTCATGGGATATCCTGAAAAGTACACCCGGGGTGATCGTTAATCAAGATGAGCTCTTGATCCGTGGACAAAATGCAACGGTTTATTTGAATGACAGAAAGGTACAATTGTCCGGTCAAGAGGTACAGGATTTGCTACAGGGCCTTTCGGGGACCAATATCAAATCCGTTGAGGTCATTGCCAACCCACCAGCACGTTACGATGCGGAAGGAGGTCCTATTTTGAACATTGTCACCAACAAGAACATTGTTCCCGGGTACAAGGGAAGCCTCAACGGTACGTATACCCAAGCGGTATTCCCAAAGTTTAGTTTGGGAACCAGTCACTACTATAAAACGGACAAACTCCATTTGTTCGCCAATTATAGCATCAATCCGCAGAAAGAAGTACGAAAAACGGACAAGGACATCCATTTCATGGACGGTACCAATACCGTTTTTTCGCAATGGGATACCAAATACAACCAGACCAAAAAGACACAGTCGCACAATGCGAGCATCATTTTGGATTACGATCTGGATGACCGTAACAGCTTGAACCTGACCTCTAACTTGGTGTTCAATCCCAACCAAGATCAACAGACCCGATTGACCAATGATATGCGAAATGGAACCGGCCAACTGGATTCCACATTCTCAACGCACAACAATGCTATGCTGGACAACACCAACTTGGCCTTTGATCTGACCTATGTGCACAAATTGAAGAAAGAAGGGGCCCGGCTGAGCGCCAACGGCCATTATACAAACTATAACGGCACGTCCTTTCAAAATCTAGCGTCGGACTATTATGATGCCAGTGGCGGGTTTTTGCGCAGTTTTGGGTTTGATTCGGATTCGCGACAAGATATAGAGATCTTTACGGGGCAGGTGGATTATTCCACCCCCATTGGCAATGCATCCTTGGAGACCGGGGCTAAAATCTCTTCCATTGCATCTGAAAGCCAAGTGGATTTTTTCAACTTTTTGGGCAGTAGCAATACGGTAAATGCCACCTTGTCCGACCGATATCTTTATGATGAAAATGTATATGCGGCCTATTTGAGCTTTGTGAAGAACTGGGAAAAATGGTCCATGAAACTAGGGTTGCGTGGAGAGCTCACCGAAGCGGAGGGAAGGTCAGTGACCTTGAACCAGACCAACACACAGGATTTCTTTGAGCCGTTTCCGTCCTTGTACGTGTTGTATAGTCCTTCGGTGAACCATAGCTTTTCCTTTGATTATGGTAGAAATGTAAACCGGCCCAAATACAACGACCTAAATCCTTTCCGGTTTTTCTTCAATGAAAATGACTATGAAGAGGGGAACCCAAGGCTCACCCCGAACTTCAGCAACAATTTTAATCTCAACTATACCCTCAACAGCGAATATTTCTTCGACATCTATTATAGGGACAACGGAAGTAATATTGCTGATTTGGTCTTTCAGGACAACGACAACCAGACATTGGTGGAATTAAAGCAAAATGTGTTGAAAAGTACCTCCTACGGATTGGACTTTACGCTGAGCAAGACCATTTTGCCATCGTGGTTCGTCTATGCCTACACCTCTTTTTTTCATGAAGAGGAGACTTTTTTGGCCGTGGAGAGCAACAATGTTGAATACACCAACGAAGTGGACGGCGTTTATGGCTATTTGGCCAACTACCTTACCCTTTCCAAGGATGGAACCTTCACGGGTGAGGTAACTTTTACCTATATCTCCCAATTTTTGTTCGGGTCCTATATTTCCGATGAGCAGATGAACCTGACGTTGGGGCTTCGCAAGTCACTTTTCAACAACAGGGCCACCATTTCCATAGCGGCCGAAGATATTTTGGAGCAATATGTGCCAACCTACCGATCGCAGTATCTGAATCAGGACAATTTCTATAGAAGAAGGCCCGAAACCCAGTTCATCCGAGTGGGCTTCACCTATAATTTTGGGAACTTTAGGTTGGAGGACAACCAGCGTGGAATCGATAAAAAGGAGCGCGATAGGCTTCAAACCACGGAATAATGCCCTGATTTTCGGGTATTTTGTACTTTTGCAGTCCAAAAAAGATAGGATTTGCCAAAAATCGGAAACATAGAACTACCTGATTTTCCGTTGCTTCTTGCCCCTATGGAAGATGTGAGCGACCCTCCATTCCGAGCTTTATGCAAGGAACAAGGGGCTGATGTGGTGTACACCGAGTTCATTTCATCGGAAGGGTTGATCAGGGATGCCGCCAAAAGTGTCATCAAACTGGACATTTATGAAAAGGAACGTCCCGTGGGCATCCAGATATTTGGTGCAGAGCTGGATTCCATGTTGCAGGCAGTGGATATTGTTGAAAAATCCAACCCTGATATTATCGATATCAATTTTGGCTGTCCCGTAAAGAAAGTGGTCTGCAAAAATGCAGGGGCCGGTATTCTTCGGGATATTCCGCTCATGGTAAAGCTTACCGAGGAAATTGTAAAACGGACAAAACTTCCGGTTACTGTAAAGACACGCTTGGGCTGGGACGCCAATTCCATAAAAATTGTTGAGGTTGCAGAGCGACTTCAGGATGTGGGTACCCAGGCCATATCCATCCATGGGCGTACCCGGGTACAGATGTACAAAGGCGAGGCCGATTGGAAACCCATTGCCGAAGTCAAGAACAACCCCAGAATGCACATCCCCGTTTTTGGAAATGGCGATGTGGACACGCCCGAAGCTGCGGTTAAAATGCGGGATGAATATGGATTGGACGGAGCTATGATCGGTAGGGCCAGCATTGGCTACCCATGGTTCTTTAAGGAAGTGAAGCACTATTTCAAGACGGGTACCCATCTACAACCCCCTACCATGGAAGAACGTGTGGAAGCCGCCCGTAGACATCTTCAAATGTCCATTGATTGGAAGGGAGAAAAGTTGGGGGTTTTTGAAACCCGGAGGCATTATACCAATTACTTCAAAGGTATTCCCCATTTCAAGGAATATCGGATGAAGATGGTCACCAGTGACGAATCTGCCGATGTGTTTGCCGCATTTGATGAAGTATTGGAGAAGTTTGGCGACTTTCAGTTTGCCTAGGCCGTAATCAGTTTCTTGGTAATCCGGCTGCTCGCAATTTTTGATGAGACGAACCCCAGAACCACGATCGTGGCCAGTACCAAGATCACATTCATGATGTTGTATTCCACGGGATAGGCCAAGGAAGGGGTGATTTTTAGCCAACTGAAGGCCAATTGCGAGGCAATCAGCAAGGAACCTATCAGCACCCCGATAAATCCACCCAAGGAAGTTACCAACAACCCTTGTACAAAGTATATTTTACGGAGCTCCTTGATGGTGGTTCCCAGACTGAAGAGGGTCTTGGAGTTTTGTTGCTTGTCCAAAATCATCATGATGATGGCCCCAACCACATTGAAAAGGGCAATGATCAATACCAAGGTAAAAATGAGGTAGGTGGCGAGGTTTTCGGTGTTGAGCATGCGGTGCAAGGTGCCGTTCTGTTCTTGTCGGGTTAGGATTAGCACGGTATCGCCCATAACCGATTTAATGGAGTTCTTTACATCATCCACAGGAACACTGCCATCCAGCTTAAAATTGATTCCGGAGATTTCCGTACTGTCCTTTTCCAATAATTTTTGAACTAGGGGAAGTTGGGCAAACACGTATTTTTTGTCCAAATGTTCCTCAACGGCGTACACCCCACTGACCACCAAGGAAAGTTGATTGTAGGGTTTGGAGTTGAACCCCTGTTGCGAGAAAGAGCCCTTACCCGGTTTAGGGGCCAATACAGTCATGGGATTTCGGTAATTGTCAATGGGCACCCCAAGCTGATTATAGATACCAATCCCCATAACGGCACTATATTCCATATTGCCCCAAGTGCCAAAATAGAGGGTGCTGTCCACGCCGGTAACAGCCCTGTAATTGGCATCGATACCCTTGATGAAAGGAAAGAAACTCTTCTCCTTATACGTGAGATAGACCTTTTCCTCCAATTCTTTGGAATAATTGACAACCCCTGGGAGCTTTGCCAAATCATTTTCTTGATCAGGGGTAAGGGAAAAATGTTTCCCGATTGAAGCAGTTGCCTTAAGATCGGGATCGAATGTATTGGAAAAGGAAAGACTGAAGGTTTTGAGTCCCGCAAAGGCCGAAAGCACCACAAATAGGGCCGCAGAACCAATAACAATGACCAAAAATGTAATAAAATTGATGATATTTACCGCATTTTGGCTGCTTTTAGATCGTAAGTAACGCTTTGCGATATAGAGAGGAAAGTTCAAAATCAGGATTTCTTTCGTTTATCGAGCAAGTCCCTATTTTCAATGGGATTTTCTTCGCCTTTGAGCGATTTTTCAATGTTATCGATGTACTCCAAGGAATCATCAAGGTAAAAATTAAGTTCTGGGACCCTCCTCAATTGGTTTTTGGTCCGTTGGGCCAGTTCATAGCGTATGGCCACTTGATTGGCTTTGATACCTTTCAGGAGTTCTTGAGCATCCTTATTGGGAAAAATACTCACATATACTTTTGCGATGGACAGATCAGTGGTCACGGACACCTTGGAAACAGAGATCAAGGTTCCCTTTAAGCCACCATCAGTGGCTGCTCTCTGTAGGATATCGGCCAAGTCTTTTTGGATGATTCCCGCTATTTTCTTTTGCCTTTGTGTTTCCTCCATGGTGCAAAAATAAGCGAATTAATGACCAACTGTACGAAAGGATAGGATAACAGTGTGTATTTTTGGGGATAGGACTGTGTTTTTAATTAAAAAGAGGAACCTATGGACAAAATCGAGCATATTGGCATTGCCGTAAAAGACTTGGAAGCTTCCAATGCCTTGTTCGAGAAACTTTTGGGTGTTTCACACTACAAGATTGAGGAAGTGGCCTCTGAAGGCGTGAAGACCTCTTTTTTTAAATCAGGGCCAAACAAGGTTGAATTATTGGAAGCGACAAGGCCGGACAGCCCCATTGCCAAGTTTTTGGAAAAAAGAGGGGAAGGGGTACACCATATTGCCTTTGCCGTGGATGACATTCTTGCCGAAATAAAACGATTAAAGGGCGAAGGATTTATAATTTTAAACGAAACCCCAAAAAAAGGTGCTGATAACAAACTGGTTGCGTTTTTGCATCCAAAGGGCACCAATGGGGTATTGATAGAGCTGTGCCAAGAAATAAAAGAAGGGTAGGGGCGTTAAAACCTTGCAGTGAAGCAAAATAAACACTAATATTGCATCCGCAAAAATGCGGGTCCTATAGCTCAGTTGGTTAGAGCACCTGACTCATAATCAGGTGGTCCCTGGTTCGAGCCCAGGTGGGACCACATAAACCCTTTCAAGTCATTGATTTGGAAGGGTTTTTATTTTAAAGGTGTTGCTTAGAATCGCTTATGTGATCTTCAACCATGGTATTTACCAAATCAAATTTGGTATTTTTGGAACTTTAACGTCTCTATGAAATATACGATACTCTTATTTATATTGACCATAAGTTGTGGTTACAGTCAGGTTGGCAATACCTTTGAAGAAGGTGCAGAACTTCAGACGGGCACCATAAGCAATCCTTTTATTAGGGCAAGTACAAATTCCACAGGTGAGATCGAAGGGTCGGAATTCTTGAATGAAGAATGGGAACAGGCCACAGTCATTGACTTGAATATCAATAAAAAAGTACGACTCCTGGCGCGTTTCAATGCCTATACCAAGGAAATAGAGCTCCTTAAGGAAAAAAGCATCATAGCGCTAATTCCAGCCAAAGGGGTATCGGTAATGTTGGGGGGCAAGACTTTTGTTCCCGCCAAGTTGAAAAATTCCACCCATCCCATATTCGTGGAACAATTGGCTGCAGGACCCAATGGACTGTATAAATATTATGATGCCAAGATAGTACAAGCAGCTTCGGACGCTACCTTGCTTAATCTTGAGAACAAGGACAAGATTGTTATCACGGAGAAACTCTACTATGGCGATGTGGATGGGATTCAAAAATTGCCTTCAAAGAAAAAATCAATGGAGAGTATTTTGGCTCCGGAGATTGTAAAGACGGCAAAAAAGGAAAAGCTTTCCTTCAAAAAGGAAGCTGACTTAATCCGTATTTTTGGGATGCAATAGTCAACCATAATCTTTAACTTGTTAAAGATTATGGCTTTAAAGGCTATTTTGCTCAATAGGCATGCTTTTCAATATAGTCGTCCAATTTTGAATGTTCGGGACCGCGATAATGGAAAGCTTCGGCATATTCGCAATTAAACTGACTGCCCAATTCTTTGTCTGAAGGAGTTCCCCTCAATCGTTTGGAGTCAATATCCAGCACAAAATGCTTAATATAATTTCGATTGGCCGTTTCCGCATCATTTCCTAGAATATCCAGCTTCTTTCCCTCTTTTAGAAGGCGCTCCCTTAGTCTTGAACCATGTTCCCCCGCAGGGCCTTGTGTAATGTTCACCCTATTGGCGGCCACCTTGGTGTCTATATGGTCGGAAATATCCACAATCCGATTTACAAGTTGGGGACCACGGGCAAAATAGTAGAGTTCCTTGACCAAATGCGGTTGGATTCCCGCGTCCAAGTGCTCAGGGTAATCCCTTCCTCCTCCAGCCATCCATCTGGCAGCCTCAACAGCCCTGGCAGTAACATAATGGTCCGGGTTTTCTTCATAATGGCCCCAAGGGTCATAGGTGATGATGGTATCAATTTTCAGCATTCTGATCAAAAAGACTAATCGTGCCCTAAGCTCAACGGGGCTAATGTTGTCCATTCTGTGATTGCGATAATGAAGATCATACGTCTTTTTCAGGCCCAAAGCCTTGGCAACGGCTTCATTATCGCGCTCATTGTTGCCGATAAGCTCGCCAAAAGTATCCCCTCTTCCCGCATGGTCATCATTTGTGGTTCGGATAAGATAGCCCGTATAACCTTCATTGATGAGTTTTGCGACGGTGCCTCCGGCAAAGATGGGGACATCATCGGAATGGGGTTGGATTGCGGCCAATACTTTGCCCTCATGGGGGCGTCCTTTTTGGGACTTTTCAACGACCATGGTCTCGTCGTCCACAAAAGTCCTACCGCCTAGGCCCACATGAAGAAAGGGCAAGGCCATACTACTGTTAAGAAAAGATCTTCGTTTCATAATTTTGGTTTGGTTATTACCTAAAAATAAGGAAATAACCAGCTCAGGTCAATACACGCCTCATGCAATTTGTAACGCTATTGGGCATTTTTGTGGATTGTTGGAAACCAAGAAATTATTACAAACCTTTTCTAAGTCGTGGGCTTTTAAACCTATGGCAGGACGCTTGAATTCCAAGGAATGATTTCCTTTTTATGTAAAGCATCCAATCCCATTTGGACGCATATGGCTGCCTTGGCCCCACTAATTACATTGGATTTTGGCATCGTATTGTCCACAATGCTTGTTCTAAAGTCGAGCAACGCCTGTTTGCTGGGATCCAAATGTTCCACTTCAATGGGAATGCCCTTGCTTTGATCCCATTTGATAGTGGCCCCGGAAACCCCATCAACCTCACCAACTTCTCTGTATTCCTCCTTTTTTTCGGGATAAAACCAAGCTTTGGTGTAATCAATGGTGATGGTGCCCTTGTCTCCCATTACTTTGATGAGATAATCGTCCTTGGAGTTGCTGGTGAGACACGTATACGTGGCCCGGACTCCATTGGGGTAGGTATAGATCATATGGACGTTGTCATAGATGTCCCGACCGTCCTTCCAATAGTCTATGCCTCCATCTCCCATAACCTTAATGGGTTCGGCCTCGAGCAACCAGTTGGCAAAATCGAGCTGATGGGAAGACAATTCGGCCAATAACCCTCCGGAAAACTCTTGGTACATGCGCCAATTTATGGCTCTTTCGTACTCAGGGCTTGGCACGGGTCTTCGCCAATTACCATTTCGGTTCCATTGGCACTCAATGGCGGCGATTTTTCCTATTTTCCCGTTTTTTATCAAATCCACCACATGGGTATACAACCGGGAACTGTGGTATTGGTGACCGGTCTGGAAAACTGTTTTTGATTCCGATGCTTTTTTGACCACGTTTTGTATGGCGGTATATCCTTTTACCATGGTTTTTTCGCAATACACGTGTTTTCCGGCATCAAGTGCATCAATGGCAATATGGGCATGTTCACTCAAAGGGGTAGCAATCAAGACGGCATCAATAGCAGGATTATCCAGAAGGGCCCTGTAATCGGAATATGGCTTTGCTTTGCCTTCAACCTTGGCCATGCCCTTTTCCAGCCTAAAGGGCAACACATCGCAACATGCCGCCACTTCAAGACCTTGAATACTGTTGATATGGGGAATAAGACCTCCGCCCCTAGAGCCCGTTCCAATAACACCGATGCGCACCACATCTTTTTTTAGGGGATATAGTGGCGTGGCACCAACCGCTGAAATTCCAGCTACGGCCACTCCAGTTTTCGTAACAAAATCTCTTCGTTTCATAGATTACAATTTAGGTTCCCATCCTTTTGCGTATTCCCGCTTCCAGCTTTTCTGCATAATGGCATTGTCATTGAGCACTTTTCCGGTTTTGGTGTCGACTTCCAAAGTATGTCCCGCATCTTGCGCCATATTGCCTAAATGGCAAAGCATCGTGGAAACGCTGGCATCATTGATATCAGAGTTCAAGGACTCATCTTTTCTGATGGCATTGAAAAAATTGGCCACATGATCCACATCCAAGCCCCCAATCCCCTGGGTATTGGTGGTGGCACTTTGTGAACGCTCGTACTCAAGTTTTATGGGATTTCCCGCCAAATCGAACAACTTATAGAAATTTCTGTCGAGTTGGATGGTTCCTTTGCTTCCATAAATGGTGGCGCCCCTCCCCGGACGTTCCGGTTTCATAATGCCTCGACTGTGTCCTGTCCAAGTGATAAACTTATCCCCAGGAAAGGTATAGGTCACTTGTTGATTATCGACAAACTCCCAATCGTCATCATAGGTATATTTTCCACCAAAAGAAGATACGGTCGAAGGTAGATCCACTCCCAGGGCCCATCGGCAAATATCAATTTCATGAGTGCCATTGTTGTGGATTTCACCCGTTCCCCAAGTCCTGAACCAATGCCAATTGTATGGATGTACATTGTCCCGATAGTCTTCTTTTGGGGCTGGCCCCTGCCAAAGTCCCCAATCCAATGTATTGGGAACGCTTATTTTGTTTCCTTTTCCTATAGAACCCCTATTATTGGAATAATAGGCTTCTCCTTTGTAGACTTCCCCGATGACCCCATTGCGGATATCGGTAATTGCTGATGCCGAAGTCTTGGCAGAGCGCTGCTGGTTACCCATCTGTACTTTCTTCCCGTACTTGTTCTGGGCGGCTACCAAAAGGTCGTTTTCGTAAGGATTGTGGCTACAGGGTTTTTCCACATATACGTGTTTTCCGGCCTGTAGGGCCATAATGGCCATAGGGGCATGCCAGTGTTCCGGCGTGGCAATGAACACGGCATCCACATCCTTATCCTCCAATATTTTTCTGAAATCCTTTTCCACTTTGGGGATATAGCCAATATTCTTCTGGCACCACGCATTGTGCTCCTCGATAATAGTGTCGTCCACATCGCAATTGTACAGAATCCTCGCATTGGCATCTTGGTGGATGGCAATGACATGGGCCTTGGCCCGACTACGTACCCCGATGACGGCAACTCCCAAGCGATCATTCGCGCCTAGAATACTGGAAAATCCCATGTTGGGCATCAAAACTCCTGCAAAGGCCAAACCTGTTGTGCCTGCTGTTGTTTTTTTGATAAAATTTCTTCTCGTTCCCATACTGTTATGTTTAGAGTTGTTTGATTTTTATGTTTCTGAACGAGACCCGATCTCCATGGTCCTGCAATAAAATATTTCCTTTGTCCGCTTCCCCAAATTGAGGCCAAGTAACATATTTGCTTTCCGAGACCAATTTTCTATAGGCATCGCTTTTGCGCTCATACTCCAAAACCTTCATTCCGTTGAGCCAATGCTCCACATGGTTGTTATTGGATTTGATATGTGCGGTATTCCACTCCCCAATGGGTTTTACATATTTGTTGGGGTCGGCTTGGATCAGATCATATAGTGAGGCCAAGGTTCTGCTGCCTTCGTGGTTTCCAAGTTTGGCATCGGGATGGCGGGCATCGTCCAAAATTTGGAATTCCAATCCAATGGAGGAGCCTTCACCCTTGTTCAAATCCGTGTTCACATAATACTTGATACCGCTATTGGCCCCTTCGGTTATCTTGAATTCCAGTTTTAGCTCAAAATTGTCGTACTGTTTGTCCGTGACGATGTCCCCACCGGCTTCAGATTCACCTCCGCCTGTGGAAAGCACGGTCAACTCCCCATTTTCAATGATCCATCCCTTCTCGGGAAAATGGTCCAATTTTGCCCCACGCCAACCATTTGTGGTTTCTCCGTCCCAAAGCATTTCCCAATTGCTCTTCTTGTCCTCGGCAATAAGTTGATTTTTGGTAGTGATGGGCGGTATGGGCGATTCCGTTGCGTATTTTTCAGGGTTTTCGGTTACGATCCGGATGTTTTTCCATTGAATCTCTGTGCCCGCTTTTTGGTTTTCACCAATACTGTGTACTTGAAGGGCAATAAATCCTGTAGCGGTGGCATCATCAACAAGATGGGCTGCAGGAACCCCATTGATCCATGTTTTTAAGGTATCACCTATGGCTTCAATACGATAGTGGTTCCATTCATTCTGTTTGAAAGCTTTCTGTGCAGCCTCGTTTTCCGTAAGGGGGTTTAACCATCCTCTTCGGCCTTCATCATAGATGCCTGCGCTCCAAGCTCGGTCCGAAGGATCAATCTCAATTTGATAGCCATGGACCCGTCCGTTCTGATACTCTGGAATGCTGTTACTGCGTATCTGGATGCCAGAGTTCATGGTAGAATCCACCAAATAGTCCAACTCCAAGATAAAGTCACCATATAAGGCATCTGTGGTGAGGAAGGTGTTTGGTGTGTTGTGTTTGGTTGTGCCCACAACGGCACCATTTTCCACCGAATACTCGGCTGTTCCTCCCTTTACGGTCCACCCTTCGAGGTTTTCTCCATCAAACAGGGGTACCCAAGGGGTATCATCCTTGGGTTTTTGGTCGCAACTGGCTATTAAAGCCAAGGTCAGCAGTACGGTTATCCTACTCAGGATTTTTTGGGTATTCTTCACTTTTCTAGAGTTTAAATGATTCATTTTCTTCTTTTTTATACATCGAATAGGCTAGGTAACCACAAGGTCAGTTGAGAGACATAGGTAATCAACAACAATGCGGCGATCATGGCCAAAAACAAGGGTAAAAGGGGCTTTATGACTTTTTGTATCGAGGTTTTGGCCACACCTACGCCCACAAAGAGGACGGAACCTACGGGCGGAGTGCACAGACCAATACATAGATTGAATATCATGATGATACCAAAATGAATAGGGTCAATACCCAATTTGGTGACAACTGGTAAAAAGATAGGGGTAAAAATGAGGACCGCTGGGGTAATGTCCATAAAGATGCCCACAAACAATAAAATGGCATTGATGATCAGCAGGACCACCACCACATTATCACTGATTCCCAATAGCACATCGCTGGTGGCCTGTGGGATATTTTCATAGGAAATGGCCCATGACATGCCAATGGAAGCCGCTATCAACAACAACACCATAGCCGTGGTCACGGAAGAATCCAATAAAATATTGGGTAGGTTTTTAAAGGAGATTTCCTTGTAAACAAACCCTAGGATCAAAGAGTAGAGCACCGCAATGGCCGACGCTTCCGTAGCGGTGAATATGCCTGCCACGATACCCCCGATAACGATGACCAACAACAAGAGACTTGGGAAAGCGTCCACAAAGGTCTTTACGATTGCCAGAATATTGGAATCGCCTTTTTTGGCGTGTCCGCTATATCCTTTCTTTTTGGCCCATATCATGGCCACGATCATCAAAAACACTCCGGCAAGAATTCCGGGTATGTAGCCTGCCAAAAACAAGGCCGCAATGGAAACGCCCCCACTGGCCAGGGAATACACAATCAGGATATTACTGGGGGGGATGATCAGGCCCGTAGTGGCCGAAGTGATGTTCACTGCGGCACCAAATTCCTTGGAGTAGCCCTCTTTTTCCATCTCGGGACCCAAAATACTGCCCATGGCAGAGGCTGATGCCATGGCCGAACCTGCTATGGCTCCCATAAGCATGGCGGCCGTTATATTGATCAAGGCAAGTCCGCCGGGAAGCGCACCCACCAAGGTCTTGGCAAAAGCTATCAAACGATGGGCCATTCCCCCCTTGTTCATCAAGTTTCCGGCAAGGATAAAGAAAGGAATGGCCAAAAGGGCAAAACTATCCAAGCCCACGCCCATGCGTTGGGCCAAAGTGGTGGTTGCCGGTAAAAAAGGAATGCTGACCAACATGGTCAATAAAGCGGAAATGGAAATGCTCCAAGCCACGGGAACGCCTATGGCCAAAAGACCAATAAAGCTAATCAGCAACACCAAGACGGGGAAATATTCCATTATTCGCTTTGATTTAAAATGTCCGTAATTTTATAGTAGACGATGAGTAGTCCGCTTATGGGGATGACCAAATACACATAGGCCAAGGGTATTTGAAGGGCGGGCGATAATTGTTCCAACACAAAAGTGATGTACACCAAACGGATGCCTCCAATGACCATAACCGATAACGCAAACAGGATTACTGCAATTTTAACTGCGGCCGATAGTCTTTTTTGGGTGGTTTTGTTGAACTTTTGGGGCAGTACATCAATGGCGACATGCATATCTTTCCCTGCAACAAAAGCCGCTCCCAATATTCCGGCCCAGATCATGAGGTATCGGGCCAATTCATCCGTAAACGAGCTTGGGGTTCCCATCACAAAACGGGTAAAAACTTGCCAAAGCACATTGAGGACCATGGCAGACATGATGATGACCAATGCACCACCCAATACGTTATCTATGGTTTTTTTGGTGCCCATAATCATTCAACGGCTTTTATTTGTTGTATCAATTTGAACAGCGCCTCGTCCTCTTCATACTTTTTATAGACCCTTTCCGTCTCTTTTGAAAAAAGGGACTTATCCGGTCTGAAGATTTTTACCCCTGCCTTTTGAACAGCTTCCAAAGCTTCTGCTTCTGCCTTGGCCCATAGCTCTCTTTGATATACTACGGATGCATCTACCGCTTCTTGGAGCCAACCCTGTTCCTCTTCCGAAAGCTTGTCCCAGAAGTGGGTGGCCACCAAAATGATATCTGGGGAGAAAGTGTGTTCATTCAAGGAGTAGTATTTGCATATTTCGTAGTGTTTGGAGAGGTAAAAACTAGGAGGGTTGTTTTCCGCTCCGTCCACAACACCCTGTTGCAAGGAGGTGTACAGTTCCCCCCAAGAAATGGGTGTGGGCGAACCCCCAAACCCGCGAACCATCTCCATGGCGGTGACACTGGGCATTACCCTGATTTTTTGCCCTTTTAGGTCACCGGGACTTTCAACAGCTTTTTCCTTGGTGTAAAAACTACGGCTACCTGCATCGTAAAACCCAAGTCCTTTTAGCCAGTATTTTTTACCATCGTTCAGTAATTCCTCGCCAATAGGCCCATCAAAAACCCTAAAGGAATGCTCCCGATCCCGAAAGAGGTAGGGAAGTCCCAAAACCCGGGTCTTTGGCGCAAAATTTTCAAGCGTGGCGGCAGAGACCTTGGTCATGTCCAGACTTCCAATCTGCAACAGTTCAACAATTTGACGTTCGGTGCCCAATTGCTGGTTGGGATAGATTTCAACCGCCATCTTACCATTGGAAATCTCTTCAAGGTCCTCTCCCATCTTTACCAAGGCTTTGTGAACGGAATGGTTGACATCCAATCCGTGCGCCAGCTTTATGGTCTTGACCCCATTTTCTCCCTGACACCCCATCAGAAACAGCATAAGGCCTACCCAAAGCACTATGGAAGTATATGATCTCATTATTTTTTCAACTCTTTCATGCGTTATCAAAATTGAAGTATTCCTTGGCATTGTTGTAGCAGATATTCTGTACAATATTGCCCAAATGCGGCAGGTCTGCAGGCAATATTCCTTTTTGGATGTCATTCCCCAAAATATTGCAGAGCAACCGTCTGAAATACTCATGCCTTGGGAAGGACAGCAAGCTTCGCGAATCGGTGAGCATACCTATAAAGGTGCTGAGCACGCCAAGATTGGATAGAGTGTTGATTTGTTTTTCCATCCCATCCAATTGGTCCAAATACCACCAACCAGAACCATACTGTATCTTTCCCTTGATTCCACCGCTGTTGAAGTTTCCGGCCATGGTGGCAAAAACCTCATTCTGTGATGGATTTAAGTTATATAAAATAGTCTTTGCCAATTGGTCCGTGCTCTCCAAAAGGTTCAGAAACTTACCGAGGGGATACGCTTGTTCTTTATCGCCAATGGAATCAAAGCCCGTGTCCGGACCCAATTTGTCCAGCATGCTTTGGTTGACATTGCGTAAAGGGCCCAAATGAAACTGTTGTGCCCAGCCCAAAGAGTGGTATTCCCTACACAGAAAAACCAAGGTTTGAAATTTATAATAATGAATCTCTCCTATCTCCAAGCGTTGCCCTGAACCTATTTTTTTGAAAATAGCTTCAATATCATAGGCTCCTTCCTCAAAAAAGTATAACTGTTCCAAACCGTGGTCTGCCAATCGGCACCCGTTTTCATGGAAATGCGCAATCCGATTTTTTAGTGCCTCCAACACATCAGAATAAGAAGATATGGTAATACCGGAAGCATCGGACAGTTGCTCCAAATAGCTTTTATACGTGGTAAGGTTCTCAATCGCGTAGGCCTTATCCGGACGAAAGGCTGGCAACATTTTTGGGTGATGGCCTGCTTTTCTGGATTTTTGGTGAAATCGCAAATCATCTATGGGATCATCGGTGGTACAGACCACCTCAACATTCATTTGTTGTAGCATTCCCAAAGCTGAAGATGTCTTTTCCTGTAGCTTGTCAGAAGTGGTTTGATAGATTTCAAGGGCGTTGTCCTTGGACAGTAAATCCGTGATTCCAAAAAAGCGCTGCAACTCCAAATGGGTCCAATGGTAGAGGGGGTTTCGCACCAAATAGGGTACGGCCTCGGCCCATTTTAAAAACTTGTCTTGATCGGATGCGTTACCAGTGATGTATTTTTCCTCGATTCCCAAGGCACGCATGGCTCGCCATTTGTAATGATCACCGTCCAACCACGCCCGGGCCATATTATTATAGTGTCCATCATTGGCCAACAACTCCGGAGTCAGATGGTTGTGATAATCAATGATGGGCATGTTTTTGGCATAGCCGTGATACAACTCTTCGGCATATGGGGTCTGTAGCAGAAAGTTTTCTTGGATAAAACTCATATGCCCGATTTTTCAATGCCCAACATCAACCCCCGTAATTCAGCCAATCCCCGCAAACGACCTATGGCCGAATAGCCCGGGTTGGTTTTTTTGCCCAAATCGTCCAACATCTGGTGCCCATGGTCGGGCCGCATGGGCATACGCCGGTCTGGACGGTTGGTTTGTGTTCTCTTGCCCTGTTCCGTCAAAAGTTCCTTAAGCACACCGTACATATCCACATCGCCATCCAAATGGTCTGCTTCGTAAAAATTTCCTTGGTCATCCCGTTTGGTACTTCTCAGGTGGATAAAGTTGATTCGGTCAGCCAATTGATGGGCCATGTTGACCAAATCATTGTCTTCGCGAACCCCGAACGAACCTGTACAGAAACAAATACCATTATTTGGACTGTTGTGGGCATTGATGAGGTCTTTGGCATCTTGTAAAGTGCTCATGACCCTGGGCAATCCCAAAATCGGGAAAGGAGGATCATCTGGATGAATGGTTAAGAATACCCCGGCTTCTTCAGCAGTTGGGGCTATGGCTTTGACAAAGGCGTGTAGGTTTTCCCGCAATTGATCAGGACCGATGTGCTTATAGGCGTCCAACACATTTTGGAATTGCTCCAAAGTATATCCCTCTTCCGCACCGGGTAGCCCGGCAATGATATTACGGATGAGTTTCTCTTTGGAGGTTCCGTCCATTTTTTCATAGGCTTGTTGCGCCAGACCAATTTCCTCTTTTGTATAATCTTCTTCGGCACCAGGTCTTTTAAGGAGAAATAGTTCAAATGCGGCAAAAGCAGCTTTGTCAAACCGCAGGGCCAATGATCCATCTGGCATTTGATGGGCCAAATCGGTACGCGTCCAATCAAGTACGGGCATAAAGTTGTAGCAGACGGTGTCCACTCCACATTGCCCTAGATTTCGGATGCTCTCTTTATAGTTTTCAATATAGCGTTCAAAGTCTCCAGTACGCTTTTTAATGTCCTCGTGTACGGGGATGCTTTCCACCACGGACCATGTAAACCCATACGCTTGGAGCTGCTTCACACGTTTCTTTATTTCTGAAACGGGCCATACTTCCCCATTGGGAATATGATGCAACGCCGTGACAATGCCTGTGGCACCTGCCATTTTTATATCTGCCAAGGAAACGGGGTCATTGGGTCCGTACCACCTCCATGTTTGTTCCAATCCCATACTCTATACGCCGCTATATGCACTGAAGCCCCCATCGATGGGCACTACAATTCCTGTTACAAATTTTGATCCGTTGCCCATCAACCATAGTACGGTTCCCACCAAATCGTCCGGTTCCCCAAACCGGTTCATGGGTGTGTGTTCCAAGATGGTAGTTCCACGAGGGGTAAGCGACCCATCTTTTTGGGTCAGTAAACTTCTGTTTTGATCGGTTAAAAAGAAACCGGGGGCTATGGCGTTTACCCGAACCCCAACAGGAGCCAAATGCACGGCCAACCACTGGGTGAAATTGCTCACGGCAGCTTTGGCCGCGCTGTAGGCCGGTATCTTGGTCAAGGGCCGAAAAGCATTCATGGAAGAGATGTTCAAAACCGTTGTGCCTTCTTTCCCAACCATATCCTCTGCGAATACTTGAGTAGGTAAAAGGGTCCCAATAAAGTTAAGGTCAAACACAAACTGGATGCCTTTGGGATCCAAGGTAAAGAAGGTGGTCAAATCTTCGGGTGGATTTAGATCCTCCTCGAAAAAATGGGTTTTTGTGGTTGTGCCCTTGGGGTGGTTGCCACCCGCACCATTGATGAGGATATCGCAACCTCCCCATTGCTCTTTTACAATGTTCCTTGCTTTGATAAGGGACTCCTTTTCCAGCACATTGGCACCAACACCGATTGCCGTACCACCATTGGCGTTTATTTTTTTTGCCACTTCCTGCGCAGCTTCTTCCTTTAAGTCAAGGATGGCCACCTTGGTCCTCTGGTTTGCAATGGATAAAGCCAAAGCACTGCCGAGGACGCCCCCTCCTCCGGTAATGACAACTACTTTGCCTTCTAATTCTTTATATTTAGGTTGATTCATAGGCCTTTTCTGTAATTTTAGGGTTTGATAGTGACCAAAACAATTTCTGTGTCATTTATACACAGTTACTAAATTAGAATTTTTTGGCGAAAAAAAAAATGAAAGGAGATTTATCGGCAGCAACACTTAATGGGCTCAATGATTATCAAGTAAACGAAGATTCCTATGAATGTTCCATGACCACGGACATTGCTGTTTTTGGGTATGTGGACAACCAATTGAAGATTTTGCTGACCAAAAGATCAGTGGGTAACTTTACCGATCATTGGATGTTGCCGGGTGGTGTCTTGCAGGCGAATGAAACCCTAAAAGATTGTGCCCAAAAGATATTGTTTGCCTTGACGGGATTTGAAAACATCCATTTTGAACAGGTAAAGGCGTATTCCGAAATAGATAGGCACCCAACAAAAAGAGTGATCACCATCTCTTTTTATGCTTTGGTAAAACCCGAAAACCACCCCTTGACCTTAAAAAGTGGTGTGGAGCAGATTGATTGGTTTGATCTGGACCATATTCCGGCCAATCTTGGGTTTGATCACAACCAAATTATCCGGGATGCGCATCAATTCTTTAAAAAGAACTTAAAGGACACCCTTGTGGTTGGTGAATTGCTTCCACAGAAATTTACCCTACCCGAACTACAGAATCTCTATGAGAATATTTTAGGCCTGGAATTGGACAAACGCAATTTTAGAAAGCGCATTTTCCAAATGGATATTCTTAAAAATACAGGCGAAAAAAAACCAGGAGTAAAGGGGGGACCCATGTTATATTCGTATAAAGACCATGAGTAAGGTCATTTCCGCTTCCATTTCATAACAAAGACAACAATATATGTTGATTTTGCAACGGATTGAAAGAAAAATCAAGGCCAAATGCGGGTAGTGAAACGAACCATTTTGGATTATACCAGTATCCGTATCTTTAGACAAAATTGTAATGTTTCAACTGATTTAATACACCAAAACCCATGAAAAAACTAAAAACTTCGGTCCGTTGGGCCAGCTTGTTTACCCTAACCATTCTTTTTAGCATGTGCAGTCTTGCACAAAAGAGCCCTTATAAAAGCGTTGAGGGTAAAGCAGCTGATGCATCCATCGAGATTACGTATAACAGCCCTTCCATGCGGGGGCGTGAAATTTTCGGAGGCCTTGTTGCCTATGACAAGGTTTGGAGAGCAGGAGCCAATATGGCCACAACCTTTACCACGGACAAGGATATTACAGTTGGAGGGGAAAAGCTTTCCGCCGGCACCTATGCCTTGTTCTTTGTGCCCAGCAAAGGGGATTGGACCGTAATTTTTAATTCTAATCATGGACGCAGCGGCTCTTCTGTTGAAGGACTGACCTTGGCCGAATATGATAAGGAAAACAAATCAACAGACGTGCTTCGTGTAAAAGCATCGCCAAAAAAGGCTTCCCAAGCCAAGGAGCAATTGACCTATGCTATTAACAATGATGGATTTACCATGGAATGGGCCAATGTGGTACTCCCAGTTTCCATTGATTAAATACGGGAAAGCTTAAAAAAACTCGACCCATCTTCTTCAAAAGAAGGTGGGTTTTTTGTTGCTTTTTATCGGAATAGCAAAAGCAAGGCCCCCAAGGCGGTAAGCACAAGAATCATTTTCCTGAAAAATCCTTCACGAATGATTTTTACCAGTCGGATACCCACATAAATCCCTGCTAAAATGGCGGGTATCAGTTTTATATCCACCCATAAAGTCTCTAGTGTAACGGTCTTCCACACAAAAATGTGAAAGGGAAGCTTAAAAAGATTGGTAATGAAAAAGAGCCATGCCGCGGTACCCACAAACTGGTTTTTGGGCAATCGCATGGCCAGAAAAAAGATGTTGGTAAAAGCCCCTGCCAAGTTTCCGATCATGGTGCATATTCCGGCCATGATTCCCATGGAGCCAGCAAACATCCAATGGGTGGGAACATGGGTAGATTTTCTTCGGTCCCACCAATACAATAGGCCCAAGCTGATAAAAATAACGGTGACCATGCCCCATTTGAACTCCACTTCCGGCAAGTCCTTTCCAACGAGAACACCAATAAGGATACCCAATACCATCCATGGAATAAACTTGAGAATGTATTTCCACTGCGTGTGTCTGTTATAATAGATGACGGCAATGATATCACCAACGATCAACAAAGGCATGAATATTCCTGTAGATGCCTTGGAGCCAAAGGCCAAGGCCATGAGGGTAACATTCAATATGGACATGCCCTTTAGGCCGGCTTTGGAGGCTCCCATTAAAAAAACTGCCGTGGCGGCCATGGCCCATGCCATTATTGAGATTTCGGAGGGAAGGGAGAGAAACATCCAAAACATTTGGTGGAGTACAAAAGTAACCTAAAAAAACTATCTTTGGTTCTTACCAAAACCAAACCAATGGATATACAAACCTTAGATTATGCCATAATCTTTACTTTTTTCGCTATTGTCCTTTTCATAGGAATTTATGTTTCCAAGAAATCGGGAAAAAGCTCATCAGAATACTTTTTATCAGGAAGAACCATGCCTTGGTGGTTATTGGGACTTTCCATGGTGGCAACCACATTTTCCACGGATACGCCCAATTTGGTAACCGATTTGGTCCGCTCCAAAGGTGTTTCCGGAAACTGGGGATGGTGGTGTTTCCTGTTGACGGGAATGCTCACGGTTTTTGTATATGCAAAGTTATGGAGAAAGTCCAACGTAAATACGGATCTGGAGTTTTATGAAATCAGATATGGCGGAAAGGCGGCAAGTTTTTTAAGGAAGTTCCGCGCCATTTACCTTGGGGTGTTTTTTAATGTGATCACCATGGCCTCCGTTACCTTGGCGGCCATTAAGATTGGTGGTGTTATGTTGGGGCTGGATCCTTGGGTAACCGTGATCAGCGCAGGCTTAATAACAGTTATTTTTAGTGCCCTTGGAGGGTTTAAAGGAGTGGTTTACAGCGATTTTCTTCTCTTTTTTGTAGCCATGGGAGGCGCCATAGGGGCTGCCGTGTATCTGGTTAATCTTCCCGAGGTTGGTGGAATTCATTCCATTTTGGAAAATGAAAATGTACAAGGGAAGCTGAGTATCCTTCCCGATTTTAGCGATAAGAAAGCGTTGATTACGGCCTTGATCATTCCATTGGCCGTACAATGGTGGAGTTCATGGTATCCTGGGGGCGAACCCGGCGGCGGGGGCTATATCGCGCAGCGGATGTTGGCGGCAAAAGATGAGAACCATGCCATTGGAGCCACGTTCTTCTTCAATATCATGCACTATGCCTTGCGTCCTTGGCCATGGATTTTGGTAGCACTGGCCTCTTTGGTGGTATATCCGGACATTGCCAGTATCCATGAAGCCTTTCCTAATGTAACAGAGGATAAGCTGGGGCACGATTTGGCCTATTCAGCGATGATGACCAAATTGCCCACGGGTCTTTTGGGGATTGTACTGGCGTCTTTGGTGGCGGCCTATATGAGTACCATTTCCACACAGTTGAACTGGGGCTCTTCCTATATTGTATATGACTTTTACAAACAACAGATAAATCCAAATGCCACGGAGAAACAAATGGTGAATGTGGGAAGACTGTCCACTGTGGTATTGATGGTCTTGAGTGCATTTTTGGCCTTGGCATTACAGGATGCCATGGGTGTGTTCAACCTATTGTTGTCTTTTGGAGCAGGAACGGGACTTATCTTTATTCTACGATGGTTTTGGTGGCGTATCAATGCTTGGAGTGAAATCACAGCGATGTTTTCCTCTGGGATCTTGGCCGTTCTCTTGGAGACCACTTCATTAAGGGAAATCCTTTTTGCTCCTGAAACCGGGGTGTTCCCAGAATGGGCAGACTTACCGTTTATCATGGTGGTGACATCAATCATTTGGTTAACGGCCACGTTTGTGACACAACCGGAAAGCAAAGAAGTCTTACGAAGCTTTTATCTCAAAATTCAGCCAGGTGGTCCAGGCTGGAAAAGGATTGTGGATGAAGCTGACGCTGAGAACGTAAAAATCGTAAAGAGCAATGAGAAATGGAGTGTTCCTGCAGGAATCACGGCCATGTTGTTAGGTGTGGTATTGATTTACTCCATTATGTTCGCAACGGGCTATTGGATCTATCAAGAGACCCAACTGGCTCTCATTTTGACCGGTGTGGCCCTTGTTTCCGGATTTTTCCTGATCAAGGCTTGGGGTAGGATCAAGGATAACATCTTATAACAACAGCGCCATGAAAAATAGGGTTTTATCCGTAGATATTTTTAGGGGAATGACCATCGTATTGATGATACTGGTGAATACCCCGGGTACTTGGGGGCATGTGTATGCCCCGTTATTGCATGCACAATGGCATGGGTACACACCAACAGATTTGGTGTTTCCGTTTTTCCTTTTTATTGTGGGAACCTCAATTGCGCTGGCCTATCAAAATAAAAAGACAGACTCCAGCACCTACAAAAAGATTGCTATCCGAAGTTTAAAATTGATAGGGCTGGGTCTTTTCCTGGGAGCTTTCACATTGACTTTTCCTTTCTTCAAGGATTTTGAAAACATTCGGTTTCCTGGGGTTTTACAACGAATCGGGGTAGTGTTTTTCTTTGCTTCCATCCTGTTTATCAATTTGGACTGGAAAAAACTTGTCGCCGTTTCAGGAATTTTGTTGATTGGGTACTGGTTGCTCATGGTTTTTGTCCCTGTTCAAGGGGTGGCATCCACTTTGGAAAGGGCACCGAACAACTTGGCCAACTATATTGACCTAAACGTGTTAGGCTCACACATGTGGAAAGCCGATTATGATCCTGAAGGGCTTTTGAGTACCCTTCCTGCCATAGTAAGTTCGTTGTTGGGCATTTTCACAGGATTGATATTGACCTCAAAGCAAGAGAAGAAGACCACAATTTTGTTCGGTTTGGGAGGTGCATTTTTAATTCTGGGCCATGTTTGGGATTTGGTATTCCCCATCAACAAGGCATTATGGACCAGTAGCTTTGTCTTGGTAACAGCAGGTTGGGCCAACATCGTATTGGCGATTATTTATCACTTCACCGATGTCAAGGGGGTCAAATTCGGAAGTGTCTTTAAATACGCCGGAGCCAATGCCATAGTGGTGTATTTCTTGTCCAGTTTTATCAGCAAGCTGTTTGGAATGATTAAGGTGGGCGATGGCAATTCCCTGCACGGATGGTTGTTCCAGACCATTTATGTGCACGATTTTATGTCCATGAAGCTATCATCACTGCTGTATGGATTAACGGTAGTGGCCTTTTATTGCCTGTTGGCCTACGTATTGTACAAGCGGAAGATTTTCATCAAAGTATAGGACGATGTTCCTTTGACATTATTGTCGAAGGTCCATTAAACGGGCCACATATTTTCCAACCACATCGAACTCCAAGTTGACCGATGTACCTATTATATAGGTATTGAAACGGGTATGTTCAAAAGTATATGGAATGATGGCTACACTAAAGCTGTCTTTTTTGGAATCAACCACGGTCAAACTTACACCGTCCACGGTAATGGACCCTTTTTCAATGGTTACATTGCTCAAGCCGGAATCGTACTGAAACCCAAAGACCCAACTCCCATCTTTTTGTTCTATGGAAATGCATTGTGCAGTTTGGTCCACATGCCCCTGTACAATATGGCCGTCCAAACGAGCACCCAAGACCATGGCGCGTTCCAAATTCACCACATCGCCAGTCTTTAAGTCACCTATATTGCTTTTGATCAAGGTCTCTTCAATGGCGGTCACGGTGTATAAGTCATCTTTTATGGCCACCACGGTAAGGCATACCCCATTGTGCGAAACACTTTGGTCTATCTTTAGTTCCGATGTAATATTGGAGGACAGGGTAATGTGCAAATTGCCCCCATCTTTTTCAAGCTTTTCAACTTTCCCTAAAGTCTCTATGATACCTGTGAACATGTGTCTTATTAATTGACTAGTTTTGTAATGCAAAAGTAGCCATATCGGCAGTGATTATATGAAGGAAAATCAAAAAATAAAACTGGGGATTTCCATTGGGGACCTAAATGGAATTGGGTGTGAAGTTGCCTTAAAAGCATTTGAAGACCCTCGAATGATGGACTTCTGTACCCCAATTATTTTTGCATCGAACAAAACCGTTTCCCAACAGAAATCGGATTTGGGAATCGATATAACGTTCAATGGTGTTAGGGAGGCATCCCAAGCTGTGGAAGGAAAGATCAACATTGTAAATGTTTGGAAAGAAGTGCCGAAAATTGAATTCGGACAGGCCACACAAGAGGGAGGCAGCTATGCCATTAAATCGCTTCGGGCCGCGGTTTCCGCTTTGAAGGATGGAAACATAGACGTTTTGGTAACGGCACCCATCAACAAGAACAACATACAGTCCGAAGATTTTAAATTTCCCGGCCATACCGATTATCTGGCCCAAGAATTGAACGGGGAAAGCCTTATGTTCATGGTGGCAGACACCCTTCGGGTGGGGTTGCTCACGGACCACATTGCCGTTAAGGATGTAGCCCAGGCCATAACCCCCAGTTTGGTGAGGCATAAGATAGCCACCATGGAAAAATCCTTGAAAATGGATTTTGGAATCCGTAAACCAAAGATTGCTCTGTTGGGCATAAATCCGCATAGCGGGGATAACGGTACCATTGGCGAAGAGGACGACAAAATTTTGAAGCCGGTGATCAAAGAGCTGTTCAATAAGGGAACCTTGGTGTATGGACCGTATTCGGCAGACAGCTTTTTTGGTTCGGACAACCATAAGAGTTTTGATGCCATTTTAGCAGCCTATCACGATCAGGGGCTTATTCCCTTTAAAACCCTTTCCTTTGGAAAAGGGGTAAACTATACCGCTGGACTTGATAAGGTTAGGACATCACCGGACCATGGTACGGCCTATGAAATTGCCGGAAAAGGGCAAGCGGACAATAGCTCTTTTAAAGAAGCGGTTTTTATGGCCATTGAAGTATTTAAGAACCGTACGGAGTATATGGAATTGAGCAAAAACCCACTGAAAAAACAAAAGACCAAGCGTGCGAGCTAAAAAAGTTCCACAAAGATGGATATTTGTTGGTGTTGGAATTGCAGTTTTATAAATAAGTAGTATCTTTGCACCCGCCTTTAGAGGCTGGTACACAAACCTTAAGTGTAGAAACAATGAAGCTGAAGGAGTTTTTTATCCCATTTTCAGGCTTGAAGTTGGGAAAACACGAATTTGTGTACGAGATTGACAATGTGTTCTTTGAATCTTTTGAATACCAAGAATTTAACGGGGCTTCCGTGCAGGTGACCGCCATATTGGAAAAGATGAGCAATATGATGGAATTGGAAATCGAGGCCGAGGGAACAGTGAATGTGGATTGTGACATGACCGGCGAACCCTTTGACCAACCCATCCATTCAGATTTGCACTTGGTCATCAAGTTTGGGGAAGAGTACAATGATGAAGATGATGAAATTTTAATCATTCCCCATGGTGAGTACCAAATCAACATTGCACAGTACATCTATGAGATGTTGGTGCTGGCCGTCCCTCAAAAAAGAGTACACCCTGGTGTATTGGACGGAACGTTGAAATCGGAAATCTTGGACAAGCTGGAAGAATTGCAGCCAAAAGAGGAAAAGAAACCATCAGAAAAAACAGATCCCAGATGGGATGATTTAAAAAAGTTACTAACGGACAAATAGGTTTATAATGGCACATCCTAAAAGAAAGACATCAAAGACCAGAAGGGACAAAAGAAGAACCCACTACAAAGCGGTAGCCCCTACAATTGCCAAAGATTCCGTAACAGGAGAAATGCACTTGTACCACAGAGCACACTGGCATGAAGGCAAACTGTACTACAGAGGTCAAGTATTGATTGACAAAACAGAGGAAGAAACTGCTGCCTAATGGCAAATCCCTCAAAATAAACCAACTCCCGTTCCAAACTAACGGGAGTTTTTTTATGGACTGAAGTTAATTTCAAAAACGACCCTATTTTGATAAAAAAGTCATATAAAATGACTAATTTTCACCTCTTCTGGGTCAAATTTTAATGTTTTTGACAAAAAGAGACGCTAAAATGAATAAAACAACAGCAGCGATCACAGCTGTGGGAGGATATGTTCCCGATTTCGTGCTATCCAACAAAGTGTTGGAAACCATGGTAGATACCAATGATGAATGGATAACCACAAGGACCGGAATCAAAGAACGGAGAATATTAAAGGAAGAGAACGCCGGAACTTCGTACATGGCCATAAGGGCCGCCCAAGACCTTATTAAAAAAGGAAATGTGGACCCTTCGGAGATTGATTTTGTATTGGTGGCCACGGCCACTCCCGATCTTCCCGTTGCGTCGACCGCGGCATATGTAGCTTCGGAAATAGGTGCCGTAAATGCCTTCGCATATGACTTACAGGCTGCATGCTCCAGTTTTTTGTATGGAATGTCAACCGCAGCCAGTTATATTGAATCGGGAAAATACAAGAAAGTTTTGGTGATCGGGGCCGATAAGATGTCCTCAATCATTGATTATACCGATCGTACTACCTGCATTATCTTTGGCGATGGTGCCGGGGCCGTACTCTTTGAACCCAATGAGGAAGGGCTTGGGGTACAGGACGAGTATTTGAGATCGGATGGAATTGGACGCCAGTTCTTGAAAATTGATGCAGGAGGCTCTATCTTACCTGCGTCCGAAGAAACGGTGAAGAACAAACAACATTATGTATACCAAGATGGGAAATCCGTTTTTAAATTTGCGGTTTCCAACATGGCCGAGGTGTCCGCACTGATCATGGAGCGGAACAATCTTTCCCATGAGGACGTACAGTGGTTGGTGCCCCATCAGGCCAATAAACGTATCATAGATGCCACGGCCAATAGAATGGGAGTGGATTCCGAAAAGGTGATGATCAATATCCACCGCTACGGAAACACAACATCTGCCACCTTGCCATTGTTGTTGTTCGATTATGAAAAACAATTGAAAAAAGGAGACAATTTAATTTTTGCCGCCTTTGGAGGAGGCTTCACATGGGGTTCCATTTACTTAAAATGGGCCTATAATTCTTAAATAGCACAACTAACAAAATCATATTCCATGGACATTAAGGAAATTCAAAGTTTAATCAAGTTTGTGGCCAAATCAGGTGCCAGCGAGGTGAAGTTGGAGATGGAAGATATTAAGATCACCATCCGAACCGGTAGCACAAGCTCAAGTACCCCAGAGACAACCATTGTACAGCAAATTCCCATGGCCCAAGCACCTGCCGCTCCAGTGGCTGCGGCTCCAGCCGCTCAAGAAGCCGCGGCACCTGCAACGGAATCTGCTCCTAAATCCGATGACTCCAAATACATCACCATTAAATCACCTATCATAGGAACGTTCTATAGAAAACCTTCTCCTGATAAACCTGCCTTTGTTGAGGTGGGCAGCACCATTAGCCAAGGAGATGTGCTTTGCGTGATCGAAGCCATGAAATTGTTCAACGATATAGAATCCGAAGTTTCCGGAAAAATCGTCAAGGTATTGGTTGATGACTCCTCTCCGGTGGAATTTGATCAGCCATTGTTCTTGGTAGATCCATCGTAGTGAATTTTAAATGCTAAATTTTAATCACCTTAACAAGGAGGATTAAAGTCATTTAAAATTTAGAATTCAGAATTTAAGATTGTGTTCTATGTTTAAAAAAATATTGATTGCAAATAGGGGAGAAATTGCACTGCGGATTATCCGTACTTGCAAGGAAATGGGAATAAAGACTGTTGCCGTATATTCCAAGGCCGATGAGGAAAGTCTCCATGTACGCTTTGCGGATGAAGCCGTTTGTATTGGTCCGGCTCCCAGCCACGAGTCCTATTTAAAGATCCCCAACATCATTGCTGCGGCTGAAATCACCAATGCCGATGCCATTCACCCAGGATACGGGTTTCTTTCTGAAAATGCCAAATTCTCGAAAATATGTGCTGAGCACGATATCAAGTTCATTGGTGCTTCGGGGGAACAGATTGAAAAAATGGGGGATAAGGCTACGGCCAAGGAAACCATGAAAAAAGCAGGAGTTCCCACCGTCCCTGGATCGGATGGATTGCTCAAGGATGTGGACCATGCCAGAAAAGAGGCCAAAAAAATGGGATATCCCGTTATGATCAAGGCTACTGCCGGTGGTGGAGGAAAGGGAATGCGCGCCATTTGGTCCGAGGACGAAATGGAAAGGAATTTTGAAAGCGCCGTGAAAGAAGCCACAGCAGCTTTTGGCAATGGCGGAATGTACATGGAAAAGCTTATCGAGGAGCCACGCCATATCGAAATTCAAGTTGTAGGCGATCAATATGGAAAGGCATGTCACCTTTCCGAAAGGGATTGCTCCGTGCAGCGAAGACACCAAAAATTGACAGAGGAGACGCCGTCACCCTTTATGACGGACAAGCTTCGCGAAGATATGGGAAAAGCAGCCGTTAAAGCAGCTGAGTACATAAAATACGAAGGCGCGGGAACCGTAGAGTTTTTGGTGGACAAGCACCGCAACTTCTACTTCATGGAGATGAACACCCGTATCCAAGTGGAGCACCCCATCACGGAACAGGTGGTGGATTATGATTTGATCCGTGAGCAGATTTTGGTTGCAGGAGGTGTGCCTATTTCTGGGAAGAACTATTACCCAAAATTGCATTCTATTGAGTGTAGGATCAATGCGGAAGATCCGTACAATGAGTTTAGGCCTTCTCCTGGAAAGATTACGACCCTTCATACGCCCGGAGGGCATGGAGTCCGTTTAGACACCCATGTGTACAGCGGGTACATGATTCCGCCGAATTATGATTCCATGATCGCCAAATTGATTACCACCGCCCAGACTAGGGAAGAGGCCATCAACAAAATGCGTAGGGCTTTGGATGAGTTTGTGATCGAAGGTGTGAAAACCACGATTCCGTTCCACAGACAATTGATGGACCACCCAGATTATTTGGCCGGGAATTATACCACCAAATTCATGGAAGGTTTCAAGATGGATTCCAAATATCAAGACTAAATATAGCCCCGATTTTTATCGGGGTTTTTGTTTTATGGAGCTAAGCTATTGGGAATATAAGATCTGGTTGTCCCATGTGGATTTCACCGTAATTGGTAGTGGCATCGTAGGGCTTAACTGTGCACTCCGATTAAGGGAAAAATATCCCAGCAGCAGGATTTTGGTCTTGGAAAGGGGTAGTCTCCCCCAAGGAGCCAGCACCAAGAATGCCGGCTTTGCCTGTTTCGGGAGTATTTCAGAAGTGCTATCGGATGTAAAGACGCATACTGAGGAAGAAGTGGTACAGCTGGTGCAAAAGCGATATAAGGGCATCCAGGTACTACGAAAGATTTTGGGAGATAAAGCCATCGGGTTTGAACAGCATGGTGGCCATGAGCTTTTTTTAGAGAATGATTCGGAACTGTTTGCGTCCTGTTCGGATAGCATGGAACATCTGAACAAACTACTTCTCCCTATTTTTGGAACCCAATCTTTTGTGAAAACCAAGAATAAATTTGGGTTTAAGGGCATCTATGACACCTACATTACCCATCAATTTGAGGGTCAGTTGGATACCGGAAAAATGATGCAGGCCCTGCTTCAAAAATGCCATGAGAACCAAATTCCCATTTTAAATGGGGTTGAGGTCAATGATATTGAAGACACTGGCAGCAGAGTGACCATCCATGCAGAAGGCTTTGGATTTGATTCCAAAAAGGTGTTTGTGGCGACGAATGGTTTTGCCTCAAAACTGCTACGATACGAAACTGTGAAGCCTGCTAGGGCACAGGTATTGATCACAAAGCCCATTAAAAATCTAAAGATAAAGGGAACGTTCCATTTGGATGAGGGCTACTACTACTTTAGGAATATAGACGACCGAATTCTGTTTGGCGGCGGCCGAAACCTCGATTTTCAAACCGAAGAGACCATGGAATTTGGAGAAACCCGGATCATTCAGGATGCATTGGAAAAATTTCTCAAGAACGTAATCCTTCCCAATCAAGACTTCGAAATTGACCAAAGATGGAGCGGGATTATGGGGGTGGGCACCCAAAAAACTCCCATCGTAAAGCAAATTTCCAATTCCGTTTACTGTGGTGTGCGACTTGGCGGAATGGGTGTTGCTTTGGGCAGTTTGGTGGGAACGGAGCTTGCGGATTTGATTTAGAAAGTTCAAGTACAAGCTCAAATACCAATGACCGCTATCATATTGGTTTCTTGAATACTTTTTTGAACTTGAACTTGATGCTTGAGTTTGATTAAATCATCCGTCCATCCAACAAATTGATGATTCTTGAACCATAGGCTGCGTTTTTCTCTGAGTGCGTCACTTGGATAATGGTTACGCCTTCGTCATTCAACTGCTTAAAAAGTTCCATGATTTCTTCCCCTTGCTTGGAGTTGAGGTTTCCCGTGGGCTCATCGGCCAAAATCAGTTTTGGATTGGAGATGAGGGCCCGCGCTATGCCCACCAATTGCTGTTGTCCACCGCTCAATTGGGCAGGGAAAAGGTCTTTTTTGCCCACAATATTGAATCGGTCCAGCATATCGGCCACCATGGCTTTGCGTTCGGCGCCTTTATATTTTTTATAGAGCAGGGGCATTTCCAGATTTTCCTTTACCGTGAGCTCGTCCAGCAAATGATAGGATTGGAACACAAAACCAATGTATTCTTTGTACAGGTTGGCCCGGTGTTTTTCTTTGATGGAGTGTACCGGCTCGTCCAAAAATTGGTATTCCCCTTCATCAAACCCGTCCAGCATCCCAATGACGTTCAGCAAGGTGGATTTTCCGGAACCCGATGGCCCCATGATGGAGATGAACTCACCTTCCTGCACTTCAAGGTTGATGTCCTTTAACAAAAAAATACGCTGGCCCCCAGAGTTGACCCATTTAAAAATGTTGTTGAGTTGTAGTAGCATGATTTGTATATATTTATTCTTCCCGAAGGGTTTCAACAGGGTTGGCCGAAGCCGCACGGATACTTTGGAAACTCACGGTAAGCAATGTAAGGAAAAGGGTTAAAAATCCGGTCAGTGCAAAAATCCACCAATTTATGGTTGTCTTGTAGGCAAAGCCTTCGAGCCATCGGTTCATGGCAAACCAGGAAATGGGGACGGCAAAGATGAAGGCAAGTCCGATCCATTTTACAAAGTCTTGGTTCAACAATGAAAGAATCTGTCCCATGGTGGCGCCGTTTACCTTTCGTATGCCAATTTCTTTTCTCCGTTGTAGTATGGTATAGGAAGTAAGCCCGAACAATCCCATCAGGGCAATGAGTATGGCAAGAAAGGTAAAGAACCCGAATGCTTCACCAAATTTTTTGTCATCGTTGTATTGGGCTTCAAAATTTTTATCCAAAAAGGTATAGCCAAAGGTACTCTCGGGGAAGACAGACTTCCATTTGCTTTGCAAAGATGCCATGGCGGACTCCAATTGGGCAGAGCTTAGGGCAGCATCATCCAATTTTACCAAAAGGGCACTGGTCGCTGTGCCTGGTCGTACCAGCAGTGGTTGAATAGCGGTTTTTAGCCCAAAGTGATGGTAGTTTTCCATTACCCCAACAATCTTCCAGGTCTGCCCCCAGTATTTGACCTCTTTTTCCAAAGCCTCCGTAGCATTGGAGAACCCCATTTTTTTTGCAAACTGTTCATTGACCACAATGTCATTCCCATATCCATTGGCGTTGGCATGGAATACATCACCGGCCAAAAAGGATATGCCCATGACCTTGAAAAAATCGGGTTGTACCTGATACTGATAATATACGGTCTGTTCCTCAAAAGAACCATCCGGTTTGGTAATTCCCATAAAAGAAGATAGGTTATCGTATCCGCCTCCGGGATAGGTTTCCGCAGTTGAAACCGCATTTACAAAGCTTAGGTTGGCCAGCTCTTCTTTTAATACCTGAAAGTCCTTGACCTTGAGGGAATCTGAAGATTGGTCCAATATTTGGCCTTTAAGGGCTACCACACCATTGAGTTGTGCCCCGATGGGCTGATTTTTTAGGAATCGAATTTGTTTTCCCACAACCAAGGTTCCTATCAAAAGCACTATGGTTGCCAAAAATTGAACGGTTATCAATCCTTTTCGAAGCAACAAGCCTTGGGAGGAACCCTGAATTTTTCCTTTCAATGTTTTCGCTGGACGGTAGCCACTCAGGATAAAAGCAGGATAGATGTTCGATATGATGGTTCCCAATAGGATAAAGACAAAAAAAGGCCAAAGGGAATATAGATTGGGCAAGGCCACCATCAATTCTTGACCCATATAGCTGTTGAACCAAGGCAATGCCAAGGCCACAAGGCTAAGCGCCAGTATCAAGGCAAACCCATTGATGAGGATAGATTCCGAAAAGATTTGCCAGACCAAATGGAGTCGTTGTGCCCCTGCCACTTTTCGGATTCCAATTTCCTTGGCCCTTTCCAAGGATTTGGCCGTGGCGAGATTTATATAGTTCAACCAAGAGAGCAATAATACGATCAGGGCAATGGCCGATAGAAAATTGACCCGATTTGCGCTTCCATTGGCTTCGGCCTCATACGGTTTATTGGAGTATAAATGAATACGTTCCAAGGCTTCAATGTTATGTCTTTCATCATCTTGGCCATCGGCATTGTTTTCTTGGATTTTTTTCCTGAGTGCAGCAATGTTGGAATTTTCAGCAACTTTCAAATAGGTGAAGAAATTGTTTTGGCCCCAATTCAATTCTTGTTGCCCTTGGAACATCTCCCAGGTCCATAGGGTATCAAATGAAATGAGAAAGCTGTTTTTCATGTGGGTGTTACGGGGAATATCTTTCATGACCCCTGTAACGGTCATCACGGCTTCGTTTCCCCAAAAGGTGGATACCGTTTTTCCCAGAGGGTTTTCATCACCGAACAGCTTATGCGCGAGTGATTCATTCAATATAATGGAATAGGGTTCCTCCAAAGCGGTGTCTTTGTCCCCCTTGATCAAGGGATAGGGAAAAATGTCAAAATAGGATGGGTCTGCCAAAGAACCTATATTCTCACCCAATACGGTACCCTTGTTGACCAAAGTAACATCACCCATATGATATAAGCGAACCTGTTCAAGCACCTCAGGAAATTCTTGCTTAATTGTTGGGCCGGATAAATTATAGACCTGGGCATCCCCAGGGGCAAAAGCATCTCCCTCCATATAATCCATATACACACGATACACATGCTCCGAACCGCTGAACGTATCGTAGCTGCGTTCATAGTTTACATATAGCATGATCAGCACAAAGGAAGCTATGCCCACCGTTAGCCCTAAGATGTTGATAAAGGAATAGAGCCTGTTTTTTAGGAGATATCGTGTGGCTATTTTTAGAAATATGGGATTCATAGACTTTCTTGTTAAGGGTTATTCCATTCGTAAACTTTTTACGGGATTGGCCATGGCAGCCCGTAAGGTCAATAGGCAAACTGTGGCCATGGCTACGCATAGAACCATCAATCCGGCAAAGGCGAATATCCACCAGCCAATAGTGATATGGAAGGCAAAGCCCTGTATCCATTTATGGGCAAAATACCATGATATGGGGGCTGCAATCAAAAAAGAAAGGGAAACAATCTTTAAAAAATCGATGGACAGAAAACCCAATAGGGTAGGAATGTTCGCTCCCAAAACTTTTCGAATTGCGATTTCCTTGGTATGCTGATTTATGGTAAACACTACCAGTCCAAACAACCCCAAACAAGAGATAGCTATGGCAATAAGGGCAAAAATGCTGCTTAGATTTTGGATTTTCATCTCATTTTGATATCGTTCCTCCAAAGTGTTATCCAAGAAATGATAGGAAAAAGGTAAATCGCTGAATTTTTTATGGACAGTTTCTAAATGGGCAATGGCCTGACTGGTTTTTTCAACATTGGTTTTGGCATAGAACAGATAAGACTCCTTTGGTCTGCAGCGAATGATCAAAGGTTTAATGGCAGTATGCAGGGAGGTGAAGTGAAAGTCTTTGACCACTCCCACAATTTGTCCGCCTTCATCACCCCAAAAACTGAGTTTTTTGCCAATGGGATTTTCCATTCCCATGGCCTTGACCGCTTCTTCGTTCACAATATAATTCAAGGTGTCGGTGGCCATTTCCGGAGAAAAAAACCGTCCTTGATCGAGCTGAATATCGAGCATTTCCAACAGACCAAAATCCACATTGAGAATGGTAAACCACAATTTTTCATCCTTTTGGGTTTGCCCTTCCCAAATAGGGTCGGATGAGCCTCCTTCCATATGTACAAAATCTCCACTGGCCCTGCTTATGGCTTTAAAGTCGGAAAACTGCTGTAGCTCCTCCACTATGGTCCCTGCATGTTTGTAGGTGCCCATATCCATTGGTGCATAGATGATGTTTTCACGGTCTAACCCTAGATTTTTGTTGTGGACGTATTGCATTTGGAAGTAGACAATCATAGTCCCGGCAACCATGACAATGGAGACACAAAACTGAAAAGCCACTAGTCCCGCCCTTATTTTTTTCTGACCCAAATCTTCTTTCAAAACACCTTTGAGCGCCGCTACCGCTTTAAAGTGGGATAAAAAGTATGCGGGATATATGCCAGATAAAAGAACAGTGATGAGAATGATACATAGGAGCGCTATGTAAACAAAAGGTTCATTGAGGATATGGGAAAGCGCTTTGGATGTAATGGAATTAAATACAGGAATTGACAATTGGGCGAGGACCAATGCCAATAGAGAGGAAATAGTAACAAGTATCCATGATTCCATGAAAAATTGGAACATCAAAGAAGTTTTTCCCGCGCCGATGACTTTTTTTATTCCTACCTCTTTGGTGCGCCGTACAGCGCGGGCAGTAGCCAGGTTAATAAAATTAAAACAAGCAATCACCAAGGTGACAATGGCTATGATGAGGAACAAGTATATGTTGTCTATGCGTCCCCCCGCTACTTTTCCATTTTCAAATTTTCCGTATAGATAGCGGTCCTGTAAGGGTTGGAGAAAGAGTGTGAACCAATCGGAGTTACCCCAATTTTTTGGGGTTTCCTTGATTTTTTTATTGATTTGGCCCAAGGTAAGGTTGTCATCATATAAGGCATAGGTCTTTGTCCATCCGTTACCCCAACTGGTGTTGTTCATAGGCAAGAAATTGTCCAAGGGCACCACGGCATCAAACTGTAAGGTGGATTTTCGTGGAATCTTTTGGAACACTCCTGTTATTAAATACTCCTGCGCATTTTCATCCAACGTAATGGACATGGATTTTCCCACGGGATTTGCTTTGCCAAAGTAGGATGAGGCCAGTTCTTGTGAAATCACCACACTTTTTGGGTTTTCCAAACAACTTTGGGAAGCGCCATTGTCAAGTGGAAAGGAAAACAAAGTGAAAAAGTTTGGATCCGCTCCCATGACTCTAACGTCCATAAGGTTTTCGGCAGTTCCAAAAGCGGAAGACCTTGGTCCGGCCGTACGGGTCAGGGCCTTAATTTCAGGAATGTGTTCCAATAATGCTTCTCCAACGGGGTATCCAATACCATCCCATGTATCAATATCACCATTTTGTGCTGCTACATTGGCCATTACTTGGGAAAGCTGACCACCCCCTTCATGGAAATTGTCCCATCCAATTTCATCTTTTATAAAAAGAGAAATCATGAGGCAGCACCAAATACCCAAGGTCAATCCAATACTATTGATCACAGTATATCCCTTGTTCTTTAATAGGTTTCGGAATGATATTTTTAGATGATGCTTAAACATGGGATATTATTTCCAATTCAAATGTCTTATTCCGTCCGCAAACTTTTCACGGGATTGGCCTTTGCGGCCCTAATGGCCTGGAAGCTTACGGTGACCACGGTCACGAACAGGGCCCCGAGCATGGCCAAGGCAAAAATCCACCATTTTAAAATCACGCGATAAGGATATTCCTGCAACCATCCGTTCATAACGTAATAGGCTATGGGTACAGCTATAAAACATGAAATGATGACCAGTTTTAAAAAGTCTTTGGATAACATGTTCCATACATTGAAAACTGTGGCTCCCAATACTTTGCGGACCCCAATTTCCTTGGTACGCTGTTCCGCAACAAAGGATGTCAATCCAAAGAGTCCCAAACAGCTGATAAGGATGGCCAACGCAGTAAAGATTCCTGAAAGACGACCAATACGCTCCTCGGCGGCAAATTTTTCACCGTATTCCTCATCTATAAAGTCGTACTGGAACGGAATATTGGGAAAATGTTCTTTGAAGACCCGCTCAATAACAGCCAGATTTTGTCCGGCACTTTGTTTGGGGTTCAATCGTAGGTTGTAGAAGGAAGCATTGCCGTATTTATCAAAGGTGTACATTCCTTGTTTTACAGGCTCATATGGGGATTGGGCAATCATATCCTGAACCACGCCAATAACTTTTAGGGGCTCACTTGGATTTTCAGTGTCCTTATCCTTTAGAAGTTTACCAATAGGGTCTTTAAGCCCCATATATTTTACAGCGGTCTCATTGAGCAAAACAGCATTGGAATCCGAAGGAAATTCCCTTGAAAAATCCCTGCCTTCCACAATTTTAAGGTTGAGCGATTTGGCATATTCGGGGGAAACTTCCGTATAGGCCAAATCTTCCTGAAACCCTTCAGGTTTGCCTTCCCAGGTCCATCCACTTCGGTTGGACCAGATATTGGTGGTTGGGCTACTGGAGGATGACATTTCCACAACTGCTCCGGAAGCAATAAATTCATTGCGCATTAATTCGTACTTCCCGGTAAAGTCTTGGCTCATGACCGGAATCTGTACCAAGCCTTCGCGATCGTATCCAATAGGTCGGTTTTTAGCATGGTTGATTTGCTGCATTACGATGACAGTTCCGATGATAAAGGCGACCGAAACGGTAAATTGGAGCACGACCAAAATTTTTCTAGGCAAACCGGAATGCTTTCCTGCCTTGAAGGTGCCCTTGAGTACATCAACAGGTCTGAAGGAGGAGAGGTATAGGGCAGGATAGCTTCCCGCCAGCAAGGCTGTAGCAACTATAAAAAGAATGGAAATCGCCCAGAAACTTGGAAGTGTCCATGGAAAAACCATTTCCTTTCTGGCCAGTTCATTGAATCCGCCCAAGGAGATCACTACAATAAGAACAGCAATGACAAAGGCGAACAGGACCACCAAAAAGGATTCCCCCAAGAACTGGTTGATCAATTGCCCACGCTGGGACCCAATGGACTTTCGTATCCCTACTTCCTTCGCCCTTTTTTCGGAACGGGCCGTGCTGAGGTTCATAAAGTTGATACAGGCCAAAAGCAACACAAAGACCCCAATGATGCCAAATAGCCAAACGTATTTGATACGTCCGCCCACTTGCTTCCCATTTTCAAAAAAACTGCGTAGGTGCCAGTCCTTCATGGGCAGCAACATAAGCTGGGGGTTAAATTCAACGGTATCTTCGTTCAAATCTTTTTTTACATCTTTAATGGCGGATGTAACCCCTTCCATGGTGGTGTTGTCTGCAATTTGAACAAACATTTGGAAAGAATTGTTCCCCCATTGGTCCTCCGATTTCTGAAGCCATTCTGCTGTGGTGATATATTTATCCCAGGGCATGAGGTAATGCATGTCATTAAAGGAAGCATTAAAAGGAATGTCCTCATAAACTGCGGTGACCATCATATCATACTGACTGTTGACCTTAATGATTTTTCCAATGGGTTCCTCATTTCCAAAAAGGGCGTTGGCCGTGGAAGTGGAGAGCATAATGGAATTGATTTCCCTTAGACCGTCCTTTTCTCCTTTTATGATGTTTAGGTCAAACATTTCAGGCGCTTCCCGTTGCATAAAGTTTCCGGTCCTTGAAATACTGGTCTCCTTGTACTTCAGATATTGGGAGTTGGTCCATGAAGCCATCACCAAGCGCTTGAAGTTGTCCATATACCCATCTCGGAATGCTTTTTCCAAGGGCCGGGGAATGGCGGGGCCTGTGCCGGTTTCCCCATTAAAGGTCTGTGATTGGAATATCTGGGCGATACTGTCTTTATTGGAGAAATAATCGTTATGGGTGAGCTCATCCTGCATCCAAAGGCCAATGATGAGGGCAACCGCCATGCCCAAGGCCAACCCACCCACGTTTATGATGGTGTATGCCTTGTGCTTGGTCAAGTTTCTCCAAGCGATTTTTAAATAGTTCTTTAACATAATGGTTTTGTTTTTGATGATGATTATTCTGTTCTAAGACTTTTTATGGGATTCACCACGGCAGCCTTTATGCTTTGATAGCCCACGGTAAGCACGGCCACTCCAATGGCCAATAGGGCTGCTAGGGCAAATACCCACCACCCTATCTCTATGCGATAGGAAAAATCCTCAAGCCATTTGTCCATGGCAAACCAGCCAATGGGCAAGGAGATAAGGATGGAGATTCCGACCATTTTTAGGAAGTCGGTGGTTAGGCGATAGGTTATCTGTTGAACACTGGCCCCCAATACTTTTCGGATACCGATTTCCTTGGTTCGCTTTTGGGCATTGAAGGCGGCGAGCCCGAACAAGCCCAAGCACGCAATCAAAATGGATAGGACCGTAAAGACCATAAATATTTTGCCTAAACGCTGCTCTGCATCATAGGTGGTGTTGAAGGAATCGTCCATAAATCGATAGCTGAAAGGCTGCCCTGGAGCAAACTTGTTCCAAATTCCTTCTATTTTGGCAATGGCTGTGGAAAAGTCCCCAGCATTTAATCGTACTGCCAACATCCCAGAAGGTTGTCGGTCCATAAAGAGGCCCAAGGCCCCAATATTTTCCCGCAAGGACTCGTAATGGAAGTTTTTGACCACTCCTATAATGGTGCTGAACCTGAGTTCTTCCACTGAGAGGTCGTCGGTCATTTTTAGACCCAATGCTTCTTCAGCGCTTACACCAAGAATCTTTAGGGTTGCTTCATTGATGATCATTGCGGTGGAGTCGGTACCAAATTCGTTGCTGAAATTGCGTCCGGCAATGAGTTCCATATCCATTGTACCTATATAATCTTCATCAACGGCCCATGTTTGCATTTGAACGGCATTTTCTTGGCTCAAAGATCCTTCCTTAACAAAGGAGCCGTTGGAACGGGAAGATGGTGTTGGGAAATAATAACTTAAGGTGGCATTTTTGGTCTGACTTAGTTTGAGAACCTCTTCTTTCAAAGCCTCTACCTGCGATCCGGCGGAAAAAACATCGTCTATCAGAACCACTTGATCTTTGGTAAAGCCCAAGTCTTTGTTTTGAATGAACGTCAGCTGTTGAAAAACAACAATGGTACTGACGATCAAGAAGACCGAAATGGCAAACTGGAACACCACCAATGCATTGCGTACGTTGCCACCTCCCACATCACTTTGCCCACTGCCCTTAAGGGTTTTCACGGGCATAAACCGCGACATGAAAAAGGCAGGATAGCTGCCGGAGAATATCCCCAAGATAACGGTGGCCAACAGCAGGATTCCCCAAAATATTGGATTTGAAAAGGGAATGGCAATGGATTTACCTGCAAGGTCGTTGAAAAAAGGCAGTACTAGGGTAGCTACAACAAGAGCTACCAAGAGTGAAATGAACGAGATAAGCCCTGATTCGATCAAGAACTGGCGTACCAAGTCTATTTTATTGGACCCCAAGGTTCTTCTTATCCCCACTTCTTTGGCCCTTTTCAAGGAATAAGCCGTGGAGAGGTTCATGAAGTTCACACAGGCGAGAACAATCAAAAACAAGCTTATAAATGAAAGGATGTACACATTTTGCATGGTACTGTTGGCGCTCATTTCAGATTGCCTATTTGAATACAGGTGGATATCCGTCAAGGGCATGGTATGATAATTGACATAGTTGCCCGAAGCAAGAAAGGACTCCTTGGTTATCCCGGGAAAATAATTCTGAGCCCAAGGCAGCAAATAGTTGTCGAAAAGAGTATTCAATGGAACTTGGAAATCTGCCACATTTGCCGAAGGAATGAGTTTGATGAACGTAAAGTAATTGTGACTGCCCCAATCGGGTGATCGGGAATCGGCATAACCGCTCATGGCCATAAAAACGGAATGGTCCCTCAGGAACGAATTTTTTGGAAGGTCATCAATGACCCCGGTAACGGTGTAAGTGTCCGCATTGTTCAGCAATAGGCGTTGCCCTAAAGCGTCGTCGACCCCAAAATGCTTTTCGGCTGCAGTTTTGGTCAAGATCAAGGTGTTGGGTTGGGTCAGGGCCGTTTTGGAATCGCCCACCAAGAGGTTGATTCCAAAGAAGTCAAAGAAGGTAGAATCGGCAAAAGCAACCCTGGGTTCCTTGGTGTTTGTGGAGGTTTCGCTTTTTCTCAAGAGCAAGCTTCCCCGGTCCCGAAACCGCATGGCAGATTCCACCTGTGGAAAATCCCTGAGCATGACTTCGGCCATGGGGGCTGCGGCTTCGGAAGCTTTGATTTCGGCTCCACCAAATTTAATATCGGTATCAATCCTGTAAATGCGTTCTGCATCCGCGAACATTTTATCATAGCTCAATTCGTCATGGATAAAAAGACAGATAAGCAAGGCACCCGCCATTCCAATGGCAAGGCCAAAAGTGTTGAGAAACGTAAAAAAAGGTTGCTTTTTTAGATTCCTCCAAGCAATTTTTATGTTGTTCTTAAACATGACGTGTTGTTTTGATATTTTAGTTTATTCGGTTCGCAGGCTTTTAACAGGACTGGCCAAGGCCACTTTTAGGGTCTGATAGCTTATGGTGATCAGTGTGATGACCATGATGGATATAATGGCAAGGGCAAAAATCCACCAATGTATTTGGGTTCTATAGGCGTAACCTTGAAGCCACTGTTCCATGAGATACCAAGCAATGGGAGTGGCCAAAACCCCAGCAATAAGAATAAGCTTGAAGAAATCCACGGAAAAAAGGGTTAAGATGTTGGTGACATTGCTGCCCAATACTTTTCTAATACCAATTTCCTTGGTTCTTTGACCCACAAAGAAGAGAATAAGACCGTAGAGGCCAAGGCAGCCAATCAATATGGCCAAGCCTGAGAAAACTTTGGAAAGGGATAAATACCTTTGTTCCGCTTCGTATTGCTCTGCAACACGTTCATCCATAAAATGCGGGTCAAAAATATAGCCTTCAAAAGTGTTGGACCATTTTTCCCCAATTCGATCTAAAATTGATTTGGTGTTCTGGGCACTTATTTTTATTGCTATTTGACTGAACCACTGGGGCTTGTACGCTATAAAAATGGGGCTAATGTCTTCCGTGAAATCGCTGTCGTGAAAATTGGCAATAACCCCAACAATGGTTGTTCTTTCACTATTTACTTCGATTTTTTTGCCCAACAGGTCATTGGAAGAGGCCAAGCCCAATTTTTCTCCCAGTTTTTCATTGACAAGGACTTCAGTGATAGAGTCGTGCTCAAAAAAGTTTCTCCCGGCCACTAATGGAATATCAAATGTTTTTAGATAGTCTTTATCGGCAAGCTTGGCCTGAATGCTGAATTCCTCATCTTCTGGCCTATTGTGGAATTTTATGCTGGTTCCCCAATTGCTGTGCGAAGCTCCAGGACTGTCCAAACATGCGGAAATATCGTTTACTCCCCCAATTTGGGACAATTGATCTTTAAGCGATTTTAGCTTTACGGATTCAATGTCCGTGGGGATGTTCACCATGACAATGGATTCCCGATCAAAACCTAAATTAGTGTTTACAGCATAATCTATCTGCCTGGAAATGATGAGTGTTGCAGCGATCAAAGTGATGGAAATGGCAAATTGTGCAACGACCAAAACTTTTCGGGTTGTGGTTCCGCCTGTATCGTTATGGTTCAATTTGCCCTTTAGGGCAAGCACAGGAACAATGCGGGACATCAATATTCCTGGGTAGCTTCCGGATAGGAATGAGACCAAAAGCAAGACCGTTGTCAGAAATACAAAAAATTGGACATTCCAAAGATTGGTCATGGAGAGTTCCAGTTCAAGCAGATGATTGAACGAGGGAAGAAACAAAACAGCCAATAATATGCCCAACCCAATGGCAAAAAGACTGATTACAAAGGTTTCCGACAAGAATTGCCAGAACAGATGGTGCCTAAAGCTGCCCAACACCTTTCTTACCCCAATTTCTTTTGACCTATAGAACGCTTGGGCGGTGGAGATGTTGATGAAATTGATTGAAGCAATCAGTATCAAGAACAAGCCAATGACTCCAAAAACCCACATTAAAGCCGGATCTACACCACCATATTTTGAATTAAAATGAATATCGGACAGTGGTTGTAGCTTGTAAAGGTGTTTGTTTTTGCTTTGCGGGCGATGCTTTTTAGGAAGTTCCAACAAAGCATTTTCAATGTCGGCAATATTTTGGTTGGGATGCAACAAGGCAAAACATTGCAGGTTCGAAGAGATTCCTCCCCAAGTCTCTTCTGCCACAAACTCATCGGAATTTTCCAAGGTCTTGAACGAGATGAACAGCCCTTCGGTTACCAAGGAAGTTTTGGGAACATTTTGAAGAATTCCAATAACTTCAATGGTCTCTTTGTTGTCATAAAGAAAGGTTTTTCCAACAGCATTGACTGTGCCGAACAACTTCTCGGCCATTTTTTGGGTGATATATGCCGTATTGGGTTCTTCCAAAGACCGATTGCCCGTAGCTTCCATTAGAGGAAAGGTCATGATGTCGAAAAAATCTGGCTCCACAAAGGCAACACCTTCCATGTATGGTTGATTATGCCCTTGGGCTTCCACTCTGATAAGCACCTCATCCCAATTGACCATTTTGGCCACTTTTTCAGCGTAATGGTATTCTTCGCGGAACACTTTTGCAAAAGCTGGGGGTACAGAGGCATTGTACCCTATCTGATCTTGATGACTTTCGGTAACGGCCCGGTAGATTCTGTCCGAGTTCTCATGAAAATTGTCAAAGGAAAGATGAAATGTCAAAAACAGATATATCAAAATACTGCTGCCAAAGCCTATGGCCAAGCCTAGGATATTTATAGTGGTGAACACCTTTCTTTTGATAAGGTTCCTCCAAGCGATTCGGATATAGTTTTTGAACATGATGGTTGTTTTTGATGATGATTGATGAATAAACTCCTATACCATTGCTCCCATGGGCTTGTTTTGACTTTCAGTGACGATTTGCCCATCGAACAGGTTGATGACCCTATGCGCATAATGCGAATCGCGGTCCGAGTGGGTCACCATAACAATGGTGGTGCCTTCTTGGTTCAGTTCGGTCAACAGGTTCATGACCTCGATACCATTTTTGGAATCCAGGTTCCCCGTAGGCTCATCCGCTAAAATCAGTTTTGGGTTGGTTACCACCGCTCGGGCAATGGCCACCCTTTGCTGCTGACCCCCGGACAATTGCTGCGGAAAGTGCTTTTCCCTGTGCGCAATTTTCATGCGTTCCAAGACCGCCTTCACTTTTTCACGGCGTTCAGATTTGTTCATTTTTAGGTAAATAAGCGGCAGCTCCACGTTTTCGAAAACCGTAAGCTCATCAATAAGGTTAAAGCTTTGGAAGACAAAACCTAGGTTCCCCTTGCGCAGTTGGGTGCGTTGGCTTTCCTTGAGTCCGCCTACTTGGTGACCGGCAAATTCATAACTTCCCTCGGTAGGATTGTCCAACATGCCAATAATATTGAGGAGGGTTGATTTTCCGCATCCGGAAGGGCCCATGATGGCCACAAATTCTCCTTCGGCAACCTTTAGATTTACCCCGTTCAGGGCCAAGGTTTCCACTTCTTCGGTTCTGAAGCTTTTTTTAAGATTCTGTATTTGTATCATTTTTTAGGGTTGTTTCGCTGTTAGTATATAGACTTCTTTAAATCAATAGGTGTTACAGAATGCACGGTTATTTTAACACAATCCGTTCTGCGGTTCCAAAACTGTCATAGTTACTGGTAATTACTTCTTCTCCAGGTTGTAGGCCCTCAAGGACCTCGTAGTACCTTGAATTCTGTTTGCCTAGACGTACATTGCGTTTTAGGGCCTCACCGCCATCAGGGTTTACCACGAAGACCCACTGGCCCCCGGTACTCTGGAAGAACCCACCTTTGGGCAACAAAAGGGCTTCGTTGGATTCGCCCAACTGTAGGCGAATGTTGTAGCTCTGCCCGGCGCGGATGGTCTCTGGTTTTTCATCGGTAAACACCAAGTCCACCTTAAAGCGACCGTTCCGAACTTCGGGATACACCTTGCGCAATCGTAGGCCATATTCCTTTTCATTGCGCTCCAAGGTTGCGGATAGGTCCCGTTTTACCCGATCAATGTAGTGCTCGTCTATTTCGGCCTCGATTTTAAAATCGGTGAGTACGTTGATTTGCCCAATACGTTCCCCTTGGGCAATGTTCTGTCCAATCTCGGCATCCAAAAAGCCAAGCTGACCATCAGCAGGGGCGCGTACATTAAGGTGGTCCAAGCGCTCGTAGACCATGGATAGGGTCTTGTGCATCCGGGCCAAATCGGCATCCAAACCGGTCAAGGAAGTTTCCCTCAGCTCATCATCCTGCTCGGTCTGCAGTTTTACAATGTCGTATTGTTTTTTGGCGAGCTCATAATTCTCCTTGGAAAGAAGGTAGGCTTCTTTGGAAATCAGTTCGTCCTTGAACAGCTCTTCGTTCTGTTCGTAATTTCGCTTTAGGCGTTGAAGGTCATACTCGGCCGTGGCCAAGTTTCGTCTTCCTTCAACCTGTCTTGAATCGAAGGTAAGTTTGGTGGAGCGAAGATCATTCTGCTTGAGGGCCAAGTTACTCTCGCTGGCCAAGATCTGTTCGTAGAGACCCATATTTTCGAGCTTGAGAATAATGTCACCCTTTTTTACCATGGATCCTTCTTCAATCAATTTTTCCGAAACCCGTCCGCCTTCATAGGCATCCATATAAATGGTGGCTATTGGGGCCACGGTACCGTTGATGGTAATATAGTCATCAAACTTTCCGGCGGTGACCTGTGCTATGGAAAGGCGTTCCTTTTCGGTCCTGAAGGTGGAAACGGAACTGGCAAAAAGCAGCTTCCATCCCACGAACAATAAAAGTACGCCCAAGGCTATGTAGCCGTAATGTTTGGGTTTAAGTCCTTTCTTTTTCTCTAATTGTATATCCATGGTTCTGATTAGTTGATATTAAAAATGGGTAGGCCGCTATAAAAATCTATGGTGCTCTTGTTCACTTTCAACCGGAGACCTACCTGTAAGTTTTCGTTTTGTGCCACGCCGTACAAATTTTTGGCCTGAAAAAGGTCCAAGGCATTGATGAGTCCTTTTTCGTAGCGTTTTTGGGCAATGGTGAACGCCAATTGTTGAGCCTTTACCTTTTGGTTGCTCTGTTCGTATTCGGCAATCAATGCCTGATTGGTCTGTACGAGCTGTTGCAACAACTGAAAAAGTTCCTGCTCTTGGATCTTAAGATTGTTCTGTGCCTGCAAATAGGCAATTTTTTGCTGCTTCACCCGGGAATGGTTGGACCATCCATTGCTGATAGGGATGCTCAGTTCGGCCCCAACAAACTTGGAGGTGTTGTCGTTGAACTGGGTCTTAAAGGGAATGATGTTTCCGTTTTCATCCACATTGGTCTCAAAATAACTGGTCCCATACCCGGCGACCAAGGAAAGGGAAGGATAAAGTGTTCCCCTTGTGGCCTGAAGCTGCTTTTTGGCGGCACTTACCCGGTATTCCTGCGATTTTACCAAGGGTACAAATCCTCGGGCAGTTGCATATAAGGAGTCCAAGGGAGCGCTTTCAATTTCATTGGGAAGGGGTTCCAAAGTTTCCTGTAGGGTAATATCCGTTACTTCGTTGAGATTCATTTCTTGTAGCAGGACCAACTTGGCATTGGTGAGCAGGTTTCTGTTTTGGGTCACCAATAATTTATCGCCCAACAGATTGGATTCGGCCTCGTAGAGGTCGGCCCCTGCCATGATACCCAGTTCCACTTGCTTTGCAACAAGGTCGTAATTGGCTTGGGAGATTTCCTGTTGCTCCAAGGAATTGGCCACAAGCCCTTCGTAAAACTTAATATCGTAAAAAGCGCTCATCACCCTGAAGGCCAAGAGGAATTTCTCTTGCAACACATCTTCCTGTGTAGCTTTCAAAATGAATTTTGAGGCTTTTATCGAGTTCAATTTTTGAAACCCCTGAAATAGCCCCATATTGGCATTTAGGGAGTAGTTGTTGCTAAAGAACTCCGTGTTCACATAATCGTTGGTGTTCGGGTCGGCCGATCTACCATAGCGAATCCTATAATCCGTATAGCCGCTCACAGAGGGCAACAAATCACGGATGGACTGGCGATAGGTTTCTTTGCTCGAGTCGCGATTATAGTTGGTGTTCTTTACCTGAAGGTTGTGCTCAATGGCATAGGCCACACATCCATCCAAGGTCCAGGTCTCTTGCGAAAACCCGGAGATTGCAACGAAAAATAAAAGGCCGGTAATGTATGTTCTAAGGTTCATAATGTATTCCTGTGCCAAAACTATGTCCATTCTTGTGCCAAAAACATAATCATCTAATTATCAAACAATTAAAATATTTTCTAAAAAGAAAGTTAAGCATAGGTGTAAAATATTTATACAAAAAATGTCAAATTATTTTACACATCGATGGCTTGCATTGTACCAATTCGTAGTTTTAGAATTGAAAAAGGAATTATAGGAGTTATGACCGATGCCAAGATTTTAGTGGTAGATGACAACAAAAGCGTATTGAGCGCTTTGGAGATTTTACTCCAGTTTGAATACAAAAGCGTTCAGACCTTGTTCAACCCCAACCAGATTTCTTCCTTTCCCAATATGGAGGAAATGGACATTGTGTTGTTGGACATGAACTTTTCCGCTGGGGTGAACACTGGGAACGAAGGATTGTTTTGGCTCAACGAGATCAAAAAGAAATCCCCTAACACCTCTGTGATCATGATGACGGCCTACGGTGCGGTGGATTTGGCGGTAAAAGCCTTGAAGCAGGGTGCATCCGATTTTGTCCTGAAACCTTGGAACAACGAACGGCTCATGACCACGGTACAATCGGCCTACGAGTTGCGGAAATCCAAACAAGAGATCCATAACTTGAAGAAAAAGGAAAGCAACCTAAAACAGGTCATCAATGAGGACAAAAACTTTATTATTGGCCAGTCCAAGGCGCTCTCCTCGGTTTTGAACTTGGTGGCCAAGGTAGCCAAGACCGATGTCAATGTGCTCATTACTGGGGAAAATGGAACGGGGAAAGAACTCATCGCCCGGGAGCTGCACCGATTATCCGCAAGAAAAGGTGAGGTGTTCATTGGGGTGGACATGGGGTCCATTGCCGAGAACCTTTTTGAAAGTGAATTGTTCGGACACGTAAAAGGCTCCTTCACCGATGCCAAGGAAGATCGGGCGGGAAAATTTGAGGCTGCCCACCAAGGCACCTTGTTTCTGGATGAGATTGGGAACCTTTCTTTGCAGATGCAGGCCAAGTTGCTCTCTTCCATCCAAAATAGGGCGGTGGTCCGGGTGGGGTCCAACACCTCCTCTCAGGTGGATATCCGTTTGGTCTGTGCCACCAATTGCAATCTGGAACAAATGGTAGCGGATGGACTGTTTCGGGAGGATTTGCTCTACCGCATCAACACCATCCATATTGAAGTGCCTCCCTTGCGCGAGCGCGAAGGGGACGTTTTGGTGCTGGCCGACTTTTTCCTGAAAAAATTTGCCCATAAATATGATAAACCGGGGCTACGCATTAACAATGTGGCCCAAGAAAAATTAATGGAATACCAATGGCCGGGCAATGTTAGGGAATTGCAGCACACCATGGAGCGGGCCGTGATCCTTTCGGATGGAAATGTGCTCAAGCCCACCGATTTTCTGCTGCACGCCAAGCCCATGCAGTCTTTGGACCATCAGCCGTTGACGCTGAACGAGATGGAACAGCAGATGATCTTACGGGCCTTGGACCAGCACGATGGCAATTACAGCGCCGCGGCGGAACAATTGGGCATTTCCAGACAGACCCTCTACAATAAATTGAAGAAAAAGCACGAATAATGGCCAGTCGACATTTTTATTTCCAGCTGATTGTTCGGGTAATCTTGATCACACTTACCGCTTTGGTTTTGGCTTTTTCCGTGGCAAATGCATGGTATTTTACATTGGGACTGTGCCTTATTCTTTTAATAGTCCAAGTATCTGCCCTAATCATATTCATCAACAGGACCAACCGTAAGATTGCCTATTTTTTTGATGCCATCCGCAATGAGGATTTTACCCTACGCTTTCCCGAACGGGTGGCCATTAAATCCTTCAAAGAGCTCAACCAAAGCCTCAACCGGGTCAATGGATTGATTCAGGAAGTGCATCTGCAATTGCAGATCAGGGAACAGTACTATCAGGAAATCCTGAAACAGGCCAGTATAGGTATCATGACCTATAACGAGAAGGGCCATATCCTGTTTTCCAACCCCACTATGGAAAAGTTGTTGGACTATTCCCCGCTGAACCACATTAAACAATTGGCACAAGTGGATGAAAACCTGTTCAAGATCTTTGAAACCTTTGAGCCTTTTGAGCGAAAACAGTTTCAACTCACCAATGAGCGGGAACAGATCCATCTGGCCATCAAGTCCACCCCTTTTACTTTGGATGGAAAATCACTCTTGTTGGTGGTGATACAGGACATCCACAAAGAACTGGACGAAAAGGAGACCGAGTCCTGGGTGCGCCTCATCCGGGTGTTGACGCATGAGATCATGAACACCATTACCCCGATCGCCTCCATTTCAGATTCCATCATCAAATACTATCGGAACAACGGAAAGATCACTCCCATGGAGGAGTTGGAGGAACATCAGATCAAGAACACCCTGAAAGGGTTGGAGGTGATCAAGGAACAGGGGGGCAACCTCATGGACTTTGTACAATCTTACCGAAGCCTTTTGCACGTACCGGAACCCAACAGGACCATTGTGCAGGGGAAGGCCCTTTTGGGCAAGATCGATGTGCTCATGTCCGCGCGGCTGCATGAGGGCGAAACCGATTTTCAGGTGTTGTGCGACCCGGAGGATTTGGAGCTGTTCATAGATGAAAAGCAGATTGTTCAGGTATTGATCAATCTGGGCAAGAATGCGCTTCAGTCCGTAGGGGATACCAAAAATGGAAAGGTGCAGATGGTGGCCGGGATGGACCGCAACGGAAAAAAATATATCGAAGTAAGGGACAACGGCCCGGGCATTCAACCCGAAGTGCTGGAAGAGATTTTTGTGCCCTTCTTCACCACCAAGAGCGAGGGAACGGGTATTGGCTTGAGCCTGAGCAAACGGGTGATGCAACTGCACGGCGGGGGCATACAGGTACACTCCGTACCCGACCAAGAGACCGTTTTTAGATTGACGTTTGCCTAAACCGCGAGTGAGAATGCAGAAGAAAGAACAGCTATTAAAATTCTGTTGGGGCTATGTGGACACCCGAACGGAGCGCCTGAAAAAAAGTGCCGCGGCCCTACAGGAATCCTTGGATTCCGAAACCAAGAGCAGCGCCGGGGACAAGCACGAGACCGGGCGGGCCATGGTGCAACTGGAGCAGGAAAAACTGGCGCAGCAATTGGTGGAACTTGACCGACTCAAGGAAGTATTACGAAAGATCAATGTTGAAACCGCACAGGGCAAAATACGGTTGGGAAGTTGGGTAAAGACCAGTACGGCCCAGTATTTTTTGGCCATTTCCTGCGGGGCCGCCCCATGGGAGGGCCAGACGGTCTACTGCATATCGGCGGGATCGCCCATAGCGCAATTGCTCATGGGGAAAGAGGCGGGCCAGACCTTCGATTTTAATGGAAACACCCATACCATTTTGGAGGTGATGTAGATATCAACCTGAACCATTGCGGATTGTCGTCCTAGATTAATTTTTCACCAGTAAACGTTTATTTTTCCAACCTTTATAGGCTATTGCAATTCCAAACAGCATTAGTAAAGTTCCAGATAAAAAATCGTTAGAATTCTCATATTCGTTTAAAAAAACGATTTTATCCATTTCTGAATTTGTTAAGATGTCAACCTTCTCCTTTCCAAAAACTTGTTCGCAGAGAAGTCGATTCCCCGATTTCACAAAAATTTGTCCGTTCATTTCCAATTTGTAATATCCACCTCTCCGTCGGAGATTATCACAATCCAAAGGTGTTTCCAACACCTTGGCTGAAACAACTCTATTTTCCTCAGTTATTACTTTACGAACAACTCCGTTGTTAAGTACAATTAATGAGATTAGAAATATAAAAAACCCGCCAATTTGAAGTCCACGAGTTATAAAAAAGCTTAAAATTTTTGATTTCACTCTTATTTATAAGGAATTACAATTTGATTGGTAGACAATATAATAAGTATTATTCCCAAACTATGGTTCACTAGATTTTCGCCTTGAATCTGGAAAGACTCAATTCGTATACAAGTCAGTTATCATTGTTTTTAGCTCCATTTTGGTCAAAGTTTTGCCAACGTCGGTACAACCAAACAGCAATTAAGGCTATTACGGTCAAAGCGGCACTGGTAATTACTGAGATTGTTTCTTTTTCGGCTTCCATAACTAGGGTTTATATCCTCTAATTTACGGTTTTATGGCTATCAATCTGAACTAGTGCGGATTATCGTCCGCGCTTTTCTCATTTAGATTCTTTTCCTTTGGTAAAAAGAACTCAAATCTTTAACCATGGAAAACAACCAGACCGCCTTTTTAAAGGGCGTTAAAATTTTGGCCGAGGAACATTTTAGATCGTTGCGGCCCTACAAATCGGGTTTTGAGGTGGAGCACTTGTATATTAAAGGCTATCAGGACCTGTTGTTCCATCTGGAGTCTTTGATCAATGTCTGCATCTTGGCTTTGGACAATCCCCATGTGGGGGAGCATAAGCAGATCAGGGAACCGCAGGTGCACATCCAGAAAGTCCTGGAGCTCACCGCCCAGCTCATCCCGTTTGAGGAAGCCGGGTTTTTGGACCAGATGCGGGAACTCATTTCTACTTTGGAAAAGGAAGACTAGCTACTCCAACCCCGGTTTTTTGCGTTGGGACTTCTTTTCCGCTGCCTGTTTTTTGGATTTCAACCGTTTTTCCACGGAAGATCGGGTGGGTTTGGTGGGTTTCCGTTTTTTGGGAACGATCAAGGCATTTTTCAGCAGGTCAAAAAAGCGCTTCACCACAAGGTCACGGTTCTTGTGCTGGCTTCGGGATTCGTCGCAGTGCAATTGCAAGACCCCGTCCTTGGTAAGTCTGGATTTCAGTTTCAGGAGCAGACGTTCCTTTTCCACCGCGGACAATCCTTGGGATGCGGCCACATCAAAGGCCAGTTCCACTTTAGTGGAAACCTTGTTCACGTGCTGCCCGCCCGCACCGCTGCTTCGGACGGCCTTAAACTGTAGTTCGCTATGGATTTGTTTTTTGTCCACCTTGGAGACGCCTGTTTATGGTCCCCAAAGATACATTAAGGAAAACGGTATCGCCCACCTTCAGTTTTTTGGGCGTGTTGAAATAGAGCATGGGCCCATCTTCCACCTGCCCCTCGTTGAGGTAATGGCTTCCTTTAAAAAAGGAGTGGGTCACCCCCACCTTCAATCCCGAAGTGGCGGACACCTTGAACTCATCAGGGTATACCAACACCGATTTATCGATTTGCGAGTACGATTTCAGCAATTTTATGGACAGTTCATTCACCTCGCCAAACAGGCTGGCCGTATAGTAGTTGGGCGGGTTCCGGTACAGCTTTTTGGTCTTTTGGTTGGCAATGATGCGCCCTTTTTCCAAAATCAAGGTCCGCTCCGCAAACGGAAGGACATCACTGGGATCATGGCTGGCGGTGAGGACGGTAATTCCCTTTTTCTTGAGATGGGCAAAAAGGTTCCTGCGTAGGGAGTTCCGTTTAAAGTTGTCGATATGCCCAAAAGGTTCGTCCAACAAGAGGATTTCAGGCTCTTGGGCCAGTACCCGGGCCAAGGCCACCCGTTGTTGTTGTCCGCCACTCAGATTTTTCACCTTGGTCTTGGCATAGGCTTCCAGTTCTATCAAGGCCAACAGTTCCGCGATGCGCTCTTGGTGGGTTTCCCGTTCAAAGACCGAAAGATATTGCCCAATGTTCTCTTCCACCGTAGTGAAGGGCATCAGGTCAAAATCTTGGGAGAGGTATTTCATGTACGGTTCGCCCGGCACCAGATTGAAATTGGGTCCCAAGGCCTGCCTGTCGCCCCAAAAAATGGAACCGTCCTCCACATGCAAAAACCCATAAATGATTTTTAGGAGGGTGCTTTTCCCCGAACCACTTTCGCCCATCAGGGCCACGTGTTCACCGGGGGCAACTTCAAAGGACACATCTTCCAAAATGACCTTGGATTTGTACTGAAATGATGGAATCTGAACGTTGAGCATATAAAATTTTAGAATCTACAGCGATTCCTTAGTCCTTGAACTCCTTGAGCACTGCTTGGTTGGGAAGCTGGTCGTATCCCATGTTGTAAAAGGTGAACCCAAAGATGTCCGCATATTGTTCTATGGTCTTGCTTACCGGTGTTCCGGCCCCGTGCCCTGCATTGGTTTCTATGCGAATTAGGGTCGGGTTGGTCCCGGTCTGTTTTTCCTGTAATTCTGCCGCAAACTTGAAACTATGGGCAGGCACCACACGATCGTCATGGTCTCCCGTAGTGATCAGGGTGGCCGGATATTCGGTGCCTTCCTTTACGTTATGCACGGGCGAATACCCCTTCAGGTAATTGAACATTTCTTCATTGTCCTCCGAAGTGCCATAATCGTAGGCCCAGCCCGCGCCGGCGGTAAAGGTGTGGTAGCGGAGCATGTCCAAGACCCCAACGGCCGGAAGCGCCACTTGCATCAAATCGGGTCTTTGGGTCATGGTGGCTCCTACCAAAAGTCCACCATTGGACCCCCCACGAACCGCCAAATATTCCTTGGAAGTGTATTGGTTGTTGATGAGATATTCCGCTGCGGCGATAAAATCATCAAACACATTCTGCTTTTGAAGCTTGGTGCCCGCAATGTGCCATTCCTTGCCATATTCGCCACCCCCTCTGAGGTTAGGTACGGCGTAGATGCCTCCCTGCTCCATCCAAACGGCATTTACAATGCTGAAAGCGGGTGTGAGGCTAATGTTGAACCCTCCATACCCATACAGGATGGTGGGGTTTTTACCGTTGCGTTCCAATCCTTTTTTATAGGTGATGATCATGGGAACCTTGGTCCCGTCCTTGGAGGTGTAGAATACTTGTTCGGATTCGTAGTCTTCTGGGTTGAAATCGATTTGCGGTTTCCAATACTGCTCGTATTCCCCGGTTTCCACATTGAATTTATAGGATGAGCCGGGCGTGTTGTAGTTGGTGAACGAAAAATAGAACTCCTTTTCCTCCTTTTTACCTCCAAAACCACTGGCGCTTCCCACTCCGGGAAGGTTCACCTCCCTGATTAGTTTGCCTTGATAATCGTACTGGAATACTTTGGAAATGGCATCCACCATATATTCAGCAAAAAAGTAACCGCCTCCGGTACCTACCGTGAGTACGTTTTCAGTTTCCGGAATCAAATCCGTCCAATGTTCCGGAGTGGGATTGGAGGCATCGGCTACCACCACTTTTTTATTGGGTGCGTTCCGGTTGGTGACCAAAAACAGTTTAGAACCTTCGTTGTCGATCACAGAAGTGTCGGAATCGGTATCGTCTAGAATGGTGACCAATTTTGCATCGGGGTCGGTGAGGTCCAAAAGGAACAATTTGTTCCCCGATGTGGAAACAGCTGCGGAGATGAACAGGTATTTTTCGTCTTCGGAAACGTACCCGCCCACATAGCGATGTTTTTCCTCTGGGGTGCCGCCAAAAATAATTTTGTCCTCGGATTGGGGCGTGCCCAAAGCATGGTAGTACAGTTTGTGCTGATCGGTCTTTGCCGAAAGCTCACTGCCATCGGGCTTGTCGTAGCTGGAATAGAAGAAACCTTCGTTCCCCTTCCATGAAAGGCCACTGAACTTGATATCGACCAAGGTGTCTTCCACGACCTCACGCGATTCGGCATCGATTACAATGCCCTTGCGCCAATCGCTGCCGCCTTCGGAAATAAGATAGGCAGCTTTGGAGCCATCCTTGGTAAAGCTCAACCCCATCAAAGAGGTGGTGCCATCTTCCGAAAAGGTATTGGGGTCCAGGAACACTTCCTCTGGTCCATCACCCTTTTTTCTGTAGACCACATATTGGTTCTGCAGTCCATTGTTTTTATAGAAATAGGTATAGGCCCCTTCTTTGAAGGGGGAGCCTACTTTTTCATAGTTCCAGAGTTTTTCCAGACGGTTTTTAAGGTCTTCCCGGAACGGGATCTTGTCCAAATACCCAAAGGTGGATGCGTTTTGTTGTTTTACCCAAGCTTCGGTTTCTGGGCTTCGGTCGTCCTCCAACCAGCGGTAAGGGTCTTTGACCTCGGTTCCGAAATAGGTATCTACGGTATCGACTTTTTGGGTTGCGGGGTAGTTCACAATGATGGGTTCTTTTTTGGGAGTGGTCTGGCAGGCAGCGCATAAAACCACAACAGCTAGGAGATTTTGGTTTCGCATTTTTTCAGATTGATGCTGATAAAAATACCACAAAAACCGACAATCCCTAGCTGCTGCTATGGCTTTAACGTATTTTATGAAATTGCCTCGGAGGCGTTGGAAACCAAATGGTTCTCCACCAAATACTCGGCAATCTGAACGGCATTGGTGGCCGCTCCCTTACGAAGGTTGTCCGCCACGATCCACATGTTCAAGGTGTTGGGTTGGGTCTCGTCCCTACGGATACGTCCCACGAACACATCATCCTTGCCATGGGCAAACATGGGCATGGGGTAGGTGTTGGTGTCCGTGTTGTCCTGTACCACAACACCGGGAGTCTCGCTCAATAGTTGTCGCACTTCAGCAAGCTCAAAATCGTTTAGGAACTCAATGTTCACCGATTCTGAATGTCCACCAGCGGTTGGGATACGCACTGCGGTGGCCGTAACCGAAAAGGTACGGTCGTCCAATATTTTTTGGGGCTCACGGGCCAATTTCATTTCTTCCTTGGTGTAGCCGTTTTCCAAGAACACATCGCAATGGGGCAATGCATTTCGGTTGATGGGGTAGGGATATGCCATATCACCCTCAATACCGGCAGCTTCGTTCTCCATTTGCTGAACGGCTTTTAACCCGGTCCCGGAAACGGATTGGTAGGTAGAGACCACCACGCGTTTCATCCCATATTTTTTATGTAGCGGGTCCAACACCATCACCAATTGAATGGTGGAACAGTTAGGGTTAGCTATGATTTTGTCCTCGGCGGTCAATTCACTTGCATTGATTTCAGGGACCACCAATTTTTTAGTGGGGTCCATTCGCCAAGCGGAAGAGTTATCGATGACGGTGGTACCAACTTCGGCAAATTTGGGAGCCCACTCCAAAGAAGTGTCCCCACCTGCGGAGAAGATGGCGATATCGGGTTGGGCCGCAACGGCATCGGCAAGCCCAATAACGGTATGCTCCTCCCCCTTATATGTCAACGTTTTGCCTACGGAACGTTCCGAGGCCACCAATAACAATTCTGAAATGGGGAAATCGCGTTCCGCCAAAACTTGCAACATCACTTCGCCAACCATTCCTGTGGCACCTACAACTGCTACTTTCATGCTTACATAAATTTGAACCGCAAAGGTACGCCAGATAGCGATCTAAACAAGCATCCGAGGGAAGAATAATCAAAAAATAACAAAAAGTTATAAATAAAACAACCATCAACCTGCTTGCGGGGCAAATTGATGGTTTTTAAAGGGTTAATTGTGATGTAGCGGGGATGCTGAAAAACTCAGCACCAACGATGTTTGTTTTCTGATTGTGCGTAATCAATCATACAAATAAAAAACTGTCAGGTCGAGCGCAGTCGAGACCTTATCTTAAGACACTGTACCCGTTTACTTCTCGACTGCGCTCGAAGTGACATTGCCTTACGATTGATTACGGAGATTCAATTATTTCTTCAACAAATCCCGGATTTCAGCCAGCAACTCTTCTTGGGTCGGACCTTTTGGAGCTTCTGGTGCAGGCTCTTCTTTCTTTTTCATCTTGTTAACGCCCTTCACGATCATGAACATTACGAAGGCAACAATCAAGAAGTCGATGACATTGGTCAGGAATGCACCGTATAGGACCGCAATTTCCCCTACGGTTTCCCCTGCGTCGTTGACGGTCCCTTCCGTAATCACGTATTTCAAATCGTTGAAATCTGAATTGAACAATAGCCCGATCAAGGGTGAAACAATGCCCCCTGTAAAGGAGGATACCACTTTGTTGAACGCTGCGCCCATTACGAAACCTACGGCAATATCCACTAGGTTTCCTTTCATGGCGAAGTCCTTAAACTCTTTTAAAAATCCCATGTTATAGTTAAGTATTGGTTAATCAAGAAACAAAATAATCAAAAAAAGGCATTGATTGCACAAACATTTGGGAAAAATCAGTCTTCCACGATTACGCGTTTTATCCGCTGGGATAGGGCCGTTAGGATTTCGTAGGAGATGGTCTTTGCCCCAGAAGCGAATTCCTCGGCCGATTTTTGCGGTCCAAAAACCAAGACCTCATCACCTTCCTTGCAATCGATATCCGTAACATCCACCATGATCATATCCATACAGACATTGCCAATGATTGGGGCTTTTTTTCCTTGAATGAGGACGTGGGCCTTTCCATTGCCATAGGGACGCCCAATGCCGTCCGCATGGCCCAAGGGAAGCGTAGCGGTTTTTCGTGGACCATCGGATTTGAAGGCCCGGTTGTATCCCACAGTTTCATTAGGTTCCAATTGATGTATTTGTGAAATGATTGTCTTTAGGGTGGCCACAGGCCTTAATTGGGCATCAATGGTCTTGTTGTTCCCGTAGCCGTACAGACCGATTCCACTCCGGACGATTTCAAATTGGGCCTCGGGATAATTTATGATACCCGAAGTGTTGAGCATATGCCTCATGGGTCTATATCCCAATTTTTTGCTGAGCGCTTCAGTAATTTTTTTGAAGGTGTTGATTTGATTTTCGCTGAAATCCTTTTCGTTTGGATCTTCCGAAGCGGCCAAATGCGAAAACAGGGAGCTTACCTTTACCTCGGGTGCATCCTTGACCTGTTCCGAGATAAAATCAACATCATTTTCTCCAAAGCCCAAACGGTTGAGCCCTGTATTGAACTTAAGATGTATGGGATATTGGACCTGACCCTTTTTTTGGGCAGTTCCTAAAAACGCTTTCAGGATTTTGGGGGAGTAGATGTTGGGCTCCAGACGATGCTCAATGATTTCCTCAAAATTCACTGGCAGCGGGTGCAATACCAAAATAGGCTTGGTAATCCCGGCTTCCCTCAACAAAATGCCTTCACGGGCATAGGCCACGGCAAAGTAATCTGCGCCAAGGCTCTGCATTTTTTTTGCAATGGCAACCATGTCGCTGCCATAGGCAAAGGCTTTTACCACCGCCAAAAATTTGGTGTCCGGTGCTATTTTTGAGCGGAGAAACCTGTAGTTGTGCGCTAAGGCAGACAGGTTTATTTCCAGAGTGGTTTCCCCGACCTTATTCATTGCCATTTTTCTTTTTTGCATCCACTTCCTCCGCATCCACATCCATTTGGCTGATTTTTTCCTTGAGCATGGCCTTATAAAAAGCAGCTCGACTAAGGGGCTCGTATTCCTCGGTCTCGCCCAAAAGCACCAATTTATCATTGCTGGATTTCCGAAAACTATAATTGGCCAAATTCCCGGTACGGGTACAAACGGCATGTACCTTGGTCACATATTCGGCAGTGGCCATTAAGGCGGGCATGGGGCCAAAGGGATTGCCCTTGAAGTCCATATCCAAACCGGCCACCACCACACGTACCCCCCGGTTGGCCAAATCGTTGCATACGGTCACAATCTCATCATCGAAGAATTGGGCTTCATCAATTCCTACAACATCACAACCATCTGCAAGAATGCGGATATTGGCTGCAGCAGGCACCGGAGTGGAACGAATTTCGTTGGCATCATGCGATACCACCATATCCTCATGGTAGCGGGTATCCACCATGGGTTTAAAGATCTCTACTTTTTGTTTGGCAAACTGTGCCCGCTTCAATCTGCGGATGAGTTCCTCAGTTTTTCCAGAAAACATGGAACCGCAGATGACCTCTATCCATCCGAACTGTTCTTTGGGGTTTACCGTGTTTTCAAGAAACATAGCGTATTTTTGAACGAAACTGTACGTTTTTTTCGTTGTATTGGGACGAAGCACAAAGCTACTAAAAAAATGTACCCCCGACCTTAGGTTAAAATTTAACCTTTTGTTCGCAGCGGTAAATATAAAATGATTATATTTTTATAATAAAGAATATGGCTATGATACATAAACTAAGGGAAGAACTGATAAAATTGTCCACCGAGATCATCACCACAAGGGAAGATCAGGATTTGGTGGTTTTGTATGAGAAGGCAAGGAGTATCTATGAAAGATTGGCCGTACTCAAATTCATCGATGAGAAATTGAGCGATGTGGAGGTCGATGTCTCCAAGAATGTGGTCGCCTCACGTTTTGAGAAAGTGGCCAATGCCGTTCTCAGCGGAAATATTGCCGTACCCGAGAGCAACCCTCATGAGGAGGACATCATGACACCGGGCATGGAAACCATTAAAGGTATGGTTTCGGAAATGCCATCTGAAATGGCCTTGGAACAAGTGTTTGCCGAATTTGTGGCCACGCCCGAATTTGTAAAAAATGATAAAGAGGATGTGACTTCTGTTGAAAAACAGATAAAAGCAGAACAGGGCAATAAGCCCAAATCCTTGAATGATACACTCGCTAAGGATATGCAGGTAGGGCTCAATGATAGATTGGCCTTTGTGAAGCACTTGTTCAACAATAATATGGAGGATTATACCCGGGTCTTGTCCCAATTGAACACCATTGATACCGAGGAACGCTCCGTTGCCTTCATCAACAATATGGTAAAACCGGAATACAACAACTGGGAAGGCAAGGAAGAATATGAAACCCGTTTGATGGCCCTCATTGAACGAAGGTTTGCCTAAAACACATCTTTTCAATCACTTTTCGGAACAAGACCGTAACTTTGGGACATGGGAAAACTGTATTTGGTTCCGACCCCAATAGGAAACCTTGAGGATATTACCCTTCGGGCCATCAAGGTCTTGAAGGAGGTGGATTTGGTCTTGGCCGAAGACACCCGCACCAGCGGAAAACTACTCAAACATTTTGAAATTGCCACTCCCCTGCAGAGCCATCACATGCATAACGAGCACAAACAGGTTGATGCATTGGTGCAAAAGTTAAAGAGCGGGGCCACGTTGGCGTTGATTTCGGATGCTGGTACCCCTGCTATTTCTGACCCTGGGTTTTTGCTCACCCGTGCTTGTGTGGAAAACCATATTGAAGTGGAATGCCTGCCTGGGGCAACGGCCTTTGTGCCAGCCTTGGTAAACAGCGGCCTTCCCAATGACCGTTTTGTATTTGAAGGTTTCCTCCCCATAAAAAAAGGGCGTCAGACCCGGATGCAGCAGATGGCCGAAGAATCCCGCACTATGGTGTTTTATGAATCTCCCCACAAATTGATAAAGACCTTGACCCAATTTGTAGACTATTTTGGGGCGGACAGACCCATTTCAGTCTCCCGGGAACTTACCAAACTTTATGAGGAAACGGTTCGAGGTACCGTGGCGGAGGTACTCTCACATTTTACGGAAAAACCTCCCAAGGGAGAATTTGTTATCGTGGTGGGCGGGAAGAAATAGATGTTAGCTGTTTTGTGGTTTTCCGACCGAAAAAGAAAAACATGGACCAACTTCTTTCTGAAATTAGAAATTGTTCTGTTTGCAAAGCGCATTTGCCTCTGGGTCCCCGACCTATAGTTTCGGCCCATCCAGAATCCAAGATTGTGATCATTGGGCAGGCGCCGGGAACCAAAGTGCACCAAACCGGAGTGCCGTGGGACGACCCCAGTGGAAAGCAGCTCAGAAAATGGCTCAATGTAACGGATGCACAGTTTTACGATGAGCGTTTGTTTGCGCTTATTCCCATGGGGTTCTGCTATCCCGGAAAAGGAAAATCAGGCGACTTGCCTCCTAGAACCGAATGTGCTCCGCTATGGCATCAACCGTTATTGGACCAAATGCCAAAATTAAAACTGACGATACTCATAGGTCAATATGCGCAAGCCCATTATTTGGGGAAAGCTAGAAAAAATACCCTGACAGAAACGGTAAAGAATCATCAAGCCTATGGGCCGGATTTTCTTGTATTGCCCCATCCATCGCCCAGGAACCGTTTTTGGTTGAGTAAAAATCCTTGGTTTGAGGAGGAAATAGTCCCTCAACTCCAAAAAGCAGTTTCCATTATCCTAAAAAATCAATAGGACACAGAAGCCCGTAATCGGCTGAAAGTCTCAGGTTTCATATTGAGGTAGGAGGCCAAATATTTCTGGGGGATTACTTTTAACTCATCTGGACAGCGCTGCATAAAGGCAATATACCGTTGTTCGGCAGTAAGGGTCAATAATTCTACCTCACGGGAGAGGCGACCAAACAAGATGTCCTGAAAAAAATGATGTCCCCAAACATAAAAACGAGGATGTTTTTTGAACATGAAATCATAGTCGCTCTTTGATATGGCCAAAAGCTTTGAAGGTTTCAAGGCTTCCAAAAATGTTTTTGAGGGTGTTTGTTGGATAAAGGAATCGAACGCACCGGACGGACTCCCCGAATAGGAAAACCCCAGCACTACTTTTTCTCCTTTCTCATTTAAAAGATAAATGGCCTGAACACCATCAAGCACGATGTAAAAATAGCGTTCAATCTTGCCCGCTTCGGTGATCAAATCATATTGGTCAAATGTTTTAATGGACCATAACGACCAAAAATACCGTTCCTCTTCTTTAGTAAAATTGATATTTGGAAAGAATCCTTTTAGAATACGGGATGCTTCATCGTCCATAACAGGAATGACTTGATTGCCTTAAAAATAGGGATTAAGTTGCAGCTAGAGCTAAGATTGTTAGGGAGAAACCAAGGATTCTTGTTGCTGAAGGATCTCATCTATCTGTACCATATGCCGTTCTAAATGGCAAATAAGAAACTCAAAGGCTTCCGGAAGATAAAAACGGACCACAGGACCAATAGCTGAAGGAATTTTTAGTTGGGACACCTCTTTTTTCCTGCAGATCAAGACCGCTTCTTTGAGATGGTTGTGCAACTCCATAAAAGTTTTGAAGATTTCTTCCGCTTTTTCGGGATTCAACTGGTTTTGGTCCAAAAGGGGCTCAAATCGTTTTAGGGTCTTCATCTTCCATTTGCGCACACCTTCTTTTGGCCGTTGGCTATCAACCACCATTTTTTGCCATCTTCTAATTCTAAAACCCTCGTTTTCAGATTTGGCATCTGGTAATTTGGGAATGTGTTGATTGAATTTTTGTTGATAATGGCCATACGCTATATTGAGATGCACCAAGACCTCCAAAATGTTCCACGATTTCGTATTAGGGGGAGTTATAAGCGAAGTCAACCCAAGATTTTGAAGTTGGTCAACCTTGTTGAGAATAGTGTTTAATCGCTGGATGTGGTTTTCAGGGCTAAGGAGCAATTGGGCCATAATAGTTCGTTTTTTGATTTCTACAAAGGTTGAACATCATGGAAACATAAATATTGATGCAGGTCAAGAAATCTATGGCCATCGTCAATGAGCCATGAAAATATCTGCCCAATTTTTTGTACTGCCACACCCATCACCTAGAAACCGTTTTTGGATAACCAAAAACCCGTGGTTTGGGAAGAGGTTTTATCTAATTTAACACAAATGATTTCAATTTTACGAATTGCCTCTAAATAGAAACCCAAAACAACCAACTATCACATATCCCAAAGTTTGTCTAAGACTATCTGAAATTTTGCCATCAAAAGCAATAAGCAATACAAGGCATAAAACCAAGAGTGAAAATGCTACGCAGTCTTTAAAATTATAATGGAACCAATTTTCCATAATTAAAATCTATTATTTTTATATTTCAAATATATAAAATTTATTTTATAATAGATATTATCTATGAAATAATAAAAAACAATATTTATAATCTATTGAATTATGATAAAACAAACCTATCAAGCTTTAAATATTTAAAAAGGGATTAAGAAGAGTAATCTAACAGCGAAGCGGTCTATGCTCTAGCGTCTATGGTCTAATACCTAGATCCATCGTGCTTCCCTTTTTCCCAACCATGTTTGCCCAGATATTGGTCGGCACTTTCCACAGCTCCATCCTCAATGGAGGTGCCCATGGAGTCGTTCCATCGGTTGAGATAACCAAATAAGGAAATCACCCCCAACATCTCCACAATTTCCCCTTCGTTCCAATGTTGGTACAAGCGTTCCTTGATTTCGGCATTTACGGCGTTAGGCACCTGAGAGGCCGCCAAGGAAAAATCCAAAGCGGCCCGTTCCGCTTCCGAAAAAGCAGGATGGGCGCGGTACTCCCATATATGGTCCAACTGCTCCTGCTCGGCCCCGTAGCGTTCCGCAGCCCGTATGGCGTGGGCCTGGCAATAGCGACATCCCGTAGCATTACTGCTCACCCAGGCGATCATTCGCTTTAAGGCTGAGGTGACCCGTCCTTCGTTGGCCATGACCGCTTTGTTGAGGTTGATAAACGCCTTGGAAATGGCAGGACGGTGCTGCATGGTCAATACCGAATTAGGACAAAATCCCAAGGTTTCATTAAAGAACTCAGCAAGTTGTTTGGTTTCTTGGTCGTGATTGGGATCAAGAGGGTTCACTAGGGCCATGGATGCGATTTTAAATTGTATTTTTGACATCTACAAGAAACAAAATTTTTTGACTCCATGACAAATCACATCACTACCAAATGGTTGGGCGGAATGGCCTTTGAGAGCAACAACCCTTCGGGGCACAATTTAAGAATAGATGCAGGACCGGACGATGGAGGGGAAGGCTCAGGCTTGCGCCCCAAGGCACTTATGTTGTCGGGTTTGGCCGGTTGTTCTGGATTGGATGTGGCTTCGTTGATCAAAAAAATGAAACTTGAGGTGGACGATTTTACCATTGAAACCATCGCCAACCTCACAGATGAACACCCTAAATATTACGATTCCGTAGTCATTGAATACCATTTTTATGGGTCCAACCTAAAAGAGGACAAACTCCAAAGAGCTGTAGATCTTTCCGTGGAAAAATACTGCGGGGTCATGGAAATGTTCAGACGGTTTGCGCAATTGGAGATCAAGACGATTTTTCATAAGAAGTAGCAGTCAAGTACAAAACTCAAGTTCAAGCGCAAACTCAAGAAAAGAGTAAGTACAAGTGTAAAGTCCAAGTACAAAACTCAGATTCAGGTAAATCACTTATATTTATCAGGTCAACCTCAAAATCAAATAAAAATGATTTATGACCCAAAAAAAGTTTGATTTAGAGGAAAGGTTTGTTGATTTGGCAGCTAATATTGCTTCTTTTTGCCAAGATTTATCCAACGATTTTACCGGTCAATATTATGGTAATCAGTTGCTTCGCTCTGCAGGTGGTGCAGCATTGAATTTTGGCGAGGCCCAAGGAACAAATACCGATAAAGATTATGTGTACAGGGCCACCATATCATTAAGGGAGCTGAAAGAGTCAAGAGTAAACCTCAAGATTTTGAACAAAATAGACTATGGCAATATGCAAATGCGCATAAGTTTATTGGATGAAGTTGAACAATTGATCAAGATTACTGCTACAATCATTAAAAAGAAAAAATAATCCCAAATTTATCTAGAGCTTGATTTTGACACTTGAACTTTAAATATCATGCGTTGGACCCTAAAACCTAAACCCACTGAAGAAAACATACAACAGCTTTCCCAAGAGCTGAATGTTGACCCTCTGGTTTCCCATTTGCTGATTCAAAGGGGGATTACCAATTACGAAGAGGCCAAACACTTTTTTCGTCCGCAATTGTCCCATCTGCACGATCCTTTTTTGATGAAGGACATGGACAAGGCGGTGGCCCGTATTGAATTGGCCATGGCGAACCAAGAGAACATATTGGTGTATGGCGATTATGATGTGGACGGCACAACGGCCGTGGCCTTGATGAGCTCGTTCCTATTGGAAAATTATCCCAATGTGGCCACGTATATCCCTGATCGGTATTTGGAAGGGTATGGCGTGTCTTTGCAGGGAATCGATTTTGCCGAAGACAACGACATTTCATTGATTATTGCTTTGGATTGTGGCGTGAAAGCCCTTGAACAGGTACAGTACGCCAAGGAAAAAGGCATCGATTTTATCATCTGTGATCACCACAGACCCGGAAATTCACTCCCCGATGCCATAGCCATTCTCGACCCTAAACAGGATGATTGCCCATACCCCTACAAGGAACTCTGCGGATGTGGTGTGGGCTTTAAATTGATTCAGGCTTTGGGTTCCCGGCAAGGGAAAACTGTGAAAGACCTTATCCCGTATCTGGATTTGGCGGCAACGGCCATAGCGGCAGATATAGTTCAGATCACGGGGGAAAACAGAGTGTTGGCGTATTTCGGGCTTCAAGTGATCAACTCCAACCCAAGGTCGGGCATCAAGGCCATCATTGATCAGGTCAGGAAAACAACTTTGACCATTACCGATGTGGTGTTCATTATTGCACCGCGGATCAATGCTGCTGGAAGGATGAAACATGGGCAACATGCTGTGGAACTGTTGACCGAGATGGATTTTAACATAGCCCAAAAATTTGCTGGAGAGATAGAATCCTTTAATACGGAACGAAGGAGTTTGGACCAAGAGATTACTGAGGAAGCTTTGCTGCAGATTCAAGAAAACGCGGAAGAGAATCGATTCACCTCGGTGGTATACAATGAAAATTGGCATAAGGGTGTTATAGGCATTGTGGCATCCAGACTTACCGAAACCTATTACCGCCCTACATTGGTCTTCACCAAAAGTGGGGAGAAATTGGCGGCATCGGCCCGATCGGTGAAAGGGTTCGATATTTACAATGCTTTGGAAGGCTGTGCAGACTGTTTGGAGCAGTTTGGCGGGCATAAATATGCTGCAGGCTTGACCCTTTTGGAGGAACAGTACCCAACCTTTAAAGAGCGTTTTGAAAAAGTGGTGGTAGAAACCATCGACCCTAAGCTATTGCAACCTGAAATTTCTATCGATGCCAAAATTTCAATACATCAAATCACTCCAAAACTGATGCGCATCCTAAAACAATTTGCTCCTTTTGGTCCGGGTAATATGACCCCCGTTTTTATGGCCGAAGGTTTGCAGGATAGTGGTTATGCAAGAGGGGTGGGCGAAGATGAAAAACATTTGAAAGCTTCTTTGACCCAAAACGACTCACCTCCCATTGGAGCCATAGGCTTCAACCTTGGAAATAAATTGAATCAAATCAAGGATAAAAAACCTTTTGATGCCGTATTTTCGCTGGATGAAAATGAATGGAACGGAACTGTAAGCCTTCAATTGAAACTAAGAGACATTCGCTAGACATTTATGGATCCCTACGCTGCGCTTCGTTATAAGGAGTTCAACATATTTTTGCTGGTCAGATTTGCTATGGTCTTTGCTTGGTCCATGCAGTTTATCGTTATTGAATGGCAAGTATATTCCTTGACCAAAGACCCGCTTTCTTTGGGAATCATTGGATTGATGGAAGTAATACCTGCCGTGGGTATGGCCCTGTTTGCTGGGCATGTGGTGGATCAACGGGAAAAAAGAAACCTTTTGGTGACCTGCATCATCGGGTTTTCCGTAATCAGTTTGGGTCTGTTTTTATTGAGTTGGCCTGGCCTTGAGGATTCTTGGTCGTCCAAGCAGATTTTGTATTCCATCTACGCTTTGGTGTTCATGGGCGGATTGGTACGGTCTTTTTTGGGCCCCACCATTTTTTCACTGATAGCTTTGATCGTTCCCAAGAAAATCTATCCCAATGCCGCTACGTGGAGCAGTTCCACTTGGCAGTTGGCCTCTGTTTTAGGTCCAGCCTTAGCCGGATTTTCCATCAGTTGGATTGGGGTGCATTGGTCCATGTGTGTCATTTTTATGTTTTCCCTGATAGCACTTTTGTTCTTGTTTCAAATTCCCAAGAAACCCATCCTCAACCCAAAAATTGGAGAGCCTGTGATGCAGAGCTTAAAGGACGGACTCAAATTTGTCTTTGGGAATAAGGCCATTTTTGGGGCCTTGACCTTGGATATGATCGCAGTATTGTTTGGTGGGGCTGTTGCCCTATTGCCCATCTATGCCCAGGATATATTACACGTAGGTTCCGAAGGTTTTGGAATCTTGCGGGCCGCTCCGGCAGTAGGCGCGTCCTTGACCATGTTGGGTTCGACACGTTTCCCGCTGCATAGGCAGGCAGGAAAAAAACTCTTGTGGGCCGTTTTTGCTTTTGGGGTCTGTATTATTGTGTTTGGGGTCTCGGAACTCTTCTGGTTGTCCGTGGTAGCGCTGTTCTTGAGTGGTGCAGTGGACGGGGTTTCCATGATCATACGCCAGACCATTCTACAATTGAAGACTCCGGACAATATGCGGGGTAGGGTGGCTTCTGTGAATTCCATTTTTGTGGGGTCGTCCAATGAGCTGGGCGCTTTTGAAAGTGGCTTGGCCGCCAAACTTCTGGGCACTGTCACCGCTGTGGTGTTTGGAGGTTGCATGACCTTATTGACTGCAGGAACTACAGCCATAGTTTCCCCTACGTTTAGGAGACTGGACCTTCAAAAAGACATTGATGAGCATGAAAAGGACTAGCCTTCCAACTTTTCCAAGGTGAGTTTTTCCCCATCAAAAACAGCATAGGTAAAATACGAAATCCAATCCCCTAGATTGGTATAGGTCGATTTTTCATTGAGCTTGATTTCCATGGGAAGGTGCCTATGTCCAAAAATGAAATGGTCATAGTGTTGCTGTTCCAACTTCCGTTTGGCATACAGAATGAGCCATTCCTTGTCCTCACCCAGAAAAGTGGCGTCGGCATCACCGGAAATCACCTTGTTGTTCACGGAAAGGTGCTGCCCCAAACGAACCCCCAAATCAGGATGCAACCATTTAAAGAACCACTTGGCAACCGGATTTGTAAACACCTTCTTCATCCGTTTGAACCCTTTGTCATGAGGACCCAGGCCATCCCCGTGGCCAATGAAGAATGAAGTGTCGTTGATGAGGAATTGTTGGGGTTTGTGATAGACGGGAATGTTGAGTTCTTCCTCAAAATAACCATTCATCCACAAATCATGGTTACCCACAAAATAGGTAATCTGGATGCCCATGTCTGAGAGTTCGGCCAGTTTTCCAAGCGTTCGGGTAAACCCTTTGGGCACAACGGTTTTATACTCAAACCAAAAGTCAAAAAGATCGCCCATCAAAAAAATGGCATGGGCATCATGCTTAATGGAATCCAACCAAGCCACAAACTTTTTTTCCCGGGGCAGGCTGTCCTTTCGGGTGGGTGCCCCAAGATGGTTGTCGCTGGCAAAATAGACCTTCTTGTTTTTGGGTAGGCTGATGTTCTTCATCTATCTTTTGAACTTCCTGTTATTTCGTATTCTGGTGATGACATAGACCACAATGACCAAAAGAGCCACTAGTGGTAGTACCATATCACTATTGAGAAAAGAAAGAATATCCATGGGCTATTTTTTAAATTTTTCCAATGCCTTTTTTGTATCGGGGGAAAGGGCCAGTTTTCCTGAAATTTCGGCGCGTTCTGCCAATAAGTCGTCCCAATGTTCGGTTCCTTCCCAAAGGATCCGTTTCATTTCGGCCAAGGCGCTGGGATTATAGGTCGCCAATTTCTGGACATGGAAGTCCAGCTCTTTGTCCATTTCTGAAATGGAGTCGAATACCTTGGCAAAGAGTCCTTTTTCCTTGGCCCAATAGGCATTTTTCCATTCGGTAGGGTTAAAACTGAGTTCGGCCAGGGCTGCCTTTCCCATTTTTCGTTCCACGGCCGGGGCAATTACAAAGGGCCCGATCCCGATGGAAATCTCCGATAATTTAATGGCGGCATCCACCGTGGCATATACATAGTCGCACGAAGAGGCCAACCCTACCCCTCCGCCAACCGTTTTTCCTTGTACCCTTCCGATGATGGGTTTGGGACATTTGCGCATGGCATTGATTACATTGGCAAAGCCACTGAAAAAAGCCTTCCCCTCTTCCAAATTGGAAATGGCCACCAGTTCGTCAAAGGAAGCACCGGCACAAAAAGCACGCTCCCCTTCCGATTTAAGGACAATCAACGAAACCGAATCATTCCCGGAAAGCTTGTCAAACTCCTTGGTCAATCGCTCTAAAAGTTCAGAAACAAAGGAATTACTGGCAGGATGGCCAAATTCTACCGTTGCAACACCGTTGTCGATCTTGGTATATAAACTTCCGTTGGGTCTGTCTGTGGGCATTATTTTAGTTATGAGTTATGAGTTATGAGTTATGAGTTATGAGTTCTTGGTTCTTGGTTCTTGGTTCTTGGTTCTTGAGCTTTTCAATCACTAAATTAAACGTTTTGCACCAAGGGCCTGAACTTTTGCCGGAATTTCCAGACCAAGGCAAATCCTCTGATCATCATCCAAACCACAAAGGCAATCCAAATGGCATGGAATCCCCACCCGAGGTATTTACCAAGATACAGCGCCGGAATAAAGCCCAAAAAGGTGGCCGAGAGCAGCACGTTCCGCAAGTATTTCATTTCGCCCAGACCTTTAAAAAGACCATCAAAAACAAAGGCCAAGGTATTCATGGGCAAGCCTAGAATAACGATATAAAAAATGCCGTAAAAGGTTTCCAGCACCACGGTCTCGTTGGAAAAAAGATGCCCAATGGGTCTGTAGAACACAAAACCTATCAGCATAAGGACCACACTGACCGTGAGCCCATAGAAAATAATTTTCTTGGCGAGTTGCCACAAACCATTGTAGTTCTTGGCTCCCAACAATTTTCCGCCCATACTGTTTCCGGCGGCGCCATATCCATCAATAAAAAAGGCGGCGAAGAGCCAAAGATTTATCGCAATAGTATGTGCTCCAATGTATTTGTCGCCAAGGGAGGTGGCTTCCCTAACCGCGATGATCAATGCGGCATTCAGTGCCAATGCCCGTACAAAAAGGTTGAGGCTCATGAAGACCAATCGGGTGAGTTCCTTGTTCAGCGGCAGTACCAGTCTAAGACTGATGTCGGTCTTTTTCAGCAAAAGGACAAACGCAATCAAGGCCATAATGGCCTGCGATATCAAACTGGCCCAAGCGGCCCCATCCAGATATAGGGCCGGGATATAGCCGTCCACTCCATAGACCAATAGAAAATCGAGCACAATGTTGAGTACGGCACCGATCAAGGCAATCACCATGGGATAAAAAGTGTTCTGCAACCCTCTAAAAATGCCAAAAATGGCAAAGGTGAACAGGGTGAGGGGAAAGCCCCAGACCCTAATGGAATAGTAAGAAATGCAATACTGCAATATTTTCCCCGTGGCATTGAAAAGGCTAAAAATATCCTCAATGATAAAGACGGTGGACAACAGCACTACGATGCTCAACAAAATGTTGAAAAAGATGGCCTGTGCGGGCAGATGTTTCACCTCTTCCAATTTGCCGGCACCCAAATATTGGGAGATGATCGCGGAAATGGAGCTTCGGGTTTGGCCCAGCACCCAGATGAGCATGGACAAAAATGACCCCACAATCCCGGCCGCGGCCAGCGACTCCAAACCATCCACGGGGATATTGCCCACAATGGCGGTATCCGTTATGGAAAGAATGGGTTCCGCAATGCCCGAAATGGTGGCGGGAACTGCCAGTTGGTTGATGCTTTTAAAATTGATCTGCGTGCTCAAGACGCTGCAAGTTACAGCACTAATTCATAACAATGAAAAGGATGCTCACTTTGTTTGGGAAAGAAGATATCGCCCAGCTTTTGATACCCCCGTTGCTCATAAAAACGCTGGTTCCGTTTGTTTTGCGAGAACGTATCCAACCGCACTGATACAAACCCCTTTGCTTTGGAATGTTCCTCCGCAAAATCCATGAGCTCTTGGGCAAAACCCTTGCCCTGACAGGCCGGGTCCACGCAAAGTCTGTGGATGTAGGTACTGTTGCCATTTGGGGTGAGCCATTCTATGGGCACATACTCCTCATCCATGAAGGTGGAAACCACAATGGCCCCCACAACGGAGCCTTCGTGCTCTTTCACATAGAGTTCGTTTCGGTCAAGGTCATTGACAAAAGCAGTCTTGTTTGGGTAGTGCTCGTTCCATTGAAAAATACCGTTGGACTGCATTTTCAGGGCGCAGGCCTTGGTAATGGTCAGGATATGGTCAATTTCAGATATCTTTGCGTGCCGTATCATGGATTCATTTCAATTTAATTGTAAATTTAGGGTTAAATCATAACAGCCAAATAATGAACAACATTCTTGTACCCATTGGAACATCACCGGATTCTTCACAAACATTGCAGTATGCCGTAGACTTTGCATCGAACTTTGGCGCCAAGATCTTTGTCATGGATGTGTTCCATGTGGCCACTGGGATTGGGAGCTTGGCCAATGTGGAAGAGAAGGTTTCAAAAAGCGGCAAGGAGCATTTAAAGGAAGTCATTGACCAAGTGGACACCAAAGGTGTGGAGATCAAGATGGCCACGTACAATGGTGATATTGTGGATGGACTGAACAGCATAAACAAGGAGTTGGGCATAGACCTGATCATTATAGCACCACGAAGCAACGACATTATGGAGGAGCTTTATCTGGGGAACACTTCTGGGAGGATCATTAAACAGACCGATATCCCCACCTTGATCGTTCCCAAGGGAACCGAGTTCAAGCCAATCAAGAAGGTTTTAACGGCCTTTGGATCAGGGATTTTGAAGCGGAGTAGCATTTTGAGCCCATTGGTGACCATAAAGAACAAATTCAGGGCAGAGGTGAGCCTATTGTTGGTAAAACGTCCCGGGTATTCCGAGGACGACCTTAAGGTGAACACCGCCCTTATGGACCTGAGCAAGCAATTGACCATTACCGAAAACGCCACCACCTATCTGGGGGTAACGGAGCATTTTAGGAACGAACATCCGGACATGCTGTGCGTGTTCCGAAGAAAACGCGGGTTCTTTAAAAAACTGTGGGAAAAGAACACCATTAGAAAGTCAGAGTTCTTTGTACCCATCCCCGTATTGGTGCTCAGCGTTAAAAAAGACTAAGCAGGCGCACTATTTTTGATAGTTTCGGAAAAAAGTATTTCCTTTGCGCTCTCTTTGGGGGATTAGCTCAGTTGGCTAGAGCGCTTGCCTGGCAGGCAAGAGGTCACCGGTTCGAATCCGGTATTCTCCACGATCAAGCGCAAGCACCCCACCGGGGTGCTTTTTTTATGGGGTTGTTTGCCACAAGATGCAATCTTGCGGCAGCGGAGGAGAACAAGCAATTAGTTATAGCCATTGTTGTACGCTGTTTTTTCTTTATTCAATAGTTTAATTATATCTGTTATATGGGTATAAATTACAATTGGGACAACGGTTGCTGGTAATAAAATAAAAGGAAAATAATTTATTGCCTTATTGGGTTGTTCAAACCCGAACATTTGAATTGGTAGTTCACTTGATAAAATTCCGTTTAGTAATATGAACAAGACTAAACACAAAGCCAAAATATTCCAGATTATCAGTGTTTTTCGCCCAATAAATTTTTTCATCCATATAACACCAATAATAGGTGCTGTTATTCCTGCTAAAACATCAAAGTTTCTTCCTTCAAATGTCATCAACTCAGGAATCATTTTGTGCGAAAACAAATAGAAAAGTACGATTTCAATTGGAATTCTGGCTGTGTGCAAAAATGTACTCAATTCTGTCCGTCTATTTTTTAAAATCCAATTCCTCGGCTTATTGGTTAAACCATAGATGATAAATATTGAAGCAGGAATTAATACAAGTAAAAATCTTGGTGGAATTAAACTTGTGTTTTGATAAAATCCTTTGAAAGCTAGAATTGATTGTAATAGACTCCAAAGTATTATTAGTAAGGTCAATTTTTTAGATTTTCCATTTGAATAATGAAAAAGTCCAATACAGAAAATTACGGCCAAAATAAAAGTCAAGTTTATCCAATTTGGTAAATTTTCAATCATTTCTAATCGTTTTGTTTAAATAGTGTACAACTTGATTATATGCTGAACTTTTTCCATTATATACCGCCAAACTGGTGACAGTGGGGCAAGATGCAATCTTACGGCAGCGGAGCTATTTGCATTTGCTTTATAAATCAAATTTATTTTTAATTCGCTGCCACAATGAATTGGATAAAGAGGTATCTCCTTTTTTAATTTTTCCGTAAACCTTATATTCAGTTGTTATTTTTCCCAATTGCGCAATCAATTTTTTTAACTCAGTTTGGTCAAAATTTAGTTCCCCCTTTAGTTCGTTCCCTATCCCAACATAGTCATTTAACCAACAAAGTACATTAAGGTGTCCGATTCCGTCACCCTTGATTCGAATAGCTACCTGATCCTCGTACCCCTCGAAAATGGCACTTCGGTCAAGATTTTCATAAAGTATTTCCAGTTCCTTTTTGAAAATTTCAAAATCGGTTGTCATCAAGTCCGTATTGAATTTTCCAGAGAACATTCCAAATTTTGCTGAAACCCAACAATTTACCGAGTTTTTATCCCAATCTAAATTTGCATCAGGAAAGTTCTGCTTTATGACATCCACTTTAATAAAATTAGAACCATCACGTATCTCAAAATAAGAATCTGTCATTTTCAAAACGATGTTAGCTGATTGATGTACGAAATCTTCTGCATTATCATAAATGTATCACTTATTGTAGGAAGTGCGATTTTGGTCAACCTGAACTTGTTTCAGGTTCCCATAAAGTATTTCCGACCAAAAGCAGAAGATGCTGAAATAAATTCAGCATGACGTTTTTATCTTTTTCCAATCCTCTTAATTTTTTCAAGGCAAATGTCCTCGGGGATTATTTGCCACAAGATGGAATCTTGCGGCAGCGGTTTTTTTCAATTTGTTAAATCCATTTTGAAATCAAATCGATGAATAAGGTTATCATATAGAATGTCAGAATTGTCAAAATAGAGAATTCATTAAGATGTTTTCTCCAATTTAGGCAAACCACAATGAAACAAATGATGGGCACAATCATTATAAATTGCATTTCACCATAAAATGGCCAGTTCATTATTCCATGAAGAATAGTTGTGCTCGCAAAAAGGCCAATTAGTGCACTGATCCATATGTTTTTTATTGAACAATATATTCCAAATACAAGAGAGGAAACTCCAAATCCAATAAACCCAATTGTACTTGTAAGAGGATAGTTAAAAAGTCCTAGAACATAACTCACAGAAAGACTGGCTAGAATTAATTTTAATAAGATGGGATTGGTTTTTTTATATAACAAGAGCCCTATAATGACCCCAATACCCAATATGATTTCTTGGACCATACTAATTTTAAACTTTTGGAGGTTGATTATTCAAGATTGAGAATCTTTTCCGTATGCTTATAAATGTATCACTTTTTGTAGGAAGCAGGGCCTTCCGTCAACCTGAACTTGTTTCAGGTTCCCGTAAAGTATTTCCGACCAAAAGCAGAAGATGCTGAAATAAATTCAGCATGACGTTTTTATCTTTTTCCAATCCTCTTA